>Ga0065704_10070134_pt1 | contig 652209 bp, 310 predicted proteins | sample SwiRhicommuniRL2_FD_59091 | JGI IMG/M metagenome (GOLD analysis project Ga0065704, IMG submission 59091) | Switchgrass rhizosphere bacterial communities from Rose Lake, Michigan, USA - RL2 v2 (version 2) | ecosystem: Host-associated > Plants > Roots > Rhizosphere > Soil | place: East Lansing, MI
TTGGAGGATGGGTTGGACAAGGTTCTCCACAGTATAATCTGTTGAAAATGGACTCGGGGGTTGTAAGGGAACTAGGGGGGTATTGGGTAAATGGGGAACGGATGGCGTTTGGATTGGCATAGATTTCATCTGGGTAAAGGGGAGGGAAGCCGCAACGCAAATCTTGCATGCGACCGTATGCAATAGCTTGAAGATCTTCGGCGCTTTTATAAAGAATATTGTTGTACTCTGGATCACCTCTGTCAGCGATTCTAAGTAACTCCATCAACTTCCTTTTAAATCTTCGCTTCTTCGCGTTAGCACTTCTCCATCTTCTTTTGGCCGAGCTCTTGAAATGGGTGGCTTCATAAACCATGGTTCTGGAAACGTCTTCAGCCTTCAGGATAAGACGTTCCTTAGTATCTTCGAAAAAATGGGGCATCTTGAGGATTCTTCGAATTAATAAATTCGGGAGTTCTAAATTTATTGGCGTTAATGTGTATCAATGCTTAAAGTATTGATAGACGGTTGTTTGTAATAAGTAAAGGGATATTTAGTTGGGAATTTTGGGTGCAAAAATTTATAGTTTCGCACAAGATCCACAAACACAAAATTTTTGGGTGCAAATTATGGCGGAAATTGATATTGCTGTACTAAAATTGACGTTGCAGAACCACAGAAGCAAAATTATTATATCTGGACTGAAAAATATACAGCATGACTGTATATATACGAAGCAATGGAAGGGGACGCAATTTATATCTGAATTTCGAATCTCATATCGATTTAGATAATTAAAGCCCCTACTGATAGATTGTAGTAGCTAAATGAAGAGAGTATAGGGGGACTTGAGATGAATCAAAAGCTAGAGACTCTGCTGAAGTTAATGTGATGTTTGGGTCTACTTTTTACCTGCGTGTAGTCTCACGTTATCTGGACAATTTCGTATCTTTCATGACAATTATATATATGAAGTACCAGGTGTGTTCATTTGTATCATATAAGCTGTAATATGGTTCAAGTATTGACCAGCTTGTAACATGTGGGCATAGAATTTTTATAGAATATTTAGCATTACTTAGGATAAGTTGATTAACCTCCTCGTCAAAGTATATCACACATGGATGATTTAATTTGTGAATTGTGGATATTTGGTGATATTATCCAGGTGATATTAACCAGATTTAGTGATTTAGAGAGAGGCAAATACTGAGCATGATTTTTGAATTACAATAGTCTTGAACAATGAATGGTGAATACTAATCAAATACTTCGTTGCACTGAGTATTTAATATTAGTGAAATTTTGTTTAGTTTTGGTGATATTGAGCATTCGCTGCACTTCATTAAGAGACTTTAGCACTTCTTTGGAGGAGATCACCATTAAAACTTCAGAGTATCCCATATCATCACGAAGAATGAGTGAAATCCTGCATATTTTTGATCTAAAAGAATAAACAAGTCAATAAGATATTCAACCGTAATAAGATGTCTAATAAATAGATGACAAATGTAAGAATTAATATGACTTGCGGATATATACGATTAGAAGATATCAGAATGATTTGCAGGTACAAGCTTTTAAGAAGTCATAGTAAATTGATATATTTTTGCATTCTTATATCAATGATGCTTAACTATGGTTATCTTATTATTTTGCGGTAGTGATGTTTCATTTTCGTTGCTTTTATTGAGACTGAATCACACATCCAAAAGTTGGCTCTCTAAGCGACAATGATCGATTACTCGGATTTAGCTACACGATTGCTCCAAGGATATTCTTCCAAATGCATTGAACAAGCAAAGAAAGTATGTCAGAGAACTCCTCAGGGTGATCTCGAACGTACATTGATTGCATTAGGGTGGGTCTTGGAGGGGGAAGACGTGGATGGCGATGATGTCATGGAAGCAGTCGACTTGGGCATTATATTTGGAAAAGCCGAGGCTCTTGCTAAGAACGATGTAGGTCAATCTGGTATTGGGGAAATCCCAATTGAATCGGATAATGCAGTAAAAACAGCCGAGACCTCAATTCATGATCTCAAACTTTCCTCAGATAGAGAGGATAATGAGACGTCTAGCGTCCAACTCAACTCAAATATATCAGAGGCATCTACATTAACACCAATCCCTAAAAAAGCTACTCAAGATAACCTTAAACCGGATGGTTACGATGATCGGGTTGTTGCAGCAATTCTATGGTATTTCAAAACCATCTTTTTCAAATGGGTGAATCGTCCAGAGTGTAATGTTTGTGGGCCAGGAGCCGTCGATCCTATAAGAGTCGAGCCATTTCCACAAGGAGTCGCTAATCCTGATCGATGTTCTCAAATCGAACACTACAATTGTCACAAGTGTAAGAAGTCACTACAATTCAGGCGTCTCAATAATCCTAAAAGTCTTTTACGAACCCGCGAGGGCCGCTGTGGGGAATGGGTCAATTGTTTCCTCTATATTGTACAAGCTTTGATGCCTGAGGTTCATTTTCGGTATATATGGAACTATGAAGACCACGTCTGGTGTGAGTATTTCTCGAGCCATTGTCAGCGCTGGATCCATATTGATCCGTGTGAAAATGTCATAGACGAGCCGAGTCTTTACTCCAGTAATTGGAATAAGAAGATGTCGTTAGTTGTTGGTTTTGGAAACGATTATTGTATTGACTTGCTGGAAAAGTACATTACCTCCAATAGGCTTCCAGTATCGCCACGTACCCAACAAGCAGTTGGGTCAGCCATAAAGTATGTGAATTCTAAGAAGATTCTCACCTCAGGTGTAAATTGGCACACTGTCTATGACAGATACCTTCTACCATATAATAAAGAGGTTGTGAGTTTGAAGGCCGTAACGCCAACCCAAACTTCAACTGCTGAGAAGGGAAGACAATCAGGGAAGGGCCAATGGACTGAAACTAGAGGTGAGGATGGGAACTAGGCTCGACTTGTGTTTCTGGAAGATGCCCACAATGCATTTCTGAGCTTAGTGAGTCTAGCTCCTAATTTATATAGCTCATTTCAACGGAACCTGCCACAGGTGCCAATTTCTACTCAAAACTTCATGATTAGAGTAAAAAGTACTCTAGTCAAGGATCAGCACATAGAGACTAAACATTTCGTGAACTAGATAGCAAAGTATGTACTCCTAATATTGAACATTGCCTTGCTCTTCCACATTAATTAACTTGGTCTGCTTTTCTGATCTCTAAGACGTATTAAAGTCATCCTCTTATATTTGTATAACTCTGTTCATTCGAAGCATCTAGAACACTTGGAGATCAGCATCTTGGAAGCTCCAAATCATCACGTCAATCTGAAATCATTTCAGACTGAGTTCAGTCACTGTGTATTCCCTTCGAATGTCTAAACAATTTAAGACCACTCCATGAGAGTAATGCCCACCACCATAACATGACATAGATTGCATAGAGAGCCATGACGTACTCATCGATCACCTCGAAACATCTCCTGAATGCCGCATATACAACCGGACTATTATCCTTCAATGGAGCAATGACAAACTTCCACACACTAAATACGGTGTTCGCTGTCACTATAAAGACAAACCATGTGAACCAGATGATCGCGTACCCGTACCACATTAACGTGTCAGGATCATCGTTACTGACGTCAGCTCCGCCTCGGAAACTTAGTACCGGACCATCTTCGCCTCTTTCTGGTGCTACACGTGGTCTTTGTATAAGAGGTAGCGGGTCCATCAAGTAGTTCCATATGAAGTCTGGTCCTGATTTGGATCTGTAAGAAGATCTGATCAAATATTGTTTGTCACGTTATTTTGGTCACGTGTGTTGTTAACTTTCTTGCTTCTCTAGATTACAAGCTACTTTAACAACATATCAAAGGCCCCGGAGGGTAATATGTAGAAGGCTCATCTTAGATGAATTTCTGAGCTGTGTGATAGACTTATGATTTCAAATTGGAAAAATATATATTAATGTAAAAGTTGCAAATAATTAGGATAATAGTGATTGATAATCTAGAAGTGGGATAGTTTTAGAGAATTTGATGAATCTGTCTTTCTTTAAGCTTTATTATTTACAAGCCAGAAATTACAAATATTACCTGTGATCTCCAATGATCCTTAAGAGATTCAACTTAATCTCTTGGTTTATATATAGATGCCATAGATTGTAAGAATTGTACTAGTAACTCGTATGGAAAACAGGATTTTGAAGCAACAAATAATGGTCCCTTGGCCCAGTTGGTTAAGGCGCGGTGCTAATAACGCCGAGATCAGCAGTTCGATCCTGCTAGGGACCATTTTACACTGGGCGTGTGGCGCAGTTGGTAGCGCGTTCGCTTTGCATGCGAAAGGTCTCCGGTTCGATCCCGGACTCGTCCATTTATTTTTTGATAGTTGTTTTCGTACCATTTCCATCAGATATAGCATGTAACTATCAACATAGAACTTTGTTAAATACGATCTACCATAAAATTTTATTTTTGAAATATTACTTGAAATGTATTAACTACTAATTGTAATTGGTTTATAGGATACATAAGCAGAGCAATGAATAAAGTACAAACACAGATAAATAGGGACGATTAGATAACAACCTTGGCAGCCAAAGTTTGCTTGTAATCCAAAATGGAACCTTCCCATTTGGTGGCAGTTTTGTTTTCAATAACGAAGATATCTTTGGCAACCTTGTCCAACAATCTGAAATCGTGCGAGACGACAACAACACCACCGTTAAAGGCAGCAATGGCATCGGCCAAGGAATCAATGGTAGACAAATCCAAACCGTTAGTAGGTTCATCTAACAAAATCAAGTTAGGAGATTCTAAGGCTAACAATGCAAAAACAACACGGGATCTTTGACCTTCAGACAAAGTGGCCATTTGAGAAGTTTGACCTTCACCGGTCAAACCGTAACGACCCAATTGTGATCTCCAGTATTGGTAATCTTGAGAAATGTTGGAGAACTTATCACGGACGAATTCCAAAGGAGTCTTGGTCAAGTCCAATTGATCAGCAGAATGTTGGGAGTAGACACCTAACTTAATATGTGTGTGTTGAATAACTCTACCCTTTTGTGGTTGTAATTTTCCTTGGAACAATTTCAATAATGTGGATTTACCTACACCATTTGGCCCTACAAGAGCAACTCTGGAGTCCATATCGATACCGATGTCCAAGTTTTCATATAAGTTGTCTTCTGGGTTACCACTGTAAGAGAAGGACATGTCATCGAAAGCCAAAACTGGAGGAGGCAACTTTTCAACATCAGCAAATCTAAAGGAAAACACTTTGTCTGGAACAACGGCTTGGATTAAACCATCGGCTTCCATCTTGTCCAAAATCTTTTGTCTAGATTTAGCTTGTCTGACCAAGTTAGCATAAGTACCAGCAGATGCAATGAATTTCTTGATATGAGTGATTTCTTCTTGTTGTTTGTTGTATTGCTTGGTTTGGTTGACTTCCAATTCTGCTCTGGTTTTGCAATAAGAGTCGTAGTTACCACCATACAATTGTAAAGTCTTCATTCTCATATCGATCATGTTACTACAAACACCGTTCAAGAAATCTTGAGAGTGAGAAACCAAGATCAAAATTCTGTCGAATCTCTTCAAGTATTCTTCCAACCAGACACAAGCAGCCAAATCCAAATGGGCAGTTGGATCATCCAACAACAAAAGGGTTGGCTTGACGAACAAGGCCTTGGCAAGAGCGACACGCATTCTCCATCCACCAGACATATCCTTGGTCTTCTTCTTGATGGTAACACCGTTAAAACCCAAACCAGTCAAAATAATGGCGGCTCTGGATTCGAAAGTTGATGGATCCATTTCGTCGATCTTTTCGTAGATACCTTCCAAAGTTGGACTTTCTGGACCGTCTTTAATAATAATATCTTCAACCATGTCTTCCAATCTCTTCAATTCGTGTTCGGCTTCTCTGACGACATATTCCAAGGCAGAGAATTCGGTTGGTCCTGCTGGTTCGTTCAACAAGTAAATATCAATGTGTTCTGGAATTGGGAATTCACGTGCAGCAATGGATTTCATTAAAGTGGACTTACCACATCCGTTTTCACCAAGCAAACCATATCTACGACCATAATTCAATTCTATGGTGGCGTCCAGGATTAAGACTTTACCGTGGAACAATAACGACACCGAAGATAATTTAATATCTCTAGAGGTTACAAGGGATTCTAAGACACCAGTAGTAACTCTGTCAGAAAGTCCATCATCGTCAGTTTGTAACTTTAATTTCTCAATTTGAGTTTCAGCATCATCGACTTCTTTTTCTTCACTGTCCTTGGCTGCTTGCTTCTTGGTCTTCTTTACGGTTTTTCCGGCGGCAGCGTTCTTTGCTTCCTTTTCTAAACGTTTTTGCTCTCTCTTAGCTTTTGATGCAGATACAGCAGACATTTTTAGACTTCTATGATTTTATGGAAGAAGAAGAAGCAAAGATTAAAGATTTGACTACAATTTTTTCACGATGAGGGTCGGCGCACGGAGCTGCGTAACCAAAAATTGTTGACAAAATCAAAATAAACTGCAAATGGCTGAATGGTCGAGAGATGTGTACAGTAGAGACGATAATGGCTATACATAGTGTAAGAGTAGTAGATGAGTGGAGTGCTAACATGTAAGAATTGAAAATATCCAAAATAAAAGAGTTTGACTGGTTGACTGTAGTTATCATCAACATGTAAAATATATCTACATACTATATAAATATAAATATAGTCATATAAAATGGTGATTAGAGTTAAAGCGGTAGATTGTGCTCAATTTATCCTGGTGTAAGATACCATAGCATATAATTGTTGATTAGAATTAACAAACTACTATTGGCTGTTAGAATGATTGATACCTGCATACTGTTATCCGTTGACGCCAGGCCACGAATAGTCCCTCGAAACCATTTTGAAAGGAGATAGTTTAGATAAACAGGGAGGTAGGTCTACCTGTAGTAGCAATTGATATTTATGCGATTTTCTTGGAATACGAGTGCCAAACTTTCTTCAGATGTCTACTTGTGAAATGTATGTCGCGTATTCAAGCTCAGAAGGGTCAATATATAACGTGTATAATCGATTTTACTATTCCTTAAACATATTAGATACATGATTGTCTTTAAGTTCCAGCACTCTCTACAAGATCAAATCTAAGATGCTTGCTATAGCAAATTATTGGGCGACTTCAAAGTTAGAAATATACACACTAATTAGCCACTTCTCACTACCTACTTCATATCCCATGACATCATACATATAAAAAGGTTTGTAGTTTCGAAGTATTTGCATCCATCGATAGTTGAAAATTCATGCTTAGTCGTGTAGTAGCCAATAACGAATAGCTGCAGGAACTTTCAACAGGCAACGATCGACAACTTTTAGTGGCAAAATGGTGGAGTAAAACGATCAATTCTACTACTGGGAAATACTCTGAACTATTACAAGATGCCTTCAGATAGTTCCAAGAAAGATTTAAACGAAGTACGTGCGCCAATTCCACGTCGGGTTCAGCAATTGCCTCGAGAAATGGGGCAATTCGGAGGGGGTGGAGATATCGACTTGACTTCCTTCACTCCCAATACTGCCAATTCAGTACGCCAACATAATGCACGCAGACCATCATATACAACAATCGAGTCCAGCCGTGAACTGTATTATAATCTTGATTATCCTGAAGGAATAGAAAAGTTACAATTGGACCCCTCCAGTCGTTTCTATTCTAGGTCAAAGCCTCGGACTTTGGATTTACCCAAATTATTGCCTTATCAAACAGAAAATCCAACCGATCGGGCCAAGTTCTTGAGTCATATAATATCTCATTTGTATATTGCCATCAAAACGCTCGATATTCAAGGGTCATTGTCAGTAACAGCCAAGGATTTGGCTGCTCTCAAAGATGTCAGCGGCCTTTCTGATATAGATTTGGCTTTAGAAACAAACTTGTTTGAATATTCCGAGTCTTCTCAAGATCAAAACCCCGACGATGATGTTGGAAGCTACTTCTCCAATGATGAGATGCAAGATTCGGAATCCGACGCAGAAAACGAAGAAGAACAAGGCCAAGACGCAGAGGGCGAACCTCTTGGTGATGGAGCCGAATCTTCAAACCAACACAAAAAGTCGCCAAAGTCTGCTGCTGTAGTAAGTGTCCGCACATGGACCCACGAACTCATGGTTTGGCTCAAAATGAAGTATGATATGCCCATTACTCTCAGAATCAAATTGGCTCGTGTCTACTTTGCAATATGTCTTTCCAGGGGCCAGAATATTTCCTTGAAGTCCTACGTGAAAACATTTGAATTACTTACAAAAGACGTTCGCCTCTTGAAAGAAAGAGGTATGATTTTGCCATGGGTTGATTTGTACAAAGAATTGGCAAGTCACCTCACTCCAACAGACCCCGGATTCGAAGCGTTTGAGAAAAAGGAACACCGTCAACTCTTGCGTTTGGCAGTCAGAGCCTCTCAATTTTTCGAGGACGGCGTATTGCCCCAATTATACTCAAAGATCGGAAGCGAGTTTTCAATCTCAAATGCTTCCTTGGTCTTATCATCTATGTCCATGCTTCCAAACAACTTCACCTCAGGTGGTGTTTCTGATAACAATGATATTCGCCACTATATTGCATCCTTTTTTTACTTGTGGAAGAAATTAAGTAAAAGCGTTGGGCTTGACGAACAGCTTACTTCTCGTCTTGGAGTTATCTCAATGGCGTCGCTTACCAAAATGAATGATGACCCGGCCGCTCGAAACTATATGAATTTGGGCTCATTTGGGGTTTTTTCAAAAGATCAAATCACATTCGTCGTCAATACCTTGATAAATAGTTTGTCCATTAATGAAGAAAAGTATTCTTCGGCAAAGAGCAAGTATTTCCATGGATTTGCATCTATATTGGTCTATTCGATAAACGGTTCTTGTGCCCTTGAAGCCGGCGGAATCATGGACCTATTGAAAACGCTACTCAATGCAGTAGAAAGTTATGTCCACCCTTCCAATACGGGTGAATGGACCAGGCCCATTGCAAAGTTTGTTATGGGCTTGGTTTACCAATATCACAAAAGATATTCCTCTGAAGTGGAAACTGATGGAACCCTTCATGATATCCCCGAATCTATAAAATTAACAGATGAAGTCACCACAGAGTTTGTTCGCATTTTGTTGCCTATAATAAAAACTGGTATTCAATCGAAGAAAGCTAGTGCCTCCGAGTTTTACGTGTCAAGTTTGCATATATTAGGATATCTCAAACCAGAGATGGTCATTGAGGATAGTTTACTTGATATCTACGAATCTCTTGAAGGAGTCATTTCCACTCATAGAGTCGCGGTGGCACTCAATACAGTCGAGGTATTGGCTAGATTTTTTGCTTCAACACCAATATTTAGAGTCCATGTGGCAAGACTATTGCTGGCATGTGTACCCGGAATAGATTCTAACGATGTTGAAAAAACAATCAATACTTTGGATGTTTTTGCATCTTTTTCCAATTTCATTCCATTCCATGATTTGACCGAAGGAGATGGGGACCCAGCATTTGCAATTCAATTTACTCAAGAGCATTTGGAATATCTTCAGAGACGGTTGTATTTGGATAAATCTGACCAAGAAATATTTGAAGTTGATGAAGAAACAGAATTGGAAGCATTGAAATCGTCCACCTCTGCCTTTAAATCCATCTTCAAATCATTCAGCGATCGAATTTTCATATTATTGGAGAACCTCCCTGACCCTTCGGAAAGTGAAGGAATCGAAAAGGATTTGGCAGAGAGTCTTCCTAAGTTCTTAAATGTGGTGTTCGAAGCTATGTCTGACGATATTTTCTCTTCATTCCGTAATGATTTCTTTGATTTTGTTTTCAACAATACTTATCACAACGTTGCAGACATTGCAGCAGAAGTATGCGGAGGTCTCATAAAGCGGGATCCATCAAGTTTCAAAAAATACTCGAACATACTTATTTCAAGAATCAAAGAAGAAATTGAGGAGAATGGTGCTGGTGTATCAAGAACTGGAGAAGATATTGTTCCTCGTGATCAGGCGTTATACTGGAATCTCACTATTTTGAACTATTGTGTAGGAGATGCTGGTGGAGTAATCCTTGGACAATCCAAAAAGCTCGTTGACTTGTCATATTACTTGATGGACAATGTCAAGGGACCTGTTGTGAGTACAAGTTCATTCTTAGTGTGCCACATTTTACAGTCGATCACAAAGATTAGATTAAAGGAAAACAGGTTAATTTCACCAGCATATCAAGAAGACCATAAAGTCGGCGCTGAAAATTGGGGTGGATTCCAATTTGATGAGCGTAGATTTTCCAAAGAGAACACCACTTTTGACTGGTTCATACCTACTGACAAGGAAGTGTCATTTGCGGTTGATTGTTTCAACGGACACGTAACCAAGAGTTTGGGGAACATTCTGAAGTTGATGAAGGACTACAACGACGACCCGAGTCGAGAAGCAAACTCAATTCTTCAACTTACTGACGAAATTACTCTGAATCTTTTATCTTGTGGGTATGCCTTGACTGGTGTTTCTTATCTTTTAGACCCTTCATTTGACGAGGATATTCCCAAATTAGGAAGTCATCAGACAGAATCTATCCAAAATAGATTATTACTTTTGAGTCAAATAAGAGGTATCAAAAAGGATTATGCGAGTCAAGAACCATGTTCAGAAAACATCCAAGAGAACTTACAAAAGATTGTTGAAGATTTGAGCAGTGAAGACTTGATTGAGTACATGTTTGATTTTGATAAATTGTCTGAGTTCAAAGTTGTTGACAATGAAGACACGACTATGAAGGATGCCAAAGATACCCCTGAACCTGAGTTCAAACATGACTCGATTTTGATGGCACAATCTGATTCACCTACCCACTCTATAGAAGAGTCCGCAAGAGCGACTCCAAAAATCGAAGGCATTGAGATGTCAAGTATGAATCCTGCAATCACATTTAGAGAACGGAAGTTATATACTTCTAGCTACTTTTTTGGAGACGATATCGAGAAGAGAAGATCCAATGAGCTTTACTTGAAAGTTCATAAAATTCGTCATTTGATTGCTAAAAGTTTGCACATTATATGCAAATTTTTGACTAGTCATTTCCATGACAATACGTCCCTTATCCAGCATTTCTTATTTGTGGTCAATATTTGGTTTTCAAATGTGGGTAGAGAACGGTTACTTGCAGCCACGCATGCCAAGATTAAGTACAGTTATGTTAGTGGAATCCAGAGAGTAAACAAGGTTCGCAAACCTTTTACCAGAATTGCAATGGGGGCAAGAATTGAAGATTACCATCTGCTCAGAGTTGCATTGCATGCTACATCAAGATCCCAGACACCATTAGACAAATTGCTTTTGGAGGATGTTGTTAAGTTATCCGTTTCGACGTATTCTTCTATTGCAGATGCAGCACAAATGTTTTTGGTGGACGTTACAAAGAGAGTTACTGGATCATACAACATCATCATCAAAACTGCTTTCAAATATATTATAAAAGCATTAGATGAGTCCAATCATAAGAAAATTGAGAGTGGATTAAACATCTTCACCGTTAAAAAAATCAAGTCCAAGCTTCATAATGACTTTTTCAATATTCAAAAGTACGTTGAGATTCTTTATCGCTGTCTTCAAGTAGATAGCATTGAAGTTTACTCACTTGCACAAAACTTGTTTGAAGGAGTTTACAATATTTCTCCACCAAGCAGCGTCACTTTGATAAACATGACAGTGATCGATTGCATCAGGCCCCCAGACGAATTTATCGACTTAGAAATTAAAGCAGTCAGACTCGCTAAGGAAAAGAAGAGAAAATTATATTTTGATAAATTGAGCAAACTTGAAGAAACGGTAATTTCACACGAAAGACAGAATTCTCATTGGAAAACATCTTCAATGAACCTTCAATTGCTTATAAACATACAATCTGATTATGGAGTCGATACGAATGGAGAAGTCTTACTAGTGTTGACGAATGAAGCATCAAACGGGCACCCGGTTGTATCCAGAATAGCTTTGAAGGGAATAACAAAATTAGTTTATAAACTTTATTTGTTACAGAGTTGGAACTATGATTTAAAGAATGCTTACGATCTAGACTTTATGTCCAAGGACTTCAAGGTGGTCGACACTACTCCTAAAAATGAAGAATCCTATTATTCAACTTGGAGAAAAGAATTAACAAGTAAGGAACCCAGCTATTTCCTTGATTTCAAGGTAAGCACAGGGTGGTTATTTTGGAATACGGAAATGAAGGCAATAACTAATGAACCATGTAAATTGACAGACTTATCAGAAAAAGATTCCAAATCATTGAAAGAGTTCTGTAAAATCATCAACAAGGAATGGTTTTTGAATATTGTTAAGTTATGGATCACAGACAACGAAGCCAATTTCGCGTTTCAAGGTTCAGACGTATTTTTCACATTTACGTTGGTGTTGCTATTGTCAACAGATTTGATCGAAGGATTCGTGTTTGAAGATTTGTTGGACATTGTCCAGCTAGTTTATGTTAAAGACGAAAAAAGTTCACACATCGTTGTGTGTGAATTACTTGCAGGAATATTGATTGGATCGAAGACATTAACCAAAGAAGAATCGGTAATTCGTGATGATTTCATCTCGGTATTCTTATCAAACATTCTCGAAAACGACTTATCTCCAGATAACAGAGGAATTTGGAATATATTTTCGTGGTGGATTCCGTCACATATCGATTGTAGAAGGTTTCCGAAAATCGTCGAAAAGTTGACAAACATCACCCTCGATCAAGATTCGGACTCTGCTATCAGAGAGGCGACTAGAATCAGTTACATTCGGTCGTTAGTTGCCTCGATGACATGGAACATCTCCGATCCAGATTCTTTGCTTCAATTTTGTATTGACCATATCAACCATCCCTACGAAGCTATCAGAAATCAGATCGGTTCGCTCATGGCCGTTTTATCTTTTCCATATTATAGTGAATCTGTATCGACAGGTGCCGAATTTTTGGTGAGATGTAACGAAAAACGGGATCTCGTGTTATACAACGACAGTGACAATATCTTGGTCAAACTTCTCCCTGAATTATTTGACAAAATGGAAATGTGGAGAAGACAAGTTGAACACTTAGCTCCGCAAGAAATCTTGAAATCCAACTACATCTATTCCGCCACAACAATATTGACGTGGTTGAGACAAGAATTGAACACCAGCATTGCCGTATTGTACCAAAAATACATCCCCACCCATATTCTACCATTTCTCCTCAACCTTGTCTATATGAAAGATGTATGTCTCCTTGGAAATATTGACCCCGTCACGGTTCTTAAGAAAGTCTCACAAGTTCCCTACGACTCCAGACATTTGGACGACATAGTTTTGATGCTTGAAAAGTATTCCAAACAAAACTTAAACCTCTTGCAAACATTTATGATTGGCGAATTCACCGAAACGTTTTACTTCAAGAATTTATTCACCCTCTCCAAATCTCAAAGAGGCTGTATCATCAACTTGACAAATGAGAGAATATACCATAAAAACGTCGAAGTTCGTGAATCTGCTGCGTCGACGTTATCAGGATTGATCCATATCTCACCGCCAGACGAGATTTCCCACTTGATCTCGATCCTCATTTCCTCCTACTCGTCATCTCTTGACAAAGCCAGAAGGAAGTATAAGAAAATCGGCTACAAAAACTTATCCAACGATGATATTGTACAACTCCACGGCTCAACTCTCGGATTGGGTGCCTTGGTACATGCATTTTCCTTCAATTCTCCTCCTCCAAAGTGGGTTCCTGCAATCTTATCTATAATCGCCAACAAATGTTCTGGTTTACCGGGAACCGTTGGCAAAACAGCAAAGGATATTTTGGGTAAATTCAAGAAAAACAGACAGGACAGTTGGCATATCGACAGCAAAGTTTTTAGCGAAGATCAAATCCAAGATTTGGAGGGTGTTTTGTGGAAGAGTTACATCATTTAGGAGAGTTTAGTAGAGAGAAATCTTACGTTCCGTTATTTCAAGAATAACAGACTTATAATTTAATGGCTTACGATTTATATTTAATTCACTATTTGCTGACAAGTTCTTCAAAGACTTAGCGAGTACACCGTAAAGTAGCCAAATATTAGCGAACGTATAATAGGGGCCACTAAAAAGTCGTTAATGTTGCAAACGTATCAGTAAATTTAGATTGAACTCCATTAATATTCAGTGATATTCAGAAATAGAGATATCAGAGATATTCTAAGATATTCAGAGATATTCAAAGATATTCAGAGATACTCAGTGTTCTCTACCCTAATTAAAGATTTCACAAATTTAGCGTAGAACCACTATATCTCTAATACATTAACGAGCAATTGATTAATCATATTAGTTCTAAGTGGAATTCAATCAGATATAACGAATTGGTCATAAGTGATGGGTGCAGTCGAGAAAGTTCTAATAATACAGAAAATATGAACGTAAATACGAGAGCAGATGGTGAAAACACCTGTAGGCGGAGCACTGGTAGCTCAAAGATAGACTCTTGCGAAGTTATGGACACTTATATAGTGATATGGATTCTTCACGAGGTTTCTCAGCAGAGACATCTTTGCTGCTGTGACCAGACGTTCGTCCTAGTACTCAGATAACTGAAGCTTTTGATCTGAACAATTCCTACGAGAGGTTACTGACTTCAAATAAAAAGTCAGAGAAACTAATGGTAGCTACTCCCGACAAATCAGTATCGTATTTCTTGAACACATCAGTGAGTTTGCGCAAATACACAAGTAACTCAATGAACGCATCGAACTTCAACTTTCCAACAGAAATCCCACTATCATATGACACTCCGCTACTCTTGTTGGCAAATTTCTGAAACAAGTTGAGTACAAGGTCGACGTTGAGCTTGTAGCCAATTTGGGTCAATACCTTTTGGAACTCACCGAATGAAACATCGCCTGAACGGTTGGTATCCGCCAGTACAAACAATTTCTTGTAGACCGAGAGATATTTCCATAACTGAACAAATTGATCAAAGTTCAAGCTTTTCAACGGTCCTGAGGATAAGTCAGACGACGAGCTGAAGAGTCTGATCATAAGAATGATGGTGGAGTCTTGGAATCTTGTGTTATCAAAATTGGAAAGTGCAGATGATAATTCTCTGGCGGAGATTTTTCCCGAGTGGTTGGAGTCTACTGCATCAAAAATAGCCTTCAATTCCAGCTCGAGCTGTTTCGAAGAAACCTTTTGTTTCTGTTCTGCAGGCTTCTGTTTAGTCGGTTTGGATGATCCTTGGCTAGAGGTGGATCCCATAGATACACTTGACATTAAAGGAGGTGGTTTCTTGTGTGCAACTGAGTGTGACAGCGACAGAGACGTTGAATATGGGTCCTGATGAGGCTGTTGAGGTGAAAAGTCATATCGCTGTTGTTGTTGTTGTTGTTGTTGTTGTTGTTGTTGTTGTTGTTGTTGTTGAGGAGGAGGAGGAAGGGGTGCTTGCAGAAAATGCGAGCTTGCAGGCAGAGGTTGCAGGTAGTATTGTTGCGTAGCTGGAGCATATTGTTGTGGAGGTGGAGCATGTTGTTGTGGAAGTGGAGCATGTTGTTGGTGTTGGGGAGGAGGAGCATGTTGCTGGTGTTGTTGTGGTGGAGCGTGTTGTTGATGTTGCGGGGGAGGAGCATGTTGTTGATGCTGAGGTTGTTGGTACTGAATTGGAGGCTGTGGGTTAGGTTGAGGTTGATAGTACTGCTGTGGAGTTGGGGCATATTGTTGTATAGGGGCAGGCTGGTGATGTTGCTGTTGTTGGCTAGGCTGTGGATACGATTGGTATTGTTTGGGTGGCCTATAAGCCGTCGTTGGCTTTGGTTGAGACAGTCTTCTTCCATTTATTGGTGGACTCCCCACAACATACGATGCTTGTTGAGGAGTAGGGTACATGGGCAACTCGTCCACGGGCATGACCAGAGTTTAAGCAGTAATGATTAGCAATTGCAAAGGACTAGCGATAAGCCCAATAGATCTATCGGAATATATACAATTTTCGGTATAGTACAGCAAGCCTCTTTATATAGCAAGAGTTTGGAGTCGCTTGATTCGATTAGAGAAGTTGAGCCAAGAACGTATCAACAATTTTTGTTTGATAGGTAACGGGAACGGTAGTGCACGGGATAAATTTCTTCGGCGTTGCGGTACGGATGTTTGGAAAGAATTTTAGAATGAAGTCTTTCGTAAACCTCGAACCTCGAACTTCGAGAACTATGTCTGCGCTATGTAGCATCTAGCCTATAAATGAAGTTGCTTGTAGTTCTTCATATTTCAAGTTCTATAGACTATCTCCTTTCAAGTTTAGCTCAAGTCATTGTAGAATAGGATCAAGTGTAGCTATTAGTCGAATTGGATCACAGAGAAACTCTTAATGGAAGTACTTCTTTCATATTCTAAGGAGCAACTTTCAAAAGCAGCTAGCAAAATAAGGAAAGACTCCCACAAAAAACTCCGACTTGGTTAATACATAATCAGTCATAGGATCACTACAGTAACTACTTCTAGTTGCAGAACAAGAAACTTGAATTCGCTTCAAGTTGTTCTCTATGCACTTAGGAATCTCAAAATATGATTTCTTTATTAAAAGTAGAGTATATACGAAACCTAATCTCTGGCTCTTCTTCTGTAAGCATCACCGCCTCTTGGGGCACCTCTTGGGCCACCTCTCATACCTCTTTGAGGTCTTTCAGCTGGGGCGTTCTTCAATCTGGTCAAAGGTAAGATTCCTTCTGGGATGTTTAATTCGGTTCTCAAGAACTCAACACCTTCATCAGTTAAGGTGTAGTAGTAATATTGCCATGAGAATTGAGTCTTGACGAAACCCTTGGAAGTTAAGGATTGTAAAGCCTTGATGACGAACAAGTTTCTGGTGTCGATTTCATCGTGCTTTGGTTGGTTGAAATCCTTCTTGGCAACGACAACACCTTCTATTACGGGTTAGTATTTGAAAAATCACTGGACTAATGTCCATTTGTGGGAGAGTCAAAATAGATATCAAATCTATATCAGCACTAGGCGAGAAATCAGTTCAGAATGGTTTGATGGTTGTTGATATTTCTTGATTTCAGGGTTGCTTTGTTCTGTTTCCTGATATTCATTCCTCAGCCATAGTGCTTAGAACTCTCCACATATTGATGGCTAGCTTTAAACTAGAAGTTATCATTACATACCTTGAAAGAGGTATTGGTGGATCTTCTTTCTTTCTTCTCTTGGAATAAGCATGATTACTATTACACTATATTTGATATAAACAGAGTTTCAAAAAGGTTTCTGTTATTAAGAAGTCAAGGTAAAAATCACTTTGAAATTTTTGGTACTGAGACCTGGAAAGTTTGATGAATTTTTTTCACTCAAGTTTTTTGGAGTACGGCGTGTATATAAAATAAGGGATCTGTGCACGTGTTAGTGTTTTCTTAGGGCTGCGAGCCCTATTAATTGAATATTATTAGAAGTACAAGGGAAGAATAGAACCATTATCTAAGCAACGAAAGGTTAACAGGCCATGTAATACGACTACGACAGTCAAATGAATAAACTTTAATACTACTTGTGTTTATTTTGTCAAGTACGTAGTTTATGACCAACAAACGTCAAGGAGCCAATGAGGAACACAAATATTGGTGAAGGTGATAAGTCTATTATGGTTGCTTTATTCTAAATAATTATTGGTGGTACGTATTAATAGTGGAAGTTATGATAAATATACGGGAATGTTCGTTTCGATAAATATAAGGCGACTGTTTGGTTGCTGTGGAACAATTTAAAATGGTTGCAAAATTTAGACTGAAGTTCAGTGTTCACCGATCCCGTACTGAAAATAGTCAACTATAATGACCATCTTTCATTTATAGTAGTACCATCAATATCGATCACAGAAAACATGTGATTTCGCTATTATACCTGAAATTTCATACCCAAGTTAATGGTATTGCCAGTTACAACCGCACATATCTCAACCCAAGATTTGCAGATATAAAATGAGTTAGTTTTATACGACCTCCAGCGACTAATTAAAAAACAACAATACTTACTTGTAATTTCCACTAAATCTCCGCTAGTATTCACTTATTGAATAATCACAGATACTGGCTGAGTTCTGTATTTTCTCAATCTCTTGATTCCAGTAACAAATGTTGCTAGAGAGTCTCAGGTGTCGTGAGGTTATTTAATAATATAAAGGCAGTGGTGTGAATATAACCGCAGACGATCAATAAAGTGTCGGTGTTCGTTCTTATAAGGTGTTAAACACTAAGTATGGTGTTGAAATGCATTCATTTTCTCGAGGTCCACCTTCTCTCAAGTATGGGGATCTTTAGCTTCTTTTACAGAAGGCTTGGCTAGACGTGCATATTTCATCAGATATGTGATAAGTCTTCCGATACACCGACCAAGTATGCCATCAGGAGGTCTCCAGTATAATAGGGTACTAATAAGATATCTGGTATGAATGTAGTCGGAAATGTCTTTATGGCACAACCGTTAAACTTTTCTCGCGACGTTTCGCATTTACCCGCTTACAAAAGAGTACGTTCGATTCCGATCGTACTCAAAAATGCGGGTGGGAAATTCGGTGGTTCTCCCCATTCAGTTATATACAACTCCGTTACTCTTGAGAGTTCCATGGCGTGTAAACGCCGGGTAATGTCATCAGAAATCAAACGCTTTCGAGTGTTATGGGAAGGCATTACGAATGGTTGGTCCTTCATTTGAGGAAGGGCTATTGAGTGCAATATGCGAACTTATTTCTATAAGAACCCGATACCGATCATTGTTGTGAGAAAGGTTATACTTTTTGGTAATTTGGAATTATCACTGATTGTTCGGTGAACATAGTTGAATTATCGGTAAAACTCTTACTTTGGCCGATAATTCATGTTATGCTCCTAGTTCCACGAATAGTATCCTCCTTATCCCCTCTATCCATATGTTATCCAGGATAGTGTTTTTTTTGGAGGTTTTAGTCCTCCTTGTTGACCACCATCCAATTATCTTAATTTAGTTAGTATTTCTCAACTTTTTGCACCCACCATAGACCTATTTAATTTTGTAGATTTAATAACCAAACTTAATACTGTCCTCTTGTAGATTTTTGAATTACGAAAGATATCAGGAATTAGTGTCTTTGTAGTATCAGAATTACGATCGCTATCAACAATTATTGCCTCCTTGCTATATCCTTTCTCTTCACAACTATATACCCATCATTAGAACGACTTATAAACTCTAGAGTGTATTGATATGGATTAAAAAAACTCGAAATTCGTTAAAAGCTTAATATAGAGTATATTGGAGTTACATGCAACTATACTTGAAAGGTCTACTAAAAGTAGAGGTTGTTCTATGTTAGTTTCGGATAGCTTGCGCACGTGACCAGACTAGACCGAACAAATTCGCGACTTAGTCCTGTGATCCATGGCTGATACCAGGCTGACTGAACTCAACGCACCAATGATTATCGCAAGTATACGAAGAATATTTGCTTTATTCCGTACTGAGGAAGAAGAAAGGTCCTACTCAAGGAAGGCTTTTTTCAATCTTTTAGGATTTTTGGGTTCCTGTGTTATATTTTCATTTGTAGCGCAGAAGTTGTCTAGACATCCTAGAGAGATTGCCCATATAGCGAGGGCCAATGCATTGATAAGGGCAATACAGCATTAGTGGAGAGTCCTGCTACACTCCCGGATACTATAAATCTAAATTTCACTTACTTAGCAACAACTTCATACCTTCTCCGGATGATGTTTCCATAGTTTATCGGAGGGCCACTTCCCAGAATCTAATTTAACTAGAGATGAAAGATTGATTTAGAATTAACTTAGATACGGACCATGCATTCACTATAAGCATCCACGTGTCAACTTTCAACTTCATACAATATGTGATTCTATATGATCCTGTGGAACAGATTTCGACAACTTATTCAAAGCTACAATTACTATAGTGGTAGAAGAGCGGGATCTACAGTAATTTTGATTCTTAAAGAGAGCAATGGAAGTCTCCGGCATGGAACAGCCAAGGAGATCTAGCAGATATCTAGCAGAGATCGCTTCGTTACTTGCGGCGTTAATAGTATTATTTCTGTCGTTGCTCATGACTAATAATCATCTTCCAACCATCGCTGTTGGTGACTATTAACATTTCTCGATACCTTTACGGAACCTAGATACGGTCTAGTATGTACATTAATAATTAAACATAATAATATAAAGATAGAGAAGATAATGAACCGTCGTGTGCGATTGTACTTGTATTTACATATAAGAACCAAATACTCTTTTGATTGGAATTCAGTGATGCGGGTGGCATGAATTGCGTTCCAAATAGTAACCAACCGACCTCACAGGAATAACGATAATGACGTGGGTGTGTATAAAGATGGTTGGTCGTGAAACATGACGAGGTTGATGGTTCATGGTCGAGATTCCATGGGAATCGGTCATTTGGATCATGACTTACACCTTACGGCTCTGTATGTTGGAAGAAAGAGGTCAACTTTATGAAGTTGTTGTTCCTGAGCGGAGGAACTCATGCATTACTTTTTCAACAAAACTTCCTTGGCCATTTCATAGGCGGTCCAAGAAATAGCGGTGGATGGAACGTTGAAGATGATACGGGGTTTCAATCCCCTTGCAAAGGCAGCCATTCCTCCTTCTCTGATCAAGGCACGAGCTGCCGATTTGAAGCCGGTTATATTTCTTAAGTTTGCGTTATTAGATATTCCCTTAGTCTGTAATGCCGTTTTGATGCAGTCCAAAGGGTTGGTGAGGGCCGCGGCGATTCCTCCAGCAATCCCACCACTCACACAATGCAAGTATGGATTGTAGTTATTACCAGGGTTGAGGATGGAGGATGAGTATTCGTAGAACCCAAAGTTGAGCGCGGCAAAGGGAATATTTGTGAAAAGGGTGGTAGGGTAGGAGATGTAAAATGCGGAAAAGCCTTCGGACTTGTAGATTTGTGAGGCAGTCTGGAAAAGACGGACACTAGTTGGATTCACAGTAGTGGAAGCAGCTGCTTCGGCGGTTTTGCCGATGGTGGAGGCTGCATGAGCACTAGCTGCTTGCATTCGCTGTTTCAACATATCAAATGGAGTCATTAACGCATCCGATGCCGTGGTGGCTGCAATACCCGCAGCACTGGCAATCAACGGATGGTTCTCGTCCGTTACGATCTTTCCCGAATGTGGTTCCTGGGTTAATTTGTTAACCATCAAAGTCTTTGATGCTTCAAAAACACTAAAGTATACTGCGTGGGCAGGACCCGCACCCAATACAACCGAAGAGACGCCTCGCCAAAGGGCATAGGCACCTTCGCTGGAGCTGATCATCGAAATTGAGCTAACAACACTCTTGGACAACTCTTTGGAGGTTGACATCTGCATCCTTGTCTTGAGCGAATCTATTGGAAACATGACGGTGTGCTCCATAATTCCGGCAAGAGCACCTGCAGCAAGATGGGCTACCAAAGAGGCATCTTCGGGTAAAGATTCATAGTCAATCTCAATCGGATCTTTAGGTAAGAATTGTATCTGATGTTCCATGTTGTGTATGTATGAGTTGTAAATTAAAATGCCTAAAATTCAGCCTGGGGTACAGTGAGAATATGGAAGTGCTTCGGTGTTGAATACAAGAAAGGTAGATATAACTGTAACAATAGATATTGGTGGTCAGTAATTGACTATGGTGAGTACTAATATGACGGTGGTGACAATGGAGATGGGTGATTGTACGGTAGACGGAGAGCGTTGGAATTTAGATGGTATAGATTGCGTTTGAAAAATTTTCTGCCGAGGGCGCGCTACTTTAGTAGGAGCAAAGACCAGCGAAGTCAGACACACCAAATGGGGTCTGAATAACAAGGCCGATAAAGATCCAGAGAATCTTTTATAGTTATGAAGAAACTCTTGATGGATTCCTGACAATAATTGAATCTTTTTGAGTCCAACAGTCCTGAAACAGTGAAAATGAAACTGAGGATAAGGAGTTGCAAATGTAGATTCCCAAAGTTAGGGTTAGTTTATATCAAAGTTGGGATTAGTCTATACCAAAGTTAAAATTAGTCTATACCAAAAAGGAGTAGTCTATACCAAGATTAGGTCAGTATATATCAAGATTAACTGTGTCCCGATAATGACCTATAAGATCTTTGAAACCAAGAATTGTACTGGATTTGGTGAAATTGTGGAGAACTAGTCCTGGTACAAATTCCCAGTGTCGTGAGTACTTCAATGATGGCTGCGAGTCTGAAGTTGCATACGCTGAAGTAGTAAAGAGTAGAAGAGAAGATTGAGAGTACCTATTTTCTTATCAGAATGGTCAAATAAATTGTGACTCAAAGAAATCCTGCCAATGGGAAGTGTGATAACTAGTTATTGTGATGAGCTGGCAATGCACTACTACTGGATCTCAAAAGCAATATATCGTCTCCGAGACGGCTACGATATCGTTCAGTTGGATTATGCAAGTTATAGGCAGCGACGGTTTATTGTGGTGACAAATCGGAGCCGTGAGGGCGGATGACGTTTCGGAATGCCGATTTACGGAGTACTCGATCTTTAGCGAATCCATTTACAAAAGTCACTACTAATTAGTGGCTATGCATTACGGATTTACATTATATCCGTGCCCAGCGTTGTGTTTCAGGTATTGGCATAAATTAATAATTTCACCGGTCGCAAGTATGAGCATCTAGTGGCTTCTGGGCAATAGCTTATGTGGAAAACTCGATTAGACAGATAGATTCTAATGTACGGATGAAAGAGAATCCATGTCCCAGACACGAATGTTTCTATGACGGAGCCAATTTGTATGAGTATTTCGAGCTCCGTGGACTCATAGTCCAAAATATGCAGTCTCGTGAATGCAAAAAACTCAAGCTTTTGGGCGCAAAATAACCACCATGTTTAAAGGTCGTGTTGTAGGTCCTAATTAAATTAGGAGAGTGGACTTGTGGGTGGATTCAGAATAAATGCTACCAGGTTGTCTTTGCCATCATCTGTTCTACAATATGAATTAGAAGAAATTGATTGTTCTATGTACTACTCGAATTAAGTTTTGATTTGCTTCTAAGGAAGTAAACTCTATGAACTGGCAGATGATCGATATGTTCGAAGTCCTTCTTTCAACTTTGATCGTTCTATAATCGTTTCCTTTACTCACAGTTAGGTTAGAACAAGTTATATTGTTCGGGTACAATGGTCTTTACCTTTCCTTCAGTAATGAAAGCTTCTATATTATCAACAACCCATTCTTCCAAATGTTGAACAGCTTCACGAGTAAATGTACCCATGTGAGGTAAACTTACGACATTTGGCAATGAATAGAGTTCCTTTGGTACGCTTGGCTCGTGTTCAAATACATCTGAAGCAAACGATCCGATCTTTCCTTCTTTCAAACTTTCAATCAAATCCAGCTCCTTGATAACAGCACCTCTTGCGGTGTTGACAATCACTACTCCGGTCTTCATCTTTGCAAAGAGTTCCTTGTTCACAGAGTGTCTGGTATGGGCATTTAATGGCACTGAGATGAAAATGACATCACTGTTTGCAATCAAATCGTCATATCCGACGTACTTGGAATCCTTTTCCAATTCAGGCGACAACCGGGTACGGTTGTGATAGGTAATCTTCCCGAATCCAAACGGTTGGAGACGATCACGAATTGCACGTCCGATACCACCCATACCTAAGATCCCCACAACTTTTCCTTCGGGATCACGTCCCAATGGAGCCTGGGGCCCTTTGTCAACCCCCCATTTGCCAGCAGCAAGGAAGTCGTGTCCTATTTGAAAGTTTCTCAATGCCGTCAACACCAAATAAATTGCGGTATCTGCAGTTGGTGCTTCAACAGGTACTGTTACGTTGGAAAGTTGAATTCCACGGGCATTCAATGGCTCAACGTCAATTTGATCGTATCCGGCACCACAATGGCAAACAGCCTTGACTGAAGGTGGTAAGTAGCTAACCAATTCGGAGTCAAAACGTCCGGTTTGACTGATACTATGGAAAGTACGGGTAATTCCGACAACATCACGATACTTGCTTTGAAGGTCTTCAATGAATTCAGCTCTCAGTGATGAAGTACACTCCACGATTTCAGCGACTTTTGATAACTCCGCCCATCTTTGATGAGCAAATGCCACTTGGCCTAATCTTAATACTCTTGGTTTGCTTGCAGTCATTATGGAAATTTTGTATAATACTTCTCAATCAAACTTAGATAAGGGTGGGAAGCGATGGTATTTATATGAGAAGTATTTGGGGGAGACTGGTTTGTGGGGGAATTTATGATCCCCCAACCCCCACGACATTTGGGGGACTGTAACTACTGTGGAAATACTTCAGTTTTCCAGTAAATCGGCCGGAAAAATTGTGGGGTCCCCACATCTGACAGTGCCACACTTGTCATTGTGGAAAGCTGTTACTCGAATACTCTCTCGTGGCCCATGTATCGTTCTTCGTTTATGTAAATGGGGTGTGTCGACAAATCTTAGATCTTGCCGCAATTACTAACCGGAAAAGGAAATTTAGTCCTGGCTAGGGTCGGACTACAAAGTTCAAAACAGAAGGCTGCGAAACGGAGGACGCGCAACATAGCTTGCGAGGTACTCTTTGCCACCACAAATTATTCTGCTGAGTTTCAAATCCCTATTCGATCAATTCCTTGAAGTTAGAGATGACCAGGGATACGTTTGTGTACTGTACTTATGGTTCTTGGTGACTCCCCTGTCACTGAGCGACCTCAACCACTTTTCGCTTCAGTCAAAATACAACCTAAATCTCCAATGCTATGAGCTATGAACATCGCTCTTTCCATGGATAGATAATTACTCTGTAAACGCATTGTACGTGATTTCGAAGTCTCAAGCCAGAACTTTAGTAGACTATTACGATTATAACTTATATTTTTTAATGATACACAATTCCACTACATAGTTGAATTGGGCATGGGATCTAAGCTTGAAACTTGAACTATCTTTCAACTTCAATATGTGAATCAGATAATAAGATTGGAACCACGGTATTTGAACTGGGAGCCTGTGTTAGTGGCAGCAACGTCTGGGAATTCACGTTCAGGGAAACCATCAAACGATTTTCCGTAGGTGGCCACGGAATGAGCAATTAATTTGGTGTTGACGACCCAAGCCTCGTAATCAGGGTTATCCAAATCGTCACATAACTGGTGGTAACAACGGTCAAACCATTCGCCTTCCTTACCTCCAAACTTCTCAACACCCTTGGCAGTCTTGACACCTTCAGCTCCGGCAGCAATACCACCAGCAGGAATTCCAGTTTCGATGAATCCAACATAGTCAGATCTACCATCGAATGGAGTCAAGGTGTAGTTGTAACCGTGACTGACGTACCAATCAATGTACAAATCCTTCAAGGTTCCGGAACCGTTAGGATGGTCCTTGTTGTTGGCATCATATACTTGGTATTCGTAATTTGGAGATGCCATCATGTCATAATCCATAAATACACGAACCTTAGCGTTCTCCTCTGGAGATAAGTGGGCAGCGTAGTAGTTGGAACCGAGTAACCCTTCTTCTTCGGCAGCCCACCATGCAAAACGAACAGCATTGTTAAGCTTGAACCCGGTCAAATGCTTGGCCACTTCCAATAACGAAATGGTACCTGAACCGTCGTCGTTGATTCCTGGACCGGCCTCCACAGAGTCAGAATGCGCTCCCAAGGAAACAACGTTGTCGTGATCACCAAAAACAGTTTCGGCTATCACATTCAAGGTGGTGATGTTCTTGACATAAGAGTCAATATACAAGGTAGTCTCAATTTCAGTGGCAGGATCCTTGCTCAAAGCGTCAATGTATTTTTTAGCATCGCTTTCAGCGATGGAAACGGTTGGAATTTCCTTTCCAGTGTAGCCTAAAGTTCCGTGTAATGGTCCGTTAGAATCGTAAATGATAGCACCAATGGCTCCGGCTTCACCAGCATTAACGGACTTGTCCCCAAATGCACATTCTCCTCTCTTGATCAAGACGATATTTCCTTTGGTATTTTCAGGGAAGTCGCCCACACCACATCCAAAGTCTTGTGCCAATACCAAATTACCGTGTACTGGCTTGCCTTCAGGAGTAGGAGGAGTCAAACTAAGCGGTTCCAAAGACTTTGGCTTAACTCCGTCAATCAATAATGAGACGGATTTGACTTTCAGGTCAAGTGCCTTGAATGATTGAATACTTACAGTATAATACCCCTTGAGTTTACGCAATTCGGACGCAATGTAATTTATGGTTCCCCAATGACCCTTTGAGCCAATAACTCTTGTTGGGTGGCCGTATGTCTTTTCTGATTTGGTGGCTATCTCGAATAAAGCGTTGGCACGTTCTCTTAAACCAGCCTCGTTGACTAATGCTTGTAAGCTTTCGGTGTCAATTTCAGGGAGAACTTCATATTTAGAACGGTCGATGAGAAAGTCGGTTTCCACATCTTCAACGGCTCCGAACACTACTTGTTGGTTGGACCCGGAAGCTCCGAGGTCGCTAATACCACCCCATCTCAAAATATCCAATGGCAAAGCATTGATCGCTGCAATTAAAGCCAACGAAGCACCAGCACTAAATAACTTCATATTCGGTGATTTTGCTTCCTTTTCTTTATATCTCGTGAGTAAATTTTGGGAGGAATTCGTAGCCCTTTTATACTACGGCGAAGCGCGGCATAAAAATCTTGCTCGGGAACTCGAATAGGAAATGTGGCAGATAAGGGAATCTCTCGGATGATGTTCCAATTGTCAATAGAATCGGAATGTCACCTGTAGTTATATCATTAAGAGAATGCCCTAAATATCTTAAAATGGTTCGTATGTTTTTGCTTACCGGCAAGTATAATCGGTCTCTTACATATTCTCCACAGAGTGCACTAAATTCTATATTCTTTAGCATAAATAACTCTATTTATATATTCCTAAACCGAGACAGTGACTTCCAGAACGTTCTTAAAACATTCCATGCTAGGTAGCTGTCGTTTGTCTATGGGTTACCAGCATGTCCCTTTACTCTAAGTACAATGCATCCTTTAATTGCCTCAAGGTCTCAAAAAATCACCACTGTCTATTCTTTTTCTTAACATGTTGATGCGTGAACTTAAAACTATGGCCACCACTCCCTTGATTTCCAAATCCAAAGCCGCCTCCGTTGAAGAAGTTCATGAAATTTGGGTTTCCTTGATGTTGTTGTTGGCCGGTTGTACCATTATCATTAGGATCGTCACCTCTGTCGTAACGCTCACGCAATTGCTTATCAGACAAGACCTCGTAAGCTTGATTGATTTCTTGCATTTTACCCTCGATTTGATCTGGAGTCATATCTGAACCCTTGTACTTATCAGGATGAAATTTGAGAGTTTGCGTGCGGTACGCTTTCTTGATCGTCTTTTCGTCGGCATCACGAGATATATCCAATACTTTATAATAGTCATTGGAAGGGTTCAGTGGCGCACGTTGTTGCTGTTGACGATGTTGTTGTTGTTGTTGTTGTTGTTGTTGTTGTTGTTGTTGTTGTTGTTGTTGTTGTTGGTAAAATTGTTGTTGCTGTTCTTGTTGTCTCCTGTGCATTGCTTCTTCAATACGAGCGTAACGCTCTTTGAATAGTCTGGTTTGGCGAACGTTGGAATTAAACCTATCCAAAATTTGTTTGGCTTCCTCATACCGCTCTTTCTTCAAGTGCTTGTCGATTTGAACAGTGAACTTTGGTAAAAACAATTGTGAATCCTCGACACGGGAACAGTATTCCGACCATCTCTTGTCCTTTGCACGTACCAACGATTCACAAGCCAACCTGTTCAAATCCACAATGAATTTGAGGTTGTTTAATTGGTGATCGTCGCCGAACTCTTCAATCAAAAATTGGCGGGCCCGGAATACTAATAAATCGTAATTGGATTTGATATCTTTGGGCACTTTGCGGGCCTCGATCTTGGACACTTTGAGAGGTTGGTCAAAAAGTGTGCTATGAACTCCAGCAAAGTCTATTGAAGGGTCCTCTAAATCGTGACTGAGTACAGTATTCGCTCCCTCTGCCTCGATGTAGTAATGGCCCATAACAATTGAATACTCTTCCAACTCCTTCAATAAGTCCAGGAATTTCGTGTAGAACTTGGACACGTCACCACACGCCTTGTACTCGTTATTAATGCGCAAACAGCTCTTGACCAGTTGGCGACCTGTTTCAAACAGGGCATCGGTAAACAATAAATACTGCGCAAAGCGTGGGTACCAGTTCAAGTTCAGCAAGGGCAGGATTTTCATGAGCTTATGCAAATCACGAATAACCAACTTATTTATAGGAGCGGTTTCCACGCTGCCAGTGACAGTACCATACATGTTCCCTTTGACAAGTTTCAGTAACGCGTTCGAATGAAGCTCGTAAGCAGCTCCGTATGATGGCGCCAAATGAAGCACTTTTTCGTCCAACTCTACTAAGCATTTTGCATATTCGTGATTGTTAAAGTAATCCTCAGCTCGTCTATAGTCGTTGATCCATTTCTGGAGTTTTGCTATGAACTCAGAATCTTCCTTCTGGTTAAGTAAAGGTAAAATAGTCTCGACATCACCATTTTCCATCAACAAGTCAACCAACTTGGATCTAGCAGGCTTTTTATTAGGATCTAACTCCAACGTTTTCTTGAGATCAGCGATAGCCAAGGATTCCTTGTTTAAGTTGAGCTCTATGAGTGCCTTCTTAAAGTAAAGCTGAGGCAACTGCTCCTTAATTCCGTCAGGAAGTTCTAGACGTGCAACGTTATCAATGTCACCAGTCATAAAGTTGATCTCACTCAAGACTCGTTCATATTCTTCTAGCACATTCACCGTAGGGCCCTCGATGGAGAATAGAGATTCAATATGGGAGATTCGTTGAGAAAGGTCCGTGGCGATGGAGCTGCCACCAGGGATCTTGCCTCCAGTGTCACTGGCCCCTTTGACACCCCCGGCAGCCGCTACCACACATGTCAACAGTAACAACACCTGTTCGAACTTCATTACTGCTAAGAAAACGGTATGTCGTTTTTGCTTTCGTGTTATTTAAGTATACAGGATTTCCGAGACCTTTTATCGGACAGAAAAATCGAGAATCTCTACCGAAAATCATGGAATTATTAACTATAGGAATTACTGTAGGTGCATGACTATATAACTTCCCATGGCTTCATAAACTTGTGCTACGATCTTGCGAATAGGTTTATTCAATAAGGAATATTGTGTATTGTAGAGCAGTAGGAAAATATCAATATCTAATTATTATTGAAAACCCATTGATGAAATTACCAATGCAAGCCAATTCTTCGCCATAGCCTTGTAAAGCCAGCCTACTTGAACAATTTAGCCAATGAGACTGCACCTTCGTCATTCTTGGACATTACTTTAGCAACTGCTAACTCAAAGTCCTCTTGAGTGATGTGGATTCTTCTTTCTCTCAAGGCATACATACCGGCCTCAGTACAGACACCCTTGACGTCTGCACCTGAGCAGCCATTCATCTTCTCGGCAATTTTTCGGAGATCGATACCTCTTGTAAGATTCATAGATCTTGAATGGATCTTAAGAATATCCGTTCTTGCAGTTACAGTTGGAGCAGGGAATTCAATTTTTCTGTCGATTCTTCCTGGTCTCAAAAGTGCAGGGTCTAAGATATCCAATCTATTAGTGGCCATGATGATCTTAATATCTTTCGAGCTTTCAAAACCATCCAATTGGTTGAGAAGTTCCAACATTGTTCTTTGTACTTCTGAATCTCCTCCAGAGGAACCTTCGACTCTTGATGAACCAATAGAATCGATTTCATCCATAAAAATAATAGAAGGTGCATGTTCACGAGCCATGATAAACAATTCACGAACCATACGTGAACCTTCACCAATATACTTTTGTACTAATTCAGAACCAGAAACTCTGATGAATTTACACTCTGTGTGATGAGCAACTGAACGTGCCAACAATGTCTTTCCGGTACCTGGAGGGCCGTAAAGAATAACCCCCTTAGGTTGAGCAATTCCCAAACTCTCAAATAGTTCTGGATGTTTCACAGGCAACTCAATCACTTCCTTGATCTCCTTGATCTGTTTATCTAACCCACCGACCATGTCATAAGTAGAGTCGGGAACCTTCTCCACCATCATCAATGAAACGAGGGGATCGACTTTATTTGGTAAGATTTTATGTAAGTCGTAAGAATCGGCCTTTAAACATACTCTCAATGATGGTGTCAACTTCTTGATGTCGATATCCTTGGAAATATTGACAATATATTTCCCTTCTGGATGAATTTTGACAAGAACTTTCTTCAATCCCATAACTTTCACTACCTCACCAACGTATGATCCTGGCTCTTGTAATAATCTCAATTCATCTTTTAATTGTCTTACTTTATTGTTCAACTTATTCCGTTGTGCCTCCAATCTTCTGAGATTTTGAGTGGTTTGTTGAATCCGGATTTCTGTATCCTGGATTTGTTGTTCAAAGTATGGACGGATCCCACCTTCGTGTATATATGTTTTTTCAACTTTAGTCATTGTATGTGAAGTGTAGTTGTTGGTGGTTAGTTCGCAATTCGCCTTCGAATATTTGAGTTCCAATATTTGTGTCACGTGCATTCTTGTCGCGTGACTCGACCATTGAATACTTGATTGCATCTAATTCCAATCTATCACTAGCGTATAAAGGCTAGATGTGGTTCGCGGTCACATGCATATATACTTCAGATGTATTCTTATACGATATCATCTCATAAAACTTGACAACAATGACTGAATCTGGAAGAGAACTAAAATTTGGTATTTGGACACGACAAAACAATATGAATTGAGATCTACACAAGATCAACTGGGAGGACACACTTGAAAACTATCCTTGTTTGGCTACTGTTTCATTTTTCTAAAAAGTCTCGAGACAGAGGCTTTAGCTTATTTTCGCTCGCTACGCTATCGACTTCTTAGTACAGTCTCTACTTCGACCCAATTGTTTTATGAAGTTCTATTGGTTTTTTCTTATTATACAGGTGGCAGTTGCTTACCAACAATACTGTCGATGTGAGTGTGATGGATCTGTGAAAGTAGCAGAAATTGACAAGTGTGGCCTATGCACTTCCAGCTTCTGTCTTGAACAAGTGGAATGTAAGGAAAAGGATAGTGATATTATCATAAGCTGTTTCCAAATTGAATCACTTAAAGAAACAATCATAGTCTATCTGTTTATGACAGCGGTATTGGCGATGTTGGGATTTGCAGTTTACAATATTTATTGGTTGGGAAGCTAGTATCGAATGAAACTAAAATACTATCAGACCCTAAAGTTACGTGTATGCGCTGTAACTGGTATACACTTTATACGCTACTAATGAATACAGGTACGAAACCGAATAAATATGCAACGATACAACAATCGAAGGATCCCTTAATGAAGATCTTGATAAAAAACGAAGGATATAATAATGTGACTTAATTATTCATGAAGATTGTCAGAAGCACTTTATGAATCAATAATCGTTCTTCATCTCCTTTTAGTGCATCGTTATGTCGAGGATATCATATTCTCTCTTGGTCTTGCTGCTTGCACTATTCATAATTGCTTCAGATCAAGGACGTTGTCCTTCTACGTTCTACCACTGTATCAGGACGTAATTTTGAACACAAATGTGAAAACAGTCTAGAGAAACAGAACCAGCGTGGACTCGTAGAACACATACGGACCCAAAGACTACAGTAAGGTTTCTGGTCAGATGCAAATATCTTCCTTAACTTTAACTAGTTTGCAGCATTTCACCATGTGCACGACACAATTATCCTTTAAGATAGTTCATATATTTCAGATTGCAAATACTGCTAATGAGCATAGAAACCATATAAATTAGAAAATGTATGAACCGAGACACTGAACTACTCCTTTCTGAGATTTGCAATTACTTTAGAATTTCTACTAATCAGCTTGGAAGTTTCCTAATCGCTCTCTATAATACTACTCATAGTTTTGCTAGAGGGGTTTCCATACGCGTAATTAGTATCACCCAACAGTAAATCTCATACTATTTCTCACTCGTGTGATGCACGCGTCCCCGGAATACTCTAAGTTGTAGAACGGCTCTGATCCTTCTGCTTAATGCTAATTCACGGGCTTATTTCCAAAAAAATGTATGAGCACTTTCTTATGAGTGGTCTAATAGTTTCCTCTTGATCTCTTACGGTCTTCTCTCATATAGACCTCAACAAACATTTTGTAATCACACTATTTTTCAGATCAGATTTTTCAGATATTTTCATTTTTCAGTTCTCAGAAACAAGACACGAGCTCACCTAGTACTACAGTCACTCATGTCAAAAGTAGCGATTCTGATGATTTGTAAAATTCATGGGAGCGTCGAATATGGAAGCAGCAGACATATTTCGTTCCCCAGAGTAATTAGCATAATGATTGTAGTCTTGCGATTATATTTTAATCCAATTTATTCGCCATTGGACAGTAATTACCCTCTAGCGGGTGATATTATTTAAGTAGAACACTTTGATCAATTCGAAACCGTCTTGAATATTCTTCTGGCAAGTTTACAGCTAGCCTAACGATCTTTTGTGTTGAGGTTTCGGTCCACAACTGTTTTGAAGAGAGTCTCAAAATACAGTATTAAGTTACTAAATGCATATTTCAAAGGATTACGGTGTCTACATGGCTTTATTTTCTCTAATTCTATAATTTGCTACGCTTGTCCGTTGTATTTGTGGTTCGTTACATCCGGACTTTTATAGTGATCTCAACTTTCGCAGTTTACCTGCTCGTTGTACTCGCCCGAAAAAAACAGGAAAATTTTTTTTAAATCAAGACATTGATTTCTTCTTCATCAAACCTAATAATTATCAATCATTATGACTGATAATTCTATTGAATCTGCTGGTAGCAATACCAGTGGAAGCCCTAGTGCTACTAGTGGAAACGGTAGTGGAAACCCCGGTGCTGTTGGTGTAGCTGGAACTACGAGTCCTGCTCCTACAAGTACTCCAAACGTTGACGCCACTGGCGCTGCCGCTACCAGTGACAGTGCTGCTAGTGAAAGCCCTTCTTCCACTCCTGCAAATCCAGCAGGAACATTTAACCCTTATAACTATAATGGGCAATACAACAAACATTACAATACCACCAACAATAACAAAAATTACAATGGTAGACCCTACAACAATAACAACAACAGACATTACAATTCCTCCACCGCTCCAAATGCTAACTCATCACCATCTAATAGAAAACCTTATAATCAAAAGTTGAACAACCAGCCAAATTATAACTACAATGCTTATCCTCCTGTTTATAACCCTTACGGATTTATCCCTTATGGTGGTTACCAGGTTATGCCAAACATGCAAATGCCATATGGTGTTCAACCTCAAGCATACGCTCCAATTCCAGGGGGAACAAAGGTAAAACTTACAACTAAAGATGGAAAGGTGGTTGACCTTGAGAAGAAAAAACAGAATGTTCAAGGCACTCAATCAACAGCAAGTTCCTCTCCTGGAGTTTCTGCATACTCATCTCCAGTAGCTTCCCAAGCGACAATTCCTGTTATCCCAGTGGCCTCTCCTATTTCCCCTGCTCAAGCTTCACCTGCTCATGTAACACCATCTCCAACTGTTCCAGCAGCCATTCCAGTCCAAGCTCCTCCAGCTAATTCAGCTGCTGAAGAGTTCAAGAGAAAAATCAGAGAAAGAGCAGAAGCTGCAAAGAGAGCAGCTGATGCTAAATCTGCCCCACCTGCATCCACCCAACCAAAGGTTGAAGAAAAGAAAGAAGAAAAGGCCGAAATTGTTGAGCCAAAGGTTGAGGCTCCAAAGGTTGAGGCTCCAAAGGTTGAGGCTCCAAAGGTTGAGGCTCCAAAGGTTGAGGCTCCAAAGGTTGAGGCACCAAAGGCCGAAACTCCAGAGGCTGAAACTCCAAAGGTTGAAACTCCAAAGGCTGAAACTCCAAAGGCTGAAACTCCAAAGGCTGAAACTCCAAAGGCTGAAACTCCAAAGGCTGAAACTCCAAAGGCTGAAACTCCAAAGGCTGAAACTCCAGAGGTTGAAACTCCAAAGGCTGAAACTCAGGTTGAAACTCCAAAGGTTGAAACTACGGATGTCGAAGCTCCAAATGTTGAAACTTCAGAGGTTGAGTCAAAGGAAGTCGAAGAATCTGAGCAATCAGTGGTGTCTAGCGATGAAAAAATCAATGAACCTGTTGTTGAGGACTCTCAACCAGAAGTACAAGAAAAGATTGCATCTGTCGAACCTGAAGCTGAGGCTGAATCTGTTAAAGAAACAACAGAAACTACCCAAGATGATGCCGTCACTGATGCTGAAACTAAGGACAAAGAGGAAGAAGTTGAAAAGCCGGAAGAAGATGAAGAAGAAGAGGAACCAGAATCAGGCTTCACTATTTCCAAATTCCTTGATAGACTTAAGGAATCTACCTCAATCGAAGATCCATTCTCGGTTACATATCCTGAAAATATTGTTGGAGTCGATGCTACCAAGAAATTGGAAGGAAAGAAATACAGATACGACCCACAATTTTTGATTCAATTCCGTAGTGTTGTTCAATTCCCTATGGATGCCGAATTCAAGAGTCAATTGGAAAAGGTTGATATCAATCCTAACTTTGGTAAGAAGGGTGGTGCCGGATCTCAAAATAGATCAATGAGTAAGTTTGGAAACCAAATGTCTGGTAGATACGGCAACCAAATGCCAGGAAGAGGTCCACAATTCAACGACACAAGACAGAACTCGAAAGGTGGGTCCAAGAGAAGAGGTGGTGGCTCATCCAGAGACAAGTCTGTCAGAAAGGGAAACCAATCTAAGAGAGGTGGTAGAGAATATGGTCAAAAGGACGATGACAAACCAGCTGAGGATGTCAAACCATTGGAAGTATCAGCAAACAGATGGGTACCAAGATCCAGAACTGTTGCTGCTGAAGTTAAATATGCAGAAGATGGTTCTGTCATATTGGAAGAAGCAGATATTGAAAGAAAGGTTAAGTCCTTGTTGAATAAATTAACATTGGAAATGTTCACTGAAATTACAGATGAAGTATTACAAATTGCTTCGCAATCCAAATGGGAAAAGGATTCCAAGACCGTAAGGCAAATAATATCGTTGACTTTTGCTAAGGCTTGTGATGAACCATACTGGTCTGAGATGTACGCCAAATTCTGTGCTAAGTTATGTACCAACATTCCACAAGAAGTAACAGATGAAACTATAACCCTTAAGGATGGTCTGCATCCTTCTGGAGGTGCATTGACCAGAAGACTTTTATTAACTACTTGTCAAACTGAATATGAAAAGGGTTGGTCTGACAAATTGCCAACTAATGAAGATGGTTCTCCAATAGAACCTGAAATGATGTCTGATGATTACTATTCCCAGGCTGCTGCTAAAAGAAGAGGTCTTGGGTTGGTTAAATTCATTGGTCACTTGTACAACTTGGGTATGTTGAACGACCAAGTTATCTACGTCTGTTTGAGAGATCAATGTAAGAACGTTGTTGATCCTTCAGATGATATTTTAGAAAACTTGGTCCAATTGGTTAAGACGGTTGGTCCTAAATTGGATTCCGATGAAAGAAAGAAGACTATTTTGAAGATTGTGTTTGAAAACACACAAAAGATTTTAGATAACTGCAAATTGTCATCCAGAATCATGTTTATGTTGATGGACTTGCAAGATTTAAGAAGAAGCAAGTGGGTATCAGAAAAGGCCGATGCTGGTCCAAAGACTATTGAAGAGATTCATAGAGATGCTGAAATTAAGAGAATGGAAGATCAGAAGGCAAGCAATGAAAAGAAGCAAAGAAGACATAACGAAAGTAGATCAAACTCTTCAAGGGCCAACTCTTCGTGGAACAATAATAACAACTCATCCAATAATTCATTTGGTGGTATGAAAAAGTCACCATCTTTTGCTACTGCTAGACAACAATTCAATGGATCTAATTCTAGTGCTACATCTGATGCTGGTCTTCAAAGAGAAACATCAAAGAGATCAGAATCTACCCACATCAATAGATTTGCTGCTCTTGGTGACGATGATGATGCTAACGATAATGAAGAAGCAGAAACAACTGAATAGATTAGAGACATGTCTAAGTAAATTTAGAATCTGCATAGTTAGTTTCCTCGTTTTCTAGCATCTTTTGTTCATTTTATTGCATAATAAAAACTTATCTGTAATATAGTTTTGACCTATTTCTGGTTCTTCTTCGTTTCTAATCTTTCTGTTGTTTATGCTCTTTAGTTTATTTAACTATATCCTGTGAGGATTTATTAAACCCAAACCCGTTTTTGAAGAGTGATTTGTGTACCCTTTTATACGGCGCACTTTCATCGTCTGCCTTTTTCTTAAGATGGAAATAGTTTTGCCAGGCTTCCTTGGAGCTGATCAGATTGGTTTCATAAGTAGTATCTTCATGGACTGATATTTTATCCGTGGCCGTTGCTGGTTGTTTAACTCTTGTAATGTCGTCAAGTCGATCGTCGCTTGGTTCAACTTCTTTCTGGTCTTCGATATCACCCTCCTCGACATTTTCAGTGACTTCTGTCATCATGAGAACTTCATTAGTATCTTGATGAAGACTACCATTTACCCCTGTCACACCAATGAGCTCTTGATGCGTATCCCGCAATTGAGATATGGAAATTTCATGTCCTGACCAGTAGGCTTCGTGGATATCTGTCGTACTAACGCTCAACCGATGTAATACTTTAAGACCAATAAGATTCAAATATATCACGGTTTCTAGTGCACAAAGGACGGCGCGTAAAGTATATTTCTGGATCCTGGTGGCAACGTTTCGTGCTTTGAATAGGACAATAATTGTGACTACAAGGCCATTCGAGATAATTCTAGCCACAAATATCAAATTGAAATGGAGAAATGCTAGAAACTTTGCTTCGGTACGTTTAATACGATTAGTCTCTTTTTCTGAAGATTTTACTTTGAACTGTAGTTGTGTCATGGTGAATAAATGTGGAAACGTAGCGCTCACTTTTGCAACCAAAATACATAAATAAAAACAACTCACCAGGAACTATAAAGAAGAATTAGTGGTCAAAAAATTACTAAGGGATTTGAATAGTCAAATGAATTTAGTACCAACGATTGATGCAGACTATGTCAACTTCATTCTGGATTTGGAGTTTAAAGAATATACTTTCTTCTATAACTAACTTACAAATATATTAACGAGGTATTTAGGAACTTAAAACTTCTCCCAGTTGTTATGATCCTTACTTACACTGAACCTAAAGAGTATAAAACTAGTCAGTCATTCTGAAATTACAGATGCTCCAATACCATCAAAGCAATTTCAAATTGCTTTCCTACTTGTCGATAATAAATCAAAACACATTAGATTGCCTCCCATTGTTGTGTTACTCTAGCAACGACTTGTCACCAATATTAATATCGTCTCCTTCAAAATCGCTAATTAGCCGGACTATAAACTCTGGGTTCTGATCTTTCTCAAGTAAGTCTGGTAATTTTGCATTCAACAATTCAGCAATTGATTTGAGGTCAAAATCGACATCTAGATTGTCTAAGCTTGGTTCCAGAAAGTACACATGACTATTGATACTGTCAAAGTAGGATTTCATCAATTTGATTTGTTGAGCTATATCATTCAGCTCCGAAATTTCAAGTTTGGGTTGTTGAATTATCCATTCGATGAGATTGGAGAGGACTCTTTCTTGATCAACATTGGCGTGTTTCAAAGATTTCAAGAAACCCAACGCGGTTCTCAAAGAAAGTGATGTATTATTTATATTCGAAACAATGTATAGAAGCAATTGTTTCCCTATGAAAAATGGTGCTTCACCTCTTTTCAATAGAAGGTTGAGATAAAAAACTGCCAGAATCTTGAAGTAGGTATCAGGTTCGACGGTAGACAAATCAAGCGGTTCCAAATCATCATCGCTATAAATACTCCCGTACTCGATATCACTATCATCGGATACTTGCATTTGTTGTAGATATTGTATGTTGGGGTCAGATGGATCAAGAGGTTCGGATTTGAATATCTCAAGATAATCAAAATGTTGCCTATCGTTGTTCTTATCGTCTATGGAGGAAAATTCTTCGGCAGCGAGCTCAAGAGGAGCTGGAATCTCTCCATTGCTTTTGGACTTGGACCTATTAAGTTTGTGCTTTATAGACGTTTGGGAATTTGAATCCAGGACCAATGGATTATCTGCCAAATCTTCATCTCTGTCATCTTGAATGTTCTCCCCGTTCAAGCTATCAAACATTTTTCTGAATAAAAGAATACTATTCAGGTCTTGAAGACCAGATTGGCTATGCTTTAAGCTCTTTATTGATTCTTGTAAATCCTGAACTTTGAGGGAGTGGGGTTCCATGTTCCCAACTGTATATATGTACTTATCTTCGGTATACTGTGTGCTGATCAATTCAATCAAGTTAATCCCGGCCCTTGTATCTCCATTAGCTCTCTTAGATATTAATGTTATGCATGCATCGTCGTAATGGATGAATTTTAGTCCATGAAGGATTCTTCTTCGGATGTTCTCAAATAGAATAGCCCGGCCCAAGACTTGTGATACTTCTGGTTCAGTTAACAGCTGAAGCTTAAAAACCTGACATCGTGATAAGATAGCACGTCGTATTCTCTTTTGAGGATCCACTGTTGTAGCTCCGATAAACGTGAAATTTCCCCCTTCGATATATGGAAGAAGAAAATCCTGCTGAGTTTTGGAGAATCGATGTATCTCGTCAATAAACACAACCACCTTCAAAATTTCACAATGCCTCTTGGTTTCACTATTTTTGGTCGTATTTGGCCCCGAGTGTCGTTTCTTCGCCAGTCGGTGTCCGTTTGAGTCATAATATGGTTTCGTCACGTCTGATTCTGATCTGGAAATTCCTGAAACCAATCTTCCATTAGAAATATCCATTTTTAATCGCTTAGAGTTTTCAGTATCTATGGTGTTTTGAAGTGCCTTCAAATCTGCCACGGTTCCATCTGTAGCAGATAGTTCAACAAATACATAACCACACTCCCTAGATATTAATGACGCGATTGTAGTCTTGCCTACCCCTGGTGGTCCGGAGAGAATCATTGAAGGTAAGTAACCCAATCTCATGAAATTGGTGATGGCCCCATTGGTGGAGTTTATCAAGTGGGTTTGGCCAATGTACTCATCTAGACTGGTAGGACGAATGGCTTCAGATAATGGAAGCGTGATCTTCGATCTAAACTTCGCTAGTGGAACATCAGACTCTAGATTCATTTCATCTCGTTATACATATGTTGCTAAAGTTTTAGTTTTTCTGCTCTACCGGTTCGCTATAAAGGCTGAAGATGTGGATGCGTTTAGAATGTAGTATTTAAAGCATATGTAATAGGTGTAAACCTTAGGTCGATGTTTCTTCAATAGACCTGTCTAAATAACAATGAACTTTGAGGTTTTAGTTACACCGTGAAAATGCTACAAGCCGAAAAGCTAAAAATCTTATCTCTTAAGGATTATTGTTTGGAATGAGACAAAATGTCAGTTTGAACTTTGTGAGCTTCAAGCAATAGATCCTGCTTGAAACTTGTAATGTCTAGAAAAGTATTGTTACCCTCTCTTTCGCCATCTAAATTTTATTTCCTCCGTTTGGGTTCTATTCCCATGGGACTGCCAGCTGAACTATTAACGGCATTGCTCATTCGTCTCTTTTTCACGGTATTCTTGGAGTCATCGTCTGGGGATGGTGAGCCGGCACTGTTTTTTCCCTGTTGATTTATCAATATTGGATGGCTTTGAGATTGTGCTGCTGCAAGCTGTGCCTGATGTGCAGCCAAAGCTGCTGCTTGTTGGCTATTATTTGCAGACATGAAAAGTTCCATAGCACTAATGGGTGAATTGATTTGGTTGACCATGGTGAACCCCATGAGAGCTCGCAACTGGCCCATGGCGTCCCCTACTTTCATGATGCGCATAGCGCTATCGTGTATCCCGCTAGTAGCAGTGTTTGCAATGGCAAGCGAAGAGTCATAAAGCTGCCCAAAGAGATCCTTCAAGTTGCCTTGTGCCAGGTTGGTCAGGATAAATGCTTTCAATTTCGCATCCAATCCTCCAAAGCTTAAGGATCCCTGGTAATTGAGACAGTGACAGTCGATCCACTCAATACGCAACTCACGGTTCATCAAAATTTTTAAGTTTCCTGATACATCGGAAACTGACCCATCGGTATATATGTAGCGCATATTAAGTCGAGAAACAAGGAATACTGATCCGTTATTCATCACTTGAAACTTTATCCCTGGTAAGGTAATATTGAAACTGGCGACATTACCGGTGACGATGTTGGCCACGAAGAACCGCGGGGCTGTATCGGTGTTTAACTCGAATTGCTGAGATTGTCCATTTGAAAGGCTCTCCATTCCAAAAAGAGGACACTGGGGATTAATTTTTGGTTCAGATCCGTTGTTGTCGTTGAGGCCATTGTTGCTGGGGTTCTTAGGACTGTTGTCTATAATGTCAGAGAAATTAGTTGAAGGCGAAGTTGGTGCTGTTGTAAATCTTAGTATTGCTGAGGGCACAAAGAATGCAGCTGCAATTCGGTGCCAGTACTCTAAAGTAGACAACAACTCCCTTGAATCGTTTGAGGCTTGCTCTATCATATCAAGGACTCTCACAACAGCTGAGTTTCCCATGTTCCGTTTGAATATTCTTGCGTTCAATTCATTCTGAAGTTGCATTTGTTCTTGAGACTTGATCATCTGAACATTTCCATTTGCACCTATCAAAGGTTGTTTTTGCAATGGAGATACCACCTGACCCTGTATAGATTTACGCTGGCCCTGTTGAGCTTGAGGTGCCAGCTGAGGGGCTGGTTGTCCTTGTGGACCAGGGAGACCCAGAATATTTCCATGTTGAGAATTAGGACCAGCCCTTGGTTGGCTTTGAGGAGTCGGTTGCTGTGGCATCACTGGTGTGACAGTGTTCAGTATATTACCTGATCCATTCAACTTATTATTCGGAGGCTGTTTGATCTGCACGAATTGTTGCTGTGGTTGTCCATTAAAAGACGGTTGTGGTTGACTTGACATTTGGGGTGTATGGTCCTGTGAAGTACCTTCTGACTTAGAAGGAAGCGTCCCAGAATTTGGTGCAGAGTTTGGTCCCATCATATTGGGATTATACTGGGTCTTCCCAAGAGAAGCGTTTCCAGGAGCAGAATTGACCATGACTACACCTCTTTGAATTCCCGGTCTTCCTTGTTGATGTTGTGCTACTGCCGCTTGTTGAGCTGCTGCCTGTTGCATCTGGTGCTGTTGTGCAAATAATTGCTGATGATTTAATTGAGGAATTCCATTCATGCCATTAGGATTTATACCGTATTGCATTCCTGGGTTCTGATTAAAAATTCCAGGAGGAACAGGACCACCGGGACCTCCAGGACCTCCAGGAACTTGTCCTTGCGGAGCTCCCTGAAGCTGCTGGCCCTGGCCAGGAAGTTGTGGACCCAGCCCTTGTGACTGACTCTGTGCTTGAAATCCCTGTCCTTGAAATCCTTGTCCTTGAAATCCTTGTCCTTGAAATCCCTGTCCTTGGCCCTGTTGTCCTTGATTGTGTCCTTGCACCAGTGATTGACCCATCGGTTGTCCCAGGGCCTGTCCCTGGCTTTGCATTAGTGCAGCCATTGCTTGTGGGTTACTGTTAAGGCCTCCCATATTCATGTTCATGCCCATATTAACTACATTCATGCCCAAGTTGCCATTCATGGTTGCTAACTTATAATTTTAAAATCCAAGGTAGCCCACAAACTCCTGCTTCTAATTGTGTACTGGTTAATTTTAGTAGAGAAATGTTATTTTGAGATGTTGATTTTTCAGTGCGACGACATTCGTGCGACATTCGTGCGACATCACTGGCGACATCAACTGCCTCCATCAAAGGTCTTGGCTCCAAAAGAGGACAATTTGATTGTTTCGAAAACTACCTGCTCTACCTAAAATAACAGTATATAAGTTTTTAAAGGTTAAACCCTTCACAAATTCCGATTACCTCAGTCAACATTTCGAGCTACATTTAGAAAGCATATTGTAAAATACTGACCGCTCAAGACTTGATGGACTGAACTCAAAGACTTGATAGACTGTGCTCAAAATGCACATAAACCTTTCAACTCGATTTTCTACTGTATGGGCCTTCTGGGGGCTATCAAGATTTAATCAGCAAGCCCAATGTTGAAGTGCTATAATCGAAGATTAGGTACAAAGGCTAACGTAGACTAAAGTACTGTATTTCCAATATCAGTAGGGAATTGGCCAAACCAATTCAGCTCTCAACGATAATCGTGCCATTGTCGAAATAAATTAGGCCCTTGGACTCCTATCACTATAGCCAGCATAATCCTGTGAGGCAAATAGTTCTTTTATTGAATAATTGAATTTTAGGACTTCTTACGGGGTCAATCCATGGTCCCTATTGAACGATCCGGTTCATAATACTCTCGATCGTAATTAAACACCATCAGAATTATGTTAAACTTCAAACGAACGAAATATGCAAGACCTGGAACTTCAGATCCACTATCTTAACTGGAAGAAAAGTTTGAAGAACTTATATTTGCAGTAGTTTTAGGGGAAGGGAAACACCTCACTAAGTAATCAATTAAACAACACATACCATTGCTCATACTATTAATTATATGCAAGTACAGTCGAATCAGTGGTACTAAAATACCTGAAGAGTGCTGGGTGTTGGGATATTGGTCTCCGAGGCTTCGTGACTACCTTTGCAGTGTCGGAGGAACCCTCAGCGCTATCCGTTGCACGGGTCTTGTTTGCTCTTCTCTTGAGTAATTTGTTAATTGTATCACGTTTCTCTTCTTCTTCTTGTTTATTCTTGTGATCTTGGCGCCTTCTGGCACTCTCAGCCTTGCGTAGAAGCTCCTCTTGTTCAGTCTCTTTCCTGCGAGGACGAGATCCCTTTTTCGCATTATTCTGATCATTTAGTTCGATGTATTCCTGTTTGTTATCAATCTCTTCAAGATATCTTGACCTTTGGCGCTCGGTCATTTTCGAAAGATCGGGATTTGCATGGGGGTTATATTCCTGTTCCTCGTCAGTCAATATCAAATCTTCATCGATATCTTGAGGTTGAAGCTTGGGGCGAGGTAGCGATCGCGATTTCTTGGAAGTTATTTCGTTCATATCCTCCTCCACTTCGTCATCCTCGTCGTCTTCTTCGTAATATGTCAATTGACGTTTTCTCGATTCTCGATTCCCGGTCATTCGTATTGGGGCGTTGATTTTAATAGTCAGCACATCATCATATTCTTCTTCTTCTTCCCTTAATTCCAAGTCTTCGTCCATTTCATCGGGATCTTCGATTCGTATTTCCTCTTCATCATCACTTATTCCTGGAATTTCTTCTTCTTCTTCCTCTTCTAATTCTGAGTCGTCTTCATTAAGAGTGTTATCGATATCGCTTCCATCCTCACCTGCATCGTCGCTACCAGCTTCCTCGTCTACTCTTACGTTAGGCACTTCGCTTCCGCTTCCAACTTCTTCGTCAGCTTCAGATCCATAATTTAGTTCCTCGTCCTCCTCATCATCATCCAACTCAGCAGCATCGCTAAGTTCTGAAGAAAGTTCTGAATCAGCCCCATACTTTACTTTGGATAACTCTGGGATGTCTACCTCTGACTCGCTTTCGTGTATTCTGGGTGCCATATTGATGGAGGTGAGGAGCTAAATTTTTGTATTCGCGTGAACAATATAATTTCAGCGAACATTCCTTAGGAGTAGACAATTAAATTAGGGTGACCAAGAAGCTGCTATATATATGGTAGACTCTACAATCATAAAAAAAATGTACATAAGTCATCTGGTATAGCCTAGACATAACTGCTAGTAGTTGGGCTTTTCTGTATTCAATATTAGAAACTCTGTAATTTTTAAAAGTGGAATAGAACGATATATTGTAAGAGGAAGAATTTGAATGTAATTCACCTACAACCGTTTGTATTGGTTTACTTCCGAGTAGAATTTAGAGTTTACTCAAAGAGGTTGATATTGGAGAGAAGTTTTTTAAATATGAATCGAAGGGCAGTCGCATGACATATATCTTATCTCATGAGTTGGTTCGGTAGGTATTGGTTGTTCAATCTTGGTTCGTTAGCACTAAATAGTGTAAACAGCGCAGGCTCGCATACATTGCCTAAGGACAGAAAGATTTGCATGCTTGAATAATTGGTGTTTTCACTATACCTGTCCACTCATGAACAATCCTTTAATACTTCTGATTTCATTTTTTGTATCAACAGCAATGTTCTTCTTTCTTTCAACCTTCTTTTCAGCCTTGTCGTTCACATCCTTATCTTTCTCCACATCAAATATATCACTTGCACTGAAAACAACATCTGATCTGGCCTGTAGTCCTTTGAGAACATTATTTGTAGTCTTATAGTGGGGTATTTCACTTATCAGATATGGGTGGCACTTGTTAAGTGACGCCGACAAACTCTTTAGCTTATTAACCAAACCAAGCTGCAATAGTTTATCTTTATTAGCAAGTTCTTGCTCGCGTTCTTCCGCCGACTTGTATCGACTTGAATCTAAGTATGAATCGTCGGTCTGTACAATAGCGTCAGCATACAATTTACCATTCTTATTAATGGCCACAACAGGTATATGGCTGACTCGTCCAACTAGATTAAGATAGCAGTCTCGAAGCCTTCCTCGAAACATCTCTAGTAGTTCTAAACGACGTTCTGCACCCGTCTCCAACATGGGTTTCAACACTGCTAATCCCAAAATGTATGCAACCACTAATAAAATAGCGGAGCCGTTGGTAAGTTTCAATAAATATAGAAGGATTCTAGATGGGGTTGCCTTTCCTTCACGATACGCTGAGGGTTCATATGCCCCTTCGGGGATCGTAAGCATTGGGATTGAAGGCATCGTTGGCGTAACACATTATCTGGGGAAAGAGATTTGTTCCGAGGTTTTTAAATCGCGAACCTAGGCCATAGTGACCTAGCAAATTCTGGGATGTTAGGGCGAGGAAAGTCTTTATTGCTTGCCGTAGAGTGTGGCCCTTTAGTTTTTAGACAGATTAGAGGTGGGGATCAATTTCATCGCCTCCCCTAGAAACTCAAGTTTACATGTTTCATTTCAAAATTTTCAACTTCGCTACTTAAATATGTACAGGTCTATAGAAATGAGAAGGTAGGAAGATATGGAGACAAATTTGAAAACTCACAGGGGATGGAGGAAGATAAGTATTGTTTTGAGGTCTACCTTACCAGTATGCCTTTAAAGCTTCCTCAAATAAATGAATCTGGAGATGAATCTTAAACACAAATAATTGCAAGATTGTGAACGGTTTAATGATATTGTAGGAAATAGTACTTGTGAATACAAGATGTTCTTGGATAAATCTTCAAATGTAGGATATGAAGAATTGAAAGAAATCTCTAATTGGAATAATTTGCACTCCCAACTAACGCGTTTGCTAACCGATTTATGATAAAATATCTTGCCTTAACGGAGTTTTATTTTTACTTTGGTCTTCGCTTTGAGAAGTTTCTTAGACGTCTGCTAGCTAATTTGACTTCAAAGTATCAGTTTCGCAAAAGCCAAATATCAAAATTACTTGGTACATCTTCAGTCATTCTGAAGGAGTAGGGGAGAAGTTCAATCAATAATATCACCAACACTCGGCGAATAGGGTCTACGACGAGTCTTTTCTTTTCCTTTCTTATTGTAGTATCCATGATTGTTATTGCTGTCATACTTGATCTTTCCGTTTTCACGAAACCTGTTCTGAAGATTCTTACTCAAAGAAGAAGCAGCATGTTCTGTTCTTGGTGCATCAATCTTGACGTCTGCAAGTCTGACACTCTTTGCGTATGTGAGTTTTCGCCTTGCGTCTTCAATATTTATGGCCATAGTGTTTTTGAGCGATCGCCGTTGTTCCTTTCTCCTCTGCCCTCTTTCAAGTATGCTGTCTTCTTCGCTTTCTTTGGGGACCCAGGTTGACGCCAATATTCTTCGTATTGCCTCAGGAGAGACCTGGTAATAGTTTGCCAAATCAATGGTTTTAAGGTGTGGCATTTGATCACTAAGATTTCGGATATCTTGCATTTGTTGACGTGATAGTTTCTTGGTAGGATTCCATGTCCCATGCCTTTTACGAATAGAGTCGTCTCTTTTCTGCCATTCTGGAAGATCGTGTTCCTTTTGGGCGAGTTTTTGTTGGAATCGAATCTGTTCTGTGAGTTGCTGAGGACTGATAGGGTCCTTATTATGCTTTGGTTTATGATTCCTTATTTTGTCTGCAAAGAGATTTTTATCTTGTTCACTCTCCTGCCCTTTTGTTTGCGCTTTCTGGCTGTCATCCTGTGCTTTCTGGCTTGTATCCTGTACTATCTCCATACCTTTCCTCTTCGCATGATTAGTTGAATATTCCATAACAGATTTGGTGGTTACTTGGAAAGATCCCAAATTATGAGGGTATACCTTGAAAAGAAGTGGATTCGTAGCTGCTCTTGTACATATGCCTAACCATTGTCGTATTAACATTTTGAATCAAAGAGATCAATCTACCCATCTCGAAATTTTTCGCATCATTTGTATGCGACAAAATTCTCCAGGTTCTCCAAGTGTGCTACTGACCCTTTTCCTTATAATAGTGCCTAAGAGAAGAACAAATTTATGTGCATCTTCTAATATCTAGAAGCTATAAAGAAAATAGTGATATTGTAGTAGCATATGTCCTGATGTCATATCCTTAAGATGTTAATCTGGTCGCGAAATGTCATCAGTGTCTTGCGGATTTGCAATGACAATTTTCCCACTCAAAACAACATAGCCTTATAGAAAAGATATCCAGTGTTGTATTCACTACCAATATGTAGCAAGTTACGATATCCTCGCTGTGTGAGGCTCCTCTGTAAATTCAAATCGTTGTGGGTAATCAGTGGTTCATATAAGTACTGCATGTAGTGCTGCGCAAGGACACGACGACAACGAGGTTTAATGTCAAATTGTTTAGACGTTAACAAAACAGATATACCACAGGAGCCTAGTTACGAAATATCCAACAATGATTACTGACGACCAATTGAATACCATTGCATTGACGTTTGGATTTGCTTCTGTTATGTTGATTTTGGTTTACCACGCGATATCAACAAACGTTGGAAAGTTGAAGAATCAGTAATTACATCAACGTATTACAAGTGGCAAACTAAATTGCTAAAACTCACAGATGTATTTGAACAGACCTAGAATTCTTGGATTATTTGCTACATATGGATCATTCGCTGCTACCCTTCCTTTGTTGGCTTTCCCGCTTTCCGACTTTCCTTGACTTACTACTACCTCCAAAATCAAACCCCCAAGTTCCATAAGCTGAATTTGAAATTGTACATAAACTCTTCATATAATCTACCATTTCCACCACTTTTTCTTCAATCGCTTCTTCTCCTATCTACCCTTAATACACCATATACATATCATATTTTGATATTTGAATACGTAATTTTAATCTGGTTGTTGTCTTGAACTTATTGAACGACATAAATATAACCAGAAGGACTTGACTTATATCAAAAACTTACTGTGTAGCTCTTAGTTTACGGTTGTTCGAAAAACGTCACAACGTACCTTTACCATTTCTTAAATATCACGTGACTATTTGTTGGTTTGTATCTGGTTTTCTTACTAGAAAATGGAACTTAGCCAATTGGTAGCGTCTATCAAGATGTAATACTTAAGCTTTATCTGCGAAGAATATTGTCTCAAATTTGTGCACCACTCATCCGCCACAACTTTTATTACCTCCCATTCTCCCGTCAGATCCTTGACGTCGCGAAATTTTAGGGACAGTCGGCGAAATTCATTAAAATTGAGAGGACAATCCATCAACAAACAAAATAGAACATTAAAAGAGTCTCTACATTTACAGAGATTTTTGGACAAATATTATTCTTACGTGTTTTACGAAGACAACCAGTAATTATTATCAAGTTTTGGAGTCTTGTCAGTATATTTTAGATGTATAATCCACCAACCACCGATTCGAAGGACGTTTCGATGGTTGACGTTACGTCGCTGGCTATTGATAATCAGCCAAGTCTGTCTGGGGAACAGTTGGTAGGAAGCACTACGGAACTGTCGACTGATCCTCATAGTGGCCAACCTGCAAGACGGAAATCTACCCTCATCCTCACTGATGATATCGATTTAGAAAGAATGAATATTGATAAGGGGAAAAAGAATGATATTGATGATAACATGCAGATTGCCCATTCATCAACCCGGCTTGCCCAACAACCACTTGACAAACCACAACAGCAACAGCAGCAACAGCAACAGCAACAGCAGCAGCAACAACAGCAACAAGCGGCCATACCCGACCCCAGTTTGCCTGACCCCAGTTTGACCGTACCAGTTGATATCAAGTGGGTACAAGGAGGCGAAAAAGTTTATGTTACAGGCTCCTTCACTGGCTGGAGAAAGATGATTGGTTTGTCTAAACAACCAGATAACAATTTTCTTATTACTCTAGGCTTACCTGTCGGAACCCATCGCTTCCGTTTTGTTATCGACAACGAATTGAGATTTTCCGACTTCCTTCCCACCGCAACTGATCAAATGGGCAACTTTGTCAACTACGTGGAGGTCACTTCCGAACATGTTCGTAATCATTATCAAGCTGAAATCCCACAGGAAGAGCAAGATCAAGCACAGCAACAACCAAATGAGCAACAACTTCAACCTCAACAGTCTGCAACCCGTAGAGCATCCATAGGTCGTACGACGCGGTCTGATTCAATGTGGGGATTGACCAATGATGACGATGACATGGGTAATGGTTACTCGAGATATCATGATGGTGAAGAGGACTCAAATCCTACGGATTTTCAGTACATCAACGATATTCCTCCTATATTCACTGACCCCAAAGTCATGGAACAGTATTATGTCGCTATAGATAAGCAATCGAAGAGCTCAAATGGTCAGCAACAGGCATGGCTCCACCCTCCTCAATTACCACCGCACTTGGAAAATGTTATTCTCAACAACTTCAATTCTTTAGACAAGGATAATAACCTGGGTGCCTTACCCATTCCTAACCATGTCGTATTGAACCATTTGGCAACCACCAGTATCAAACACAGTACGTTGGCTGTCGCCTCTGTAGTGAGGTACAAGAGAAAATATGTCACACAGGTCTTATACGCCCCATTGCAGCAGTGATCATCATTATCTCTCTATCGCATTACAAATCAGTGTACCTACGAGTACAGGATTAGAAAAGATTAAACATTGCTATAATTCTAAACTTTATACACCTCATACACAATAATTTTACTGGCAAGATTTTAGCAACGGGATTACATACTTGCTGCCACATTATTACTTGCTTCGCAAATAATTCCTGTCGTTAGCAGACTTAGCAGACTGTCATGGCTCATTTTGCAGGTGTAGAAAGATTTGCTGCATATTTTACATTTTAACAACACATTTGCAGCTTTTTCGCAGCCAAAACCTCATAAAATTACTAAAATTATAAACCTCTGCCTAACTATTTAATAACGGTCAGAAGACCCGTAAGAATCATCGTCGTTGCGGCCAGAAGTTCCATAGCTGTCACTCTTTGTAGAGGATCCGTAAGAATCATCTTCGTTACGGCCAGAATTTCCATATGAAGACTTCTTTGTAGAGGATCCGAAAGAATCATCTTCGTTACGGCCAGAATTTGCGTAACTGTCACTCTTATTAGTAGAACCGTAAGAATCATCGTCGTTGCGGCCAGAAGTTCCATAGCTGTCACTCTTTGTAGAGGATCCGTAAGAATCATCGTCGTTACGGCCAGAAGTTGCGTAACTGTCACTCTTATTAGTAGAACCGTAAGAATCATCGTCGTTACGGCCAGAATTTCCATATGAATTTTTTGTAGAGGATCCGAAAGAATCATCTTCGTTACGGCCAGAAGTTCCATAGCTGTCACTCTTTGTAGAGGACCCGTAAGAATCATCTTCGTTGCGGCCAGAAGCTCCATAGCTGTCACTCTTTGCAGAAGAGCCGTAAGAATCATCTTCGTTTCTGTTTCCACGACCAGAAGATCCATACGAATCTGTTTCAGATGAACCAAAGCTGCCAGAGCCAGATGGACCATAAGAGTTGTTGTCGTCTCCATTTGAAGACTTTTTGTCGTCGTTTTTACCAAATCCGAATACCATGATTTGCTTGTTAATTCAAAAGAATATACTATTCACAACAAACTCATCGACTTTTAAGGGAAGAGGGACTGATTTTATAGTGCGTTCCGCTGATCCATGTCGTTAAATTGGTTCTGTATGGTGGTTCTGATCCCTCGGATACCTTGATATTGTACCTGAAATATGAGCAAAAGAAATGTACTTCTATTATTGATCATTCAAACTGTGTCAACGATGTGGATTCATGACTAGTACCCATAGTACACAAGTGTTTACACTGGCCATAGTTCCCCTTCTTACTTCTTAGAGCTCCTCTTTGAAGCAGCTACTTGCTTTGTAATACCTCCTATTCTTCGTTCTCTAACCTCTTAGAGAATCCTGAAAATTACTCCAAGTTTCCAGGCCTCCCCTCTCAGTCGGGATTATTATGCACTTCTTGATAGAAGGGGTATTGTTTCGTTTCTAATGCGTTCTTTTGCAGGGTCACGACAACAGACCCTTTATCTGGGTCAAGGTAACAAGTACCAGCGATTTCATTTTCTTCACTGCAGTTCTAAAATATGTTGCTTGGATAAATTCTAACAGGCTTGCATCCGATCGCGAGAGAATCTTCGTCAACGCTATAACCACATTATTCTATGGTGAAGTTATCTCCTCGTAGCACCGTGTCAACGTACTGAATACAGGACAATAGAGGTGCACGATTATGACAACCTGAAATTGTGTGGTATGACAATGCATGCGTCCATTCGAACCACGTCTCAAAGATTGACATAGTTGGCCCTGGTCCAGCGATCATGTGTCTTTCCTCGGCTGAGGAGAATTTATACAAGTACAGGAATGTGTTGGTTGACAGATCGAACCAATCATATTTACAAACTTGGCTGTGTAAAGTGCATATAGAAACATTGTGGAACAATTCCTAGCTCGGTATTAATGTTCTAATGAAGAGGAATTGCTAACTTGCCCTTACCCTGACGCGACTAGTTTCACCTCTTTTATTTTCTTTCTCTTAAAAATATCCTCTCGTTTCTCTTTTTGTTCTCTTGTTTGTGAATCTCGTTTTGTCTCGAATTTTAGCAAAATGTTGCAAAATAGTGAATATTTCTTACACGTACTATTCTTCAGACATATAGAAATATTATCGACAAAGTTAAGCAATACTGCGATACGTCACCACTCTGTTAATTATTATATTGGATCAATTACTAAGTACTTTATACAGAAATTATACTAAATAAGATCTATTGCAGAGCTCTAATATATTTGTTTTCAAAATGGCAGGTAGTCGTTTGATCAATAGCCAACTTTCATATGAGATCCATATATTTGGCATGAAAATATTCTGATCACTACCGGACCATTTCTGAGTTGATCTATTCGTTACACACCTATAAAGTAATCAATGGTTTCTGTCAGCAGTACGAGGTTTGGCACGAATGATATTATCGACTCTCAACAAGACTTCTGCGGCTTCTGCAGCAGACGACACAACAGCTCTTTTCAACTTGAACGATTCAACGATACCTAATTCTCTCATGTCGGCAACTACACCATTGTACAAGTCCAATCCAGAGGTGCTGATACCATTGTAGATAGCTGATCTTAATTTAGTGACCAAGTCAGATGAATCGTATCCGGCATTATCAGCCAAGATTGTGGGTAATTGTCTTAAAGCTCTGGCAAATGCTTCGATGGCCAACGCCTTCTTTCCTGTTTCATTAGCAGCAGTCTGATCGACGGCTCTAGACATAATCATCTCAGAACATCCACCCCCTAAACAAGTCTTAGTATCTCTTGTGGTTTGCGACAATACGGATAAGGCGTCATGTAAGGATCTTTCAGCCTCATCTAACCCCTGTTCAGTAGCACCTCTCAACACAATGGTACAAGCACTTCCAGCAGCTACCCCTGAAAACTTAGTAAAGATGTCTTCACCAATCAATATTTCTTCGATTCTTTCACAGTAACCTAATTGAACCTTCTCAGGGTTGTCAAAAGTAGAAACAACCTCACCTCCAGTAACTAGAGCCAACCGGTCAACACCATCGAAATCAGCATGTTCAATGGTATTTATTTTAGCATCAGTGAATAACTGCTCAGGGTAGTCATATATCAACTGTCTATTGATAAAGACGTTAATCCCAAACTTCTTGATTTTATCTACTTTGTTCCTCATCTTGAGTTTCTCAGCCTTTTCCAAGTCTGCTAACTTTGCTGTGGAATCGACCTTGAACTTGGCACCAAAAATTTTAACCTTATCGGTGTCCATGGACGTATTGGCAATCAAAATTTTCGCGTTTTCAACCTTCTTGCTTTGATTGATACCAAAGCGTTTTTCCAAAATAAACCCTTCATCCAAAAATGAGTCGCTCAATTTGCCACCTGCCTTTTTGATGATTTGAATGTGGTTTAAGTCGGTTGAACCTTTCAATCTGAGAATAGCATCAACAGCCAAGGTGGAGAATAACTCTTTGTCTTGAGATAAAATCTTGGACGAGAGAGTTGTTTTGGCGATGTTTATCAAATCGGCTCTGAATAACTCTGGGTTTGCCCCGTTGTTGACGGAGGCCTTGGTCAACGCATCAATAGCAACATTACGAGCAATTCTATAACCTTCAATAATTGTCTGTGGATGAATCTTCTTTTCAATCAACTTTTCAGCCTCTTTCAATAACTCGGCGCTCAATACGGTGACGGATGTGGTTCCATCTCCAATTTCATTATCTTGAACTTTAGCGATGTTGACCAAGACTTTAGCAGCTGGATTATCTAAAGGAATTGCCTTCAAGATAGTTGCACCATCATTTGTTACCATAGAACGTTCAATGTCAGATGCACTTTGTAACATTTTATCCATCCCCTTTGGTCCCAACGTTGATTTCACTAAATCTCCAACGGCAATGGCCCCAACGAATGCAGACATACGAGCGTTTTCAGCCCTCTCTTCTGTAGCCTGATCTCCAAATATCTGTACCGACATTATTAACCTTTCTAGTTCTTCTTGTCTCTTTGCCTCCAGTTGTTTTAGTTGTCGCTTTATTGAAAAATGGTCGTGTACTTTGGAAAAAGTGAAAATTTATCACTTGCACAATACAGTATCTTTTGGTGGGACTGAACATGTAAGTGATCCAGTAAATTGGCGGAACGTTGATTCATACAAACAGAATTTAGAGTAAGATTTCTGTATCTACGATTGTGGCTAATCATATTATTTGCCAAATTGATTTTGGATTGATTTTTGGGTGTTCCCAAAAGTAAATCACTTTGATTCTTAGTAACCACAACTGAGTACACCATAAAATTTACATGGTTACTGTGGTTAGCTGTGTCTAAGTCAAAGTATCTTCAAATTGAAATGGAGGGTGCTAGCAAATATTTTTTGCAACTTTCAAAGCAAAACGTATCAGGTCGCGAGACTTAGATGTGTTCTCCTCTGTATTGATCAATGTACACACCCTTTTTTGATTATATTAACCTAAGCTAAATTTACGTTGCTTTGACGAATATGGTAGATTTATGTCCCCTAGCCATAATGGCTAATAATTTGCAAATAGAGGCATACCATTATCAGAGTATACTTTATAAAAGGATGAATTATTGTAATATCGTAATTATATAAATGTCTGACGCTGCTATGAACTTTGTAATGAAATCTTGCCGATTGGCTCAATAAAAATTTAACTGGAAAACAAAATGATAGGAAAATATCAGTTGTATGTAGAGGCAGTAGTAACAGTCAGACGCCTAGATTGGTGTTGAATGTGATTATTTGCTTACCTCGGTAACAGTACATCAACATTTCATTTTGGTATGTAATCGAACACATCTCAGTCACCTGACCTTCGCGCTAACAAATAGAAATATCAACATTAGCGACAGCCAGTAGGAATTCTAAAAGCTTGTTTATGGTAAACAGCTAAACGAACTATAAATTTTAGAGGTGACCCTATCTTTAATCTAAAACTTCTGTTATTGCGCTTGAGTTATTTGTTAAATTTGTTTCTTTACAATGGGTCAACATTCCACTATAACATCATCGAGTGCGTACCAAAAATATGGCGAAGATGCAAGAAATGGCCTTGTAAGACCCAGCAAACCAGACGACTACGAGTCTTTATTCAAGAAATTAGACGTTCAAAGTAATGGAGAGATCACGTTACGAGATTTTAAAGAGGCACTTAAAACTTTAAATCATCCCATTAGTGCAAATCCAGAAATGATTCAACAGATATTCGATTCATTTGATCACAATAAGGATAAAGTGATTGATTTTGACGACTTTAAACTTTATCTTTCAAGTACTGATGATCAGATTCTTAAAGGTTTCAATAAAATTGATCAAGATAATGATGGTAAATTAAACAAAGCAGACTTCGTTCATTATTTGAAGAAGACTCTCAATTTGAAACCATCCGATTACAATATTGACCTATTGTTTCAACACATAGATTATAAACATGATGGATATATAACGTATGATGAATTTAGAGACTTTTTGTTGCTTATGCCAAGATTACATGGCTCTAGAATCAAGACTGCGTTCACATTTATTGTCGAGGAACTAGACGTATCGGCAGATGGTGATGTTACCTTAATAAATCATTTTCTCAACGGTTTTGGATTCTTTTTGGCTGGAGGTTTTTCTGGAGTTGTTTCTAGAACTTGCACCGCGCCCTTTGATAGAATCAAAGTATTTTTGATAGCAAGAACTGATTTATCTTCGACAGTATTACATTCAAAGAAGCAGATTGCTGCTCAAATTGCCAATGGTGCATCTAAACAGGTGATTGAAGAAGCTCGTAGGAAAGTGGCTATTGCAGAAAAAGAAGCAGCCCAACAGGCTGCAAGAGAGGGACCCAAAACCATTAGGTCTCCTATAATCCAAGCTGCACGTACTTTATGGAAACAAGGTGGCTTCAGGGCGTTCTATGTAGGTAATGGGTTGAATGTATTCAAAGTATTTCCTGAATCTGCCATGAAGTTTGGTTCCTTCGAAGCAGCAAAGAGAGCAATGGCCAGAATCGAAGGAATAGAAGACACCTCAAAACTTTCAAAGACCTCAACGTACTTGTCGGGTGGTCTTGGTGGGGTAGTAGCTCAGTTCACAGTTTATCCTATCGATACCCTCAAGTTCAGAATGCAGTGCTCAAACTTAGATTCGTCCATACGCGGCAATGCCCTCCTAATCCAAACAGCTAAGGACATGTTCAAAGAAGGGGGTTTAAGAATTTTCTATCGTGGTATCTTTGTTGGTACTAGTGGAATTTTTCCTTATGCGGCATTAGATTTAGGTACTTTTTCTACAATTAAGAATTGGTTGATAAAACGTCAAGCAAAGGCAACTGGAGAAGCAGAAGAAGATGTCAGACTATCGAACTATATTGTTTTATCCCTAGGAGCTTTCTCGGGAACTTTTGGTGCCACTGTTGTTTACCCCATTAACTTATTGAGAACAAGGTTGCAAGCTCAAGGTACATATGCACATCCATACAGATATGATGGTTTTAAAGACGTTTTGAACAAAACAATTGCCCGAGAAGGGTACCCTGGCTTGTTTAAAGGATTGGTACCAAATTTAGCCAAGGTAGCTCCCGCCGTTTCCATTTCATACTTTATGTACGAGAACTTAAAGAACATACTAGGATTAAACAACACAGTTTAAACTTATTTACATACTATACAGCATTATATAATTACTTATTCTTCAATCGTCGAGTAGTTAAGAAACTATTTCTTCCTCTGAATACGAATCCTAACTTAAGTACTCATTGTGCAAGTCAAAGTTAATGACCTGAAGGTCTACCTCGCCAATTGAAATAAAATTGGAAATTGTGGTTGGGTTAGACTCCTCCTGCAAATCAAGTCGTACCCAACTACCATCGACTAGATTAACTGATTTCTCCAAACTCACAAATATCTTAAAGAATCTATCATTATCCTCATCTCTCTCTATATCTTCACACATCTTTACCTCGAGCCTTCTGGCATCAAGTGTTTCCATACGTTTTAATTCCTTTATATGCTGAAATAGAATACCACTAAATTGGACGTAAACTTCGTCCCACGACACTCCTGGGAGATCAATAACTGCAGATTCAACATTTTTGTGGATATTTGCCATTCCTCCTTGTAGAGTATCTCCTAAATTTATTATTAGGTCATTAAAATTGACAATATACTTCCTCTTGATCTGATTGGACTTTATATTGTAGATCACCATTAGAATCAGGTTCAATCCAGTAAATCCACCACTCTTTTCCTCATCTTGGCGATTCACAAGTACTTTATTCAAAAAGTTGTTAATCAATCCATCTATAAATTCATTCAATTGAGGATTACGATTCTTCATAACTACCAAATTAAAAGACTTGAACTTGTCGTAGATTTGCGAGTTATAGATACGATTATAAAACAAAATTTGGTTGACCCATACTACTAGAAATTCTTGTAGTGTTTTAATTAAGTTTGCGGATGTTAACGGTAGCGCCATATCAACATTAAATGCTGTGTATATGATCTAAGTCATCAATTATGAATCACAATTTCTTTCCCTTGTGCGATGAAAGCTACATAAAAAATGTAATAGTTTTTCATAAAACTCCCTAATATTCCTCTCTAAATATTTCTCGCGTCGAAATTCATACTGATAACCTCCCTTAATTTTTGCGAATGATTGTTTTTCTCTTGTATGGGAAGCACTTCAAATCATCTACGCGTTTTCCTTCTCCAGACCAACTTCAATACGGGCAGATAACTAATGGCAATAAATAAACTAGGGACACAAGACGTGTCTCGAATAACGTCAGGACAAGTCATAGTTGATTTGAAATCCATAGTAAAGGAATTGGTGGAAAACTCTATTGATGCAAATTGCACCAAAATTGATATAGTGTTTCAGAACCACGGAATAGATGCAATAACGATAACAGATGACGGAGATGGTATCAACTCTAAAGACTTCGAGTCTGTTTGTTTAAGAGGACATACGTCGAAGTTGGAGGATTTCAGCGATTTGGAATCATTGACTTCATTGGGGTTTCGAGGTGAGGCCCTTAATTCTGTCTGCTCCATTGCACAAAAGGTAAAAATTCATACAAGTACCAAGCAAGAATATCCCAAAACTTATGAGTTGGAATATAATCATATGGGTATATTGAATAAACTTCAAAAAAAGGTGGGTGGTTTGGGTAAAAATGGAACCTCTATTGTAATTGAAAAGATATTTGGCAATCTACCTGTTAGACACAAGAATATGATTAAAAATCTGAAGAAAGAATTCCATAGAGCTATAAATTTCTTGATCAACTACTTGATTATCCATCCACATATAAAATTCTCGGTGTTCAACGTAACAAACAAGAAGAATATTGTCTTAAATAGTGTGGGCGGAAAAATGACATCGATATTAGATAACATGGTAACCATATTTGGAACTAATGGTTCAAGAGGATTGAGTCCCATTGATATCAAAATCAGCTCACAAATACAGATCAAGGGTTTTATTTCAAATCATTCCTTTGGTATGGGAAGATCAGTACAAGACCGTCAATTCTTGTATATTAACAAGCGACCTGTTCTCCTCAAAAAAGTTCAGAAGTTGATCAATGACGTATTTAAACAGTACAACCATTTGCAATATCCCGTATTTGTGCTTAATCTCGTGGTGGATCCCAATTTCTTGGATGTAAATGTTACTCCTGATAAGACAATTGTACTTCTTCATAATGAAGTTGGCGTATTAGATCAAATTAGAGAAGGAATCACGACGTACTTTGCTACACAAGATAACGTCATCCCAAAGAACAAGAATAGCGAAGTCAACGTTAATGACGATGATTTGTCCATCATGCTGCGCGGTGGCTCTAAGTCCACTACCAAGGTTCCACAAAAGCCTAACGTTGTAGCAGTCAATTTAAAGCTTTTACAAAGTGGCGTTGAGGAGAGAATGAAAACAAATGGAATTGAGGTTATTTCTTTTGAATGCCCTGATATTTATGAGGATACGGCTCTGGACAAATGTGGATCGGAGCAAGAGCAAGAGAAAGAATATAAGCAGGAGGAAATTGAATTACAAAATGAAGAGTTGGAAAATGGTAAAATCTTGTTGGGTGGGGATCAATCTGGCACAGCTCGGAAGCAAGATATTGAAAAATTGGATTTGAAACCGAAAAATGAAATCGAAAATTCGCAGCCAATTTTGAAGAAAATCTTTGGATCTAGTAGAAGATACCATGAAAATTTAAATATAGAAGTCGAAGAAATAACTTATGAGTCTGGTTCTAAAGAAGAAGAAGAAGAAGAAGAAGAAGAAGAAGAAGAAGAAGAAGAAGAAGAAAAAGAAGATGCTCATACTTTCGAGAAAGTAACGAAAGCTGACACAACGTTTGAGTATACAAAACCCAATGGAAATTTTGAAACTATTGATGGTGGTGGGAATAAGGATTTTCTGGCTGAGAACAAAATTGTCGAGTCCTCTGAGGTGTATGATTCGCCTACAAAGGAATCTCTTGATTCTTTCAACCATAGTTTACATTGCAACAATTCACAAAATGAAGACAACTACGGTAAGAACTTCTATCCGGCAGAAAAATCTAATGATGAAATCAAGTTAAGGATCAGTGGGCGCGAAATAATCGAGCAGCCACTGAAGAGGGCGAGAAAGCAGGACCTGGTACATAATTTGACCTACACCTTACCTATTTACAAATCTGATTGGAGGCTTCAAAATGAGCTTTTGCAGCCTCAAGATGTGAATCAAAGAGAAATACAGGTCGATGACTTAGACGCAGTTCAAGACCAGGAAGAGAAATTATCGTGCATTATTTCAAAGGATGATTTTTTGAAAATGAAATTGGTCGGCCAGTTCAATCTTGGGTTTATTTTAGTGTCACTCAACGATAATAATATATTTATAATCGACCAGCATGCCAGCGACGAGAAATACAATTTCGAGCGGTTAAGCGAGACATTTGTGATGGGTTTTCAGCGAATGGTTGTCCCACAATATATTGACATGAGTATCATAGATGAGATCTTGGTGATAGAGCACCAAACGACTTTCCAGAAGAATGGGTTTGTCTTTGAAGTTGACATGGAGAGAGATCCAGGTAGAAGAATACGACTCTTGACACTACCAGTACTGCGTAACAACACATTTAGCATTAGTGACTTTTACGAATTAATCAACTTGATTAACGAAAATCCAACCAATGTACGTTGCTCCAAAATTATGAGGGTATTGGCAATGCGGGCATGCCGAGGAAGTACCATGATAGGGCAATCCTTAACTAAGAGTCGAATGGTTGAAATTGTACGCCATTTGCATCATCTCGACAAGCCTTGGAATTGCCCTCATGGAAGACCCACTATGCGTCACTTGGTCCAATTAGATGGATGGAAGCCATTCTCAGTCGATTATGACATCTAGAAGATTCTAAAAAGGTCTATAGTCGTATCGTTTTGGAATCCTTTTGCTCAACTTCCCAAATGCTTGACACACCATCGCACTTCTGTTGATTTCTGTGTTCTAATTTTTACCATTCTTATTTTCTAGTACCACCCACTTCGACTCCTCATTTTTCGACAGTTTGCTGATTTCTACTTGTTGATTCCCGCCCATATACCGCAGTGTCCCAATAGAACAACTTATTACAGCATGTTCATATTTAGTAGTATACGCATTCACGCTTCAAGAAAATCTATTTTCTTGTTTAAAAAGCGACACTGAACACAGAGTAAGTGACTCTAACCAGAAAAAAATGTGGCAACCAAAAAATATGTGTTTGGATTCGTAAGGAACAATCGTTCATACACATGAAGCTGCTTTGTATCGCATTAAATAAATTTACGAATAATTTATAAAATCTCACTTTTTTTAGTTTAATACTATATGTGTGTAAGAATCCCAGATCTCTATTATTATACATGCCTGGGAGTGGAGTACATGTTCTCGAAGCGACATATATAACATTACACTCTGACATGCATACAATTTTTTATCAGACGATACACACAATTGCATCTCCCATTTTTATATACAATACACATAAACGTGTCTCGGATCCAGGAACTACGTCCCCGCCTATACCTCAAGAGATGCCATAGGGGGCCGTTTATTTTCTACAAGATCCATTTCACTGAAATTAAGAATTTTAAGTGGGTCACACTACTATTCAACCTCTTTCAATACTATTGTGTAGTTCTCATTTCGTTGTCTCCACTCTTTCAAATTAACTCAGCCGAATATCACCTGCAGAGAAGCACACTAATGAGGCGTCTTCAATTTGACAGGAAAAGTGGGTATGATAACTCAAATATATCGGCCACTCACGTGTGCTTCGTAGGATACTTTATATGAGCATTTCGGTCAATAACTCTTATCTTAGTGCATGTGGTAATGACAGAATGTATAGGAACTTAAACGAAATGAGAGGATATTTGAAAGAAATGACATACGAAACGAGATCACAAAAAAATCGCAAAGAACAAATAATTAAAGAATCATTCGTTCCTTATTTATTGCCCAAACGAACAATGCTATATAACACACCCAAAAGAGTGGGGTACGTAGAAAATATACAAACCTCTCGACATCTAGACTCTGAGTTAGATTCCAAGCTGATAACACCAATAGCTCCTATAAGAATCTTCACCGCTCCATAAAATACTTGCCTTTTTTACATTGACGTCAATAAAATGTAGAAATTTTGAATCTAGACCCAATTTAGGAAGTGACTAAATTATATGGGCTACCCTAGAGGCCAAATTAAAATATGTGCTATCTTTATAAATATTAGTCACTGCTCTCTACGACTTTTGTTTCCTATATTATTAAACCAACTATCTTCTTCTTTTATCAACCTTTTACTTCGTTTTTCTAGTAAACCTCAGAACCCCAAAAAAGAAACGTTAAAACAAAATTCAAATTTTTGATCCTTAATCTATTCTTTATTTATTTCACAACACCAGTGGCTATAGCAAAACTAGGATATTTAGTAACCAACCTTGAACTTGGAGACTGGTTTACAAAATTCTAGAAGTTTCGTTGAAACTTATATTTTTGTTTATATTTAATGTCATTTTCTTCAGCCAGTAGGCTATCGGAGAGAAAGAGTCGGAGGACTCACAAGAATTCGAGAGATGGTATGTATAAGTCGGCACAAGATAGCTATCAGTCTAAATATTAGTGAGTGGGTTTTTTGGAGCATGATTTCTCTATGGTACAGATGTAAATCTTATTCAAAAGAGAGTTGCCAATTCTCTACAACGCTCTTGCGGCTTACAGAATACTCATTACTTATTATTCAAAGAAGATTCTTTATCTTTATATTATTAATTAGTTGTTGGGAGATTCACTAACGTTTAGGTTGTCCAAATTGCAAAGCAAAACGAATAAAATGCTCGGAGGAACTTCCCCTTTGTCACAATTGTGTGAAGAAAAACTATCGTTGTGGGTATCTTGATTTTCCAAAGGATAAGTTGGATCATCTTCGTCGGAAGAATGAGAAGAAAATAAAAGATAAGGAAATAAGAACGGCTGAAACGTATATTCCCTCGAATGAATCAACTCACGATAATACTCGAGAAAACACCACGGTTCCCCCAGCCTTTAGTCCTCCGAAGAATCATATGTCACGACATGATTCCATTTCCTCAGAAGTGAACCAAATCACTTACCCAACCGACTCTTCAGATATGTACGTAAACACTTATCCTACAACAAGCGAAGCAATATCATCCGAGTTCAGTCGAAATTACAATGCAGAATCAACAAATCCTCCAGACATTTTTGCATCGGTCTCGCCACTCAACCTGAATTTCTTCGATAACGATTTCTATCTTACTCGTGAGAATTTGCGAATTGCCGTCTACAAGGACTCCTTCAAGAAACTTTCCAACTATGAGAATAATCCATCTCATGGTAATAATAACCATCTTCAAAATACGACCTTAGACCATGATCTCAGTTTCGATGACAATGACTCCTCAAGCTCAGGGAGTTTCGAAAACGCACGCCTCACATTAAACCGACATATTGACTCCATCAACCACATCCGAGAGCATCTAACACCTGCTAACATTAAGCATGACTTTAATTCAACTATTAAACAAGAAGTGGACTCTACCACAATAAATCTTGAATTAAACTCCCTTAATATCAAACAAGAGATGGATGCTTCTGGATTCGTGTTCACCCATTCTCATATCACTGATGTCCCTACTATTAATCCTGGGAATTATCTCACCAATGCAACTTTTCAACCCTATACAACTACAAAAATCAAAGTCTCTCCCAAATTAAAAAATCGTTTTCTTAGTAGGTATTTGAAGTCTTACCAACACAATCTTAAGAAGTTGCGAAATAAAGAATTTCACTTTATCCACATACCTGTATGGAATGATGAAATCAACGAAATGTTTTGGGTATCAGTATTCAATCAAAGTGTACTTATTGACGTGTACTTTTCTTTCTTTTTGGATCGATCCTTAAACCTCTTGTTAAGAGAATGCTCTAATACAGTCGCAGCCCAGGATTCTCTCAGGCAAATCAGTGGCATAGAGGAGTATGAGTGGACGACTTTCACAAAAAGAGACCTTGACGTATTGACCAAGAAATCGTACAGTTACTACGGCAACATGATTAGTAAAATTCGCGAGTCATTAACCGATATCCACCTTGAGTATCCAACTAAGATTTCTCTCTACGCTGCGTGGTCCACATTTTTCCAATCACAAACTTGTATCAACACATTGAGCCTTATGTACAACGGAACCGCGTCTTTGCTTCACAAGATTGTGCTTGACTCACCAACCGCTGATTCTATTTCACGAACAATCAAGGTCACTCTCGAGGCATTTGATAATAGTGTTGCCACATGTCTCATGCCTGACTATAACTTTGGTATTATAGAGGAATTGTACAAGGATATTTTAGATTTGAAATATTTTGTAATTCACAACCAGGACTTGGTGATATCAAAAAATCCCTTACATCTACAAAGTTCCTTGCAATTGGAGTTGTTTTTGAAAAAGTTAATCGAAGAAACCTACCCGAAGATTACTGGAATCAACAATTATTATAAAACAATGAAGAATTGCATGGATCATACAAATAACATCAAGTTCACATCGCCCAACTTGTTTTTCGAAATGGTTGTCTCGTGGTTTGATATACTTCCTAGTGAAATGTATTCGGTTGGTAGTGACATATGCCCTCTAAAGAAAGTACTATATCTTTTGTTTCACGCCGTGGGTAAGGCAATGTTGCACTGTTTTACTCCCATTCGAAGCTTATTGATCATCGATCCAGTGAATGTCATTGGTAGTCGTGTAGACTTTGGGTATGGAGTATATAATATACTGCGATCACAAGTGAATTCCTCGACGCAACATGAGTATTTGAAAAAGTTGTCTACAAAGCTATTGCGGATAATACTGTTTTTCAACGCACGTACCTCAATAATGGCGTTCGCCATGATGGAAAAAAGTGCTTTGAAGTATTCCAACAACGAATGTTATATCAAGACTGTCGACACCAATATTCCACCTCCACCAAACGTGCACCATACCGATATAATCGAAATAAGGCCCTACAAGGTGGAGATGCACGAAGAGATGATGGTTAATTTCAGCATCGACAATTCCATAACCTTACATAACTACCCATTGTTAACTTACTTGCACACTTGGGTTGATGAGTTTTCTCAAGACACGCTATTGAATCTAGTACAGTCTGAAGTCTACAGATCCAACAAGGTCGAAAAGGAGGGGTCTTTCAACTACGAATCTGGTTTATTCGTTCGTGATTACAACCCCTACGAGCCCTTGCGTTTCTTTCAAGACTATCAGCAAAACAACCTATCAATTGCCATGTTGCTGATGGAAGATATACAACTCATGACAGTCAATTTTGAATTATCAAGGCGAGAGCTTTCAAAATGTACCAAACATCTTCCTCCTAACTAATTTACTTCTTCGACCGGAACTTCAAAAGTTTACAATTTTCCTTTCTTCCCTTCTTGTATTATGTATAGCAGTATATAATTCATAGCTTTATAGAATGAATACATTTGGTACACACCTCAAATTCGATTTGAACCAATATTTTTGAGTAACAAAGACAAATTTAAAGTCAAAGAAAATCATAAATTGTTCAAGCCAATTTCCCTTCGAACACCTCTGATTAACAAAAGGAACATAAAAAAAAAGAAACTCTCAAAAAAGAGCTCACAGGCTAAAACAATTATTCTCCATCACTGTACTTTCAAAAACAAACCACAAACATCCGATAAAGAGTCATTGATACCAATTCTTGTAATATCTTGCTGGGTCCACCTCACAAAACAAATATCTTATTGGGTCCACATAAAAAGGAAACTAACATCAAGTTTTCATAAATAAATAAATTGCGAAACTCCAAACTAGCATGATATCTTTCTCCAGAACTACATTAATTATTATTCTCGGAAATGCTTCAAAAGCAGAAAAAAACTATAAGATATCTCCTTACATATCCAATTCCAATATCATTATCATTTTAACTATAAGTAGAGTCTCACATTACCTACATCAGAACGTCACCTCTCATATATAAGCATTCGGGAACCAGGAATCAAACCTACACTGGTTCAACCTGGAGAATAATAATGATGTAGAACAACAATCTTCGCATTAATTAAAATACCAGGAAACACCTACGTACCACATTCAGACTTTGTAGAGATAAATGATTTATCAACTCTACAGACTATCTTGAGAACAAGCCATCATTCCCTTACATATATCTATATGAAAAGGGTAACCACTGAGAGTTGAACTCCGTTCATTAGCACACCAAAGTAGTTCCCATATAATGCTTATTTAGAAATATGAATTATAATAGAATGCACTAAAATAAAATACATATGTATCTTAAGATGTTGACATATTGAAACCTCTCACATAATAATAATAATAATTACACATCTGGTATTTTACAATAAAAAAGTATCTAAGTTGATTTGTTGGTTGTATAGAAGCTGAAGACTAGTTCTTTCAAATTTGTTTATCAAGTTCAAACCCGTGAAAATATATTCACATATCCATATAGCAAAATTAGATTCTTCACATAACAATAAAGCTTTAATCATATGGGGAAACTAAGCAGTTCTACTAAATGACTTGACTTCCATACCAAAAAACTCTCCTTGTTCAATACATTCTACTACTTCTCAATTAATAAGTAGTTTACATCCCATAGCCATTATACATGAAATTTTGGTACACTTACACAAATGATCTTACTACAACCCCATAATTCGCTAAATATATTTGACAGCTCAAGAAGAATCTCTCCGCTACAGGTTTAGATTCTGACAATTCCAAATAAACTCAAGTGAGTGTGTGTCCAAGAAAACTATATCTTATACTTCTGTTACGTTCTCTCAAACGAAGATATCAAAGAATAGAACAAGAGTACAATACAAATAACAAACGAACAAGAGACATATAACTCGAGTCTTATCAGTAGCTCTCGGCGTTCACGAACATAAACTACCTCTATTGCTCTTCTAATACTACTGATCCCCAAACGACTAATATAACACTAGTACTAAGTTAAATTTTAATTTAAAACTCATTAATAATTAATCTCTTCCAGGATTCTTTCCTAAATTAGATGTTTTATCAGGTGTTCTACCCAACGCAATTAGGTTCAATATGAATAAATAACTAAATGCATCTCTAATAAATATTTGAAAGTATATTCGTCCATGAATAAAGTAGTATATCTAAAGCAGGGGTAGAGTATGCAATAATATAAGAAACTGTACTATATAACCTGCAATACATAAATGCATTACAATATTTTTCACTTAGCATATATTATTAAATCGAATTCGTTCAGAACAATGAAAGATGAAACTATTTATCGTAATTGAGAGACGAGGATTTTCTGAACACTGATACCTGAGTTGAAAACAATTCAAAAAATCCATACTATTTGCATTTCATCTAGACCGTCTATTTAGGACAAATATAATACTTCAATTACATTCCCATATGTAGCCAATAGATTCACATTGAAACGATAATTCAAAACATGCATTTGATGTACCCCCTACCGTATAGGAGTACTTTTGGGGTGTATAGTACTGTGGCTTTTAAGGTACTTAAATGCCGTAAGAGATCTTTCCAATAAATATTTTAATTTCCATATATATTAAAGGAGAATGAGATAGCTACTATGAATGAACTCGGCAAAAAAGTAAAACAACTAAGTCAAACCTCTTTGTGTCTTGTCGAGATTTTTATTGGCAAGGGAATATCAAATGAAAGAGAGCGTTTCTACTACTTACTTCCCAATGTGTATTTGGGAGCTGCTGCGAGTATTTATTATTTTTACGTCAATTGATTACGACATGGACTTTGCAGAGCTTTTGGTAGATTGTATATGCTTATAACTTGCAGAATCAGAAGCTTATTCACAATCTTTGCATATTTTGAAATTCAATTTTGAAGTTCTTACATTTGGGGAAGTACCGAATATTGAATCTACCAAAAGTGTGTGAACAAATAGAATTTTTTTTACCTGAGATTGGGAATTTTTTAGAATTGTCCAAGGTTTGGATATTTCTTTACCGTAGGTGGATGAAACAGGTCTTGTGGAAATGCTGTGTTCGTTTAGCATTTCCGTTCTACAGATTTACGGTATACTTTCTTGAAAATGAGAAGGATGAGAATACGGTTAATGTGGGCAACTAGTTACTTCGTAATATATACTATTATACGTGAAGGCCGAGACGATTGATGTTTGGGTCTCTAGTTTAGATATGAGCTAGATCCAAGTAGTGTGCAGTCTACCTTTTTTTTTATTTGGGAAGACAGTAGTTGTATTTATCGCTCTCCTATATGAAGTAGGAGTTCTTTTCGTTGGTTCTTCATTTGAAAGCGATCTTGCATATCGGGAGATCTGTAGTGTTCGGAAGGATTCTATGTTTTTGTTAGAGTGGGTTTAAGGTTGAGTATGTTGGTTTGAGATGCTTTGCGACGGCTATCAATTTTGTCGTGGTGGAAGCGGAGCTCTTCGTTGGATAGAGATCTCTCATGTCTTTGTTAGAACGCCATGGATGGACTACAACTTTGCTCTACTTGGTTATGGTATTTAACAAAGAGCAACGTTAATTGCTGTTCTATCGAGCCAATTTCAAGACTAAGCTACGAGCGAGACAATTTGGGGGCGTGCCTTTAATGATGTTCATTTTGGCATGTTGCAGCTTCTGATGTTAATTTTCGAGTTTTTCTGTATAGCGTATTTAGTTTTAAATATTTATAGATCGAAAATAGTTATGTAAACGCATATTTCTAGATTGATGGGACGAGATCCTTTTGGGGTGAGGAAAAGTCGTTCTTAAGTGAGAAGAAGTTAAGTTGGGGAAGCGAGGCTGCGAAGTTGTTTTTTTTTGCGAGAGTAAGCCAGATCTTGAATTTCCCCACTAATTGATACGCAGCGTCACTCTGATTATAAATACTGTCCTTCGTAAGTATTTCGAAGCTACCAATAGTGTTTTTCTATTGGTCATGAAAAGAAAGCATTTGTGTGTATCTTTTGACGCTCCTACGGTATTTCTGGAGAAGCGAAACGTCTATTCGACGACTTACGAAGTTGCAAGATTGATTTCAACAAAGTCCAGACAGTATAAACTTCGACATCATGCCGAAGTGCATACTCCACCATGTATGAAGATTGAACAAAAAAATCACAGTGTAATATCACCCGAAACCGTTGAGATACTTAGTGAAATTCTACGAAGAAAGAATCATCCACAAGGAGATGTAGTTGTGGAGGACTGCATGGACATTGACATTGAGGGCCCACATATAAATGATGAAAATCCTATTACATTCCTTTTCTTCCTTGGAGTACAAGGAAAAGAATACCTCGATAACATAATTCAGAAATTTCCTGTTTCATATCACGAATCTGTTGTTTTTACCTCACTTAATATTGAACCATCATCACTGTCTTCAGGATATCACGTTAATATTTCGAACAATGAGCAATGTTCAAGTTTAACTTCAAATTTAAGAGTTCTTGATCCGCTTGGTGGAGGTGTGTATCCGTTGGATTTCTTATTTATTATTGATAGAAATAATAACATTGTGTGTTCAGTTCCTTTAATTATAAGTGGCAATAATCGCCACGTGAATCACCAAATTAGCTATAACGGCGGAGGCATACCAAGACATTTGAACTTTAGTATTGAAATTGCACAATTGGATGGCTTTATTGATGAGTATATACATTATTTTAGGGCTATTTCATGACTGTGACAGTTTTATGGCTGAAATCAAGTGACCATTAGAATCTTTACTGCATGAGGGCCAACTTTTCTTGCTCCAAATCTTTGTATTTGTTTCTTTCGTTTTCTATTTCATCTTTGACTTTTCTAATGTATAATTCTAATCTGCTTAATTCATCTATCTCGTCTGTTCTGATGTATTCTTGGTCCCTTTTGTCTGGATCTGATAACTTGTACGGAAGCAAATTCAGAGGTTTTTGGGTCAAAATTTCGAAAACCTTTTCTGTGGGTTCTTGGAACACCAACTCGTCGTATAAAATAGAGTTAACTTCCCCGTTTTCTCTTGCTGGTTGCTGTGGATTGAATGGGTGCAACTTTAACGCATGGAAGATCTGGAAGTTCTTTTCATTTATACCCAATTCATGGCCAGAATGGAAATGTAACTTAATGATAATCTCAAATTCACCCCATCCACTTTCCACTACTTGATATGGTGGTATCTCTATAGATCGCACTGGATTGTCATAAGTCTCGTGAAGCTTGAATGTGACTTTTTTGATTAAGGGAGTCAAATCTATATTGTTAAGAACGGGCTTGAAAAACACTGTCCATTGGTGAGTATGATCCACGGGAGTGTTGGGTTTTCTCATTTCCGGTGTCAACCGCACAGAATGATTTCCATAAAGAACAGGTACTGATATGGAAACAAATTTTATTCGCTTTGTAGTTGAACTCATCTTGAATGAAGTGGTTGTTTACTGTAGTTCGTAGCTCTTGATTTTGGAAGTGCAAACTACATTTTGGTATTTGCACGACATGCTTGAAAGTAATGGGATAAGTAGGAAACGGCAAAGTATGAAGTCAAATGAAGTGTTAATTAAATGTTAATAATATAATTGTCATTCGAATTTTCTTTCTTTCAAATTTCAACTTATAAAATTCTACTTAGGGACCAATGGCTTCCATTCTGACATTGATTTGGGCTGCAAAGCAATTGAATTAGAGCTTAGGGAAGACGTGGACATGATTCTTGGAGGAGGTGGTGCTGGCGCTAACTTTTTAAATGACTCTTGCTGTATCAGGTTTGAATTCATGCTTAAGTTTGAATCATTTTTGCCTGTTTTACTTGACGTGAGCGACGTTGGTTTAGTAGGCACAATTGGTTTTAATGGTTCATGTGAAGGTCTTGTGATTCGTGAAGTTCCCAAGTTACTCTCATTTGAACCAGAAGTTCGCAAAGGGGTACCTGGTCTACTTGGAACAAGAGGTGATGAGGAGAAGCCGATTGGAACATGCACTTCGCTTTTAGTTGGTGTTAATACTGCTCCAGAGTTACCTCGTCTAGTAGGTGGTGGTGGAGGGGTTGAGTTTATGGCTATGTTACTGCTCGGCGTGATATTATTGGACCTGGATGGTGGAGGTAACCTTCTGGGAAGAGTGTTTGTTCTAGGATTATTTCTCAGTGGTAGTGAAGGAGGGGTGTTGGAAATATCATCATCCAATAGATTTAATTCAGCCAATGTCTCTGCTTTGAAAGTTGACTCAGTGGATTCTGCAGATGATTGAGATTTAATCGACGAAAGTTCCAAAATAGAAACATCAGTAGTGTTACCACGCTCCAGTTTGTAATTTTCATACAAGTTCTTGGACAATTGTAACTTTTTAGCATTATCAATAAATTCGACTTTACAGTCAAATGTTGCGTAGACCGGTTTATGATCACTTAAAAAATTATCCATTACTGAATTGTAATTAATTTGTTGAATTGCATCTTTCCCTTTTGCACTCATATGAAGAACTCTATCCGTCCATGACGGTACTCTTTGCTTTTCCGAGGAATCGTAATTCGAGGTACCTTTGTCAAACTTATAGGTTGGATAAAATTTAATTGGACCCTCTTTGAAACCAAAAAATGCTCCTTTCTGGGTCATCTCTTGATTCAATTGCTCCACTGAAAGCAATTCATCAAATGCTCCGCTCTCAACTAAAGATCGGCAATGATCATTTTGCAACGAAATTCTATAATTCAAATCACCAAACCAAAGAATATGGTCGTGATCCTTGATTGTCATATTTCTGGTGAATGTGAGGCCCTGCAAAATTGTTGAATAGTCATTGAATCTCTCAACAACTGCCCCTGCACCAGCTGCCAAATGCGATGTAATCAACACAAACGAGGTCAGTCCAAAATCAAATCTAACACCACAAGCTCCCTTATTTGCGGTGATACCTCCTAAACCAGTCTTTTTTGATGACCCAGCTACCTGGGTAACATTATGAACTTGAGATTTTTTGACAAACAAAAGCAATGTCATGGATGTCATAGATTCAGTTCTTAATAGCAAATACTGTTCCGCTTGAGAGTTTAACTGCTCTGAAATAATATGTGACCACTTTGGTGGTCTTGTTGCATCTGCTTTTAAAATAGAGCCAGCATTTAGCTCGATTAACTCTTGTAATCCGATGGCAAACACGTCAGGTAAAGGATCTTCCAAGTTTTCAGGAGGAAACAACCATGTCAGCAAGTCAATGTTTCTATCATCAGGATCTAATGCATTGACGTTAAATGTTCCGACAAATATTTTAATATTATTGTGAGTTGTGAAAAAATGAGCTTTCTCTTTGACCTTCTCTACTACGTAGTCGTTGATTGGATCATGAATTTTAACTGGCTTCGAGGTTTTGAGGTCGTAGCCTAACAATATATCCATTGTGGACTGTTTTTTTCCATCAACAAATGTGTTCTGATACATTCTTGAAACAGACTTGCTAACATCCGAGAGTGCCCCAGCAAGGTTCATTTTTCCCGAACGGGAGAAGGATGATTTCAATGCATTCGTTCCCGTATATATTTGAGATATAGCATCACCATTATCTGCCCATAAAGAATTGTGTTTACCGATGAATTCGTCTATGTTGCCTCTGTCACGATGAGTATTACCAAACGTGGCGGATTGATTTTTCAATATATGCTCCATAACATTTTGGCAGACAACCTGTTGAATCAAGTTTGTACGATCAAGACAGTCCAAACAATTTACTCTGAAAACACCATCTTGACGCGTAATTATTTCATCTTGGGAAGTGTCATAATAGAGCCAGCCGAACTGTTCAAGCGAGTCATGCAATAACGGCAAAATCTTGGATGCACCAGCAAACCCGCTCTGCTTTGTCTCATGATGAAAGTCGAACTCACTGTAAGAGATTTCATCTGTATGATCGGAGTTGCTGAACAATTGCTTATATTGCGACAGTAATGCAACCTCGGCAGGTTTTGTTTTGGAGAGTAAGTTCACTATGTGGCACACACCGTATTTTTGGCAAATGTCTGCAAAATGTTTGTTTACAATTGGTTGGGTTGCACCAACAGATCGTGTGAGTGTAATTTTTGGGTTAATTAAGGTTGAGTCTTGTTCCCAGAATGCTGGCACAGAGCCTCTAATTTGTGTGAAGGAGAATATGGCTGAGTGAGACAAGTTGCAGTATATGAATTCTGTTTCAACAAAGTTTGCTACAAAGCCATTATCATCGATCCCCCGAGCGTTAAACCTTGTTCCTGCCCTTTTCCAAGATTGCTTGGAGACGATTGATATGGAGTCACCAGATGAATTAATTCGTATTGTCCGTGCAAACCCTCGAATAACAGTAGTAAGGAATCTATTTTTGTCAAGAACTTCTTGAAAATAAGGATCTAAATTTGACCTAAAGTTATTCAAATCCTCCATAATGAAAGAGTTCCACATATAGTCTCGCTGGTAATGCTCGACAGTAGAGGTTAAATGCAAGTTATCGCGTTTGTTTAATTTTGCATTATTGATTCCTCTGTTTTGTAGCAAGGATGTGAGATCAAAGTCATTTGAATAATAAAAAGACCCATTTGACAAAAGTTTCTTGAATTCATAACAAGGGTGGGCTGCTCTCGGATAGTCAGAATTTTCATCAAAAGCAGGATTCGTAGCATTTGAGGTAACCACTGGCATTCCATTTGCATCCAAGTTGACAAAATCCCATTCATCGTTCGATAAGGATACAAAATCTACTGAAAATATCTTGTCAATTGATTCATAGTCTACTGGATGAGCAACATTAGTAAGGGCCCCAGTAATAATTGCAAGAAAGTTTTGATCTTCAATATTGATTAAACCAAGGCACCCATAAACTTCTCTGTTGAATAGTTTCCTGAATCCGTTCTCTTGAGTAACTTGGTGATTCTCTGCCACTTCAATCGCTACTGAAGGACTACTAGAATTCGCCTTGATCTGTTTGAAAAGTAACGAATGGGTTTCAGATACTAAAGCCAAGAGTCTAGGTTTCTCTTTGTACAAGAGCCACATTCCTTACCTTCGATAGTTCACCTAAATGCTGAATGTCCTTCGTTCGAATTATTATATTCTAAGAAAAGATATAGATTTTGAACTTTGGCCTTCTATGTCGCTGTAAAAAATGCTTTCTTTGATACTTCTGAAGCAGACTATATGTGGAGCTTTCGAACTAATTGTAGTGTTGATGAACACGAATGAATAATATTGATCTTGTGCCGAAAAAAGGTGCGCAATCATCGGTGGGAACGAAATTGTGCGCTCGTAGGCTGAGTGCTTCTTGGTTCAGATAAACCACGTTAGTTCTCTGACGTGCTTGATATATCCTAATCCTTAATATTTGAATAAGCTGGACGTCAGAAGCTTAATTGAATACGTCTTGATCTGTATTTTTACTACTCATTGAATGTTGAATGAATTGAAAGATTACAAATTTATACTTGGATCTACATCTCCGAGAAGGTTGGAAATTTTAGCCAACAACCTTGGTATAGTTGATGTCACCGTTTTAGGTTCCAATTACCCAGAAGATTTGAGTAAAGAGGGAATCTCCAAGGAAGAATATGTTCAGAAGACTTCTTACAACAAAGCGAGAGATATTTTGGACCAATTGACTAATGGCCCACCAATTTCAAACACAGTTATCCTTACAGCAGACACTATTGTATGCTGTCATGATGCTATCTTTGAAAAGCCTAAGACAACAACGCGTCAGAAAGAGATGTTTAAGCAGTACAAGAATTATGGTACAGCTGAAGTCATCACCGCAGTAACAGCAGTTAAGTTAACACTAGATGTAAACAATTTACAGGTAACCACTGAACGAAATTCAGTGACATCAACTACTCTCACGTACAATTCACAGCTTTCCGAAGAGGTGATTTCTGCCTATATTGAGTCCGGCGAAGGTTTGTCAGTTGCAGGCGGCTTCAAATTTCAGGAGGGAGGATCTATTTTGTTCTCCAAGATCGATGGGGATTATTTCAATGTCGTTGGCTTGCCGGTATCTTCCACATTCTTACTCTTGCAGGATTTACTTCGTTGTTGATAAGGTGTGCCTGTATACAATTTAATTTGGTTTTGCTCATCGAGATGGGAAAAAAAATACTAGACTTTTTAATACGTACATGCTCTTATAAAAGATTAGTTTAACATGGCCAAAGTTAGTAAAAATCCTGTCAAAGAGATGCCCAAGAAGGAGAGCAAGCAATCGACTCGTTCTGTAGAAGAGATTGAAGCAGATTTACAATTACCTGAGTCGAGTGATGAATCGGGTGAAGAGTCCTCTGAAGAAGCTGGCGAAGTTTCTGAGGATAGCTTGTCAGATGAGAGTGATGAAGAATTAGCTGGATTAGATGACGAAGAAAGCATTATAAGTAAAGCAGGGCATTCTGTGAACAAAACTGTCGAAAGTAAGAGTACTACAAAGGATGGCAAAAGCAAGAAGCAACAGAGAGGTATCATATATATTGGAAGAATTCCTCATGGGTTTTACGAAGACGAAATGTCAAAATACTTCGAGCAATTTGGCCCGATTATAAATTTACGTTTATCAAGAAACAAGAAGACAGGTAAGTCGAAGCATTTTGGCTTTATTGAATTTGGATCATATGACGTAGCGAAGATTGCTGCTGAAACCATGAACAACTACTTGCTTTTTGGACACTTATTGAAGTGTGAAGTTGTTGATTCCAGCCACGAGGATTTATTTAAGGATGCAAACAAGAAATTCAAAGTTATTCCTTGGGGAAAGATTAGTAAGGAAAAGAATGATGCTCCAAAGAGTAAAGAAAGATGGGGTGAGTTGATCGAAATGCATGAAAATAGCAAGTTGAGAAAGCAAAAGGAACTCAAGGAAAAGGGCATTGATTTTGATTTGGCTTCAATATGATCATCTTAAGAAGCAGTGATGGGAGCGGAGGTAAAAGATACAAAAAATTATGATACATAAGAGACATAACCAGATCGATCATAGAGGCCATAAGTCATATAAAATCCACTATCATATATAATTAAAATCCTACAAAAAGTGCAGATAAATTAGTGGGCGTAGTGTTAGATTGTTATCTGTTGATTTCAATCAACATTTTCAGTAATATCGTAGAGTGGGTGGCCGAGGTACAACCACATACAATTGTTAGAAGTCAATCATGCGTATATTGTTTCTTTCATAACTGAAACAAGCAACTAGTGTCGGATAATACGATTCTTGTCTATTTCTGGTTGTAATATATGCGTCTGATTCTAGCGCGTTCTATCTTTGCTCGTTTCAGTAAAAATTTCCCATTCGTGCGCAAAAATGTCACAAGCTATAAATTCACATGGGCATTTTCAGTATGCCCCAATCATATAAATTATATATGAAATCATCGGACACTTGTCTTATGATGGGTACTGCTTCTCTATTACTGAAATTGGCTTGTGCTATTTAAATTCAATAATTTTTGTGATTGTCGTTAAATTTTGGGAATTTGGGACTTTCGAACTTTTGGGACTTTTTGAGATCAACGAGAAAAAAACCCAAAACTCTTCTTCTGATAAGTACGACGTTCAAACAAGTTACAATTCTTTACTATGTCAGAAACTGAATTGAAAGTCTTTACCTTTGAAGAGGTTGCTAAGCATACTACTGCGGATGATTTGTGGGTAGTTTATAATGGTAAAGTTTACGATGTTACCAAATACATAGATGAACATCCAGGTGGAGAAGAGGTCGTTTTAGATGTTGCCGGTATCGATGCAACTGAAGCTTTTAATGATATTGGTCATTCAGATGACGCTCATGATATCTTAAAGGGTTTACTAGTTGGTAAAGTGGAAGGTGGTGTTATCAAGGAAGCAAGGATTCCTTCCTCTAGTACTGAAGAATCTGGCCTTTCTGTTCCTTTAATCGCTGTTCTTGTATTCTTGTTGGCATTCGCTGTCTACTATTACTTACAAAACCAATAGAAGTGCAGCATACGTTCATTTTAGTTATTTCTCATGATAATAAACAACTTCCTAGAGGAAAATGTCATAGCGACCTCTTTGAGTAGTTATCGTAGTTAACCTTACAAGTTCGATGCACCACTGGTATTCTTACAAATTTATTAACCATTAAAGATAGCTTCTCTATGAGAAAATCTTTGTTTTAATATTTTAAACCATTTCCCTAAAACACTTCTACTATAAGGCACAAGACTCCGTATGATATTTTAACCCCTATCAAATCTATCACGTTTAACTCATCGGATTTTGAGTTCTATGAACGCTTTTCACTTTAATCTAAACTAAATCACGCCAGTGGTGGAAAGCTAATTTTTGAACGACGTTTCCTCTGTCGTATAACATCATCCTATGCGAAAAATTGCACCCAACTGAATGCAATTTATCAGTTGGTGCGTAATCGGTATTGTGTGATTTGTCATTGGCAGCATTAATCTTAGTTTAGTCAACAAGGAACCTCCGAATACGTTCTTTGTCTTTCATATAGGATTCATTTCAATCTTTTTAAACTTCTATGGATGCTTTGAAGCCGCCTGTGCATTCGTCTCCAATATCAACACCTCACTCTAGAAAAAGTTGAATTCTCGAAGTACTGCCGTTTAAGGTTTTTTTGCTTCACCGCCAAAATATATGACAATCCCAACCGTGACTTTCAGTTGAAGTTACTTCCTTCATTTCGTCATTTTATTTGGGTCGAACATCTTTTTGCTGGAATTAGAGATGTAGCTTAAGACTTCCTACCCAATTTTTCGATCGGAAAGGGTGGATGATTGTGTATTGTTACAACTGTATCAAACCATTTTCATAGCAAGTTAATTGTAGCTCCTGTGTTCTTCCAATTTTATTTCGCGTCTTGAGCCCCATCCGCGACATACTACTCCACACTCATTCGCGGATATCGGAAATCGTAAAACTCAATCCTAAGAACTCAAACCTGATTGAAAATGCAGAAACTGTTTGCAAGTTCTAGATTGTGTCGTACATTGGGATTGAAGCTACCTCTTTTCCAGGCTCCAATGGCGGGTGTTTCAACTGTTCAGATGGCAGCTGCTGTCATTCAGAATGGTGGTCTAGGTTCGATTCCTTTAGGTGGTGTTGATTTGAGAAAAGGTGTTGGCCTTCTCAAGTCATCGGTGGATCAACTTATTGATTTAGTCGGTAAGGAAAATCCGGTTAATTTCAACTTCTTTTGTCATGATATTGTGGATTCTCCTTCGATGTCCCAGACAGCAAACTGGTGGTCCCTTTATACCAAAACCATTGGTGATTTGGACTCTTTTAGAGATTTTGTCTCTTTTGATAATAGTAATGTTTCGTTTAAGGAACTTGAGCTCAACTTTCCAGATCAATTCAATGAATTGATGGACTATTTGGAGACAACACGTCCAAAAATAACTAGTTTCCATTTCGGCCATCCTTCAAAGGAGACAATTAAGCGCCTCCAAAATTTGGGAATACTAGTTTTCATAACCACAACATCAATAGAAGAAACTCGACACTTGATTGAACTAAAGGTCGATGGATTAATATGTCAAGGCTATGAGGCTGGAGGTCACCGAGGTAATTTTTTAACCTTTGATCCGCTTGATGAACACTTGTCCACACAAGCTTTATTCATACAGACAAGAGACTATATATACAAGCGCAAATTGGACACATATATTGTGCCCACGGGGGGGATTATGGATTCGGTCACCATGAAATACTACTTGGACAATGGTGCAGATTCCATCCAGTTGGGATCAATTTTCTTGGGAACGCCAGAATCCACATCTGCTCCATTCTTTTCCAATGCGCTAGCGAGCAAGAACCACACTCCCACAATCATGACACCTTTAGTATCAGGAAAGCCTGCACGGACAGTCTCAACACCGTTTATTCAAGACTTGATTGAATGCAATTGCTTCGACCTTCAGGAATTACCCCCATATGGCTGTTCATATTCTGCCTATAAACTGCTTAGACCAAAAATCGAAGGTATCGACATTGGATTTTACCTTGCGGGGCAAAACTATCATTCGATGGAAACTTCATTGTCCACTGCCCAGATTGTCCAAAAGTTAGCAAAAGAACTACAGCAACTTTAGATTATTTATTTCTTGTATGGGAGAGTTTGTGTAAGATTCTTTATAAGGAAATCAATCGAAAAATATGTAGTTCTGGTTGGGTTTATTGATTTTGTTAATTGTTTCAATATATCATGTCCAGCAGATTTATTGTCGACTATTAAATATTAAGGTTGGCTTTTTTTTATTTTGTTGCATATTTTTAGAAATTTGCAGAAATAAATACAATTAGAACAACCGTTGTCCGATATTAAGGATTCATGCAAGCTCCTTACACATGCGTAAAATTTTTCCCTCCAAGTTAGCAGGGAAAGCATTTTCAGGTAACCGATCTTACCAGCCCTCGAATAGATAAAATATAGGACAAATCGAATACGTGTTTTCTTCCTTTCTGAAACTACACCCAAGGTTTATTTTGTATCTAAATTTTGATTAAGGACCTCAAGAGGTTAAAATTGTATTCATCAGATTAAATCGTCCTACTTTGTCACATTCTTTCTGCTCGCACATTAATTTTTTGCAACCATTTCTCTAAGCGCCCTAAAATTTGCAAGAGACTTCCAAACTTTGAACGTAGTCTCAATCATTGCCAATAACAACATATAATTTCCGCTATTTTGTACTTTAAGGTTGTTTCAGATATTAGCAATTGAAACATTTCGTATTCGTTTCCGACTGTACCCAAACGTATTTCACATACGATCAAAATCTTGCAACTAATATATTCTAAATCAATGCTGAAGAGCGCTTCAGATATTAAACACAGATCATACCAAAAGCATACCTCTGTTGGGGAAAATGCTTCGGTGCTTACTGCCCTTGATCAATTGCACCTTTTTAATAAACTTGTGTATGTACTTAAAGTACTTTGTATTCCTGAAAGTACCATTCCCACAGTAATAAAGAGACGAAAGATCTCCAATACGTATTTGGTGAAGCGTTTGCGTCTTTGTTTTCAAACTTTTGGAACTTCCTTAACTACAGTCTCCAACAGTATCAGTTTAAAATACAGAACGCTCAAAGAAAACTCGAGGACAATTCGTTCCAGCCACGAAAGAGATAAATTTCCCAATAATTAGCTCGCTTTTGGGACTACTATTGATTACGCACCAAACTGAACACCAAAGTTGGAATTAGGCACAAGTCTAACTCCTTTGATATACTACATTAGTACATATGGAGCAAAAATATAAGCAATCTTATCCAGGAATATATATGAGTAGCTTATAGTTCAATTTGAAGATATCAGAGTAATTATATATATAGCCCTGTATATCCCTAACTTATATTTAATGTGCAATATATAATTTGTTATAGATGGATGGGTCTGTCATGATAATAACAAGACAACTGGGGTTCCACATATTCAAATTTTCCTTACACATTCAAATTGTAAGAAATGGCACAGTAAACCTTCGATTCAAATTAAAGGGCTATGCCATGGATAATAAGGCTTCTCAAATTGTTGTTTGTGATAGTGGGAATATATTCCAAGGTACGTAATAATGTTTACTTGCAACCATATTATATTTAGCTAGCATTTTCTTACATAATGCGTTACTAATCTCACAAATTTAAAATTTTTCAGAAACCAACGAGAGACAAACTACAAGCAAACTCCAATATTACAAAACTACAAATTAATACTAAACATAATGGCTGCCGGCTCTCCTACTAACACTTATCAATTCACTTTATCTGACGAATCAAAGGAAAGAATTTCCAAGGTCTTGGATTACTCGAAGACTGTTGCTCACTACGGTTTTATCCCATTTGTATTATACTTGGGATGGTCCAGCACTCCTAATAAGCCTTCAATTTTCAACTTATTGAGTCCATTCCCATCTGCTTAAGCGCTTAATTGGCGAATGATGTCGAATAATAATACAATCCGCAATTTCAATGCTGTGGGTTAGTAGTTCATTTTTTGAACATTCATTTTGTAATGGAAGCAAGTAATCGCTGAGTGATTAGAAGTCCACGATTTTAGAAAATTCAGTCTGAACGTAATAATAATAATATCAAATTATTATTACAGCATAAGCTCCACGATGGCTGATTTCATAAATGTGAATGGTCTTCTTTATTTCATGGGCATTAAATGTTAATGAGATTTAAATAAGGACCTTGATTATATAGAAAGTTCGAGTGTACCCAGAAATAATCATGAATACATATTTCTGAGTTGTCCTTTATAATTGATGTATATAGTAATCGATAGTAAGATTAGTGACGAGAGAATTCAACGGGGGTGTAGTTATCATTGGACGTAAGAATACACTCAGAATGGCCACTAGTCACTTCCGATCGATGGTAGAGAATGATCTGTAATCAGAAGTGTGACGTTCCCAGTTTTGTCAATAGTATTGGTGTTCGCTATGCGCAACAGGTAATTCCTAAGAGTTTACCTGGCTGAACTGAAAACTTAATAGAGAGAATTGCATAGCACAACTATGCGATCGTCGTGACCCACCGATCACGAATTGCGACTATTACTTAGCAGTTCGCTTTTTGAAAAATCACTTGTCTGACTTTTAACTTGCAAATTGGGCCCTCAAAATTACTCTCTGGAATGTCTTACAAAGAAGGTACCATAGAACTGGGATCTACATTCAGTCGACGCCAGGTAGAAGTCATAGCCGGCCTCTCTGCTGGGTTTTCTACTACCATCATAATGCATCCACTAGACTTGATCAAGATACGACTACAGTTGGCAGTAGCCAACAACCAAATACGGATGTCACCGTTTGGGTCTATAACGCTGATGATAAGCAGTATCAATAGTGATGCTCTTGTGAGTTACAGAAGAAGCATGTCTGAGGAGCTGCAGCTATCAAGAAACGGAAAATCAAAAACGATACCAGCTCCAACAGGCAAGACATCACCAGAAGCGTTATCCAATTCCATGCATAATTCAATTTCAAATAAAGTACAGATCAAGATACCTACCGTATTAAATTCACTGTCATATCGACTACATTTACTCAGGCATTTCTATCGTGGCCTTACACCAAATTTGGTTGGTAATATTTCGGCTTGGGGTCTCTATTTCAGTTTATACGCCGAGTTCAAATCAGTTATTCAAACCTCAAACGCCAGCATAAACTACTTTACGTCGTCTACACTTGCGGGTCTCTCTACCTCCGTGTTGACGAACCCGATATGGGTACTTAAAACAAGAATATTGGGAACTTCAAGTAATGAAGGAAGAGCGTATCGATCGTTAGTGGATGGAATAAGAACCATGCTACGTGCTGAAGGAGTAACCAGTTTTTGGAAGGGAACAATTCCCAGCATGTTTCTGGTATTTCAAGGATCTCTCCAATTTACGTTCTACGATCATGCAAAATCATATATGCTTTCACAACAGGATTCTCAGCATTTATCAACCACACAATACATCATCGCCTCAGCAACTTCGAAAACGCTTAGTATGATGATAATGTATCCTACACAAGTAATAAAATCTCGGATGCAATACTTCCAAGAAAACAAGGGACGCGTAACGATCTCATCGGTTATAAAACACCTCTGGTCAACTCAATCTTGGAGAGGTTTCTACAATGGATTAACTGCCAATATTATCAGAGTCGTGCCATCCACATGCATTACCTTTGTTGTCTATGAGAAAGCAAAGATTCATCTTCAAGGTTTGTAAATACATAATCACTGTAGAAAATAAATAGAATTTTTCTGATCAAAGTTCAAAAAATTGATTAGTTGTTATGAATATAGTAGACGATCAAGGCATTAAGCGAAGGAAAATACAAGATGAACAATCAGAAGAGCATTTGGAAGGAGACTCTCAACAATTGGAGAATGTAACAAACGAATTGCATTTTAAAGCACCAATTTCTCCGTTAGAGGAACCAAAAATGGGTGAATACGAAGACGGCGAGTCAGAAACCTTAAAAACAGAAGTGGAGTTGAGGGAACAAGGGGAAAATTACTGGCTTCCACCATCTGTAATGGAGATTGACAAGAGTCGTGAATTCGCTTCGTCCACATATCACTCGGCCATTCCACAACAGATCACAGAAATGATGGATCTGCCAGTAATACTAGGAGTAGATGAAGCAGGGAGGGGTCCTGTTTTAGGTCCTATGGTGTATGGAATCTCATACTCCTTGGAATCATACCTGGACTCTTTGAAGAGTAAGTATGGTTTCGCTGACTCCAAGACTTTGAAGGATGACAAAAGACAAAGTCTCTTTAAATTGATTGAAGACAACAAACACGAATTGCACCGAAATGTTGGATGGGCCACAAGAACAATGACAGCAAGAGATATCCTGTCGGGTATGCTACAATCCACTGTAGGTGCCGGCTCGTACAACTTGAACGAACAGGCGCATGATGCCACCATCCAACTCATCAAGGAAGTCTTGTTGAAGGGTGTTAACTTAAAGAAGATCTACGTTGATACGGTGGGACCACCAGTATCATACCAGGCCAAATTAAAACAACATTTCCCCGAAATAGAGATTACAGTTGCTAAGAAGGCAGATAGCATTTATCCAATTGTAAGTACAGCATCGGTAGTGGCCAAAGTGACCAGGGACGTAAATTTACATTTTTTTCGAGATACTATACTTAATGGCCAACAGGTGGGTTCGGGATATCCATCGGATCCCAATACAAGTAAGTGGTTGCATGCAAATGTCGACAAGGTGTTTGGCTGGTCTTTTGGCCTTGTGCGCTTCCTGTGGGCAACAGCAAAAGATAGTCTCTTGAAACATGGAGCAGCTGAAGTTATATACGAAGATCAATGCGTGAAGGCCGACGGGGGCTACAAGGATGTAGGTTCATTTTTCAGTGGAAATGGTGTAAATTCAAATTCAAAAGGCAGAATGAATGGAAATATCTCCAAGGATTATTATCATACGGACGATGTACATATTTGATAGAATATAAGATCCATCCTAATTAAATTGTACGACTTTTGCAACGAGCTCCACTGTAAGATAAATCCCTAATGCTTTACTATGCAAGAGGAGGTCCATACAGATTTTCATTTTATCTCAAAATAACCCTTTCAATAACTGATTTGGGCGACATGATATAGGAAGCGACATAATATCTACCACCTTCATTTTAAGAGAAGTCCCGATAACAATTACGTTTGTATCAGGAAATAATTTACTCTCCAATTCAAATAGTTGAACATCAGAAGAAGTAATAATTATTACGGCACATATGTAATCGATTTCTACAAAGATGATCCGCCATTTACAGAGTAGTTTGCGCTCGAACCAAAACCACGGAAGTTTATCTCCGAGATTTTCAACCGGAACACATCGATGCGATCGCGAAGATTTAATTATGAGAACGAAAACAGTTCAAAACACACTTCTTCCTTCAATACACCCCTAATATTAAACATAGATAATCAATGTCTGCCTTATTAGCTGCCACCAGATCTACCATAGCCATGCGTGCCATCGCTACGACGAAGCAATACCGTGCCTCGTACGTGCAATTAGCAAGAATGTACTCCTCCGGAAAGTTCCCAGATCACATAGTGATTAACATGCCCGCATTATCTCCAACCATGACCCAAGGTGGAATTGGTTCTTGGTCCAAGAAGGTCGGTGATGAATTGCAACCTGGTGAAGCCATTGCTGAAATCGAAACTGATAAGGCATCCATGGATTTTGAATTCCAAGAAGAAGGTTATTTAGCAAAGATCTTAATTCAAGAAGGTACCCAAGATATCCCAGTAGGTAAGCCAATTGCTGTTTATGTTGAGAATTCTTCTGATGTTGCCGCCTTCGAATCTTTTACTGCTGCCGATGCAGGTGAAGTACCAAAGGAAGCCCCTAAAGAAGAAGCACCAAAGGAAGAAGCACCAAAGGAAGCCGCTGCCCCTAAATCAAGCTCTGCTGGATCATCTGCTAAGCCAGTCACTGGAAGAATCTTTGCATCTCCTCTTGCTAAGACCATCGCGTTGGACAAGGGTATTTCCTTAAAGAACATCAAGGGTTCTGGTCCAAACGGTAGAATTGTCGCCAAGGATGTTGAGAGCTACAAGGAGTCTGCTCCTGCTGCTCCTGCTGCATTAGCCACCTCAGGTCCTGCTTACGAAGACACTCCAATCACTGGTATGAGAAAGACTATTGCCTCTAGATTGCTCCAATCAACTCAACAATCGCCATCTTATATTGTTCAATCACAAATCACCGTATCCAAATTATTGAAATTGCGTCAAGCATTAAATGCTACTGCTGAAGACAGATATAAGTTGTCTGTCAACGATTTGTTGATCAAGGCCATTGCTTTGGCCTCCTTGAGAGTACCTGAAGTCAACTCAGCTTGGTTGGGTGAACAAGGTATTATCAGAACCTACAAATCTGTCGACGTTTCCGTCGCTGTCGCCACCCCAACTGGTTTAATCACTCCTATTGTCAAGAATGCTGACACCAAGGGGTTGGCTACAATCTCCAGAGAAGTCAAGGACTTGGGTAAAAGAGCTAAGATTGGTAAGTTGAACCCTGAAGAATACCAAGGTGGTACCGTCTGCATCTCCAACTTGGGAATGAACCATGCTGTCAACAGTTTCACCTCCATCATCAACCCTCCACAATCCGCCATCTTTGCCATTGGTACTACCGACAAGAAGGCTGTCCCATCTAATGTTAACGAACAAGGCTTTGTATTTGAAGATGTCATTACCATCACTGGTACTTTTGACCACAGAACCGTTGACGGTGCCGTAGGTGGTGAATTCGTCAAGGAATTGAAGAAGATTATCGAAAACCCATTGGAATTCTTGCTTTAATCTAGATATTGCCCAAAAATACTCTTATGCACCTTAGTAGTTCCATAATACATATTCGCCATAGTCAACCTGTAAAAATTTAATCGTATTTTACAACTAGTACCGACCTTTGAAGAAGAAGAAGCTCCCCTATCTATTTTAAATTATGTTACAAGCTAGATATCGCACCCACCAAGGAAATGAATCAGAAATGAATCAGTAGCCTTGGAATAAAAGTTATGATCGCTTTTCTATTAGTCATGAGACTAAGCTTGATTGGACTCGCTATTGTTGCCTATACCTAGATCAACCTGTTCGAATACAGCAAGAGATTAACACGTATACGGGGAATGAATATCTTACCTGTCATTAAAGCTTTATGATTGGAATTTGTCAACAATTTAAGAATAGAGATAAACTAGTATATACTGAGATTACGATTGGTTAGCTAGATGGGTCTTAGCAGGGACTAGAGCTTTTAAAAGAATAACTATTGTCTCTAAATTAGAAAGTTCCTTTAAATATTGACATCGCAAATCGGGGCGGACTCAACTAAGCTAATTATCTCGGAGTTGTTACGTATTGGGATGCCGGGAATTTACAGACTGAAGACTGCACTGACAGCTAACTTTGATCAAAACGTAGCCGACATAGGCCTGTTTTAGAGACTTGGACCGTAGAACCATAGGTTGGGCTCTATATCTCTCTTGATGTAGAGAGTAATTTTCGTGAAGCTACGGTCCCAGCAGGTTATCCGCGCACAGTAGCCTTTGGCAACTTACTAGAACCGCGCCAAAAAAATCAACATCAATACACCTTTCCACCACCATCATTACAGAGAATGGTATTGAAGAACATATACATAGCTAGGCATGGATATCGGGCCAATTGGTTACCACTACCACATCCACCCAACCCTACGGGAATTGATAGCGATCCACCTTTAGCACCACATGGGGTGGAACAAGCTAAACAATTGGCTGGATACTTGACATCGTTACCTACACAAGATAGACCACAGTTTATCTTGACGTCACCGTTCTATCGGTGTGTAGAGACAGGAAAGCCGATTGCTGAGATGCTCCAGTTGAAGATCGTATTAGAAAGAGGTGTTGGCGAATGGTATAAGAAGGGCCGTAGTGTTATCCCAGCTCCTGCAAACTATGACACATTAGAACAGTTTTTTAATGGTGTATTAGCCACGGAAGAGTTTTGGCACAGGGATGATACTATAGGTGTTGTTCCCGACTTGTCAGGTGAAACTGAGGAAGAAATTTTTGCTCGAGCCAATCTTTTCTGGTCCAAGTTCATTCCCATATTTGAGAAGAGGTTTCCAGACATTTCTAATATCTTGATCATTAGTCATGCAGCAACAAAGATTGCCTTAGGTCTGGCACTTCTTAAATTATCCGGTGTACGTGCGTATATCGACGATGATAAAGACATTTTACGTGCTGGTGCATGTTCTTTAGATAAGTTTATTCGTGATGGAAATAAATGGAACCTTGTTATGAATGGGAATTGTGAATTTCTTACTCATGGCGAAGAGATGAATTGGACTTTCCATTCAGCGTTTGAAGCTGGGTCGGACGAGGATATTAAAGCTAGAAAAGCACTAGAATTAAAGAAGTTAGAGGCAGAAAAAAAACAAGAGTCAATTAGAGAAACAACTCCTGTAACTGACGTGGCTTCAGGAATAGAAGTTTCATCCAACGTTGAATATGAGGTACGTTCATAGATATTTTTCACTATGTAGTGAATATAAGTACTAACTTTTCAGGATATATACGTATCGGTCAACATTCCCACTATAGGAAAGGTGCAAAATTACGATGAATCATCATCGAATACACCACGGTCAAAGACAAATATTATTAAACCATCCGCACAGTTTCAAATATCTGAGCTTGGAGGTGAAACCCCGCTAATCAAGCTTTCAAATAATAGTACTTCTTCGGGTGGCCATGAAGCCAGTGGTAACGAATCCCTCAATAATATCAATATAGTTGATGGAAAGATTTACGAAACTTCTTGGAAAACGTTGGTAGGTACAGATTTGATCTTTGACGATTATGGAGAATTGATTGGCAAAGTAAACGAACATCTTACTTGCAATGAAAATGTCAAGATAGAGCCCAAGGAAAGTGGTAAAGTCAAGGAAGAAGACGGCACTGACGAGGAAATGGCTGAGAGTGACGAGCAAACTAAGGGACAAGACTTTCAAAGTAACTTTCTTAAGAAAGCCATAAAAATCGCCAAGAAGAAGGCTGCTTCCCAACTGTAGTAACTTATACTATATGTGTACGATATATTAAAATAATAAATGTAATGTCTATAAAAGAATCAGCATGTCTTTATATAGTTTATGCTGCGAATGGACTAGCTTTTGGTGGAAGTGACAATTTTTTTAACATAGTCCATAAACAGCTGCAAGTTGGCATCATCCGTTAAGACATCCATGCGCGTTCCATAGACGCTGCTGTTAGGATTGGAGTAACTTGTAGAAGGGTTCAATTTGGCCATCAAAAATCTCGCTTGAGATCCACCTTCGTCGCAATCAATAAAACGAGGCAATGGGAATCTATCCATCAAAATTTGCATCGCTTCCTTTTTAGGAGCTTCCAAAAACTCCTTGAAGTGAGCGTATTCATCAAGGTTGTGATACCCTGCCTTTCTCCACTCAGCTACCTTCTTTCCATGATGTATTAAAATATGGAAAAATGTGTCCAACAACAAGACTTTCGATTGTCCCAACGATATAGAGTCTAAAAGGACCACCTCTGGCTCTGTGTTAGGTTGTCCAGTGGCTTCATCTATTGCACCAAAAGTGTCCACATCATAAGATAATAAAGTAGGCTGGATCATTATTAAGGAATTGGTGACATCCTCGTGCATAAAAACATGTCTTATAAAACTGGTTTCGTCAGGAGAATTGTTGAATACATTGATAAATTGAGATCTCCTTAAATGATACAAGAATTGAGGCAAGTACGAATAAGCAGAAGATAACTGAAACGAGCTCATGTCTCCATCGGTGTAGTGCGCAAATTTAGTACAGAAATCAATCAATATTTTGTCCAATTGCTTCAAAACTGCTGCTTGTGTATACACGGATTTCGTGGTTGAGTTTGAATTGTTTGGTTGCAATTTATTGACAGCTTCTCTGGCGATAATTACAAGTGCAGCTTCTTGATCAAACCCTTGTTCCAAAGTTGCAATATCAGAATCAGGTACAATTGTGAGGGGAATCGTAGTTACCCTAAGTCTCATTTCTCCTGAAGGGTGTTGGTAATGGAATATAAGTTGAATAAAAGCATAGTTGGTGTTTGCTGTATCTAACTTTTCAAAATACAAAGCATATGTGGATTGTGGATTGACATTGCACAATTTCCAGGAATTTGTGCTACCTTCCCCAATATGAAGTGCCGACACAGACTTTTCAGCAAATTGATTATCTTTTTTAAGCGGCAAAGCTGTAGCGTTTCCAATAAGGCCCTCAATTTTGAGATCAGCAGTGACTTTACACTCCAAGGAGGCATTGAACCCCATGTCCAAGTACTCGGAAGTATCATCGTCTTGCTTTTTAAAGAATTTCAAGAATGATTGTTTAAATATAGCAGTACTAAAAGAATCACTCATGACTACCACACCTCCTGTTTTATAACAAATTTCATCCATTTCAAACAAACCAATTTGGTCGTAACTTCCAATGAAAAAATTGCAACTTAATCCCATGGATACTAAATTTGCAGTAACCTTGGAGTAGAACTTCTTTGCATTTTTGAAAAGAGACAGGTCTACTTTAGTTTTGGAAGAGGTATTAGGAGCCAGAGGTAATGTCGACTGTTGTGACTTTTCAATGTCGTGATGAGATCTCAATGGTTCTTTCAAATGACTTCCAACAATTTTTCCTGGCCCTGTTGTACAATTCCCCGCCACAAAACAGAGAATATGTCCTCCCGTTGTTGTAATATGGTCACCCAATATCGAGTTTAGCAAGAGAGAAGCAATATTTAATGCTGCACCAGTAGCACGCTCAGGTCTCTCTTTAAACTTTGAGTGGGGGAAAGTATTTGTTGTCAATGTCTCAATAATATTTGTAAGTTGATATTCAACAAGACTAATAGGCTGTAAGAATTTCTTTCCAATAGCACCAATAATAGTGTCCAAGGGATTCTGGGAAAAAGTATCAACTTTATGTTTGCTGAGTCCATGGGCCAAAAGACCAAGAGATTTTTGAATGTCTTCCAAAGTATATTCCTTAGTACCATTAAAAGTGTATGCAGTTTTCTCTTGAGATATCAAGTCATGAATCTGAACATGTTTTCCGTAAGAAATGAATCCCACCAACGAGTTCTCAGGGAGGAGGCTCAAAGAAATAATCAACGATTCCCTCAACGCCTCATATGCATCGGCAACATCTTCAGATTCAAAACAAGTATCGACAACAAAGAAGAAAATTGGAGGTAAATGGCTCGTCTTACCAGTTTGATATTCTACTGTCGATAAATCTTGATTCAAACTTGGAGGAAATACAACTTGCCCATCATGAACCAAAAGACGATTGGAAAATCCACAAAATTGACACGACCACACATCATTCTGTATAACAACAAATGGATTGATAAATGACCGACATTGTCGGCACACATATAAACTTTCCTTCGGGAGAACTGGGAGGTTCGATTTATTGTTCAACGGAGTATACATTGCGCCTAGTGGTATAATATTACGTTGATGCTGAAGTTTAGACTTCGGAATACAATTCCATGATAGACGTACACCATCGGTATCTTCACGTTGTTCAAAGTCCATCTTGCCGATGAAGAGATCAAGTTCAATGTTTAGATCAGGTTCGTTTTTTTCAGCGTTTATTTCCCGAGCGCAGTTAAGAACGCGAATGATAACATTTTAATATATATGGTAAAATCCTGCCATAGTGATCCATTGCTCGAGAGCTCGTTCTAAGGAACAGTGATATATTTCTGATATGGTGACGAAAAGTTGAATCAGAGAACAAAAGTAGATGTTCAGAGTTTATTGGTGCAAGACCTAAATCGGCCATTAAACTGCACATTTCTACGTTCTGAGCGCAAAAAGTTTGATCGAAAAATGGAAGATGTCTAACGTAGCAAAAACTGGAGAAACTTTCTCATATATTACTGTGAATTGGCTGGGGTTATATAGGAATGTTATGGTTAAAAAGGTCAGCGATAGAATCTAGGCGATTGGTAGGCAACACTATCGGAACTTTAAGAAGTCAGTCTTCAATACGAGATGTTACAGATCAAGAAAAGTTGGATTATGCCACGAGAAAGAATGGGATCACTATGAATCCGGAGAAATACTATCCTTCGATACGGCAAGCAAGAGACGAATCTGGTAGTGTGGTTCGAGTCCATGCGTTTCGAAAGAGGTTTTCTGGTCATGATTTTAGTCAGTACGAGAATAAGAGATTTCCTGGCGAAAAGTTTATCGTGGAAGGGAAGATTAAAGGGATTCGGAAACTGGGGAGGGCAATGTATTTCATAGATGTCATACAAGACGATGAACTCGTACAGGTTATGGCTAGTAATCGTTTAATGGGCATGTCCAAGGATGAGTTTGACGAACATCATCTGTTTTTCAAGAAGGGAGACTCGATACTTTCTGTAGGAGAAGCATCGGTAACTAACGTGGGAGAATTGACAGTGAAGGCAACACTACCTGTAAAGATGGTCTCGCCCTGCTTGAATATGATCCCAAATCGACTTGTCGATAAGAAGAATATAAATGCCAATCGTGTTTTGAACTATCTCGTACTGCCAGAATCAAAGAATCCAGTGCTAATAAAGTCATGGGTGACTCAATCCATAAGATCATTTTTATTAGATAGAGAATACGTTGAAGTACAGACTCCAATCTTAAGTGGGATGGGAACAGGCGCCAATGCGGAACCGTTTGTGACGAAGGCGAAGGCCATCTCGACTAAGGAAAATGAAAGTGCAAAGTTGGAAATCTCGCATACAGATCGTTCTAATATCTTGCAGCTTCGAGTAGCCCCTGAGCTCTGGCTCAAACGTTTAACGATTGGTGGTTTTGACAAAGTTTTTGAAATAGGTACCAATTTCCGTAACGAAGGTGTCGACGCCACCCATAACCCCGAATTTACCAGCTGTGAATTCTACAGTACTTTCATCAGCTTGGAAGATTTGATGTTGCTTACCGAGGACATGTTCGGATATATTTACACTGAATTATCGCGCCGCAGAGAGAATAATGCGCACTTGCAACGAACATTGCCATACTTACACAGCTTGTGCAAGCTGAAATTTAAGCGAGTTGAGTTTATTCCTGTACTTGAGGAGCTAACTGGATACCCGCTCCCTTCCCTCCTTACTTCTTCCAATCTTGTTGAGTACTATAAGGACATTGGACTTCCAGTACCTCCAAATAAATCCCCTGCAAATTTGCTCGACTATCTCTCAGCAACTTATCTTGAAAGAATCTCTTCCGAAAATCCTGAAACCCCCGTGTTTTTATACAACCAACCTGCAGAATTGTCCCCTTTGGCCAAGTCTGAAAGTCGTGTTTATAACGGGCGTACATTCGATATATCTCTCCGATTCGAACTATTTATCGCTGGCAAAGAATATGTGAATGCATACGAAGAAGAGAACCTGCCGTTTGCCCAGCTCGCCAAGTTTCAGGCCCAACAGACAGCCAAAGACCAATTTGCAGATCCAGAACTGCTTATTCCAGATTGGGAGTATATCCGCGCCATGGAATTGGGGCTCCCTCCAACAGGAGGTTGGGGATGTGGAGTTGATAGAATTGCCATGTTATTTAGCGGATCAGATCGTATCGATTCTGTTCTTGCTTTTGGAAACGTACGTGATGTCAGAAAGCAGTAAACATTTTTTTGCAACCAGTTCTGCAGGTTTCTGCATGCGACGTGTCCCGTCGTCCTGTATATAATATTTATTGATCATTTCCTAGGAGTTACTTCAATTTCGTATACATCATTCAAACTTTCACTATTGAATCCTTATTGTTAAATAAAACGTAAGAGGCGGCTTCTGCCGTCCAAAATTTCAAATAGACGACCAATATCACATATTCCTGTATATGGCCATTAACGAAGGCAGGGGCGACAGAGGCGAGAATTCACTCGAAACAGCTAAATCTCGAGTAGTTTTTCAACTACCATTGAACCTTAAACTTCTACTTCAGCTTGATCACTACCATAATACAAAATTGAGTCTTGATCCAGGCTGTATTCTCTTAAAATATAAAGCACCCAAGTCCGGGGAATGCAACTATAGACCGACCTAATATGGTAATTTTATCCCAAAGTAGAGATATGTCCTAATTGAAAACAATTAGCCTGATTGGGAAATTTGGACAACAAGTCAAAAAATCACACGAACATTTTAACGATTCAAATTTTCCTTCAGTTGTGCAACATTTCTTTCTCGGTAGAGCTTGTTTCGTATTATAGAGGACTAGTTATAGTAATTAGTACCCTGATTCGAACTCCGTCAGAGTAACTCAGGATAGATTGAAGAATTCAAACGGAACAAAAATCGCGTCTGGACTTGTTTTACCAATTGACAACAAGGTTAACGTGCTACCATAGAAACACAGTGGTCCAAGAAAGAGACCTTAGTGCCACTAGAGGACTATATAGAGAGATCCCTTCATAATAGTTCAACAACGTAATGAGAAAAATCTGGCTGAGGAAAGATCGGGAAAAGAGAAAGAGCTTGTCTGGTGGATCTGCCCTGCTTTATTCCAATAATCCCGATTCAATTCCTGATCCCATCTTTGAAGATGACCTCCAATCTGTATCAGAATCAGATGATGCTAATTCCACCTTGGCTAATCAAAGTTTTCAAGATTCTTCGTCAATACACCCTAGTATAAATACTGTGAATGGTAAATATTCTTCAAAAACATCACATTCCTACTCGGCTTCAACCAGTTCATCAATAACGGTAACCAAGGCTAAATCCAGTTCTCAATTGTCTCCCGAAGGTCTCAAATCGGTGGCATCTTTAGCGAGGTCAGACTATGACATCAAAACTGAGAAACAAGGCTGGTTGAATGTTATTGTCAATTCTCAGACAGCCAATGAAATCAGCGAACAAACCATGCGTTTGTTTCGAGCAGAATTAAAGGGTTCCCACTTATATTTATACAAACCCAACCCTACCCTAAACATTAGAAGCTTCAAGCTCGATGAACCTGGCGAAATCCCTGGGGTGTCTTCCAACTACCTTGCGTCCAACAACAGGAATCAAACTTCTAATAACCTAACAGGCAATAACGAATTGTTTATCCAATCCTCTTCAAATTCATTGGCTGGTAATCCCACCCCATCCGCGCCAAGTACCCCAACAACAGATATATTCAAGCATGCAAATAGCTCCAGTGTCACTATTCATGATATAGGTGCTCCTGTTCCCACTACTACCTCAACAAGTACAGCAGCTTACACGACAGCTAATGCTACTCCTCCTTCTACGAATGCCATTATGACGTCGTCAAGTTCCGACAGCAATGTCAATACACCCGAAGTTCCCAGTACAAATGTCGAAAATACTTCCACAATACCCTCAACAGAATACACCATCTCATATTTTTATACTAAGGTTCCTCATCCGGACCTTCTGTTCAATTTTGAATCGCATCAACTTACATTGGCCTCTGCAACTGTTCAGTTGGCATATACCCCTTCGCATACTTCAAATGGAAACTCTATGGAGTCACTCGTTCACTTTGTTTTGTTCAATATAGATAGTGCTAACGAAGAAGCGATTACAACCATAATAGCAGTTTGGCCAATATTGTCTACCTTTGGTAAGATCTTGAAATTGATTGGATCTTTTTTGACAGACCTCTTTTCCAAAAAGTTCAAGGGCTCTTACGATTTAAAAATCATAATCAATAGGATCTTGACCTTGTTACATAACGTTGAAGACAATTTCAATGGTTTCTTGTTAAAGTCGGACATAGCTCCTTACATTTTGAAAATCTTAGAAACTTTGAAAGAGTATTTGGAACACAACCGCGAAAGAAATCATGCTATCCATAAACTAAAGGAATTGGAACTAAGAAGATCTCCCACATTAACACAGGAGTCTATGAACGGTACAAATCATGACATAGAGTCAGAGCTGGATGACGAATCATATCTGGAGGAGTTGCAGTTGATACAACAGTTTAAGAACAGAATGTTGGTAATACAACAGACTTTAATTGATCTTGTATCAAATAATGGAATTAAAGATGTCCCAGAAATGAACCCATTTAGGGAATTGAACTCTGTGGTGTTTATGAACGATATTAATTTGATTGAATTGGCACTGACAATCAGCGCCATAGACTTAAGATTCTTTAGCACCTGGAATTCAAACGTTGACAAGTCCCTTTTACTTTATTCATCCATAAATAGTCATTTGGATGACTCTTCTACCTTTCACACCTCCTCGGCTGACTTCTTCTACAAAAAGAATCCTTTGATTTTTAACAATGATCACCACATTCACTATTTATCCCGCCTCCTAATCAACCACTTGTTTGTTGAAAACAGCTCATCCAAGCAAAATACCTCTGCCGTCTCCTTCAGTTCCAATTCAGTTTTAAGCTCTTCAATTTTGGAAAGGAAAGCAAGACTTTTGGAAAAATGGATTGATTTGGGTTGCTTGTTGGACAAGTCAGGTAATATGACCTCATGGTTAGGTATCTCTTCCATTATACTTTCTCAACCGGTCTTGCGTTTAACTAAGATATGGTCTTTGGTATCGCCAGAGTATATTAAATTGTTAAAGAACGATTGGTCACCCGTCTTATTTGAATTGGATAGGAGGTATTTGGCAAATGGTTCCCTTAATGCAGACACGAACACAGCGCCTTCATCACCAACCACTGCGAGCCACAATGAGAAAAGTATCGGTTCTAGTGCAGTTCCAAATGGGAAACAAAGTGACATCAGCCTTGGTGTTAAAGATTCGTATCATATTATGGCTCCCCGTGGTTTAGGAAAAATATACCCCAAGGAAAAGGTAATTCCTTATTTTGGAGATTTGATAATTAATAACGTTCATACTTCAAGTGCAAACCTTTTGGAATTGGAATCAATATGGAAGAAGATAAATTACTCATTTAACAGATGGAATGAATATTTGTCAAATTTGGCGAATTATAATGATATAATCAAGTACAATGATGATGTCTTGAGAAGATATGATAGCATGGGATTCATCTTTTCAAATGAGAGTTTGAATCAAGTATTGTATTTGGGTGTCAATAATGACGACTCCAAGCCTTTACCATCCACTTGTGAAGAAGTTCCGAAACCACTTCATTCCTCAACGAAAGATAAGTTTTCGTTGCAAAGTAAGTTGCTCAGACTTGTCGAAGTCAATTGTGACTCTGTGAATTTAGAAAAGATAATGAGATTGTCTTTGATGTTGGAGCCCGAGTTACCAGAGGCGTACTTGAGAAGTCCATCCGTAAGTTCGCTCGAAGGACAAGCATTACCAAACCCAGATTTGAGCCATTTGAAACATGGGAACTCGTCTTCATCGAACTTTTCTATTAATTCGAGCGACTCATCTACTTTGAAGGGAGCATCGCATACCTATCCAGAAAACAATGCTTCCGCATTCAATGAGTATTCGCCTAGCAGTAAGATCCCTTCTTTTAACAACAACTTTTTTAAAATCAACTTATCAAAATATGATGATTTGACTAACAGCTTGTCGTCTCTAAGTGATACAAAATTGCATTTACAACAAATCCTTGACCCACAAGTTAACAAACATAATTTTATCGTGGATGAAGATTTAACATTTAGACTTGATGATTTCATCGACATGGACTTGGCAAATTCAACTACTTTGAACACTTTGGATGATGTCGATAACGTTGATGATGAGGAAGATGCTCCTGGACTTGGGATAGATGTTGATGACATACTTAATTCAGAAAAATTCAACAATTTCACGATGTCACCAAAACCTAATCTTTCTGATGAAGCAGAAATTTTTAATTCTGCCACACAATCACATTCAACCAATAATAAGAACCCGAACAACTACAGCGTCATATCTACTGAATCATCTAGTGGAATTTCAAACCAAACGTATAAATATATTCCCAAGTATGCCAGTATCGACAAGCTAGTTGATTTATTGTTGATTGACTCTAAATACTTCGATGAAACGATTTCAGTCGATTTAACTGAGTACAGATTTGTTTTTCTTTTAAATTACAACTCCTTCATCACAACTAAGGACTTATTGGATAAGTTAGCACATCGCTTCATTAATTCAGGCAATGCTGTAATTTCGGTGATGAAGAAACAATACTTGCAACAAACTCATGAACATGAAAATGAAAATCCTAACAGCTTTTCTCCTCAAAACTTGCAAATGGAATTCCCTAACTGGAATTTGGATACCGACATTGATTTAAATCAATTGGGTGATGTTGACTACGAATTATTGTTAAAAATTCAAATTAACATTTTGAAAGTATTGATTGTATTGCTCAATAACTTTTATTCCAATTTTTCTCTTGATCTAACCAACAAAACCATTTTGATCAAATTGTTGAAATTGTTCAGCAACGAAATCTTACAGTGGTACAATTCAAACAAGATCGACACTTCTTTGGAAAAATCTTTTGAAAGCTTAGTAAACTACTATAAGAAGTTGAAGAAATTGTTTGTCAAGAAGACGTACAGACCAATTGAAATTCTGAAATTCGAGGAATACTTGATCACTGAATTTAAATTTAGCAACTCTTTGCATGAAGTTCCTATGAATAGAAACTTACCAGGTCACAAGAATGTTACTAAAATCGAGAAATTCTTACACAAGTTCAACAAGTTGTTGGCTGTCTTCTATAAGGGAATTAAAATAGAAGATTGGATTAAAGTTTTCAAGATTTTGGAAAATGCTTTTGAAAATAATTCCCTTTTTGAGTTCAACTTACAAAGAAATACAACCAGTGATGAAAACTTGATCATCTCGAATATATTTAACTTCTTTGAGTCCTTGATAGATCCAGAAGACAAGCAATTACTTTTGAAGAAGTTTCCATTGGTGTTTAGAAAATTATTCAAGCTATACTTCAAGTTTAGAAGTTATCTTTTAGTTCAATTGACTGATTTGAATATCACAGTTGATGAACGTTTGGATCGTATGAAAACTTTGTTGCTCATGGTTCAAATATCTAAGCTAAAGATGAGTGATAACCAATTTGTTTTTGAAGGAGGAAAAGAAAGCATACCTTCGTGCATTGAAACCGCTATTACAAATGTTGTGTACTCTCCCGAAAGCAGACTCTTTACTAATATGTGGATAAAGGCTTCCAATTCTTTGAATTCAGAAGATAGAAGTACTGAAAATTCATTTGACGATTTGAATCTGTTATTGCCATCAGATTTAAAGCTCAGCGATTTACAAAACACTGAACCCTTGTTGCCCTGTTTCTGTTGGATTATTGAGAACTTGCTTGAGACCAACAAATGTCCTAGCTTCTACAAGCAGCATCTTAATTTCAACAAGAGATATTTGATTTTCAAACTCATAAAGGAATTAGGGGTAGAAGAAGTTGAAGGTTCGAGCGAGGGTGACATTAACTATCATGAAACAAGAGAATTTGATTTCTTGTTGAAACTTGACGAATCATTGGTTAATAACCAGAGTCTTCGTGATTTCACTTTCTTGGAAAAAGATAAAGTTAAATTGTTTAAGGGTGCGTTACGAGACCAACACAAACTCTTACTCTTGGACAACAAAAAGAAAGCTCACAAGGAAAAGGATCCAAATTATCGAAACAATCAAAATTCTTCTAATGGAAATCAATCGAATACTTCGCAAAGCACAGTCAATTCCACAAATTCTAATAATTCAAGTAACCTCAACCCCCAATTGAACAAAAAGAATTCAAACTCAAGCCTCAGAAGACAATCGTTGTCCTACAAATCTAACTCAACTTCGCGGTTTAAGATCAGTGGATTATTTACGAAATCGCGTCCATTTTCACTAAATGTTTCGGGATTATCTAACTCATCTGGTGAACGAATAATACGTCCCCGAGATTTACCAGCACCTGAAAATCTTGAAGCTAAGCAAAAGCCATTTTTAATAATCTCCATGAAGAGCAAGAAGATTTTCCCAGTTTATTTGATGCCCTTGTGTTTCAAGATTGATTCCGAAACGTCAAATGATGACTTCTTCTTCCAAGCACCTAATGAAACAGATTTGAACGAATGGTTAATAAAGCTTGGTTATGCCAACAGACATTGGTTCTATTCGAAGACTCTTAACCTCAAGAACAATCATAGTTTTACTACTTTTGGAATCCCTATCAGTGTGATTTGCAACCGTGAACAGACATTAGTTCCAAAAATTTTGACACTTCTATTTTACGAGATCGAAAACGAAGGACTAAAAGACGTTGGTATTTACAGAATCAGTACGTCTATTAGTGAATTGAATGCTGCTAAATCTATGATCGACAAGACAGGCACCCTCAATTTTCAAGAGAAGGTTTATGACGTCCATACCCTAACCAGTATTGTCAAATCTTACTTTAGAGAATTACCAGATGCGTTATTGACGGACAAGGTCATCGATACATTCTTTTCCTTAAGACAAAAGTTTCAAGATGAAGAAATTGTGGAGGGAGAGCTTATTTCGAAGTACAAAGAAACATTGGGAATGCTACCTTTGGTGAACTTCCACACTTTGAAATTGCTTTTGCACCATTTGCAAAAGATCAGTCAACTCAGTGAAAAAAATAGGATGACTGCATCTAACATAGCCACTGTCATTGGTCCTGCATTGACCGAAGCTAGTAGTTTGGACTCCTTGATCAACAACTTTGGATTTATGAATTCTATCTTAGAGAAAATGATTACTAATTTTGATTACGTATTTGATTACGATTCTTCCACCACCAACGAATCATCCAGCCCAGTTTATGACACTGCCACCGATGAAGCCGAAAACATCACCTGATATATTTTGCATTCTTCGTTAAGCTGTAAGCTTAATTGAGTTTTTTTTGACTAATATTTGTTACGGTTCTTGTCATCAATGTGTAATTTTATTTTCCTGGAGACATTTCCTATGGAACATCATTGACACTTTCAAATTCATTTCCCAGTAATAATTTTAATACTTTTTTTAAGCTACCTTGTAAGATTTTGTAGATAAGTTCTTTATTGGATCCTTTGGAAACATTTTAGTACTGCGTAGTCCTTAAAAAATCTAATATAATCTAAAATGTAAAATTCATTTAGCGAATGTGCTATTACTACCTCAGCTTTCATGGTACGATTGCTTGCCGAAGTCTGGTTTGCCTCCAAGAGTTCCGTAAATATCACCAACATAATTCGCAGACGGAAAGTTATTTGTAGAGTAGAGTTCTTCCCAATTGGTTACAATATCATTGACGAAGGGCCATCCACCAATATAGATGTTATCAAGTGCCAATTGCAATGAGCCCTTTGGATAGTTCAAAAAGAAATTCAAAGGATCTGATTCCAAACTTGGTGGAGCCCTTACAAAGTTAGAAATAGTTCTTAACACTACGATTCTTTGAAAATCAGCCATTCCTGCTTTGGATCCTCGTACCAAGGCTTCTAAAGAAGCATTTTCTTCCTGAGCAGTTGAGCAGTATGTACCTGTGTTATTTGTCATCATCTTGGTGAAATTACCATAATACTCACTGAATGTCTTGCCCAAAAAGTACATATCACTGGTTAATACATCGCAAGCTAATATTTGAGGGTTCTCGGATGCTGGTGAAGCATATAACTTTCTCAATGCTCTGTTCTTATCATCTCCAACATTCAAGCTTTGTGAAGCGTGTTGTTTCGACAATTTCAAAGCACGGTCACGTAGATTATCATTTAGTTCAAAAACTTCTGTTCCGTAAATAGAATCAGGATATTCCCATGGGTTATCGGTACCATAGTTGAAATAACCAGTGGGCCACTCAGGATGCGATTTCACGATTTCCTTATGGGCCACTTGGTATTGTAACCCTATTTGTACAGCATATTTAGCAAATGTGACCGCTCCAATGCTAACCTGACTTGGCTCACCTCCAGCAATTCCGGCCAATAACCAATATGACTTTGTAAAGTCAAACTTTGACGATGCAAGTAAGAAAGAAACAGACGTAGCAGCATTAATCTCACCTTCTCCAGTAGTAACTTGACATATTGAATAGTCTACAGTACAGTGTACATCGGGATATATAGGAGATAACCCTGGAACAGTGATATTGTGAGAGAATTGGATTTTGTCTGTCCATGCCTTGGCCTCAGGTTCAAACATGGAGACAATAACAACTTTGGGTGTGATTACCATAGTCTGCATGATAGTTTGAGAGTTCTCAGGGAATCCACCAGTACTCCAGGGAAATCTCATGATGCCCAAAGACATCCCATAAACATACTGGACCGATAATATAAGCCAAATTACAGTTTTCATAATTCAGCTATGTTTTTGATTGTTTTTGATTTTCGACGTTTTTCAACTCTTTATCTACAAAAGTTCCTCAATAGGATTTTTAGTCTCTTCAAGAATGATTTCACATTTATGAATTTACACTCCTCAAATCGAGAGAGACAATATCATTAATATAAATGCTAATTTCAATAGCATACAAGCAGATACGAATTATGTGGTTGTTGATATGTGGTTTTTGAAAGTAAGACTACAACAAAAAGTTCCACACCGCATATATTTCTGTGAATATGCCAATATACAATTCTTTTCTGGATTATAATAGACAAGCTTCAAGGCGAGGCAAGGAATTTCTCATGTCATATTGAAATACTGTTCTTATTTAATATGTCTTCATTTCTAAACTTCATGGAATAACCCTAAAATTACAAATTGCCCACTTAAGAATATCTTAGGTTAGTGAACATCCTTACCGCAGATAATCATTTTGCGCGTACAGCTCAAAATCAACATAACCAATATCATCTATAAACCATTCGGGAATACATACTTTCATCATGTCAGCTGATGTGAATGGCTCCAAGCGGCGAGCGAGTGAGCTTGGTGATACTTTCGATCCATTGGTAAGTAATAACCTCGTATGAGAATTCTTTTACAGTAATACTAACTAAAAGGGAGGAGAGTCAGTGGATCACTATATGACACAGAAATTGGTTAAACGACGTCAACTAATGAGCCAACGCGACGGTGATGAAGAAGTGTCTGGGGAAGACTTTTTTTCTGGAGAAAGTGAATCTGAAGGACAAGAAAGTGATGATGAAGATGAATCACCCGCTAGTGCAGGAGTTATTGAGAAGATATCATTAAAAAACTTTATGTGCCATGATTTCTTTGAACTTACATTGGGACCCCAGATCAATTTTATTATAGGTCGTAATGGATCCGGAAAAAGTGCCATATTGACGGGTATTTCAGTAGGATTAGGAGCAAAAGCAACGGATACAAATAGAGGTAAGTCCATCAGGGAATTGGTAAAAGATGGTAAATCAACAGCTAGAGTAACTATTGTGTTTTTAAATAAAGGCTCAGAAGCGTTTAAGCCTGAAGTATACGGTAAACGGATCATAATAGAAAGAAAGATTCAACGTGTTGGAACAAGCTCGTATACCATCAAATCTGAGTCTGGAACAGTTATATCTAACAAAAAAGCCACATTGGATGAAATGCTATATAAATTCAGTATCACTGTTGACAACCCATTAGCATTTCTATCCCAGGATAAAGCAAGAGAGTTCTTAACATCTACCACAGATAAAATAAAGTATGATTATTTCATGGCCGGAGCTTACATTAATGATATTCTAGCAAATTATACAAAAACTACCGCCAATATTGTTGAGGTAGAAAGCAAATTGAAACTGGCAAGAAAACAACTCGAAACATTTACCAAGAAATATAAGGAAGTCGGTATAATGTATAATAGATATAAACAATCCGACTATTTACGCAAAAAGATGAAAATTATACATGGAAAAATCTACTGGTTTAATGTCCAAGTTATTGAAGAAAAGATCAAAAATTACGAGACAAATGTCATTAAATATGAGCATGAAATCTCTCAAAGTGACCAAAGAATTACTCAATTCAAGTTAGAAATTGAGAATTCAAAACCGAAGAGAGAGCTTCTAGAGGTAGAAGATGAAAAACTCAAGTCAGAGTTAGTTGAGGTGAAACAAAAATATGATTCATTAAAACAAGCAAAGGACAATACAAAGGAACACTTGCGCCAAGTTGGTACCGAAATAAAAGAAAAGGAACAGGACATCCAAGATTTCACAAAAAACATTGAGAGGAATAATAGTTCAATAAAACAAGAAGAGAAGAGACTTGAAGAGAAAAATGGTGGATCAAAGGATAAGTTGATTAAGAGTCGCGAAGAATTACTTTTACAAAGGACAAGCCTCACTGCTGAAAAGAAAGATGCCAAAGATGAGTTATTTGTATTAGAAAATACCAAGGAACCTAGTATGAATCGTCTTAAAAGAGCCGAGGAAGCAGAGAACCTGAACTTTCAAGCATTGGGTGCACGTAGGCGTGACCTTAAGAACTCTCAAAGTGATAAATACACTGCTTGGGGAAAAAACATCGATAGAATATTAAATGACATGAAGGGTGTTGAATTTCACAAACCCCCAATCGGGCCAATTGGAATATTTGTAGAAGTGAAAGAGGAATATTCAAATTGGAAACCACTTTTGAACTCGATTCTATCTAAAGCTTTGGATTCATTTCTTGTGTGTGATGAACATGATAGAAGAATTTTGACAGGTATACTTCAACAACACAGGGTCGTCAAGAACATCATTGTTCGAAAGTTTGAATCGTTTAACTTTGATTCCGGTAAGGTACGAAATCAAACCACATTTTTAGATATGCTCAATGTCAGCGATGAAAATGTTTTGTACACTTTGGTTGATTTAAATAATATTGAAAAACAGATTATTACAAAAGATGAAAGAAATCCATTTGACTTGGTGAAGATACAGAATGTGATGAATGTTTACTCTCTATTTAATGCTGGTTCAGGTCGCAAATCGAGTTCTAATCGAAATACTTCAAGACTTGATCCAGTTTACTATCAAAGGGGACTCAGTAAATTTTCAAGTGCATCCGAATCAAACACTAAAGCTATACAAGACATTGAGCAACAAATGCAAGAGTCCCAGAATAAACTAAAATCGTTAAGGAGCGAATACAACAAAGCTAAACAAGAACATCAGCAAAAAATCGAAGCTTATCGAGACAAGATCAAAAGCATTGATAGACAAATATCAATCACTGATCAGAGAGTCCGTGAATTAGAAAATAAACTTGATGAAGATGGAGATTTGGAAAAAATTGAACAACTTAAAGCTCAGATAAGTCATTATGAATCTCAAATAACGATAAACGAAGGAATAGTTGCTTCCATGAAGGAAGATGTTGAAGTGAAAGTGATTGAATATCAACATATCAAAAGAGAGACTAGTGAGACCGCTAATTTGTTGGCTGACTTAAGAAAGAGAAAGGAAAGCCTGGAAGAAGCGCTTATCAACTTGGAGACTGAAGATGAAACCAACGAAAATAAGGTAAAGCATTATGAGTTTGAAAAATCAAAGAGAGAAACTCTCATCGAGCAAGCGACAGCAAAAATAATTGAAGGTAACTCAAAGCTAACTCCATTAGTTGAAGAAGCACTCGAAAAATGTGACCGAAGCGAGGTGTTAATTTCCGAATCAGATGACCAAAACTCTATTCGAAACGAATATACCGAAATCCAGAACCAGATCCAATCTGCGGAAGAACAAATAGGGAGATCATGGGAAGAAGTCCAAAATGAACTTGAGGATGCAATGGAGAAAAGAGATGCAGCTAGCGCCGCAGTAGAACGATTAAGTTTGACATATAGAAGATTGGACTCTGAATTGAACGTAAGGTTTGAGTTTTTGAATACCACAATCCATTCCAATGTCAACCAAGCTTGTCGTACATTTGAAAGATCCATGGAATTGAGAGGCTTCAAAGGAAATTTGAGATTGGATTATTCTAAAAAGTCATTGACACTATTGGTAAAGACAAGAAACGACGACGAAAAACGTACAGTGGATTCATTATCTGGCGGAGAGAAAAGTTTCTCTCAAATCGCCCTTTTGTTATCCATTTGGAAAGTCATGGATTCACGTATCAGAGGTTTGGATGAGTTTGATGTATACATGGATTCTGTAAACCGCTCCATTAGTATCAAATTGCTTTTGTCTGAGTTAAGACAGTATCCAAAGTCTCAAAATATATTTATTACGCCACAAGATATTGCTGTGGTTGGTGATTTACAGGGTGACAACGTAAGAATCCATAAGATGAGTGATCCTCGTAGTGATAATTAAACACTGCAGAGATTTACAGATTCTACTACGACACTAAGATTCACCAATGATTCGAATAGTACTCGATTTCATTAAAGACCTTCATGATAAAGATATATGTATTTCAAGATATCCCCGAATCGCGTGAGATCCAGGGTGACACATAATAATCAAATACATATATATAGATCTTTATAGACTTACATACATACATTAAATTGGATATTAAAGTTAATACGATTTCAATACCGAGGAGTATTTGGCCAGTTCTTGGTTTGAGTTCCAAAGGCTAGAAATTTTTTCGAAGTCCTCTGGGGAAAGATATATACATGATTTTGAGGAGCTTCTATGGGTAATGAAATTCTCCAAATGAGGTTTCAAATCATCGAATTCTATCAACGGAGCTAAAAGCAGACACGATAGAAATTTCGAGAATACTCTGGGAGACAATGGTAGTTTGTTCTCAATTTGTAAGGAGGAATAGTAATTAATGGTGTCAAAAAGGGTTGAAGTAGTTGAATTTATGGAGTCGGTGTAGTTTTTTGAGTCTTTGGTGATTATTCGAGGGTCTGAGGACTTTTCATACGTCTTATTGGAATTTTCAATGGATTCAAGTTCACTATTATCCATCCTATTCCTACATCCATTGATTATATTGTAAAAGTTCTCATCTTTAATATCCATCACTTTATGAAGGTATCGCATATGGGTTGGTAATTTCTTGATTAACAGCAAGGCTTCTTGAACAAAATCCAAGTCACAAAGAGACTTAATAACAAATATATGCAACATAAAATGATTTGAAACAATAAATGACAAGATATTCCACACATCTTTATCCTTAGACTTCATAATTTCCAGGACATAGCCAGTGATTAGCGTCTGAAAACACGGAAGATCAACAGTATGCAAGGTACCGTTCAATATTGGGATAGGGACCGTATTTGGAGCAGTATAAACGTTTCTTTCACGAATAGGATTATAAATTTTGTTTGGTACCATCCCTTCCTGTTCGACATCTACTGGCGTTTTGAGATTATTATCGATATCAGGATAGGGTACGTTTTGTTTAATGTTATTTCTTCTCCATACGTGATTCGTGAATACTGAAGTTCGCTGTAATTTTTGTAACCTGGACCAATCTTTTTGGAGGGTATGTCCACGAAACGTTAGAGCCAAGTTCTTGAACTTATCAAGAGCATTGGCCAACTCTCCCTTGGTACTATAGGCTTCAACGACCGATAAAAGAAGTGATTTATAGCAGTTTTTATGTCCCAAATATGAATAAAACCGTTTGAAGTACCTTAAGATACCTTTGGTACGCATAGGGTCCCCTTGGCGCTGGAAAATGATGGCCATCTGTTCTAAAAGTGTGGGGGTGAGAAGAAATGGAAAATGTGAGTTTTCATGATTATAGTATGACAAATTTGTTTCAGTATAGAGTAGATGATTATCAATCAAGTGGTGGTATATGAGTACACTTCCAAGATGGTCTGAGGTTTCGCAAACTTTGACTGTGAAAAGTGACCAAAGTTCAGTTGCAAGTTTGAAGGAAGGACGCTGCGAGAAAACCAAGTGAAGCAACGTTGTGGCTGCCGATAGGTTGCCTTGTGTTATTAAGTTGTATATGAAAATTTGAAGGAATTCTGAATGTAAAGTGGTGATGTTTTTGGCAACGAACGAGAAGGTAGAAACATTGGAATTGGTACGGAGGAGGTGGAGAAAGGTGAGATTGATGTCAGTTGAGTCAAAGGAGTTTTGTGATGTGACGGGAGAATGACTGTTTAACGAAGATGTACTTTCAGTAGAAATCGTATTGTTTTTGGTTGAGTAAGTTGGAATTGAGTTCGGTATGGCTAGGTTTTTGGCGTCATATATTGACTGTGTTATTTGATAGGGAGATAAAATCTGTGGGGTTTGTATAATTGTAGACTTCCATCGTATCGAGGGACTCAGGACCCCCAATCGTCTTGTCCAACATCGGAATCTCATGGCACCTGTCTACTAGGATATTACTCTAGAGTTGAAAGTGAAAAATCAGAAGGTTTGATATTATATACAGGACCAACAATTTATCAGAGTTGTAACAGAAGACGCAAGAGAGAATAAAATTGGGAGCATAAAATCAGACAAATATGTGAATCTCTGACTATATAGTCGTTCTGGACAAGCTTTAGTTGATACTGGAAGGAGTTTTATAAAATTAGAAAACGCACGACCCAATATGGGCTTACATTTGAATTGTAAAAAGCGATAAAGCTAAAGAAGGTATTTAAATATTAAAAAAGAAATACATCAGGAAGACAATATTAGTTTAATTCAACATATCAATAATAGCGAGAAAATAGTGAAACGAAAACCCACCACCGCTGAAGTAAAATATTTATCTTCAATTTTATATCCATAGTTCACATCTTAGAAGTAGCTAGTTGGTTTTCAAAATACTCTTCACATTGACGGACATAGATTTTTCAATTTTCCTAAACTTCCTTCTTCACCCTTTACTTTGAATGACTCTCGACGGAGCCTGTAACATAAAATTTCTTAAGATAACCACAACTATCATTTGATTAATACTTCCTTTATTAGTAGTTACTTTTAATGTATCTAAAAGGGTAAGTTCAAGATACTTTTTGTAGAGCCATTCATGTTAGTTGTGCTGTTTGCAGCCAAGTTGGCAGATTATATAATATTACATAAATACTGACATAATCAAAAATGTTGATAAAAAATTAAAAAATTTCATCAACTTCTAACCTTGTAAAGGAATAAGCAATGTTCAGGCTCGGTATATCGACTGTGAGAGTCGGTGTAAGGTCACTAGGTACTAGAGGGACCATAGGAGCACCAAGTATTTTAAGAACGCGTGCTGTTAACGTCGGTAGCTTGGTATCTACTCAATCGACAGGTCCAATAAGTTTACGATACAATTCTACGAGTACTACTTCAGAAATTACAGACAAGTTAGTTTCATTTAAAGATGAGGTAGCAGAAGTTGGAAAACAAGTGAGCAACATGCACTCCAACGAAATTGGATATTTGGACTCTATAGGATTGGCTCAAGGTATGGGACCAACAGCTTTGGTTGAAAGGTTATTAGAATACACCTATGTATACACCGGGTTACCATGGTGGGGAACTATTATAGCATCGACCATATTAATTAGAATTGTGTTATTCCCATTATATATGAGTGCCTCGACAAATGCAGCCAAGATGTCCAAAGCTAAACCAGAATTGGATCAGGTTATGAAAGATTTAAAGGCAGCTAAAAATCCACAGGATCAATTCAATGCTGTAAGAACAAGAAAGAAGATCATGAAAGATCACGATATAAACACCTTCAAACAATTGGCTCCCGTTGTACAATTGCCACTTGCATATGGATTTTTCCAAGCGTTGAGAAAGATGGCAGCTTACCCTGTTGAGGGGTTTAACACCGAAGGTTATTCATGGTTTGTAGATTTAACACAAGTGGATCCATATTTAGGGTTACATTTCATATCTGCTGGATTGATTTTTACTGTCATTAAGTTGGGTGGTGAAACTGGTGGCCAAGCTGCTTTGCAAGGTGGAATGAAGAAGATTTTGATGGTATTGCCTTTTGCATCAATTTTGTTCACCAAAAGCTTTGCAGCCGCTGTGGTATTATACTTCACGGTGAACTCTCTCTTCTCATTGGTCCAGACTACTTTATTCAAAAGTACAACGTTTAGAAAAATGTTTAATATGCCACCAATGGTCAAGCCTGTGGTTATTCCTGGCCAACCCCAGGAATCAGCACTTGATTCATTTAGAGAAATGATGAAAAAGACAGGTGATGAAGCAACCACCAAATCAAGAGATACCGCATCAAAGCTTGAGAAGTTACAAAAGAGAAAAATGGGTGCAAATTATGAATTTGTAAAGAGACATGATAAATAGTGTAAATAGGAACCAACGGAACGTTGTAGTAATTTGAACGAGAAATATACAAGTCAAATAGTTAACTATTGTTATACGAGAAAAATTGTTGGTGCAACCACCACTTTAATGAAGGACCATCTTTATCCTTGAGATATTTGAAGGAAAGATTAGCGATTGTGGTTACCACTTTCAAATACCTAACAATATAAAAAGATATAGCTTATATGTCCAACCTTTAATAGTACTTGATTAGACGTTACTTTTGGCATTCTATCGGCTTATTTTAAAATACCTTACTAATCTATCGAAATTATTTTGTTCTCACGAAGGTTGCAAAAATGAAAATCTTCAATAACCACAAACACATTTTGTAGAGATATTCTAATTCCAAATCAATCTCTTTAATTAAGAATGTCTGTGAATATCGAAATAGTACAATCGACGGAATACGCTCATTCTTCTATACAGAATTTCAGAATAATGCAGGGGTTCTTGCAATTGATGGCTTACTTTATTTTGAAAATGGATGATCTTCTAAGAAAGGTAGGTACAGAAGTACTAGCTTTCGGTAGAGAAATTAGGGAAGAGATCTTGACTGGATTAATTACTAATAATCAAGAAATTATATCAAGAGTTGTAGAAATGAAATATTTGATATTTGAATTAAAGCATGGATATTTGGTGCTATGGGTATTAGAAGGTTACCAGTGTTTAGTGAGCAATCAATATAACTATGAAAAGGTCTCAATGGCTGATAATCTTATTCAAGACCATTCATCTTTCTCGATTTTGTTGATAAACGATCAAGAAAAATTGGAAGACCTCCAGACAGCACAATATAGAAGAATCAAAGAACAGCCTTTAAGTCTTGGGGATCATTCCAAGGAATCTGAATCTGTCTATCCAAGACTTGAGTGGCAAACGACTCAAGCGGTTCCTGTCAAAAATGAAAAAGATTTTGTATTAGGTACCTGTGTTCAAGAGTTACACTGGGATCCATATTACAGAGAGGAAGTAGATTCCAATTTGATATCAAGAATTACTCACGAGCCGAGGAGCGATGTTTCAATTACTGGCGAAGGATTCGATAGAGTGATCCCAACTGATATTCCCTCCACAAACGTTTTGACAGCTTATTTGAACCACTACGAAACTACTGAAAGAAAAAGACATTCCAACACAGAGCAAAGAATTTGTCCTGATTCTAGTGTGCACAGAAATCCTGGCTATGTCTTAAGAATGGCTGGTTACTACGAGTCGCTAAATTCCGGAAAGCAATCGCTTGAGTACCTGTTGCGTAAAAAGCACAATACTCCAACAGGAAGATACTGCCTTAGAGAATTTAAGCTGATCGATAGAAGCCGAAAGATAAATAGCACGAGAAGTTTTTGATAATTAATTAGCGAGTAACAAGAATTAACTGAGTCTTAAACTGGAAACTCTGATCACTACTTGTTATCGGCCCAATCGAGTTTGGCCCTGAAAGCCAGTACGTATTTAATACTCTACAATGACAATGGAATTCTAAATCATAGCCACATAATTCAACACATCCATGATTTTGTGGCGAATCTATAATACATTGAATTTGAAGTAATATTTGTATTTAGATCTTAATCAGAAAAATTCGTTTATTTTGCAACCAAAGCTGGAGAAGTTTGATTTGGGGCGCCTTGTAACATTTCCCACTACGAAACTATATATTGAAATGAAATAAATGGAGATCTTCAAAATGAAGAGGTGGTTGGATTTGTTCTACGGTAATCCAACAGCTACTATGAAATCTTATTTGAATATCCAGTATTAGAACTCGACTTTATTGGTACTCGTTTATTTGACGGCGATTTGGTGGGGTGTTAGTCACTTAACGACATTTATGCGACATCACGCTGCCACTATTTTGATTGGTCGATAAAAGCCTAAATACGGAGAAACTTTTCTTAGTATAGGGGCCGCCTATTTTCGGGCCGCCTAATTGTTTTGATCCATAGACTCCAGACTAAGCTGACTGGATTACAATAAAGGCATTCATGCCATAGTTATTATTATAGCACATTCAATTCTATACTTGCTCTTATGAAGCCAGCTGGCTTATAAGTGCTTCACAACGATGATAAATTCTAACCAAGACAAACTGTAGTGCCTAATTGGCTTAGCTCGATATAATTAGTTTAATATGGGGTGCTGCAGAATATAAATCAACTCCACCTACGAAAGCTGATAATTCTACCCACTCCGCCTACAAGCGTATTACACATCACTCAACTTGTACGCTAAAATTGACATATCAGGTAGCGCAACAATGTCGTTAGTTAGTTGGACACCTCGTTGTGCCAGGAGCTGCTTATTCACAATATAATTAGTAATCCGCAAACCTTTTCCTAATCAAGCCAAAAGAAATTTTCGTTGCTAAGTTTTGAGTCAGACACCAGGAAAAATTTTATATATTGCACAAGGAATCGGTGTAATTTCAGGCAACGTTTTTCTTTCCAACTTGTACTTGTAATCAATCAAACTGAATTAAAGCTTCTTTACATTCAGATTTGAAGTCCAACAGAAACAGTATAAAGTCGTTTGATAATACAGACTAGGAGTAAACATACCCTTCAATTATCACAACAAATACAACCAACAACTCGTAAAGTAACAAATTTCATTTGTCTTCAACATATTATACCATTTCACACTTCCCTTAAATGTTTCAACCTACAGATTACCTTCAAGATCTTAATCTTGACTTCGCCAACGTGTCTCCAGAAATACCTCAAAATGATTTAGACTTATTCAGTCAAGCAGACTTTTTTGATTTAGATGTATTTTCAAAGCAACCAAAAGTCAAACAAGAGGATGATTCTTTGGCCTTTTTGAACTTGCCAATGGAATACGGCAAGACTGAATCTAAAGCCGAGTATTCTGGAGAAAACTCTGTCAATGAATTTTCCATTTCAACTGTTTCCACTCCCCTGGATTCTGCATATTCAGCTGCTTCTGAAGATAAACGTAAGCGTAACACGGCTGCTTCTGCAAGATTTAGAATCAAGAAAAAGTTGAAAGAACAAGAAATGGAACAACGTTCTAAAGAAATGCACGAAAAAGTTTCAAACTTGGAAAAGAAGTTAAAAACTTTGGAAATGGAAAACAAATGTTTAAGAAACTTGATTTTGCAACAAAACGAAAAGAAAAATAGCGTTTTATTGGAAGATATCAAAAAGAGATCGATTTTGGACTCAAAACTGGTCTTCGAGTATACGAATTAGTGCTCACAAATATGTGAATGCATCATTTGTGAAGTTGATTTCTCATGAATAAAATCAAACTCGACGACTAGTAGTTTTGACCATTTCTGTGAAAAATGAGATTTCATTGATAGCACCAATCTATTTTGAAATTCATACATGAACGCAAAATTTCAAATACCAACCTCAAGTCACATTTTCGGATGTGGAGAGATGACATATTGCTAATGGAAATATAACGTGAGGGCGAGGAATAACATCCAAGCTACTTGTGATTTCAATTGGTGATACTACTAGCTCTGCTGGTAATTCAAAACCACGGCCATATTAAATTATGGTTATACCCAGGATTCGCTTAAAATCCAACTTTTAACGACCTAATGATATAGATTTCATGATTTATGATTTATTTAATTTCAATTCAAGATCCAACTCTTGAATTTACGTGTACTATTATTCAATAGTGACACTTTTTATCTACCTATTACAAGGCTAACCCCTTGACCCAAAAACTCTAATTCTTCAACAGCAAAGCTATCCATCGATTTGAATTTTTGTCCATGGCGACAAAGGTTTTAATCCTCAACTGCAGGATGCTTAAAATTTTATACGTTATTAATTTGATATACACGAAGTAGGAATAAGGCAAATACTTATACTTCGTGCTGTGTACTAATGGCTACATATAGTAGCATTCGTAGATTTATGAAAGTCTTTCAAGTAGCCATGAAATTTAGATACATCTGTTTAGTGATGGAATGTAATTACTCATGACTTGAGGTCTCAAGAATGGTGCGTAACTTCAGATACATTGATTGTAGAGTTCTGTGAAGAAATGTCTCAAAAATTTCTTCGGATATTTCGTTCAGGGTTCGGAAAACTATCTTAATGACCCATGGACTACACTAATAGGAGCATTGGTTTAGAATGTGAGATCTTGTTTCAAGTTGTCACTAATTTCGGATTGTCCCCCAAATTTCACTGTGAGAATGTTAATATATGTTTTACTGAACTTCCCCGAAAGTTTATTCATTGGTCCCCGTAGCTTCTTTAACATGAGGAATGGATTTATGACAGAGAAGCTTCATACAATGTTATAAGCATGAAAACTCGCTGGTAACTTTGCATGAAAGGTAGCCGCTGAAGCCTCGGTAGCATTCTCTCACTAAAATTCGTATAAATTGTTTCTAGTGTAGGGGTAGTCACAGTAATAGCGCGCTTATCTAATAATTTCTCCTCTCTCAATCAACAAATCATTCTTGGTTTATCCTCTGGAAAGATCTCAACTTAGTAAAATATCATCACCGCTTAATTATTATAGATATATTGATATTCAGTTGTCAGTAATATCGATCTCATACAACTTAGTCCTAAATTACAATTTTCTAGCTCTTTAAATTATACAATAATCGTGAATACCGCTGACGTCTAGCACTGTATTTAGTGATTAACCGTCAATTGTTGAAGCCGCTTTCCCTTATGCATCATGTCTCTGAATAAATCTATATTTCACCAACCAACTTTCGAGGTATCATTTCCAAAACCAAGAGACGTCGAACGGTCAGTATCTCCTTGCGAAATACCGTCACCCTCTGGGAAATCGAGAGTGAGTTCTCCGTTGGGAAAGGTAACATCTTCGGATCAGACAAAACATGAGTCCCAACAATCAAGTCAATCGTTTCAAAATGAAGCACTTCCGACATACAATGACCTTTCACCAGTCAAAGCGACCAATATACTGACTCCTAAAATGGCTACGAAGGATACGGAAATACCGTTTTCACAAATACCAGTATCAAATTCCGCAAAGACATCCCCTTCCAAGTTAGTGCTTGCCCAACCCAGTGCAACCAAGGCCGACAACTTCCTGTTCATGGATGTTATTGAAGATCAGATAGATTTGCGCCTTGCTTCGTCAGATAATCCTACCGCAGTAATGGAACTAGACTTGGACGGCAATATCAGTTATCTCTCGAAAAATTGGGAGTCTATAGTAGGCACTAAAATCAAAAAGATAATCAACAAGCCGATTTCTAACATTATTATCGGAAACAACCACGAGGACTTTCAGGTTTTCAATAATGCCATTGAAAGTATGATTAGGGAAAATGGTAGCTACAAAGTAAAATTTATCACTGCTACCAATGAAAGGCTCTCGTTAGATATCCATTCTAGTGGGAAATTAACTCCTCACCCATCTACAGAAGATTTACTACTTGGTGAGTCAGCTCATACAATGCACGCTCAACATGCTCTAGAACAAGCACAGAGAGACGCTTTAGCAGCTCAACCTACACCGGAAGTTATGCTACCAGATAATGCTTCCATGGATTCTGAAGACAGCACCATCAGCTCCAAACTTTCCAACAACGGGGATATTATAGAACTTGAGGCGCAAGGCATTCTCATACATAGCACCAAAACAAATTTGCCCACGCATTCTATGTGGACTGTCAAACCTTTTGTTCATATCAATTTAGACTTGACGTTGCCAGAAAACTTGATTAACTTGCTCGGCTTTGGATCGGAACTTTTCGAAGGATACCTCATAAACTTGAACGAACTAGGTATATTCGATGAAGCATCAGTGCCTCAACCCAAAACCGTGTTGTGTCGTATTTGTGAAAGTCAAATTCCCGCATGGTTCATTGAACGTCATTCAGATCTTTGTATTGTAGAGCATCGTGTCAACGAGGACCTTCAAGCTTGTCATGATGCAATCAATGACCAGCGTGATTTGATACAGAAAATCTCGGAAAGTTTGCTACGTCTGCAGCTGGTACTGCAAGCGTCGCTGCCAGGTCCTGGAAATACCTCTCAAAACGTTGGATCAATCTCATCTTCCTCCTCGTCATTAGTCTCTACGCACTCATCTGGATCATCCAACTCCTCATCTTCTGATGATAATGGCTCTTCTAGTTTTGTACTAGAGTACAAGGGAATACCATTGCCTACTCTCCCAAGTGAGTTTTCTCCTCGATTGGCAAACCAAGTCTTGCATAAGAATTTCCATGCGAATAATCCGATGATCCAGAGTAAGAAGTTCCCATTTGGGATTCTTCAAAGGTTGATCGATCTCTGCGATGAAGCTCTTTTGGTAAACCCTGCAGAGTCTGATGATGGTGGTACATTTCAATTTTCGCCGAAGACAGAGAAGGCCATCAATACTGTCATAAATTGGAAGTTTGTGGAAACGTCAGATCTCGCCATAAGGTCTATTATAGAAGACACTCAATTATTGGTTAATGAAAAGATAGAAACTTTATCACGGCTTATCTCGATTTTGCAATATTCTGACAAAATCAAGAAAGAGGTTGATGATTTAGTTCTAAAAACTGTTAGAGACACTGTTCACCAGATAAAGGAGCAATCCATGAAACTTGATTACGATTCAAATTGGAGTAATAGCAATTCTAATAGTGTTACAGAGATACCTAGCCCAGCTCAAAGCAAAGACATGAAACAAACATTATCAGATCCAGTGCAAATTAAAGCTAGTTCAGATAACACCACAGTCATACACTCCCCACTACCCTCCCATACACTTAGCCCCCCTTCAAAATTGTTCCAGGAGCCTTTTTTTAAGGACAATGAATTCAAATCAATTACTCCTAAGGACATCTTGCAAAGAGGAAGATCTACCGATATTGTACGACATGCTAGCGCTACCAGCTCACAGTCGTCAATTTCAATTGGAAATTCCCTTACAAATTCACGCGATTTGGTAGAGACTTTACAAGATTTGGAATTATCGAAAAAATCGACAGATAAAGATTCACCCCATGCAAGTTTGTCTAACAACTCTTCATTCTCATCTCCTAGACGGCATTTGTCTCCTACCCCATATGTTGAGAAACAAAATTTATCTTCATTTCAGAGAAGTTCAAGGTTTGATGGTACTCCACTTTCTTCGCCTTCGATCTATCACGGTGAAGGCAGTCACAATGATTCAATTTCATCGTCAGATAAAAAATCAGTTTCTGGTGCAGTTTGGCCTCCTGCAATTAACCATCACTCAAGCAAAAGCTCCTTCAACAAGCCACCTTTGTCACCATTACTAGTGTCAACCACTCCAGCATCGAAACCTTCTGGAGGAGGTATTAGAGATTATGAAGTCATAAAACCTATCAGTAAAGGAGCATTTGGATCAGTATTTTTAGCTAAGCGCAAACTTACTGGCGATTATGTTGCTATTAAATGTTTGAAGAAGCGAGACATGATTGCAAAGAATCAAATTTTAAATGTCAAGTCGGAAAGAGCAGTAATGATGAAACAATCCGATTCCCCTTATGTTGCACAACTATACAGTAGTTTCCAATCCAAAGACTACTTGTACTTAGTAATGGAATATTTGCATGGTGGAGATTGTGCTACTTTAATCAAAACCTTAGGTACTTTGGATGATGCGTGGGCAAAGCCTTATATTGCTGAGGTAATAATCGGAGTTGATGATTTACATAAAAGAGGAATTATCCATCGTGATTTAAAGCCTGATAATTTATTAATTGACAGTAAGGGACACTTGAAACTTACAGATTTTGGTTTATCAAGAATGGGAGTTGTTGGAAGACAAACTAGACAACATAGAAAAAGTAGTTCATCTGAACAGGGCATTGAGATATTCAGAAAATCTCTAAGTCAACAGCAACCACCACATAACCAAAGTCCGCTTGCAAATGTCTCAGGAGGTTTAGGATTTGGAAATGTAATTGATTCACCTTTGTTAGAATTTTTTCATAAGAGAACCAGCTCAGTTACACCATTTTCTTTGTCACCTGCGATGGAAAATACTAAGCCTAATATTGCTCCAACAGGAACTCCCACAAGCTTAACATCTCCAACCTTATCCTTTATGGATTCTTTTATTCAGCAACAACAAACAATGCCTCCACTCCTTAATCACAGATCGAGCTCGATGTTTAAGCCAGGAGGAAGATCTGGATCTAATTCAAGTGCGTTAGAATCACCATTGTTGAAACCATTAATTCCAAGAACTTCATCAGAAACGTCTTTTGCAATCGTTGAAGATGATTTTCAAGTGTCACCATCGATAAACCCTATAACAAGTTATGCCTTGTTTGACCCTCAAAATGATGATTCGGATAAACGATTTGTGGGGACTCCTGATTATTTAGCCCCAGAAACCATTGAAGGTGTTGGCCAAAGCGAATCAAGTGATTGGTGGTCCTTGGGATGTATATTGTTTGAATTCTTATACGGATACCCTCCATTTCATGCCGATACTCCTGATAAAGTATTCAAAAATATTCTAGAGGGTAGAATTGATTGGCCTCCGTTATCTCAAGAAGAAGATCGCAGGCTCTGCTCTCCAACAGCTAAAGACTTGATTAAAAAGTTACTTACTTTAAATCCAGAAGAAAGATTAGGTTACAATGGTGCCGATGAGATCAAAGAGCATGAATATTTCAAAGGCATGAATTGGGATACTTTATTTGAAGAAAGGGCTTCATTTGTGCCAGAATTGGAAGATCCAGAATCAACAGATTATTTTGATTTGAGAGGGGCAGACATTGCTCAATTCCCTAAAGAAGATTCAGACGAAGAAAGGAACTATGGTTCGAATACAATTATAAATACCACAGGGGCTATTGCAAATAATGAACCTGACTCTCCGATAATTGGAAATGTTGGAGGAGGACTTGGGAATTTAGGACCTACCTCGTCAGCAAATTCCTTATTGGTGCCTGGGTCGCAAACTTGTTCGCCCACAACAGGACCACCTTCAAAGAGAGAAAGAAGAAGTAGCAGATTGGCAGATCCAAGTGAATTTGGATCATTTCACTTCCGTAACTTGGCAGTATTGGAGAAGCAGAATAAGGATGTCATTAATAGATTGAAGAGTGAACATTTAGAGCATAGAAATAGTTTTTCGTCTTCATCTTCCGAATCTACACCAAAATCAAGGTCAAGAGGGTTTTCACTCACAGGTACAACAAACATGAACCCTCAAGGAAGTCCATTCAAGAGACCTGTTTCTCCAATTGGTACTCTATCTGGTAGTGGACCAGCTTCTAATTCCGGGGGAACTTCGACTCCATCATCGAGTAATGGTGCTACCAATACGTTTAATTTGCAATCTATTGGAAGATCCCGGTCTCCTCAAAAGTTAGAAACTTCGTCATCTTCACCGCAATCATTTAAGCATGAACGTGTTGAATCTACAGTGAGTAATTATTCCAGTGGAGATGAACTTTCATTTGAGAAAAGTGAAGTATATTTCTCCGACAAAAATCGTGTGGAAGGATACCATGAAAAGAATCGTGCATCCGTACACTCTCTTACCAAACAGGTTTTACGAGATTTTTCCCCATCAAGCTCTGACAATGAAGACTCCAAATCATCGGCTTTGCTAAGAATAAAGAAACGGAGGGAAAGTGCTCGTAGGACAGTTGGGACGTCAGGTGGATCGATTTCACAAGAAGAGGCATTGCTTGGATCCAGAATTGCGGAATTTGATGTCCTATATTGTGAATCAATTCCAATTGTACGTTATAGTGTATGCAAATTGTTGAAGAAATGTGGTTGTATCGTTGTTGCTGTTGGAGATGGAGATGAATTGATTAGAAGGGCAACAAGTCAAGTGAAGTTTGATTTGATTTTCACAGCACTCAAGCTATCAAAAATTGACGCCATTGATGCAGTAAAGTTGGTGAAGTTTACAACTGGGATAAATTCCCGGACACCAATCATAGCTGTTACCGGATTTGCTGCGGAGGCTACAGAATCTCAAGTCTTTGATTATGTGATTGAAAAACCAATTGAAAAAACAAGTATTCAAAGATGTATAGAGAAGTTCCTTATAAACGACGAAGCAATTGAATCGGATGGCGAAGGAAAGATGTGAGGATAATAGAGGGATTGAATTAGATTCAGAATATCTATAATATGTCTACGAGTCTCAATTCCAAGGCAAGAAATGAAACAAATTGTGCCAGAATATGAATAATCTGTCGAAAGTTGTCTTAAGGAACCTAAAATCTGATTTTGTTGAGGTGAAGAATCATATCTATTGGTATTATGAGTGGTAAAAATATTTAAGTACGAGCCGACATTCTAGACCATTTACCTTGATTTTCTAATCAACATTTGAGGTTTCTAATCCATTACTTTGGTTTATATCATTATTCACTTTGAATAACTGCTAACTATATACAGACTAAGTTTTCCTTGAAGGTTGATCTTTGAGATTATCCTTTTCCAACTCTTTTTTATTCTCTCTCTTTGCCATTAACTCTCTTGCTTTAGCTTCAATTTCTTGAAGTTCTTGTTCCTTGTGGGATTCCACGAATTTCTTTGTTTCAGAAGGACTCTTGAAGTAGTTGTCACGATACCATTTCAACTGCGCAATACTCTCCAAGATATCCGATTTTGCGGTATGAGAGCCTTGTTTCTTTGGGAAACATTTCATGAGGGGTTGATTATGTCTGTAGCCAAATTCCATAATAGTCGATACATCAATCAATCTGTAGTGGAGGTGGTCAATCACCTTTGGAAATTCTTTCATCATGAAGAATTTATCCATATGAATTGAGTTACCCGCCATAAGAGCTGTACGAGGTTGAGTTATGTACTTCAAAATGTATGCCATCAATTCAGATTCTACGACTTCCAAAGTTTGACCAGGGTTGGCTAGAATCTTTCCTACCAAGCCCGAGGCATTGTGTTGGTTTACACACCATTCGTTCATGGAGTCCAAAACTTCTTTAGGTTGGTAGACGGTGGATTCGTATCCTTCTTCATCGATGATATTTAAGTTTCCATCGGTTATTATGCAACAAATTTCAATGATATGGTCGTTGGTGACTTCAAGCCCAGTCATCTCACAGTCGATCCATACGATGGGTTTTTCTATCTTTTTGGATTGGTTGATGAGGGCTTGCAATTTCAGAACAGTGGATGCCGAGGGTGATGACGGGGATGGTGCGGTCCTTTGTTTTTTAGTGGCTGGTTGTGATGGCGAGCCAGTACCAGTAGCAGCACCAGCAGCAGCTTTGGAACTACCTTCTCCATCATTTGCTAATACAACAGAGGCTTCCTTGCCAATATTGGCGATTTCCTTGATACTCATACGATTCACAATATTTCTTTGAGTAATACGTTGAATTAGTTGTCCTGTTCGTATAACACTCTTAAACATTGGTGACAAGAGTTTATATTTTTCAAATGCTTGTTATTATGTGCGTGGTAGAAACCGAACATGGAACCTGGCAGAAACATTACCAAAACACGACTTATGAAAAGAAGTTGTTATACAAGAGAGTAACAGCTAATCGACACAAATAGTTTGTATAGCTAACATTATCAGAAAGTTAACGATTCAGGATTAATCGAAGCAATTAGCTGGCATAAGAACATACACAATGGGCCGTCTTGATAACTTTTACTTTATGTACATGGTTTTTCATGTTCCAATCACGATTTTTGTGGACTCCTCTTTGGTGATCCCACCCCAATATCAATTGGAAATCACCAAGTCATTATTAGCAACTCATTTAGACGCCAACAAAGATTTCTTATTGGTTCAATTGCCGTTATGGTTAAAGGTATTCGGAGCGTTTGAGTTGGCGTTTCAATTGCCGTTATTTTTCTATTGTGCCTATGCTATCTGGAGACAGACTAGCAAAAGCTATTATGTATGGATGACGGTTTATGGTTTCAATGCTATGTTGACCACATTGGTGTGTATGGTTTATGTGTGGGTTGAAGGGGAAATTAACAACTTGACTTTGGCTGAAGTGTATCAGTTGGAAGTTGTTTACTCACCTTACTTAGTTATTCCATTGATTATGATGGTCGATCATGCTTGGAGGATCACAAAATTGTTGGGAAAGGTAAAGGTAGAATAAGAGACACATACTGGCACAAAAATATGCATTGATTAAGTTGGTGGCGACTCGCTAAGAGCCAACTTGCACGACATCAAGAGACTACTTGGACTAGAAATAAAAACGAATTTGGATTAGACTAAGTTTGATATTGGAAGCTCATTCCAACTCTATATCGAAGTTTTGTAGTGATTTTCTCAAAATATTGAGTTCTTTGTCAAGTTAACCTCGTTGCGGCGAACTTTAGTTCGAATCATGGAGTTCAATTCATACATCTACATTATTTCTACAAATTTTTAAAACAATACCATCAGCAGCACCAGTAAAGTACCAGACTTCAAAGACTGGTACCTGGTTCTTACTGTGAATAACAAATTTATTCATATTTAGCTAACAATTCGTCAGCTAAAGCAATGTATTGTTGCTCAGCTTCTTCTTGACTAATACCTTCAAAGTCTTTCCAGGATTGCCACTTGTACTTTCCTTTCAAGTCAAACAAACCTGGCTTAGCGGTAGTGTTGTCACCAGTGGTTGATTGCTTGTATAAACCGTATAATTTTAATAATTCATCGTCAGATGGACGTTTTGTAAGATTTTGGACTGCTTCGGCCTAAAGGTTAGTGACCATACATTTGTGTGCTAATTCTAGCAATAAGAGTCTGTTGGTTGTTGGAAAACGTTCCAAATCGAAAATGGCAATGCAAGTCGACCGATCTAGTGGTGGCAAATTCAATCCTGGAACGAAATACCAATACATCTTTCGCCAAACAGACTAGTTGACTGCTTGAGCAATTAGTGTACTTTGCCAGCTATACCCCGAGCCATAACCAGCTACAATCCCGTACCATACGGACAAGAAAGTAAGGGAAAGATGAATCTCAATCAGAGCCAGTTCAGAGCACAACTTTCTCCAATTGCGCATTATAGCTACTAGCCAACAGATACTAACAATAAAGTACTTACCTTTTCAGTGAATGCTTGGGAAACCATTTTGTAATGAAGAAGAAGAAGAGTTTAGAGTAAGTGTAAAATCGAACTACCCAATATTTGAGGGCCTTACCCAACAGAATTGGGAGTGACACGACATTAGCCCCAGAAGGTGGAGGATAAGGCAGCCACATCTGGTGAGGTCACCTGTACGAATTGAGATTATAAAGGCACATACTCACCGCTTTAACAGGTGGTCGAAACTACTTAATCAAACTGAACAACCTTTGTTGAGCCATGTGGTAGATAAATACCTTTATATGATACCCAGAAATAAAGACAAACCAAAACTAACTGGTTAGAAGCAGCTAGTTGTTTCGTAGGAGTACTTACATCTAATCCACGACTATTTACAGTACGATACTTGGAGGTGATTGGCCTGTTCTAAAGGCATGGATGTCCAAGTTTACTGACATTAAGACTTGTGCTTCAATATATTGAACAGTAAAAGTTTACGGTCTTGAAATAACATATTCAACAGGATAGCCAAGACCCCATTTAAAGGAAACATTCTTTTGGGACGTCGATAGTTCAATGGGGGAATAAGTTTCGACTACTTACGGATCTAGAATATCGTAAAATGTCGTAAACGAATGAAATACGACATATTTATATAATATAGTAGTTCAAGATCAGATCCTTTACGACTCTTTATTACGAAGGAGTGATCTTCTGGTTTTCCAAGGACAAGACTTTTATAGTTGCAATTTCTGTTTTACAAGTACAGTTTTTACCACCTGAACTCGAGATGGAACGGGTCCTAGACTTTGATCCTGGATCGAGTATTTGACGATTATGGCAGACCTAGTCTAAAACCATCTAAAAGTCGTAAAGTTTCGTAATTTCGGCCCTTCTGAAGAACGCACGTTGTCGTTGTTATGTACTTCGGGAGAACCCCTCGTCGAATTATCATTTTTGATCTGATCTAAATGGACTAAATTGCAATTCAAATTGACATTGAATGATAGCTTGAATAACCAAAAAACTAACCTTAGTCACGAATCTGTGAATGTTGATGTTTTTAGATACTTACGGAAAGGTGGCCTGGCTCATGTGTAGACTACAATACCTAGATACAACGACTTGTCCATGACTTTCCACCCCTCACAAAAGGTGCTGCAAAAATCAAAACTTCACCATAAAAATGAGAAATAGATGCCAAAATTCAACCTCTTCTTTTCTTCTTCATCTCAATTGAAACTTATATTTGGTATTTAACTTACAGCGACAATGGGGTTTACACGTTTGAAGAATGCTTTAAAGGAAATTGGTGGTTCTAAGAAAGATGAACAACAGGTTTTGAAGCCAGACAACGAGCTGAACGTTCAGGAAGACCAAAATGACCAAGCCCCCAAACAGTCTAATGAACAACCTTTATTTCAAGCAACACAAGAGAATCAATCAACTGAGTCTGAAGTACCACCTTTGAATGTTTCCTCTCAGAAATCTGTTAGCACTATAGCAGCTGACATTTTTTCAGCTCCAATTCTGAATACTGAACCTCCAAGTAACTTCGAAAGAGTCGGACACCCACAACAGCCTATAGGTTGCAAATTTCGCTCAAATGATCAACCCATTCAGACCAATAATTTTTCCAACAATTTAACCTTAGATGATCAAACTTGTCCAGTCTGGACTTTACCCTACTCACTTTGGCTCTCAAGAGATCCTGGTCAAGATGTTGGACTTGCATTCAATCATACCGACAATGTTCAAAAAGTGTATGGACCAGATCCAAATTCCAATCCAGCTCAGTTTTACTTTAACCCACCCAAGATTAAGTCATTTGTAATTTCAGGTGAAGGATTCGGCCAAAACACCAAACTTGAATTGGAAAATCACAATAAGATGTCAATCACCGGAAAGATGGTTATGAATAGTAATCAGTCTGTAACTATTCCTCTTGTTCAAGGTATGGGATTTGTTACTGCCATTTATACAAACGTTAAACCAGTTCTTGCCAGTCAAGTTGGTGTACAAGAGTTTAGAAAAGTTGGATCAATGGGAAACAACGTAACAAAGTACACTGCTAAATTATTCAATCAAGTAGTTTGGTCTTTATATGTTGTTGGAACCAATGAATTGACATTAAGAGATCCCAACCATATTATTGGTGACAAAGAAGGTTCGACAATTCAGATTTGTAGAGGAGATTCCCAATTCTATGATGAAAGTGCTGGCGCTTATCAAAATTCGGTTACATTGAAGGGCTCAGTAAACGCTGATAAATGCCAATATCAGTTTGAATATGCTATGGAAGGTATATCCAAATTAGGGAAGGGTATTGTATGGTGTTTACCTCATCATCAAGAAGAATTGATTCCAGATATTAAAAATACTTTTACAAATTTGAAACTTGATTCAACAACCAATGGTGTTATGCAAGCATATTCGACAAATAGCTTGATTATGGAAGAAACATTACCGGTTGATATTGGCTTCGAACCCTGGGCATCATTTGCAAAGACACCCAATTACTCATCGGAAGTAAAAGATCTAATTAAAATGGCTGCATCTATCGAAGTCAATGATGATGTGTTTAATATGGCAAACCTTGACTCAATGTACGGATCCGGAAAGATCTTAGATAAGTATGCATACATTGCATATGTTTGTAAGTTCATCTTGAAAGATGACAAATTAACAGCAATTATACTTCCTAAAGTTAAATCGGCAATTGAAATGTTTGCTAAGAATGAGCAAAAGCTACCATTGGTTTATGATACAACTTGGAAAGGTTTAAGGTCATCTGCAGAACCAGGTGCTGATTTTGGTAATTCAAATTACAACGACCACCACTTCCATTATGGATACCATATTCATGCTATTGCGTTAATTGCCAAGATAGATAGCGACTGGTTGAAATCCAACTCTAATTTGGTATTGAATTATTCCAACGCTTTACTTCGCGATGTTGCCAATCCACAGGCAGACGAATTTTTCCCACAATTTAGAAGTTTTGATTGGTACCATGGTCACTCATTTGCGCATGGTATATTTCCTTCAGGTGATGGAAAAAACGAAGAGTCTTCATCTGAAGATTACCATTTTGCATATGGTATGAAACTTTTTGCAAGTGTTGTGGGAGATATTAACATGGAACATAGAGCGAACTTGATGCTTGCAATTATGAGAAGGTCAATGAACATGTACATGTTATATTCTGATGATAATAAGATCCAACCGCCCAACTTTATCAAGAACAAGGTTTCAGGAATTTTATTTGAAAACAAAATTGATTTTACAACGTTTTTTGGTAGAGGTACCATCGCTGATGAATTTATTCATGGGATTCATATGTTACCTATTACTCCAATATCGTCCTTTATCAGAAAAGAACAATTTGTTAAAGAAGAATGGGAACAGAAATTGGGAAAGATTGTCGATCGAATTCCAGATGGTTGGAAAGGTATTTTGATGTTGAACAGGGCACTTTATGATCCGAAAGCAGCGTGGAACTGGTTTGCAAGAGATGATTGGAATCCAAATTTAATTGACAATGGAATGTCGAGGACTTGGTCGTTAGCATTTATTGCAGGCATTGGTGGAGCACCCTAGGTTGCTTGCGTGATCTGGAGATATAAATATTTAAGATGTATACGGGCTCTGAAGGGTAAAACGGTGAACACACGCACGCATTTGCAACCGTTCCCAGAAGGGAACTAGCAGCTTAAAGTTTAAAACGAATTTGTACTAAAGTCTGTTATAAAACAGACACAAATAAGTATATACATGATATATACAGAGTATACTAAAATTTAAATTCCATTTGACCTATCTAGTACGGATCAACTACAATCTGACCTAGATTTCAAACTATTTCCATAAGAATTGAACCAGTTACAAAAGACATCTCTATATTCACAGATTTCAATTCTCCTAAATGGGGAGAGATCATTACAGATACTATATCAAAATAAAAATCTGAAGAATATATTTGTATTAGCAATGCATTGTCTGTGTTCATTAATACTCTCTTGCAATCATCGAGGCGCTGTCTCGGGATAGGTGGGGGTATTGTCTAGGCAAAAGGGGTATCGTCCCATGTCGACTGAAGGGGGTGCTTGCTACAGTACGAGGCAGGCTTATTACCGTTACTTCATCACCTCGAGAATGATTCTAAGCCACAAATTCTACGAGTCGCTTACATAATCGATTGTAAAACATGGTTGGGAGTTCTAAATGGAAACCGAAACGGAAAAGGAGACAAAACGGGGTAGTCGATTACATATCAAAATGATTCGTAACCAGACGCGGCTCACTCATTATCGAAATGCTGGTTATAATCGTGTTACGTAATAATCTGAAGAGCTCCTTCCTGGTCATTCTAGGGATTATCTCCACAGTGAGCTCTCATGTTTAGGTTCCAGATCTTGCATCCGACCCAGATTACCCATTTATCTTGGAATCCGATACCTTCATGGATTAGCTACTGTCCAATCCTATACATTTAACAACCACTCAAAGGTATAAACTCGTGCAGTCAGTTGTACCCAAAACCTATTTGTAGTGATTGTAATAGTCATCCAAAGCTGAGAATCTCAACACGTTCTTCTATGCAGCAACGAACTAAGTCCTGTTAACACCGGATTACCTAATCGGACCGGAAATAATAGGAGCCCGTTTGTCATGGAATTATCGGATATTATGATCGGATATTTCGATTCTGGAGTGCATCCGAATTTTCCAATCCGTTCCACCCAAATGATAGCATGAGTGAAGGTCAATAATAGGAGTTTCTATATCCGAACCGACGTAAGATTAGAGAGAGAGAGCTAGAATCGGACATCGTTAGAGGGACAGAAAGTTTCTCTACTATATGATTTAGCGGGTTATTACTTTTGCTCAGAGGAGAGGACTTTGAGTGGTCTTTGTAAGGTCTTGGAGAGGTCTTGGAGAGGTCTTGGAGAGGTCTTGGAGAGGTCTTGGAGAGGTCTTGGAGAGGACTTTACCAGGGACTTTATCACAGACATGGCGTCGGACGTGGCCTCGGACATTGCTTCGAACGGCTCAAACAGCTTGGCTCCGCTCAGTTACTTGTAGATCAATTACGAACTATTTGCCACTAGAGAAGGCCAAGTATTACATGAATCATAACCCTACGGTAATTCATACTACATGCAGTACAAACTACAGAGTTGTCATCTTGAATCAAATACAGATTACAGAGATCATAGTGAGATCTTAGCACAACACTATGCACTAAACAGTACACCTAAGAGTTCTTATCTAGCAATAAACCAAAGTTGGATCTGTAATTTGTTATCAGATATTGCTATTTTTATTTGTATTTGTAATTTGTGCATTTGTGTAAGATTTTCGGCCGATGATTAGTTAATCGGTTGTTTTTTCGCAGGCTCTGCGGAGTTAGCGGAATTTCTAAGCGGCCGAACCCTCAGTGAATTACAAATACTCTCAGCTACAAACCATCACAACTGCAGTATATAGAGACGTGGATTTCTCTGTATAGTATCAGTTTATAAACCATAACCAAAATGAAGTGCAAATACAGTCAGAAATCCGTTCCATACCCTTGGAAATTACATTATGATTCTAAATTGAATATGTCATACTACATCAACCAAAAAGATGATACTATCACATTTGACCTTCCAATAGAAGTTACACACAAACCAAAGAGTTTCAGAGGATATTGGAGAAAAAGAAAGGAGCTGAAGAGAGAGAGTGAGAAGAGTGAGAAACACGACGTCGCGTCTGATTTAGCATCGCAATTCTCAACCTTGTCTCCACGCACATACCCATCAATTCCTTCATTAACAACAGCAACAACTATTGATACAGACGACGAATATTTATTAGGCAACTACAAAAGCTTCAAGAACTTTGCTGGAACCTCATTGGAAACAAACGTCCCAAGTTATAGATATTCAGACAGCCAAGTACCTGTCCCTCCATCAACACCAGTATATTCTTCAATTCAATCATTGAACTCTGTCGATTCTCTCAATTCTATCGATTCTATGGACGAAGATGATTATTCAATTGATGAAGAAGAGTCTGTCAGATCGTTCTATAATCAATACACCTTCAATGATTATTATGACGAAGACGTTTACAGAGGTGAGGCCGAAGAAGTTGATTGGGAAAAAGAGAGAATGGAAGTAAGGGTCCAGATATTGAGCGAGTTCTAGAGAAGTTCTATTACTGAATAGCCTTCCAGAATTCGATGATATCCATGACACACAAACACGACTTCTTAGATAACAATGTCTATTGAAATCCCTTTCAATTCTTTTGTAAATACTTTATAGTGGTAATTAATATAAGCAGGTTAGCATATACTATTTGTTGTAGACATTGTACTTTTTAGACACGTGATTACCGTTGCGCATCCTGAAGATTCAAGACAATAGACCTTCTAGAATCGAACAATTCAATAGACTTGCTCACTATAATACTCGAACGGAAGGCCGATATCCAACGCCGGCCACCTTTAGTAAAATTGACTACGATCTGACAATAAAATTAATACATTTCGAGTAACCTCGAGTAGTTTGAGATAGGGTTAGCCAGCTCAGTTAGTTTACAAAACGTTCAATTAAAATAATAGACAGCAACAGGTCAACATCTCTGAATATTTGGCCACAACTAAAATCTTGCATTGGTAGGCTGTCCATTTACAATAGTTGTAGATATGGTAAAGCTTGCATTTTGCAAAAGTGTTCACACTTCAATTTCAAAGTCAATTTCAACTCCCTTTATCAACCTATCCATTTCTCCCAATACTCTATAACTAGACAGAGCAATCTTTTCTTCTTGTTTACTCTTTTCCAGCAACAATTCCAGTAAGTTCGCCTTTGCATCGTTCATTGCCTTTTCGTTTTCTTGATTAATCATATCTTGATAGAAGATTCTCGTGACAGTTTTCAATCTTGAGAATGGATCACCTCCGTCAAAAGCAACAACGTTATTCTTTGATTTAATCTCAGCCTTTCTGATATTAGTAGAGTTCAATTTTCTATTTCTCTCGTTCACCTTCGTCATAGTGTTGTACGATTCAGATCCTTCGTTAGGTTTACTGTGGCCTGCCAAAACTTTATCCAATCTCTTCAACTTTTCAATAATTTTCCTTACATTCTCTGAGTTTAGTTGTTGTCTTGCAATCTTCAACTCATCCATTAACCTAGCCTTCTTGAAAACAGCATCAAACCCTGAAATTTCACCACCATCGCGAGTTTCTTGCAATTTTTGTTTACGAGCAATCATGTCATTGACATCCTTATCACTGACCCCCTTGTTAATAAAATTCTTGATCTGATCAGCTTTGTACATGACTTCATCACGGAAATCAACGGTTTCGCCAGTTTTCTTAAGTTCATAAATGTAGCGATCAAATTCTTCTTGCACGATTGAAGAGTCACTAAAGATCGTGATTGGGAATTCTTTGGTTTGCTTGCGATTCTGACTAACTAGCAAATACAAATCACACTTGGAGGCTTGTAATTTATATTCTTTTTCAGGTCTAGAAACAACGTCCATGATTTTTACCAATCTATAGATTGGTTTATGAGTACGCTTGTCCACACCTAGGTTAATTTTTGAATAACAATCAATGATTATGTCTTTGAAGTTTGAGTAAAAACAGAATTTGGCTAGGAGTGATCTACCAACTGTTGCGAGATTAATCTCTTTAAGTGCAGCAGGTGAGTTGGATTTTGGTTTTGATTTTGATTTGGAAACACCTCCCCATTTAACATCAGAATCGTATCCATCGGATTCCTCTTCTTCTTCTTCCTCATCGTCGTCTTCGTCGTCTTCATCTTCATCATCGTATCCACGATCTTGCTTCTTGGATTTTTGTTCTCTCTGCTTTCTCAACTCGTTCAATTTGTCAAGCTTTGAACTTTTATTTGTGCTTCCCTTTGTACGGTTCGAGGATCTCGTTGCCTTTGGCAGAGATTGCAGCTTTTTCATCTTCTTCTGTTGCATCATTCTTTGTTGTAAGTACTTCTTCTCATTAAATCTCTCCATCTCCTGAGTTCTGTCGAACAAGATTTGTTCTCTTTGCATTTCATCCATTGATTCTAATTTATCACGGTCTGCTTCATCTTTGAATTTGCCTTCTAATGGATAAGGGTTGATGAGGTCATCTGCATCTCCTGCATCATCAAAATCATCTCCATCTTCATCGTCCTCTTCACCATTATCGTCGTCGAATTCTAAATCAGATTTATCTATCCTTCTTTTCTTGGATAAAACCTCGTCATCGTCGTCGTCGTCTTCAGCTTCTCCTAAACTTTTATCTGATTTTGAACGTTTTGATATTGGTTCAGTGAATTCGGTTTCAGAACCAGATTCAGCTCCTCCAGCTAATGCTAACAAATCGTCATCTAAATCAGACATTGTATTGTGTTGTGAGTGTTGGGTTAGTGGATCTAGTTTGGAGTTTAGTTTGAGTTGACATGATTTTTGTTCATGAACGAGTTGACGACATTGACGACATTGTCTAAAACAACGACATTTATTCTTCAACAAAGTACCTAGTAAAATCATCTCCGACCCCAGAGAGCCGATAGAGTTAATTCCGATATAAACATTTCTCTGAATAGATAATACTAAATATGAATGTCTCAAGGAGTTGTCGTAAATATAAAAAAACGAAGATTTCGTTGTTTTCTTCAACAAGTGAGTATCTAAGTGCAGCATTAGTACAAGAAAATCACCTCTACATATTGAATTTTAAGATCACTATAAAGTGGATTGTAAGTACCCACGAGTTATTGAATTATTTAGGTACTTACTGGAGTGATTCAGTACGTGTCTGAACTGAATCGCTACTCGCGCTCATGGGTCCTCGTGTTTGCCCCTCTCTCAGGCAATACATTTTAGGATACTATAGTAATATCTAGACGGAGACCTCTACCTATAGCCGTACGCAATCAATAGATTGTATAACTAATTATATGCGTTCTTTATTTCTGTGCTCTATTCAGTCTACTAGCAATACAGAAAATTAGAAAATTTGCAACCAATATATGACATTTCACACACACCATATATGACCTCGAGTGTATTCGCCAAGCATGGTCAACTTCAATTGCCTTTTAAACTAATCTAACTCATCCAAAGTCTCATTCGCTTCGCTTTTTTAAGTGTCCACCATTCTCCAATATTCACTCTCAACCCGTAATTGTCAGTCCCAGCTCAACCAATAAAGTTTAACCGAGAGCGAGAAAACTACAACAACTTGCAGAATTCGAAATACAACACATAAATTCCCAAACTATGATAAACTGGAGAGATATCAGCACGGGTAATTTCAAAATATAAGATGGAAATCAACCTACTAATACATCACGATACACGGGACAAAAAAAACGAGACAAGCGAGAACACAAAGACTAGTGTGACATTTCATGAAACTTGCGAGACAACCTGTAATCTCAAAAGAAGGACAGACTGTTTATCAGACCAGCTTGTTAAGAGGGTAGCCCTTGAAGTTTCAGACGATGAGCTAGATACTAATTCCGATTTTTCTGCTAAATGTAGTCGACGATCAACTGTCACATCGATCGATGACACTGATATAGAAACTGAACGAGAGTGCCACCATACACCAATAATAGACTGTAATTCGTTATTACTGTATCTCAGGCGTAATAAAAATGAACATATTCATATACCCAAGGTCATGTTCCAGGACTTGGAACTACCGACACTTACTGGCAATTTTGAACCTGCACGATCACAGTTGATCTCCGATATACATGCCAAATACGTCGAACCCTTATTAGAATTGACGGGTTATAAGTGGATTCGTAGAGACTTACCAAGCAGGGGCAAGGGAATGAAAATATTCTGCATGAAGTATAGATGTGCTCAACAAAATAAGAATAAGCAAAAGGGTGTAGAGGAAAGACATAGCGAACCCAGAGAAGGAAGAAAATTACAAGATAAAGAAGAGTGCACGGACGAACTAAATGAACCATGCTGTGCAATCGACTCTTCACGTAGAAACATCACCAATCCTCTTAAACAATTTGATTGTTTGTCGATGTATTCCATAAAATATAAGTGGTCGAAACAATTGGTAGAAATCTCGTTTACTCATATGCCTCATCCTCCTTATAGAAGGTTACCCGATATTCTAAAGCCGTTTATATTAGCCCGGTTAGATATGAGAGCTAACGAGTTATATCACGAGATTCTTGAGTGTAACGATTTCAAACACATCCAACACCTCATATGCTTCACAAAGGTACAGAACTTTTGGTCTAAACAGAGAAACATCAAGAAGGAGGAGTCTACGAAGTCAGCATTTCGGAAGTTTTTTAGTAGTTAATTTATGGATGCAAAATTGTCTAGTAATGGAAGGACGCAAAACTGATTGTCAGTATAATTTGTAGCAAATTTCCCAATCGAGCTAGGGCTAGGGCTAATATTCCAAAACGTGATTTTCACGTGACACATATTTTGGGGACGTATCACTCCTAGGTCGATCTCCACACTACACACACTACATTGATTAAACCCTAGATATAGGCATTTAAAGTATAAGTTTTGATGTATTAAATCATTATGGATGTAAAGATACGATAAGTGATAATGACAAGATAGTTAGTAGAACTTAGTCCCACCTTTTAGATTGAAAAGAAACCCCCAATTTTATAGTGAATAACAATATTAGTAGTTGGTAAATACATCAAGTTGCATAGTACGAATTTCATCGTAGTCAAAGTGAACATCTCCAAGTATTGAATTCCTTTCCGTTGTAATTGTTGGGGATTTTAACGTAATCTTCTGGCTTCACGTTCAGATTCCATCAAGCACAAGATGTCGTTTTCTCTGACTGGTCCCTTGACGTTTCTGACAATAGTTCTGGAAGAGTCTTCAATGAATTCAACTCTAACTTGGGTGACACCACCTCTGGATCCGGTTCTACCCAAGACTTTGATAACTTTAGCTAAAGTAACTGGAGTTTTAGTGTCCTGTGAATGTTAGTATATGAGTTCTTTCATTTCACCAATCTAGTTGATTTCCATCACTTTATTATACATACCATTTTGTATATTTGTATATGATAAATATGTGAGAGAAAAGAAGAAAAGTCAATCAAATTTTTCAATGTCTATACCAGAGCTCTGAAAATTTTTCGTGCGAATGAAAAAAAGTAACCTGCAAAACTTGAATGTTCAGAAATTGAAGATAAACTGTAAACTCACCAAAAACCTCGAAATGAGAATTGCCCATTAACCTGCAAAATCAAATCCTTGCTGTCAAAGTCAACCCGCAAAATACGTCTACACACAAACTCTTAAGTTGATCCGACTGTTGCAAATTATGTATTTGCGCGACTATGCTGATATTGGTTTTACACAATAACAGCTCGTAGAAAAGAAATATAAAACCGATTTGGTCTATGTGACGGGGGTCGCTCCAGGGAGCATATGCAGAGTCATCAAAGGCTAATGTTTGGATTGTTCGGTGATTGTATGAGCCTCGTAAGTTGCGGCTCCGCATTTATCTCCGACTTCCGATAAGATACAAACAATTTTCAAAATTGCCACCCGAGTTAATTCCAGTATATAAAGTTGACACATTGAACTCACTAGTTTTAAGAAACTCACACAACCAATGTCTACCACCTCACAAACAGAAACCACTCACAGTACGAGTTCCGTAACTAAAGAACACGATTCCAAAGTTGCCAGACAGCGCGCTGACCGGCCAACTTATGCTTGGGGTCGTTCCTTTAAAGATTGGTTCAGACATGCTTGGCTTAACGAATACTCCGATGAACAGGTAGAGAAAAACTTACTTTCTGCCTTACCATTCTATCCTGAGTCTGACGGCAAGAGGCGGGCACTGATAATCAACACAGACATCGGTGATGGCAAATTCATACACGAGTTTTTTATCGAAAATATTGAACCAGAGGATCCCAACAATAAAAAGTTAGCAAAGTCGATAGAGACTCGTGATGTTGTGTTGGTTCACGGGTATGCAGCCTCACTTGGATTGTTCGTGGAGAACTTTGATGCGTTATCTTCAATTCCAGGAATCCGGATCCATGCCATCGATTTGTTGGGATTTGGATTCTCAGCAAGACCTACTTACCCGTCATTTTCATCAGAAACCAAGCAAGACATATACGAGAACGAAAACTGGTTTATTGACTCTATAGAAGAGTGGAGAAAGCAGAGAGGAATCAATAAATTTGTATTAATGGGCCATTCCTTTGGTGGATATTTGAGTTGTGCTTATGCTCTCAAGTACAAGAAGCAAAACTTTGTCGAAAAGTTGGTGTTGATTAGTCCTGTTGGGCTAACAAGAAGTCGATATTCGATATCCAAGAGTGACTTAGCCCCTGCAATTACCAAACAAGAGAAAAACCGTCAAGAACAACTAGACATTGTGAAGGTAGAACTTGATGATCAAGAAAAAATCGTAAATGGCGAAAGCGACGTGACTGCTAAGCTTTCAGAGAAGGATCTAGAAATAGAAGCGCACTTAAATGAGTTATTAAGCAAGAAAAGGGGCCGGTTATTAAACTATATGTGGGCTAACAACCTCTCGATATTTTCGTTGGTCCGTAATATGGGCCCTGCAAGATCAAAAATGATATCGGGATGGACAACAAATAGGTTTGCCAGTATACATAGAAAAGACCCACAACAATTTCAATATTTTCATGACTACATGTACAGAACTTTTAACGGAAAAGGTTCTGGGGAGTATGCCTTGACAAGAATTTTGGCATTCGGTGCTCTTCCTAGGTTTCCATTGTTGGATAGGTGTCCACAAGTCTTTTCCCAAATGAACTTACCAACCCTCTGGATGTTTGGTGATGACGATTGGATGGACGAAAAGTCGGGTTTGGAAATGGCAAATGAAATTAACAAACTAGCCAATAAGAAGGACTTGGCTGAATATGCAATCACACCTAGAGCCGGTCACCATCTCTACTTGGATAATCCTACCTCCTTCACCTCGGATATATTTAATTTTTTGGGACTCTCCAAACCATAGAGTACGTTAATCCTTGAATAACTTTTCCATTTCGACTCCATAGAAATCTTGTAAACTTCGTAAGTTCTGTTGATAGCTCAATTCTATTTGCTTGAATTGTAGATCCAAGTCTTGCGCCATCTCTTGTCTCTTGGATGCAATTGACATCTCCAAAGATTTCAATTTGTTGATGATCTCACTTGAGAATGATAAGAATCCCTTACTAAGGATCTGGTAGGGGTTTGCAACCTCAATATTCATAGTAGTATCAGCAGTTGTCTCGGGGTGGATACGTGAAGTTTGTTCATTTGTTGTGGTTAGATTTGCAATGTCTTCGCTGATAGTCGTTGAACTCTCGAGAACTTCATCCACAGTTGTCGAGTTAGCAATGGGGAATTCGGACTCAGTAAAGCCCTGCTTGGTCAATACGTTATAACCCAAAACGTTTGTCTTCAACTTTTTTGAATTTGAAGACTGTGCCTCAGCCATATTGAGCAAGTCGTGGCCTGCAGTCGGATTAAATTTAATGGCTTTTGTTGTATTTACTGGTTTGGCTCCTCCATTTCTCTCACTCTGGCTACTCTGGCTCTTTTGTGAAAGTGGATCGGAATTATCCGATAGTAATTTTGGTACGAACTCAATTAAAGTGCTCGTTAGCGATTTTGCAGCCGAACGTAAGCTTTTAACGGAAGCCAAAGAGTCTGTAGAGGTGCTTGAAAGAATTCTGTTGTTGCAGCGACGTTTCACAAACACCAGTTCATCATCCGAATAGGTATTACTTTGCATAGAGGATCTCTTATGATTCAATTTCAACAGTTTGGATGCTGGGAGCAAATTAGCACCTCCTCCCGCAAGATTCACCACTGGAGTATGTTTGATGTTATGAAATGGTGTGAATTGAAACTCAGAATCCTCAATAATCGAACAAGAGGTTGTGCTAGCATGTGGTAAAATAGCAACATCTTCAGAAGAGAGAGTTTTGGGAATAACACTATCAACGTCTTGCAAGGGACCATCTGAAGATAATTCCCACATGTCTTTAGTGCAACGTGAATTCTTCTTTTTTCCATAACTCTTGGAAGCTTTGGAGACTGGAAATAAATTCATTGTGGATTGCTCTTGTAAGATGCTTTGATTATGTGGAGTCAATTTCATTTCTATCTGCTTGTGATTTGAGGTAGAGTCGGATTTATTGGGATATCTAGGCCTCAATTTCCTTAAACGAATTGCAGGGGTTGGTGTTGTGGGAAGTTTTGGCTTCGAGGGACCTAGTATATTAAGAAGTTTTGCATTGATAACTCGCCCGCAAGTTTCACTGATCTCTTTTTGTTCACCGAGACATTTGCCAGAACTATTTGGAGAGTCACTTGAAACCACAGATCCAACATGTAGTGGAGAAGACACTGTAGAGATTTTATTAGGTTTGCAGAATCTAAATGCTTGCTTTAAGTTCAGATTAAAACATTGAGATGATTGTTGTTTCTGAAGCACAATGTTCAACCGAATTTTTCCCAAAAATACATTCTTGCTTTCTATATTTACTCTTGGCTGTATGTCAAAGTTGAGCTCATAAGACCCATTAGATCCACTAAAGCTCACCAACCCCCAAAGATCGAAAATAAGAAGCTGTAGGTTATTCTCTTGATGCCATATAGCGAGTGTAGTGTCCGTGATTTGAACAAAAAGTAGTTTCTGATCAAGGAAAGATTTATTCAAAACCAGTTCCAGTGAGCATTGGATACTTGAAAGTTGGTACAAGCTCTTGAAAGAAATATTGTATTCGTTGAGATAGTAAAGAATTTTCAAATCCCCAATTTTGCATCCAAATAAATCAGATCCATCCAGACCAAAGAAGTCCAAAATGAGGTTATCCTGAGTAAAAATATTCAACTCGCTCACAAGTTGTACTATGTAGTTACATTTGGTGAATTCTTTATTTTCCAACATAATCTTCTTGAATCTTTCGATATATTGGGAATTACTCTTCAAAATCGCATTTATACAAGCCGAAAACTCCTTACGATTGGGGTTGGTAACCAAACTAAGGAGAAACATAGATGAGACGGTACTTGAAAGTGCAGTGGAAAACGCATCTTCCACGACTGTTGCAATACACAGCTGGACTACTTTCGATACTTCGGCCGACTGTCTTGTTAGTACTTGTGACCTCACATAACTTTGGTATTACTAACAACAAACAAAATCCAAACCTTCCCAATTTGAGAACAAATTGACCGACAATAGTTGTTGGTATATAGTAATATTAGCACATAACACTGCAAATCTGATATTTTGATAATACTGGGTACTTGATTAACTATTCGTTGAAGTAATTCCAGACATCTTAGGTCGTAAGAAGAGTCCCACAACACCTCAGATATATCGCAAAGAAGATCATTCAACAGGGCCAAGAGAAGATCATCCTCAGAAGTGGACTCTTCATTGAAGTCTGTGAATACTACTTCTAGCAATTCAACTAAAGCTTTTGCCGATTTCATATCAAATTAAAGAGTAGAAGTCCTCCGTGGTGGCTGTAAAATCAATTAACTGTATATTTTCTATATGCAGTCCGAAATGTTGCGCTATTGGAATGATTTATCTTTAAGCCCCATGGAGTAGGGGTTGTGCAAGAGATGGGCGTCATTCTTTGGGGGTCTAGGAAACTTCCATGCTGTTTAGGTAAATCTTTTCTTACCACGAAGTGTATATAGAAACAAATATATTTAGCTCTTACTTTTACATCACAATACGCTTGTTTAGAAAAAGATTAAATACGACCCTCGTAAAAATTCGTCTCTACAGGCTCCAAATCTGACTAAATATTCATCACAAAACTTAATTAACGTGCGAATATATGAATCTGCAAGGACACGACCATTTACGAATTCCCCTGGCAATTTAAGGTACCAGGAAGAGTCCTCAGAAAGTATATTTAGTGCAAGGTGTTGCTTTTAGTATCTCCATAATTGTGTCTAAAAAACATTTTGAACCCGGAAATAGAAATGTGGCTGGGTAAAGAACATCGATCATAGACTCACTAAGGTTGTTAACTCCAACATTTAGCGCAGTTAGAATTGGCTTATATATAATAATGTTTCAGCTGAAATTTTGCAACTTCCGTAGATCTGAAAAACCATACTTGCATTGTTGGCCATAAAATGTATTTGGTCAACTTTGAGATTCAGTGATGTTTTAGTCTTGATTCGACAAAATTTTGCACATATGTTTGGTAATTCACAACCAAACTGTAGCTCTTCAGAGCTACTTGCAATGTTGTCCTACACCGCAAGCTTTTCCTCTATATCTTGTAATTCACAATATTTACGGTTAACGATATAGTTGGGGAAAGTTAGTATGTGTAGGAACGTACTACATCAATTGTAATGCTTGATTTATCTCCTGTAGTTATTTATTTGTAAAGAATTGTGTTCTCAGTCAATTTATTAAACTTAATGCTCGAAAAATGACCCAATGTATATATAAATTAGACATACTAGTTATTTGAAACCAGGTGCTACTGCTGTTTGTCTAGCAATCTGGTGTTTCAGTGACTCTTCAGTTTATACAGATACCTATCTATGACTGGCAGCTCTACCTGCAGGACATTTTCCTACACAAAAATTTTAACTCTGAAATGAGTAACTCGTCAGACATCTTTACAACCAAACATGACCGTGACAGACCAAGAGTTGATTGACTTGTTTAGTAAAGTTGGATTTGGAGAGAAGAAGTCGGGTGAAATCGTTAAGAATAAGAAAGTCTCGAACTTTTTGTATGAAATATTAAGTAGCACTGCCAGTGATGGCTTGGATGATAAGAAGTTGGCGTTATTGCACCAATTAGCAGTTGAAAGTAAGGGTGCAGTGATCCCACACCGTGAGACAATTGTTTCAGCTATCATCGATGGAAGAATCAAGACAAACTTGCAAATTTCTGGTGGTGTGGCATATGTGAAGAATGTTGACGTGGTCGATGAAGTTGCTTTCAATGATGCCGCTGGTGTAGGAAAGGAGATGAGTGAAAGTGATGTCAAGGCTGTGATTTCTCAATACATCACGGACAACAAGGCCGACATCGAGAGCAAGAGATATACTATGGTCCCTAAAGTATTAGGTGAACTGAAGAAGTTACCTGAATTGAAATGGGCTGCTCCATCCTTGTTCAAGCCTATAATCGACGAATTATTTTTAGCTCTTCTTGGTCCTAAGGACGAAAGAGACGTTGTGAAAAAGGAAAAGAAGAAGAAGGCTGCTCCAACCAAGGATTCCCCAGTAGAAAAGGAACGTTCTATGTTCCTGGAAGGTTTCCTTGGTGAATTACACAAACCTGGTGAACAACCTCAGAAGTACCCCGAGTTGTTGGTTGAACAAAATCGTATAACTCAAGGCAGAGTTTTCACACGTTTCCCTCCTGAACCTAATGGGTTTTTGCATATTGGTCATTCCAAGGCTATTATGGTAAACTTTGGATATGCTCAATATCATGATGGTGTATGTTATTTGAGATTTGATGACACCAACCCTGAAGCAGAAGAAGATGTTTATTTCCGTTCTATTCTCGGAATGGTAGATTGGCTTGGATACAAACCATGGAAAGTCACATACTCATCTGACTACTTCGATGAGTTATATGCTCTTGCCGAGAAGCTTGTCCAAGTAGGTAAGGCATACGTCTGTCACTGTACTTCAGATGAAGTAAAGAAACATCGTGGTCTCAAGGAAGACGGGACTTTGGGTGGTGCCAGAACCGCTTGTGCTGAAAGGGACGCAGACGTAGAGACCAACTTGCGCAAATTCCGTGCCATGAGAGATGGTGAATATCAAGTTGGAGAAGCTACATTACGTATGAAACAGGACTTAGAATCACCTTCCCCTCAGATGTGGGATTTGGTGGCTTACCGTGTTTTGAACACTCCCCATCAACGTACTGGTGACAAATGGAAGATCTATCCAACTTATGATTTCACCCACTGTTTAGTTGATTCCTTTGAAAGCATTACACACTCGTTATGTACCACCGAGTTCCGTCTCTCACGTGAGTCCTACGAATGGTTGTGTGACGAGTTGAAGGTGTACCGTCCTGCTCAACGTGAGTATGGTCGTTTGAATATCGAAGGAACTGTTTTGTCCAAACGTAAGATTGCCAAGTTGGTGAACTCTGGTATTGTGCGTGCATGGAACGATCCAAGATTGTATACTTTAGAAGCAATCAGACGTCGTGGGGTACCTCCAGGAGCAATTTTGTCCTTCATCAACACTTTAGGAGTCACCACTTCTACCACCAATATCCAGGTCATTCGTTTTGAAAGTGCCGTTAGAGGGTTCTTGGACCACACAACTCCACGTTTAATGATGGTGTTGGATCCAGTTGAGGTGATTGTTGAAAATGTTGAAGATGACTATGAAGAAGTTCTTGAAATTCCTTACAAGCCAGGAAAGGGTGGAGAGTCATTTGGATCCAGAAAGGTTACATTTAGCAAGAGAGTATTTATCGATAGAAGTGATGTTCGTGATACTCCTGCAGATCCAGATTACTTTAGATTGGCTCCTGGACAGCCATTGGGCTTAATGAAAGTTCCTCACACTTTAAGTTACGTGAGAAGCGAGAAGGATGCCCAAGGTAAGATTGTCAAGGTGTATGTTAATTATGACAAGGAAAGCACTGCCAAGCCGAAGACCTTCGTCCAATGGGTTCCTCAGGATAACATCAAGGTAAAGCAAGTTCGTATTTACAAACAATTGTTCAAGAGTGAGAATCCATCAGCACATCCAGAAGGATACCTTGCCGATATCCACGAAGATTCAGAAGAAATCGTCGAAGGAGCCCTTGTTGAACGCTCTTTCAACGAGATTAAGGCCAAATCTCCTCTCAACGTCGCCATCGAAGGCAGCGAATTCAACATCAAGGAAAAGGAAGGTCCTGAAACTATCAGATTCCAAGCCTTGCGTGTAGGTTACTTCTGTGCTGACACCGACTCAACCGATTCTGAAGTTATCTTGAATAGAATTGTCACTCTTAAGGAAGATTCATCCAAGAGTTCATAGAGATACATAATAGTTTTATACTTGTACTGTTTCTATATAAATAAATGCACATAATAATTCTAATAAGAGCTAGTCCGACAGCAGCCACAATACAATGAAAAATGTTAGAAATACCAATGTCACATTGCAAGAGTAAGTTGGGAATTCAGCAGATGCCACAGAGATATTTCATAGAGAAGAACCACCAGTCAGACGATTCTATTACATGAAACAAATGCTTGATTATGTGTACCCTGTCCAAAGGTACTAATATGGATTTGTAAGGGCCTTCCTTTGTACTCCAGTATGAGTCCAAGTCATTTGTGTGGATTGTATCAGAATGAAGGTGTACCTAGAGTTAACTTTATTAAGACTTGCCAGCAAATATGACAACCTGGTTATTGTGTCTTACTATGTGCCATGAATTCACATCTGCTGGCACTAGCCTAACTAGTTGCTTTCAGTCATCATAATTAGAAGTTTGCTGGCTCACTCTCAGGAAAATTTGTTTGTATAATTCGTCTTTTCTTAAATTCTTAAAGTGGTTTATTATCTAATTAGTGCATGTGCCTGGCATATAGCAATAAAATAACAGCCATGTCTGATTAATACACATTAGCGAAAGATTCGGTAACCTGTTCTCCACATTAGTAAATCTCCACATTAATAAATATTCTGCACATTAGTTAGTTTTCCACATTGGTGATATATTCTCCTCTTTTGGATTCTACAAGTTAATGTCCCACAAGAATAGACCAACTAGCAAGAGCTGCTGGTTATCATAGCCTTCACGAAGTGAAATACCCAACATTCAACTTAGTGGTACCTTTTTTCTGGTTTTATCTTCACAAGACAGAATATTTGTGATAACTAGAATTGCTCTCGAACGCGATTCATCTCATTAACAAAGATCTCAAAAAACGCGTTTTGAAATTTCTAAGTTTCACTGAAAGATAATATTTTTATGACAGCGTAAGCTAGGCGATGTACCATAGACATACCCAACAATATACACTAGCAACTAAACTTCTATGTTAACTTCATTGATCGTTTTAACTCAGCTCAGGTACTGGCTGCAAAAAGTCGTGCTACACACGTCTTCCCTTGCAATTGTTGGGGTGCGTCAGTGTATCTTGATTGCGCGACAGGGGTTTGGAAGGCGGCGTAGTTGAAAATTTTTCGTCGTGGAGTGAGGAGGGGAGCGCAACAAAAAATAATAAACCACGTGAACCCTTATCCGATAATCCCATATCGTCCCATACCCGTCCATATCGTCCCATATCTAAGCATAGTATTTTAGCGCCCCTCCAGCCAACGGACATAACAACATATCTCTTTATCTGTATTTTCACTGCGTATAAACTAGTGTAGTGGGTGCAGAGCCCCCTAAAGTTAGGTATCTCTAGACTTTAGCGAAATTTAATTATACATAGTTCCGTTCTAAAATTTCTTCCTTGAGTAATTCTCTACATTTTTTCGCGATGGTTGGGATAAGTGGTTCGGAGTCCAAATTTCACTCGGAGGAACATATCGGAGACAATACTACAAAACGGAGACAATATAGGTAGATATTAGTTGGTATATCGTCCCACGGAGATATATGGTTTTTTCATTCCGAAACATCCTTCCGTAGATTGAGATCGTATCAAAATGTCTTCCCCATGGCACTCCCCATAACACATTTCCATCTCCGGAGATCACAAAGACAGAACGCGCAATTTCCGCCTTGGTAATTACAATCATATTACCCTTGAGGCAGTATCTGACAGCTTCGGCCAGACATAACTAGCCACTCCACCAGTAGCCAGCCGTCCTTATACTGTCGTGTAATCTAGTTTGTTCTTTTAGCTCCCCACCTTTTCTACTAACAATCCTCACAATGCTTCCATCCCTTCTTTCCCCCCTATGAGCCAACATTTTGTTTTGTGTAACATACAGTATTTTTTATGTACTAATTTATTGTGGTGCGAGGAGGGGGCACGATTCTTTTTTTCCCTATCTGAGCATATTTAAAGATGTGATGCCCAAGAATTTGAAAAATTTTGCGTTTAGTGTTTAAAGAATAACAAAATTAAAGACAGAGTTCAAGTAATGTCTATGACTATGGTTTGTGTTAAGCTAGCTGGTACTAGCAACACTGAAAACGCCAAATTGAACTCGGATATGGTAGTAGAAGTCCCAAGAACTTCTACTACTCAAAATATAGAAACAACATCTAGTGGTGAAGCCTTTGCATCCGACAAGAATATCAGTGGTGCATCTTATTTATTTGAATCTAACGGAAACGCAACCAATTCCGCTAATACTACCATAGAAGGTAAGTCTACTGGAAAAGTTGGTCAAGGTATTTATATTGCATCTAAGAAAAGTATTGGATCATCCAATGCTGACAATTTATCAAACATTTTCAAATCAACCAATTCATCAACCAATGTGACTACTGCTACCATCAATATTTTATCAGGAGCTAAAAATGTCTCTTCCCCTACCACCCCTACTAAAACTGAAAATGCCACCACTATCGACTCCAACAGAAACATAAAAAGTCCGACCTTCGGTAACACTGGGAGTCGCGCCGCCACCGCCACAATCAAACTCCCAAACTATTACCAACCAAAAAAAATCTCCTCGCTCAAAAATGAGATAAGGTCTCTGCAGGAAAATCTCTCCACAGAAAAATCAACTGACACAGAATCAAAAGACAACCTCACAAAACCACTTTTGTTACGTAAGAAGTCTGGGGAACTTGTCAAGTCATCATTAAAATTGTCTTTGCTTGCAAAATCAATGTCTACCTCGCAATTAGGATCTCCAAACAAATCTGTTCGTTTTGCATCAAGACTAACCAATATTAAGATGTTCGATGGAAAGGACTCTCCAAGTGTAGTATCAACCAACGAAAACACTCCACTCCATTCGCCCAAATTAGGTGAAGACGACTTGGATGAACTTGCATTCTCACCTAAGAAAGATTATTTCTGGAACTGGGACGTCAAGGAAGACATGTCTTCTGAAACAAGTAGTGAGGATGAGTTAGACTATTGGTACAATACTGGAACTGAAGGATCCAATGGTTCCGCATGTACCTACAAGATTGAATCTCATGACATTCCTTCTCATCACCCCCCTGCCCCAGTTTTCCTCCATTCTGCTCGTCTCATTGAAGAACATTCACTCCCATTCATTTCTGGACTTATTAACTGCCAAAACATTGCATTTGAAAAGAATTTACAAATCAAACTTACACTTAATAACTGGAAGACAAACGTGATTTTCTCTCACAAATTTTTCCACCACTTTAAATCCCTTCCGCTCAACGTTGACCAATTTAAATTCAAGATACCCTTGAAAGAGCTCTTGGATAACCATCCTTCAAAAACCGCATTTTCAAGTATTCAACTTTGCATAAAGTATGAAAGTGCCGGTAACGTGTTTTGGGACAATAATCATAATAGGAATTACCATATTCTTGTCAAGAAGATCCAAAAACCACAGAAACGCAGCCAATCTCCTCAACCAACCATCAAGGAAGAGTTTCCTCAGTTCGACGAGCTTGTTAACAAGCTTATGTCATTTCAAAAGAGTTCCACTATGTCCATCTTGGGTACTGATAACAACGACTACGTGTTATCTCCTACAAAGTCAAAGAAGTCATCGCTTAATGCTCGCTATAACAACATTAATGATGAGTTGAATGAACCAAGATCTTCTCCATCCCAACTTACCAAACCAGAAGTTGCAAATACTACACAATCGTTTATTCCTGCCATTCCAAAACATATAGGAAGACCAGGACTTAAACAATCGTTTTCATCTTCGGACATCTCGTCAACCAACCCACAAAAATACTCTCAATCTTACAAACTTAAACAACAACAAATAAGTGGAACTAACACCAACAAGTTCAACTCCTTGTCGTATACTGACTTGTTGGCTAACTATTGTTTCTCAGGCGCATCACCACAAACTACTGAGTCTCCTTCATCAAAGGTTACATCTGTGTTAATATCTCGTGATGTACCATCCCCATTAAGATCATCGTGTGCTACTCCTACTCCAGCATCTACATTTTACTCTATGAGTGATTCAATCCATATTTAATTCTTATTATTTAAGACCATCTTTCTACCACCACAACTAATAATTCTAATTCCAGAGTTCATATCTCAAACCATCACATTTCCTATCTTCTCTCAAGTTTGCATTTCCTGTTCAATTCTGCATTTCACTTTTATTACATCCTTTGGTATTTAAGGTATCTTTATATATGTTAATAAATCTTTTCTAGTTTTACATTTAGTAGTGGTAGACAGTTTTAAAACTATTTCGCTATATACTCATATTTATCAGGCAGTCTGATTTACAGTCTAGAACCATATTTGATCTAGTTGCCAAATATTATCATAAAACTGATGACAGGAAGTCTTCTGGTGATGAAATACTTCCTCATTCTTTAGTGAGTAGTGATTCACTGAACAGATGGTTATTTCTTCGCCAAAAACACTCGTAGTATGTGGTGATCTCTACGGCACTTTGGTAAGTATTCTCTCAATAGTATATCCCTTCGCCTGAAATGTTTTACAGTAACATCCAAGCAGAGATAGCCAATGCGATGTATCATTATAAGGCTGTATTTGTAGGTGTATGGAGTTTCACAGATTTCATTGCGTTCTTCGCTCTATTGAGACAACCATGGTCTGTCCTCCCAGAAGCTACTATCATTGATCATATCCACATACAATTCTTTAATCTCTGCTTTTTTTCTTCCCTTTTCTAAGCGTTGGAGTTGTCTTTTACTCAAGCCCAGTTCTTGAGCGGGTTCCTTCCAATCGTCAAAGTGTCGTACCAAAATAGTACCCTTTTTAAACATTTCAGGCTCGTTATTATAATTTATACCAAACTCACTGAATAACAATTCATTCTTATCCTTCAGAAGAGATCCCATTAGCTTTTGCTCTGCTTCTTGAGGAGTTAGGCCCCCTCGTTCCACCAACGTCCAGAACGTTGTGTTGTATAGGTTATTGATATGGCAGTCCACTTGACGCCAACTGAAATAGTCTCGTATTATATTGAAGTTTGGGTATATGACAACACGAGCATCAAAGTTAGGAAGTCTTTCCGTCAATAGCGGTTTCTCTGGGAATTCTAGTTGCCAGTAGTAGTAGTATCTGGTAGAAATCAATGAAGCAAAGGTGGACACTAACTTCATCTCTCTACGTTCAAAAAGAACACATTGACGCCTCAATAGGAACGAATACTCATCAGAGTCTCCATATGCCATCATTATATCCGGATACTGCTCAACAATCAGGCGTGCAGCCGAGTTCATTACTTTTAAAGCCCTGGCATCGTTCGGCTTGTCAAATTTATATTCTTGACTAAATTTGTGAAACCCTTTACCATCAACTCGTACAATTAGATACGTATCAGGTAAGAGATAATTCTCCCTTTCGAACTGTTTGACATACTCGAATCTTGATTTCGCCATGGTTAGTTAGGTGATTTCATCTTTAATATCTTAAATAAATTTTAGATATTGGAAAAATGCGGTCACGTGAAAAAAGAGATGCTATCAAGAGTATATGTATATACTGAAACTATTTGATGTAGCCGGAATCGATACTGAATAGAAAGTTGATTACTAAATATATATCGCTCAACCCAGACCTTTGTTCTTGCTTCCAGGGTTTCGTTCTTTTGTTAAGTGTCTGGTAGAAAAACCCCCAAAAATGGAATAAATATATAAGAATCAAACTTTCCAAGCACGTAGCTGGTAGAACCAGTATCTAAACTATCCTGTAATCATTTTGGGAATGTTTCCAAAGCTTTCGTTATATTTGTTATCAGGAAACTTACCTTATTAATTCAATCAGGTACGCACACTACCCAATATACAAATTCAACCTTAATCAGTATATGTATCTAGATCTTGAGTACTGAAACGACACGCTTGATATAAAACTGAAATGGATTAATGAGTGGATGTACCTCTATGCATCAAAGAAAACGAACAACAATTGTCTGTATTCTAAGAGCCTCAAGTAGGCTCGAGGTTGGATTAAGTCACTCAGGGAATTGTTGAAGTCTAAATGAATATTTATCTATCGATTATTTAGCACCAGGATTCAGCACCGTATCATTTAACTTGAATGGCTTTCCCGATCGTCTTCGACGATCCAGCTCAATCATAGAATCAATGCTAAACATTTGATACTAACCAAAAATGGCCAAAAAAGAGTTGCATAACCAATTTTTCATCACGAACATTTTAGCACGTGATCTCATCTACCAAAATTTTCCCTCTGATGAGATATAAAATTTTTACAACCAATCCATAGATAATCATTGAAAACAAGGACAAAGTCTTTAATATGGGGGCGAAGTATAGAACACTCGAACGTGAAGAACGGTTCTCCAACCCACCAAAGGATAAGAGTGCTTACCCAATCTTGAAAGAAGCCGTCGCTCCTCATGTTGGATCATTTAATGCCTTAACTGAGGGACCAGACGGTGGGTTATTAAACCTTGCCGTCAAGGATATTGGAAGCAAGACCATTTTCGACACCAACAGCACCGACAGATTAGGAAACAAGTTGAAAATCAGAGTCGACTCTGTTCAATTAGCTAAACCACAAGTTCCAAGAAATGATAAATTGTCTGTAAACAGACAAACTTTACCTTTTGAATGTAGAGAGAGAATGAGCACTTATAGATCCAGATTGATGTTGAAAGTTTCTTGGAGTATTAATGACGAAGAAGAAGTATCAGAAGTCAGAGAAGCTGGTCAAGTACCAGTGATGTTGAAAACTAATAGATGTCATTTAGAAAAGTTGTCACCAGCAGAATTGGTGGACCATAAGGAAGAAAGTGATGAATTGGGTGGTTATTTCATTGTTAATGGTATTGAAAAATTGATCCGTATGTTGATTGTTCAACGTCGTAACCATCCAATGGCCATTATCCGTCCTTCCTTCGGTAACAGAGGTGCTTCATATACTAAGTTTGGTATTCAAATCAGATCAGTAAGACCAGATCAATCCTCTCAAACCAACGTTTTACATTACCTTAATGATGGTAATGTGACATTCAGATTCTCATGGAGAAAGAACGAATTCCTTGTGCCCGTAGTCATGATTTTGAAGGCACTCATTGAAACCAATGATCGTGAAATTTTCGACGGTATTGTTGGTTCTGAAACTTCAAACTCGTTTTTAACTGATCGTTTGGAATTATTATTGAGAAACTACAAATCTTACAACTTATTTTCTAAGCAGGAAACTTTGGCCTACTTGGGTGATAAATTCAGAGTTGTCTTTGGTGCTACTCCAGATGTTTCTGACATTGAAGTTGGTAAAGAAGTTTTGAACAGAATTGTGTTGGTTCACTTAAAAGACAACACTGACAAGTTCAGAATGCTCTTGTTTATGATTAGAAAGTTATACGCATTGGTTGCCGGAGACTGTGCCCCAGATAATCCAGATGCCACTCAACATCAAGAAGTCTTGTTGGGAGGTTTCTTATATGGTATGATTATCAAGGAAAAAATTGATGAATACTTGCAAAACTTTAAACTTCAAGTTCAATCAGATATAAATCGTGGTGTGGCCATAAATTTCAATGATCGGAAGTACATTTCTCGTGTGTTTATGAGAATTAACGAAAACATTGGGCAAAAATTACAATACTTTTTATCAACTGGTAATTTAGTATCACAATCTGGTTTAGATTTGCAACAAGTCTCGGGTTATACTGTTGTTGCCGAGAAAATTAACTTTTACAGATTTATTTCTCATTTCAGAATGGTCCATAGAGGTTCTTTCTTCGCTGAATTGAAAACAACTACCGTCAGAAAGTTATTGCCAGAATCTTGGGGATTTTTGTGTCCTGTACATACTCCCGATGGTTCTCCATGTGGTTTGTTGAACCATTTATCGCACAAGTGTAAGATCTCCACTGAAGCTGCTGATGTTTCTCAAGTACCTAAGGCATTGGCTAAATTGGGTGTTTCGCCTGCCCATACTTTTGCCGCTGGACCTGAATTATGTTGTGTCCAATTAGACGGTAAGATCGTCGGTTGGACTACCCATGAACAAGGTAAGGTAGTTGCTGATACTCTTAGATTCTGGAAGGTCGAAGGTGAACATGGTTTACCACTTGACTTGGAAATTGGATATGTACCACCTTCGACAAAGGGTCAATACCCTGGTCTTTACATTTTTGGTGGACACTCCAGAATGATGAGACCTGTTAAATACTTACCATTAGGTAAGACAGATATTGTTGGTCCATTTGAGCAAGTATACATGAACGTAGCAGTTACTCCTGCCGAAATCGAAAACAACGTACACAGTCACGTTGAATTCTCCCCTACAAACATTTTGTCCATTTTGGCCAACTTGACCCCATTCTCGGACTTTAACCAATCTCCAAGAAATATGTACCAATGTCAAATGGGTAAGCAAACCATGGGTACTCCTGGTGTAGCATTGGTTCACAGATCTGATAACAAATTATACAGATTACAAACAGGTCAGACTCCAATCGTCAAGGCTAACTTATATGACGATTATGGTATGGATAATTTCCCTAACGGTATGAATGCCGTTGTTGCCGTAATTTCATACACTGGTTATGATATGGATGATGCCATGATCATCAACAAGTCCGCTGATGAAAGAGGATTTGGATACGGTACTGTCTATAAAGTTGAAAAGGTTGATTTATCACAATCAAGAAGAAAGGGTGACCCAATCACGCAACATTTTGGATTTGGTGAAGATGAATGGCCCGAATCCTGGAAAGAAATCTTGGAAGACGATGGGTTCCCAAGAATTGGATCCAGAGTGGAAGAAGGGTCGCCAGTTGTTGCATATTACGATGAGACCTTGGGTAAGACTAAAGTAAAGACTTTCCACTCATCAGAACCAGCATATATCGAAGAAGTTAAATTAATTGGTGACGACGTTGGAGACTCCGAATGTCAAATGATTACCATCAAATATAGAATTACCAGACAACCAAACATTGGAGACAAGTTCTCGTCTAGACATGGTCAAAAAGGTGTTTGTTCTAGAAAATGGCCACAAATCGATATGCCATTCTCCGAAACTGGTATTCAACCAGATATCATCATTAACCCCCATGCTTTCCCATCTCGTATGACGATTGGTATGTTTGTTGAGTCTTTGGCTGGTAAGGCCGGTGCTTTGCACGGGACTGCTCATGATTCTACTCCATGGAAGTTTAGTGAAGACGATACTCCAGCTGACTTCTTTGGAGAACAATTAGCTGCCGCTGGATACAACTACCACGGTAACGAACCTATGTACTCCGGAGCTACTGGTGAAGAATTGAGAGCCGATATCTACATTGGTTGTGTTTACTATCAAAGGTTGAGACATATGGTTAACGATAAGTTCCAAGTCAGATCCACTGGTCCTATCAACTCATTGACCATGCAACCGGTTAAGGGTAGAAAGAGATCTGGTGGTATCCGTGTGGGTGAGATGGAAAGAGATGCTTTGATCGGTCATGGTACTGCATTCTTGTTACAGGATAGATTATTGAACTGTTCTGATTACGCCCAAACCCCAGTGTGTCGTGAATGTGGTTCTATTCTTACGACTCAAACCACCGTCCCTAGAATTGGATCAATGGCCATGACTAGATGTCGTAGATGTGCTTCTAAATTGGAATCCTTTGTACAAAAGTTTGGCCATGTCAATGAGTCTGAAGTATGGGAAGATGGCCAAGGTAAGAAATTCGTGGGTGGTGATGACGTGACTACTGTCGCCATTCCATTCGTCTTGAAATATTTGGATTCCGAATTATCTGCCATGGGTATCAAGATGCGTTACAATGTTAACAATCGCTAGTGGTCCAATTGCATTCTCCTTCCGTCGTTTTCTTCTCTGTACACATCGATTCTTGCATCGCAGTTTCAGAAATAGTGATCACTACCATGTTAATATCTAGTGGCTCGTTACTAGAAGCTGTTTATTTTATTTGTATAATCTCTAGAACCCTTAATGAAAAGTTCTCCGTATAATATTTGAAGTATGTAACATTTTTATGAAACTGGTGCTACTGGTTCATGGAAAGTGTTAAATGTTGTTCTACCAAATGATGTGGTATATTGTTGGATATAAAATATGTGCTTGCACATATTTAGATCTGAATAGATCTGAATCGAAGAAGTTGATTCTTCTTTGTGATTCCTTAAGTATTACATCGAAACGATTAGATCATATCAAAGAATACTTGGTCAATACAAACGATCTCGTATTGTCGTGTACTGTCTTGTATTATTCTATCACCTCGTTATAATCCTCAAATCTACTTCCTTTGAATTCTCCAAAATATACAATGCATTCATCAAATCACTTCCATCTGCCCTTTCCTCGGCTTCCTTGACGTTCTCGGAGACCTTAGACAGCAAATGTCTATGAATCAACCTATCCCGCACAATATCCAAGGGAGTCTCACAGAACCAGGTCTCGTCCACGAAATTGCTGATCTCGTTCCATACCTTATCTTTCAACGACACATAATTGCCCTCAACAATGACGATTCTCGTCTCAGCATCAATGATTATATCGTCCTCTATGGGGTCCTTGAGTTCATGATCAAACGAAGGAGCTTTTATGACATCAACAGATGGATCATTGAGCCGTGATAACAACGCTACGAAAGCGTCTACGTTGAATGTGAAAGGTGCACCTCTGCGAATTATGGCTTCTTGGGCATTGGTAAGTTCGCCCAACTGTTTGCGGTACAAATGAAACCCATCTTGAGGCAACACCTGACACTTGACGGACTTGGTAACTTCCTTCAGTATATTCGACGCAAGAGTCGTCTTACCTGACCCAGGAAACCCTGCCAACGATATCAATAACCGTTTCCCAGGCTGTGTTCGTTGTTTCTCATGGTACAATTCCAACACGCGTTCACATATATCGTCAATCTGATCAGTGTAAACTATTATTGGTTTCATAGTAGAGGCGACTGTCGAGTTGTAGTGAATATACTGGAGACCTCCTCGAATTATCGGTTAGTGTTGCGATTCTCCGGTCACTATTTTCCCGCGCACAATCTATCGGAATTATGAACTTGTATTATACCGACGAGAGCTAAGTAACTGAGTCTATGTATACTATTCTTTATAAAGTTACTATTATGTAATACCTACGTATAATTAAACGTTTATCAATTGATACTAAAAAGTATTTCATTTGTTCGAGCGAGTGTTGTGGGTCTGTAATTCAATCAAATTCTGGAACTTCTCTCTATCAGTTTTGTCAATGAACGTGTTCAAAGAACGATTCCATATAGTTAAAATAGCAACAGAAAGCAGAAATACAAAACCACACACCACGAGAGAAACAACGCTAACACTCTGGATATATAGCGTGACGTCTGTGGTAGTTATTAAGTCATTTTCCTGTGACCGGAGAATCATAGGCTGTGAATGCAAACAAAGAGTAACCGAAATGATATTGAACAAAAGTCCAAAAAACTCCACCACAGATACAATTATAAAAATTTGAATGGTGTTATTCTAGAAACTCTAGCGGAACTCAATGGAAATATGGTTGCATTTAAGGCAAACTAGATGTTAGAATTATGAAACAAGAACACAATAAAGTCAACTTACAATGAAAAGCGAATAAAAGCTCGTAAACACACAGATCGGAGGACGATTCTCTATAAACTTAAAAGGTGCTGATACGAAGACAAGTATATATTGACCCAGGAGGGAACTGATATATAAATTAGCAAAACGTAAGTATCGCTTAAAGTTTAAAGCCAATTGGACACTTCTTCTGGCGTAGGACCATTTTCCAGCTTAACGTCTCTTTCACGAAGAAAAGACTCTTCTAATATGTTATCAACTATTGGTTTATTGTCCATTCCTTAAAGAAACTTTCATTTGTGTTTTCGCAGGCTATTTAAATGTTTTGGTGATATTTATCTAGGGATCTAAGGTCAAGCTAAAATGATCAAATATGTCAGCATCTAGAAGAAGAGAGTTAATAGTTTAAATACATGAAGACGCTTATAGCACTGAATATTCCAGCAGAAAGTGTTCTATATCACTAATATATGTGGCTGATCCTCCAATATATTTCTTAGTATGATTGATATAGGGAGCGTTCTTGAACCAAGTTTACAGGTCGCACTAGCAGAATTGTACACCTAGGTAGATAAGAATGTATTGAGAATATATTAAGAATATACATCATTTCTATACGCCTTATTAATCAGGATCGCTCTTAGGAACTCAGTCACCGCAATTCATCAGAGGTAGTAGTGTACTAGATAGAGATGTACAAATATAGAACTAATCACATTTCACTATTCTCCACTAATATTTATTAAATATCACTAAATCTTACTTAATCTCACTAAATCTCATTAAATTTCCACTAGTATTCACAAAATCTCACTTCATCATTAGAAAATTACTGAAGTTCGCAAACGCGTTCCTGCCACATTATCTCATCATGATATTATCTCACCATCGGGTTGTATATACTAACCACGATTCACCAATTCTCCATTAATACTCACCACGATTCACTAAATCTCACGAATTATCATTCATATCACTAATTTTTACTAATTTTCACTAAATCACTTCATTATTAAAGACTAAACTACTGACATTTGCAAACGCGTTCCTGCCACATTATCTCATGATATTACCTCAGCATTGGGTTGTATCTACTCTAAACAACTGTAAAATTATATACGGATTGTCCTCCAACTTACAATCTCCAGCATACACCATCTACATAAGTGACTTCCGACGAGTATGGGTTGAAAGCTTAGATCATCACCAATTAATAGAAAAGGCAAAACTGCTAGGAGTAGAAGATTTAAGGACTAAACAGTTGAAAGAAATCATCTCGTTAATCACTCTGAAGGCATGTGTAGCTGAAAATATGACCTTCGATGTCAATAATTCCAATTTCTGTGCATTGCTAGATTGCGTGGAATTCAAGTGGTCGTTTAGTTTGAAGTCGATGAAGCCTTCTGAATGTATAGATTTTCTAGCCAGTTTGAACGAACTTCAATTTACCAATCATCAGGTCCTTTTGGAGAAAATTCACCATCTTCAGCGTATTATTGAGATCAAAGATGTTTATACCAAATTCTTGATGGAGAATTTCAAGCTAAGTCATGGAATGGACTTGATTACATCATATAAACGAAACAACAAATCCGACTTGGATGCCATTGAACCGTTTGTAAAGAATAAGTGGTTGGACCATTTTGATACTTCCATAACTAAAGATATCCCTTCTGCAACGAATGATTTGAATACCTGGAAAATTGCTAGTCGAATTTGTCAAGAAACTGCTCCAGTTGCGATAAAGGATCCACTGCCATTTGAAAGCGTCCAATTCTATACATCTCCTTTAAAAGAGGATACACCAAAGAACCCCACAAAAGTTGAGACTGAAAACGATGACAATTTGGCAAACCAAGAAACGAACGAACCAAATTCTTCTCCCATAAAAAAACCCAAACGTTTCGGAGCTCTTAAAAGTTCTCGGAAATTAATAGATAAACCTCCAAAGTTGACATTCGAAAATGATGACCAAATACAAACCCAGTCTTCACCAAAGAAGAGAACAAAGAAATTTGGTTCGTTACCTGTACGCAAGAAGAAGAAGTCGTAAAGTGAGGAATCCCATCTGATATCTGGGAGCAAGCCACGACTGATATTTTTGAAAATTTAGGTGAAATATCTGTGAACCAACGAGAGGTATTGATAGACTGATTAAATTGGACTTAACAATCTGATCTTGATCATTTGTCTGTTTTCGATGGAATAATATATAGATGGATTGTGGGGGTTATAGCAGTTTTAGCGATGCTATGATGCTGTATGAAGATTATAATGATGCTATCGATCATACCAATTCGTAGATTGCAGATTTCTGATCATTTATCCTCGTTGCCAGCCAAGCCGTTCCATCTCATTATCAACTTTTTTAATGCAGCATTTTGACCTGGATCCATTTCTGCCAGGTATAATATTTCCAAGGCTGTGGACCAGTGTTGAACGAAACTTTTCAACTCATCCTGATTCAGTGGTTCATGTATATATATTGGCTTTTTCAGAGATCGAATTCCTGCCCCATCATCGTCAAATGGAACAAATTTAGATGGCAGTTTTCTAAAGTTGTCTCGGAATACCGTGGACCAAAATCGTATAAATACATCCACACAATCACCAAGTGTGGTTATAGACTTGTGATCATAATTTCGTAACATATCGAGATCTTCTCCATAGACAGTTTCCATACAATGATGAACAACTGATAAAGTTAGGATTTGTACCTCTCGAAATATTGTAGAAGCACGCTGTTGAATATTCATTGGTGTTGACCAAACAGAAGTCTCCACCTCTATCTGATCATTTTCATCCATTTCTATGTTATCTATTTGGTGGTCGTTTTCCTCCATTTGTGAGTAATTTTCCACCATTTGGTGGTGTTCTCCAATCTGTTCGTATCCCTCTATCTGTTGGTACCCCTCTATCTGTTGATATCCCTTTATCTGCCCATTTTTCACCTCTATTTTACGATTCCTTCGAATATTCTCATCATGGATCATTTGCGCGATGAACTTTGGCGTCATATCCTTCCTATAACTTACTGTCAACAAGTCATTGGCGAGCGCTTTTATGCATAGATTCTTATCATTTGAAAGTAACACCACCATCGAGTTAGGGTGGGCCATTTGAAAGTACAAACCACAATCTAGGATCGCTTCGTCTTGGGTTGCATGCTTGTCGATCTTTTGATTGATCTTTTGTCCTGAAACAACCTTACTTGCATCTGCCAACACTGAATATATCCAATCATTGGCCCAGCGAGCCAATAGTCCTACTGATTTCCCGGACAATCTCTCATCAGAATCTGTTGATGTTCTTGTAGATTTTTTTAAGCCATCCAACTCCATCATAACCATAGTAGGTATAATGATACGTAGTCCATAATCAGAGGCAATCTTTTTCAACCCATCTACGATGTTTAAGTGTGATAGTATAAAGTTTGTGTCTAATACAAGGTACGATATATTACCCTCTTCTACTATCAGATCTTCAACTACGGACATCATTGGAGTAGAATACACGGTGGAGACGTCATTTCTTGTGTAGTTGACAAAGTCAGAAATGGCGTCCACCTCTTTATCATCGTCCATGGGCACCATTTCAATATCTCCATCCTCATAACTATCTAGAGTGTAAGTTCTATTCTCAAACGCATCATTGACTCTGTCTTCAATGGTTCTGATGGTGTAATTGACCGGTTTCTTGTTACGCTTGCTTCCGCTAGTTATAATCCGATGTTGGTCCGACGAACTTAGCCCTCCTGGCGCGTACTTTGACGGTAGTGACATGAATGGTTATTTAAATGAAGTCTGGAGTTTTTGATTCTGATATATAAAATGGGCGGCCTGCATATAAGTTATTCTGATCATTAGAGACTTGTAAGAATGGCTTAGAAAACTACGAGCTGTAGAACATGGTAGAGATCTTCTTGTGAATATATACGTTCAGATAACCAAGATCACCAAATCAACAAACGAGATCAAATCAACGAATCTACGCAACAATAAGAGCATTCAATATTCATAGAGATCCGGTAACTATACAATTTTTAAGATAAACTCAAACAAACTAACTGAAAGACTCATAAAGATTATGACTATGATCATCCATGTAATTCTGTTTGTATTCTTTTCATTCATACTATCACTGACAATATCCAGGAATTCAAGAAAGACTTTACACCTATCATTTAACACTTGAACTCTTTGTTCAATTTCCAAATATTCCCGAACTCCAGTATACAATGGATGCAAGGCCGGCTCAAATGACCAGAAAAAGTCGGGGGTATCTAAAATCGAGCTGGACAAGTTGACGTCAACTCTGAGTTTAAATAGTTTCCCTGATTTCTTTAGAAGTTGGGTCCTTTTCAATCCAAGACGTCCTGTTAATGCTAGTTTTTTAGGCAATTTGGAAATCAGTTGCAAGATATTAACAATTCTGCTTTCAAATAGACATAGTTTTGTCAGTTGTGCTATAGCATGGGACATTGTAAGTTTAATTAAATGGTCTCCTGATCGAAGGGTGATCATATCGTTATAGATTCTCGGTCTATGAATTTGATTATCGTATTCAAAATGGAATTCCTCAGTTTCTATGTCTTGTTCAGCAATTGGGTTTATTAAAAGTGGAGCCGGCTCGTCAGAAGCAAAGGCCAAATCGGCCAAAATGTTCTTTTCATGTATTTCTGAAAAGTTCCAGAATACAACAATACCATAAGCGAATATAAACATTTCTGCATGATGTTTAGATACTTCTGCTTGATTATTATGTTTTGGTGAGTCGATAGGACTATGATGCTGCGGAGAAGTCGGTACGGACTGAGGAGGTCTAGGGTCACTACTTTGAGAATCTCCACTGCTGAGGCTAGCATCTTCATTCAATCTCTCAGCCTCTAACGGAGGTGCAAAAAACTGAGGCTCAGAGGGATCAAAGGGAGAACTATTGTCAAAAGTTTCTAATTCGGGGTCCATTGAATAATTATTGGCATCCTCGGGAGTTTCGACCCCAGAATAATATTCGTATAAGTGATCCGCCTGTTCACTTCTATTAATTAACTTTTCCATATACCTTTTATTAGGTAAAAGTTTGGCAGAATTATTGGACTTGACTCGAAACCCATCTGTTCCAGGAAGTAATGGCAATGCATACGGGACATATAACGATTCATCGTACATACGAGGCTTGACACCATGATTTTCTCTCAAGAATTTGGAGACTGCCGCCAAATTGAACTGTTCACATATAAAATATGCAGTCATACGACTGAATTCATGAACACGTTCTTCCTTAGGCATCAATTCAGCCCTGGAACGTTGAATCTGTGCCTGCAAATCTGAAGTAGATTGTTGAGGATGCTGAGGAGAATGTGAAGGTGGTGGCGAATTATATCTTTGTTGTTCTGGGATCAATACCAATTTCTGGGATGTTTTTGAAGTTCTTGAAGGTAATGATTGCGTGAGTTTGGGAATGCTTCGGATATTGCGACGCATGGAATCTGCTTGTTTAGGTTCGGGCAGCATGGATGTCCCACCATGATTTCTAGACCCAAGTATTGAGTTTCTAGTAGTACTTGATATCAACAGCGGGAGTCTACTTTGGCCCGATGGTATATCACTTGAATTGCTCAACAACTTGTCTACTGATATATCAGTATACTTATTTCTAAATGCCAAACGTTTCTGTAAAGCACTTTGATGTTGATGCTGTTGAAAATTATGATTTAAGCTTTGCTGCTGCTGCTGCTGTTGCTGTTGTTGTTGTTGCTGCTTCTTATAGTTCTGACCAGCAAAAGGAGCTCGTGCACCCTTTAGATTGTGAGATCTTACGTCAGTCACCAAAATTGACGGTGATCTTTTGGCTGTCGGTCTTTGATTGACCCCAGGTATGGGAGATGTCGATCTTCGAGTCGTACTGCTACTCATTATGGTATATAATCCCAAATTAATGGTAGAGTCTTTCCTATTGAACTTCAATTTTCAAGACTGAGATTAAACGCTGCAGAACCGCGTGATCTGTCACGTGTCATACACACAATGCCAAAGTACTAAAGAAAGATGAAAGGACAATTTGAAACTATCCTACAAACGAGGTTAATAAGAGCAGCATTAAATACCCTTAGTTAAAATTTTGCAGTACCGACCTTAGATAACTTCAGTTCATTGGAGTGGGCCAATTTTCTACTACTAGACTAGCTCTGATTCCACGTAGTAAAATAAATATTACTAAATGAGAGGTAAAAAATGAATACTTGAGATTCACCACCAGTGTATCATACTCCTCTTCATTGAAAGTCTTAAATACAGAAGAAAACGATCCCGTATATCTCTTGATCTGTCGTTTAGTTGTTCCAGATTGTTCAAGACCTTCTCGTACTTTCTGAGGCATAAGTCGTGTACTCCCCATTTTGGTCCAAATGAAAATTTTGGAAGCCACCACCAAAGATCCGGTTGACTGACTGTTCTTTACGAAATGTCATTTACATTATCTATTGCAGCTAAGGCACAGTACGTCGGGTACCCTGCCTTAATTGCCACTAGTTTTATCAACAATAGTGACGTTGATGTTTCAATCCCAATTGAATTTGTGGATGAAAAATCTACTGACTCATCCAACGCTAACGCCAATGTGAAATTAGTTACCCCAGAAGGTCAAACTATTAACGACCAATTCGAAGCCTTGAAGTATCTTGGTGAGAAATATCCCCAAGTTTTACCTGAAGTTGAAAAGTCTCAAGAATGGGTCAAATTTGCTTTGGATAAATTATACATCAAGAACTTCAAGGAGTTGACTGGTCACTTGGAAAAGTTGGATGCTCATTTAAACTTGAGATCTTTCGTTGTTGGTTACAACTATTCCTTAGCCGACATTACCATTTGGAGTGTATTAAGAGCTAATGCCTTGATGGGTTCTGTCATCAAGAATGGTGTTTATGCCAACCTCTCCAGATGGTACAATTTGTTGAGTGAAAACAAGATTTTTGAAGGTTCAGTGGATACTATGATCAAATCAGTCAATGATTTAAGAAAGTCTGCCAAAACCGCCAAAAATGGTGGTAAGAAGGAAACCCACAAGGCAAGTTTCGAAATCGATTTACCTGGTGCTGAAGTTGGTAAGGTTGTTACCCGTTTCCCACCTGAACCTTCTGGATATTTACATATCGGACATGCTAAAGCAGCTATTTTGAACGAATACTTTGCTCATGCCTTTAAAGGAAAGTTGATCATCAGATTCGATGATACCAACCCTTCCAAAGAAAAGACCGAGTTCGAAGACTCTATTATTGAAGATTTGGCTTTATTAGGAGTTAAGGGTGATGTTGTTTCTCATTCATCTGATTACTTCGACATCATGTACGATTTGGCTGTCAAGATGATCAAGGAAGGAAAAGCCTACTGTGATGACACTCCATTAGAAAAAATGAGAGAAGAAAGAATGGTCGGTGATGCTTCTGCTAGAAGAGAAAGATCGGTTGAAGAAAACTTGAAGATCTTTACTGAAGATATGAAGAACGGTACCGAAGAAGGTTTGAAAAACTGTGTTAGAGCTAAGATTGACTACACTGCTTTAAACAAAACCTTAAGAGATCCTGTCATTTACAGAACCAACCTTACTCCTCATCACAGAAGTGGTACTACCTGGAAAATCTACCCTACTTATGACTTCTGTGCTCCAGTAGTTGATTCTCTTGAAGGTGTCACACATGCATTAAGAACCAACGAATACAGAGATCGTAATGCTCAATATGATTGGATTATCAATGCCTTGGGATTGCGTCCTGTCCACATTTGGGATTTCGCTAGAGTCAACTTTGTTAGAACTTTGTTATCTAAGAGAAAGTTGCAATGGTTCGTTGACAACAAGCACGTTTCCAACTGGGACGATCCTAGATTCCCAACCGTTAGAGGTGTTAGAAGAAGAGGTATGACTGTTGAAGGTTTAAGAAACTTCATCATTGCTCAAGGTCCTTCAAGAAACATCATTAATTTGGATTGGTCCGTTATTTGGGCTTTGAATAAGAAGGTCATCGATCCTGTGGCTCCAAGATTCACTGCTATCGACACTGAAAACTTTGTTCCAGTTAAATTATTAAATGGTCCAGCTGAAGATTACTCTGAAGAAAAGCCTAAACACAAGAAAAACCCAGATGTTGGTATGAAGACTGTCGTCTACTCAAGCAACGTTTTGATTGACCAAGTTGATGCCGAAGGATTAGAGCCAAACGAAGAAATCACGTTTATGGACTGGGGTAACGTCATTATTTCGAAGGTTAACAAAGAAGGTGACATTGTCAAATCCGTTGAAGCTAACTTACACTTGGAAGGTGATTTCCGTAAGACTTCCAAGAAAATTACTTGGTTGGCTGACACCAAAGACAAGATCGAAGTAGAAATCATGGACTTTGACCATTTGATTACCAAGGATAAATTAGAAGAAGGTGACGAGTTTGAAAACTTCCTTACTCCAGAAACCGAATTCCACTCCAAGTTTATCGCTGACGCCAACGTTGCTAAGTTGAAGGAAGGTGATGTAATTCAATTCGAAAGAAAGGGTTACTACAGAGTCGACCAACCTCATAGTGCTACCAAACCTGCTGTCTTGTTCACCATCCCAGATGGTAAGATCGTTTCCAGATATGGTGTTAAGAAATAAGCTAATATTATTGTTTAATATATGTTATCTATTATATTAATAAAGGTCGAATATCATTATGACTATGTAGACTGTGTGGCAGGTTACCATCGTTATTTGTAGGTATCTACTTCTTATTATGAAAAGTCGTGTACAAACCACCGGCAGCAAATTTTTCTTGTTTCTTCTGTAAATTTTTCATTATTATAAATATAAATATTAAGAGACAACTATTAAAAACTCTCCTAACTATTCACGTAATTCTATTTATTTTGAGTTTCCTCATCCTTTTTCATATCCATTTCTGGTGAGTATGCATATTTGGAGAACGTTCTCACTCTCGCACCATAGAAGTAAAACATATATGGAATCAGACAACAAGCCAACGATATAAATGCCATCAATGAAGTGGCCCATTCGTATCCAAGTCTATTATACATTTGTATAGTAAACAATGGTACACAGGCACCCCAAAGTGATCTGACCAATGTCTTTGCAGCGAGAGCACTGGCGGCATAATGCTGATATGAATCCACAATATAGTTATTTGCTGGGTTGTACAAGGAACAGAAACCAAAACCAACAGCCATTCCCGAGAATGAAGGACCAGCCCAAGAAACATGTTCATAGGAAGACCATGCAAATGCAAACAATCCTGCAGGTACGAACCAACAACTGATCATCATTGGAATCAATCTCAACTCTGGTGGAGGCAACTCACCACGATCTCTATAAACCTGAGCTCTTCTGTTATAATCTTTGTTGAATAAAGGAGCGACCAATGTAGATATAAGTACACCAACACCCAAAGGGATAAACATGATTCCGGTCTTGGAAGCAGACCATCCCTTCCCCTGCATATACACAATTGGAAATGCAAAAAAGAACATGTACAAGAGTCCATAGACTACAGACATGTACAAAGTGACAAGGAACACAATGAGTTCTTTTAACAAGACGAAAGGACGCAAGAGAGACTCGCTAGCGATTTGCCTGATTGGTCTAATCTTCAATTCAGATAAAGAGATGTATCTCGAATCACCTGTAATTTTTCTTAATTTCTTTGCTCTTTTCTTAAGTAAAGTACTTGCATGGGTTTCCTTAACCACAGAAATGAACAAAATGTACCCAAAACCTGAAATGATCAAGAACGTCCAATACACCCATCTCCAAGTTGGTGCATGATCTGCTAAGAGACCTCCAAAAATTGGACCACAGACTGGACCAAGAAAAGGTGCTGCTGAGAAAATAGCCATCGCAGTTCCACGATCTTTGGCTTCCCAAATGTCTGCAAGCGAACCACCAATAAGTGTCATTGGAGCACTAAAGGCAATGCCATCGATCAAACGACAGACGAGCAAGGTTGCAATGTTTTTGGCAAGAGCACATGGAATCACAAAGATAACAGCGACAGCCAAAGTAACCATATAAACAGGCTGTCTTCCAACTTCCTCAGACAATGGAGCAAATAGGCATGGACCCACACCAAATCCAATAACAAAAACAGTTACCGAAGATACAATAATCATTTCTTCACTGACTCCAAAGTACGCAGCAGGTCTTTCCAAGTCCCCAGTTACAATGGCAGAACCAAGAGCAACAATGAAACAAATAAAACCCAAAAGTCCAGTATATACCCATTTTATGGCTACTGAGAAGTTTTTGGGGTTTTCTTTATCATCAGTAACAAATTCAACGATTCTGAGACTTGTTTCTGATTCAATAGGATATTTCCAAGGATCTTCTTCGTTAAAGTCGGAATTTGGATCCGCACGCGACTCGAACCGCTTCAAATCATACGGCTGTTCCAAGGGTCCTAATTTTCCTGTACCTTCCTCTAATTCGGATATAACTCTTTGTACACCTTCATTATTAGTTATTAATCTGGATAACTGAGCTGAATCTTCACTACGACGACGTCCAAAACTGGACCGTCTACTTATAGAGCGAGGAACCTCCTCGGGACTATCATGTGATTTGGAGTCTCCATAACGCTCAATACTTTCTGAAGAACCAGAATTGATACTGCTCATTTTTGATTTGATCTATATAAAGTCCAGTTGTGGGACAACATGCTTTTAAATACTTTCTAACTTCTCGTACACTGATTCTAACACATACAAAATTATATAGCATCTGTGCGCCGGCTGTTGTAATTTGTGGCCGATGTGCTAAATGCCTCAAAATTATAATCAAAAATTGGGTTGTTCCTCGATCGAACAATATTAGACCAAATGATGATGATGGGTAAAGCCTTGCAATAGTAACGCCGATATTCAACGTAGTTTAATTCTCCTAACATAGTGTAGATTAAATGTCGCACGGAGATATAATTTTTGCGGGATTTTCAGGGTCGGCTGCAAATATTTGATTTGGTCCGTTCTAGGAATTTGCGACCAATCCTACCTATAGTAACAATAGGAAAAAATGATCTGATTAATTCTGGATTTGGCGACGTTAGCAGTTAGTCACTCTGTAACTAATTATCGATCGGTGATTGAGCCTTGATCTCATTTTTTTGCATCCACTTTGGTGCATGAATTAAAAAATTTTCAAGCTAAACGAATAAATGCCATATGGCTCACTCATATTCTAAGCGAAGATACATTTGAATTGTAAATAGTGGAATGGCAGCACCTATAATGATTTAAAAAGAGGATAAAGAGCTAGTGCAGTAGCTACAAGATGCTGATCCGAATCAACGATAATTGTTTGCAGGGTTATATAAAAAGTAGGGTTCTACAAAAACCGTAAAATCCCAACACGACATCCATTCCGGAGACATCCCAAGATATATAGTCATACGGATTCACGGAAATGTAAGAAATGTAAGAAATGCTGCCAGTACCAACCAACATGTCAATATCGGTAGACTCAATCTTAACTAAGCAGTGGGTAACACACCACGAGCTCAATGAACCTGTGCTATTCTGTTATAGTCCGAATGAAGCCACAACTGTCGTAATATATACTCCAACACCCAAATGAATGAACATAATACGTGGCTTTGAAGCAGATCATCATTTACCTCCCATGTATACACTCGGAAATGCAAAAGAAAACATATAAAATTAATTGATAGACATTAATTATACTGTCTTAAGAAGACTATCTATTCTCGAGAATAATAAAGAACGCAAAAGAATACGCTTTCCAACTCGGAAAGCTTTTTTACTTTCACTGCTGCGTGATCTATTCTATCATCACCGGTTTAAGCTCAAATACTTTAGTGTTTTCTTGAAAGAGCACGTCTATGAGTCTGTGGCCCAAATTGAGCGAGAAGAATATACCAAATCCCAGAACAATCAAAAAGCCACTTTGGGGGAGAAAATTACCGCAGAAGTTACATTTCATGGCCCAATGGTGAAATGCTAGTTTTGAATAACTCAGTCAAATCCAAATTCCGCTATTACTAGCAGAAGTTTATGTAAATATTCCTAAGCCCGAAGTAATACGAACCAAGCCCATCGTTTCAATGTAGGGTCTACTTTCAGGCTTGTCAACATCTTGAAACGGCATAACTAATAGAATGAATAATAATAATAAACATATAATAAATATATACCCACTATGTAAAACTCACCTTTCAAATCAATATCTTGTAGATCCAAGTACTTTGTGCTCTTAAAAATTTCCAGAATACAAAAAGAGCACGAACCAAGGTATAATAAAATAGAAGTGTAGAAAGAAGGAAACTCATTGCCATTAATCGAACTTGTGAAGCCTCTAGAAAATAAGAAAAGAATACTGAAGAACGAGTAGAACGGTGAAGCAAAAGTTCTCGCACATAGCCTGTATGGCAATAAATCTCAGCTAATACGTTGTGCTTTTATGGATCTCGTGACAAAAATATGGTTAATTCATACGACAATCCAGTTGAATAAAATATGAAGATGTAATTTCTTGGAACCAACTAGAGACTGTTGACGATAGTAAACTCAAAGTCACAAATGCCAATGATAAATATAAAAAAGCAAAATGCAACTGCAAATAAACAATCCATAGGAGGTCACTCACACATTGTTGAATATAGAGAACTCGAATATGACTATGATTTCGGGATTCATATTCAAAGCATCATTCTGAACATAGCCAAAAATGTTGAATTTATACATGTACCTTTCCAACTAATACATCATCTCTCTTTGTACCATTTCTGCAGTCAGAAACTCTGTTGCATTATGAGGTGGAACCATTTCCTTATGACGATAAAAGTCAGGATCTGCGGAATATGGAAACATAAGCATTTCAGTGTTAATTGTATCACGTAATGATTCAGCAACAAATTGCTTTGCTTTTATTGCCATGAAAACCGTTGCAATAACTCCAACAAACTGAATGAAAACAACAGTCCAGAGAATCCCAAATACCTTGGAACCTAGCTGTGCTTCAAAGCCAGCAGCTCTGAAAATTTTAACTCCTTGAACATGGACAGCAGTAATGAAGGAGGCACCTATTATTGTGCATGTGAATGTTAAGGTGTACCAGAAAGCAATGATCTTAGTCCCTGACACGAACTTTATGTTGCAGGTCTTCAAACAAAACACGAAGGAGACGAATGACAAGATCTGGGCCGCTATCAAAAATGCATCTCCAAGAATTGTCAATAGAGAAAGCTTTGATTTTAACTTGGAGAATCTTGTGGGCATTTCATTCAGTAGTCTTTCAGATATGGCTGCAAAATTTTTTGCAGGTGAGTATGGATAGAGAATTTCCAGCCTCACGCAGCTTACCAAAATATCGCCATAAATAACCTCACAGATTCGGTAACTTGTCCATGCATATGATCTGCCACTTATTTCCACTTTGGACCAGTAGATATCACCTTTTGGTAAGTTTGTGTATGTACCACATAAGTTTATAAACGTAAAGAGAACCAACGAAACAGTCGTTCCAAAGACAGGTATGCCTATCACAAATATTTTTCTCATTATTGAGAAACGAAACGAGAACCCATCAATATTGTCCTTGTCTTATATAACTCTTCTCGGATATCAGAGGATGCCTTAAAATCGGTTATCAGAGGATGACTCAAAATTAGGCTCCACACATGACTCAAATCGCTCGGACAATATGAAATCCGGAACCCCTTATCAAACTTGATCACTAGATAGAATCGTTAATTTAACGTGGGTCATTTAAAATATGCTCGCCGTGATAAATTACCTGGAAATAACACTAAATTGAATGACAGATGGTATTAGAATCTGGACGTTTACGAATGTCAGGGATAGAGCCGCTCATTTCATGAATATAATTACAATTACGTCATCCACTACAATTGGGTCATTTTGACGTGCTCACGTTAAAGTATCTATTTTTTGTAGTCTACGCTGATTGATGACCTTCGCTCAAGACAGGAAGTTACACAAATGTCACTCGTAATAAAGTTCGTAAGACTTGATGCAGGAGAATTTTGGGCTCAAGCTCAGATAGACCAATATGGGATAGTAATTTAGTTTTATATACACTCCCGAGAAATGGAACTGTAGAGGAACGTTTAACATTTCTAACACAAAAGGAAGAAAAATGTGTGTATTAATAACACGGTGTATGCTACGAGGAGGTCACTTCAAGACAATTCAAACAAGAAAATCCCTTCAAGCTGTTCTGTTGTAAGATCTATTCGATTCTTTAAAAGATTTTTCAAGTTCTCTATAATTTATTCAGCCGCGCCGAAATAGTTCTTTATGCAGCCAGATATGGATACATTGATACATAAATTAGAAATAAATAGAGCTGGAAAATCAACTCAGTGTAGATCACTTTCATGAAAGACTTCAAGCATAGGTAACTTCTTGTGGTGGAGGTGAAACACTCATCTTTTCTCTCTGGATGTTTTTCCTTGTGTGTCTTGCAAGACCAATCAACGCCAACAATGATAAAAGTTGACAAGATACAGCAGACCAAACAAAAGCAAACATTTTAACACCGATATGAGAATCAAACCCATCATTATTGAAAGCATCCACACCTTTCACATGTGCAGCAGTCACACAAGATGCCCCAGCAAGAGTAACGAAAAAAGTGAATCCCACAAAAACGGAACTAAAAACACTGCCAACACGTACGGTACATATACACGAAATGACAACTGCAAGCAAAGAAATGACTGTAAACAACACACCAGCAAGTAATAGGAAATAAGATACCCTTGTCAAGTAAAAAAAGGTAGAACGCTCATCCCTAAACTCTTCCACAATTGGAAGCCCCACATATGGGTACGCAATTTGTGGAGACAGGTCACAAACCAAAGTATCAGAATTTAGGTCACATAGACGGAAGTTTGTCCATGCTACGGTCCCAGACGTAACTGTGACTCGAGACCAATAAAGTTGATCCAACAATGGCCCTGTAGATGCTCCAGATATATTTACAAATATCAAAAGGATCGTAGCAATGATCAAAAGTAGTATGGGGATAATTAATAAAGGACGTTTAAACATAGTAATGTTGTGGTAATTGTGAATATAATAAATTAGAATCTGGTTAAATAGTATTTTGACAAGCGGACGCAACGTCTCTCTTTATAGTCTACGTTGATCAGAAAACATGATCAATCTCGGTATTTTTAGTTTTGTTAGAGGCTCAGTGAGGTATAACCGTCAGTATAGCGGTTGCATCTGTTGGTTATGTTTCCTGTGATGTACCTTGAAAAATCTTAACCGCAGCAATTGGGGTCATCAGCCGAGGCAGCTCTTCCTGATTGAACTGATGATCTGAAATTGAACTATGCGTGAAAATGATATTTTGATACCGTCAAGTACGCTCACCGAGTATGTGTAAGTGTTGGTGAACTTAATGGTGTGGACTTCAAAATATACACAGAGAAGTGTTTTGTCCAGAAATGGTCTTTCTGCAATGATGACTTCCCCTTGCGGCCAAGCAACTTATTAATTGCTATAGCGTGTGGCTGACTTCGATACTGTATATAATAATACGACGACCTTCATCAGGCTGAGTCCTTATAGTACATCGCTACGGAGCGTAACTACTGGGCGTAGTTGTTCGACAAAACAAATAGAGTATCACGAGTAGTTTTTCAGCATCTCTATTTTTTCAACATCTTTATCTTTCTCTATATCTGATGAGCGAAAATTAATCAAATAAATGTGATATGATCCACATTTACCACAATTTGGGATATTACCGTCCATAATACACCGATTAGACCTTAATTGGAATCTAGATAAAGAAAGTTCCATTACTGTGATCGGTTTTAACTTTGTCTTTCATAATAGGGCGGTTTTGCAATAACTACCATCAATAGAAGATCATGTTACAAATCAGTATTCATCTATGGTTTAGAAAGCAATATTATTTTAACCCCAGAATTATGGTACTATTTGATATCTAAGCTACGATTAGATGGGTTTAGATCATTATCTGGGGATCTTTTACTCCCGTTTGGGCATTGTTGGATGAAACTATTTTGGTGAGGGTTTCCGAAAAATGACAACTAATTTCAATTTCCAAGTTCAATCATAAACGTATTTAATAAAGTTATGTTCAAGGAACCATTTCACAATTTATATAATAGGAATATAAAAATTGATGTATTATAGCAAATATGATTCTGTCTTCATCGGCCCAATCTAATGAGATTACAAATGTTAGATTAATTCGTGAAGGTACAAATGTCTCCGTAAGGGTTGGTCAAAGTGCAGCAATTGCCGGAGGCGTAAATTCCACAGAAACAACTGAAACTGTGGAGCCTAAGGCAGAAATCACTGGCACAAATGGAATTGTCGAAATTCCTGATGTATCCAATCTAACTCTTGAAGAAACAGACTACCCTATTATTTCAAAGGACTATCTCAAAACCTCGAAAACTCCGATTTATGAAGGTGCCAATGGAATCGTTTTGAAAGGGACAGATAAAAAACGAACGGCATCTGTTGTAATAAAAATTATCAAGAGGAAACCAGAACTATCACAACAGAGCTACTTGACTTTAGTGTTCAAAGAATTCGAAGTCATTAAAAAATGTACCCACAAGAATGTTATTTCAATTTTAGATATTGCAGTTGTACCAGATTCAAATGAATTTGCTCTTATCCTGCCATATTTTAGCAAAGGAGACTTGCTCGATTATTTATGTACCCTTCGTCGGTTCAAAATTGAAATATCTGCCAGCCTCAAGGATAGTATTTTCAAACAAGTCGTCAAAGGTGTTAAGTACTTGCACGCACACGATATCGTTCACCGAGACCTCAAGCCCGAAAACTGTATGATTGATGCCGATGGAATTATAAAGATCGGTGATTTCGGGTATGCCCTTGATCTATCAAAAGATAATCGACCATATTTGCTCAAAAACCCCCATGAAATTTACTGTGGAACCACCAGCTTTAAAGCACCAGAATTGTTCCAGTACGAAGCAGATATTCTTGCCAACAAATTTGACTATGATGATTTCTTTGCTAATATGTCAATATCAAAGACATTGGATTATTGGTCGCTTGGTATAATATATTGGAATATATTTCTTATGAAAACGCCATGGCCCAGTGCAAACATTTTGGATAGTAAGAATGGAGCTTTCATAAAGTTTAAGAAATATTATCCGACAGGAGAATCCCAATTGAAAAAGCTCATCAATGAGTTAAACGACAAGTCCACCACATTCAAGAATAACCTGGCTATGTTTCTATTCAAAAGCTTACATTATGATTCCAGAGAATTAATTATCGGATTGTTGAATCCTGAACCGACACAAAGAGTGTCTCCAGACCAATTACTAAATTCGAACTGGTTGAGCCAGGTTTATGCTAACCCTAAGGACTTACTACTGTTAATGAAAAAGTAGAATTTGACGAACTGTGTTTACAACTCGTCATGACAACTGAGAAAGATTAGTGCAGTATCTCAATTGCCTCAAACGCCAATGGTTGCAGCTGTATGAAGCTTGTCATTTTTATTGAATTTAAGGTCAGCTTCCTGTTAGATAATAGCGATGATAATGACAAAAGCACATGTATTTGGCATTGGGAGCATTGGTTATTGCACTTTGATGTACAGAAACTGATTAAGTAAGAGACGAACTCAAGATCAAATGAAACCAATAGTAGAAGTTAGATCATGATTTTCATTTTGGGCTTGGGCACTTTGCCACGTTGATGCAAATACTTTTGGTTTTGAGCTGTTGTGTAGTTATGATACTTTGTTACTTCTATTATTATCAATTTGACGAATATATGATGGAAACGATAAATTTAGCAATACTATGAGCTCCTCTGAAGTAGGCATATTTATTGGAACAGTAGAATTAACACGGAATTCCCCCGCAACTAGGTCACCTTGGTATATCAAGAAGTAATTATCATAATGACCTATCGTGGGTACTCCTTTCTCCATTGTTGTTACTTGCACTCCGACGGACTTTGTCTTCCTGGCCGTGGTGGTAAACTTTTTCTTATTCGCAGTGACGTTGTTCAAAGGCGAAGTAGTAGCACAATTACCAACCTTATTATATTTACTTGCAACATTGATGCGTGCTCTTGGTACTGTTTCAGAAACTGGTTGCGATACTTCAGGAGCCGAATTGACAGTTATCAACCTTGATCTCAGATTTGCACTACTAGAGTTAAGTCTACCGAAAGACCTGGAATTCTGCCTTGCTTTAGATCCCAACTCAGCGGTAACAGTAGTCTCTTTCGAGAAAAAATTCTGACCTCTACCTGTCATTTATAAATCTTTAGAGAAGAATTGTCAGTATAAATAAAAATGTAAGTGTGGTTTGGCTGTAAAAGTCGTATGGTTGTAAGAATTGTGCGGCTGTAAAATGGCTGTAAAAAGAATTTGGTAGGGACACGTTATAGTAATTTTGAAAGAGTATAGAACTAGATAGTTCGGAAATCTACTTGAACAAGTTTCTCCAAAGGTTGGTGCTGGATGATAGCCTACATATGCGAGGAATATATGATATGTGAGCCTCAAATTAAGGTATAGATAATAAGCATTAATAAACAGAGAAGGATAGAGAATGATTAGTTCAGGAATATATGATAAAAAAACAATGAAGATAGAATTACATAAACAGATGGAAGATTTAAATAGAAAAGAAGTAGTTGGCTATGCCATGATAATCAAAAGTAAAAGTAAAACATAATTCAGAAAGGACAATAATGAATAAAAACGATGTATGTGAGTTAATGATAGTTGACTATGAAGGCTGAAGCAGTCACTTTTGGTGGTAATTCAGGTAGCCGTAGTTTCCCACACCTCCTGCGTTATTTTGAGAGTTCAAAGTACCTTGGCTGACACTTGAAGTGGGAACAGCGGTCACCGAACCACTGGCACCAACACCTGGAATTTGGTTGGTGGAGGTTCTTCTTGGATTTCCTGGTCCTCTTACTCCCAAAGGATTCTTAGAGAATGATAATCTGATTCCTCCTTTGCCATTGCTTCCGTTAGGTCTCGGCAAAGCTCTTCCATATAATTCAGCAAGAGCTCTAGTAGCATGTGCGACATCTTCAAATTCAACAAAACACATAGGACCATGGTTGTGACTATTTGCACTGCTTGGCCCACCACTTGATGATTGGTTTTTGGTACGGAAAGATAAACGACGGAAACCTTTTTGAGGAGCAAATAATGCACGAAGCTCAGCTTCAGTAGCATCTGGAGGTAAGTTACCAACATAAAGAGTATTACAAGGTGGATTTTGATCAGCCGGGTTGGCAGGGGGAGGTACTCTAGCCAATAATGACAAATCAGGAACATCCTTAATATTAGTACTCGAAGATTGTCTGGAAGTTGAAGGCTGTCCAATATTGGCGGCAGATTGTGATGCAGATGATAATTGTGGTTGCAGATGTTGCTGAGGAGGTGAAAGCTTCTGCGCAGTCGAAGACATGGATTGAAGAGATGTAGCAATGGTTGTGGGTGGAGGCTGGGTCTTTCCTGAAGAAGCCAAAGTTGTCATTGAAGTCATGCCATTTGTTGTTTGCTTTTGAACCAGAGATTGGGCTTGATTTGGTTGAGGTTGTTGACTTCCCAATAAACCAGCAGCAGTAGGGCCCTGGGGAGCGGAGACCGAAGAATGACCACCCAATTGTTGTGAAGTCGTCGTTAATGGGTGCAATGGAGGGTTGTTGAAAAATGCCGACGACGTTCTTCTACGATCAGCACTATTCGCAGCTCCTCCACTAGAGCCATTCGAGTTCGAATTAGGATTTCCGGATGCAGGTTGATTTGTAGTTGATGAGTTGTTGTTATTCCAGTCGAAAGGGGCATGATTATTGACACCTGGAGTCTGCGGACCTGATGACAAAGGACCAATAGTTGCTCCAGGAGCTGAAGATTGGGTTGAATTCCATGGATCTCTCACGAGACTTTCATATTCTCTAGCATCGTTTTGAGATTCCATCATTAGTATGGACTTACCTGAAAATTCAGCTAAATCAATAACACCTGATTGTGGAGGTGCACCTGAAGAAGATGGCGGTGGTCCAGTATGGGCAGGATTGCTGGAATTTGTTGGTCCAGCCGATGTTGGAGTTGTTGCACCAGAGAAAGGATCACTGAATACAAACCTTGATCTTTGGTTGCCAATAGATTGTCTCTTTTGATAGTTGTCAAAATTGGCCTGCTGGGACTGATTACTTGCAGGTTGTGAGGAGGTTTGTTGCATATTTTGTAATTGAGAGTTCGAGTTAGGATGATTAAGTTGGTGGTTCAAATGAGGAGGTGAAATATTCGAGGTTGACCCTAATCTTAACGAATTGAAAGTGGTTGGCAAATTCTGGGGTGAAGTAATGTTAAGTGATGCAGCGTTTTCGTATTCAACTGTTAATGGTGGATATTCGGCACCAAAGATGAATTTTCCTTCCAATAATTTTCCTGTAGTCAAACAGGTGTTGATATTCTTGAAATATGCATAAATTTTGTAATCCTTTAAGTCAATATTAATTAATTCATCAATGACCAAAGAAAATATTATAGTTGCCTCTCTTTTAGTCAAGTCCGAAGGGATATTCCCAAGTATCAAAACTGGCGAAGAGCCCGTTACTGAAGAGGTCGCAGAGGTTGGAGGAGATGTTGTCGCGTATCCTTGACCCATTGAAGTCATTAATGGGGGAGGGGCTTGTTGTTGATGAATATGACGAGGGTTCTGTTGATTAGACAAAATGGATCCATTGGCCAAATTATGGTATTGACCCATATTACTCTCTGAAGTCATGGTAGTCATATGCAAGAATGATTAATATAATACGGGAATATTGTTGATGCTATGGGAGAATGAATAGATATTCTCTGGATGCTGAAAATGATGAATTAATAAGATACGATTCTTATATTCAATGGACTTCTTGATTCGGAAAAGTATCAGTCAATAAACACTAATATTTCTTAGGTTTAATGACTATGTTGTTAGAAATTGTTGTGTATCGGATTGTCGATACTGTTATTGATTGTTTAGTTGTAGATAATTCGTTTAACGTGTCCGTTCTTCTAGATTACTTCTCTAGCACGATTATCTACCTAAAATTTACTAGTTCTGGAGTGATTGGTCAATGGATAACCAGAAGTAGTCTGTGAACTGAATAACACCTCCAACAAAAACAAGATAAAAAAATGTATTAGTGGTTGATATGGGATTAAAGAGTTGGAATAAAAATAAAAGCAATTAAATATTCGATGCTTTATGATCAGAACGGTTTGATGTTTCTGCTTTATGTCTCTCTTTTAACTATGTAGGTGATTGAAAGGTTGGTATAAGTAAGTAAAGGCGTCTAGTTTTTACAGTTCGATTTTTTCTGATTGAAGCTACACGACCAAAAAAAAGACGTGTGGGAACGAATTTCTCGCCACGATTTGAGTTGGCTCATATATTATTTACCAAACAAACCCATATTTCAAGTTCCCTAGTTTGACATATTGCTCTACATTTGCTGGATATAATTCTATGTTTCTCCAGGTCTTAGGCGCTACTCTTCTTCACTCAAAATTCAGCGAGCGAAAAAATCCGGATTTTTAAATTGACCCTTTTTTCTCTCTCTCTAAATAAAATTTTTATATGAGTTGGAAAAAAGAAATTCCGACTGTGGTCGGAAATTCAGTAGCTTCATGAAGGCTGGCTAGGATTTTTCATAGTAAGTTTGCTTGAAATATTGTCTAGATCGTGCAATCGACCAATCGCTATCGAATTGACCACACACTAAGAGCTTAACATGTTCCTTAGAAGTTCAAATAGGCTAACTATCAGAAATCGAGTTCATTTCCACTATCAAGACGTGTACCAACCGCCATGCTTATATTTACTTAAGCGGGGTGTAGAAAGTAAAACAGTTTTGCCACCCAAATTGTATGCGAAGAAGAAAGATTCTTGGATATATACGTTCCTGCATATTATCGGTTGCAGTATGATCAAGTAACTTTGTGAGGGGGATGCGGGCTGGCCGTTTTAATAATCCGCTTGAACCCCTAGCTTGAATTGCCCACTTTTTGGTTTAATTATTTTATTTACATGAAAACCTTTGAAAATTATACAACCGATTGATGTGTTAAGAGCGAGGAAAGTTTGTTAGCAAGACTTGGAAGTCTTTCGACTTTTATATAAGATAACTGATGATTTAGGTGTCTCTCAAGAAACGATTCTCGCCGAAATTATATGACGTGCGCGGGTTTTGACCAAAGGACTTAAGAGTCCATAACTGTCCAAGTAGAAGAAAGTTCAATCTGAAATCTTTTGAGGAATTGGATATGATACTAGGTATGCTACTTCTCCTAATGTTCCTATCGTAGCGTAGCAACTCTTCCTGATTATCCTTTAAAGAAGTTAGTCCAGATGGTGATGTATTGTCACAATTTCTCCCGGTGCTGCAAACGAAGAAGTGGCTCCATCATCAAAATGCTTACTACCAGTAAACGGAACACAGATAGTTATTCCTATTGTTTTGCGGGATATGTAGCTTTTCTATGGCAGGTTACAAGCTCACAAAATGACTCCATGAAAAGTACTACACCAACGCAGGTGTCCTAAGGGGGCCCAGGTTCTTCATTCATGGTCCTGAAGAACATCCAGTTCATTTTGTGATATGAAGAATTGTGATTTCGAGCGGTTTTGTAATAGAGATCTGATAAAGTTTACCATGGGGGTATTAATTAATATAGTGACGACAAGTGTGTATACCCTAATTCTGGGTGCAAACATCTTTTCACGGTTTCATGCTACCATAACGAGGGCATGGGGAGAGAGTATTTCATCACGATTCCAACATACTTTTTGCTGAAAGGTGATTTTCTACCTAGTATCTGATTGATATCAACTTGAGTTACACGAAGCTAATGTTTAGCTAATGTTTTGCCCTGAAAGGGATCCTATCGACGCTGGGCATGGTATTAGTATCTTGGTACTAATGTGAAGCTCCTTCCAAATAATTTATGGAAGACCTTCATTCAATCATAGTCATGAACATAATGCCAGAGAATATATTCACAGCATAATTCTCGCATCTCATCCTTGCCTAAATTGATTTGTGGTTGAGACCTCTCAAAGGTCGTAGCCATTTCCCATATAGGGTCGTGCAGTTTCCATCGAATGTGCAGGCAATATCAAAAGTTTCATATATGTTCCATTTAGCATAACTATCAACAATGACAACCGATATACTAGATACACTGTCTTATGTAAACAGCTCGTGTTTGGAGTTGTTATTGCAAGAAATTGTTCCTACTTCTGTACGGTTATCGAACAAACTCAACGAGTCATCTACAACAACGACCAACAACAATAGCGATAAAGATGTCACCTCCATAAACCTGCAATTATCCACCATACCTCTAGACTTTCCAGGAACCGTCAATCTTCTTGACTCAGGACTACTTGACACTGACGACGTGACGTTACGCGTTGAAAATCATGGATACACCCTTGGTCTCAAAGTAGCCGAATTTCTTCTCTACAAAAGCAATAACGCTGCCAATAGTCATGGAGCTCATAAAATCGTCGATATACTTGATATCATGAAGTTCGTATGTCGGGATGTTTGGAAGTGCTTGTATAATAAACAAATGGACAATCTACGAACCAACCACAGAGGAACATTTGTATTGGTTGATAACTCCTACAAACTCATTGCAAACCTCAATAGTGCCAGGGGCATTCAGGATACAATTTCAAAATCAAAAGCATATTTGTGGTTTCCCTGTGGAATTATCAGGGGGATTTTGATGAGCTTCGGCGTTGCGGCCAACGTGACGGCAGAAATTACTGCATTTCCAGCTGTGACATTCAACATACATACCTCCATCAATAACTAATCTATTTGAAATAGCGAGTTGTCGACTATTGCAGTATATGAGGAAGAATTCTGAATTTAGGAATGGAATTTCCTATCGACAAGTAAAGTATTTAGCAAGATATCTCAAAGGAATGATGATCAGCCTAAACGAATTGCTCAAGAATTGCTCAAGAATTGCTAAGGAATTGCTCAAGAATTGCTCAAAAATTCTTCTGTCCACTTGTGGCACTACGGATCTAGCACACAAAATCTCCATATATAATAGTTAACCATGATAACTCAATAGTCCTTATCATATAATCAGCATAATTTAATCCACCAAATCTCAGAATAAACTAAAAAAGTCAAGTTTTAACTTTTGTAAACTTGCTAGCACCTCCATTAAGTAGATGTGATACAATGAGTCACTTCCGGTAGTACTTCCATCAGTATATCACGCATCATAGACCTCAGTGACACTAAAATCTGGGGTAGGTTCGTGCGAACAAATATGAAACTCTTCTCCCACTACTCAACATCACTCTTTTCACGGCCATCATGAATATTGCACCACCACGAGTGCTTAGAATCAAAAGAAAAAGAGGACAAGATCCTCTCCAAGCGTTGATCTTGGAAGATAAGAGATCTGTGAAAAGATCGAAGCCATCGACGCCAGTTTCGTCTCGGGTTCCTTCTCCTGTCAACACACCACCACCAATCAATGAAACGGAATCAGCAAAGAACTTTTACTTTACTTTATCGAGAACTGATGATATGGGAATCGTTGATGATTCTGTAGTTCAGTCTATTCTTGCTGAAGCTCCGGGAGCAATTGATCCTGAACAGCAAGTGCACACAACAAGGAAACGTAAATTCGTAATACCCAAGAACCAGTCGGAGGAGGATACAATCATTCCAAATGAGTTGTCTGATATGCTTAATTCATTCTTGAGTGTTGGTGATGAAAATTCATCTCAACGTAAACGGAAAGTTCGAGGTGGCTCTCGAGTTGAGAGTACCGATGATAAGGTCAATACCGACCCGGTCAACTTAGAAACTCCAGAAATCCAGGTAGTCGATCCAGCAGTATCTGAATATGTGTATGACGTATATTTATTAACCAGTACGGAGCCTTTAACTACTGCCAATCACCCTCAATCGCAAATTGGGTACATCCGTTTTTTCGATGATGACGACAACAATCTCTATCAATCCGACGACGACGACACTGGAAAACCACCGATCTTGTCGGATGATGAAGATTCAAACGCGGAGGATTTTTACCAGAATGACTATCCAAGTGACGAAGACGCTGGGGTATTCAGTGAGTCGAATTCTGTTCTGAATTTAGATGTGGATGGAAACGAAGATGAAGACCAAGATCTCGAACAATTAGAAGCCGACGTGATCCAAGCATTAAATGAAGGCGATTATGATGATTATGATGATGTTAACTACTTGGGAGACGATCAATACTTTAATGAAGACGATGAAGACAACAGCGACGACCAACAATACACTAGAAATACCTTTTTTGAGTCCGATAAGGAAGATGCATTGGCTATTCATCGCGATAAAATATTTGGAAAATTACAGAGTATGATAGATGAAAAGGATTAACTATCTACAGGAGTCTAAAGCATCACGAGAAGAAGTACGTACTCTTCATGACTTGGTTGATATCAAGTTTTCCTGTCTTTGGAGAATCCAAGATTCTTACTGGTAGTAGTACGGGGGTGAATTTCGAAAGACTGCTTTTGAAAACTTGGTCTGAGTGTTCTTCAACTTTGGTTTTGTATGTTTCCAAGTACTGGCTTGAATTATGGTGACGGCTGTACAATACTGGATTGTGTTTGTTGACAAGTTGTGAGATTAAATTGGGCTGTCCTTTGCTAACACCCTCTAATTCATAAAACAACAGTTTATCGAGGTTCCTTTTAGACTTTAAGTTGTCATTTTTATTCCAAATAGGATACGAAGCTCGCACTTCTCTAATTTCCTTAACCAAATCAGAGTGTTCATTATGAATCCAAAGTAGTTGGAACGATTCGGAAGTAGAATATACCAAATCTTCTCTCAATTGTTCAATAATATCTGAAGTATGCAACCTTACGAACTCTTGACGTAAAATTCTCGAGAGCTCTTCGACGTCACTTGGATAAGTCCAAAACGAATCGTGAACAGATGCAAACCCGATCTTGTGTTGTATGGCTGCAACTGAGGACATAAACATATGTAATGAATCTAGCGAATGAACGAAATTTGGAGCTATTGCATTTAATTGTTTTCGCTTGTTGATTGGCGCCAACTTTTGTGGTTTCATTATTGTGATGCGCTGCAATGATGTCGGAATAGACACTTGTTTGGTGTGTTTGTATAGTTGAACAACCGGAAATCCTGAAATCGACGTCCACATCATTGGTTTGTATGAATGAGTATCAAAGAAACTGAAATTTTTCTCTGGAAGAAGCTTTTGGATGTGTTGAATCGTCTGCATATCAAATGAAGTAATTACTCGCAAACAATTTTCTACCAACCAGTCTTGAATACGTTTGGCTCCTGCAAACAAATCAGAGATCGAATCAAGCACAAGAGTTGATAGGTAAAAGGATAATTTCTTGGTGTCGTCCTTCAACAGTTTTAGAACCTGTGAGTTTGGGTTTGTTTGCTCCAAATCTTGGATGATATCCTTTATTCTCGCTGAAATTTGTGCTGCTCCTCCATACACGGTAACTCCGTATACTGTGGTCATGATTGTTTGCTTTACCAATTTACGACTCAAAATTTCATTTGCTATGATTGCAATTTGATTTGTGGGGTCTTTTTTGATATCCAGCACCACCTTCTCTTTGACAATTTTCAAAACTTTGGTGTAAATATCACCTTTTTCATTGTTTGGAAGTGGAATCAAGTTCACCGATCGTCCACCTTCTTCGTCGGCACCAAGTGCTGCATAGTGTTGTAAACCATTACATGAGCCATCTTGATGAATTGGAATTCGACAGAGATATTCTTCGACTTTACCACCTGACAGTTGAAATTTCAAAATACGATCGAGTTCCATACAAAGGGACAATGTTTGCCAGGGTTTGTCACCTCTCTTCCACCACATTGAACCTTCTAATGGTCTTTGTGAGGAATCTAAGATTGAGACCATATTCTCATGTACAAATGTGATCCTGTCATCCATACTTAGTTTATCCTTACCAAAACAACCAGCCAATTGATACTTTATCCAATTTAATCCATTTGGGCCCAACGGCTTCGAATACCAGAACATCATGATTGCTCGTACAACATCTTCCTGGTAGTGCGAGAGTATGGAAACCATAGGATATGCTCTGCCTCGAAAGTCTACGCAATGTGGCAAGTAGAAAATATCTCCATTAACTTCCAAGGAATTTGCAACTGATTGTATCATGTTGTACTCTAAGCGCAAATTCTTGAGATTATGGTAATCTTCGTGAGTTGTAGCCTTTAAGGTTTTCAAATTTGGTGGGATCTTTAAAAATCCCTGATCCATTTGCATGGTCTCATTCAAAACTTCCATAACCCTGGAATTTATTGCCCATGCATTGGAACTGAGATTGTTGAGACTAGTATATAATGATTGCATTTGACCAGTGGCATGTGCTTTGTCTAAGTAAGCCAATGAAGTTTGTATATCGTTAGTACTCACTATCGGTTTTAAGTCATTCAAATATCCACCTTGCGTTGGAGAAATCCAAGGTTTCGGGACACTCAACATTGGAAGATAAATTGATTTGTTGAATGCAAGAGAATTATAAGCTTTGAATTCGTGAAACAAGTACGGGTGGATTTTGATGACTCCAGTGACTTTGACAGAACCTTTTTCCTTTCGAATCAAGCTATAAGTAAATGCTTTGTATTCACCTTTTTCGTCTTTTTTCAAAAACTCTTTATCAATGCTTTCATTCATGTATGACAATGACTCTTGAAGCGCATTCAACGAAGTCTCTGAAATCTTTATAGAACAATTTTCAAGACACATTTTGATCAAAACTGAGAATAACTTCAACCCGTCGTCGTTGTAGAAAAACTTCAATAATTGTAATTTAATAGGTTTGTAAGAAGTCTCTCGAGATATCAAGCGTGTAAATGACAGCGTCAAATCTCTTGATATTTCTACAAGAGTGGTGTAACCTTCTTTTGCAGATATAGTTTTGGAAAGAAGGGTGGAAAGTAACATAGTAACCAATGCATTTTTCGGCATAACAGTTAAATGGATACGATACTTCTCTAATTCCAATTCTATATCGTTTAGACTTTTTGGGTCGATTTCCTTCTTGAACTTGGTAGTTATGGTGTTCAAACTCTTGAGATTATTTGACAACCATTGGAACAAAATGGCTTCATGGGATTTTTTGAATTTAGAAAGGGTGGTATAATTGTGTTTGACCTGGGCTTTGTTTTGAGTATGGATCGAATCAAAATCCTCGACCAAATCAAGGCAATGATTCTCGACGTTCAATTCTCTAAAGTTGTTGATTTGACGATATTCAGTCATGAAATCGTTTTTTTGATTTGTATTTAGAGAGTCATAAATCTCATACAATTTCTTTGATGTTCCCCATTTCGAGAATCTAGTATCAGATATATATTGACAAAGTCGGTCGAAGTTTACAAATCCATTCATATCTTTATAATCTTCAATTGATACTTGATCACATACATACTCATCGAATTGGGGTCTCTTTTCAACACTGATATCCTCAAAATTAATCCTAACTTTGTTTAGATTGCAAAGTTCAACAAACTGATCCAGTAGACATTGTAACTTGGGATTTAGGAGGATCTCCTTCTTAATGTCGTTTGGATCGATTTGAAACTCCGTCATAATTCTCATAATATACGTCGCCATCGACTTTTGAATCATCTTCACATTCACTGGTGACTTGTACATCTGGTTGCTTTTGCTAAAACAAAACATCAAGCATATCACAAATTTCAGGTCAATTTCCTTCTTTAATTGTCGGACCTCGTTTGGAAGTGGGATACCATCTAATTTTTTCTCGACCAATTGGAAGTCCTCTATAAGTAGCTTGATATTCTGTATCAAAATGGAGTCTTGAAGAAAAATCGAATTGGTTAGTAGTAAAAGTAAACATGAATAATAGTTGTTGACCTGATTTGTCAACAAGTTGGACTCAGATGTATGAAAGTAGTTGAGATTGATCTTGGTGCCGATTTTATAGAGCACAAGACGAGATAGGTTGAAATTGTTGGATAATATGGATTGAAAGAAATCATTTATAAGTCGAGTTGTCTGTAAGTTGGGAATTTTATAAATCGATTCTTTTGTTTCTATATTTTTGCTTATATCAAAGGGTGTTAGATTAAGTGGGTTGTCAACATGACTTCTGGGAAATGTCAGGGTCGAGCGAGTTAGACTCTGTGAGTTGACAGCATGACTTCTAAGAAACCTTGAACTGGAGGGGTTGTCTATATGACTTCTCGCAACGAAGCTCAGTCTTGAACGTGTCCGACTCCCAGATTTTCGTAGTATCTGGCGTACATTGAATTGTACTGTCATGTAGTACAAGATACCCTTGAGTTTTTAAAGTATATTTGTTGCAACAATCTCATCTCTGATTTGTGTCGCGAGTATTGTCGCGAAATTCTGAGACCAGATTCATATTGAATATAATGATATAGTTGACCACCACCTGAATTATAATTGTATGAGGATATCTTTAATTTATTTATCATCTTAATTATAGCCATTTGGACATGATGAGAATTATTTCCATTCTATGATCTTTATTTTGTCGTTTTTCATAGTTTAACACTATGGGAATCTATGAATTTTCTTATGTTTCAAATAGTATTACCAATTGGCATTCACAATCACTTCAGTAGCGACTACAAATAGGTAACAATGCTCAACTAATAGTTAACAAAGTTCTACCACTATCACTAATAGTCATCGCCAATTCCTAATTGGGCGGTTGAAAAATTAAGCGCGGTGACTGACAATTTAGTTAATCGCGGCCAGTATATAAAGTGATAAGATTCGAAAAAATCCATATAAAATTTAGTACGTTAAAAATGTATGGTCGTATAAATGTCCAATCTGTTCGGTTCATTTCCGATAAGGCAGCTAGGTTTGTTCCTAAGTCGGGAGTATATCCAAAAGGGTTTTCAGTTGGTGGGATTCACGGAGGGGTAAAGAAAGATGGGAAATCGTTGGATTTGGCAATGTTGAAGAATGATTTTGGCAACGAAGCTGTTGCTGCTGCGGTTTTCACCAAGAACAAGTTTAAGGCAGCCCCAGTTCAAGTATCTTTCCGAATCATCAATGAAAAGAAGGGATCTGGCATCAATTCCTTGATCATTAATAGTGGGAATGCCAATGCAGTAACCGGAGCCAAAGGGATGAAAGACGCTGAAGACATGGTCAAAGTTACTGACTCAGTGTTGGAAAATCAAGCTTCTTCTACATTAGTTATGTCGACAGGTGTGATTGGAAATAACCTTCCAATCGACAATATCTTGTCGTCGATTCCAAAGTTGGCTTTGAACAACTTGGGTAGCACCCATGAACACTGGTTAAATTGCGCGAAAGCGATTTGTACCACTGATACATTTCCAAAGTTGGTGACTAAACAATTTCAAATTGACGGCAATACGTACACTTTGGCAGGGTTGGCCAAGGGTGCTGGTATGATTTGTCCAAACATGGCTACATTGTTGGGATTCTTTGCTACTGATGCACCTGTAACAGCAGCAGCATTGCAACAGATCTTGAGACACGCAACTGACAGATCTTTCAACAGTATATCAGTGGATGGTGACATGTCTACCAACGATACTATCGTGGCAATTGCAAATGGTGCCGCTGGCGGTGAGTTAATCGATAAAACCTCTAGTTCAGCCGTGGCATTTGCTACGTTGCAAGCTGAAATTACCGATTTTGCTCAACAATTGGCCCAATTGGTAGTCAGAGACGGTGAAGGTGCAACAAAGTTCATCACAATCAAAGTGAAAGATGCTTTATCGTACAAAGATGCAAAGATTGTTGCATCATCGATTGCTAATTCGTCGTTGTTCAAGACTGCCATGTATGGTAAAGACGCCAACTGGGGCCGTATTTTGTGTGCCATAGGATACTCCGATGTTACTACTGATAGATCCATTAACCCTGCTAAAACAAACGTTTCATTCATTCCTAGTGATGGCACCGAAACTTTGAAATTGTTAGTGGATGGAGAGCCAGAAAAAGTCGACGAAGAAAGGGCCTCTCAAATCTTGGAAATGGAAGACTTGGAAATTGAAATCGACTTAGGTACCGGGGGTGGACAAGAAACAAGCTTCTGGACATGTGATTTATCTCACGAGTACGTTACCATCAATGGAGATTACAGATCTTAGAGAGACGATAAATAGAAGTAATTTACTTTAAAATAAAATACCCAAAATTGTAAGAAGACGCGTCATGAGTATGCAAGAATGCATCGCTAGATAAGACACATATTGCGACATATTATTCACGTTATTCAACCCACCACCTCTGACCGTATCTTGAGATTGCAAAATATCAATTTCTCAAATATGTTTTTTCACCTGAAAAACATGTCAACTTCACTGGAAAGCTAATTCAGCTTGGTTCGGGCCATTGTCATCGTACAATTCATTATTCCTATAACTACCGGGAGCCCCTACCTCCACATAACAACAATCGCACTTCATTCAATTAAACTATCTGCAAATATGCTCTCTGCAACTCATGAATCAAACGACAAGCGATGTTATATTAAAGATATACAACTAGGAGAGACAAATCCTTATACGATTTATGGTTTGATGGTGAAAATTGGAAGCAGATATCGCACAGGGGGTCCTGATTCCATACATATCACGGATTTCACAACCAATATGGATATTGCCAACCCTGTGAAACCCAAGCCATTTTTATCTCAACAAGTTACCCTAAAAGATGAGCAAATCTTAACAGTCGACGCTTTACGAAAGCCACTACTAGCCATTGAATACCTGTACAAGGAACGGTATCATCACGATATTGGACTTTTGGAGTTTCTCAACTCCGGTGATAGGTTCTTGATGATTGCACATAAGTTAGTGCTCTTGAAACTACGCTTGAAACCAAAAGTTTATAGAGGAACGATTGAACCTCAAGTACTACTGTTTCTGATTGTGAATGAAGCCACGGAGGACGATGTGGGAAAGCAATTTATTCGCCAATTGTACGGGAATATTTCTACACTTCCAGCAGAATTTTTTGATCCAGCATTAAGGGATTTGATAGTGCCGTCAAGCTATTTCAAGCAATCAAATTGGGATCCTGATATTGATTCTCAAGACGTTTCATCCCAACCCTTCCAATCGGCACAATCACACCCTAAGTTGTATTCAGATTCAGAATCCGACTCCGAATCTTTGGAGTACGAGTCACAGGTGCGGTCACAACTTTCACAGCTCCAATCTCAAGCCAATCTACAATCAATATCAAATTCCCACACTAATTCAAATAGCACAAGCTCGTCCATTAAAATATATGCAACCCAGGCTGCTCAGGTAGTGAAAGCTGAAGTTGATTTGGATGATTCGTTGGTACCCGATACAGAATTCCAAAATGATTACATCTCGAGTCCTTCGGGCATGGAAGGAGAAACCTTATTTCAAGTCCCCAATACGAACCGAGAAAAGTCAATCTACAAGATAAATGAACTCAACCAAATCGATACTCATTTGGACAATAAAATCTACAAGACTAAAGGTTATATAATAGGCACCAACCCAACCGACTGGTCCCATGTATGTGCCAAATCATATGAGTACAATAATATCTCAAACAAGTACGAATTGACAGACCCTGCTCTACGAAGCTTGGAATTTATCGTCACAGATATTCAAAGTCAAGATGCGAGATATTTGTCGCAGGACGATTTTCTCACCGTTAAGCTAACTGAAAAGTCCCTTGCCAGTTTCTTTGAGGAAGCGAGTATTGAAGAGATATACACGTCCATTAGTAAAGTCAATTCTAAACTCTACGAAGCTGGAGTCCACAGAAAATTGCGAGAACTTGAACTTTATAAAACAGAGATTGAAATAAATCCTGAGACCCACGACAAAATTTCCACTTGGACTATACACAACTTCACTTTAAGTGATCTCTGCAAGATATAGCCAATAATAAACGACCTTAATAGATTTAATGTAGTAAAAAATTTGTTTTTCCTACCGTCTGAGTGAAATGAGATGTAGAAAAAAAGAAAGCCCAATGCGGGGGTCGAACCCGCAACCTTTTGATATCCTTATTAAGAGTCAAACGCTCTACCGATTGAGCTAACCAGGCGCTTCTTGTTTTCTTAATACTTCTGTTTTATCATATCTATACAAATAAATATAAATTGTGTCAGTTTCGATTATTGAATATTTAAGTGCCAGAAAGTGACGATTTTGAATAATCTCACTATTACAGTTGTACAGACCATAAAGATCGTAAGTTATTATATCTCTTTAATTCTTTATTTCTCCAAAGCTTACATTCCTAATAATGATAAATTATCAATTTTTTACAAAAATCAGTATCTGGATAATTTCTATAAATTTATTTCATTGTCGTATTGATCACTTGGCATTCAAAGTCCTCATACTATTATCCATTCCGGACAAACCTCTCACTATTTCGACTAGTTGCCAGGGAACTGCTCTGAATATCGGAACAAACTTTGCGTAGACAGGAAGTTGGATCTCTCCCCTTCTTCCCAATTCTACAGCAGCGACGACACTAGCTGCAACGTGTTTCGGATCCAATTCAGGAGCCAATAGTGTAGACGGAGTCTTTACGCCTGCAAACATTCTTGTTCTAAGTTGCCCAGGACAAAGCAATAAAGTTTTGACTCCAGTAGGGTTGAGCGAGGGTGGACCGAGTTCGTAAGTCAACGACTCATGAAGAGCAATCAACCCAGACTTAGATGCGCCATATGCACTCAAACGAGCCGGAGATAGATATCCTAATACCGATCCAATTGTTACAACATAGCCACGTTTCATACGGAGCATATCTGGTAAAAACGTCTTGATGGTATAGAAACTGGATAACAAATTTATCTGAATAGTTTTCTCAATTTCTTCATATGAAAGATTTAATAGTGACTTTCCTGTAGTGATGCCAGCATTATTAACCAACACAGTAACTTTACCCACGTCTCTTTTGATTTGAGACTGAACCTCACTTATCTGTTGCCTATTGCTGACATCACACTGATAATAGTGAACGTTTGAAAGCCTCTCCATTTCGTTAGGAACATATATATCCAAAACCACTACTGTTCCTTGCTTTGCATTGAAGAGTTGAACAATTTCTTTTCCTAGACCTGATGCTCCTCCAGTAATCAAAACTATATCACGGTGAGGTTCATAAGAGGTCCCGACTATTGCGGTAGAAATGTTTTTTAGCTGTTTGTTCAAGTGACAGAAAGCAAGCGCTAGCGAGGGAGCCATTATATCTCAAGTCGTTTAGTTTAGATATTTTGTTCTAGGTCAAGTTCACAAATGGGATTTGTGAAATGTTTTTTTGCACCCATTTCAATTTTGTGTAATTTGGATAAATATCTCGGTAATACTCGAACAAAGCGAGATTGTTCGTGGAATAATCTTGTTGAATATAAAGACTTTTGTTGATTGACTTATTCAAGTCTCTGTGACTCAATATTGTGGAATAATACAAGACTATGTTGAAAATTAGCTGAAGATTAGTGGAAAATTAGAGTATTTTCCTTACACTATATTAATTTTATGATGTTCTGAGTTCTGATCTAGATCAATAAAAATTTCACAAAACTGTGTGATATTCAGTAGATGAATAGATCTACTTCAGAATGCACAAGTGGTACAATTTTGGTCAAATTTTTCAAACAAAGTTTAGCGAACGGTTCACTTGGAGGAATGAAAGAAATCCTCTCTATCCATAGTAGATCGTATTCTTAGACTCCACGGAGAAATAAATAACAGATATGTTTCTTTATCGCTGAGGAATAATTATTGCTACCCTGTGGAACTAACAGAGTCTAACGAAGGTAATTGCGACAATTTCTCAACTTAATTCTATTACTACATAAATCTTAAAAGTCTATGAATATATATATGAAAACTTTAGAATCTTCAATTACTCACCTAGAGAATGATATGTTTCCGGTAATTTCAGCAAAAACATCGCTACTTTAATATTTGTGCTTATTTGACAAGCTAATCTTAGTGTGATGTAGTGAATATCTCTTGTTACTTCACTTAGTACTTCAGTTAGTACTTCGCTTAGTACTTCACTTATTACTTCACTTGATACTTCCCTCGATACTACACCACTTTGTCTACACAATTTTGTCTTGTACACGCTAAATGAAAAACAATTTTTCAGATCTGAAAAACTGAAAACTTCATTTCCACCACTAACAATCAAAATGGGAAAGCCAGGACCATGTGCAATGTTCAAGGACTTACCATCCTCCAAAATCCTTAAACAAATAACTCGTCTCAACAATATAGCTGGTGAATCTCACCGTGCATACAAACTTGACTCCACTAAATTCTCCAAAATTGAATTGTTCTTAATCCAAAAAAATGTTCATGGCCCTTCTGTTGGTTTGAAAAAGTTCTGGAGACAAGACTTGCCAACATTAAAGTTCCACAACGATGATATAGGTTTTGTGTGCACTAGAATTCAGGTGGATAACAAAGCTGATGTTGAAAAATGTCCTTCAAAGATTCTTGTTCATAAGACTGCTGGTGGAGCTATTGAAATAGATTGTTTAAACAAGCATTCAAGTGAAATCTTGAAAGAACTCGCAAGGGTTACAGAAGCGAAGAATGTCAAGGCAGATGATATTCCTGTATTAGTGGCTCCAGCGGAATATGTTCAGAATAACCGCTAACCACTCGGTGAGACTACTAGTGACTCTGTTGTTGGAATTTTCAGTAAGATTGACTTTAATATCGATAACATCATGACGAGATAAATCATTGGGGAGACCTGTCATCAATTTCAAACGATAGTTGGTTGAGATCGACTCATTCTAGCCACAATATTTCTGTAAAGTTTACTCAATCCTCGAGTTATGCTAAGCACAATCCACATTTAACCATCATATAGTCACTTCTCTTGCTACTACACTGTCATCCACCTGTATATATATAAAATTACATATATTTTCTCTATAAAGAAAATCTAATGATACAAAATGCTTAGAACCGATTTATAGTGTATATATATCATCGAGGTCCTTGTAGTAATGTGCATACGATCCGCAAACCAAGTTTATTAACGAATTCAGGGCGATTATCAGATCTCAGTAAATTTTAGTGTCAATTGTCTGAACTCATCCAAAGTCACTAATCCTAAGAGTTCAAAAATTTAACCAAGGCATCTTTACCCTTGATTTCCATCAACCTCTTGATATTCAAGAGTTCGTCGATTTCCTTATCCTTTAGTGTGGATTTTGTTTTCCTCCGTGGCCGTTTTCCTTCGTTCTTCAAAGCAATATTGATCAATTCGTTGAAATCTATTTTATGGCTTGGCTCAGTTTTGACTTTGATCAACCCTTCGACTATTTCTCTCTCTTCATCGTTTGTTTCTAGTCTACTCAAGTTGTCATAATCCGTGATATTTTCCAACACCTTTTTCTTGATACTTGACTCCTCCAGGTTGACTTTTGTGACAAAATCTAACATTATCAGACTCTCCGGGACCCTGTAAATAAATGCTTCCTTGTTGGGGCCTGAGGTTGTCAAACATAAAACCTTACTGAGGTCTTTGGAAGCACTAGCTTTTACGCCAGTTGAGGTAGAATTACTACTTAAGTAGTCAGGAACTGTATAATCGACACTAACGTCTTTCCTTTTCCATGTGTCAAACTCTTCGTTAGGCTTGGCGAAGTCGTCGTTTTCATATTGAATATATTCTTGAAGATTTGGATATCTGATTAACTTGGGTTGGTCTTCGTGTTGGATCAACATATTTGTTGAATGAACAACGCGTAAGAAATGATTGTGAAGGGTAGAGTCAATAACCGTAGTCTCTTTGAACTCTCTGAGTTTTTGGTGAAAGTCATCAATATGATTTGGACATTTCCATTTGCTCCCAATTGTTTTTGGTCCAAACACGGGCTCAATCAAACAGTCAATATGCCAAACCAACGGACAATAGTCACAATGGGTTAAGATTCTATTGTATAAACCAGACTTGCCACATTTATGGCATAAATATGGATTTCCATCCTTGTCATATAATGAATCTATTTCGAGATCTTCATTTTTATTGTAGCCCTGTATTTGGGCACCGTTTGATTTGGAATACGAGAGTTCTGGTTTGGTTGAGTCGTCGGTAAATTCGCCATGTTCTCCTGTGGTTACTCCAATAAATGTATTTTCCCTTATATCTCTGGGAAGCTCAAATTCTGTAGGATTTCTGCTTTCTTGTTGATTCATCAATTTAGCAAAGATACCGATATCATCCCATTTGCTGCAGATACTAGGATGTCTTTCTGCAATACACTCTCGACAATTCCAGTCGTTCTCGGGAGCTTCCTCTAGAGGTGGATCACAGCAAGTAAAATGAAATGATTTAGGGCACGTCTCACAGCATATAAATACACCTGGACCTCCACATGCACTACAATAGTCATCATTGTCCTTTGTAGGGTCATCTTCACTTTCAGTCCCCCCTTGTTTGCTTGTTATAGACGAGGGTGCAAGGTTCGTGCTTGCTGCTTTTACGGGCGATATTATTTTTATTTTCTTTGCCGATCGTGTTGGAGGGGTATCTAACGTGCTTGATGATCGTTTTGGTTGTTTGGGGGTTTTGTTATTGATTCTGCTCTGACGCAATTTTATTCGGAGAGGTTCTCGTATGTCACTAGGGGTGGTTAGATCTTCTGACAATGTGGTTTTTAATTGTTGGTTGCACTCTTCAAAGGCATCCTCGTCAAAATCTAGTTCAGGCGAGAGACCCCGTGAAGTTTCTCTCGATGTGTTGGTGCTGCTCTTTGCAGACTTTTTGGATTGTCTGGCCGGCCATAATGATTCCTTTTTAATTTTTGGGGTGGGAAACGTTTCAAGCGGTAAACCGGTGTATGTTGGAGCTGGTTCGGCCAAATTAGGCTCGACAAAGCTCGGAGGCATTTTCTTCTTATTGGAAGGAGGTTTCTCAAGTATTATTGGACTAGCGTTTAATGTGGGAAGATTTTTTAATATGTTTTGTTGTGATAATCGTGAGGAAGACCTCCGTATCTTCGCAGACTTTGATTTAGATGACTTGGAAGGTTTCGTACCGATCTTTGGAGGTGAGGATACAGAAGATGCAGACAGTAATCGTGATAGTCCATTTGTCATTCCATTCGTACCATTTTCTTGCTTCATTTCTTCGACAATACCGTCAGATACTTGTTGGGTATCATCCTGCAAAGACTCCTGCGAGGAATCATGCGAACCAGCCGTCCTTTCACTTGACTCAACCATGGTCAAATACGATACTTATATATGTATCTCAGCCTTCTAGATGTTCTAGAATATCAATAGTTGAACCCGTTAATGAGATTGTAGAAAAGTATAGCCGAAATTTTCAGATTTTCATGTCGAAGCGCGCTCCATAATCTTTGGATGAAAGCTACATACTTACTAGATATTGCAGACTTGTCTGAATTCATGGCTAAATGTGAGGAGAGCCTCAAGTAAATCGTAAAAACTATATAAATGCTGAGCAAATTCGTGAATTTTGATTAGGTATAACCTTGAGAGACCATGATCAAAACGAGTGAAGAAACAAGTCTCGGGCTAAACACTACAAGGCTTGACCAGGTTTCTCAAGAAGTCTTGGAAAACATGTGGATACCTATTAGATAAAAGTCATCAACCGACGCTAGCTTACTTGGCAGCAGGCTTGGCCTTTACAACTCTCAAAGGTTCGGCTAAAACGGATAAAATAGCTTCATCAGTAACCTTCTTTTCGGTAGTGTAACGTTCTGGGTTGAAAGTAGGAGAAGTGTACTTAACAATTCCGGTCTTGGTGATACCAAAAGTAGTGAAGAATTGGGCAATGAATTCACCGTCCTTTTCAGTAACAACTTCGTAAGGCAAAACGACCTTGTGGTTCGAAGGTTCAACTAAACCACCTCTGGCCTTCTTTGGTTCTTCCAAGTTTCTGATATTGTATGGGAAAGGACCGGTAGATTTCGATTTCAATTCTGCAATAGTCTTGTGGGACATCTTCATCTTGAAAGCATACGAAGAACCGGTCAACTTGTACAAAGAGGTTCTGTAATCAGAGTTTTTGACCTTACCGTCAACAGAGGTAGAAATCAAGATATCCAAACCGTAGACTTCGTTTTCTTCAAACTTGACGGTATCAACTTGACTCTTGTTTTGCTTGCTTGGGTTAAGAATAACTTCTTTGCTACCGTACAAGACGTTTCTGGTTTGGTTGTGACTCAACATACTGTCAACTGGAGTGACTTCGAATTCTTTGGCAACTTTGTCGACAATGCTGGTAACATCCCAATTCTTCTTGTTTGGCTTGAAAGTTCTCATAGCGGCTTCAGAAGCATTCCATGCGGCATGGATCAAATCAGCCTTCTTACCAGTGATTGGAGATTCCTTTTCTCCAACAATCACGGTTTCACCGACAATCGATGGGTAACCATCGATTTGGATTCCCAACATAAAGTTGACGACGTCACCATTCTTCAATGTAATGTTAGCAGTGTCTTCCTTGCTGACAGGGGCCAAATGAGCAGGGATCTGGTTAGGATTTACACATGTTGGGAAAGCAATTCCCTTTGGAGTCTTTGAAGTCTTCTTGGAGTTGTAAATCTTGGATAATTCTTCTTCCATCAATTCATCTCCCTTAACGGAGATATCATAAGTGCAAGCACCGTCAATGATTAATTCTCTGACCTTGGCAGCAACACGGTTAGTGATTTCTCCGGCAGTCTTATATTTGGAGACGACATCACCATTAGCAATGGTTAAATCTGGAGTAGTAGTAGGAGTGGCAGCTAAGAGTTAGTATTGAATTGAAGTTGTCAAATAGACACAGACCACACAACAAGTTGAAAAAAGTGTCATAGACCTTATTGAACCACTTTTTACCATCTTTACTTACTAGTAGACATCTTTGATAGTTGTAGCGTAAGTATAATTTGAAATTTTTCAACGATCTTATGTATGGAAAATGTGAGTGCATATACCGAATAGCGAATGAGAGAATGAGTGTGTGTCTAGAGAGAGATCCAGGCCATGAAAGAAACGTGATTGGACATTTAGAGAGGATGCCAGAGCCACACTCACTAAGAGAATATAAGTTGAGGTGATGGATAATCGAAAGCTTGATAATAACGTAAATCTGTAAAGTTGGACAATTTGCAATTAGGAGTAAAGAGAGATGGGATAGGGGTGGAGAGTCAGAACAGGTCAATTGTCATAAATTAGTGATTAGTAGACCAGAAGTTTTAGTGGCCGAGTGATCACCAGAATATCTAGAAGCCGAGCGATCGTCACTAAGTCTCTATGCTCCTTAGTGAATATAATACTTCTCAGTATACTTGATTCAGTGATATGTATTTAACCACACTTCACTAACACATATATAGAGACCATAGAAGCTGAGACTGTACTCCGAAATAATTTAGTTTGCTCCACAACACTACTCCGAGAGTCTAATACCCCCCTAAGCGTAATTGAACTTGTGATGATCTTCACTGATTGGACAAGAATGGGTGCAAATGTGTTAGTTCGGGTACACTTTGATTGTTCGGTTGGATGTCCCTAATTTCTCGTCTAGATGTTTAGTATCTCTAAACATGTGATTATGCAATATTCCACGAACCGACACCACCAATTGTTATACTCACCAATTGTTGATACTCACCAACTGTATACTCTTCATCGACGGCTGTCACATAATTAACTCTGGGGAAATTATATGCAGTACACAAAACCCGATCGAAAACAATCCGATTTGCAGAATATAAATTCACAACCACTGAATATCACATTTTGCTGGTTTAATCACCAGAAACTACTTCAGTTATACCAACTATACTACTGGTTCATCGCTTAGTAATTTCACGTTTTTTGAGTCGATATTGAAATTGAAAATTGGCTGACATTTCATGCCGACTGGTCTTAGGTTACAACCAGCTAATCCCAAGTCTTACAGTATTGTCATCAGTTTGTTCTTCATATATCTCTTGAATATCTTCACTTATACTATATACATCACCATAGTCCATGGCCAATTACATAATCAGTCTCGCTCACTTCTGTGAACTTCATGGTCCTTCAACCATAATATGTACTCAAGTGACGGATCCAAAATATCAACAACAACATTTCGTTCCCTCCACATCCAAACTTCAAACTTGTGCTTCATGCAAACTCATGTTGCCAAATGACGAAGTCAATATCGTGACAAATGACGATTCAAACGTTTACATATCCACCAATTATCCTTCGTTACAGAAACGATACCTGTCATTGACGAAATTGGTGATGAAATCTTTGTCTGTTGAGACAACCTCCGACATCACGAAACCAATGTTCTCAGGTGACATTATGAATGGCTATTGTATAAGCATAATCTTCAAAGTTAAGGACATCAATGCCCGTGGGTCAGAGAGGAAGTATTCTCTATTAGTAGTTTCAGACTCCGAGTCTGAGCTATTGGAGAATTGGGATATAATTTCAATGTATTTTCACGAAGTTATTCTGTTGATCCAGCTTCAAGTGAGTGTTTCTTCCGAAGGCTCACCTAAGAAGGAACATGGTACTTATGCGATGTTGGATAATGAGAGATTCTTACGAAGATCCATGATTAAACCAAAATCATTGGTCGATTTAACAAATGACATCAATATATTTGTGAAGTTTCATTTGTGGGGAATAGAGTTGCTTAAAGATATACTAAGATGATATTTAAATCTTTAGTTTCATCCAATCTATTTTATCGAGAAACAATGAATGGTGACATCATCTAGTTGAACTATCTTAATTTCCAAATCATAATAGAGGAGTTAATGGAAGTCACTTATAGACAAACTAATTTTGAGATATATCGAACTTCTGCTATCGAAAACTGGTCATTTTTACAAGAAATATGCACAAGGAAGTTAACGAAGGTAGTACCCAATATCATTCTCAGGATTATACTCTTGATAGATAATTCTATAATTAGTTGTGGTCATTGATTAGGTCAATTCTTTTTAATAATTTGCAGGATCCTCTGAGCTCGAGATATTAGCCACGGATCAATCCGGATAGGTGAGAGTTCCTCTCCGTATTTCCATTCTTTCTTAACAATTTCTGTTCTGTGCTTCGATGTGATAGGTTTAGTATATTTTGTTTCCAAAAGTGTCTTTTCATCAAAACAGTTGTTACCAATAGAATCTTTCCGGCAGACATTATTGGGAACCCAAAGATCCAAAACAGGCCGATACGTATGTCCTTCGTGCTGTCGACTATACAATCCATGACTATATTCACGTTTTAAAATATTTCTGAATTCATTGGGCACCCAAGCAGTTATTCCCTCAAACATACTCTTACGGAGTGGATGCAAATCCTCCCATGTGAAGAAATGATTGTTTTTACACTTAAACAAGGAATGACTGTTCAAAAGCTCATGTTTTGCAACTTCTAATTCTCTCTGCAAGTCATCATTGCGGATTGTGTGGGATCGATCTTTTGTGATATATTCGGGATCCAACACCTGGCTGAATTCTGTTGCTTGCTTGCTTCCGACTTCAAAATCTTCGACCTCGTTAGTGAGTGCAAGAGCAGTTATGTCCACATAAAATCCAGAAACAGTGTCAATTAGTCTCGCATCTATTGCATTCAAGCCATTTCCAAGTTCCCTACTAAAGAAACCAGGGCCAATATCAAGCAAATACGATCCTACCCCCAAGTTGACATTCTGATCTGAGTCAAGATCAACGATCAATGTTTGATTATAGTTTCGTGCCAAATGTATAAGCGATTTCATCGTTACTTGGACATCCAAGTCCAGATCCCAAGGCATAGTCATTCCATTCCAATACCATCCCAATAAGGAACCGTGTGCGAGCCATGTGTGAATTCCTATAGTGCTTGCAAATCTAAGCCATGCTCTTGTAAGCCTATGAAGAATAGCCTTTTTTTCATAATCAGAATGATCAAGGGATTTAAAAAACCTCCAGTCATAATGAGTTCCTCGCATATCATCAGTCACTATTGCTTCATGAAAGTATTTCGAAAACTGATGATCCTTATCGATACTGTTTCGAATATTGAAGAGTAAGCGAGAATCAAAATTATTGATTCGCGACTGCTTGTACGACTTGTTAACTCTTTGTTTTAGTAATGCATAAAAGGCTTGAAAGTCGAATTCAAAATCTTGCTTTTCCATGGCCCTGGAATTTATAGGGCCTAGAGTTCGTAGTATATCATAATTTAACGATTTTGTCTTAATGAACGAGGCCGAACTTGTCATCAGTATCAAAAAACATTTCAATTTGTCAAACACTTGTCCTATTTCTATATATTCAGAATTTTCCGAGGACAATTCGTAAATACGTAACAAGTGCTTTAAATCTTGTTTGTCTATAAGTTTTGATTGCAGCACAGGAGTTAGTAAGCCGACAGAATGTCCAGGAACGCCCAAAAACATAATTCGTTGAGGTACTGGTGCAGCATGAACAAGATAATTAGCACCCACGATTCTTCTTGCTTCTTCAGACATCGGTACATCAACTGGACCCGTCACTTTTATAGTATCCACTAAATTTGTACATGATTGAGTAAAATTCAGTAAATGTTTAATGTTGGACGTTTTTGCAAACGTTGCACAAGATGATTTTATCATTCCCAACTCCAAATCCAACCAGCTTGACCATGAAAAAGGAATATCGCTTTCAAGACTAAACCCGTCATTGTCTAAGATCTGATGAACATAATTAAGCCAAAGCGCAGGCATTAACCGTGGATCATACTCTTCTCCCAAAGAACAAAAACCATTACTAGGCAAAAGATTAGGGAAATATGATCTAGACAATATCTGCTTTATAAGTGGAGAATTGAATTCGAATTGGTGTGCATCTTGTATTGATATTCCTTTTGTAGTTGGCTTCCACCAAACACATCCAAAAAGAACAAAGTTACAAACAACAAGCACAAAAGCCGATTTCCGATACGAGAACAATACCCTAATCATGTAATATATACGAAGTCTAACAGTCCATCGGATGCAGCCCTTCAATTCAGACCTTGATTGGAAAGGGTTCATGGAAATTGTTGCAATATATTCGTTTTCAATTTACGCGCCAAATGTTGCAAAAGTAGAAGAGTTTTAATAGTGCTTTTAAAGGTGATTCTAATGGATTAATGATGTTTCGAAATTTATAGTAGATTGGTGATTATGAAGCTAGTTTGCTATGAACACAGATCTATGGAAGAATGGTAGCTAGGTATATTTAATGAACCTTTTTAGGATACCCTACAACTAATCAATCAATATCAACTTTTTATACAATACAATATAATATAAATATATTTGTATAGGCTACTTTCTTCTTTAACGTTGGATAAATAAGTAGGTTTAATATTCTTTAAATAAACCGTATTGTTTTAGTTATATATTTTGATGTGAAAAATTATACTAATTATACTAATTATATATTTCTAATGTTTCAGATATCTTATAAATATAATTAACATATATTAAATAAATAATACACGGAAGACTACAAACTTCAAAATATTTATAGCTTTAATAAATCTTACCGGGAAAGTGATTCTTATGAAGTTTATTGGATATTTGGAGGTTGTGGAAAGACGTTGGACCTTCGATATCAGAATTTATACAATCAGAAAGAAGTGCCGAAAGAATTAAATAGTAATCAAGTTTTATTAGGGGCCCAGACATAATAAGTAACGATAATAAGAATAATGCTAATATAGTAGAACCATATAAACCATATCTTTACTTATATAAGCACCATATTTTTGTATAATTATATGTAAAGCTTTTTCATCTTTTAAATCTAAAGTTATTTCACAGCATGTAAATCCTTGTTAAATTAGAAACACTTAAATAACTATTTCCATCAAATACGTCAGCTATTAGTTATCTCTGAAAGGTAATTAATATATACATTATTTTCATTATTATTTATGTGATTTTCATAAATGAATATATCTTAAATTCTATCATAAATATTTCTTAAATCTCTTCACGAATTTCTCGAGAATTATTATCATGGATATTCCTGATTCCTTGTCACGAATGTCTCCATTCTATCTTTATCATGCAAGCAAAGCCTTTAATTCACCCGATCTATGTAAATCTTGAATATGAGAATTGCCACCAATATGTTTTCCAGAAATAAAGATGTTTGGAACGGTTCTTTGGCCCGTGATTTCAGATAATCCTCTCTTCATTTCATTTGTAGCTTCAACAATCGTAGCCTCTTGGTTTAATGATTGAAGAAGTTTTTGAGTGCTAGTACAATAAGGACAATAGCTTGAAGAGAACACTACGACCTTGTGGTCCTTGACTGTACGTTTGATATTATCAAGAATATCTTGAGAGACAGGAGTCGATGGACCAAACAAAAAGTCTTTAATAGCGGCAAACATATCTAGTTCTATTGAGTTCTATTATATGTCAGAGTTTACACTATTAATATTTCTCTCAGTTTTTCGTGTGTTGAACAACTTTAGTTGCAAAAAAAGTACTGTCACTAAAACTCGATCTAAAATACGACCTGGAGATACGGTGATTGTGGATCTTAATCAATATCGATCAGTTAGCTTCGAGTATGTAGTAGAAAGTTAAATTTTGATTGTAATGACTCAAAAGTCATAGATTTTAGCAGTATCCGCACAGCCAGCATTATAAGCGAAGCGACTAACTCTAGAGAAGTGGACCACATGTAGAGCTAGGAACTCCTAGAGATATAGATAGCTAGCGAGTGAAGTTATGGCCAGAGGAGAACAAATTTCACTAATAATATTTGATGGATTGTACCGTAATAATTTCAATACATATACATCAATTTATCAAACACCCTACTTAAATATGACCTTCTCACATACATGAAGAATAGTTCTATTTTATAATTATTCTTTTAATAGTGTAGGTTGTTTTTTATTAGACTTACTACCTTATAGCAATATGTCTGACTCCTGATCAAATAGTTTCCATATGAAATAAATTATATTCTTTACCACTTTGGTACATTCTTCCACCCTCTTAAAGATATTTTATATAAAAAAAATTTGGAATTAATCGGAATTGAACCGATATTATTCGTATGCAAAACAAAGGATCTACCATTAATCTATAATCGCTTTATTATAATCTTCCTACAGACGATGAAAACGATAATCTCAATGTTGCATGTTGAATATAATATAAGCTAAGAAATAGCTCACATAGCCTACTTTCGTGGTCTCTAAATAAATAGAATGGCCCTTCGATACGTAATTTGGACTAGTATACCGTCTTCAATGAGGTATTCGGAAGTATCTTACCCAGTGATGGCGTTTAAAATGTATTCCCTACATAATATGTTGAGCCTAATTATTTTAATTATTTTCTTCTATATTTGTCTTATGATTGATAAATGTTCAATAGCAGAAACCCTGTATTCTCAGCAATTGAATTTCAAGGAGTCTTTGGAATGAACGTGTTTCAACCCTAGTAATTATATTGGATCTAGTAATTCTATTTGTTCTAGTATTGTGCAAAAAGTCTTTGCTTTTCGTAAATTGGAAATGATTCTGGACATATAATACTCACGTCAATACCTTCAACGCTATGAGAGCCTAGGCTTGTGATTTGGCTATCATGAAGTTTATTTAAAACTTCATTTGACTGTGATGGTTTAATTTGAGGCTCGAATGTTCCGATAGTAACGTGCAAAAGTTGGTTGAGACATTCTACTGCTTCAACTGGCTTAAAATCGGCGTCGTATACTTGTAAGATTTCGACTGATGCACAAATTAAGAACTCATGCTTGATGACAATTTGGGTAATTTGTATGTCAGCGTAAAAGTCCAAGAGTTGGGTTTTGGAGTTACCAACAGTTTCTGTATCAAAACGTTTAACCATGTTTTTCCATTTGGGTTTTAATGACTTGTCTGCTTTTGTAGATAAGTAGTGACCTAAGGTGACATGAAACAGAGGCTGTACGCGGTTTAAACTCTTTAATTTGAGCCACTGTTCATTATCTCCAAATGCAGCATCTAGATCAGGAATGAATTTTTCTGGAACAACAGATATTCCAAAGTATGAGGGAGACTTTTTAGCCAGCTTACCCATTTTCTTGGTAAAAGTAGGCTGGTAGGATAAAGCTACTTTGAAAGCAGATTGGTATTGTTCTTCGCTAGGCTCTTCTTTAATAATATCAGGAAAGCTTTTTATTAATTGAGTGATAATTGTCTTGACGTTAGACAAAGACGAGTTTTCCAATTTATTCACATCAAGGTCAATAACGAGGTCGAATTGGGAATCTGGAAGTTTCTTGGTATCCACAGGTTGGAAACGAGATATAAACCCCTTCATAATACCTACTGCTGCCCTCTCATCAGTTTGAAACTTGATAGACTGGTGATTATCACCTCTTGCCTTTAATCTGTTGTAAGTGACATCCCATAAAGTGTCTGAGTTTGAGTTGTTAACAAAGTTGATACCAATAAAATTGAAATTTACACTGTCGTCAAGGTACGTGGATTTATGGGTTTCGAAATTTTCAAACACCTGCTTCCTTTCCCTGAATTCGGAATTGTTCCGGTCAAACATCACCACGTCAGCATCCTGTAAGCTATTCAAACAGTGTTCAGCTATTTTCATTATAGAGCCACGTCCAATATTATCGTTTTGCACATGACCCCAAGTGGGAAATAAGTTCTGCAACGTCTGGAACACGGTTGTTTTCCCACACCCAATAGTGGCGATTGGCACTAATACGTACTTTTGTTGTTTTGACAAACTCAAATTCTTGAATTCTTCAATATTATCTTTTTGTAGTGATAACTCGTTGTCTAAAGTGAGCAATCGTATTCCATTCGTCTCATGCAACTCTTCCAAAAATAGTTGTCGTACTTTCACTATACCATGACCATTGGCATAATCTTCAGCGAGCTTGGTATTTTCAGCAAACAACGGTTCGATAAACTTCAAGTACTTTCTCGAGATGAATCTGTTCTTTTTCACTTTAATATCCTCGATGGGAGTACCATTTAGGTACTTTTTGGTCAATTCTCTAAATTGACGGTAGAGCAAGTAAGGTTCTTCAAATTTATACTTGAAGAAAAAGTCTTCATCAGAGGTGTTTTTGCAACGTATAACAAAACCCTCGACTTCCCGTCCATTGTAGCATCCTGATTCGGCGGCTTTGTCCAACATTGTGAAAAGAGAATCAAATGAATCATGAAGAAAATATTCTACCGATTTGAACCCCCATGTGGTAGCAAAATCCTCAACTTTGTCCATAGGAACAGTTTTGAACTTGATCGTATTATAGTTAAGTCCATGCAAATATAATCCAGATTGTTCCTTTGAATATGGTAAAACATGTTCCTCAAATTCGTCATCGCAAAGTTCGGCAACGGCTGTTAAGTTGTATTCATACAAGTAGCGTCCCAAATCGTGTGTAGTCTTATTCAAAGTCAGAAGCTGACTTATCAATCTCGCTTCTCCTTCAAGAGCATGGTTCTTGTATGTTCCATCTCTGACACCAGTTGAATGTTTGGAACACACAACGATTTTTCCATCAGCTAAACCACTAAGGAATATAATACATCCATTCTCTTTGAGCGTGACTTCATAGGGCCCTTTCGTATTTTTGGACAAGGTTTCGCGACGAGTCACGTCAACCTCATTAACATTGAAAAACTTGTCATATCCCCGTACTGCAATTCTTTCGTCATTGACTGTAAATAAACCTCTAGCTGCTGATACTAACGGGCGGGGTTTTGAATATTCCCATTCATTAAACTTCCAACTTTCTATAGCCTGTTGAGTGTTGTGAACAGTATGTATAGACTTTTTGCATTTTCCAAACCCTGAAATCTGGGTCGCTTCATGTAACCTGCCAATAAACTCAGCCACCTCTTTGGGAGAGTCGGAAATTGGAGATAACGACATCTTTTCTGGCAATTAGATGTATGAAGAGGTATGCCTCTTCTGTGACTCTTCGAGAAGCTGAGATCAAATATTTAATGAAATCGGGTATATGCAGGACGACCCAAAACTTTAAGAGAAGTAGTTGATTACATATCCAAGGTGAACTTTAAACGAAACTTAATAACAAGACGCTGAAAATGCTGCTTAATTTGGAGTTTTTTGTATGGAATATTTAATGTAAAACCGTGAGTACACTTATTCTTAGTTTAATGAATGACAATGAGGATTTAGGTATTTGAAAAGTTAGGTATATTTATTCTTCCAGCTCATAACTAGCCTGGTATATAATGATGTTCGAATGATAACGGTATAGTAAGTATGTAAATGAACTTTTGATAATTCAGGTAGAACCATGAAACATTCCAAAAACCAAGTGAAAAGAAGATCTTACTTATGCTTCAAGGTGATCATGATAAATATATGCCACAAACAACACAGCTTTTAGCAATATTGTGAATGTTGACTCGTTTGTGGGATACATTTTGGATATACTCTGGTCGTTTGGGTGAGTTTTGCAGCCGTTATTCTTCGTGCGCCCACCAACTCTCATGAATGCAAGTGGTCGGGTAACTTTGATTTCGTGAGACAGAATAGAAAACAATACAGAACCAAGAACTGAATCACCAGACATCCTACATTTAACGATGGCTTTCAATGTTGACGTAGACGAGGCCGATGTTGCAGTATTAAATCAGAACCTTATGAAATCAAAGGAATTGTTCAGTAACATTTCACGTTCGCTCAGTACAATAGCCAACAAAACAACCAATGCATCCAGAAGTATTAAACCGATTCTTAAAGACGTCAATAAGTTGAATGAGAATAAACGTCAAGTTGAAAATGGGATTTCTTTGCTTAGTGAAGTCAACGAGAGTGCTGCAATGATACACAACTATGAATACATACTAAACAATCCCATAGAACATATAGGACTTACAAAGTTTATTGGCACGTTGAAGAGTTCCAAAGCAATGTTCAAAGAAATGAAGCCTAGGTTTAAACAATTCCGAGGGATTCTTGTTAATTTCGAAACATTGATTGATAAATCAGACTTAAAATTGCAATCGTACTTTCAGAATTTAATAAACCTTCCAGCAATGAAACTTCTCGAAAATGAACAGAAGGTGTCGGAGATTGGAATAATATTCAAATATTTTGCCGAGGATCCAGGCTATGTAAGTAAGGTATATGTCAGACAACGACTGATGTTGCTATTGGAGACGATACGACCGTTAGAAGCATCTACTCAACCAGTGGAAAGACCTCACAATGTTCCTTATGAAAGGGGTACTAATGGAATCAATCGGTTTAATAATGAACTCATCAAAGCCATCAAGGTTGAAATGGATCTCATAGACAAGTTGGGACTCGATCGTCATTCCATACTGAATGGTGTACTTGACCGTCTGATTAGTGAAATATACCTTGGTCAAGTTCTTGGGAATTTCCAAAACTTTTTTGCAGGAGCAACTACATTATTGCTGAATGACATATTGATCCTAGAGGTTGTAGAAAACTTGTTGCATTTTAGGAAGTTTTTAACGAACTTTGGATTGCAGCACCAAGAATTTCAGTTAAGAGTACAGGCGTTCATAGTGAAGAATCTGGTGATTTTCAAGGAGTATATCAAGTATGCTGAGGGCCGTTTTGTTGGGGTGAGTGTGTTTAATGATAAGAACATCCCTGAGATAATTGTGGAACTTGTTCTGAAAATAAGGAGAATAAGTGAATTTCCGCTGCCATTATTGCTGCTTATAGAAAACTACAAATTGGGAGACTGGATGGTTGTAAAACCGGCAGTTAGGTTTGTAGGAGTTTACACATCTGTCATTCCCAACTCCGGTAATGACGAAAGTGCCGAGTATTTGTTATCATCGTTCTTCTCGGATGTCATAGATGGGATTATGGTGAATGTAGAAATCGGAATAAAGGCAAATACCGGCGAAAATGCATTGAAGAAATCCAGTCAAGGATTCTGTTTGATAAAAAACTTGATTATGATTGAAACCATTATCAATCGACTGGCTACATTATTTGAATGTTTGGGCAATTTGGGACTTGAACGGTTGAATAAGTTGAAGAACCGATTCCTCAAGCTATTCTTGGATGATTGGAACTATGCATCCTATATAATTATTCGAGACATGACCAGTATTGCCACTAGTAACGCACACAGCGGTGGTGTGGCATCTGGAAGTACTACTGCTAGTAAAGGTAGTACTATGCATTTAACATCCAAAGAGAAGGAACTGATCAAAGATTTGTTTAAGAACTTTAACGAGTCGTTTGAAGAAGCATTGCGCAATTACGAACGGTTCAATATCACAGATGCTAACTTGCGGACGTTTTTGGGTAACGAAATCAAGAAATTGATTCTCAATGCTTACTTCAAGTTGTATGACAAGTATGGACTTAGTGATTTTACGAAGAACAAGCCAAAGTATGTGAAATATGACAAACAGTCATTTGAAAAGTTATTAAATGAAAAATTGTGATAGAGACGATGAACTTGTGATACAAGATATCACGATCTTCTCTTAACGACCTTTCTGATACCAAGAGCTAATGTTTTTGATGACGAACGGACGATTTATCTGATGACAAGTAGACTGAAGTTCTTTGGGACACACGTGAAACACATTATCTATTAAGACATAAAAAAACGTGAGTCTTATTATAAGTTGTGATTACAGCGACATGACAGACATTGAATGGCTCTGAAATGAAACTACCGTTAACTAAATAACACACTTCAGTTTCCTCTGAGGCGCCAAAAAAATCCTACAAACTCTGTGACAATTCTTAAATTGTTTAGCTTACAAATGGTATTAGTCAAATCGTAATTATCGAAAAAATACTATTTTCTACTGCAGAATGTCGAACATTAAGAACCAAAAAATAATTAGCGTTAATCAACAAATGTCCACTTCTGAACAAGAAAATCCCCAAGCAATGAAAAGCAGGAAATTATCCTGATAAGAGAACTACTACATTCAAAGGTTCCAATAACAGACTTTAACGATATGTCCGTCGGATATGTCAAGAACACCGTTTCACTCACGTACGATCGGCTACTAATAATTTAGTACTACGTAATCGAATTCCGACCGGGTTCTTGGTTCGGAGAAGACCGCATTTCGGCGGAAGGATTTATCGGAACGGAGATCTTGTCGGACCCGACGCAATTCAATTCGCATGGTTTGTATATTTGGATCATTTGTCACAAATAAGGGTCCGGTATATATGATCAAATAGATTAACAGAGTAACTTTGAATATAGTTGAATCGCAAGAAAATCACGACACCAACAATAAGATCAATTCTGGTCACGACAATGCCCTTTATACTGTAGTAAAGTCAAATTTCTTACTATCGGATCTTTAGCGACGTCAAATTCAAATCAAACTCAAGGTGCCGAACCGTATATTGATATTACTAAGCGTGAACTTTCACTCATGAATATTATTGTTTACAATTGTTTATTATTGTATTCAATATTCAGGTTCGCCCAGAAATACAGGATTTCTGTAACTCTAAGTACTGACAAATACTTTACAACCCCGAGTAAGGTTAAAGTCTCCTTCGTATTAGCTACTATGGATAAACCTCCAATAGTGCACCTTTTTAGTTTCATGAAAATGAGATATAAAATCAGCAAATGACTGATAGAGAAAATCAACGACAAATTGTCAGGACCAAGCATCATTCATTATCAGCAATAATGAAGACAAATCCTAGGTATGACGTCTTTACATAGCTGGGCTGGATACTCAAGACCTCTCTACATGCATTCAATGGTTTAAATTCACAGCCAAGAATCGTTTGCACATGGTCAAGATATAACTTAAGTAAGTTATTCTCAAACAAGAAAGGCTTAACAATTAAGTAATTATTAAGTAGCCTTCCTTAGACTATTGTCAGGCTAACTTTATCGCCAAAAGCAGATGTCTTGCACTACAGAAGATTGGCATTGTTGGTTTAGAGCCCTACTAGGATATTGGTTATACCCACATTCGTTTGGATGGCATGCTTCCAGTTTAAATAGGAGTCATGGCGAGTTCTATCACCTACTAAACATGGGTTTCGGGGTCAAGTGACACATACTGTATATATTCTGGTCGCAAGTATATGAGCGCAGTGCTGTCGTAAATGCAATGGTGAAGAATTCGAGATAAGGTTGATAGATGAGAACGATCTCTGAAGTGTTCAACTTCGTATCTTAGTAAATTTGCCTATAAACAATTATCGATAGAAAAATCAAAACATCAGACAAAATTAGAATTAGAGAATTCAAAATTAGAACCAGATTTCAAACCAGGTCACTAGTTGTCCTATTTTTCTTGGTATGGCAGTGGAATTACAGTTAGCACCTGTCTCGGCAGCAACTTTTCGCTGTAAAGCTCAGAGCTTCTATACCCAAATCGTCGTACACAAAAGAGTCTTTTATTCCTTAGCTTTTGGGGATGACGTAGTTTTTGACAAGGCTCTCTTCCCATTAGTTCGACTCTAGATTTCGTCATTTATCTCTAAGAAAAACTATTCTTGGAACAAGGAGAGGAAGAGGAAAAGTTCTGCGGGACATCTAGAAAGAGGCCAACACATTCTCAAGGAGAAAAAAGTCAAGCTCTGTATAATTCCCACAACTTGCTCTCGTAGAGTTTGCGTTGGTTCACAACCACTTCCAGTAAATCACCTTTTGTCACATTACTCCACAACGTCAACGTAAACGCAAAAAGAATACCTTGCAATCTAGAAGCACTAAATCGTCGTAGATTCCTTTCTGCTTCTATTGCAGTGATTTTCTGTAGTGACATCGTATTGCTTTTGTAGAAAGTTCCCTTGTGTCTAAATATTTCACTAACAATTTGTGAGAATCTGTCACTTCATCCGAACAGAACAGAACTTCTATCTGAACCTTCTGTGGGTAGATAGATACCTTCTCCTATGACTTAATCTCTCACCGATGCAGATGTAAATCACGAATTACTATGTTTAGATAGAGTTGCAATTCGTGATTTTTCAATAATATTATTACGATCTCTACGGGATTCTTCATTACAGGAGTCATCTCTATACGACTCTGTAATACTAGGTCATCTCGTAAATATCTTACAAGATTCAGTCAAACACTAATTATTAGCAAATAAAATACATACTAAAGGACACTCTATTCATTTGTAATTTTTGAAAGGCTCTAGGTAGTCACAACTAAAACACAAGATTAAGTAACTGGTAGGGGCTATTCATTTCTCTATATCGACTCTTGTCAATTATCTTGCAACTAAAATTTGATCTACCCTAAACGCATCTTATATAACATTTACGAAAAAGCCGGGCTTGACTTCTACTTTGGCTACTTAATATTATATTAGTTTGCTCGGACCTAACCGTAGAATACTATATTCCGTCTTGTGTATTTTCACAATTTCGCAGGCGAATCCACTTAAGACAGCTTTTTGTCATTTTCTTGGCATAATTTCTAATCAATGTCAAATTGACACTTTTTGAATCGCCTCTAAAAAATGGTTAGAAACCAGCCCAGAAAGAAGTGTTATATACAGAAAATACTCGCAATATACAGGTCCAGGGGGAACCTGGCCAAGAATCTGGATTACGAGAAATTTCTGTTCCATACCCTGACATAAAACAATAAAAAATCGAAAGTAGTCAGATGAGTATAAAATAAGACGATGATCCATGTGGTAATTAACGATATTTTGTAACTTTATATTCTAGTTTATACTTTCTACTACATAAACATTACTGTAGCTGGCGTTCGCTTAAACTAGTGCTGTGCCTCCTACTAAGATTACAATTCCCCGTTGGATTCCCTGATATTTGACACTACTCTATATACGTTGACGTATCCTATATTGAAATTCGTTCCTTATTATCATGAACTTGAACAATCTCGTAAATTACCCTCAACAACGAGTTAGTTTGCCACCAATCAGTGACATACTCATAAACCAACCACCTCCATATTATCATTCACAACCATTATTGCCTCCATTGATAAGGTATAATTCTCAACCTCCACAATACAACTATTACTATGGACAATCTATACCTGTACGAAAATCATCATCTCCACCTTCACCCTCGTCTCCATCTGTCCGTGCAGACCCTTATCAAACTCAGCAAATATACAGAGCCACCAAAATCGAAGATGAAGACGACTCTTCAGACGATTCGCATAAACGCAAAACAAGGAACAACTTACCAAAGGAAACAACCTACATTTTATTAAGATGGTTGAATGACCATTTAAACCACCCATACCCTAATTCTTTTGAAAAGAATCAGTTGATGATGAGCACAGGTTTAAATCAACAACAATTGAGTAACTGGTTCATCAATGCAAGAAGGAGAAAGATAAAGAGTTTAAAGGAACAAAAACGCTTGAATTTAATATGAGCTCAATCTACAATATCACTCAATATTGACATCTCATGTGGGAATAATTGGACGGTGTTTCAATCCCTCCATTTATATAACAAGGTGCACACTAGTGCAAAGGAGTAAATATGTACAATAAAAGTACTGGACAATTAATTAAAACATGTAGAAATTTGAAAGACATTGTGTTCATTGTGTTAGTTGATCACGAGAGGGGTTGAGGTCTGAAATTTATTCTAGAAACCAATTGAAAGATGTGAATGGAAGTCACATGATTGTCTACACATTTTGACATAAGAATACAAGTAGATAATCATGGGATGTTTATGTTTGCTACATTTCTTCAGAAGCAGATGCTCAGACATTTACAGTAAATCCACGCGGTCAACATTTTACCAGGATTTTTAGAGTAGATCTACACAGTCATCATTTTACGACGCACTCCAAGACTACTAATGTTTTGGTGTGGTAATAATAACTCTCTTGTTTACATACCATGAATTATGTTTGATTTTCTGGAACGGTCATGATACACAGACACACGGTGGACTGATATGCACGATCCTCAATTTTGTTTCCGTTAACACTTCAATATTTCGGTTAAAGTCCATTTTCGGCATTTCGGTTGTGTGTGATAAGTATCGATTCTCACTGATAATCTAGATCCTTTCGGTAAGCGGCCAAGAACGCAAATTGAAAGACTTAATCTTGTCCTTGGAAAATAGGTCGCCAAGAATTTCGGTGGTGAGTCGAATCTGTGTCAGGGGTGATGAAAGCGAGGGTTCATTCAGGAATTCACTTAATATAGACAACTCAGAGGATCTGCTCTACGTTGCATACTCTCACCATCACTGGCCACAGGCTCTTGATATATCCATGAGTATAATGAATACTTGATCTGACTAGAGTAATATGTTGGACTTGGCTTGGCATTAGGGCTTGTTCGTTTCCGTAACTGACAATCCCCGGAACTCTCCACCTTGGCGTTAGAAGCCTGTCACATCACTCAAATTTTCCAATGTCAATTAAAAAAATATTTTTTCTTGAAGCTTTCATTTCCCTGTTTGACATATTTCAACTTTGTCCTGATAAGAAGGGTCAGATTCCCATTTACGAACTTTTTTTTTTTATTGGCATTTACAAACAATAGAAACGGAATTTGGCAGATGACCATGGCTTGGAATGGCAATAAACTTGCGCGATTGGCCCATCCCAGGTTTCTACCATTGAAAATTTAGTATTGCGCAAAAATGTGACAGCAATCATTACATATGTATTCGTATTAGATGCTGTTCACAATACCATGTGTTTTTTATCAAAATCGTTGCTATATTCCAAATTACCACATCATGGAGAATTCAATGGCTGATGAAATTAAGATTCTTGGGACTGCATATAGTTAACGAAGACGTCGAGCGTCGGCGGGGTCGGCGGATTTGACATGTCCACACAGATGGTCCTGCACCCTCAATATAATTCTGTGCGAACACGTGAAAGTAATACAGATTCGCGTTTATGAACAGATAACACTGGTTGATTAACAATAACATTGGTCTATTAACACATTTTATTGGTTTATTAACATATTATTGGTCTCAAAGAAATTTACACCAAGGCGGTTTTACGAATTATTCATTAGGACAGATTCCTGTTAGTGTTCATTTGATATATGTGTCATTTTTTGAACAAAATGCGATTTCCTTTCAAGACAATATATTTCTAGAACAGAATTTAGTAAGGTTAGACTTGATAAAATTTGTATAGTAAAATAAGTAACATTTTATGGAGATTGGTGAGTCCTCGAAATGTGATTTGATTACGTGCCTTTCCCCATTTTTGATTTAAACCCACGAATAGAAGCGTGTTGGATATTGGCCAGAGCATATTAGTGAAATCTGAACACTTGCAACGTATATTAAACGAGTTCAACAAATCTCTTTAACAAGCTTGCGTCAACTCCGCTTGATGATTCCGTTACTACAAGGTCAATTCCACGTTACACCAACGTCACTTCTACATTATTTCATCAACTCTGTCAGTTCTCACGTGACACAACCTTTATTTACGTGAACTAGACGATCCAAAAATTTCAAAACATCAATGGTTTCCTCCTCTGAAGTCTTGATTGCAGTTTCAGAGACGATCCTAGGATCGCTTGATGAGCTTCTGAAGGTCGAGTATAGCAAAAAGGGACGGAAATATCGCTTTGTTAACAACAATTTCCAAAGAGTAAGAGAAGAAGATAAACATTTAGTGATAAACCCCGAAGATCTTGATCAAGATTTAGCATTAGTACTGGCATATTTTATACTTGCACAAATTGGTGGAGGACAACTCCTTAGCCAATTTCCTGATTTCTGTCTTTGTATAATTGGAGTTGCTCAACAATTGGAAAGAAACCACTGGTATGAAGAAGAAAACTCATCAGTAATACATGTGAAATACGCGAAATATAATCCACAGGAAGTTGGACAGGAAGCTAAGGAGTTTGCCCAAGGTAGAATAACTGCCGAACATATTGAACAGGGATTAAATCTTATGATTTGTGCAAAGCTCAACTTCCTTCACACAGATCATCATATTGGTACCAAAGTCGAAGGTTACTACATGAAACATTTTGTAGAAGCGTACTTTGGTGCAGAAGCACTTGCTAGTGGCAATGTTCTCATAGCACTTAAATCTTTTGTTCATTGGGGGAATATCAAAGGGATCCTCTGGAAATTGGACGTTCCAAACGTCCTGATGAACCCGCAGTTAACTGAGTATTTCCAGTCCTTCCCAGATCCTCTGGAGGAACTCAAACTAAGTATTTATGACCGGTATCCTCTGGGTACTTCCAAATATTCTTTGATTCGTAAATCAATAGATATTTTGGGTGACTGGAAATACTCAAAACTTGTGCCTTATCCAGAAGGTGACGACTACAATTTAGAATGGCTTTATGACCTTTGCCATGATATTGAAAAGAATCCTATAAAATACCATTTACGTTCCAGTACAAAATCCCTATGCACTGACCCTGTTAACCTTGGGGAGCTTTCTACACAATATGCCCCAAAGATTAAACACTTACTCACTTTGGTATCTTTGGTGATCAATGTTTTCCCAGAAACTGGTGGTGAATTTTTGTTGCAAAATTCAAAGATTCCGAAATTCAATGCTAACCTAATAGCTGAAAACAAGTCATATTATGAAACTTTGGTTAGAGTCAATGAAGATATTGACGGCTATCAGTCAAAGGATTGGGATCCAGAAGATATTGTTGTTAGGTTGATTAATCAAAACCCACTTCCTTCTTTGTTTGACAGGGTTATGGCTATAAGAGAGGAGTATATTGATGATTATGAGTAGACACAGCGGACGATTCAAGTTTAGCTACCAGAAATGCTAAAATATGATGAATGATCAAGAAGGTTATTTTACTAGGGTTAAATGTTGCTAACTGAAACAATGAGAAATTCTACTGAATCTCTCTATTTCAAAGAAGCAATTGATTCAATTTAATAGTTGAATTGACTATTAAATCAATAATTCTGACATCCTCGTGGAAAATGTGATAGTCGTTGAAGGTGGAATAATTCAACGATTCTTTGTTAATCCGGGGTAGTTCTATCAATTTACCTTGGAGACTACTATATATATGTGGGATAAATGAAGTAAAAATCTGCCTAGGATCAAAGTCATAATATATATGTAGCGAGAGTTTTGTCGTTTAATCTACTAAATTTCTTCAAGCTTCATTTACATTTGGTATTCAATGATGTAGGCTATTTTAGATAGTAAATGATGCCTCAAGGCAGCACCCTTTTGTCAAACTACTACGAAGTCTCATTTACACATGGGTTGGGCCACCAAGACACCATTTTGCACTCAATCGAAGTCAGATCTCGGAGTTGTGCAATAAATATCTCGACGGAAATATACAATGCAAAACAATTTGAGTAATAATACCTTCACACAGATTACACGTACAATTAGTATAGTTTTCCAGAATCAAGAAGGGAAATTACAGCCTTAAGAAGGAACGTAGAAATTCACCGAAAAAGGGTGTAGTTTCCAATTTACTTGCAAAAGATCTAATATCAGAATAGTTTATCTTCGGATATATCATTATCTTGCCAAAAGAATAAACACAATAATTTACTAAATCCTAGGTTATGATCCCCTTCGGTCCGAAAATTACTCGGCGTTGAGAGAACCTCGTGCGCGACATTGTCGAAACCTCGTGTGCCACATGCTTCTCCTTCTACATCATCAAGTTTGTCCAATCTAGCCGTGATCAAATCTGTAAATGTCCTAGAGTAACCTGTCACTTTTTAAGTCTCATAAAAGTCGAGTTCAAAGGATCTATCAATTACGACGATTCTCCAGGGCTGAATTATATTTCGTGTATCAACCTGACACTTATCTTTCTTGTTTTTGGAAAAGTATCCTCAGTGAAGTTCAATTTAACGAGACGCTGATTCTTGAACAAATTATGGGGTTCAATATAAATTGATTTTTTGTACTATATATTATTCGCTGCTTGCTTTTTTTAGATACTACGATTTTTAGAAAACTATTCTACAACTCTTAAAGACATAAGATATGCTTTTTAATAGAAAGAAGCAAAACACAGAACCCTCAGTGGTTGGTGTTGTATCTACAGAAACTCCTTCGTTGGTCTTACCTACTGAGAAACCCCTGGAATCCCCACTGAACGCATCACTCTATGAAAAAGATGTCTCGTCTGTAAACTTCAAAAGTGAACTCTCGTCGGACAATGAACGGGATATGGTTGAGCTTGAAGGCTATGACGATATCTTGACAAAGAAAATGAGGCTTGTCAACGATGCCATTGATGAAATTGGATTTACTTGGTATCACTTGAAATTGTTCTTCTTGAATGGTATGGGATATGCAACCGATACACAATTGACCTTCTTAGAAAGTACAGTACGTACGTTTGTGAATTACCAGTTTGGTTATAAGTTTGCTGTCTCCAATGTGGTGTTTGCTGGAGGGATGATCTTGGGTTGTTTATTCTGGGGTTTTTCTGCGGATTTGATCGGCAGAAAATTGGCCTTCAATATTAGTTTATTGCTCTCGGCTGTATTCACAATCATATGTGGTGCTATGAATAGTATGGCCACATATTGTCTCTTTGTCTTGTTGCTTTCTTTCGCAGCGGGAGGAAATTTGGTTCTTGACACCTGCGTATTTTTGGAATTTTTACCTCACAAAAATCAATGGTTGTTGACATTTTTCGCATTCTTTTGGGGTGTGGGGCAGACAATTACAGTTTTGACAGCTTATGCATTCTTACCTAATAATTCCTGTTCTTCAATGGACGACTGTCCTTCTAGTGAAAACAAAGGTTGGAGATACGTTTACTATGTCAACGGTTGTATTGTGTTATTTTTAGCTGTCATGAGATTGACGGTTGTAAAGTTACGTGAAACTCCGAAATTTTTGGTTGCAAATAATCGTGATGAAGAAGCTATTGAAACTTTGCATTTTATTGCTAACAAGTACAACCGTCCATGCTCGTTGACTCTTGAAAAGTTGCAAGCCTGTGGAAGTATCGAGTCAAATGATGATTATAGAAATCATCGCACATTCAAGGGTATTGCAATGTTAACGTGGGGCCATCTCAAGGTCTTGTACAGTAGTCGAAAAGCTGCAAGATCTACCTCGTTGCTTTTCTTCTCTTGGTTGTGTTTGGGAATCGCCTATCCACTTTATTCATCTTTTTTGCCTGTATACTTGGCTACAAGAGGTGCTGAAATTTCTGCGGACACTACTAGCGGAGTTTATCGTGATACTCTTATTGCCAATGTATCATCTATTGGTGGTCCAGTTATCGCTGGTTTACTTCTTTACTTCTTCCCTCGTGTTGGTCGTAGAGGTGTCCTTTTCATTGGTGGAATTACCACAATGGCATTCTTGTTTGGCTATACTGCCATTAGGAACAGAACTCAAAATGTTGCTCTTTCATCGTGTGTTTACGTTGCATTGTATATTTACTACGGTGTCTTGTACGCATATACACCTGAGGTAATGCCATCTTCTGCTAGAGCAACAGGAAACGCCTTATGTTTGTTTTGTACCAGAATTTCAACTGCAATGGTTCCAGTCATCGCGTGGTATTCCGATACGTCAAGTGTGGTTCCAATTTGGATTTGTGGTGCTTTTTTTGCAGTCATTGCCATCACGGCTTTGTTCTTGCCATTTGAACCATCTAAAACAAGAGTAGTCTAGATCGAAGTTGATCGACTACACAAAGTATACTCCTTGTTGGGGAGCAGTTTCAATACAATCCAGTAGAATTGACTGTGCAATTACCTAAGCAATGCGTCCTTCAATTTATCATATCGAGCTCGTTCTAAATTGCGCAGTCCAGAGTTTCTTTGAAACTACCATTTTGACCATCTAAGATTTCAATTGAACAGTTTAGTGACATTCTCATTAATTTGGTCAACTGTTTCTTTGTGCTAGAGTACCATCACCGAGAGTATTACCCACCGAGAATCATAACTCGGATTTGGGAGCTCGCAAACAGTCCTACGAGACTTGAAACGCAAAGAAGTGAAGAAAAGAGCCATTGGAGCTAACAATTTCCATCATCTGCATATCTTTTCACTATTCTTTTCTTGGTAGATTTTCAAAACAAGTGTTGTTTGACATAACCAGCGTTTTTACATTCTATTCTTCCGTCTTGTGCAAGCACTTGTACCTTCAACTTATACATTTTCCTTACACCATACTTCTTACATATTGCATCACTGCATTTTACTCTGTCGCTTATAATACTCTGTATTACATAAACTCATGCACTCTATTTGTCTGCACCTTCTAAAGTACACTTTCTTAGCAAACATTGTAGAATTTTATTAGAGCGAGAGTCTCCATGCTCAAGTTTCCATGCTCAGAAGTGGTTCCTCGAAGTGCAAAACCATTAAAATATACGAAACTCCGTGGTTCATATTTACTGGGCTGCTTTCAAACAATACATACGTACTGGGTATAATTCCCTAGGCATACCTTTTTGGATGTCGCTAGCAATCAACTTGAATCCTGCTGCAATGAACAATTGTCTGAATTTCGCATCTGTCCTTGTAACTGAAGAATCAGTTTCATCAAAGATATCTTCGACAGGGGCTATGTTTTCTTTGACGACCATGGTTCCTATGCCACCACCGATTAATGCTTCACGACATCTTGACCAGAAGGCGACCAATTCTTCGTCCGGTAATTGGCCAACACACCATTGACACCATACAAGCCAGTATTGGCCCCTCTTTGAAGGATCACTCTGCCAATCTTGCATCCCAATATCGTAAATATCACCTAGTTTGCCACGCTTTTCCACTGCAACCATTTCCTTGTGCATTTGGTCTACAAATGGCTTGACTGGCTCTAATAAATCACACTTATCACTCACTTTCCATAATAAGTCTCTGGTGATACGACCTATACCTGCACCCATGTCTATAGTCAACTTGGAGAATTCAGGAGGACACACCATACGGGTTTGTAACTTTCTTAAAAAGGTTAAGGAGCCTATAATATCAGCCTTTGGCACTGCTGTCTGTTCACCAAATCCACCAAGAACACCATCTACCGAGGCCAGTACTGAAGACCAGTATTCCATAGCATCGTCGTAGTTGATACGAGAGTCGGCAACAAAATCTTGATCAATGTCAATATCTTGATCTTGGAGCGTCTTTATAGGCATTGTACTTGAGATATCGCTAGTAGAGACTTTATTCTGTTTGATTGAGGATGCTCATCGCTGAAAAATACAACCTTGAGACTGGTGACTAGTGTGCTCGTGCGTACCATCAAATAAACGCCAATACACTCAAATGTAGCAAGGAATGAGGATGGTTAGGGTCATGACGTAGTAAATGCTCGCGTTACATATTGTATTAGAAATAATTTGTATTATGTGGTTGTAGGAAACTTGACGGACCTTGTAACCATCAGGTAAATGCTGAGTGTCGCGAAGTATTTGTGAATTAGAGGAGTATTAAATGATGGATATTGCAAATGAGGGAGATCATTAACGAGAGAAGACTAATTGATTAATATTAGTAGTCACTAGTATTCCCCCAAGTCATTCAACTAGCGTCTCAAGATCTATGAGTCTATGGATGCGAAACAAGAGTTATAGGTAGTGTCTCTATAGTGGCTTGTTATTTAAGTACAGACTTCTACGTGATCTACCTCTCAATAATCTTAATGCTACGATATCTCAATAAATTCTCTAGAGATCAGAATCACTCTGGAGTTGGTCTGGGATAATTCTGGATGATTCTGATGATTCTGAATAATTCTGGTCGAGGATTTCGAGTATCAAGGATTCTAAACTAATTTAGGCCATGCTAATATAGAAAATACTAAGTTCCATATGGTAATTGTATTAAAGCTTTGCAATGGCACGCGAAGCAGACTCTAAATGTGCAATATGAAACTCTTTGTATTGTATTATCAGAGTTGACGAAATCGTACGACTTGGTTTTTACTGCAAATTTACTTCCAGTAAGCTACTGTAGATCTACGATGAGGCTAGAAATATGTTAGCAAAGCATACTGTAAATCAGGAGTTACTCATAAATACTTCTCTACGCTCAGTATTTGTGATTATTTGATAAGTGAATAGTAGTGAATATTACTGAATATTAGTGGATGTAAAGTTCGTCACCGCCGCATAGATAAGGCCACGAATTGGAACACTAAACGCAATGCAAAGATTCGAATTTGCGCCTTATGGCGTACAGAGCAAATTCTAAGCATAGCAAAGTATTTTTAATTATTCAATGTGTGAATATTACCGAACATTACTGAGTGCTACTGAACATTACTGAATATTAGTGAATATTAGTGGAAGCTGAAAAATTACATCACCACAGAGATGAGACTCCTCTAAGTGACACGCTAACGCAATGCAACGCTTCGAATTTCGCTCAACGGTCGGTACCCCGAGTTCTGGACCTGATACTTACTAAAGAAGAATATATTAGCGCTAGCCTCTCTACAATATAGCTCTTAGTATTTCCCAAAACATCAAGAAATTTGCTCACATATTCATACAAAAAAAGTTGACGTGAAATCCAAAGTCTAACTAATTGTAAACTCCTATTCAACATGATTTTAATAGACGACTGCAAATACTCGTGTATGGAATGTATACGGGGCCACCGTTCGTCGCTGTGTCGGCATCATTTTCGTCCCTTGCTTCAAGTCCGATCTAAAGGAAGGCCGAATGTGAATTCTACGGGCAATCCTAATCATCGAATTGCAGTATTTGCTGAAGAAATTGAAGATGAAGTTGTGGAAAAGAGCTGTAAAAGAAGACCTGTTATAATTATAAAGGCATCTCCTAAACAAGTTATAGATTTGATATCCGGCCAGATTATTGGGCCCTATAAAGAGTCTGACTTTGCTCCAGATCCAAACTCGAGGCCTCCTCCTCCGATAATAAGCAGTGACAGTTTTATAAACACATCGGTCTGTTGCAGTGGGAACACTATCACCAAGAAAGATAAATCATGTGGATGCTGTACGAATAAGTCAAGAAAGAACATCAACAAGTCCAAGATCTTGAAAACATACTTGAAGAAAAGGATGACTTCAAGCTTTATCAACCAGGAACAAGCTGAGAATAACGATTTAAAGAATAATAAGATCGAGCAAGCAGAAGGAAATATAAACCAACAAGCAGAAGGAAATATAAATCACCAAGTGGAAGGAAATATAAATCACCAAGCCACTATCAAACTAGAACAAGTTCCCCAAATCATCAACTTTGCCGAAGGTTTTCACAAACAGAATGATCCAAAATCCTTACCAGAATCAAAAGTCCTCTACGATTTGGTCAGTGTGCCTTCGTGTTCTATTCCTGGTTCATGTTGTTGCGATGATAATTGTTCTTGTAAGGGATGCATGGTTCATGGAAATTCGACCCTCGCTACAAATGAAGCCAATAAAATGTTTCCGAATTATTTCGAACAACAATATTTGGAAGAATACGTTCCTTGTGAAAATAATATTGTATTTAATAGTTTTGGTTATAACCTGATCCAAAGAAAAGAAGAAGTCTCGTTGCCACCTATTCCTGAACCAAATACTGCCAATTTCTTTGCAAGTTTGTTAGCAGAACAAAGTCAACAAGTTTCGGCCATGTCAAGTACGGCATCGGATGAAACAGACTCTCCTACATCCAATATGTGTGTCTGCTCTGCTGCTGATTGTGATTGTTATAATTGTGAAACCCATGGTATCATAAATGGTTGCAAGCTAGAAGAATTCTTTCTGTCGACCATAGATAATAAGCTCATGTCCATGATTTCGGAATATTCAAATACCCAGCTAGCTCGCCCGATCATTGAACAGAATAAGTTTCCTCATCCAAATCAGAAAGTAACCCAGCAAGCATTTCAACATCCAAATCAGCAAGTAACTCAACAAGCATTCCAACATCCTAATCAACAAGTGGTGTTTCCAGTGAATATACCTGTGAGCAATCAAAGAGATTCGCCTAGGCTACCATCTGGATTCCCCTTACACTCTGAGTTTCAATCTCCAAAGTTGGAAACACAACCAAATCCAAAGCCAACAAAGTCATGCTGTAAGCAAAACATTTCGCTGGTGTGAGCTGTCAATTCGAATTCTATTTGCAAGATCACTTCCTTTCCTGTCTTCAATTAAAGAATTCAACCTGTTGCATTCAATCATTTTCCTCGGTACCAATCGATGCTCTTTCGCAATTAACTCTCCACAACATGTTTGACCAGGAACCCTTAGCCAACGGCTGCATAAATTATTTGCTAGAGGCCGTTGGCTAGTAAACCGTTCAAATGTACCTTGCATATTGATGCAAAATGATCCTGAACCTTGTCTACACTAAAAAACTTCTGACATTGTAATGACTTGTCTGTTAGAAAATCATATGGGGGTAGACTGAGTTACACATAACCTGAGGTGAGATTTATTGGTACTTCAATTCCACATCAGTAATTAGGCCCTGGGCAAGGTATATACTTCGCGTTACCACAAGTTCTAAACATTTGTGCTAATAATTGAGTTGCAATCGGAGGAATAATTACATAGTAATTGGTTCCTATGTTATAATCACTAAGAACTAGTTTTTCACCAAATACTACCTTGTTTTGGCTGCAAATTTTCAACCATTAACCTCCAAAGTCACTAAATTTTGATAGCCAGATAGATATAGAGGATTCATAAGTCTTGGTCAAATATATATGAGCCCATAAAGGTTCGACAAGACTACTGAGATCCACATACTCCAAAATGGTGCATATTTGTTGTTGGTTGGTGTCACTGTTACAGTGAAGTTCTTGACATCATTATTCCAATGAGTCGTTTTCCTTTCAAATCAAAAATTTCATACCTGACTTCTTAACCACTTTCTAGTAATTGTCTGAGATGTCTGATATCTCCCTATTCTATAAGGATTACGAAATGAACATAAGTAGTACTTTCGAATCTGTATGCCTGTATATAATAAAATACGTGTCCTTCCCAATTTTCGATGAAAATTGATCAACATCAAATTCGTTACAATCAATACATTTGAGGTCTAGTATCTGATCACAAGATGGAATCTGTTGATGTATCCTATTATCTAGGGGAAACTTCTGAGAGCATTATAAATCTAGATGTTCCTTTAAGTAATGGACAAATTGTTAGTATTAATCTTGTTGAAGAACTACCTGAAGATCCAATTGAGTTGGTGACATTCTTGAAAGGAGAAAATTGTGGCAAGAAATACTGGATAACAATCGCAAGAGCATATGCGCAACTCAACAAGTTAGACGAGGCACAATCTATTGTTACCAATGCATTAGAACTAAGCCAGTTCAACTCAGACGACATAACTAATTTTCAATCATTCTTAGTATGGTTGTATTTCAAGTATATAGCCAATGGTATTGATAGAGAAAACTATTTAATCAAAGCAAACACCAAGATCACTCAGCTTAATGAAAACTCGAATGTCTCAAACACCTCAACAAATACATCAAATGTTTTATCCAAAGCGATTTTGTTTATGTTGAATGGCAAGTACGATTTGGCGTTGGATATATTTGAAAAATTATTGAAAATCGACAACAACAACTGTTTTGCATTGTTGGGAAAAGCCCAGATTGTGTTGCATAAAAGTAAAAACTACTCCTTTGCTTTAAAATTATATCAACAGGTACTCATATTGAATCCTTTAATGAAGCCTGATCCAAGAAATGGAATTGGGATTTGTGCCTGGTTTTTAAAGGATCACAAAATGGCAACACAAGCATGGGAAAGATCGTTAGAACTTGATCCAAACAACTTAAAGGCTAAGATTTTGTTGAATTTAGCAAAGTTCAATAGCACATTTACAAATTCATTGACTGACGACGAGTTTTTACAAAACTATAAGCTTTGTCTAAATGACTTGACATTGAACTACAAAGAGTCGCCAAATGATTTCGTAATAAAGTTGGTTTTAATCTCATATCTCTTTTCACAAGAAAAGTATGAAGTTATTGAAAAAATGATTTCAAAGATGGTCTTCCAGATAACCGGTGAAGATTTACTCAAGTTTAACAATTTCTCCAAATTGTCAAAATTCAAATCAAACATCTTATCCCAATTATCAACTTGGTTAGGTAGAATCTCGTTTGTTTCTTCGAATTTTACTGATAGTTCCAAATATTTTCAAACCGCTATCAAGTTGAATGATGCTAACTTAATTGCAAAATTAGGGTTGGGACAATCACAATTCAATCGTGGATCAACTGAAGAAGCAATCATGTCATTTGAATCGATTTTGAAAAGTAACTTGAAATGTTTAGAAGTGAATTACTCGCTAGGCATTCTCTACTCCCAACAAAAATCAAAGAGGAAACAAGAACAAGCAATACAAATATTGGAGAGATACATAAAATTATCAAATAATCGTGGATTATCATCGAGCGATAACGACGGCTTTGAATTCTTGAATAAGGAACCAATCATCTTAAATGCCTTTTTGGTATTAAGTAAATTGTACGAATCAAAGGATATAAATCAATCTTTAACGTACTTAAACAAAGCCATAGAGTCAAGAAGTCAAATTAGCAAGGATGTTCCTCTTGAAGTATATAATAACATTGGTGTCTTTAACTTTATGAAACAAAACTTTGAAGAGGCTGCATCGAACTTCGAGACAGCCAAGAAACATGATGACGGTGTGCAAGACGATTTATCAAAAGATTTGTTAATTACTTTGAATTTCAACTTAGCAAGGGCAAAAGAATTTACTAGCAAATCTGAATCTATCGAGATTTATGAGCAATTGTTGGTGGAATGTCCAAATTACTTCTCAGCAAAGTTGAGATTATTATTCTTGGACTGTATTTCAAGCAAGGTTGTAAAAGCTGAGATCAAGAATGAAATTGACCATCTACTTACAGTCAACTCATCCAATATGGAAATAAGATCGTTTTACGGTTGGTTTGTCAAGAACTTTGGTAAAAAACTAGGTTTGAAGCCTGATGCTGATACAAACCATCAAAAGGAAACATTGGTAGATTATGATTCTCATGATTGCTACGCTTTGATTTCTTTAGCAAATATTTATTGTATTATGGCTAGAGATAACAAGGATGACAAGAAAAAGAAGTACTACATTAGAGCCACTGAGTTATTCACCAAGGTTTTATCTGTGGATCCTAAAAACGTTTACGCAGCACAAGGTTTGGCCATTACCTTTATTGAAAATAAGGAACTCGATAAAGGTTTGGATATATTGAGAAAAATCAGAGACTCCTTGAATGACATCTCGATTTATTTGAATTTGGGACACGTTCTTGCCGACTTGAAGCAATATGGAAAAGCTATTGAAAATTACGAAATTGCTTCGTCAAGATTTACCGATGGAAAAGATTCAAAAATTATGTCTTTCTTGGGCAGGGCTTGGTATTTGAGAGCTAACAGCGAGAAGAACTTTGATTATTACAACAAATCGATTGAATACATCAAGAAATCGTTAGAATTTGCAACTGGGTCTCATTCTTCGCTCAAGTTTAACTTGGCGTATGTTCAATTTCAAGTTGCAGAATTCATTTCGAAAACTGAATCCAGTCAAAGAGTTGTGGAAGATATTGATAGAGCCATTGTTGATTTACATTCTGCTATTGAAACTTTGAACGATTTAGCCTCAGAGGAAGAACAATATCCTCCATATCCAAAATCAGATTTGAAAGCAAGAGCAAATTTGGGTACTGCCTTGTTAAATAGATTGAATATTGCTCTCAAAGAAACTTCCGAAAGTAATGAAAAGATTGCTGTCAAATTAGAAGAAGCAATGAAACTCAGAGATGAAGAGCAGGCTGCTGTCTCCAAGATCAAGGAAGAAGAGTTGGAGAAGATGAAAATAAAGGAAGAAGAAATGGCAAAGGAAAGAGCCATCTTACAAGAACAGGCACAGTTATGGGCTGAAGAATCAAGAATGAACGTTATCGTTGACGACGACGATATGAACGACGTGGACGAAGAACCAACTGAAAAGAAGAAGAAACAAAAGTCAAAGGGTAAAAAGAGAAAGGGCAAGAAGAACGTTATCGAAGAGAGTGAAGAAGAACCGGAAGAACCTGAAGAACCGGAAGAATCAGAGAATGAACCTGAACCTGAACCTAAAAAGAATGGTAATAAAAGAAAAGGAAGTGCTCTTGACGAAGATGATGATGAAGAAGAAGAAGTATCATCAAGAAAGAAAAAGAGTAAAAAGTTATCAAAAGAGTTTATTCAAGATAGTGACGATGATTTAGATGACGATTTGTTTAATGAAGAAAAGGAAGAAATTAAAGAAGAAGAAGAAAAGAAAGTAGAAGAGCCTAAGGAAGAAGAACAAAAAGAAGAAGAACCTAGTGAAGAAGAAGAAAAGAAAGATGATGATGAAGAGTAGACATCGGGTCCTTAGAGTGCTAAGGATATTTCATTAGTGAAGCGAATCAAGCAACTTTTAAACTAGCTGCGTGAATTCTCATTCCTGTTTATAATTAACTGTACAATTTATTACTATATTAAAAAGATGCTATTTGTAGATTTAAATGCTAGAGAGCGTGTTTGGAATATCAGGCACCTATTGAAGTGAAAATCAAGATGGTTCCTGGTCTAAGGAAAAAAAGAATGCATTATGTGTTATTTTAGAGTAACCGCTATACTCCAAGTCTATCTTGTACCATCTAATCCTGTAGCCATTTTCTCATATATTTGTTTGATTCCGAAGTCATCTTATACAACCTCTTCTCGAACTCGTCCAAAGTATAAAGAAATTCATTATTGATCTGTTTATTTGAGTTTCCAGCAAAGTTATTGATCTCAAAAGCCCTCTCTCTCAACATAATCATTATTGTTTCAATCAATTCTTTATCGTTAAACATCACACACCATTTTTCAATCAATTTATAATAGTTTGGGACCAACTTATGTAAGTCAATATTGATTGGACTTGTTTTCACTGCATTCAATACGTTGAGGTTGATGAACTCGGGATCAGATAAATCTATAAAACTTTGTTGTGATTCTTCCAGAAGCTCACAGACCGCAAGAATTTCAGCTAGCCAAAGTGGGAGTTCGATTTTGGTATCTTTTTCAATTGCCTTACCTGGATTTCCTTCAAGGTATCCAAGTCCAGGAACTGTTATGTTGAAACGGCAGGGTACTTTTTCCCCATCTGCTAGTATATCGTCAAGGTCGTAGTATGACATATTAGTAAAATTCCTTTTAGTTAATTGACTGTAACTTCTGTAGCTGTGATAGTTGGAGTGTGGTGGTTATGTATGTACATGAATTGGTTCTTGATGATTATGATTACTTAACCTTACGCGTATTGTTTTGAAAAAATGTTGGATTACCCGGACAAGGCTGCAAAATAGTATAACAGTGGTTGATTCAAAGAGACCATTTAGTGAATAACATACGGAACGAGAACGTAAGAAATGTTGGATCTATAATGACTCAATCTCACTACAAATGAAAGATACCTGGTGGAGATTCAGAAATTCATAAGTGAAATTCTCCCAATTTAATGAAGTTAGCACAAAACTTGATAAATTCATGGAAGAAGATCTGAAATAGATAAATATATATATTAAAGTGACAAAAGGCTAATTATTTATTTTTCAAGAGTTTTATATTTATCTTTTTATAATACTCCTAGTGGTGATAAGTTATCTTTGTCAAATATTTATGAAAGTATTCGTGAAAAAAATACGAAACTACAAAAAAACTTAAATTCAAGATATTTATATTTTATCTTCAATATATCTCCTGTTATTAAATAGTATTAACAATATGAATCTTATTTATTTTGGGACTAAGAATGTCGTGCTTTTGTGCCGGTCTTCAAAGAACTGTTAGTTTATATATCTAACTTTTTTTTAATGATGAAGGTTGCAAAATTGCAAGAATTATTACAAGAATTGATAAAAAATGGTTAAGGACTAAAAAGTACCTAACTTGAAGAACTAGTACGATTCATGAATAGATTAGGGTATTGATATTCCTCATTAATTACTAAGGACTGAGAACCTCAATATAATTTACTGTGAGGACTTCAGTTTCAAACGGCTGCGAAAATATTCAAGATTTATCTATAAGCGCAATGTTGATCTGAAAAGAAGATGCTTTCAACCAAAAGGATATAAAGAGATGGAAATGTTAATATGCTTTAATGAGAAATCGACTTTGGCTATGGGGGAGGGAGCAAGTAAAATACCTTTTTTATATAGAATGGCTCACTTCATCTAGTTTATTGATGGGTGCCTTACCTTGTGCTAACAAACGATTGAATAACTTCCTGTAAAAGCATCATTTATGACGAATAACCAGAATTTCTGCCAATGAGTACCATTTAAATCAACGCTTCATTTTTAGTTCTAATGATGCTACAACAATAATTGCCACATCATATAATTAGAAGCTTTCGATGTCATCTTGACTCTCTAACTTCTTCACCTAGAAAAGATCACTTTTCCTACAGATTCATGATACAAGTTACGATTGCTTAACTTTGTCTGTTCAGTATCCCTAGTATTCCCTAGTACCATCCAAGCCTCATAAAATTGTCATCTAATGGATACAACAAAGTTCTGTCCGTCCCTTTCAAATTTGTATCGTCTAACAAACAAAGATTTGATTTTCTGAGCGATAATGAAAACCTACTCCACCCCTCAAAAAGTGTTTTTAACATTACAACATACAAATCCACGTACTACAGGTATTCCTGAATATACGCATATTCCTCTGTGTCAATAACAAGTGCTGTGAATTGATACTACTGGATTGACTCTTCAACTTGCGAAGAGTTGAACTTTTAGCAACACTCATAAGATCATCACATCCCACCCCGTGCTTCAACTCAAGTGTTTAAGGATACAAGAACTTCACACGGAAAGATTGATAGTACAGACCCCTACACCTTGATTAGTAGTATTTATTGCGAGATCATACCTTTCATCAGAGATATCAAGAATTCATATTGACCTTGAACATCGTCACAACAATCTAGTAACTAATACTACAAACAATATTTGTACAAAATGTCAAAAATTTATAGAAAAGCTATAAATAAACTTTCATCTTCGAGTTCCGCAAACCATTCTGATTCCAACGACGCCATAGATTCTAGCGGTGTCTCTACAAAATCTAATAAATCCTCTAGCTCAAAGTCGTCATTTGGTTCCCTTAGTAGAAAAAAGAAGGATTCAAAGGCACTGCTCGAAAATCCAAAGAAATCAAGTAGACCATCTTTGGAAAGTGAAAATGATTCTGGACCCCCATCAATAGGAAATCTGCAAGATGTCAATGAGGAAGAGTTAATTAATGAGATGACAAGAAAGGAAAAAGACAAAACCATCCCAGAGAAGATCGAGATTAAGGGCACAGCAAGTCAATCACACTTGGAAGAAGAAGAACATCTAAAGGAGCATCATAAGAAAAACAAAGCAATTCCAATCTCTCCATTAACAACAGATTTTCCTTCTCCCCACAACCCAGTAACTATTTTAGAGCCGTCTCCATTGAAAGCTAAAATACCACTATTGGAGTCCGATAAGATTCTTAATAACAATGAACCCGATGAAGTCCCTTTCCTGAGTTCACCTCAATTCAATCAATCCTCTTTACTCGTCGAAGAACCGGATGAGACTCAACCTTTGCTATTACATCAAGATGTAGTAGCTATTCGAGTCCGTGAACCATGGAGCTTCTCTAATTTCTTCAAGAGCGTTTGTTCATTTCTCGACCCACGACACCCTAACTTCTTTCACTTTTTATTGTTATTAGCAATGATTATTGCAGTAATAGCCTACTTTACATTCATCCATATTAGTGCCTTGGTGACACAGTCTGTGGATTTCAATTTGCAAAACATTTCAATTTCCAGCATCAACGAAGATGGAGTAGACTCTCATGTTGTGGGATCGATATTTATCGACTACGACAATGTGAGTAATTTCGTTTACAGAAACGCTTTAAAGATAGGGTCATTAATTATTGGAGGTTTAACTATCATTCCCAACGATGCTGTGAAGCTCTACATAAAACCAGCAGCCCTGGATATGGCACCAATGCATGTTGTTGATTTGTATCTTCCAGAAATTACGGTGGACATATTTAACAAGCAGTTGACTCAGTTAGATTTTATCACCCAAAGTATTATAGTGGAAGAGAATATGGTCAAGTTCGTTGATAATATCTTGCTGGTTAAAGAAGAAGTGGTTGAGCTACAAGTGCAGGGCGTGTTTGCATCTAATATTAGCACCAAGTTCTTCAATGTGTTCACCAACGAGATAAACATTTACGAGAGTATTGAAATTCACAGAAACGATTTAACTCCTGATATTCAAGTCAATACATTTTTCTTGAACTCTACTGATACTGAGATTGAACTATCAAGCAATGTTGTCCTCAATAATAACGTTCCATTTATGTTTGATGTGGATAGCATTCGTTGGGATATTTTGATTCACGACTGCAAAGACAACATGCAACAACTTGGCTCATGGACTAGCGACCCTTTACACGTAAGACCAGACAAGCCAACAAGTGTTGATTTTAAAGGTATAATAGATGAGGTTCCTGAAACTCTTTTGGAGAAGTGCAAGGAGAGTGGATTAAGTCCGTTTAACACCTTAATACAGAATTATATCGATGGGAAACCGATTCAGATCGCAGTACGCGCATCTGCAAACCAATCTAATAACATTCCAGAATGGATGCATTACGTCTTGCACAACTTGGTATTAAATTTGGATGTTGAATTGCCCAAAAGTTTAGCGCAAGTTGAGGTTCGTGATGTCATATTTAACGAGGTTGAGATGGAATTGCCCGCAGCAGCGTTGTTTGCAAAATCAGAAACCTTTGATATGAATTTGAAATCCAATATGACGTTGTCGGTCATTCTTCCCTTTGATCTTGATTTCCGAGTTCCTCGGTTTAAGAGTAAATTTACTATTAAAGACAGTTCTGCTCATGAGCTAATCCAGGGTTGTTCGCACAGTTTTAACTATGTCAAAGTGGATAAAAAGAAGGGTGAAAAAAGAGGCCAACTACTGGTGGAACTCAATAACATTGAACTTAACATGCTTGATCCTGTGAGGGTGGGAAAGTATCTAAATACCAACATTAACAAATCCAACGTAAACGAAGACTTGTACATGGATTTGGAAATAGATGATTTATTAGTGGAACTGCCCTTGTTCAACGCTGAGTTGACACATTTGAAATTGCAAAATTATACGATTCCCAAGGGAAACACATTAGAGGTATTGAAAAACCAGACCTCTCCAATCGACCATCTTTACCAGAACATGAATGTTTCAATTCAACAATTGGTCTATGTTGAATCAACCGCTACTAGTATACAGATTCTATGTGACTTTGAGATGAATAATCCAACCAACTTTTCGGTGGATATTCCCCTGGAGATAGTAGAGATTGGAATTGAACACAGTGAAGGCATGCTTGGGCGTGTTACATTAGAGGACGTGTTTATTCCCAAGAGTGAGCGTTTTAATATGACGGCAATGGTGGAAGTGACAGCTAACTCTGTCGATGACAAAGTGAATTTGGAACAATTCTTGAGTAAGTTCATTTCCGAGAGTTCCAATTTAACTATTGGATTCACACAACTTCACCTGGTTCATAGTGATGGATTGGATGAGCTACTAGAACAAATTTCATTCAAAAACGTTGCAGTACCTCCTTTGGAATTTGACCATTCGCAAGAAATCTTTCAACAGAGTCCGTTCTTTTTGGGTGCTGCTATTCATGTTTTGACCTCTGATGTGGAGCTTACAATTTTCAACCCCCTAGTCAATGCCGAGTTATCCATCGACGTATTCAGCGCAATAGCGCGCTACGAGAACACAGAATTGGGCCATTTATTGCACTCTGAACATTTGATCGTTCCTCCCGGAATCTTCAAGACCCATAGGATTCCCATCAAGATCAACCAAGGAATCGGAATGGATGTTTTGAAAAAGGCTATCAATGGAGACCTTGCGGTTGATGTTACAGCAATATTGAATGTGATTCTCGATGATTTTGAAGTAGAGTTAATTTACCAAGGCACCGGAATGAAGACCCAGATTAGATGGTGAGTGGCTGCGAAAAAAGACATATCACGTGAGTTTATTTCCCTACTTCAATTCATCAACTTCAGTCCATTACATTTCAGTTCATCATATTTTACTTCATTCATATCATTTACTTAATAATGTCGCAACATGGTACTTGCCTTGCTGCTAGAACCTCATAATTATTATGTTTAGGCTTTTTTAATGTATACATAGTAAGTGGAGAATAAAAGAAATTCAAGAGGAATTACACCAATTGCATAGTAACAAGTCTTGCCGAGATTGTAACAAGCTCTCCAGATTTACGATATCTTCAGTGTCTACATCGTCAAGTGGTTCTTTGGTAGAGATATTTGTTGTTCGTACCAGTTGCCGAGCAAATGGATGCAAAAATTCGTTCTAGACCAACTTCCTGATCAGGTCATAATTTCTTTTGCCTAAAATATTTCAAAAATGTCGCGAGGGTAAATTACATAGCCTACATGTTGGATCATTTACAACTTGACAAGGGAAACTGTAAATTATAACACATTAATAATACCACATAACTACTAGAATGAGAATTTTAACTGATTTACCAATCCCAGTATTGTAATGTCTCAAAATATTATCTGTTTTCTCTATACCTATTAATGTCGCTTAAATGAACTTAGGTTACTCAAATAGGAAATTGCGCCCCAGATCAATGTCGTAATGTCGCAGCATAAGGGTTTAGCACAGCTGATGAGACTATGTTAAGACCAATCATCCCAGAGAATAATGCTCGGAGTATCTAGTAGGTATTTATGTCATCAATTGTACTAGTGTATCGGAAAGTGTGATTTCGTAGCGATTCCTAAATTATCCCAATTTAATGGTGAATACAAGATTTCAAAAAAGTACTCGAAATTTCGAATCAACGTTGCCTAGAGTCGTGACTATTTTTCATGCTGAATAAACTTGACTTTCTAGCCAGTTGAAGACAAGTTGGAGTCAGTAGTGAGGAGCTCCAATGGTTTATGTTGTATCACGTGCTTCATACTATTTCTTCATTTCCAAATTAGATCGCAATATTTACAGTTTAGTAACTCTTGGAAAGGTTAGTAGCTCTTGATATGGTTGGGAGAATGTCGCGGAACTATAGCATCCTGAGTTGACGATCGATGATTCAAGAACAAGCATAAACACCAGCAAACGACTCTATCATTATATAGCTTATATAGACACAATAAACATTGATTGGTGATTAGATGTGACTTTTTCTCTGGAAACTTTTGCAGCATAGATCATGTAGGGGGTTCAATAATGTCGCACTATTATCGTTTCACCGAAAAATTTTAAAATTAGCATTTTTCAAATCGTATAAATACTTTTCAATCCCAAACCAAGTAAAAACGAGCCGACCCTTTTTTTCATAGTTAATTATAGTTAAATCTTATTGTTAACCATCCTCATACTAAACTTAACATACATTCGTTATAATGGGTTCCTCAATTTTAAAGGCCACCACCTTGATCGCTTTAGCTGCTAGCTTAACCACCGTCGTTGCAGCACCACCAGCTTGTTTATTAGCCTGTGTTGCTCAAGTCGAAAAGAAGTCTACTGAATGTAGTGGTTTAAACGACATTGAATGTATTTGTTCCAATGAATCTACCGCTATTGAAAAATGTTTGGATAGCGCATGTCCTAGTGATGTTGCAAGTGAAGCCAAGGACTCTTATGAATCCACCTGTAAGGGATTTGGTGGAGTTAAAAAGGATGTTTCCAGTTCATCTAGTGCTTCATCTAGTGCTTCATCTAGTGCTTCATCTAGTGCTTCATCTAGTGCTTCATCTAGTGCTTCATCTAGTGCTTCATCTAGTGCTTCATCAAGTGCTTCATCAAGTGCTTCTTCCACCAAGGCTTCTAGTGCACCAGCTTCTTCTAGTGCTAAAGTCTCCTCTTCTGCTGAAACTAGTTCTTCTGCCGAAGCCAGCTCTTCTGCTAAAACTAGCTCTTCTGTTGTTTCAAGCTCAGCTCCAGTTTCTTCTGCTCCAGCTTCAACAACTGTTGCCCCACCAACCACTACTTCTGCTTCAATCTCAACCGTTTCATCCTCTTCTTCTACCGTACAGAGTGTCATTTCTACCCACTCTAACGGTGCCAACGCCAGAGATTTAACCGTCGGTGCTGCCTTTGCTGGTTTGGTTGTTGCCTTATTGTAAGGTTGTTCATTTCTTTATTATTAGCAATTAGAATACCATTTTATTAGAGATATAATCGTTTAATTTCTGTGAACAATACAATGTAGATGAAGAATATAATATGGTGAGATAAGTTTACTATGCAAAGCCATTTTTAAATCTGAAAGAAACAAGGTACTATAACCAACTAGAAGTTTATAATCAACTAGAAGTTTATAATCAACTAGTAGTTTATAATTAACTAGCATATAATCAATTAGAGATTTATGAAGAACAAGATCGTGGACTCTATTCAATTTTGGTACGTTCTGCATATAAACATACTGCGGTAAGGATCAATACATCCTCCCAAATTTGGCATTAATTAACCTTTCTTTTTCTAGTTATTTCAAAATGTGGTTGCGAGAGCTGATACTACCTCCCCGCCATATAGGGCAGCACTAGTAATTTAGAGTTGGGAGTATTTTCATCGAAGCTATGACGTATTGAAGCAATGTAGAAAAATAGTCCATGCATATTTTAATATGCGGCATTGATCTAAATTCGCCTTTCGAAATTTGCCATACTCTGTAAGTGAAAAATTCTTCCTTGAGCCCGCCCGAATATGGTGGTTTAACATTTCCAAGACTACTAGCCCTTGATTCTGGTATCCTTTACATAACCGGAAGTTTTGTGAACCACCGTTTACTCTTGTATTCATGCCAACAGGGGTCCAACTCTGAATCTTTAAAGTAGTGCATATTCCAATTTTGTTCTTTTCTGTAGGGTTTAACGTAAGCGATGAAACATGGCCCCTCCCGACAAAGCATTAATACGAGGGCACCGCTACTAAGAAGCCGTTACAAAAAAATAGCCGCAAAGAGCAACTATTGGTGAAACTTCGGGTTTCCCCAGAGAGGTTCTGAGTTCGGGTTTACACTCGCCATTTATATACTGAGTCTTCAAATAAACAGAAGGTCTGTAGAAACCACAAAGGACACCTTCCTACTCATACACAAAGAATAACTTGCGTCAGGGACAGAGTTAGTTCGCCTCCACAAATGGTGAGGCTACGTAGACTTCCCGATTCGGCAACGACACGAAACTTCTTCTTTGCCGAGTCGCATCCAGGCGATTCCGCGCTCCGCGGTCCTTCCGTCGGAAGTCCACATGGTTGCTAAAGATTAAGATAAGGTTGCCAATATAAATATGTCATAAAATGTCTAAGAATTAGACACACAGTTTACTATAACGATACTAAACAAATCTGACCTATCTAGACACCATCTTCATCTAGCGTACTACTCTAGATCTGTTACTTTTTACGCCTGTGTAATATATCTAATATCGATAGTTAGGCTCTATCCATATCTAGTATCTCAAGTTAAAGTATATTCTAATACTCACTACTACGATTCGCAACACATTAATAGGGCATATCAAACTTATTCATTCAGTTTCATTATCTTTGTGTCAACCAGCTATCAGCGTCTAATCACACTTCAATATGCCATCATTTAACCCTGCTATCTCAGCAAAGGCAGTTCATTTCATTCCTTACACTTTGTACTATGGAACCTTTGTCCAAACCCCGGATTTAGGAACACTTGAAGTTTGTTTCAACACCTTGGTTGGTGTGAACGATAAAGGTGTTATCGATTTCCTCGAAAAAGAGTACTTCCCTGCTCAACACAACAATATTTCTCCACTCCAACATTTCTTATCTCTAAAAGAGATCTCAAACCGTGAACGTCGTAACGTCCATTATGTTGACTATTCTCACGACGCTAACAAGTTCTTCGTCCCTGGATTTGTGGACACCCATATCCATGCATCTCAGTTCCCTAACATTGGAATTGGTTTAGATAGTCCATTATTGGATTGGTTAACTCAATATACTTTCCCATTGGAAAGAGAATTCACCGACTCCAATCCCAACAAGTTGAAGCTCGCTCAGGAAGTATATTCATTGGTTATCAACAAGACTATTAGTAGTGGTACTACTTGCGCATCTTACTTCACTACCACCGACCCAGAAACAACAAATTTGTTTGGAGAACTCTTATTAAAGTTTGGTCAAAGGGGCTTTGTTGGAAAAGTATGCATGGATCACAACGAGACTTATGACTACAAGGAAGATTTCGAGACTTGTGTCGAATCCATGGAAAGGATTATTTCTCATATTGAAAGAATTAACCCCGATGATGAAAGACTAGTGACACCAATCATTACCCCAAGATTTGCTCCTGTTTGCACTAGTAAACAATTGAAATACTTGGCGAAGTTAAGTTCAGAAAGGAAGTTGCCCATTCAAACTCATATCGGCGAAAACGAAAAAGAAGTCGAATTGGTAAAGGAAATGTTTCCCGATTGCACTGATTACGCAAGTGTTTACGATGACCATGATTTGTTGAACTCAACAACCATTTTGGCCCATGCTGTACACTTGACTAGAAACGAAAGAAAATTGATCAAAGAAAAGAATTGCTCAATCAGTCATTGTCCTGCTTCCAATACTTTCATTTCCAGTGGTGAGGCTCCTATCACGAAATACTTGTACGATGATGAAATCAATGTAAGTTTAGGAACTGACGTTAGTGGAGGATTTGAATCGAGTATTTTGGGAGTCATCAAACATTCCATCTTAGTCAGTCATCATTTATCCATGAGAACCAAAAGACTGGAAGACAAATTGACTATTGAGGACGCTATCTACATGGCAACTAAGGGTGGTGCGATAGCTGTTGGCTTGAACGAGATGATTGGTACCTTTGATCTCGGCAAGAAGTTTGATGTTCAATTAATTGACTTGAATAGTAGAGGCTCCAATGTGGATGTCTTTGATTGGCAATTACCTTCAGAAGCTGAACATGTAGCTCCAAGGGCTGCTTCAGATGATTCAGAACCTTTGTCAATGTCCTTAAGTGCTACTTCTCCTTTTACTGACACATCTTCTCCTGATATCAGAAGCAAAAAGATGAAGGATTTATTAGGAAAGTGGGTGTTCAGTGGTGATGACAGAAATTGTGTCAAGGTCTGGTGTAACGGAAGAGTTATTGTTGATAAGGAGGATTATAGAAGAAACAGGGGTTTTGATGAATGGGTTATGGTTGATAAATAAATGCCCAGCAACCCGATTTTATGGGCGATATATGTATCCCATACTACACGAATATTACTTCGGGCCTTTCACTTCTTCAAGTAGTTTATTGATTAAATTATTATAAATATCTTTGAAAATTTCACTGTAAATCTATAACAATATTTTGGGAGATTAATCTATGGATCGATTCAATAATGTGAAATATTTTGCAGCCAAATTTGAGAATTCGTGGGTTCCCGCGAATCATGTCATTTTTCATATATTCTATCGGAAACTCCCGAATTTGACAGATTATGTCAATAATTGCGCTATAGTGACAATCACTAGTCTTGAACCGGAATATAAACCATCACCTGCAATGATTTCGGACTAAAGCGCAAATACGTGACCAAAAAAACTCTAAATATATCACTTCATTCTTTCCTAACATATTTTCGGATCCACCCGAACCACTTTGTTTGTAATAGTTTGCACCAGTAAATAGACCGATGGAAGAACTTAATATAGTAAGAACAATTGTTAAGAACAATTGTAAACTATGCAGCTTATACTGTCATCAAAAAAATGATATTTTAAATTAAAATTGCATGGAAAGAGAGAGCTAAGTTATTCTCAGTAAATGGTTTATTCTCAATAAATATATATGAGCACAGCGAAGTGTTTAATAGGTCACTTCATCTCCATTGATATTTTCTTCAATTTACTAATCTCATTGATATCTCCTACAATTTACTAATCTCCGTTGATTTGAATACACTGGCTCGGTATTCATAGATATGGTCGTACGAGCAACGAGTATTTTGAATACGAATACGTAAACAACACTCCATGGTGAGTGTTGTGAGCAACTACACCTTAAAATCACTGAGAATTCGTAAATGATATAGTGGGGCTATACCGGGTTAGTCGAGATGCTAGTATAGTTGGTAGAGGCATTTTTTGGTCAATGTTCCTCTAGCTGAATCTACTGATGTTCGTGTACTGCATATAATATATACGATTTTGTAGAATCTTTAATGTAGGATTATTTGCGAATACTGAGAGAGCAAGCTAAGTTCGGTATTTGCTATTCTCTATTTAAACTCTCTAAGTAATAAACATTTTAAGTTAGATGATTTGCATCTTAAATACTCTGTGGAAAGTCGTCAACAAAGATAGACTTTGGTTTATGACTAGCTCCAGATTGGCTTCGCTCTTACTTCATCCTAATTATATACAGTACCGAAATAAATGAGATAATTTTTCAAATCTACATAGTTTATTTAACTTCACCATGCCAGAAGCAAACAAAGAGGTAATGGAAAAAATACAAGAACCTACTACTACACAGGTAGCCGAGAGTACAAGTGCTACGGGGCTGCCTAGCGGAAAACCAAAGAAAGCGAAGCCTAGCCAAGAAGAAATCGAAGCAGCACGTAAGAAAAAGCGCGAAGAAATGCCAGAAGGCATGTCCAAAAGTCAATGGAAGAAACTTCTTAGACAACAAAAATGGGAAGAGACAAAAGACGAGTATAGACAAAAGAAAAAGGAGAAAAAGAAGGCAGCGGTCAAACGTCGTCGTGAAGCATTAAGAAATGGAGACCTTGATGATGAGCTAGTACAACATTATCACCAACTCAAGAAAGCAAGAATATTACCAAAGAAACAAATACCTAGCGGCGTCAACATTCTCATGGATTGTGAGTTTGATGATTTGATGACGAACAAAGAAATCGTTTCGTTATCGAACCAAGTGACTCGGTCATACCTGGCCAAACGTCATTGTGAGTACGAAGTGGGACTCACAGTCACTTCGTTTAATAAGAATCTCAAAAACAGATTTGATTCTGTGATTAGCCACTACAAACAATGGCAAAATATCGAATTTGCTACCAATGACCACCTTGAAGAATTGCTTCCAACTGATCCCGCAGAACTACAAAAGTATGTATATTTGACCGCAGACACTGACGAAATAATCCAAGAGTTGGAACCGGGCCATACTTATATTATCGGAGGGATTGTAGATAAAAACCGTCATAAGGAACTTTGTCTCAAAAAAGCACAAAAGTTGGGTCTCAGGGTTGGAAAATTACCAATTGACAAGTATATTGAAATCAACGGCAGACAAGTATTGGCAACTTCACACGTATATGAATTATGTTGTAAATGGTTTGAGTTGGGTAAAGATTGGGGCAAGGCATTCAACGAAGTTTTACCTCCAAGAAAGGTTGGAAAGGCAGAAGTAGGTGAAGGAGACAAAGAGGACGGAGAAGAGGAAGATGATGAAGATGAAGAACAAGGTGAAGGGGAAGAGGAAGAAATTTTAGAAAGTGAGAATGCAGAAGAGGAAGTCCAAAGCAATTAAACATAGAACTTATGTCACTAGAATTAAAACTGTCTTTGACCTCCATGTATATAAAATCGCTTCACTCATATCATGTTCAAATATATCAGACTTGTTCCTTTATGTATACACGACATTTCAGACAAACGAGTTCAATTAATCCGATATAGAAATTAATTATAACAATTGTACTAAAAAAATGGAGATGTTTTTCATTTCATAGCCCAACAAGCATTTCAAATCGTAGTGCCTTTCATTATGATAATTACTTGTACAATCTTATTAATTCGATTTCTTCCTTTTCTCACTAGGCATTTGATCTTGTGACAGTTAAGTCAATCGGAAAAATATTTAATGACACAATACCGAGGGTTTTCAAAACCCTTAATACCTGGCCCTTTCACTTCATTTGTACCTAGAAAAGTGTTCTACGATCAAGCGAGGCTGTTTACGTATATCAGAATGTACCCTTGCCTTGACATTGACTGTGAAAGGAAATACTTCAACGATGTAGCGACACCCTTAGAAATAGAGTTGTTCATTTTGGAATGTATTCTTTTACATTTTCAAAAAAAGATGTTAAATGATATTTCAGGATACAATTCTTTCCTTTTCCCCTTTTTGTGTTATAGGAGCACTCCAGCAAAATTCACTATCGCCAGAGCATCAACAATAACGATTAGAGACTGCTAGTTGTAAGGCACCAAATACCTCAATGGGCAATTTTATTCCCGATCTGCATTAAATCTACTTATTTGGACAATAGTTTTTGACCCACCTTATAGTTGGCTAGTGGGGCACTCGGGTTCAAGGTTTATCCCTTGTTCGCAGTAACCCGTGGGCTGACCGGTAGATTAGATATGACGAGTATCTATTGCTGAGAACTGCGCATGGAGCACTTCAACGACCGGCTTGGTACCAGGAGCATAGACTTGTATAAATACAGTAACGTATTAGTATCAAATATTAATCACACAATCTTGTCACAAAGGAATCCAAGAGTTCTAATAGATTCATTTCGTTTTTGGTCTCTTTCTTAATAACAACAAGTTCGTCCTCGATCTGTGATTCTTATAAAATGCTTTTCTTTTTCTTTCTTACTCTAATTGCTGCAAAAAATATCATTTTGTCAAACGATGATGGTTTCACCTCTACCAATATCAGAGCCACTTATTATAAGTTGAAAGATGCAGGCCATAACGTTTTTTTGGTTGCAGCTGTATCTCAAAGATCTGGATGGGGAGGTAAATTTGATATTCCATCAAGCCCGACATTAGAAACCAACGGAGAATTCGGATATATTAAAGCAGGCTCGCCTTCTTGAGGCCACGAAGTCGATGACGACCATATTTGGTATTTCAATGGCTCTCCTGCTTCTTGTGTTGCTTTTGCTTTGGATTATGTTTTGCCCATTCACTTTGGTGTAAATAGCACTTCAGTTGACATGGTGGTAGCTGGTCCAAATGAAGGCACAAACATGTCACCAGGTTTGTTCACTCTGTCTGGTACAATGGGTGCTACTTATACATCTGTTTATAGAGGTATTGCAGCCATTTCGTTTTCTGGTTCCAACACCAATAACAGTTTTTTCAAAGACAATCTTGACTTGAAGGACAATTTGGCTCCGTCCACAATTTATGCCGACAAAGTGGTTGAGATTGTTGATACTCTATTTCAAAATCAAGGCAAAAATCAGAGAGTTTTACCTTTGGGTGTTGGACTTAACGTGAACTTTCCAAAGGTTGGATATGAATCCGTTGATGATAAGTGTGTTGATCCAATTTTTAAGCAGGCCAGATTGACTGGAATGTATGCTACTGTTCCAGATATGAAATACAATGCAACCTCTAACTCGTTTTCCTGGACAACTACTCCTGTTGATACCCTTTCTACTTGTTCAAATGGAGATTGCACTTTACCTTCCGAGAATTTGATTCTTGGACATACGTATTGTCAAACGTCAGTGAGTGTATTTGGAATTGACTACGATGCAAATGAAATTTTGACGACTCAAACTGAAAAATTGTTGACTCCGCTATTTAATCCTGTTAGCGTCTAATTAATAGATAACACCATTGATTTATGTGGGTACATTAAAACCTGGAATATCCACCACCCATTTATTGTGCATTTTGGGTGCAAATTTCATCAGAATTTTTCCAACTAAAGAAGAATTAGGAGCAACGAACTTCCGAGATCATAGCCTTGATAAGTATTGCGACCTATACCTAATGATTTAGCTGTTCGGCAAATTTTGAGTTCTAAAACGTCCATCATCCGTGACATACCTACAAGTCTGGACAAACTATTTCAATCCTTATACATTCTTTGCGCACCTTGTTATTACGAATATATATTTTGCAGTCTTAGCAATTTTTCTCGACCAATGATAGCTCTTCTGACGTAGATGTACTAACTTCAATTAATTCTTAAACGTAGTACCGACAATCTATTTCAGTCACCTACTAAAGTATAAATCGGGGTATACGCAGATACGTAGCCATACAGATGACTTGTGGGGACATGATTATTGTGGTATTTCTAGACCTTGAAGTTCTCAAATCTATCCCCACACCTTCGTAAAATTACGACGATGTGGGATACTCATGGAACCAAGGACTTTCATTTCAATAATTAGTGATATAAATGTATGTCATTATCAATTATTAGTGAGAATGTATGACATTACTAATTTATGAGTTTAAATGGAGTTGACGATCTGTTTTAGCATATTCTTTTGTATCGCCCAATGGACCTCTAAACCTCAGGTGGTGATCTAACAAGTCAAGGACATGAACTATGCTACATGAAGGAATCGCCTAGCTATTCGTGGGCTTCCAATTCATCATCAGAGCCGATATTCCATTAAAATTCGTCAACAACCAACTTCATTTATGCTGTCACAAAGTTGACATTTAGCCACTTAGGAAAAAAAATTCAATTTTGTCGCTACCAAACATAATGGTTTGTAACCTCTAATGACACACTGCCACCAAACAAGACTCTAGATGAGGCTAAAATTAGGTGTAGAAAATTCAACGAATTTATGGTTTCACTCCTATAGTAAAGGTAGAGAATTGAATGCCATGATACTCTCAAACATTACATGAGTTTCATCGTTTCAGTCAAACAAACTGTAAAACAATTGGTTTAAGTTTCCTCGCTGCCGTATCAAATTTTGCGACATATAAACAACTCTTGAAACTTGCATGAGGGCCTATCCAAGGATTATCCAAGTATAGGATATTCAAGGACGGTATTTAGACCTTCTAGCTTCACTTGAGATACACCATCGCAATGACAAATCGTAGCCTTTTGTTCTAGTAGTCAAGAGTAAATACACTGCTGGAAATCATGCGTTCTAAACATGGAATTGATCTTGCTTATGCTAAATACCCTAAATTACTCAAAGGGTTTGTCCTCGAACCACGGTCCATCTTTTCCGCTTATAAATGGAATAGACCGTTTTACAGTCGTCATATTATGACAACCAGCCTCTTTGTCGCCTGATATTTGGCTTTGTTGATTTACAACATCGAAACAAAACTGTACACAAACCAAAAGTGGCTATACAAATACTAATGCGATAACATAATCACATTCTCAAACGCTACACCCATGATAGAAATTACAGCACAACTCCTCATAAGAATCATTACTTTGTCTTGTATGGCATCTGGTACCAGCAATGGATGATCTACGCAATATTACTGTCTCTTAGTGTAGAGCGAGAGCTGTGGAGATTATTCGCTGGAAGGGGGCAAATTTTTCCCTGGTTTGATTTTGTGCTCACTCATTAAAACAAAAGTTTGAGCGCGAAAAATCAACGTAGCAATATATTTATAACACTTCTTTTTAGATAAGATTGACTTTAGTGAAGGTATGTACTAAACTGTTGTGCCTGGCTGTAATGCTCATGGCATGTAATTGCGAGTAGTGATTATGGAGACTGATTCGAATGAATGAGGAAAAGATTTTCCGTGACGAAATCTATTTTTGAGTATGATCATGTGGGAGTGTTGACCATAAAGGACGAATATGAAGATACAGATTGCAAGACGCCAGTAGGCAAGAATCCACTGAATTCACCATTTGAATGTTTTGAGAGATTGATTAAGCTTTTTTATTCTTTCAGGGGCTCCTTCTTTTGACCGAGATAAATTGTGATTTGTTTATTTACGCGGAATTCGAAATCTATGAGTAGACAAACTCAATTATGAGATAACTATTGTACGAGTATACTAGTGGATGGGAACAAAAAGAACTAGTGATGGAGTATTTCGGCAATAACTTGAGTGAGATCTCAAATCTGAATACTGAGATGCTTCGGTTGAGCAGGAGTTTCAATTATTTTAAATGAAAATAAATCCAATGAACCAATGAATAATTTCCACTCACAAACTGCTGTCTACATGATGGATATCATCTGTCGTGGTCTAACTACTTCAAAATTACATTCTCGATCTTCCTTCAAAATTTAGTACGACCCCTTCGTATACTATGCAATGATCTCTTCCAAAAATAAATCGAGATTTAGTAGATCTGGCTTGGACTTGGTTAGAAGGTTTCTCATGTACACAAGGCTGTAAAGTGGAATTTCTACCCGATCATTTTCAATCTTTGTTCATTCGTTCCACCAACCTAGCTCACATTTTTGGGTTTCAACTTCTAAGTCAGAATCTCGCTATTGACTGGCATACGAAACTTATTCAAAGTGACTAATAAGTACTCTTATACTAACCTACTAGTTGTCATATTATTTTAATTCATTTTAATTTTAGTCCAAGACTAAGTATTTTCACTTCATCGAAGGTAGACATTTTATTCACAAATTTTGCATAATGGTTCCTCCTCCCGCTGAAATCCGTAGAAAGTTGGTCATTGTCGGTGACGGTGCTTGTGGTAAAACTTGTTTATTGATTGTCTTTTCCAAGGGTACATTCCCAGAAGTTTACGTTCCAACTGTATTCGAAAACTATGTTGCAGATGTCGAAGTTGACGGTAGAACTGTTGAATTGGCATTATGGGATACTGCTGGTCAAGAAGATTACGATAGATTAAGACCATTATCCTACCCAGACTCCAATGTTATCTTGATTTGTTTCTCTGTAGACTCTCCAGATTCGTTGGATAATGTTTTAGAAAAATGGATTTCTGAAGTTTTGCATTTCTGTCAAGGTGTTCCAATTATTTTAGTTGGTTGCAAGTCTGATTTAAGAAATGATCCAAAGACTATTGAAGAATTGAGACAACATCAACTTCAACCAGTTTCTACCTCAGAAGGTGAATCTGTCGCTCAAAAGATTGGTGCCCAAGGATACTTGGAATGTTCTGCCAGAACTGGTGCTGGTGTCAGAGAAGTTTTCGAAGCCGCTACCAGAGCCTCTTTAAAGACCAAGGAAAAGAAGGATAAGAAGAGAAAGTGTGTTGTTTTATAAGCACTTTCTTGAATTATCATTAACATATTACATATTCCCTCCTTTCCTACCCACCACCAACCCATCCCAGCACTCGAATTCATCTTTCAAATATAAAAAGAAAAAAAAATTACTTGATGTCCGTTGCTTCCTCTAAAATCTGCTGTTACATATTGTTAGCATTTTTGAATCCTTTTCTTATACTTTCTAATATATAAATGTAAGACTTATATATTGGGCATTTTTGTTTAACATGCCTCTATTTATCTATAATATTAATTGACTCACCGAGATGGTTATGTGTAGGAGCTCGTATAAGTGAAGATGAACCTTGGAACGTTAAAGAGCTGTCAGTGCACATTTGGTAGTTCCTCTATTAAGAATGGATAGTATATCTAAATATTCATGAAAAATGATATCGTCTCTACGATGATGAAAAGTACCTATTGAAATTATCTAAACTCCAGACAAAGAGGCAACTAACCCTTTCAATATCCCTCACTAACCCTCACTAACCCTCACTAACCCTCACTAACCCTCACTAACCCTCACTAACCCTCACTAACCCTCACTAACCCTCACTAACCCTTTCACTAATAGAATAATATGGCTAGTCGTTCGATTGCACCCAAACTCAGTTCAGGCCGAAAATCAAAACCATTTCCGGGTAACATTACACTTTTCCTCCAATGGAAAAGTGAGAAATTGTCAGTACAAAATTTACAGTACCAAACATCGATTCAATCTTATTCAATTATCATCGATCATATTACTGTTATAGTAGGATAAAAATATAGATTTGATCCAGTATACACTATCATTTTACAACCCGCATTTCCAACGACATTTTCCCATCGATTTTCCATCCATTAATCCATCCACAATGTTGAGCACTAGAATAAGTCAGCGTCTTGTCAGATCTTTAAACGTGTACACTCGTTACAACAGCACTGTTGCCACCCCAATCAAGAAAACATCCACTGGTTATTCTGCCGAAGAATTAAAAAATAACGAGTTTGCTCAACAAGCTCCAAATAGAACCGAAACTTGGTCACCCACACAAGCATCCAGATTGGATGTAATCGCCCAACATCCTCATAGATTTGTTCAAAGAGAATTAGAAACACAACCAAGACCATATGCTGCCATCGATTTGATTGCAAAGGAGCCAGTAAGATATTTGTCTGCACACGATGGTAATGTTGCAGTATGTGACGGAAACAGAGGAAGCACTTTACAAGGACATCCAAAGGTGTTTATCAATTTGGATCAACCAAGAGCTGCTACATGTGGATACTGTGGGTTGAGATACGCAAAAGAAGAGCACAGGGGAATAATCGAACAAGAGGTTTGAACTCTGAGGTTTGAAATCGTAGTGAGGTGTGGTAGAATAACTCACTTGCCTTTTAGAGGCCGTTTGGGACGTGGTCTATATATATCAGAAAACTAGTTGGATATCCTTGTGTGATTGAATGGTCAACAGGTGCCCTCTAAATATCACACCTTTCTAGCTCACTTACTGTCCTATTAGCCTATTAGCATCACTAATTTTCATTATAGTGGCAACATGGTAAGAGGAAATTATCATCGTCAAATGGCTTGAAACATATCATCATCTACTTACCAGTAATACATAAATTCAATAGTCAGCGCAACACGTAGAATTCAAGAAATCTTGTGCCAAAACAACGATTTCTTTGAGTTTGATGAACACGAAGAGGTGGATCTCGATACGAAGTAGGATATAATAACAATTCTAGGCAACATTAACTCTTTTAGGCAATCTTAACATCTTAGACAATCTTCACAATCTAAACAATTTCAGACAATCTATAATTCTTGAAGTCCAGGTACCTGATTCACCGGTGTCGCATCCATGTCGCATTTTCTTTCAAAGTGTCCCGGACTTTAAATCATTTTCTTATCGTCCTCGGTTCGCACTACTTCTTCCCCGGATTTACTACAATTCATCCATGACGACCACTGTGTCCGTAGAGTCTTCTGAATACTCTACATCTCTAAGTGTTTGTGAAAACGGAATGCTCGAAAATGGTCCCCCGTCATCCTCCACGCAGAAAATGTCGCTTGTTGAATTAGTTTTGGGAATTTCCTATGGATTCTACTATTCCCGAAAACATCTCATAAACTCATATGTGTTGATTCCCATAGGTGTGATAGTACTCTTCACTATTTTGTATGGCCTAAATCAGCTATTGGCCAATGTGTTCAAAATTAGATTTCCAGCTTCGGTTTTGGGGATGTTGATCAACTTGGTGGTGTTGAGTGTTTTAAATTTGGTGTCTCTGATGGGCGAAAGTAGGCAGAAACAAAGCACCACTATGGTGAAGATTAGTTCGGGCGCATCGTGGCTTCTTACTGGATACCTTACGTTGATAAAACCGTCGATGAATTTTAGTTTGAAGTGGATCAATGTGTTTTTCATCCCATCGTTTATCATTTTACCGTTGTCGGACCCGATCTCGTTTATTGAATGTTTAAAGATTGCAGGAGTATTCGTAATAGGATTTTTGTTGTTGTTTTGTGTTGATGTTTACGGGATTCTAGGATTGAAATGGGTTTTGGAGACTTGGGGGGTGTTTTCCGAAGACTTGGTGAAGAATGAAGATATCGAGCTCAATTCGCTCAGATCTGGTTCAAGTAGTCCAAATACTAGTATAACTAGTATGCGGGATGATATTACTACTATTGATATATCCAGACTCCGTACAGTCCAGACAGAAAACCCACAACTCAATGAAGACCTTCAAAATGACCAGCAACTCCGTATAGTGTCAGAGAACCCGTTTAGCACTCAAGATACATCTGCGGCCACTTCAATAATCCATCCCATACTTCCCCAACCTGAACCTATACACCACAAGGCCAATTTATTTGGAAGAGATCCCGTCCACCAAGTTTCCAAATCTCCAGCAGTCATTCTTTCCACTCAAGACTCAATTGATAACAGTATAAATGTGGAATCTGAAGAATCTGTTGCGGAGTCCATTATACCTCCGTCTAAATTATCTGCCAATACTCAGAAGGTGGTAATCTCCGTCACAAACTACATAGACTGGATCCTCTACGGCCTGTTATTCATTATATCTCTCCCTCTCTACTACATCACCGCGATTCATACGTTTTTGCCTTACCATTTAGGTATGACGATTCTTGCGTACTACCTTGCATTGTTGATTCCTCAGAAATGGCCGTCTACGAAGAAATTTGCCCATCCCATTTTGATCCTGACTGCAGAAATCTTGTTTGTATGTTTCATTGGGTCTTTAATCTACCATCACGGAGAACCAAAAGGTTTCATTCAGGATTTGAAGTACTACAAGACAGGAAAGAACTATCTCAACCTCTTTAACAGGGAAACGTTGACCAATAATGGAAAGCAAACTACACTTTCGGTGTCTGATCCTACTGGAACGCCTCAATGGCCAGGGTGTGGAGATGTTTTATCGTCATTGATGGATATTTCCATCGTCTCGTTGTCATTACCAATGTTCACTCATAGAAAGGATTTCATCCGTAACTTCTGGGTCTTGATGCCTCCCATTTTGCTTTCCATAGGTTTGACGTTTTTCTTGTATCCGATAATCTGTCATCAGATAGGTATTGAGTCTGCCAGGGCCATTGGGTTTATAGGAAGATCAGTAACATTGGCTTTGGGGACTCCATTGATCGGAGCTCTTGATGGTTCTGTGTCTCTTATGGCAGTGTGTACTATTCTCAGTGGAATTTGTGGAGTTATGGTGGGAGATACGCTCTTTAGACTCTTGAGGGTTCCTCAAAACGATTATGTGACTAGAGGAGTTTCCCTTGGAATCAATTGTGGTGCAATCGCAACGGCCCATTTGTTGAATAGTGATCCTAGGGCTGCATCGATGAGTTCATTAAGTTTTAGTATTTTTGGCACAGTAATGGTTATCATGGCAAGTATCAGTTCAGTTCGTGATATTATACAATCCTTGGCTGGATTATAGAAGTGTATTGTTAGAGTAGCCTTAATTATGAAATTAGACATTTGCAAGATGTAGTTTACTGAAACCACTTCTTCAACACTATTTATTTATGGACAATATCTATGGTTGTGAGTATTGGGTGGAAATATGTAAATCTCTATAATTACAGGCATTTGATGGAATGGTTGTGGTGGAATTGGTGATATTTCTCCATTTGGCTGCAAAAGAAGTGGTCAAATTGGCTGACAGAAAATCAAGTTTGTTATGAAGTTTTATAAATGAAGATTTTGTTGAAATAAACATGTCACAACGAGTCTATTCTTCTAATTCATTTGGTATACCTTATTTATGGGTTGGATCTTTAACTTTGTTTTAGTTTCTCCAGATTTAGAGAAGAAAAGTAGATGAAAGAAAAAAATTTAGTTGACTGGCTCGTCATACTGAACTGGTTGTTGCCAGTCAATATAACCCTTAATTGATAAACTCTGTAGAACTGTAGACTGTTTTAATATTCACTATATTATTAGAAATTTGCACTTAATATTCAATAGTATTCACTATTATTCATTAATATTCACAAAAAATCACTAATATTCATTGATTATCTATAAAGCCTAGCAATATTCATTAATATTCATTAGTATGAACCAATATCCACCATATTCACAAACAGTGGTAGTATTCAATATTCTTCACAAACTCCACTAATATTCATTATTATTAACTAAATCGTAGAAATATTTACAAATATTCACAAATATTCACAAATATTCAATAATCTCAACAAAATCACTACTAATATTCACCAATATTCATTTATATTCACTAATAACCACTAAACTCTACTAATATTCTTTAACAATCACTAGACGATAGCAATTCCCATTAATATTAACTAACCCCACTAATATTCAGAACATTCACGTATTAAGTAATCGCAAATACTGCGCTACACTCAGTATTTGCTCACGATTTGTCAATATTTACAGATCTCAAATTTTGCGACATCAATATCTCACCAACTATCATGGAAGTTGACAAATCTACCAAGATCATCCTCTTGCCGAAGGATACCGAGGACCAATATACAGTGGTCCACCTTCCATTATCTAAAGAATTACAGAAATCGAAACCATTTTTCATCAACGGTGATGGCTCAGAAATCCTCGAGTTGAACGAAATTACTGGTGAAAACAAGTACACCAAGAAAGAAGGGGCTCCTATATTAAAGAATGGTGATTCCGTAAGGTCCTTTATATTCGAGCTGGCAATACCGTCCAAGGACACTTTATCTAATGGAGATTCATCTAATGGATCTTTATCGAATGGGAATACTTCTCTGGACAACCATCGCGTGTCTTCAGGTGGATTCGTGCTTGAAAGTAGTCATATGATCACCACTACGAAATTCAACCTCACCTACTTACTCCAATCTATTCTCCACACAAACCAGGACTTATTCACTAAACGATATATCACGTTGGAAGATGTCTGTGACCTGATTGAATCTCTCTGTACCGAGAAGGACTGGGTCCATAAGATCTCTCCATCAACATATCAACGAAGTTTAGCCACGATTTGTCAAGTGATTGATGAAAACGACGAATTCTTCTACAAATATAGTCCTGAAAAGAGTGTGGAGTTCATAAGCACCAAAATCAACAAACTCGTAACATTTCTCAAAGAGAATAGAGAAAAGGTATCGCTCTATAATCATTTATACTCGAAACTACTCGACCCTACAGAGTCAATTGTCGTTACTGATGATATAATCGATGAGATGGTGCTTAGATACGGAATAGATTTCGTCTGTGACTCGTACTGTCTAGAAGTCATAAAAATGGAATTGATGAACAAGCAAGATTTCACCAAGCTCGAAGCTCATATTGAAGGAATAGCGACCAAACAGAAAAATTTGCTCGTGGTGGAGGAAAACATTACCTCAGTGGTGAAGACTACGGCGGCGGCAAAGAATAATAAAAAGATAGAAAAGAAGGGAAAGAAAAAGGAGGTCACGAAGATTGCTGTGGGTAAAGGAGCGTTGGATGGATTTTTCAAGAAAGCAAAGTAATTTTAAATACTGAGCGAATTGTATTAAAATTAGTGCAGATTGGTGGAGATTAGTGTATTGATGAGGCAGCGAATGATTGTGGAATGATAGAAATATAAAAATCTTGTGTCTCCACTAATTAAATCTTGTTTCTCCACTAATAAATACTTGATCTCCACTGAATACTTATAAATCTTCACTATGCTCAGTGTAGAATGATTAACTGAACACTTTTCATGAATAAAAGGTTACATTATTATGAAATTTATTCTTCAGAACTAGAACTAAACTATAGATAATTCAATAGCTCAAGACTAATTACATTACTATTGATGTTAAATACATGATATACGTTAGGAATATAGGATAATGACAAGCTTCTGGCCACGGTGGAGTAGTCATAGAATAGAGTGAACTATTGATATAGTAGAATCTTAGAACATAATCAGCTAATTGATATAGTAGATATTCTTCAAATTCGGTGGCTGCTTTTCTGATAAATCTAGACGATTATTTATATCTATTTTTAATTCTTATTTTCCAAAGATTTATCCATGTTTTTGTTCAAGTTATTATAGATGGACATTCCCGAGGCCATGAAGTTGCCAATATCACCCAAATTTGATGGAATCACTACAGTGTTACTCTCCTTGGCCAAGTTACCAAATTGCTTGATATACTCTTGAGCAACTTGCAAGCTGACGGCTCTTTCTCCACCAGGAGTCTCCTTGATTGCTTGTGCGATCATCTTAAGACCGGCGGCCGTGGCTTCGGACTTCAACAAAATCGATTGAGCCTCACCCTGTGCCTGGTTAATTTGTTCCAACTTATTAGCTTCCGAGGCCAAAATAATCGATTGCTTATCACCTTCACTGACATTAATCTTGGATTGTCTTTGACCCTCAGACTCCAAAATCTCGGCTCTTTTAGATCTTTCAGCACTCACTTGTCTGTGCATGGCATCCAATACGTTTTGAGGAGGGTGGATATCTCTGATTTCGTATCTTAAACATTCAACCCCCCAGTTCTCCTTAGCCGCATCGTTGATCACATGGTTGATGTTGTTGTTCAATTGTTGTCTTTCCTTTAACACCGAGTCCAAGGCAAGCGATCCGATTTCCGATCTCATGGTTGTTTGGGCCAATTGACTGATGGCAAACTTGAAGTCTTCGACTCCGTAACTAGCCTTGTAGGGATCAATCACTTTTATGTAGAGAATCCCATCTAATTCCAAGGACACGTTATCGGAGGTGATTGCGTTCTGGGACGGGATTTCGATCGCCGATTCTTTAAGGGATTGGACATAGGTGATTTTGTCAAGCACTGGTAATAAGAATGTAAGACCCGGCTCCAAGATCCTATGGAACTTTCCCATTCTTTCAACTATCCATGCAGTTTGTTGAGGAACAAATCTCACTATGGTGTTTGCAGGAAGCTGTTCTCGTTGAAAATAATTCAAGGTACGAGCCGACCCATTGTTGGTAAAGGAACGTGTGGCTGTAACGAGTACAGGCACTCTAACAATCCCTCTCCTTATTAAATTGCTTGAAATCATCGTTGTCTTGAGGTGAATGATTAGTTGCCACTTCCTTTTGAAAATTGATGAATGATAATTATATACAGGAGAATATATACAGGAACGTAGACTATGTATATGCAGGTATTAACATTACTTATATACAGTACCATTTTAATCCATCGGAAGTGCACACACCAATATGGTTAGTGAAAAATGTCCTACAACTCTAGAAACATCTCTAGCTCAGTACCATGTCTAAAACTATCGAAGTATCTAGCAATGAGAAGAACTTCCTCATGGAAGCCCTCAAGGTCGGCATCCGTTTGAATGGAAGAAAACACGACGAAACTCGTGCACCTCAAGTAGAGTTGAGCAAATCGGAATACGGATACGTTGAACTTGACTGGGGCCAAACCAAATTAACTTGTCGTGTGACATCCTCGATAGTAAAGCCCTACACAGACCGTCCTTTTGAAGGAATATTCAATATCAACTGTGAAATCAGTTCCATGGCCCTCGCTAAGTTTGAAAATGGTAGAAACTCCAGCGATGAGGTTTTGATTAGTCGTCTGATTGAAAAGGCCATCAAAAGGTCAAACTCTCTTGATTTGGAAAGTTTATGTATTATAGCAGGCGAGAAGGTCTGGAACATTCAGGTGGACTTGAATTTCTTAAATTACGATGGAAATTTCGTTGATGTGGGATGTTTGGGTGTCATGTTGGCGTTACATCATTTCCGCAAGCCAGATATTAGTATTATTAACGGAGGTGAAGATATTATAGTCCACGACGTTGATGAAAGACAGCCAGTAGCTCTTAGTATCTTGCATGTTCCAATCTGTTTAACTTATTCTTTCTTTAACCCCAGTGATAAGGAGAGCAACTTGAAGGGTGAAGCCAACGACGAGATATACATAATGGACGCTGATTTGAAGGAAGAATTGAATAGAGACGGTTCGATTGTAATAACATTGAACAAAAACCGTGAGTTGATTCAAATAAGTAAGAACGGTGGAATCCCCATCGATGCACAGATGTTGATTGAACTCAGTTTCAAGGCAATTGGGAAAGTCGACGAATTAACAGACTGGATCAAAAAGTTGATATTGGAACACGAACAAGAAAGATATAAAGAAATGAACTTGAAGATGTTAGAAGTCACCGCAGACAGATAGATCTACAGAAGTCTAGTGAGATTATACATATCAAGGAATATTTACTATTAGCAGATCAACCACCTAGCTTATTGGTAAAGCCAACCATTTGCTACAAAGTTGCCTTTTATAGGTTCAGTGTCCGATTCACTGGAATCTGGCTACAATTGGCACAAGGTCATTACGTAACGTCATTGTAGCATTATGTAACTACAACATTAACAGCACAGAGTGCTACAGCATATAAAATACTTCTATTAATAAACGAATTTGTAAGAGACCCAGATGAAGTCAAACAATCCATAATTAGTGGAAACAATCCATAATGAATGGAATTGGTCAGACAACAAGATCTAGTACAAAGATTTGTGAAGATAAGTGATATGTATAGGAAGTCATGAGTCAATTAACTAATAATGCGTGTGTAGGGTATGAAGAAATGCTCTGTTCAAATGATTTTGCAAGTAGAAACCAAGAAGAGCACAAGAATAAATGAAACCTGAGATATATTATACCTGTTGATAGGTATATTATACCTGTTTAGAGTCACCAATTGGAGGATATAATAATTCAAGGCATGAAAAACACATGTTGATCGAAGTCTTGAATATAATCCAGTAGAAACTTTAGCCAAAGCTATCAGTAACTTGCTGCCGGATGAGAGAGGACCCTTTACACAATATTGTCATTGGGAGCAAGGGGTTCTTCTTCATCGTCTCTAGAGGACAAATTGTTGTCGAAGGGACGCAAATTGGTCATGCTGATGTTGTATGGGTTCGAGTTGTTATCATGAACCAACGAAAGTTCCTCAGTTTCCACGTTATCAAGAGAAGTTAATTTCTTATTGATATCAAACTGAGGTGGCAAGTTCGAATCCTTTCTTGATCTTCTTTTGATATTCTTATTGAACTTTGATTTCACGAATGAGATAAATGAAGAAAACGGAGGTTCGTGTTCTGAAGAAGAAAGCGAGGAATCATGGTGAAACGTATCCTTGGAGTGAGTATTGCTAATTTGTGAAATGTTGAAGAAACGAAGGCCGCAATTAATCACTACAATGAATCCCAGTTTGACTCGTTTAATACATTTCTTGAAGTGGTTTGAAATAACCCACGAGTAAAACAAGTATTCAATGTAAAATACAAGCCCAGCAATAAGGAAACCACAAAAGACTGCCAATCCAATGTGATTAGCCAAACCCTTGATGAACTTTGCATCATCCAAGTGCCATGAAGATCCAGGAGCAATTTCAAAGAAAGAGTTTTGGGTAGTCTTATAATCTTTTGGTAAAAGTACCCTGACTTTCCCTGCTTCTGGAACTCCCCAACGCTTGTACTGTTTCCAAACGACAGAAAGAAACAAAGGACCTGTGCTGTACATGATTGTGAGATAAGGAATAAGCCAGTTACGTTTGTATGGAGTCAAGGATTTCATAGCTTTAAGGAAAAAAGCGTGGTTTGCTACTGAACCCATGACATCATTGGAGATACCAGTTGGCAGAGTCTTACGAACAAATGCAGGCACAGTCAATAAAGGATCAAGTTTTCTCTTACAACCATCGTCCAAATCAATGTAAACACCTCCGTAATGGAAAAGCACAAAATATCTTATAGCATCTGCACGCTGAATCGGATAAGGATAAGAGTCCCAGGTTTCCAAAAACCAAGGATATTCTTCTACAATAAACTGACGAGCCATGTCATCAGTCCAAAGAATATATTGATAATCTGGATGAAGATCAACACATTTTTTTTGACCAGGCTTCCAGATGTCAGGGACTTTATCCGATTTGTAAGTTTGATGGATGATTTTCGGGATAATCATAGGACGATGGAGGGTGTCATCAGCAGGATTGAGTTCAACATCTAGAAGGGCATCTGAAAATGTATCATCATGAAGGAGTGTGATAAGATCGAAAGTTTCATAAACAAGAAAGAGTATAAGAGCGACGTGAGCCCATACTATGTATTTTAATTCCTTTCTCATATTGGTGGAGGAGCTGTAAAGTCGGTAATGAAGCAACTATCTTATAAGGAGATGGAATGTCAAGGTGAAGATTTGTCAACGAAGGATTGTCAACGAGATATCAAAGGATATTCAAAGCAACCTTGTAGTGATTATACCAGTATTTGCTGACTTGAGCGAATGACTACTAACAGTCAATACAAGAATAAATACGATTTCTTGCGGCGGACACTTGAAATTCACTGGTTATAGTGATGAATGTTGTTGTTTCACTATGGGTGATATGTTCGGCGCTCTTTCGAAGTTTATTATGCCGTGTACTGGTGGTGTTGATGTTTTCAAAACAGAATATTTCGTGGGTCAGTTTTAAGCAAGAACTCAGCCTTATTTGAAGTGGAGTAAATGTGTTGAAAACAGGATATTACTAACAATAACTCTAAAACTAGAATCCAAAGTCACTTTATAGTGGCTTTTACTCTATCTTTAACTAGGAGTAGATTTAGCAGCAGTTTATCTGGTGACGGCCTTTGTTATGGGTTTGCTATTTCTTGCGAAATGGAGCGATAACTATTGCGGTCAGGATGTATTATGGTCGTGTTTTGGCCAAATTAAAGATTTCCCCTATTTTATGATGGGGATGCAGAACGCAGATATGTCGCGGAGGCATCGCCCCAGAAGACGCGACATACGACATATCTCAGCAAGTTATTACGATAGAGTTAATAATCAACATCTAATGCCAGACAGAGACCCGTTAGCTAATTATATCTATAGACTCTGTATCTACTAGTGCCAGAGCCATTACTAGATCTTAAACATGTAGTTGGCCATGAAAAATCTTACCAACGGCAAATCTTGTCCACTACAACCGAGGTCGACAACCGAAGGCCTACATCCGATAGATTTGCCGATTCAATAAAATTTCAATAAAAGCTGTAACGATTCGGTAAACAAAGCAAAGATCGTATGTTAGTTACGTGGTAAATACCAGGGATAGTGACCTGTTGAACTTCTAGCCAGGCTAGACCAGCACGGCTAATTTTCTGGCACGCAAGATCAATCTGGAGCCCCATCCTGTACCTTATCTACTGGTGGAGAAATCTCGTCGAGCAAGTAATTTCGTATATAATTTCGTATAAGGTAGTGTTGTTATGTTGTGTAGTTATGTTGCTAAGCTAAAATTGAATCGTTCTATGTTGTTAGTTCTACGAGTACTCTGAAAGCTGAACAAAGAGACATAAATATGTTAGAAGACAATATTGGGAGGTGAATTTATGGTGGCTCGATTCTCGATATTTTTTGTCAAGTCGCTATTGTGTGCTAATTAGAGATATGTCAATAAAGACGCGGACTTACACAATCTAGATAGCTCTAGCTGTAATTTGCGAGGTTAACTCCGTTACAACTATACCCCAGCGGATATTTCTCGGTCTCCCGGCCGAGGACACTCGTTGTTTGAAAATACGTTTCATGGTATTTTTCGCAGCCAAATATTGATAGATTGTGTATTATAGTCTGGTTAATGTATTGTAATAAGAAACTGAATGGTTGCCAAAGTCAAAAGAACACATATAGGGGAAAGTGTCTTTTGAAGGCCGAGGAATAGACTTCAAGTCCAAACTAGTTCGCCTCGGGACGGAGATTGATAAATATTCACAAATATTTAACGTGGGGTGATATGCAAGAATGGAACCCCCACTGTTGCACGAGCCTAAAGTGGCGAAAGAACAAAAGAATCATTTTATGAATAAATAATTGGATTGTGAACATGGCCAGTATTATACAAAGGCAATGAAAAGTTCTGGTAAAAGTTATGGTGTCAAGAGTAACAAAAGTACAATTTCCTTTCAGTGAGTTAAAGATTTAATGATCGGAATTTAAAGATAGGACCCTGACTTAAACCTAAAACTTCCCCTTCAATTCCGGCTCCCTTGTCAATAATATCAATGATATAGTTAAGCTTTACCACGTCACTAACCGCAATTCCTGCAATTATATCTTTCAAAAATTGCAAAACTATATTCAAATCACGTTGGTTCATGACCTTCACAAAAGCCGTTGTCTTTGACTTATTTTTGAAGATCTTGATAAGCTTTAGGTTGTTCAAATAATACAAATCACTCAATAGATATTGCTTGTTGAGTGCTTCTCTCGAAGTTAAGGAAAACGAGTCGTTTTTCAGACTGAAGATAATAAACTTAAGAAATTCCTTGGTGCTAGGATATTTGATCTCATCCACTTCGAAATTAACGTCATTTTTATGCTTTGCATATAATTTCTTGTAATCAAGTTGCTTTGAGGAAATGATCCCGAAAATGTTGCTTATCAAGTGAATATAACTTTCAAGAAATGGCTTAACTAAGTTGCTAAACATTTTTATCTGATGTGAGTCAACTATTTCATATTCGGATCCATTGAGTTTGATCAAATTCTTTTCAACCATGTCATTCAAGATAAAACTCAACTCATCTCTTGGATTGTAGTTATAGTCAAAGAGAAATTCATTCTTCATGAAACCAGTAAGAATGTATATCAACTTATTAATGATATTATAGTTACAGTTAGATTTCAACATCATAAGCACAAAACTAACCATACATCTTTGAATAACTGTATGGATTGACAAGTTCTTATAGTAAATAAGTTCCACAGGGTTTTCAATTTTGATTTGGTTGGTAGTAGGGTTTACCTTTACAAACTTGAAGAACTTCACAATCTCAGTTTTGATCATAGAAATCAATTCTTGATCATTTAAACTCATCATCAGTTTCAATATGGTTTCATTTGTGGCCGTGTTGGATTCATGATAAAACGTCTCGATAACTAACTTGAAAGTTGGAAGTAGTTCCTTTATTTCAATTACCCTTGATTTATAAAAGTAATAGTATATTTGCAACGAAAATCCAATCAAGGAAATCTTGGGCAAATAACTGATACGGTTAATTTCGTGTAGGATTTTGAAACCCAATTTTTTCAAGTTCACAGCTTCGTTGAAGTCAATCGTATCTGCGGTGATCTCCTTGTCATTATCATTTTCAATGAATTCCTTCATTGTAAACGCTTCACCCAACTTGAGGAAAATCTTTCCGCTCAATTGTTTATCGTAATTATTGATAAATCCCTTGGAATCTAAGGTCACTTCGTTAGATTTATGTTTAGCTCCCACTAAATTTGATACTCCATTACTTAAAATGTTTATAAAACTCTCTTGCTTCTTGTCATCACCAATCAATTCTTTGAGATATCCGTCGGTTTCATATATCCGTTCATATGTGATATTCATTGGTTGATAATATACATCAAATGATTCATTCTTGTCGATATAGTGTTGCTTCATATACAAGTTTGCCAATGTTTTCAAGATTCCATACTTTGGTAATAATAATTTCCCATCTCTAGATCTGGTTCCTTCAATAAATACTTCAAAATGGATATTGTTTAATAGGAGAAACTCTATTGCGTTGTTAAGATTGTGTTCAGTGTATAATTCATTATTGAATGATCTTGGAATGTAAATCGCTCCGAGGTTTTTAAGAATTTGCCCAAAAATTGCAACGTTCAAGTTTTCTCCAGCAATCACTGCTGGCGTGGAGAATTGAAATCTCACTGCAAGCAAGTGGATAATAATATAGTCGATATGACTTTGGTGGTTTGGTAAAAATATGATTGAATGTGGGTTTTTAAGATACTTTGCAAAAAGTTCTTGAAAGTCACTATTTTTACAATAGATCCCTTGAGGAAACATCTTCTTGAAGAGTGTCATGACGGTGATATAGCACATTCTAACAAAATTATGCGATTTGAAAGTTGGCATATTCTTTCGGTTCTCTTGTTTATAGTATTTAATCATAAACAGTTTGACTTGTGTGAACCGTTTGTTGAAATCCTTTGCTGATATCAACTTCAAATTCAATTCTTGATCGACAACTTGGTGTACCAATTGATTTAACTTTTCATCCAGGTTCTCTAGTTTATCATTCATGTATGATTGGAATTTGGCATTGAATTCTGGACTGTATTTGTTGATGGAGTATTTGAATTCATTGCTTCTATAAATCTCATCGAATTCCACATTAGTAAAGATGTTGAAGAAGTTTGATATAAGAGAAAAGGTGTTACTCAAGAGTTTGGGGTTTCCATCAAATGGTACATAAGTCTCTTTATCTGTAGGCAAAGGAAATGTTACTGGGATATTAGGCAGGGTTAGGGCGTTATCAAGGATGTTGATATCGAAATCGGAGTTGGAATTGCTCATTTTAGATGTGGAGGACTTTAATGGTGAATTGATGCTTAATATTGCGTTGGCAAAACAATTATATCAATTTGTGAAAAGTAAATAGTTTGAATGCTTATTGATCAACAATAGTTCCGACGCTGACACGAACGAAGTAGTCAGATGATTAGAGATTCTAGACCACTACTCTTAAAGATCTCAATGGTAGCAACTTCTGAGATTTGATATTTTGAATTGAGATTTGGCGATACAATTATAACGCGTGATCTTGCTACTAGACAGACCCTGTAAGATGTAATGATTAGAGTTTTGATTCTCCAAATCAATTGCCCTATTTCTTTTCTCCTTTTATACTCTGAAAGGGTAGCTCCATGTATCCGTTATGGGAGTATTTTTTCAAAATGTTGGGTTTGCAGCTTTCGGGCAGCTGAAATTATCAAAACTCAATCGACAGAGTTCAAAAAAACTTGACCGAGGCAGCTAGCCAGTGCATGTATTACAATCAGGGGGAAGTTTTGCGAGTTGAACCTACAAAATTATTTGCTATTACAATTGGAGCAGACCCTTGGTAGAGTAACCACGGATCTTTTGTTGTAGATGCGGTACCCCACCAAATATGCAAAGTGCGGCCTTAACGCACTCTTGTGATTCTGTGAAGTACGTTCTACATCTTCAACATTTTTCTATGGTGGATTTGTTCCCTATTTTAGATACGGGTAATACTTCGAGGGGTTGTAGTTGCTCATGGCATAAATAGCTCCTTTGGGTAGAAAAGCTATTTCCAATTTCGGCATTAATTCTGAGATTCAAACAGAAAAAACATCAAAAAAATCTGCCGGTCCCAGGAATCGAACTTGGGTTTCAACGGCCACAACGATGTGTACTGACCACTATACTAGACCGGCTTGTTATATTTTAGTTTGATGGTGAGTATATAGACCAAGAAAGGTGAAAAAGAATATTCAATAATGAATTCTAATCTATCCATTATAGACTCATCTCCTTTAATACTTAAGCTGTTGTGTTACGAGTCAACTTTCACTGAATCGCACTTTCTCCCTTCACTGGAGTCCTCAACCAAAAATGAGTTTCAGATCACACTTTTGCCTTCGATCCTACACATAAATTAGGAGTATCTTCACTACTAAAAGATTCACTAAACAAGTTATTCGTGTCAGTTATGGTAGCGGAACCTGTGCAGGCTACTTGGCAGACATTGTCGTACTTTTATAACAAGTCTTCTGAATTCATCACAACGCAGCAAGACCACATAGTCAATTCGGATTACATAGATAAAATTTCCACCTATCTAACTAAATCTAGCAAACCTGATTATGGATCCGTACTAACAAAGAGACATTCCATTACAGAGAGACTTATTAACAAGATCTCGAGACATCAATGTAAAAGTCTAGGGATTCTCGCCCTTGGAATAGGTACATCTTCATATGTATACTACAAGAGGATATATTTGCCATCGCAACAAGCATTGAAACAACCTAGAAAGAAGCGGAGGGCTCCGAAACTCGCAAATGGTGCTCGAAGGGAAGTTGTCCTTATTATAGGATCTCCTACTGAACCCTTGACTCGTTTGATTGCTCTTGATTTCGAGAAGAGAGGCTTTATTGTGTATCTTACGATATTGGATAGTAAGGATTTCAAGTACGTCGAATCGAATCCTATTACTGATGACATCAACTACTTGAATCTCACTGATTCCTTCGAGTCCCAAATCTCCAAGTTCCAACATCTTTTGGAACTCCCCGTGATTCCATTTCCTGGTGCTGCAGCCCATACCTTAAAGCTCGCAAGTGTCATCTTTGCACCAAGTCTCTATTTCCCAGTGGGTCCAATTGAAAATATGAGTATTGCAACCTGGTCCCGAATTACTGATAGATTATTGCTCTACTTGAGATTAATGTCTTCAGGTTTAATCCAGCTCATTCGGAACCAACGTAGTTCTACGATCCTTATCAATGCCAATATCATCAGTTCTCTCTCCATGCCATATCACGCTCCCGAAACGATCTTTCAAAATACTTTGAAACATCTCTTCACCACTTTAAGGCGTGAAATCTCTCAGCACGGATTATCTGTTACCCAGGTCAGACTCGGAAACCTTCACATCTCTACACAGAACGCATCATCCGGATCTAAAATATCAAATATGGTCAATTCAGAAATAAGAAGCTGGAATCTGGATATCAAAGACTTGTATGCCACAAACTTTTCCAAATCTCAATTCAAGTCGAACCCCATCAAGTCTCGTGGGCCAGGAACCAGTCTTCGTGAATTGTATCATACATTATTCGATCTCATCTACACCAAACGTGCCCCAGCAGTCATATATTGCGGATCAGGTGCGAGATCTTACGATTTGATCTCGCGTCTTCTTCCCGAAGCATGGATCGAATGGTTCTTGAAATAGCTATGTATGTGTATAATCTATGGTAGGCCAATAAATCTATAAATTTACGCTGCACCATATCCTAAACATGCAGCCTCTCCATTAAAACTTATCGGTTACGTCTCATTTCTTCCATGCGGCGTATCATCGACTTTTTGGATAAAAAACATCAACGCCGCAATACATATAAATATGACTATCAATTTTTCGTTTAGAAGCAGCCAATTTCTGTTTTTCTTCTTTCTACATAGACAAGATGGATGCAACCAGCGAAAGCACCCAGAAACGCCCATGGTTCAATGAAGATGACTTCAAGTTGCATGATGATGATGTTGCTGAAGATGTAGACCATCATCACTACAATTTTGACAGTGATGATGATACTAAATCATACAATTCCACCCACTATTCCACCACTGAAGACAAATTCATTAAGGATCATGATTTGAAGTTGAGAGCCTTTGAAGCTTTGCACAATAATGATTCGGGACGCAATGTAATCCCCTCAAGTCCAACCCACTCGGTCAAGAGACGTCCATCGATCATTGACTTTCCCCATCAAAATGTGCAATCTAGTTTCCATCCTCCAACCTCGGCAACCAATACTTCTAACAAAACTTCTACACCGGCGGCCAAAGTTTTGCCAGATGAATATCCATCTGATGAGTTGATTGAATTGTACGCTAACGTAAAACTGTGTATTGATCTTAGACACAAGTATTTGGATAGATCATTACAAAGAGACGAAATGGCGAATCCAAAAAACTCCAATGAATGGGTCATCTATCCTCCTCCTCCGAAACCAACTTACAAATCCAAAAATCGGTTCAATCAAATTCCATCAACTACTACTATTCCAGAAGAGGAATTTGATTTTGAAAAGTGTATTATTCCTGAAGCAACCGACCAATTCACTCTTGGATTGGGCCAGGAAGGTGTGTTTGAAGTACTTGATAAGGCTACTGGTGAACAAATTGTAGATATCCCAACATTGTACGAATACTACTCCGACTTGAATAAAATCACGAAAATCTCATCCGATGGTCCTGCAAAATCATTTGCCTTCAAAAGGTTACAATACCTTGAAGCAAAATGGAATATGTACAATCTTCTTAATGAATTTGAAGAGAACTCCCAGTCCAAAAAGAATCCTCACAGAGATTTCTACAACGTTCGTAAAGTTGATACTCACATCCATCACTCAGCTTGCATGAACCAGAAGCATTTGTTGAGATTCATAAAGTACAAGTTGAAAACCACGCCTGATGAACCAGTTATTTTTAGAGATGACAAAGTCTTGACTTTAGCCGAAGTATTCAAATCGTTAAACTTAACAGCTTACGACTTGTCTATCGACACGTTAGATATGCACGCCCATACTGATTCATTTCACAGATTCGATAAGTTCAACTTAAAGTATAATCCCATTGGTGAGTCCAGATTGAGAGAAATCTTCTTGAAGACCGATAACTTTATTCAAGGAAGATATCTTGCAGAGTTGACCAAACAAGTATTTGAAGATCTTGAATCGTCCAAATATCAAATGACCGAATTGAGAATTTCGGTTTACGGTAGATCTATTGACGAATGGGACAAATTGGCAGGTTGGATAGTAGACAACAAATTGTTCAGTCACAATGTTCGTTGGTTGATCCAAGTTCCGCGGTTGTATGATTTATATAAGAAGAACGGAAACGTCAAGTCGTTCCAAGACATTTTGAAAAACTTGTTCCAACCATTATTTGAGGTTTCGCTTGATCCAAAGACGCACCCAAAGTTACATGTATTTTTGCAAAGAGTTATTGGATTTGATTCTGTTGATGATGAATCCAAGAGTGAAAAATTGTTGCAATCGAAGAAGTTTCCACCTGCGATTTCTTGGACTATGGCCACCAACCCTCCATATTCGTACTACTTGTACTACTTGTATGCAAACTTGACTCCATTGAACAAGTTAAGACAGAAACTCAACTTGAACACCTTTGTTTTGAGACCTCATTGTGGTGAAGCTGGTGATCCAGAACATTTGATTAGTGCATTTTTGACTTCTCATTCGATTTCACACGGGATCCTTTTGAGAAAGATTCCATTCATTCAATACTTGTACTTTTTAGATCAAATTGGTTTGGCAATGTCGCCGTTATCAAATAACGCTTTGTTCTTAACATATGACAAAAATCCATTCTACAACTTTTACAAAAAGGGTTTGAATGTTTCGTTATCCACCGACGATCCTTTACAATTTTCTTACACCAAAGAACCTTTAATCGAAGAATATTCGGTTGCTGCTCAAATCTACAAGCTCACAGGGGTCGATATGTGTGAGTTGGCTTGCAATTCGGTTAAACAATCCGGATGGGAAGCTTCAATTAAGAAGCACTGGTTAGGAAAGGATTATACAAAGGGTGGTATCGACGGAAATGATATCGAAAAGACCAATGTTCCACCAATCAGAGCTCAATATAGAGAAGAAACTTTAAAGAGTGAGATTGAGTTGGTTGAGTATTATACGAGATTGCCAAAGGTTATAGAGTAATTAAATACTGAGCGTAGCGAAGTATTTAATGAGAGATGTATTCAATATACTGAGCGCAGCGAAGTATTTAACGAGAGATGTATCGATAGGTCACAGAGGTCACAGAACTCACCTAAACTTACAGAACTCACCTCACTAATATTACACTTATTTCACTAACCTCATTACTATTTAATACTTAGCGCAGAGTATTCCCGATTCACCAAGATTCACTAAATAAAACTCTTATTCACAGATACCTCGCTACAAAGCCAGGTAGCAATCAATTAGTCACTAAATCCACTAACAGAATACACGCAATAATAATTATTAGGGTTTTTAAATTCCGAATTTTGAGCCATCTAACGTTTCGGAGTTATAAATGTAGATTTAGATACATTCCTAAATTAGACTTAGTGTTCCTAAATTAGACTCAGAGAGCTATAATAATTGCTAGTCAATTTCTCTTAGTCGCTTCGCTCGTAAGGTAGAACTTCGGAGTTTCGGAGTTCACAATTAGGGTACCAGCACCTGTTGCCAATTCCTTAACAGATCTCAACTTTGCGGCTGTTACATCTTTGTTACGTCTTTGTTACGTCTTTGTGATGTCTTCTAACCTGTGATATCTCTATGACTCTACTTTATATCGTCGGTTATTACTGTCGCAGATTTGAACTCTGTAATCGCATAATTTCTATGCGTTTAAACTGCCTTTAGATCTTTTTGACAAAGTATATCTTCAAAGTAAACTGTCGGGTTAAATTAGCTCCTTATTCATCACCAATGACGACCATTAAGACGTTTCAAATCAGAAAACCCATCATCGAATCTAAGGATGTTTTACCCGCAGTTTTGACAATTGCAGGCTCCGATTCTTCAGGAGGTGCTGGGATCGAGGCTGATCTCAAGACTTTTAGTGCCCATGGAGTTTATGGGCTCACTTGTATAACTGCATTGACTGCTCAGAACACTCAGAAAGTCCAGCTGTTTGAAGCAACGCCAAAAGAACTCGTCAAGAGCATTTTAGACCTCAACTTTCAAGACTTTTTGTATGGATATGACCAGCCCCCATTGAAGGCAATTAAAACGGGAATGTTGACTCCAGAATCGATTGGTGTTCTTCAGGACTATTTACCGGAGTTGGAAAAATATGGTGTGAAGATAATTCTTGACCCCGTCATGATCAGTACCTCTGGTTCCAGCTTGTTAACAGAAGCAGCAATGAAATTGTGTATTCAGACTTTGATAAAAAACGCATTCTTGATAACTCCAAACTTCCAGGAGGCCCAAGCGATTCTTTCAATTGCTACAGACTCTCATTCTAACGTTCCAATTGCTTCCACTAACGACTTGATCAACTTTGTCAAGTCGTTACAAAAAGCTTTGGGCTGCAAAAACGTTTTAGTCAAGGGTGGCCATATACCTTGGGATAAGAAAAATGACGCTCCTTATGAAATGAGTGCTGGAAATGACTACAGTAATGTCGTGGTGCTTGACGTTTTGTATGAGGCTGAAATCAACGAGATTACAATCTATGAGTCGGCCTATATCAATACTCAAGATAGTCATGGAACAGGGTGTACTTTGGCATCGTCAATAGCTGCAAACATCGCAAAAGGCTTAGATTTGAGTGCAGCCATTCCGCTCTCAGTTGACTATATCCACCGTGGTATGCTTAGTATGGGTAAAAAGTTGGGACATGGAAACGGACCTTTGAACCATACCACAGTTCCAGAAACAAGTGTGAGCAAAGTGATAACTCTTCAAGAAGACGGTGTCAAACAAGCAGTAATCGATAGTGCACCCTCGTTCTACGAATATCTTAAAAATCATCCTCGTATTAAGGATAACTGGAAACTTTATTCTGAACATCGTTTCATCAAGCATTTGGCCAACAATACCTTGCCTTTTGATAGATTTCTCTACTTTTTGAAGCAGGATTATTACTATTTGATCAACTACGCCCAGGTACATGCTTTGGCGGCATCGGTTGCTCCAACTTACAAACAGACCCATTCTGAAGCTCTTGTGATTTCAAATATTGTTGAAGAAATCGAGAAACACAAGCAGAAATTGTGTGACAAGTACGATATTGACTATGAAAAGGATAGGGGCCTTGACATAGAACTTAACCCAGGCCCAGCCTGTATCAATTACTGTAACTACTTGTTGAAAATGGGTAGGAATGAAAACTATTTCGCTATCAAAATGGCCTTGGCTCCATGTTTGCACGGATACTATGAGGCTGGGGTTTATGGTAGTGAATGTAGAAGCAAGTGGGAAGGAAGTTTAGGAAAGTTGGAGACAAAACATGAATCTGACACCTACCAGTCGTGGTTAGATGACTACACCTCAGATTGGTTCTTCAAGGCCCATCAAGATGGTCAAAAAGCACTTGAAGAACTTTTTGAAATTACCCCTTTGTCACAACAGAGACTTGATGAATTAGTTGACATTTTTAACGAAGTGACCTTATTGGAAGTTAGATTTTGGGATGAAGTATTAGATTATTGATTATAGCGATTAGATACAGTTGCAAAATTAAAGATTTATTGAATTACAGTTTAGGTATGTGATGAAGAACATCTTAGTAACCTGTAGAATTTTCATGAAAACCACACTTTATTTAACCTGTATATTTGAAATGGAACTACACTTTATGCGATGAAACTGCACTTTATTAAAACTGCATAGTTTTGAAAACTACACGTTAGCAACCTGCAAAATTGTCTAATATCCTGCGGAGTGCAAGTTAGGGGGACGAGACGTTGAGATTCGATCGCACCGATCAACGACGGCACAGCTTTAAAAAGGAATACTACAAAGGACCAATCCATTTCGTACACATGTACAATCCCTACCAACAGCAGCAGCAACAGCAGCAGCAGCAATCAGCAGGGTTCATTCCTCAACAAACTGGGTATGTTGGAGGATTTAACCAACAACAGCCAGGACAACAGTATGGGCAACCGCAGCCGCAACAAGCCTTCCAAGCTCCAGGCTTACAGAATCAAGCTACTGGGTTTTACCAGCCACAATTGCAACAACAGAACTACTACCAGCCTCAAGGATTCCAACTGCAACCAACTGGGTTCGGTAATGCTCCATTGCAGAGCCAACAAACTGGCTACATCCAGACTCAACCAACGGGGTTCCAGGGTGCTCCCATAGTTGTTGAAAACAGTGACTTGAAAATCCCAAGTATTAGATTGTCGTTCATTACCATTGACGACCAAAAGAAGTTTGAACACTTGTTTAGAACCGCCGTTCCAAAGGGTGAACTGACAATCACCGGTGACTCAGCCAGTAATATCTTATTGAGATCGGGCTTAAGCCCCGTTACCTTAGCTGAGATCTGGTCTTTGTCTGACACTAACAAGTCCGGGTCCTTACTCTTTCCCGAGTTTGCGTTAAGTTTGCATTTGTGTAGTATGGCAAAGAAGGGAGAATCACTTCCAGCATTTTTGCCTGAAAAATGGCAAAACGAAGTCAAAAGTTTTGTGGATGCTATCAACTTTTCTGTACCTGAAGATCCTTCCAATATTTTGGCCAATACTCCGTTTGCAAGTTTTGGATCGAAACCGGCTAAAGACGACTGGTTAGCGCCTCAGGGTTCGGGATATATTCCTCCTGCACCACAGCAAACATTTCAGCCGCAACAAACTGGGTTCGGTGGGTTGATTGCCCAAAGAACCGGTCCTGGGTTTGGAAATCAGCTCGAATCAAGTATTCCTGACCCATTGTCATCGCAAAGAACTGGCGGGGGTAGTTTGATTCCTTTGCAACCTCAACAAACGGCAGGATTGATCCCGGCTCAAAAAACTGGTCCATTACAGCAACAAACTACAGGTTATCAGAATCAGGCTTTGCAAGCCCAAACAACTGGATACCAACCATTGCAAGCTCAAAACACTGGGTACCAACAGGGTCAAAGTACTGGATATCAGCAACCTCAAACCACAGGATTCCAGCAGCCTTTGACTTCTCAAAGAACTGGACCTTTACAAGCTCAAGGTACTGGGTATCAAAGCTCAGGTTTTCAACCTCAAACTACTGGGTTCCAACCTCAGGCTACAGGATTCCAACCCCAAGCTACTGGGTTCCAACCCCAAGCTACAGGATTCCAACCATTACAATCCCAACCAACAGGTAAACCAGGACAATGGGGATTTGTGTCTATGCCAACTGGTGGAATTCCAGGCTTGAACGCTATGGAGCAGCATTTCTTGCCCAACTCCGACTCCTCAAGTAACACCTTGCAAAATTCTATGGGAGGCTCCTTGAAGTCTAATGTAGGTTGGGCCATCACCAAGCAGGAGAAACAGATTTACGATGGAGTCTTTGCGGCCTGGGATACTCAAAGAAGAGGATACGTTGACGGTACTGTTGCGTTGGACGTCTTCAGCAAGTCAGGGTTAGGTAGACCAGATTTGGAATCCATTTGGAATTTGGCCGATACTAGTGATAGAGGAAAGTTGAACAAGGACGAATTTGCAGTGGCTATGCATTTGGTCTATAGAAGATTGAATGGTCTTGACATTCCTTTGAGGTTACCACCAGAATTGATCCCTCCTTCAAACAAGCACCTTCAGGATTCTATGGACACTTTAAAGAACTCTTTGAAGCGTGGGACTGTTTCAAAACCAGCCAAGAACGTTCAAAATACTAAAAGTGACGGTACGAGATTCAAAAACGACGACAATAACTTTGGTTATGTGTCTAGAAATAGAAGAAAGTCTACTGCTGCCCATGATGGGTCAGATTCGCAATCAGCTGATGCTGATTTAAGTATAGACGATTTAAAGAAATTGATTCGTGAAAAGAAGATTCTCATTGATGCATTAGATGCCGAAGATCAAGATAGAACAATTGCAGCTAAGAAATTAGAGGCTGCCAATTCTTATGAAATCGAAAACTTGAAGAACCGTATCAGAGACGTTCAAGCGAAGTTAATCAAATCCTCGTCTGAATCCATGTCTTTAACAGAGAAGAAGGAATTGCTCAATAGATTGAACCATCTTACCCGTGATAAGGTGCCAAAATTGATTTCAAGCATTCATTCTGTAAACCAGGAAATTGCTAATAGAAAGATTGAGTTGATCAAGCAAAAGTTAGCGAAAGAATACCCCAACTGGAATCCAGACAGCAGTGTGTCTGAAATTGTAGGAACTGGTCCAAATGGACAAGTCACTGATCTTGACAGAAGAAAGCACGAATCAAAGCTTAAGTTGAAACAACGTATGGCTGCATTGACAGGAAGATCTAACAACTCTGGTTCTAATGCTGATTTGGACTTGAAGCTTAAAGAAGAAACAGAAAAGGCGATTTCTGAGAGAGATAGCCAATCAAGCATGGTTTCAGATATCGAATCCAGTATCAAGGAATTGGAAGAAAGTTGTGCTACCAACCTTCAAGTTACAAACAAGGAAGAAGTTGGTGCATCGAAGTGGAAAAACGGACAAGACGTTTCGGCCGAGGTTGGCCAATTCATTAAAGAATTAAATGCATTTGCTCAAGAATCTAGAGCCAATACGGTGCAAACTACTGAATCTCAGAAAACCGCTCCTAAAGCTGCTCCTACGCAATCAAAACCAGCAGTTGTTGCAGAGCCTAGAGAAAAGTACTCCAACCCAGAAGATAGAGCTGCTTATATTAAGGAGCAAGCTCAAAAGAGAATGACTGAAAGATTGGCAAAGTTGGGAATAACTAGAAGAGGATATGGAAACTCACAAGAATCAGCAAGATCGACTACTAGGATTGAGCCAGTTGTGGCTGAAGAAACCAAACCTGTAGAACCTGCTAAAGCACTGGATGAAGTACCTGCTAAAATACCTGAACCTACAAAGGAACCTGAAGCACCAAAGAAAACATTGGCCCCGGAACCTGAAGCTCCAAAGAAGTCACTGGCTACTCCAGCTGAACCAGATGATAGTTCTGATGACGACGATCCCGAATATGCTGCTTTATTGAAACAAAAGAAAGAGTTGGAGGCTCGTGAGCAAGAAAGGAAACTCAAGAAACAACAGCAAAGACAAGCGAAAATGGCCAAACTTAGGAAGGAAATGGAAGCAATGGAGAAGAACGAAGACGCAGACTCCGAAGAAGACGAACCTGTTACATCTGTTCCAACATATGGTCCAAATGGAACTGGAAAGTCTGAAACTAAACCTGAATATAAGTCTGAGCCAGCCCAAAAAGAAGAGCCTGTTTCAGATCCAGCTTCAAAGGAAGTTTCAAAGGAAGTTTCAAAGGAAGAACTTCAAAACTCAACTGGTCCAGCTCATTCCGCTAGCAATCCATTCTCGAAACCACAATTGACTTCAAACAACTCCTACAAGAACTCCAACCCATTTTTCAAGCCTCAGACTCAGACCTCTACTGTGGACGCCAAAAAAGCAGCTTCACAGAGAGAATCTCAAAGAGGTATTGGTTCCGATGACTGGAGTGATGCTGAAGACAACTCCAGTGACGACGATGGCCCTAACAGAGCAGGTGCTGCACAGTTGGCAAGTTTGTTATTTGGTGGAATGCTGAGCTCGACCTCTACACCAACTATTGAGAAGAAAGAAAGTGCTTTAATACCAAAGGTTGATGCGCCTGTGAAGGCACCTGAGGCTGTTGAACCATCTGTTAAGGAACCAGAGGTTGTTGCAGCTGCCCCAGTTGTATCCCCCGCTGTTGTAACAGCCCCAGCGGAAGCTACCACTGCAGTAACAGTTCCTGTTGTTTCCGATGCTCAAGATGATAATGACGATGTTCTTCTGTTACCTTCGAGCGTTCCTCCTTCACCAACACTAGACTCTGAGTCTGCATACGAAGACACCGAGTCTGCTTTCGGCACCCCAGCTCCAGAGATTCCTCCATTTTCAAGTCTCCCACCATTATCAAATGGTATTCCAGGACCACCTCCATTACCAAATGGCGATTATCCTCCTCCACCTCCTCCACCATCTTCGATTCCCCCATTCCCAACTGGAGGCATTCCCCCACCAACAGGTGGAAGTGCACCTCCCCCACCACCCCCACCTCCTCCTCCACCACCCTCATCAATTCCTCCTTTACCAACGGGAGGAGTTCCACCACCACCACCTCCTCCACCACAAATGTCAGCTCCTCCAGCTTCAGGAGGCGCTCCTAATATCAATGCATTATTAGGCCAAATCCAAGGTGGAAAATCATTAAAAAAGGTTGATGATAGTGAAAAACGTATTGCTGACGGAGCCGTAGTCGGACAAGTGTTGTAACTGATGCTAGCGCACCCGTAGAAGCCATAGTCGCGAATGTCTGCGTCCCAAACGTCTGCGTCACTAAACAGCGCCATCATTACAGAAATCTCGTTGGTTCACTCTTTATTTGTTAGATATATAAAATTCATTTTATTATTCGTTGATTCATTATAAACTATTTACATCTGCAGGTTTACTAGATGGATTTACTGGTTCGTGAAGCCTTGATCTTTAGACGTTATTATCTCTGAATTGTGAGTGAATTTCTGACATGAAATCAAACTCGTAGAAACTGAATCTTACTCCTTTAAAACTCCTAAAAAGCATAAATGGTAAAATTCGAAACATTCAGTAATATCAAATATTTAGTGCAGCAAAGTATCGAATAGACCACAAATCTCCATTAGTATCCACAAGTCTCAGTAATGGTAAGTATTGGGGAAGTGAAAAATTGAATTAGGTCACAATTTTGACAAATCATCAAAATATGCACCACGTCTCCACTAATATTCATCAAGTCTGACTAATCTTCACTGATATCCACTAATCTTCACTGATATCCACTGATATCCACTAATATCCACTAATATCCACCACGTCTCACCAATTCACGAAGTCTCGCATATTAAATACCTTGCTACGCTCAGTATTTAATCAGCTTCTCCTCATGATTTGGCTCTACATAAACCTCACCATTCTTAACATTCACTCTCACATCCTCATTCTCCTTTATCTGACCCTTGATCATCAACATAGCCAACGAGTTCAAGAGTTTCTTATGTAAAACCCTGTTTAAAGGTCTTGCTCCATAAACTGGATCGTAACCAAGTTCACACAACAATTCCTTAGCTTCATCGGTCAATTTTAACGAAATTCTCTTATCTAAAAGACGGTCGCCAATCTCTCCAAGACGGACTTCCAAAATGTTCCGTAACGATTCCTTGGATAATCTGTTAAAGATTAAAACTTCATCAAGACGATTCAAGAATTCAGGAGGATAATAATGTTTCAAACGTTCCGAAACTTCCTGCTTAGTCAGTTCGCTGATTTGGCCAGTTTCATCACTAACATCGTCAGCAAGAAGGATTTCTTGTCCGATGTTTGACGTCATGACGATGATTGTATTTCTGAAATCAATATGTTTTCCGTGAGAGTCTGTCAACGAACCTTCGTCCAACACTTGTAACAATAATTTCGAAACATCTTTATGAGCCTTTTCAAACTCGTCAAAAAGAACTACCGAGTATGGCTTTCTTCTTACTGCTTCAGTGAGCTCACCACTTTCTTCGTATCCAACATAACCTGGAGGAGAACCGATTAATCTGGAAACGGAGTGTTTTTCTTGAAACTCAGACATATCGAATCTGATGACGGAGTTCTTGTCGTTGAATAAGAACTCTGCCAACGATTTGGTGAGCTCGGTTTTTCCTGTACCAGTAGGACCAAGGAAGATGAATGAAGCAATGGGTCTTTTGTCACTGGTAAGTCCTGCTCTTTGTAACCTGACAGCATCAGCTACAGCATGGATAGCCTCGTCTTGTCCAATCACCTTTTGTTTCAACAAGATTTCCATGTCCAATAACTTGTCGATCTCTCCCTTCATCAAATTGGTCACGGGGATCCCAGTCATTTTGGATATAACATTTGCAATATCATCACTAGTAACAGAATCATGGAGCAAAGAGCTGGCAGCCACCTCCTTCTCGGTGATTTCATTCAACTTTTGTTCCAAGTCGGGGATGGTGGCATATTGCAATTCAGAAGCTCTTCCGTAATTGCCTTCACGTTGAGATTGATCGAGATCAAACCTTGCTTGTTCCAATTCGGATTTTGCGGTTTTGATTTCCGAGATCAGTTTCTTCTCCGTCTCCCATTGGTCAGTGAACTCTTTCAATTCTGCCTGTTTGAGCTTTAATTCGTCTTCGAGTTTGGTTTTACGACTGAGCGACAACAGGTCGTCTTCTTTTCTGAGCGATTCGAGTTCGATATGGATCGTCATGATATCACGGTCTAATTTAGCAATGGCGTCAGGTTTAGATTCGTGTTGTAATCTAAGCGTAGAACATGCTTCATCAACTAAATCAATGGCTTTATCAGGAAGAAATCTATCAGTAATGTATCTATTAGAATAGACGGCAGCTGTGACGAGTGCACTATCAGCGATTCTTACACCATGATGGACTTCGTATCTTTCTTTCAAGCCTCTCAAGATCGAAATTGTATCTTGAACCGACGGTTCATTCACTAGTACTGAAGAGAATCTTCTTGCCAAAGCAGCATCTTTCTCGACGTATTTACGATACTCTTCAATAGTAGTAGCACCACAGAGCGAAAGTTTACCTCTCGCAAGCGCAGGCTTCAACATATTAGAAGCATCAATGGATCCTTCTGCTTTTCCCAATCCCATAAGTAGATGAAGTTCATCTACAAACAAAATCACCTTTCCTTCCTTTTCTTCCACTTCCTTCAAAATCTCCTTCAATTTCCCTTCGAAATCTCCTCTGAATTTAGATCCAGAAATGATTCCAGCCAAATCGAGGGTGATTATCTGTTTGTTCTTCATAGATTCGGGGACTTCTCCCTTTAAAATCCGTTGTGCCAACCCTTCCATAATTGCAGTTTTACCCGTCCCAGCATTTCCAATAAGAACAGGATTATTTTTGGTTCTTCTGGATAGAATTTGGATGGTCCGACGGATTTCCTCGTCTCTACCAATCACCGGATCCAACTTGCCGTCTTTGGCCAATTGGGTCAAATCTGAACCATACTTTTCAAGAGCGGGCCGATCATCATTTCCATCTTTATTCATTTGCATTTGTAACCGATTGATGGTGGTAGAGTGGAGGCCCCTGATCGGGGTTGAGTGGAGGGATCTGATCTGACTGAAAACTGGTGATATTATCCCTGTCATTATCACTGGCTTCGGGGTACCACTTAGTACTGGCATTTCCCTTAATTTATCCTGGCTCAAGATGGTTGAAACTTGAACCGCTCTGGGGTACAGTTTCACTTGTGAAACTAACCGCTTACTAACATTCTTTGTCGCTAACATTATTGAAATGCTTCATTAATGATAAATCTGAAGATATATCGCTAAATATATATGGCTCGGATCGGGTGGGGGTAGATTCTGGAACAATCTGGAAATGCGGTTATATGCAGGATATATGATCATAATATAACCACAAGCGATATAACCAAAGTACGATTGGAATCTCTCCATAGAGGCAGTATGGCCGGGGAACTAATGAGATAGGACCCGGATCATCCCCGGAATATACCCATAACTCTCATAATCATTATAAGATTTTGAAGACCTATGGAATTGAAAGTATTCAAATATTGACACTGAGTCTAATGTTGAATCAAGTAACTGAGCGAAGCGAAGTTGCTTGTAAGTGTACTGTGCCAGTTTCCTGAGTGATCAGTATTCACTCGGAGATAATTCCTTGACTCGTTAGTCATATAAGTATTTTGAGTCTAATATTTTGCGTCTAATATTCCTGGGTCTAATATTCGTGAGTCTTTTTGACGTTTAACAGATTAATTAGTTACAATTTTCAGTATTAGAACTAATAAGACAGTTCTAGCCAGTCAATGGCTAGTATTAATTAGGCTATTTATAGCTTCACTAACATCTTCTATACATCAACTTTTTCTGGTTGGCCAATAATCATCCGAATGGAATCCTGGATGGGGCTCAAAAGGTGGTGGTGATTGTTGGTTTTGAGGATGTGTAGTATTGAGAGGTGGTGAATCATTATGGGGAGGTGGTGGATCATTCTGGGATGTTAATTGATCATTTTGGGATGTTAATTGATTATTCTGGGGTATTATGTGATCATTCAGGTTTTGATTGTCTGAATAAATATCATCGTTGCCGTCCCAAATCTCATATTCAACATATTCTTCATCATAGCTACCAGCACTAGATGTTCCGTTTAGGTTGTTCAGTTGAGGGTATGGATTATTAGTGAGTTGGTTTGATTCATGAATTTCTCGAGGTAGATCGTATGAATGGTTTTGAGCATCTGTTTGAGCAGGTTGTTGTGTTGGGAGACTTTCTTGAGGAATTTCGGTTTCATTTGGTGCTTCATCTATATCCTCAGATCCTTCATCCTCATCTACTCTAATTCCGGTAGTTCTGTGGATTATTGGATGTACACCCCCTTCAATTTCACTTCCTGAGCCATATGTAGAAGTACTTAAATCCTTCAATTCATACGTATCGAGTATCTCCACGGGTTTACCACTTACTCTATGAAGTAGATTGGAAAAGTTGAATTTCTGTGCCAATTTTGTCGTTCTTGTTGGAGGGTTTGAATGATTCAGATGAAGACTGATTACATCATCGATGTTGATTCTTCTGCCCAAAACTCCCATGAGCTCGGACCTCTTCTCTAAATGCGTGATGTTAAAAATCCATTCCCATACGGTTGTTATGATGATTATTTCAATTAGAAAAGGAAGCAACGCCAACCAAGATTTGACCAACCCCCTGTATTTAAAAATGCTTAGAGTCAAGATATTAATCACCATATGGATTATGAATAGCAGCCAGTTGAATATGGCGAGAGGAAGCAACCTCCTGGAGTAGCATATCCTAGGGTTTCTCGATGAAACCGTGAAATATAAAAGATTGGCAGCGAGCCAGATCAAGATCAACATTTTCAACACTACTCTTGCTATTCTCCATTGATGAAGGTCCCAACTCATTATTGAGTTGAAGATCGACGTCGTGTCGTTATATTTGATTTCATAAAAGAGAGTAAGGATCGTGAAACCTGCCATGAGTACGGCTCCTAGGGCCATGATAAGTTGTTTGAACTTATCAGTTAATCGCCATACTATCTGAAACCACGCTAGATGCGTCAAGATTTGTGAGACTATAATAGTTCCTCTGTATGTGAATCCCATGTATAAATCGTCGTGAAGTTGAATGATATCAAGATTATCATCATAATACTCAGTTTCGGCACCGTTAGTAATTTTACTGAGAAGAATAGTCGCTACAATCGAGTATAGGATCGTAGCTAGCTGTGCTAGTAAAGGTTTGCGTTTATGCTTTGGCGAAAGATACAACAAGAGTGTCAACATCCAACACGAAACACATGACCCACTAATCATAAACAATAACGCAATGAACGTATCGCCGTTATCACGCTCGTTGTAGGGAGTTATATCCAGACTCGTGGAAATATTCAGGTTTGCCACCAACTCTATCAAATTTGAGATCAGACAGTTGGTTACATAATAAGCAGGCAAGAAGTCTCCAGAGATGTCTCCGGTTGTATTATCGAAATCGAGATATTGTAAACTACCAAACGGAACAGAATAAACGGAACAGTTTATGGGAATATCGGTCTCCTGTAGGTATAGTAAGGACTGGTTCGCCATAGTTGCAAGAGCCGGAGTCAGGTCATTATTCATTTAGCTGGTTTTGAGTTTAATAGTGAATTTCTTAGCATTGATGGAATTGAAATATGTGGATTATATGCAGGAGCAGATAAGTTTTAGTAATTAATACCAGGTGGGTGGTGTGGATTAAGGTAGTCGATGTAGGGCTAGGTGATCATAGGTGACGGTAAATGACGATAAATGACGAGTAAGTGTTTGTTTGTGAAAGAAAAATGATTTTCAGCTGATCTAGTACTGATAAGGTTAGTATTCTCCATATTAATATAGTTGCAAAAGGTGGAAATAGGCTAGGAAACATTAAGTTACAGATGAATATATTCAGTAAATCATAGAGCTAACATTATAAGATCAAAAAAAAGGCATCATAAGATCATGTAGGCTTCAAATTAGCGGTTTTAGAGACTTCCTCTCCATCTTTTCGTAGTTATATCCTCATTAACTTTCTAAAATGCCTCAGAATTCTCCAGATTCTCGGTATCTGATTATTCTTGCACTACAAAACTCTCTCCAGAAGGTATCTAGTTAAAGATTACTTAAAGATACTCCAAATCCCGGTCTTGTCAACACTTCTGTTCCTAACCAAACGATCATAGGATATAGAAATGTCGTAAGATAAATATACGGTACTCAGTAATTTAATGAATAGTCGCAATTACTATTCTTAATTAATCTCTTTATATATTCTAGTGGTTAACTTTCTTGCTAATTTATACTGTTTCTAGCGAAGTATTCAATAATTCATTACTACTGTTTAAAATCTATATATTTTTCATTAACTCATATTAATCTTCACTAAAAATCAATAAGATTTACTAAATCTCCACTTTTAGTACATGCTTCGCCGTACTCAATGTTTAGTGTTTGCTCAGTACTCGCTAAGTACCCACTATACATTCACTAACTATTCCCTAATTATTCACTAACTTCTCATTATTTAAACTCGTCTAATCACAATTCACTACGCTCAGTTTGCTCAAACTCTCATTTTTTGCACCCATTGAAAACAACCCATATATAAAATATACACAATTCCAGCCATATTTATCACCCATTATATCACATACAAAAAAATTGATCTAAATCAGAGACTAGAAGCTAAAGCCAACGAATTAAGTTTTCTTAGGATGAAAATGACTAATCTTAGCGCTATCAATCTTAGATTCCAGTCTTCAAATATTCCAACCAACCAAATAATATGGAAGCTCTATCTAGTTCCGAGAAACGTTAAAGACACTTTAGTCCACTCTATTCTACTTTAAGTCGATTATATTCCAGATCCACTGCCACAATCTCTTTGTTCTATATCGAATCGTCCTCTGAAACAGAAACTTGTCCATCAATCTCCAATGATGAGATTACATAATATTGTGCTATCATATATTTATAAACCGATTTTTAACTTTTATAGGTCTCAAGAGAGCTACTCCAGTCTTACAAATTCAACCAACCTACCAACCTAGTCAGAACTAATCTATACACAGTTTCCACAATTTTGGGCCGCACTCTGTTGAGCTTCTTTATTAGTCTGGGTAAGGGTGAGGTCAGATATTATTCTCTTTATATAGTAAAATCACCCATCGTAGGTATATTGGGAAATCAAGTACTTAACACAGCATGCCGAGAAAAGGTAACTATATTTTGAAACTGCTAAGAGTGTGTTTGATACCCAGCTGGTATGGAATCCAATGATTTCTGTGATATTTGCGGTTGCGCACGACTTCTTTGATCTGGATCCAAAATAAACAACTTCCAACTCCCCGACCAACCACTTGTCACCACCACCACCACCACCACCACCAACCTTCGTGATGTCATTCCCTGCGCCACCTCCTATAGGTGGGAGAGCATTCAGCTATCCCAACTCGGCAAATATGAGTCGTGAGGATTTATCAAGCGATTTGCAAAGCTTGAATTTAGGAAGTCCAGCTCGGACAAAGAAAAAAAGACCCGCCAGAGCGTTCCATACGGAATTCAACTCGCCTACGCCGTCCGTACCCTCTACTCCTCTCATGACTCCAAATGTGAACCAACAACAATTCTCCTTTGACTCGCCAGGTTTCACTTCCCCACTGGTCCATGGGAATCAAGCATTTCCGGTCCAGGCGGCATTCTCTCCCCAGCAACCCCAAACTGTTCCTCATGATATGACTAACAGCGATAACGTCGATCTCTCGCTACAGGAATATCGTTATTTCAACCAGAAAGAATTCGTTACCCCTAACGAACAGAATCAATTGCGGTCATTTTTAACTTTCCAGAATGTTACTCCACCAGATTCATCAACGCAATTCCATTCGGTAGATCAAGGCACTGCATCTTCCAAGTTTATCAGATCTACGATGTATTATGTTCCTGAATCAGAGCAGTTGAGACTGGCTACAAAGTTGCCCATAGCCGTGACTGTCAGACCGTTTGCCCCAGTACTACCAACAGAAGAACCAATTCCAGTTGTGGATATGACGCGGTCGGACTGTAGTGCTGATTCTGGAGATAACGGACCCATAAGATGTCGTCGTTGTAGAGCATATGTAAATCCATCTATGCAATTCACCAACAACGCCAGGTTCACTTGCAACATTTGTCAATTTCCAAATAACATTGTGCCCTCCGACTACGATTCTCTCTTGGATAATCAAGGCTACAGAGTCGACAAGTTTATTAGGCCCGAATTACATAAGGGTGTCTACGATTTGCTCGTTCCTAAAGAGTACAATTTTGGAGGTGCTGAAGTTCCCTCAAATCCATTGCATCATGTCTTCTTGATCGATATAAGTGAACAAAGTATAAAGCAAAACATGCCTGTACTCATTGCCGACGCCATCAGAGCCACTTTGTACCAAGAAGAGTACCTAGAATACCCAGAAACCCAGGTAAAGAACAATTGCAAATTCGCCATTATTGCGTTTGACAAACGTATTCATTTCTTTAACTTATCACCAACCCTTGAAACCACTCAAATGACGGTTTCATCTGATTTGGACGATCCTTTTGTGCCATTCAACGAAGGGCTCTTTGTCGATCCTGAAGAAAGTAGAATGGTTATTGAAGATGCATTAAATCATTTGGAACAACTAGGCTCAACTGATTATGTGGCAGATTCCGAACCATGCTTCGCAGTTGCTTGTCGTACAGCGATGTTGTGTTTGCAAAGTGTGGGAGGAGGAAAGATCACGTCTCTCCTTTCAGCACTTCCAACTTGGGGCCCTGGAAGCTTGAAGTATAAAGATAATAAGGCCGTTGGCCGTACACCTGCTCCAGAGGTTGAACAGAAAGTTTTCCTTCCTGATAACGATTATTTTAAACTATTGGCAAAAGATTTTGCTGAAAACAACGTCGGGTTAGACGTCCATGTTGTCGCTCCAACATCGGTTGATTTGTCTAATATTGGATGGTTAGCTTCAGTAAGTGGTGGATCGATTAGTAGGTGGGCCAACTTTGATTGGGAAAGAGATGGCAGAGCTCTTAGTGCAAAGTTTGTTAGTTCCGTCAAAAAGACGAGAGGCTACCAAAGTCAATTCAAATTGCGTTGTTCCAACGGATTACAAGTTTCTCAGTATTATGGAACGTCTTCTACTGAATCTACGGTGGCTGGAACCGTCCAGGACCCCGTAATACCTATTTTGAATGAGGACCAAACATTCACCGTCCTTCTTCAGTATGATGGGAAACTTAGTACCAAGCTTGACTGTCATTTCCAAGCAGCCATGTTGTTCACAGATCCCGAAGGTGTTAGAAAGGTTAGAGTCATCAATTTGGTCTTGGCTGTTAGTGAACGTTTGGAAGATGTGTTTAATTTTGCTGACGAAAATGCCATTGTCACAACCATCATCAGAGACACACTCTCATACATCGGAAAGCAACCACTTACCGAACTCCGTGAGTCAATTAATGAAAAATTGGTGGAGATTTTTACCCAATACAGGGCCATGAGTGAGTTGGGTCACAACAGAAACAGAACTCTTACCAACCAATTGTTGTTCCCGGATTCTCTCAAACATTTACCGCAATATTTACTTGCATTCATCAAATCCAAGGCTATAAGAAGCTCAACTGGTATTCCTGCTGACACTAGGTTGGCAGATATGTTCCAAATGTTGAATATGCCAGTAGAAAGGTTGATGTATCATTTGTATCCTGCTTTGGTAGAGTTACATTCGTTGGAGGACGATGAAGCCATGTTTGATCAAGTGCATGGATTTATCAATCTTCCGAAATTCAAAGACTTGTCTGCTAACAACTTGGAATATGGAGCATACATTTTATGTGATGGTATTAAGGTTTACGTCTGGGTCGATCCAAATGCCAATATAATGTTGGTGAAGGATTTGTTTGGTAATCACTTGGAGTCGGTGGAAGAAATCAGTCCTCTCTTGGATGAGCTTCCTGAGTTACCAACGCGTATCTCCGAGCAGGCACGTAATATTATCAAGTACTTCCAAAGTGTTATTGTGGGCTCGCCTTCTTTAGGTAGTGCTGGTATTCAAATCGTCAGACCCGGTATTGATGGTGCTGTTATTGAGTTTAAAGAAGCTCTCTCTGAAGATAGTTTGAATGGCTCCGTTGTTTCAAGCACTGGACCAAGTTATCCTGACTACTTATCCAATTTGCACAAAGCAATTAGAGTACAATTAGACAGCGACAAGTCCTCCAACCGTTTAAAAAAATCAGTCAACATGTCTGAACAGCATGATACTCTAGCACAAAGGTTGATTCATTATTAGAGACATTTGGTGGAAATGTCTCAGTAGTTAGAACAAGTTATGGGCCCTGAATCAACGATATATCTATGGAATTCATGATCTCATTTGTTTTTGGGTTAGTAGCTTTATATTAATTAGAGACAATCTCATGAAATCTGCGGAGCATCTGGGTCCTCTATATGAAAAATCTGAGAACCTCAAAATCTTTAGAGTATTCCACGAAAACACCAGAATCTTTAGAGTATACTACGAGACCTTTAAAATCTTCATGAATTGTAAATTTGTGGAAAATTCTGGGTCCTTTTTATGATAAATCCGAGAACGTCAAAATCTCTATAAATAAATCCGAGAACTCAAAATCTTTATAGATAAATCCGAGAACTCAAAATTTTTATAGATATCATGTGAACTTCAGCATCTTTATCACACTTGCTCTCTTCTTCTAAACTTATATCTCAAATCTTACGACTTTCAAAATCTCCATCAAAATCTCTAAAACCTGTTGGTCCTTGCAATTTCTCACAATATGATTCATAGATGTTTTTAAAGACGAGTTTTTTCTAAACCAACCGATCAGCTCGGGTATCTCAGCAGCAGCATAGACCATATTTAAAAGTATGAAACATGTTCTATGGATCAAATCGGAGTTTTTAGCTTGGTTTGTGAAAATATCGCCAATAATCTCAGTCAATTTGTCTCTAATAATCTCATTCTTGACCAAAATTTGTGCTATCATCTCGAACTCAGATGAGGCATTCGCTAAGAGTCCTGCAAGAACGATTTGAAACGATTCGTCCTGGGAATTCAAGAGTTTGACCAACAATTTTAGTCTGTTGAAGTTCTCTGGACTTCCCTCCACGTTGAAAAATTTCACAAGCAAACTTGGCTCGATAATGAGGTTACTTATCAATTCCCACGCAGCCTTTTGGATGTACTGGTTATCGGAGTCAATGATGAAATTGTTCAAGTAGATATCGAAGGTCTTTGAAATAATCAACTTTTTCAAATCTGAAGAATCGTACGAAGATAAGTTTGTGAGAGCTAATAGTGATTCATACTTGTCTAGGTTGGTCATATCATACAAATACTGAGTATCTGGGTCTGTCTGTGAGTTGATACCGGTGTAATTCGAGATATCGGGACCCAAAAGTTCAACAAGAAACGGAACTGGCGTCTTTATATCATATTTTTTGAACGCCAATTGAGGATTTATGGATATAAGAATATTCGCTAGAGATCTTAAAGTTAGTATTCTTATATCAACTAGTGACTCGGAGAAATTGGACGGACGAGTGGCCATATTGGTGGTCTTGTCACTTTTGACTTGACTATTCTGGATGAGAAAGTTGAGTATGATATACAACGCTCCTTGTTTGACTAGTTCCTGTCTCACTGATTTATCAGGGTTCATTGAGATCTGATAAATCAATTGTAAGCTCTGGGTAATCAAGTTTGACCCTTTTGTTTCGTCCTTGTACGTCTTCAACTTCGAAATTACCTCCATAATTTTATAATCCACAAGCAACGATTTATTGAACAAGTGGATTACTTGCTGATCTTCGTCTGTTTTGTCGTTTCCCGGAGTTGCATGGCTTTTCAAGCTCTTCAAAGTAGATTTCTCAGTCTGTGTTGGATCTTTTAGTTTAGACAAGTTTGATAGAATGAGAAGCATTCCATATACTGATGAGGTGGAGACCGAAGTGGGAAGTGTCTCTAACTTCGAAGAAGCTTCAGAGTCTGCAATTGTAGTTCTAGACTTCAATATTTTCATTATTGACTCGATAAAAGTGACGTCTTCTCTTAATTTGATCTTTGCAGCTATATTTAACGATAAGTAAGCTAAACCTTCAATTGCTACATCAAGAAGCTCGACTTCATGCTCAGTCTCCTTAATATAATGTACCAATGAGTCCACGAGTTTTTCAATTTCATTTTTGTTATCCAACTTTACGAAATTCCATATTTTGATGAAGGCCAACGTTGAAAATAGTTTCATCTCCAAATTCTCCAAAGTACTTCCAAACTTCAATAAGTTTATGAAATTTGTGGCATTGAATGTTCTGCATTGGTCGTTGATACAAGAAGAACTGATAAGTTTAAGTATCCCAAGTATGAGAATGTTCTGGTTAGGATATACGAGGGAAGGTTGAGTGCTGTTTCGAATTTCTGAACTCTTGATATTCTGATCCTCAATAGTCGAGTTGTTATTCTTCACTTGTTCAAGTATCAACCTTTTTGTTGCGTCATTCATATATATAGGAGCGATAACTTCAGGAAGAATGGCAAAGTAGAGTTCCAAGATTTTGACAAAGTTAACCACCTCAGAGATTGATGGCGAATCGTCGTCATTTATGAGTTCCAAATAGTCCCTAATAACTTCGATCGTACTATTCTTATCTGAATTAATATGTTTAATAGTCACCAACAACACGAGAGTTGAAATCTCCTCTGCTTTGGTATATACTAGTGGGTTCACCAAGGATAAAAATATCGTCAACAATTGATTACTGAAGATTTCGAAATTCGAAATTACCCCTAAATATAGTGATAAGTAGAAGTACAGGCCAGTCGAGTCTTTTTCTTTGATTTTCTGTTTAACGAGATTCTTTATAGCATTCACTAAACTCTCCAAGAGCTGGCTGGTAGTTTTTGTGGGTATAATGTTGATGAGGAGGATACCACGAGAATCGTTAATATATTCCAACCCTTTGACAAACGTTTGAGTGTCATTTAGTAACATGTCGTACATTATTCGAGACGTTTCCAGTGATTGTGAGCTCAGAATTAGAGCTTGCAACAATTCATATTTGGAAAGACTGGATGATTCAAAATCTCCAGCGAGAACTTTGAGATTTGAAGGAATGCTGGGTTTAGTCTCTAGTTCTGTAGTCTTCAATTCTTTTTGAGTATTGTCGATTGAAGTCGCCGCGAAGGAGTTTGATAATGATTCAACTGACATAATGAGCTATGATGAGTAATCAATGGTTTGGTAAAGTGTATTTTAATCTAGAGCATGAATTGAGTGTAAAGTCTGTTGAGGAGTTTGTGGCTTCTATTAAACAAGTGTAGTCTCTGAAGAATTGTGGATCTTTGGGGCCAACCATTTCTAAGATCAAAGTTAAACTATATCCTGTATATAGTGATATGATGAGTTTACTCAGATATATGAAAAGATGGAGAGAAATCTCTCATTAGTTGTAATAGAGGACTGATGGTCTTAGGTAGTTATAAAGAGGGGAATGATGATCTTGTATTAGTTCTCACTTTCTAGAATTACGTCACGTCTTGAGAATACACCTTCTAAACTAAGTTGACTTATTTTGCAGTCAAATCTACGACATCTGAAATTGAAGGTATAAAAAAGCCTCAAAATCAAAGAGAGAAGAAACATTTAGAATTAAGTACTTCCCACAATGTTTCAGTTACTGCGATGTTAGTAAATAGTTTTAATTTGGTTTCGAATCATCCTGTTATCGTATCCTGTTAATATATCTTAGTTTATCCTGCATATAATTATATCTTCACCGCAGAATGAAAACGAACTCAAACAGATCTAAATACTCGATTTATCATAGATTATCAGTCTGCAATACTATACGAGCAGATATCAAAGTTTGCAACAGCGAGGACTAACTCCTGTATATATCTTCAAAACAATCATTAATAACGTGGTATTAACGAGACGTAGAATCTTGATCAGTATTAGTCATCTAACATTTCTTAGATTATCACAACTTGTCACCAAACATTACTAATTATCACCACTTGGCACCAACTACAAAGGCAAATTATCAACTTATCACCACTACACAGACAAATTATCAACCTGTCACCAAACACTACCTGGATTATCAAAACGTATCACCTCCTTTACATTTCACACACATTTCAACTTCAATATGGACACCTCCACCGTTCTCGAGAAATATACCCAGGACCTATCTAATCTCCCTCTAGAAGTAATGCACCTTCTAGAAGAAGTCAAAAACAAAGATGTACAATTGATGGAAGCTAGAAAACGATACCAGATGAAAGATAACCAAATCCATAAATTCATACGATCCAACGGAACTCTCACCAAACATCCAAAGGAACAACAACTAACCATCAAAATCGAAGAAGACATGAATGTCGTACAGAAACTTCAAAGAGAAAAGATCCTCTTGGCCAACACAGCATTATTTCTACTCTCCAAGCATCTATACAATTTCGAGACAGATATTGCAAAACTCGAACGAGACGAACTTCTACCACCGGCAGATAATGAGTGGGAGGATGGAAAGGGAGACCTCAATGCGTTGAGTGGACTCTCTGACACAATTTCGGGGTCTGCTACTCCAAGGCATGTTCACGATATGGGTACTCCACAATCTGAATCGAATAGAAGACTACAAAAGAGAAAGCATGGAGTGAGGAGTGGAAGTTCCATAGGTTCAAGACCTTTAAAACGTATGAGATCAGAGGAAGTGGAAGATCTGTTCCTTCCGAAATCATTTGCCTCGTCTCTTGGGATGGGCGGCGATCTTTCACCTAGAATGATGGGCGAGGGTCCTGCTGGTGATGATGCAGACAATAATTTATATTGTTTCTGTCAAAGAGTATCTTTTGGAGAAATGATTGGGTGTGATAATGACGACTGTAAATATGAATGGTTTCATTGGACCTGTGTGGGAATTACTGCTCCTCCTAAGGATGATGAAATCTGGTATTGTCCTGATTGTGCACCAAAGATGGAAAAGAGAAAGAAGAAGAGAAAGACATAGAGAAGAAGAGAGAGAGAGAAGAAGAGAAAGAGAAGAAGAGAATTATCAACAATAAGAGAATTAACAAGAACAGTTAATGAGATGTTTCGACTATCCTCCAACGTAATGTGGACGTTACGGAAATTTCATCACTAATTTAGGGGACTAATTCATTAATCATCTAGTAAATTAGGATCACCAGCAGGATTACCATCTCTCCCCCGATTCACTGGTTGTTGCTCGTCGTGAAACCTCTCCATATCAAAAACACAAATTAACAGACATCTACTAATATTGATTATTTGTGACTACTTATTACTGAACTAGTTTCAAAAATCTATCCATGAGATATCTCCCACAATTGTTTGATAATTTCCCTATATCAAAGGTAAACTAACGATTCATTTAAAGAGTTCGTATATGAACTCACCACAGCACGATTGTGCCCACTCAACTTGGTAATTAACCAACTAATCAACTACTCAATTAATTCAACTACTTAATGAGCTTGTCTGGTTTTCCGGATTTCTATCAGCTGAGTTTCAACTACCAATCATAACGATCCAACAATGTAATTAGACCCATAGATTATGTATATGTAATATATGACTATCAGTAAGGTCCATAGTTGTAGTATTTTGGATAATGATTTAGAATAGTTATCTCAGTATCTATATATATTATATACAGTACAATGACGTCAGTAGATTCAGCTAGTGAAATATAGACTGAAATCGCCCCTAGTAGCTAGCTGATTTGATGTATAGAATAGATTTAAGTAGCTCCCAGAATAATATATACGAATTCCCAGTAACATTCCCAGTAATATTAAGCAATAATTACCCACTATACTCAGATGGAGATAGGATTTATAAGCACGCACATAAAATTTGCCACATACACTACCATACATTGAATTCTGATCGGAGCGAAGTACTTATTTAGTGACTTAAGGAAAGGACATAAGCAAAGCGAATAGCACTCTCAGTATTTGAAGATGCAAATGGCCATTTACTGAGAAGCAATTCAGTTGCTAATCAATAAATTTTGGGTACCATTAGTTATTATTTCCCTAATAAGCTTCGCTCATAGTTCTCTCTATTAAAATAGCTGCAAAAAAAATGAGTGTTCTTTATATATATTATATGCAGTACGCTTACATCGGTAGATTTAGCTTGTGGGATACTGACCAAAATTGCCCCTAATAGCTAAACTAATATCTAAGCTGACCAGAAATGGGCCCCACTATATCATATATAGATATCCAGTAATTTTTAACCAATAATTACCCACAATACTTATCCTGAATTGTTGCTTACGTAAGCTTCTCAAAACCTTCATCGCTCAGTTACTACTCTACTAAGCCCAACGAGGTATTTAAAATCAGGAGAGATTTAGTGTAGTGAATACTCAGTATTCGTCAATTAGAAGGGATTTTTATAGCGAATAGTGAATCTTAGTGAGATCTAGTGAAATCAATGAGATTTAGTGAAGCGTGAATCAAAGTGAATAATATCAAATATGCAAGTTGCTGCAAGCCTCGATTCTAAAGGCTCGAATCTAAAATCTGTAACTATGACTGTTTCAGTTATTCTAAAAATCTTGAAACTATGGCTGTTTCAGCTATTCTAAAGTTCTTATAAATATGCTATGAATCGGCTATTCTAAAAATCTTTTAAATCTGGCTGTGTTTCAGCTGTTGTTGATTTAGAAGTTCTTCTTTGGTTGGTATAGCAACATTTAGTGGGCTTGGTTATCATAACGGGCATATATTTAGTGGCCCTGCGCTCACGAAATTCAAAATCTAAGCAGTTTTGATATGACTTCTGAAGAACGGTATTATAGAACCATACACCCATGAAACAGAATAGAGAAGTTATAGTGCATCATTTGAGATCATAGCGAAGAGAATATCTTAGAGAAAATCACTTACATAATCTCACTTAGAGAGGAACATTTACAGAATATCAGTTAGAGAAAGTCTCACTCGTCTTAGACCTTTCAAGGGATGGATATTGGTAGCCTAGAGACTGCCTCTTTTACTGTACAGCCTCCTTCAATATGTAGTAGCATTCCGCCTCCTCCGACACCTTACCTGCACTCCGGTATTATTGGCGATTCGGGCCATGCACGACTATTCCTATTTTATCAACAAATACACCATCTTGAGCCTTTGAGACACCACTCCACCCCTTACATAGTCAACCACTTCTCACGAACGAAATAAAATTTTGTTCTGATTTGGTGTTTTATTTGCAAACGCTAACTACATTCGCTTTACTGTTCAAGACCTGTTTTTAATATGAGAGTTGAGTCGAATTTGATATTAGCATTATGCGCGGTTGTTGTGATGGCTGCTGATCCCCCAGCGGCTGCTCCAGCTGCAGATTCTGGAGCCAATACTGTACCAGCAGCCATTCCACCCACTGGTGCTGCCACAACTCCAACAATAAAAGCCGGCACCACTCCTGTAGCTGCGGCTGCCACTACTCCAACAACAAAAGCAGCTACTACTCCTACTACATTAGCGGCTGGTGTTGCTACTCCAATAGCGACTGCCAATACTGCGGCTACTGGAGTCACTCCTGCGACTGGAGTCACACCTGCTACTGGAGTCACACCTGCTACTGGAGTCACTCCTGCTACTGGAGTCACTCCTGCTACTGGAGTCACACCTGCTACTGGAGTCACACCTGCTACTGGAGTCACTCCTAGTACTGGAAAAACCGGCCTTACTCCAGGAACTGCAATTACCACGGGATTGACGCCTGGTGCGACCCCCGCTGCGACCGCCGGTGCTACTCCTGCTGGACCTGGTGATCCAAACGCAGTGACCACTCCGGCAGCCGCAGTCCCTGGTGGAGCTATGCCAGACCCCAACGTAAATGGATCAAAGCGTCCTGCTCCTACAGATAATGGTTCAGGAGATGATCCTACCACAAACGATATTTCGTTTGTCACAACAAGAGTACTTCGGGCCACTTCGACACCACCTGCCGGAAACAATGGCACAGCAAGCACAGACAAAGCTTCAGGTAGTAGTGGTCTGCCCAAATCATCATCGTCCGCCAACGTTGCAGACTCATCTCTGCCAAAATTGTTTGGTCTTTCCTTGGTCATTGCCGTGGGACTTTCCTTATTATAGTTACCCTTTTTCCTTGTATTTTAGTTTGTTTTGATATATATGAAAATGATATCGCTAAAAATGATTGTCACTGTACTAGCTCGAAACCATTACAGTACTAACTCTAAACCATTATAGTACTAACTCTAAATCATCACTGTACTAGCTTTATACTTAAGCTTTATAGATCTAGAAAGTCGTGCGCACCCACTTTTCACTATTATATGAATCCATCACAAACCAACTAGGACAAACTAACCACCACTAACCAGGACTAAACTACCCACCATGTTGACCATACACAAGATATCCCATCGGATACTATCGCTGTGTCTCCGTCCAACTATTTCACTCCGATTTCACTCCACCAATCCTTTTCTATACATTCAAGACTATAAAAAATTGAACCAAGAGATCAAACTTGCCTTCGATAAGACTAGTGCAACCAACACTGACGAAAATTCCAGCTCTAGCGACGATTTAGTGGTAGATGCCATAAAATCGTTATTATTACTTGAATCCCCTGCCACTCCTCAAGCCGTTTCGCCAGAATCTCTCGAAACCCTCAACACCCTCTTCTCTAAAGATATCACCCTTACACCAGAGCTATTGAAGAGAATCTTTCTCTTGAACCTCCCCACTCCACTCAACCTCAAAATTATCAACTTCTACTACGCGAAGAATCCAAATTCCACCATCAGTAAGGAAATAGCTCTCATCCCGTTGCGGAACGCTATCTTGAACGCCGACTTTGAAAACTCCATCAAGCTCACCGATGTCACCGTGGGCCACCCCAACTACATTGCCAGCAAAAACGCTATTTTGAAGAAAGGGTTCTTCAGACTTGTAGGCTCGTCTCTTCTCATAACGTTCCTCTCGAAATATGGTGTACAAGAGATCATCAACTTAGGAGTGTTGTCGCCGGGGTGGAAACACTTGGGATCCATAAACTCCATGTTGTTGACGTATTTGATCAATTCATCATTCTTCGTTACTGTGGTAAGGTTTGGCCGTCAGCTTATCAGTTCTGGTGGTGACTACTTAACGTGGCAGAAGGGGACGTTCTACACCCATTGGTTCAGACATGCCGACGAGATGCTCTTTGCGTCGAAGATCGTCGAGGCCGACCGTCATTTGAACGGTGGAGAATCGAACCCTGCCATAATTAACGAATTGTGCAGAACAAACAATGATTTATTCAGTAAACAACACACTTTACAGCCTGGTTATACTAGACATGGAGAGAAGGTAAGATTATTAGAGGCCAAGGACGATTTGGAAGATTTGAAATTGCAGGCTTATTGGATGAGTGGAGGAGACGAGTTCGAATGGGTCGAGCCGGACCAAGATCCAGCAGATTTGATCTGGAAAGGATATTTACAGAAATGGGAGAGAGGTTCTGTTGGAGAAGGTGATGGAAGAAAGAGTTTGAAATGGGCAGACGAGATCATCCGGGAATGAGATTGTTGATAAAAGGCACAATTAACTGTGAATAATGACACCATTATATAACCAAGAAAGTCATAAGCACCAGAATTCGAGGATCCTAGAATCTAAGACTCTAAGAATACAAAGTGAGTCCAAAGACACTAAGATCCAATGATTCTAGAATCTATACTCTAACATCCAGACTCTAACATCTTTAGAGTCTCCAAGAACCTGTTACTCGTATATTAAAGTAACTTGATACAATTAGGTTCATATATCATTGAGATAGTCCTCAAAATGTACATAGAAATCAATACATCATGAAAATTGTAGAAAACTTCTCATTAAATACAGAAATTTACGAAAATTAGATGATTATATGCTAAGTAGTGGTGAATAGGGCTTTGGGGGAGTTAAGAATGGGTACTTTCGCTAAAACAGGTACTTTCAATAGTCCCCTATAGGATCTTGTTTCGCTAAAATACCAACTAAAATCTCATTAGTATTTGAATAAACGATATTTCTGGTAATGAATAACCTCCAAGTTTAGTAAAAAGGCTAAATAGTAAGGACTCTCGAGACGAAATTCGTGAAGCTGCTTCGCCCAGGTGTGATACTATTGAGACGTTGTTTCATGACATGATTTTGAATATATCCCTGGTATTTGAAAAAGTAGTTTTGTGAAGAGAGCGAAAGAGGCCATGGATGAGATCCAGTACTGATTTATGATACTCTTAGACTGATTTATGAGACTCTTAGACTGATTTATGAGACTCCTAGACCGTATGACCCTATTAGTGCTAATATTCGCTTATTAAAGACAAACATGGGAGAAGTAATCTCCAGTGATATTAGCAAATCTCCACCAATCTCCATTAATATTCACTAATATCTAATAGATAGCCAGGAATATTTAATAGATCACCACTAATATTCACGAATCTCCAGTAATATCTAATAAATAGCAAATACTTCGCTACGCTCAGTATTTGCAGTATTTACTCTCATATATCCTCGGGTAGCGCCTCTGATCCCTCTGCTGCCTCTGCTTCCCAACCTCTATGTATTATCAACCTAATATCATAACTTGTTTCAAGCTTCAACTCTTCCCATGGGTCGAAATTCAACCATACCATGTCGAAATCGTCATCACTTTGGATCGAGTTGTGACGTAATTGAATATGTGGTTTGAGGTAGTTCGGATTAATGTATGGAGATGTTCCGTCCAAAATGGAATCAATTCGTTCTGCCTTATTCAATTCGTTGACTTTGTCGAGGAAGTTGTCTTGCAATTCTTGTCGTCTTGAAGTGTTTGATTCGACAAGACGATGGTAAACTTCCGTGTAGTTCCCCTTGTCGTGTAACTTGTTTAAAATGCTGCTTTTTGGCGTGTGGCCTGGCTGGGATTCAAGGGATTGTTCGGCATGTTTGATCCAGTCTCCAAGCTTGTCGCTCCATACAGACATGGTCATTGGTCTGTAATAATTGTAGGCACCAAACCATGCACTGGGCTTATTTCCGTTCTTTGTGGCGAGTTTTCTATAGTGTTTTGCTTCGTCAAACCATGGATCGTATGGCAAGCAAAGCCTGCTGATTTCCAATCCACAGCCAAATATCGTGCCTACGCCCGCAACTCCTGGAATAAGCGCCTTAAATAAGGTGCGTGATCTCGATGGGTAGATTGGTAGTCCGTTTGCTCCTTGATAAAGTGGTTGACCTGATCCCAAACCTTTGTAGATTCTACGAGACGTACGGAGGCAAAACATTCCAATTACCAATTGAAGACCCACCATGGAGTATAATGCAGGTAGGTTGTCGGATGCAGGGGTTAACGGGCCCGTGAACAAGCCAACGCTGGGATTCCTAGGTATCCATGTTGCAGGGTTGGGTATTACTATGGATGTGGAGGAAGATGATTTTGATGGATAATTCTTCAGCTTCGAGCCATCTGTTTTAGAATGCTCCTTTTCGTCCTTATCGTCTCCATCATTAGGTGGAGGAATATATACACCCATGATGTTTAGTGGTGTGAAGAGTGATGGAAGAGTGGTGTGAAGAGTGGTTGCTCGAAACTTCTGGTGATTTAGAGGTGTAAATGCGACAAAACGATAGAAGCGACACAACAAATGCGACACAACAAATGCGACACAACAAATGCGACACAACAAATGCGACACAACAGTGACATATCTACAACTTATGACAAATATTAGATTGTAACTACAAGACTCTCTGGGACTCAATAATCTCCATACCTTATCAGCATCTTGAATTCATGAATTCCATGTCAATTTACCCTCAACCCTCAGTATATACCCTCAATATTTACCCTCAGAATTTGTGATTATATATTTCATATATAGTGAAATTTATTACTGGACTTGTCTCCTAGTCAGCAGTGAGACTTGGCCGACTCTTAGTCAATTCTTAGTCAATTCTAAGTCAATTCTAAGTCAATTCTAAGGCACTCTACTTTCTCTCATACAGTTCTTACAATTCCATCTATTTCTTTCCCCCATGACTCTACAATTCATTATTACATTTAAATGTTTTATTTATGATTATGAATTTTATAAAACTGAATGGATAGCCAGGACGATGAAATCTAGATGCTGGATGAGGTTATTGATATGACGACCAAGAGTAGAGTGTGAATGGACAAGAACCACATTATACGTAGCGCCGCTACTCATAACGGACTCAAATCCTTCAACTATAAGCAAACTACCAGGCATACCTGGGCTCGAGCACTTATAGAGATACTAAGTGGACAACTAGTGCCATTCAGTATACACACTCATTACTAGTACATATTAGACACTAGTAACAATTACTAGTCCATCTATGCATCGTTGGCATACAAATCTTCCTTCAAGTCAATACCCAACTCTTTTCTAATGTCTTTCAATTCTTCCAAGTAGGCTTCGTATTGTTCTTGGTTTTCGACCTTGTGTCTCAAGGCTTCAAAGGTTCTGACGGCAGTAGGGTAGTCGTTGACTCTTCTACAGGCTTCTAAAGCTTTTTCAATGACAACTGGGGCTGGAACCAAATCATAAGAGAAACAGTTGTTCAAGATTCTTTGGACTTCAAATAAATCGTAAGCGGTTTCAAATTCTTGTTCGTATCTGTTTGTTAGTATTGTGGGGGCATGGAGAGGATATAGAGTCGCTAAGTATATGGCTGTGAATATCTTGCTGGAGATGAGAATTTCAATGAAAACTGGTGATTAAAGTGGTGATGAAATCGATTTTGGTAATTGTTCCTGGTAAAAATTGTAGGGTATCTAACTGGTCGGTAATTGAGCTACTCACCACCATTTCAAAGACCGCATCTTCGTTGAAGTGAAGCAGAATGAATTTTTCAACTCCACTGTAGACACTGTACACGGAAACCACGGCTCAGCACACTTCAACCAGTTGGATCCAATACTTATTTATCAGATGATGAGAAATAATTGAGGACTGAAAATGCATATTTACTAGCATATTTGATTGCAATCTCCAGATAAAATCTTGAAATTGACGAAGTCATATATGCAAAAGTGAATAGAGCCACATGGAAAGTATTGTCAGCCTGTTTGGTTCTAGGCTCTTTATCTGTTCCCACGAAGTACATCTGCTGGATACAAATTTCAACTTATTCAATTTTGATCTAATTCTTTTCATCTAGTTCAATTTTCATCTAATTCTTTTCAACTAATTCAATTTCACACTATACTTTCACTTCCAGTAGTAACCACTACTACTTTTAGATCTAACTCTTAAAAAACAGTAAGTATCCACCAAATAATCAACAGAATGATGCTGGTATATCAAAGTGCACACTTACTGGCTTCTAAACATTATACATACCTCTTTGTGAACTCTTCGAAAGTCTCTTCATGGTGAGCAGAATAGAATCTAACTGGAGTCATTTGCTTCACAAATCTAACAGGACTAACTCTTGGAACCTGGACGGTTCTAGCTCTTAAAACAGAACGAATACTTGAAGAAAACATTGTCAATTAGAATTCAATATGTTTGGTGGATGGTTGATTTTGTAAAATAACAGTTGTGAGTTCTTAACACTACTATTAGTTACCTATATAACTTTTCACTACTGTTATGAATAATAGTTCCATTGATTGGTTCAAAATTTTCTGGTTCGTTTCCTCACTCGATTTTTTGCCATTATGCACGACCAAAATCATACGATTCGATTGGGAGGCTTCTGAATGGTGGTATTGGAGAACGGGAGACGGTGGGGGCATGGTATATTAGTAGAAGAAAAATTAGGGTATACTATATATGGGTCTAATGGAGTGTTTAATGGGTCGATATGGATATTGTCCAATGAGATGCCGCAGAAAAGTGTGGTCACGTGTGTTTGTGCGCGTGTTACACCTGGATTTGCAGCCAGATCTGAGTTCCATGAGATTATCATATCATTGGATGGGGTTAAAGATGTGGTTTATTCTTCGATGGAGTCACATCTAGATGGAAGTAGGCTGAGCTCGAAGTCTCTAATTATTATGCACCACTATTTGAACCACTAATGGACTCGATGGATCTGTGAACTGTCCCTTCTTGGTGGTTATAGACTATACTCGAGAGTCTCTAGACTATACTCCAGAGTCGTCTCTAACAAATCGTTTCGAAATACTCACATTCTTACGATCTTTCCTATCCTTGTACTTTGTTGACAGACTCTTTTTCAGATTTGCGGATGTTGGAGTAGAAGTTCCATTTAAATTAATTGGTTTCCAAATTGGTAGTTCCTTAATGTCGACCTTGAGTTTTTTAACCAACGGGTCGGTCTCAGAGCTAGAAGGGAGTTTGATTTTCAACTGGACCCACGATTTTGACCCTGTGGCATTGACTTTGAGTGAGTTGGTGGGTTCTTTGATGAACATGTAGCCATGACTATTTCGTTTGTAAAACAGTGAGCAGTAATCTTCGCTGTATCGATTTGCATGGTTATCATGGCGAAGAATTTCGTTCATAAAGGCGTCCTTGTGTGGGGTCTGTGATGTTGAATTTGATCCGAATCTCAATCGTACTTTAGGGGTTTCAGAATCATCGTCATCCTTTGATTCTTCTTTGATTTTCTGAAAAGAACGTTCTTCCAATCGTTTGATCCGATTCAACGATTCCTGTAAGTTGAAGAGAACTGGAGGTGTAACATCTGGACTTATGACCTGACTCTTTGCAAGTTTAGTCTTAGGACCAGGATGTTTCTTCAAGAAATCTCGCATCTTGTCCACCTTTGCCTCGGACTCTGTTTTTTCCATAATAGCTGGTGATTCTTCCACGGAGTTCGGAACAAATGATGGATTATTCACACGACTCAGGTATATATTTGCTTTCTTGATATTCAGTCTTGTGGAAGTAGGACTGGTTGTTTCTGAAGAAAAGGGTGAAAAAATAGATTCATTAGCAAAAGAATCTCTAGAAGTAATTCCAGCTCCATCGTTGTATATATTTCTTGTCTCATTTATATTTCTTGTCTCGTTTATGATTCTTGTCTCAGGTTCGAATTGGCTAGTTTTTGATTGTCCCGAATATTTGATAGCATCGTCTTCTTGGTATATAGGAGCTCCGTATTTGATTCCTTCTTCAAACGAATGTCCATTGTATGTATTTTCCTGATATAGGGAAGGACAAAATTGGGCAATGCCTTCGCTATAATTAGGAGCTCCAAATTTAACATCATCTTGAAATCTGGGAGTTCCATAAGGAATTTGTTCTGAAGATCCTCCAAAATTGGGTCCTTCATTGATGAATTTGGGCCCTTCATTGACAAATCTGTCTCCTTCTCCATACCCAATGCTTTTCACCATATTAGAGCCATTAAGTCTGCTAGTTGTGTCTTCTTCTTGCCGTATTAACTCTTCGAGCGTACTCAATTTGTTGAATACAGGACCTCCTACATTATTATCATTCCAGATAGATGACGATAGCATCGCGGGTGTGACGTTACCACTGCTTGCACCTCCAGAATTATTAGTACTCAAATTTAGCATAGAATCTGCAGAGTTTGGAGGAGATGTGAAAGTATTAGCAGGACCGGTATTAGAGCTAAATGTATTAGGAACTGGAGTACGATTAAATGTGCCTGATGGGGGAATATTAGTGGAGTTGAATGTGCCGGAAGGAGGAATTGGAGTGGGATAAAATGTACTGGAAGGGGAACCACCAGCGGAATTGAATGAATTTGAAGGAGGTACACCAGCGTTATTGAATGCACTAGAAGGGGGGCCACCAGCATAGCCATATGTGCTGGAAGGAGGAATATTACCAGTATCAATAGTATTAGGAACCATATTATTTCCAGATGTACTATTTCCAAAAGTGTTTGTTGGATTCCCAAACGCATTGGTCGCTGTATTATCACCATTATTACCATTATTTGTACTAAGCCCTCCTCCAAACAAGTTTAGACCATTGAGATTGTTTGAAAGATCCAAGGCAATATCCATTCCATATTGACCATTTGTATAAGGAGTCGAAGTTGTGCTTGCAGAGCGAGGATATAATGGAGTCAATGGTTCACTGGTAGTATTAAAGAACCTTGAAGACTGGTTAGATCCCTTGGAATTATATGTTCCTATAAGCGGAGAGCTGTTGTGGCGCTTAGCATAATCAGGGAGGATTGGAAAAGTAGATTCATCAGCGAAAGAAGGAAAGAAGTTGGATGTCCTTCTCTGGTTACCATATGTTGGCGAAGATATAAGATCTGGTTCAGAAGTCATAGTGGAGAGAAAACGAGATCTAAAGAATTGATAGGTTACTCAGTTATAATAAAGTAATTTGAAATGGAGATACACGCTAATATGTAATAGTCACAGAAGGTTCTAGATTCAGAGAACAGACTCTGTGACTTAAGTTTCTTAGAACTTTTATCTTCTGATACTGCTCGTTCCCTATACGATGGCAAACCCTATTAATGAATATTTAGAGGGTTCATCTACTGATCTGTACCTACAATTTCCTGCACATAAAAAGTATATCACCTTAGTTAACGAAACATAATCCTGCATCTAACCCATGTATCACCTTAGTTTATTGGTGGCAACATATGATATTTACAGGTTGGAACCAATGAAGAGTACCTTGGGCTACTACCGTTTGCATTTGAAAAACAGTTGGGTCATAATTTAGAAAGTGGTGTGAAAGTTGCAAATGCAGATTGATGAACTGAAATTTAGGAAGTAGCGAAGAAATCTTCGGTGGTTAGTAGCGAAAGAACTTTAGTGGTTAGCAGTGAAAGAAATCTTTAGTGGTTAATGGTTACATAGCTCTTTAGTGACTAGTGGTTACAGAAATCTTTGTTGGTTAGTAGATGCAGATACCACAGTGGTTAGTGGCCACAGAACTCTTTAGCAGCTACAGAAACCTCGGGGTTAGAGGCGAAAGAAGCCAAAATAGCTACGGATCTCTTTAGTTATGGAGCTCTTTGGCGGCTACAGAAATCTCACCGATTAGTGGCATCACGATTGTAGCTGACCTCATCAAATATTCTAAGAATATAGGCCATCAAAATTGTTAATGACAAATACTGGGAATCCTGAACGAAGTCTCCATTAGTATTTAATAAATCTCCCCTAATATTCGCCACCTCCACTAACAATTAATCTCGCTACGCTCAGTATTTACACTCACTAGCTATACCCAACAGTCAATCTACTGGTTCTATAATGCGTGTACTTCCCAATTTGTTTACTCACGTGGTTTCTCTGGAACATCATTAAATTTACAAGCTCCTCACAATCAAAACAACAAAGATAATCAATCACTACTGATTTGTAATCCATTACATAACCTTTTTTATCAATGAACGCAGCATTCAATAACTGGGACGAGAAAGCAGACTCTGCTAACTCCAATGAGAAATTTGATCCTACTTTCTCCAGACACGATGACAGGGGGTATCCTTCCGTGGATGAGGTAAGCGCAGTTACTGGCGAACGTGGCGGACCAACTTCTCACGATGAACAAATACGAGTTGCCCATGCTGCTGCCGCTGCTGCTGCTCAGCAACAACACCAGCAACAAATCACATCGGCCACGCCACACTCTCAAACACAAATTCTTCACCCAGAATATGAAAAGAAATCGCCCCCTGGTGAATATCGCGATGTTGATGCCATGACAGCGTCTGAAGCAAAAGCATCTCGTAGAGTCTCCAATACTAAACGTGCAGCACAAAATCGTAGTGCCCAAAGAGCTTTCAGACAAAGAAAGGATAAGTACGTCAAGGAGTTGGAATCTAGAGCTGCTGAGGTTGAACACTTGAAACAAACAATTGAAGAGTTACGTCACGATAATCTTCAATTGCGTAACTATACGTTGGCTTTGCAAAGTCGAGTGATTGAGTTGTCTCCAGGTTCGGCCCAGACTGTTGTCCAAGGTTCTACTGGAGCAAACTTGCCAGTGACCGAATCGACGATAATTCCCCCACCTCCATCGTCGGTGTTTAATGTTGATAACAAGTAGGAAATGATTTGAGGAAGAGTTGGTGGGAAAGAGTTACAGAATTGTTAAGGGAGCTTATGAGTGAATTGTTGAGAAAGAGAAAGCTCGTGAGATTATGTTAGTAACAGTTATTGGGTCAATCTAATAGTTAGTGGGACTTCTGGTAGTAATTACTGCAATCTAGTAATATTTTCTGGGTCTTCTGGTAATTTACTAATTAGCTGCATCTGAGTGGCCTATTACTAGCTAAAAATTACTAAGAAACTGTAACTCAGTAATCTTCCGAATTTCCCAACTTTTGCTAATTTACCAAAGTCCTCTATCAACAATTATTGTCATCCTCACTTGAGCCAAAGAACTTAGAAAAGATGTACCAGCCTTGGTCTGAGGTTCCTGGCTTGATTGAGGAATGACAACAAAAGACTGTTTTTTGAACCTTTTAGTGGCCTTGGACCTGTTAGTTTTTCAGTTTAACTGAATCAGTATGTAGATTATGTTTAGATATTTTATTGAAATCTAGTTCAAATTATCTTTGTTTCTGTAATGGTGACCTGGTTTCTTTGTGTTTGAGCGCTTATACCGAACTGTTGGCAACTGGGTTCATATTTAGGGTTGATGGTTCTTTGGAGGACCCTTTAAATCCACTATATTAATGAATTGCGGTTCTGATCTTTCTCTTTTATGGAATTGATTTCCCGATTGGGTATGAGATACGGATTTAGTATGTGATAATTGGTTTTGTTAGATGCTACCAAGGCAGAAGCGGAACGGCGCTATTCGTTCCACGTGGAAAACTTAAAATAACAGACAATTATGTTAGAGCTATTGCTTGCTAAACAAGAACTGGAACTGCTAATCCAATCTAGATCATTGCATTTGTCTAATGAGACCCATTAGTCTAAATCAACCATATCTAGATGACGGCTATTGTTAATGAATTTTAAATTACGGCACAAGCACGAAAATCATTGATATTGTGATGGGTGCCTGTAGCGGGGGACATTGTGAAAGGGAATCTGCTAGTTGAAAGACATCTTAGTCTGGGCTTGTAAATCGCAATATTCATATGATCTCGTACATCGTAAACTGACCTGGATAGTTCTAGAACGAGTTTAGGATTAGAATCGTGACGTGTGTTAGCCGATCGTGCCTTACATGGCGAATGACTCTTGCAACTCCCATCCCAAAAACACCTCCCTTCGCGCCGTAATTCGCGACCTTGTTCGTAATAACTTTGCATGGAAAGCGCAAAAATATCGGCCCGCGAAGCAATATTTGGTGATAAAAATAGAGATCCAAAGCTAGCCCTGCATGCTTTGTACGGTTTTCGTAGTTTTCTCTATGTTTCTTGGCTGGCGATGTATCTATGACTTTCTCTGGCTCAACGGTGTCTATCATATATTCAATCCTGTCTCGAATACATTGTTATTAGGGTCAAGACTCAGCAATCGTTGATAGTGCGCCGTATGGACCCGCGCAGGGGAGAAATCAGAGACTTCCACTACTGAACTTGGTTTCAGAGTACAACACTGTGATTCAGGTTTCCGCACTACTCTTGGTGACCAAGAATTAATGTAGTTTTATAGCTGCAACCACTCTTGATACTTGCACGTTTCTCCCGTGAGTCTCGGGAAGCACGAAAGTATGGTACGAGCCCAGGGCTAATCGATGTTGCGAATAAACACAAAGTCTCAAAGACATATTGGATTTGCTAATATATTCCGTGGGAGAAGTGAGGTGTTCTCTTTGGTATGAAAAGCCTTCAATATCAAACCCAAATTCTCTGGCGTAGTCATCACGTTATCATAGTTGTTCCAAACCGTGCCTTGACTACTCTTCTTTGGCCCCAACTCGAACCCCCACGCCCATAATCCCCCAAAGCCGTTCCCAAAAAAAGCCACCGGTTTCGGAGGCACTCAATTCCTGCACCATTCCGCATTAACGGCATTCTCCAGATTCCTATTAGGTTATTAGAGAATGCCTTAACTACTCAGCTCCAATGGCCACAAGCACCAAGCTTGCCAGAGTTCCTCAAAGTCATCAGGTGATACAATATTAGTTGAGTTGGTGTTGAGTTGGCGATTTGCCGCTTAATAAGAAAATAGCCTAACGAACTAGCACCCCTGAGAGGCACTTTGACAGAGCCTCTCCATATTCTTCGTTTCTTTTTGCAGATTATGCGGAACTTACTGCCGTTCCCTTGTCAAAGATATATATTCAACAGGAACTGGAAATTTATACTTTCCTTATAGCTATAGCCAACATGGATACGGTTCAACTGTATCATGAATTTCTCAATTTGATGGAGAGTTGTGATTACGAGGTCCAAGAGGTTCATGAACCTGAAGTGCACAGGTTGGATCAGCACGGCCACGGAGTACACGGGATCTATGATGTGTATGGAGAGTCTGAAAAGAGAGAACGCTCCATACATTCCCATTCGTTAATATATTCATCGCCAAACAAGTCATTTTATACATCTTCACAACCATCTCCTCACGAGAGCTTTGATATCTCGCGACAACCAAGACATAGAGAGAGACAACACTCACGAATAAATTCACAAACGAACTTACAAAGTCGAACCTCAAATTCATCCCTATCATCTTTATCATCAAATTCACAATCCTCAAATTTACAATCTTCAAATTCACGAACTTCAAGTTTACAATCATCTAGTTTATCCCAATCCCAAATCTCAAATGTAGAAACGAAGTCAATCCAATCACCAAGACCATTGCATAGACCGTACAAAAACATATCCCGGTTCTCAGCGAGCAACCTAACAGGCTATCCAAGCCTCCCACTGTCACCTTGTCAAACATATTTGAACTCATCATACTTGAAGTCTCCTCTGAACTCACCATGCAATTCGTGTCTCAATACTTCTCTTATTGAACTAACTGGCTTAGTCAATAGCGAAACTGATATTATAGATGATGACGAAGATGATTTATATTATTCTGGAGACTCTGATTCTGACTCCAATGCTGTTCTTCTGGGATTATTTCCTTCCATGGATATCGATCGCGATTTCTTGACTTTTGAAGAACTACCAATGAATCCATCGTACGTTACTTAATCAAATCGAGCCCATTATCCAAGGGTCAACATTCACTGACAGTACAGGATATTGTCAGAGCCATCAATACTGGTTCAATAAATTAGTATGATATTAATGGTGGATACAGGTATCCCTCATTACTGTGTTTACTAGTATCTCAGTCCTCATTATTGTGTTTACTAGTATCACTATCCCTCATTATTGTGTTTACTAGTTTCACTATCCCTCATTATTGTGTTTACTAGTTTCACTATCCCTCATTATTGTGTTTACTAGTTTCACTATCCCTCATTATTGTGTTTACTAGTATCACTACCCATTAGTGTCCTTGCATATAGTCAATACCACATGCCTAGAATTATAATACCCTTGCGAACCTCAATTTAGGACGTAACACAATTAAAAGAATATAAGTGCTTCTCAAAGTACTATTATCGTGAAGTATCTCAATTATTATCGCGCTGTATCATGACTTGATGTAGATCAACACTTTATGTTTCTCTATCCGCTGTGCATTTGGCTGCAAGATTGACCTGTATATAGAAACCACCTTCGAAGAAGAAGTGTCTGGCATCTTCTTGGATAGAAGTATTTCAGTCGAACAACTGTTGTTCATTAGTGAACCGATAGCGTCGTTCAAGGAATTTTCAGATTGGTTATTTAATGCTTGTCAGCTTTAAATTAACTTGTAAATCTCAGTCTGCAAAAATTGTGTTAGACTAACTCGTTGAGATCCTATACCTGTCAGATGTACAACGAAAGTAGAACTTTACCAGGAATGTGTGTTCTAACATGAGTTCATCCCTTTGACCTACCCTCTCTATCATTTCCTTGTATTATGCCTCCTCTAAAGGATCCCGCGTAACCTGCATCCCGCAGATAATTTTTCACTCTGTAAAAATTGAAAATTTACACCAACGACTACTACCTCCACAACTAACAACTAATATGTTATCTTCCCGTGTTAGATCAGCAGGTGTTAGGGCCTTGACTTCGTTTAGAAGATCCCAAAGTACAGCTTCTGGTATTTGGAGTGATTTTTCTAAAAGATCTCCAAGTTTGGCCGTCCTCAACCCAGACATCAAACTCTTGCATGAAATCAACCCTAAAGAAGGACCAGCTTCCATAGAAAACCTTGAAAGGAAATTGGCTTATCATTCTCCAGTTGATATCGATGATACCTTTGCACTTGCATACGAATTCTTGCAAAAAGAAAGTCTGGCGAAATATAACGAAATCGAAACTTTAAAAGCACAAGAACAAACCAAGGATGTAAAGGAACGCATAGATGAGTTACTTGTGGAAGCAGAAAAATTCAATCCTGAGGTCTTGTACAATGCAGAACATTTTGGCTCCCATAACCTCGACAAGTCACAACCCGTATATAGACAATTATTGAAAGAAAAATGGCAAGCACTCGACCTTATGGTTTTGATGCAGAGATTAGAACAATTGGCAGTGATACCAGATACTTTACCAACGTTAGTTCCAGAAGTTGATGTGAAAGTCAAGTTCCCCCACAATACCAAGTCTGAATTCTCTTCATGGGTTACTCCTGGTGAAATCTTACCTGCATTCGCAGTTGCCAAACCACCAACCATTTTGATCCAAGAATTTGACAGAGTCGACAAGGATCAGCTTTATACTGTATTAATCGTCAACCCTGACACACCAGACCTTCCTTCGAATTCGTTTTCGACTTCTCTCCAGTACGGTTTGGCAAACGTCCCATTGAACAATGTCAACAACACCATCGACACAAAGTTATTATTAAAATATGGTGATAGTTACACTTTCAAGGAATATTCTCCATTGGTCCCAGAAAAGAATGCCCAAAACCAAAGAGCATGTTTATGGGTGTTTAGACAATCTAGTCCATTAGAGATCACCGAAGTTGGCGAAGAGATGTTTGACATTAGAGACTTTGCTGAAAAGCACTCGTTGAACCCAGTCGGTGCCCATGTTTGGAGACAACACTTTGATAGAAGTGTCAATGAGGTAAGAACTGAATATGGTATGGGTAAGGGTAGAGTGTTCCACAGAGTTCGTGAAGTCCAGCCAGTTACAAAGTAGTGTACATAGTATTATAAATCTTGTGAATAAGTGAAGGTTAATTTGTAGTGGAAGTGACGTAGAATTATCTGAACTAGGCTCATATGACCTCGAATTATCTGACCTAGAATTATCAAGGCTTCAAAACACATGTCGATAATGAGGTATCAATGATTTCATCCTACAGATTTCGAGTTGTTGAAATAATTGTCTAAGAGACAAAAATGTCGTATTTGGCTTCTTATTGCCACATAATATATAGTGATATATAATTCAATTCATACATACGGAGACCATAAAGTTGTTGATTATGTGCTGCAAAACCATTTGCTTTTGTCGCACTAATATACGACAATGTCGCAAATATTTCCGTCTGATGCAAATCAAATATATTCAAATCTGCTACATTCCCATCGAAACCTAATGAAGCATGTCTTCTAGTTTCGACCCTCGAAGAAAGGAGCTTCTTCGATTAAATAGAGAGACGTGGGAAGGATGCGGATTCGAGCCGTTGGCAAAATTAGATTCATCACTAAAGAAAAATACTGCCTTTATCAAAAAGGTTCGTACGAGCATAAACGCTGAACAATATAAAAGTTTACTTAAAGATATTGAGACTGTGTCGTTGGAAAAGTACTTATCTGAAATTATATCGTCTCTATCAGAGGGAATAACTCGAGTTTCAAAAGCCGAGGATATTCTGGCGGCTACTGAAGTTATATCACTACTTCATCAACGGTTTCATGAAAAATTTACCCCCTATCTACTCATAAACATATTGCTTGGGTTGTCTAATCCAGTACGATTTCTGTCCAGTGACACAGATTTTGAAAAGGAGGAGGCTATTCGTATAACAAGACAAAAAAATCTTCTCCGATTGTTGGGAGAGTTGGTTATCGTTGGAGTTTTCAGAACGTTAAACGATTGTCCTAAAGAGATCATTCCAAACCAATTAATCAAGTTAAATAGATCGCAATGTTTGATTGTGGTAGTTTTGAAAGATCTCCTTAGTTTCGAGATCAACCTGGGCAATAGTTTGGGAATGGTACAAGCTTTTTTGAAGCGATTCCAGCATCTTGTATTCAAAGAGAAAGGTGATGATCTGGATGAGTTGATACTGGATGAGTTAAGAGAAATACTACAGTTGATCTTCACTAAATATACTGAAGTGGTTATTGGTATCTTGATTAAAAAAGATGCTACAGTTAGAGAGTTGGAAACAAGAAATAAGAAGGCATCCATAAGAACCGGGAAAATTCTAGAAACTTTATCTTTAGAAAAGGAAATGAGTTCATTTGAAGGATTTCAAGTTGCTTGTGAGTATTTGGCTACTACATTAAAAGTCGAGTTACCCGACTTAAAGAAGCCAATTGAGACAGAAACAAAACCAATAGTTACCATAAGTGTTGACGAGCCTGAAATCTGGCAGGATCCTAAAGAACGCGATTTTTACACCAAAATCCCCATCGTTGACCATTTACAACCCAAAGCTCAAGTTTCAACTAAATCTGACGGAGAGCAAGTGTTTATTTTTCTCGAGATGATGGAAAACATTGTAGATCAAGACTTGAACGAACTAACGACAGAGTTTAATCAATTGAAATACAACAAAGCTACCAAGAATCGACTTTTCAAATTCTTCACAGAAACTACAAACCTTACGAATTTAAAATATTACTCCAAGTTCCTAAAAATCAACCAAGTGGTATTGAGTGATTTGATTGAAGAATTGGTTGAGTACTTGGATATTGGATTCCGGTCGCAAATCCACCACACTCGATTGAACTTCAAAAATATCTACTTCTTCATTGAGTTTACGAAGTTCAAATTGATTCCAGAGCACGTAATATTCCATAAAATCAGACGTCTCACCTTGAATGTATCAGTGAGTAATAATTTGGATATTTTGGATGTTCTTTATCAAAACATTGGTAGGTTTTTAATGATTGAACCTGAATACAAAGATTTGATGAAGGAAATGGTTGAGTTGTTGGAGAAACAAAAGAACTTGAATGACAAACTTGTAATTAATAATTTGTTGGCTATTGTAAATCCAACCACGAAAAAAGATGGATTTGTTAAAGTTAACAAAACCCCTTTACAGTTGTTCATATATCGATTGTTGAGAGTTGAGTTAAATCCAACTAGTCAAGAACAAATTGTTAGCCATTTGAAAATGATCAACATCCGACAAGAAGAAGAAGAAGAATCTGTACTTGAATGCTTCTCCGAGCCTCATCTTCTAAATTTCGATAACATTCCATCGCTTGCCAAAGTCTTGCATGCCTTAAGTGAAAAGGATAAACGTTTGTTCGTGAAAACTATCGATAATTTAGTTGAAAATGTCGTCAAAGGGTTAGAATTGAACGACTACAGATTGAACAGAATCAGAATGTCCCATATAAAATTCATTGCCGAGATTTATAACTTGGGCTCTCTCAACTTCAAGTTCTTGATTGACTTAGCATACAAAATCTTGTGTTTGGGCCACCCAAACAATCAACCATTTCCGATGAATACGAGTGTGGAACTTGATTTACCAGATAACTATTTTCGAATTCAACTTTGTTGTTTCTTGTTCATATCTATAAAGTCAATTGGCGTGGAGAATGAGAAAAAGACTAAGAAGAAGAAGAAGGAGAAAATGAACTCAAAAAAAAATCTAATAAAACTTGAAGGCTACAAAGACTCCATGAAGACCTTTTTAACATTTTTGCAATACTATATTTTCTGCAAACATCCGTTGCCAATTGAAATTGAGTTCATGGTGAGTGATTTGTTTATTAAGTTTGTGGATCTTGAAGTTGAGCGGTTTAATGATTTGAGCGAAGCAATCTTTAATTTGCAGAGAGTAATTGAGAAAAGGAGAAAGATGGAGATTGAAGAAGAAGATGTAGATGTGGAAGAGGATGAGGAGGATGATGAAGAGGAAGAGGAAGATGACGAAGATGATGATGAAGAGGAAGATGATGATGAGTATGATGATGAAGATGACGAAGATGATGACGATGATGACGACGACTATGACGACGAAGTTCAAGAAGAAGATTTATTATCTTCGGAAGACGAGGCTGTTGAAGAAGAAGTTGACATTGAGACTAAATTAGAAGAGAAAAAATTCGATGATGAACTAGAGAGAGAGTTTCAGAAAATGGTTCTTGATTCTTATGGTGGAAACAAAGTGCCCACCAAACTCAATGTTCCAATGCCTTCGCAAGTATCTAATGACGAAAATGGAGATTACACAGGCAAGGTAAGGTTTGGTTTGTTGACTAAACAGGGAAAGAAAACCAATATCAAACAACTCAGTCTTCCGATTGATAACAAGTTTGCTGCCAGCGTGTTAAAAGAACGTCAAGATGAAAAGCAGCATCGTGAAAAGATCATGAAATTAGTATTAAACATGAATGAGTAGGTTTTCAAGTCACAAGTGATAATATTTAGGTATTTATCGCCTCAACACAATTAAGTGGATGAGATTATGTTATCAATGATTATGTTATCAATTCATCCCCAATATAAATTGTGGGCTATTATGTTAATATCGTTCTATCGAATAACCTTGATAGTAATTTTGGCTAAATCAATGATTGAATCTCACCCACCATTCAATTTCTCGGATAAATCTAGGGCCATATGGTAATCTATATGTTCAAATGCATCATTTACGTCTATTTGACATTTTTCACAAAACTGGGTTTCAATTAGACTCTTCAACAAACTATCATTATCCTGTGTGGTGTCCTTTCTTCGTTTTAATGCTTGAAAAATATCATTTTTGGGGGTGTTGTGGGGTCTTTTGTTGCTAGGAGGCGACGGTTCTTTGAATTTTTGTGAGGTTTCATGAAAGTCCTTGAAGAGTTTGGAAATATAAGCCGAGTTCTTTTCATATTTTGGCGTACCGGCACTTTCTTGAGTCTGTTGTTGTTTCGTTGTTGAAACTGAACTGGTTGATTCTTGCATTTTTGTATCTAAATGATCTTTTGGTTCTTCTGATTTCTTGAATTCAGTGAATAACTTGTTGATATATTCTTTGTCGACCTTTGAAATGTTGTTATCCTTTTTCGGTGGAGTAGGCTCTTCATTTACAATTGGCTTGTTGACCTCAGCAAACATCTTTTCGATATTCTCCTTTGATTGGTCGTTGACACTGTATGAATCTATCAAGCTCGAATCGCTTGTTTTTGCAAAGTTTGAAATTGTTAACGATAGGTTTGCAATTGGAATGGTTTTGATCTTTTCTAAAGGGACATTTTCGCCCTCCAAATCTTTCATTGACTTGCCGTTATTTAGTCTCGATAAGGAGCATGAAACTTCCACCACTTCCTTCAAGAGTTTGAGACCAATGGTTTCAAAAACATCCTTCAATTTGTCCAACGACCTGATGAGAGGAATAGGAGCTTGTTTCGAATGGCGGGAGTAGCCTGTCGTTGTTAGGTGTATACTTACGGTCTTGGGCCTTTTGATGGCGCCCTTTTCCTTATTTGAACTTTGCAGCATCGAAAGGTTTAAACTTTCATCATCTAGTTCAATCATTCTATTATATAGATCCCCAGCAAATACAAGTACCCATCCATACGCATCAGCCATGGTTTCCACAGGCTTCTTCACTAGAAAATTCTTTCTTGACATCATAGATTTTACGTCTACTCGTTGATTTAGTTCCAGCCGATGGTTCCCATGCACTATTTCATAGATCTTCTTTGCTAGGGGTAAATCGTTATGGATTTCTTCTTCAATTGCTGCCAACGTGAAGTTTTCTCGTAGAAATGTGATGGAATTTCGATCTGGCGGTACGTCGAACTTCTGGACCACAGTATCACCAGTCTTTCCTCCCATCCCGGTGACATCTTTGAGTTCGAAATTGTTGAGAAACCTAAAAATCAGTTGTGTACGGATAATTGTTTGGTTGTCGGGTTTTTTAAACCCAGCAGCAAGCTTTGCCAACAATTTGTTCCTTGCCAAACCACCAGAAGTTGTATAACCCAATTCTTCATAGAGCACCTGCCTGTAATGTAGCAAGATTTTTGACCCAATGAGCATGCAAATGTCGTCCCAGTCTCTAATTACAGGTGAGGAAGAATCAGATTGGTCCTTTTGTGGTTGAGGAAGCAATTTCTGATCTAGAGCGAGGCTCTCCTCGGTCTCTGATTTGTAAATCTCTCCGTGCCATTGTAGGCTTGAAGGTAACTGTGAAGGAATGGGAGGTAGTTGGTTCTTCTCGTGTATTAAGTTAGGAAACATCTCCACGAGCTTTTGGTGTACAGCACGTCCTAGATCCAAGTAACATTCATCCACACTGGCCTTCTCTACCAAGTCACAATTCTCCAGCAATATCTTGAAAATCTTTCTACTTTCTCGTCGATAAGGATCTAGCGATACTTTATGAATAGACTGGTTGGGGAGCCCTTCAACATACGCCCAGTGTGACTCTCCCTGCTTGAAAACTGCAGCATGGCCGATTTTAAGGTTGGGACACTTTGTTTTTGCTGATGCTATGGTATCCATACGACTAATCCCAAACTTTCTAGCAGCATACGATACTGCGATTAGAGATTGCCACTGGGCACACACCACAGGATCGTCACGCGTTAGTCCAAGTCTGATCTGTTCCACTTGTGCAAAGAACGCGTTCATATCGATAAGACCAATCACTGCAAGTGGCAGCGCGTAGGATCTTTGGACATTGTTCAAATCTAGAACATTCTGGATCGTGTAATTCGACACGTCTCGGGGTATTACTTTTATAGGAACCTGTGGTGGTATCCCAGGATCATCATTTGATACTGACATGAATTGATTTTGAGTTTCTTGAGATTCGGAGTTCGGAGTTCTAGTTCGTAGTTCGGAGTTCTGAATTGGAAAGTTGATTGGCCTGGTATGATATGGATCCAGGAGTATGATATGGATATGTTGGTACAATTAGAGAACCAGATTACTAATAGTAAACCAGTGCAATACCTGGCTAGTATGAAGAGTCGCGATTCGAACAATTTTAACTCTACACTTGGAGAAATAATATACTTGTATGGTTTGATAAGAAATTGAATTGAACAGTAGAATTCATTCTAGAATTATATTTGGTGACTTCGATTATTTAACTGAGTTCATAGATATCGTCCGAGTAATCAGTAGTTGATTTTTTCATACGTCGTCATTAGGTCTGTAACCTATTTTCTTCTTCCACAAATAAGCTTGTATGGCGCAGTGGTAGCGCAGCAGATTGCAAATCTGTTGGTCCTTAGTTCAATCCTGAGTGCAAGCTTATTTTTTTGAAAAAATCTATGAAATTAAAAGAGAAATGATATATATCAACAAGAGCTAGTGTGTTGTTAAATATCATCTCTGTACTCCATAAAATATCTGCTGAATTCCATAAAGTTTCCACCCTTCGTTATTTTTTGCATTTACTTTCAATATTTGTAAGTTTCAACATTTTGCACCCAAACGACAATAATTTTACCATAATTAAAAAACCATAGAAATTCAAAGATGTTTTATGGAGTCAATTCACCTTTCATCCACATCACAAGGTTTTTTTAGATATCTTTAGTAGACTTTGGTAATTCGATATCCTTCAGTGACATTATTTCACAGCCAATATATATTTTAATATATTTATATTAATTAAATACATATCTTGATTCTATATTTATTTTGTTTATCTTAAATCTATATTTGCTAAGCTTGTGGCCAATGAATTACAGCTTCTTATTCTGAAGTTGCAAAATGTATACTATTTGACTACATTTGGTAAACTTCCAGAAAGAAATGCCAGCCCTTATCTTTGCTGAGAGTTTTTGCATCGTTTACGAGAGAAACGGGTCCACAAGCAACGATCCACTTCTTATTTACAGAAACATCAGCATCGTCTATAAGAACCTTTGAGAAGTCAGGTCTGCCGTTTAAAATTCTTGGACTGGACTCCGATTTCGGTTCATTCAACGATGAAAGCTCGATATCTGTGGCAAGCAAGCCATCTGCTGCTTCATCGACGTCGGAAAGATCACCTGTAACATAAACATCTATTAGGGACATGAGCATGGTATCCAAATTCTTCAAAACATGAAGATCTTGTTTGTTTTGAATGCACCACACCAACCGAATCGGAATACTGGTGTTAAAGTGGGCGAGCAATGGGATACCAAAAGATATACCCGAGCCACCGCACAATATATTCAATTGATCGGTGGTATTGTAGAAGGACGCGGGTAAAGGCAGGAATGGTCCGGTGAGTGAATAGTCCATATTTGTTGATATTTCAAAGCAAGTCTTTTTGATAATTAGGTCCAAAGTGGACAGTTGATGCGAGGACACAATGGTAAATGGATGCGTCGGTAATAACCATGACTTATAGTTGGAAATCGGATATGTTAAACGAACATGAGAACCAGGTAAGTACACAGGAAACGTAGGAGGTTTTGAAATACTGATATACTGAAGTGACGATGGAGCAGTTGCAATTTGAGGAGTCACTGGGTATGCCATTAACCGTTGATAGATCTGAAGCGCAAGTATAGTGGCATTTATCACGCAGAAGAGGAGTACTCCTGGTCTAGCATGAATTGCAATCACAAGAACCAATAACCAAAGAGTTAGGTTATGAACAACGTAAAACGTCTTGTACCATCTCTTGCGACAAAATTTTATAGATATCACGACAAGTACGAGCGAGATTGTCCACACCACCACTCCCAAGAAATTGTACAACGTGAAGAGCTTTGATAATGTATTTCCGACCCACCATTTATAGATGAACCCAATCGAATGGATAGAGGCACAAAGAAGGATAAGACGCAGCACCCATTTGTGAAGAGGCAAATTTAACATATACAGCCACGTTGTTGCTGATATTCTGGAAGGACCGGCCAGGGGCCATCGTATGGCCAACGCGACACTAAACGGAATAAGGACATAGCCCATTCTACCAAATCGCTTCAAAACAACTGACGAATTCTCATTCAATTCTGGAACATTGAGTACAGAAACTCCTCCCAATATTATTGTCCATATAGTGACAATCAGCCATAGAGGAAGCTTCCTTTTCTTCCAAAAGATTCTCGACAAAATCGTAATTACAACATGGATGATTGACAATGCAAAGATTAAGTACCCATACTTGATATTTGCGGTGTGGAAGTGACCATGCCTAGGTACAATGTCCACTGAATGCATAGGTAAGTGAGAAGGGTATTTGTCTCAGCAATGAGTTTTAGAGAATAGAGATATGTAAACTGCAGGATAATAGGAAGTGAAAGAGTGCAGGTTAGGGAGGGTACCAGAGTGCAGGTTACAAAATACAATAGTACAGGTTAAGGAAAGAATAACGTGAGGTATGCAGTAGGGTGGGGAGTTAAGAAGTAGCGATGACGAGTACAGTATGCAGGAAATGAAAAATGTTGTACGTCCTAAAACTCTTCCAAGTTGTGTTCATACAATTGGCACAGTCACCCTTGAAATCTTGACTATCCCACAGTACAAAATTCAAAAAATTGGGCCAAGAAGTGAAATTGAAGAGAAAACACAGCCAAAGGTTTGGAGAATTGTCACAGTCAAATCTTAAACAAGGAAGTTGTAACCAGGAATTTTAGCTGATATATGTCTCAGAATACATCACACAAAATAAACCGGTGATGTATGACGCACTACATAACCCTTATCAACTTCTTCTTAGCAGGTGCTACAGGACGCTGAACTAGTGCCCCATGGAATTCCACATTATATATGCAGAACGATAAGTTTTTCGGGATACGTAATGGATAATGCAGGTGCCAGTGTATCGATCTTGAGACTAAGCTGTAAGGAGTTCCGTGGATATAGGAAGATGTCGGAAACTACATCAAACGGCAATTTAGAATATCACCAGTTTTTAACAGTAACCGAGGAACAAGAGTGGCCCTATACCCAGATGATGCGCTTCTGCAGATTCGAGCTTTACAGGTTACCTATGTCTTAGAAAAGCATACACAAAAATGCAACGGTGATATCACTAATGCGGAATAATTACAAGGTTACATGGGATGTGGTGCATGTGGTCATATCAAAAACGTACGATAGCATGCAACAGAAAAATGTCATAAAGTTGGGGGCTACGGAGTCTAGTTTTGAATAATATTTTTTTTCCATAATAAGCTTTTTGAACGCATTATTAACTTGGCCCTTCCAGCATCTCCGAAACCCACACGAACGTGCAGCTTTTTCATGTTACAACAGTTAAAGAACGAGGAGAAATATATTGCAAAGCGTAGCTGAAAGAATCCATCTTGTGTCTGGGAAAAATGAAAGAAGGTGGTGTCAAAAAATAGTTATTTATATCAAGGGGGTGGCAAAGTAAGAAAGTAAGGCTCAAAACAATGTCACATTACTAAAATTTTAATAAAAAAAGAACGAGGGTCAATTTGAGGAGATCTACCAATTTTTTACTCCTGTTTATATGAATTAATCATCACCAAGGGTTCGCTAATGCTACTGTATGTACAACTGGGTCTTTGAATTAATGTGGAACGTAAATGCATATGTACGCGATGTGACGTAAGTGCTCATACAGATCGTGGCAAATTATCTGCACACCCCTTAATAAACAACACAAAAAGTATCTCGGGTGAAACCCTTTTATTCTGTTATGGTTTCGAACTTGACTTTTAGAGTACTAATTTCATTTGAAAAGTAGACTCAGAAATAGATAGCGAATGGGTTGCCTGAGCCCATAGCGAGTATAGCACAGGAATCTGAAACATTCAATGTGATGGAAAAGGTAAGTTTCTCTTAAGTCCTCATCTAGAACATGGGTTGCGAGAGATAAAGACTTCATCAAACCGAAATAGTTCTTCAACGGTTTTTGAATCCATCGATTTCTATTTCGTATTTACTTAACAATTGAGTTAATGATTGGAAAGTGGCTATGTATGAAGTGTCAACCATCGCTCTGGAATGTAATTGCAACAATTGGGGGTTTCGGAAAAATATTTATTATTACAGAGATCAAAAATTTAGCTGAGAAATGAGCTAGTAAGGGAATGGCCAGGTCTTGAGTTAAATCCCAAGTCGATTGTGAGACAGCAAAAGCGGAGATATAAATTGAAATATTTTAGAAATAGACCACCTCACAATGCCTGTCTCAGGCACATTCTTTTCGGGATGGGGAGATTTCTTCCGACTACAGCCCTCAAAACAACGGAGTCCCATTCTTGCGTAAGCATACGGTTGTCTAGTTCGGAAGCCAAGTAATGGTTATGAACCCCATGCTAAGGGATAATGTACTTGTCGGAATTGTAAGGTGCACCCCAACAGCCACACCCCACGGTGACGATATATGGAATTGCGCTCTAACGCATTACGAATTAACCGTCATGGGAGCGTCAAGTAAACTCCCAGCGTCAACCTGCGTTGCAAAATATTTCGTAACTAATATCAAATTTAGTCTTACGTCTTCGCTCTTTAATTGTGGCGAGTGCATTCTATCAATTCGGAAGAATACCTCCAAGAGTAAGGTGGACAAAGTAGGGATTGATTAAAAACTATTCACATTGAGGTTGAGGAATGAAAATTCTCGATCTAGGCTATTACTAAGGTATCTATGGGTACATCGTACAAATCACAGTATCCACCTCCAAGCTTCGGAACCCCGATTCCTGTATAGTACAAGAAAATTCTGGAATTTTCTCCTGCAGATACACCAACTTTCAGTTTTCAAACCTTTCTTTTTTAAGAATATTTTTTAGGGCCACAAAATGTATGATGATTCAATTAAGACGCAAAATTTGGTTTATAAAGAAGTCAAATCCCCATCGACATCTGGATAACCTCAATTCACTTTAAAACTTCTTAACCAAAACAACTTAATAACGTGAAAAGATTAAATCGTTAACGCAAAGACCCTTCAGCTTGTATTATATTATATTGACACACGCTTAACTATATTGACGCACTTTGTTCAGTCACTTAACTGACCCGTTCTACACACCAGTGAATACTAGTTACACGATAGTAACACCAATTTACAATGGTCTATTCCTCAGAAAACTCTAAGTGGAAGGCTTATGAATTCTCAGATCCCTTTGCAGCTGGTTCATTCTATGTTTGCAATAAGGTTAACAAATTCTTTTGTCGTCCTGACTGTGACGCAAGGCCTATAACTAACTTGAAATCCGAAATAAAGTTTGTAACTAATGCCGGGGACGCAATTAGTTTAGGATACACTGCCTGTGAGGTATGTGATCCTACAAGCTTACCCTCAATTGATGTTGACTTGTTGATTCAAACTGTTGCCTCAATTAACGACCAAATTGGATTCTTACCGCCCTTGTTGGACGAGAATGAAGAAAGAAACAACCAAAAGATTAAAGCAAACATTATCGAGTCTAAGAGATCCAATGAGAAGCAGATTTTGAAGGTTATTAACAATTCTGGAATGAGAAGATCCCTGGTTCCAGTAATTAATTTCGATGGAAAGTTATCTAAGGATGCTGCATTATCTAAGAACGATTCTGATCACTATAGAATAGTCGATTTGGCTTGCAGACATTTAGCATTGGCTGCAGCTGTTTCTATTTATTCTCCAGTAGTACCTAGAAGTCCAGGCGACTCTCCAGGAGCTTCTGGCTCTGGAGGCAAGAAACGCAGACGTCGTGGAGGTGTACTAGGATTCAAGGAACTTGCTGCTAAATCCAAGCTTTCTGCATGGCATTTCCATAGAGTCTTCAAATCCGTAATTGGACTCACGCCAAAGACTTACGGTGACAAATGTTGGGAATACATAAAAAAGTATAAGGATTCTGGACGTACTTCAGCATTCGAGAACTTTAAATGTAATACCCCAACTCCAACTTCAATTAGTTCAAACAATCAATCATCAGTTCCAACTTCACCTGATATTGCTTCAGGGCCACCTTCAAAGAGGATAAAGAAGGATACTTCGAGTGTCTCTCCGTTTTCATCAAACTATCCTCAAATGGATTATGCTCAATTAAACCAGTCCGCTATAGACAATACCTTAACTCCACCAATTATGAACGATTCGAAAACTGTCAAGTACTCAGTACCACAACAAGCTACTTTTGATATAAATCAACCTTTACTCATTTCAAATTTTAATATGTTTGAATCTGATCAAATGCCGCAAATGCCTCCATTATCTCAGAGTCCACAATCTACTACACAAACCATGCCACAATTGCAATCCAACAATAGTTATTCTCGTGCTTTCCTGGCACCAGATTTAACCAAGTATGGATCTCGTCAAGCACCTGTAAGTTTATTCAGTCATTCTCAAAGGCTAGACGAAAGAAAATCACCTATTCAACAAGAAAATATCAAACAAGAGTACGACTCATCATTATTTTCGTCCATTTCTCCTACAGTGGACTTTGGAACTGCCATCGATGATGTTATCTTCCATGAACTCTCAGCGAACACTTCGCCTGTATTTTCTAATATGTTGGATGTCGACATCAATGCTGCTTCAGACGCAGCCATGTTGAACAATCAAATGAAGACCATTCCCACGAACGATGACTACAACAATTCTAACCAGAAATTGTCTGAATTCATTGGTGTTGTACCTCCTACTGGCTTCGAGTACAACGACTTAAACAAATCAGAACAATTATCCGCATGGACACCTGAATTTTTATCAGCTAACATTGGATTATAAATATAGAGACATGTTACGGTTTGTTTTTAAAGTTGGGATTCTTTGTTTATTCATTTCGTCAATTGTCGTACATTCATTATTGTATTTAATATTTAATTTCACATCGCTCTCAAATAAAAAATTAATCGTACAAAAAATATCGACTACTTCACCGAATTCCTTAAGCATGTACTTCCCACATTAAAAACGCACATCTTGAACATGCAATGTTTATGATTAACACAATCACTAAACCCACGTTACCATTTCAGGGTGTTTTCACATAATAAGCCCGACTTTCGTATTGAAGACGGGGCTGAACGGAGAACAATTTCAAATCGAGAAACACTTCTAAGCCTGCATACATGACACATATTTGGTGCATGATGATAACGCCTCTCATGCTACTTGTTTGAAAATATGGATGTGCTCGAAGTCTGCGTCATTTCGACATATTTCTTGTAATAAAAGACATCATGACTTGCATTTGTTGAAATAGACTTTGGATCAATGTGTAGAATAATATATCCCAATGAAAGCCAAGCCAGCCCGAGGGCTGACAAATCTATAACAAAAAATGTTGACTACGTACTTAGTATTGTCGTTTGCCCGACAATAACTCCGATGGGAGACATAAGATTTCAATGCAAGTAATACAAAAATGTCTGTTTCAACAAAAATATATCTGAATTGTAGCCAGGCTATCATCAAGAAAACATGTAATTGAGGGGTTCACTCGGTTTTTCCCGTATGAATTTCCGTATTGGATTATCTTCAAGGGTAGCTGCAGCGGGATTCCATTACGGAATCTCTCGGCCCGGCTTTATCAAGAATAATCAGAAGTGTTTTCGATTATTCCGAATATTGGAAATTACTGTGCGTTTCATATTATTTTTAAAACTTTCTCCTCTGTCTTCACCAATTCGGCATGCTATCTTATGAAACCTTCCATGAGGCGAATTATCTAGACCCCAAATAAACTTTGAGGCTGCTGAGTTCCGTAAACTCCCCTATATTTCATCGTAATCCCTTGTTCTAGACTAATTTAGGGGACTATTATTTTAGGAGACTTCTTTTGGAGGAGATTCTGTGTTGTGTCATTTTATCTCTATCTACTTCAATAAACTTAATACTAGACTAGAGAGTTGTTTCGAAAAGTTGGATGTATCAATCCTTGATTTTGAGTTGGAATTATACGGTTTACCTTCGATTTGTTGCTGAGAAATAACAATTTGATTAATTTCATCCAAGATCGTTTGTACCCTATGAATTGCCTCTAAATCTCCAGAATTCTTGAGGGGTGTATATACTTTTTTGATTCTTGTTTTGTAACGATTTTTCAGCTGAGTTCCAATTTCCTGATCGAAATACTCGCCATGCGTTGGGGAGAACGATGAAGCTGACATTGGCGAAATGGCTTGTGAATATCTGTCTTCTTCTCCCACCTGATTGTTGGTTGCCATCTCAATTACTTCGATCTCTCTTGCTTTCAAACTGATGAATACAGTTCGAGTAACTACCTTTTCGTATTGAGAGTTTGTCTGGTAGAATAACAAATCGTTCTTCATCGAATTCATAACTTGTGTTTCTAGTCTAGGATTTATAGGACAACTCTGGATATTGAACTCTGGACGGAACTCGTCACTAAACGCGACGTTGGGTTTTAAAGCCCGGTGCTTAAGTATTGTGTTTTTGCTGAATATTTGACGTTCGTCGTGCTTCGACGTTAGGGTCGCTTGGTCATTCACAAAGCTCTCAACATCATCTATATCTTCAAAATCGCCGTTCTCTGACGTAAACACTGTAGGAAAAACTATCAACGTGGTACCGCTACTAGTCGTCGGAGGGAACTTGACTTTCATTATTTCTCCACATTTTCTTTTGATTGCACTTCGATTATGTTCACGAACATTTTTAACTAAGTTATCATTGATCAATGGTTTGATGATCAGGGTCTTAGTTCGCTTGATTTGTATATTGTGATTTGGGTGGTTTTCGGTCTCACTGCCATTCCTTTCTTCGTCAACAATTCCGTGTTGCCCACCAGTTCCATTCATGTTGTATAAGTCAAACATAGACTGTGTTCTCGATAGTTTGTTTGGTGTCAGCAGCATCCCATTAATTGACCCGCTGCTATTGCTTGTTACAGGATTCTTGATATAAATCCCAGGAGAGGCTGAATGAATAGCAGGTGGAGGACACCACGCAAATTCGTCATTTTCATATGCTGGTGATGGACTTCTCAACGACTGAATGGAGTTTCTCTTTGTTAAACTGCCAAAAGTGGCTGGGGGCAAACCCACTGGAATATACTCGCTATTATCAAAATACGACCCTCCGTTCATTGAACTACCCATATTATTCATGGAGTTGAGATTGCTCAGATTGGATGAGTTGCTTGTATAACTGCCAAATGAAGTTTTCCATTTATCAATGAAACTTCCGCCCAATTTGGACAATGAATAATTCGAGGATACCGAAGAAGTTAGTGATGATGACAAGTACGTCATTGAAGCTGACTTTGACAATGACGAATTCGCCATTTCGCGATCTCTTGCCGAAGTACTGATTGTTGCTTTCGCAATTGGTATTCCCTTGGTGTTTGTTTCAATTCTAGACTTATCAGGAGTGCTTGTCGTTGTGCTAGCTGATTTGTATGGAATTTCCCATCCCTTGTTTGAAGGCGTCGAGCGAGACCATGAATTTTCTGAGAAACTCAGGGTGTCAGATATTTCATTATTCTTCCTTATTGGTATTGGGTTGGTATGTGGCAGTGTGGATATAGTTTGCATTGACATAGACTGCATTCTAGGCGAAGGGATGGACATTCCATGTAGAGGTTTGAGTTTGCTTTTTCCATGTAAATCATTGTAGCTGATGAATTTCGAAGAATCCTGTGAGACTACGTCATCTTCTTGTAATTCAACATCCTCTTCTATTTCTTCTGATTCATCTTCATTATCTCGTGAATCTCCTTCATTGGTGTCTTCTGACATTATTGGAGAGACCCCCCGACTTTCGTGACTATCAAACTCCGAAACGTTGGACGGAGATTCTATTGAAAACACGATATCGTCATCAGGAAGAATGGCATTGATAATAAAAATCAACTTTTTTGCCACCACTGGATTATAAGTCATAACCACAACTCTTGTAACTTCTCTGACTTTTGAATCAGTAACGTTTTGATAAGGTTTGATACATAACAGATCACGGAACAGTATTAACAAAGCCAACAAACTAGCCAAAAAACTATACTTGGTAGGTTGATTATTCAAAGAATGCACATCAGAACCCGTATGTGAATTTGGATAGGCTTGAGAGCTGCTAAAATAATTACTAGTTTCATAGTTATTATTTGAACTATGAAGCGAGTTCATGTTATTGAAAGGACTCTTCCCATCTTTGAATTCTAGCCAGTTGAGAACTTCCAATACCCACTTAACGAGAATTGAGTTGTATTTGTTTGCGTGGTTCAAAATGGAGCGTTTCATTAAGCTATTAGAATTGATGAGCTTTGGAATATTTGATGTATAATGCACGAGCCTTATTAATTTTAAAGTTTGACTCTGAATATCAACTTCATTTTGAAGAATGTAGGTTGGAAACTGAATTCTCTTATTAGTTATGAAAGGGGTTTGATTTTCTGAGTTAAGTGAATTGTTGAGTTGCAAAATGAGTTTCTTGATGGTGAATTTTTGTAGAAGTATTAGGTAATGACATATTTCGTCCCAATTATTACATACAACATCATTAATATCGTTCAAAGATTCTAATGGAATGATTAAGCCTATGGAGAATCTAGAATTGATATTGTTTGTTGATGCAGATGTAGGAGGATAGATCGGATGTGGAGAAGTTGAATGAGCTGGTGGATGTTGAGATAAAAATGACGGAATTGGTGTTGAAGTAGATGACGGATGAGTGGACATCGTTGAATGCAGGGAAATATTCTGGTTGACTTTTGATAAACCTTTTGCAAATGCATAGTTGTGAATTGAAATTTCTCTTATAGGTAATGTAGGTGTTGGATTCCATAATGTATCGCCATCCAGGGATGACGATTTGGATGCAATACATTTTTCATCACTTGTTTTCAAGTTATCTTGAACTTCACAAGGTCTTGAATTCTCTTGGATCTCGTCTGTTATCGAAAACAACCTTGTGATCAAAATCGATTGATAGGACCCGTAAATGGAATTATTTAGAGAGGGCAACACATGAATTTTTGTTACACTTTGAGTTTCATTGGTTGGTAATCCACATCCAAACATATAATCATTGAGTTCACTTGGATTGTGATGGATCTTGGACGAAATTATATGCTTGTTTTTCAACATTGGTTTTTGAGTTGAGCAAGCACCACTATTGTTTGGAGATATCGAAGTATCAAGACTAGAATCAAACAACACTTGTTTTGACCTCAAATTACCTCCATCCTGTGACACTATTATTCGAAAGTACTTATTATTGACTTGATGTGCTTTGAGTTGGTTGGAATTTTGCGTTCCATATAGGATCTCCCTTGTATATGAGTCTTCAAATAAGTTTGTATTGCTTACTTGTGTTGGTACATTTGATGACGATAAATTATTATGTGGTATCCCCGAATGTGAATGGGAACCGTTAGAAGGATTGTTTTGTTTAAATAACCTTCCCAACATATTGAAATTTGATATATGATGGCTATGATGATAGATACATTATCAGTATCTTAAGGTATTGTGATAAGATGAGATTTGGTCCTGCTGTTTAAGTAAACTATGGGTTAGACAAATACTTTGAATGTCGGTTTATGTATAAGTGGATTAGAAGTCGTGAAGATTTGATTCTTTAAGTTCCGAAGGTCTGAGTATACGTAATTCTATTAGTTAATCACAAGTAGTAGTGGGTTTCTATACGTATACCTATATTGATGAAACAGTGGTCGCGTGATGGGTGCTAGGAGCTATGATTTCAATATCCCTAATCAATATCTTGATGTGTGTAACACTGATTGCAATATTTAATGAATCTTTGTTCTCTTGGCTTGGTCTATTCTTCAGTTCGCTTCTGATTTCGCCCTCTTTAACCCCGGTTATGAACAGATGCACTTTTTCGATCGATGGTTTAGAACACTTTTTTGTGGCAACGGCGATTCGAAATTCTAGCCTAAGTCTGGGTTGAGTATCTGTATGAAGTACTAGGAGGAAGAACGATGGAATTCCTTCGCAAGTGTCCTCAGCGTCCTCTAGCTCTCGTTCCTGTGCGCTTATCCGAAAGGAGAAATAAGAATTTACACCTCTATTAGGAGATGTGGAGTTTACGGCCGTAATAGGGCGATAGAATGTTGTGTATATATCTTATTGGTGGGATATCAAAGGTGTGGAGAGGTACCTGAATGAGTGTGGAATTGTTTAGTATAAATAACGTTCCGAATTACAAGCGGCATTTAATTTTTACGACCGCCTTGTTGAGAAACCAATGACGATCAAGTAGAGAAATCAGTTCGTATAGTAAAAGGAGTTTGGGACGCAGTTTTAAGGTAGTTGTGGTGACTATAAATGTAAGTTATGAACTGTAGAATATTACAGCAATTATCATTGAAGGTATGAAGTTATCTGATCATGTGACAATTGAAGGATGTTGGTTGGACATTTAATAGTGATGTTAATAAATTAACTATAGAGTTTTCAGCTTCTAAGCAAATTATATGGCTTAGAGAATATGTAGAATATGTAGAATATATAGAATATGACGGCTAGAGTTACTCGTTTCGGAATACGTCTACGATTTCTTAGTTCATAGTGGTTGGGCTTATATGAATCACTCGTCCTATACACCTTTGAATGATGAATGGTATATATATTCTTTAACTTGAACATCTGTTTCTAGACTGTCATTTTTAGTATAATTATTACGATGTATGAACAAATATTTTACCGTCTTTCTATTCATTACGTCACGGAATTTTGTGTCAAGTATTATAAGAGCATAATCACGGAATTGAGTTAAATATTCTCCTAGTAGTATTATGAAGTGGGATCTGGTAAATTGCCGCAATTACTAGCTGATTTCTAATTAAATATACCACAACATACATTCGTGTAGATAATTACCAACGTATCGTCGAATGCGTGATAGATAACCAGAGAATCCAGCTTCAAATTGGTGTGTCGATTCCTACGCCAGATAGTGCGAATTCATACATCTTGTTTAGACCTACATCTATCAATACAGAGACTGAATTGTCGAAATTTACATCAATGAACTAATAGTTCTTCTTCCTGTTCCATTTTTATTTCTAAATAGCTATGGATCTGGCCATTGACTTATTTTACATTTTTAAACACATCTTCCAAAACTTGCAACAACACATCTGCATGGGATTTGTCGAAAGTTAAAGTTGGTCTCAATCTAATAGAATGGTCTCCACATCCTCCAATGTTAACACCCTTACTACGACAATCCATCAAAATGGCGTTTCTTAAATTGGCATCAGCACAGTCCCAAGCGATAAAGGTTCCAAAATTCTCTCCACGCAAGTTTTTCACTTTGTCTTCATGACGTGCAAGAAGACTTGCCAAACTTTTGTACAAATAATCACCGACTTGTGCGGTTTTCGCAACCAAATCATGTTTGGTTACTTCTTCGTAAATTGTTTTAGCAATGATGGCCTTGGATGGATCACCGCACCAAGTGTTGAATTGTCTGTATGGTTGGTTTGGTTGCAAATCTGGGTTGCTGAAGTAGAATCCGGCGGCTTGGAACTTCTTGGAGAAGGTAACCATGTCAGGAGGGGTCGACAAGTTCCAGTGTTCATGAGCCCAGAACTTACCACTTGCACCAACACCGGTTTGTACTTCATCAACAATCATCAAGATATCGTGCTTGGACGAGAGATCTCTCAAACCTTGGAAAAAGAAAGAAGTGGCATGGTTGTCACCTCCTTCTGCCTGTACAGGTTCAACGATCAAAGCGGCGATCTTGTGAGGTTCATATTGTTCGGTAATGATTTGTTCTAACGCATCCAAACATCTTTGTTCTTCAGCAAGATTTTCATGCTTGAATTCCTCCAATGGATATTTCAAAGCAGGGAATGGAGCTTTTGGCCACGGGAATGCAGGAATATCCAACTTGTGGATTGCCTTTGATCTGGTGGTCGACAAAGATCCAAATAATCTTCCATGGAAACCCTTGTCAAATGAAAGGATAACCATATCAGAAGAACCTGGCCCTTTATTTTGCATTACTGAGGATAATTCTTCATCGGAGAAGTCTTGGGCACCTCTCTTTTTAGCATGTTGATACATGAATGCTGCTTTATATGCTGTTTCGTTTGCACACGAACCACTCAATGCAGTCCAAACCTTATCAAACCCTGGTGGGGCACCAGCAAGAATACCATCAGCCAAGATGTCCTTGTAATCAGAAGATGGGAAGCAGGCCAAAGCAGGTCTATTGGCAAGAGAATTGGCCATAGCGTCAGATTTGGCTGTCTTGAGCAATTCTGGATTATTGTAACCAAGAGCTATGGATGAAATTTGTCCATAGACATCTAATAATTTATTGCCGTCCACATCAGCAAGATAGTTCCCAACGGAGTTATAGTAATCACACACGAAGTAAGTGGCACGATTGTCGAAAACTTCACCAAGTTCATCGTTAAAAGCCTGGGATTTTGGCCCCGGGATAGTGCTAGTCAACAATTGTGGAGATTTAGGTTCATTTGGGAAATAAAGATTAGCAACAGTCGATGCAGATCTGCGAAAAGATCTCGCGGTTATAGCACGTCTTGAAACTCTAAGCATTCTTAATACTTTACAACTTTATAACATATCTACGAAATCCCCAGTTATATAGGGAAATTTATGCAAAGAGAGATCTGTGGAAATGGGTTTCCGCTTAGCGCGCACTCTCGCAATTGATAGAGAAAATGGAGCTGGAAAACCGTCAAGCGCGGAATTGTCAAATCTCGATAAAGTACTATAGTAGAATGAATCATTTTCATATAGGCAATCGGAATATTCTTCTGTTAGTGGATGGGTTGATAATATGTAGAATATGATGGACGATCTAGAGTTTTGGTCTCTTTAGTCGTATCACCTGCTTCGCGTTGAATAGCCCGATTTGTTCACCTTGGCGGACCGACAAAAATCAGCGATGAATTAATGTCGTTCAAAATTGTGTCTTTATTCATATTTACTACGACATTATTCATGTTACCAAGATGGTGGAGTCAAGAAGCAGGTTTCACATTCATATGATTTCTAGAATTAGGACATATCTGGCCTAATCAAAGTGCTTATGTGGAACCTGTCCGCTTCTTTTGAATAGTAAAGAATTGGTTTTTGGAGGTCGGTTATTTATATATATCGTTTCCTCCACATTTCATTTCACCAGACCACATTTTCAATATCTTAGTATACCCCAGATTAATTGTATTATGTTATAACTGGTATCCTAAAGCTGGTTGATCTGAAAGAAAGCGTAAGAATCTATAATATACTCTCATCCAAGTCACCTTTTTGCACCCGACTATTGGAGATTTCAGGATCCATGGGCGAATATGTTCATTTTTGCATCCCAAGCAACCGAGGTTACTGTGGTCGATGAATATTAGATCCTGCTCTCTAGCTGTAGCTTAGCAAGAACATAGGGAAGTACTGGTTATTATGATATTAGTATCAATATGAATATAGTATTTATTTATACAGATTATAATCTCCTAGATATAGCCTGTCACGTGACGTTGTGGGTCAAATAATTCGAGATCTCGCTATGGAATAATTCCATTTTTTGCATCCAGTAATTCCTCCTCTTTCATAGCTGGAGATTAGAAAAAACTCTCCTGCAAATTAATGGTCATAAGCTACAGATTAAACATTATATTTCATTATCTTTCCCTCTTTAATCTGAAATATGATACTACTAGACTTGAACCAATAGCTGATTCAGATCCTGCTAGTGTTACATTCAATAATGCATATATTGTAAATTATACACCATCACAAATACCTCCAATATATTAATTTATAAGTTTATTATATAAATTGTTAATATGTCTTGAGTCTATATAATAATTTTTTGTCGTTTTAATTATGGTTTATTACTACATTCATATATAATGAAAAATATATATAATCCGTTAATCAATTCACATAATTTTCAAGATTAAGATTTTTTAAATTAAGTGATTGAAGTTTATTGTCTGCGACTAGTGTCTAGTAACTAGATGTTGGAAAACGCTAAACTTCCGCTTGATTTCAATCCAACTGTGCAGATTCCTCGTGGCCACCATTATGAGTTGAGAATAAATCAGTAGATGGGAAATAACTTTAATTACTTCTATTTTAATATTAATATTAAAAGAACCTTCACCATCTAATCATTCTTAAAAGTTCAATTACTTCCTAATGTTGATCTTAGGCCTAAGAACCATTTTCAACCTGTGGCCATTGGCAACAGGGTAGTTGAAAAAGATACTGTTTCAAGACATACGTCACCGAATAAAGTTTCTCACGCATTTTCAGATTGGTCTATGTAATCAATTCATCAGAAACCAATATCAGTATCTAGCATAAATACAACTGGTTACTTGTTTACCGGCAACTCATAAAGACCGAAACTCAAGATCAATATTTGATTTCGAATATTGATTAAGAATTCGTTTCAGATATAGAAGTCCGATATAGTGTAATGGCTATCACCCGACACTCTCCATGTTGTGATCCGGGTTCGATTCCCGGTGTCGGAGCTTTCTTTTTTTCCTATTTCGAGTAGATATTAACAGTACGTTTCTATCTCGTCTCTTCATTCAATATGAATATGAATGTACATTTGGCTCATCTACCTAGTGATTGTTCTTGGAAACCTCTTCGAACTTTCCTAATGAAATTTATTGAGGATTCGTCTACGAACTATATTACGATTCTTGTCCTAAAACGTTCACTATATAATCCATTGAATATTCTATTAACTATAATCCAGTATTCTCTCAACTATATTATGATTCTTGTTTTAACTCCATATTATACTCAGCAATTTTATCTACCGATTCGTCAATATCGTTTTCATTAATAAAATTGTTGTAATCTTCATTTGAAGAAGGACCTTGACTTTTATAGTCTTTTCCATATTCAGCACAGAATTTTGTTGAACTTTCCAATGCACACACAATATTATCATTATTATAACCAATCAATTCTTCAGTGTACTTCTTTTTAGGATCTTGAAATACAGCCATTTCAGGAATCCCCATATCTTTCATTCTAGCTTTCTCAGTGGCCTCATCAATTGTGGAGTTTTCGTCTGGAGATAAGAATAATGAAGGCTTATCTAATTTCAACAATAAACTCAAAAAGCCCTTGATATTCATTCTGTGCACAGTGAAATCACTCAAAGCAAACATCAATGTCATGTAATCTTCCGAGTGCCATTCATTTGAATCTGATTTCTTTTCAATTGATTTTATGTTCCATGACGAAATCCCGTTTGGAAGCAAGATATTCATCCCAGTACAAACTTCAGTCGGCTTCGCTAAATCCCATCCAATGATTGGAACATCAAACGTTATAAAGGAACTAACATGAGTTGTTTTATAAATATTCTTGACTACTTCCTTTCCATCCTCAGTCATAGTTATAGAGTCTCTAACCATGACTACTAAGTTTGGTCGATACATTCTGTCACCACAACCACAATCAGCTAAATGAGCTCTCGGGAACCCCAACCAAATCTCACGATTTGCAGGAATTAACTTTTCTAAGTTGAACTTTGGATGTTGTGTCGCAATAATTTCATTAACATTGACCATTTGAGTTCCACCCCGAAGCGGTCCGACTGAAGCACCCGGATCTATTTCTGGGTCCAATCTGTAATCGAAAACACATTGGCCCGAATTCAGAGAAATATCACATTTCAAGATTTCAAAGTTTGCCCATCTGTAAGTAAAGTATAAATTCTTATCGTATCCGTCGTTAACTCTGTCAGAGTGACTTATGAGAGGGACCCAATTTTTTTGCTTCTGTTGACGCTTGTTGTTTTTGATTTGAAGCTCCATGACTCTGGTATAGATCTTTTTATCGTATTCCTTATTACCTTTTCCATCAACGTTTTCCTTTCCAACTTGAAATTGCCAGGGCCAGCATACAAACATCGAGCGATAGTTGTATCCTTCTACTCTGCCTTTACCGTCTTTGTCATCATCTTTTGAGCTAGGAGAGTATTTCCGATGCACGGAATTATATACAATCAACGGTTCTTCATATCCGTTTTTATTCTTGACAAGAGAAACATGAGAATCCTCAGGACCCAAGTATTTTGCTTTTGAATTAGCATCTTGATAGAACGGGATTGGAATGATGTGAGGATATGCCAACACCTTATAAGACCTTCTGGGATCGTGGTTTAAAGGGTCACTTTCATTTGCATAGTCATTTGATGGTACAATCAAACTTGTGTTCATCATTTCCTTCCAACTATGATCAAACAATTGAGCATAAGAGATTGAGAAAATTGGTTGGTTTCTCACTGCACGGTCAGAGTACACAATTCTAGATACCAAAAGATGAACGCCATATTGTTCTAACCAAACTGATGAGCCTGAAAGTCTATACCAAAATTTATTAACAACATCATGTTTGAGTTGTTGTTTCAATTCCTTTATGAAATAAGGAGCAATGGCGTTTAAGTAATGGTTTGAGCCTTCGTCTATCTCTCCGGCGACTCTCGTCAATATGTTTTTTAATGAAGTTTTCATATTGACAGGGTCATCGATTTGAACTATTTTGTTCGATTTTAAGACTTCACACTTGTTAAGGTCAAGATCGATGTTCTGTTTAGAATCAAAGATTGTAAATTCATGATCTTTATAGCTTGACTTAACTTGTGACGATGTTTGATCTTTGTATTTTGATCGTATGAGTTTTGGTGTCTTCGATCCCTGATGCGATGAGGAATCTATGTCGAATATATGAAGATTCTCAGCAACAAACCTTTTAATATCAACATCCTTAAAGTCTCGTGGGAACAATAATTGATCTGCGTTGTCCAGTTTACTGCTTTGTCTCAATGACTCTGCTCCCTGATTATACGCTGTTCGGAAATTATCCACAAGTTGTACATGATTGTACCTTATTAAGTTATATGAAATGAAAATGAAAATCAAGAAAAACAAGATCACTTTTGTCCACGCCCGGTACGACCGTTTTAAAAGCATTTGAAGGCCTTTTGTTCCGTTCCTTAAAACGGCTTGAGGGTGAGTTGGAAGCTAAATATTGAAATTAGCTAGTCCCGTTGAAATTATGGACTGCATACAAAAAAGCATCGCTTTAGATTGTTCCATAAGATCTGATTGAGTAGATATACACAAAGATCGAAGGCTGAGCTTGCAAATATGTCGCAATATACACCTGGATAGCCGTAGGTATTATTCGTTCCCTCACATTTGCTGGACGTGTTAATTGTTCTAGCCTGTGCGATTCTAGTCCAACCACAAGATTCTTATCTTTTTTGCACTCCGAAATCCCTCAATTATCGGAGTCCATGAACGGAGTGAGTTAACCCGTGACAAATTCTCGAGCTCAGTCAGTAGAAATGTAGTAGGACAGTAGCTGTCGGACTCGCAATCAGACTCATTCACACTCACACATCCCTTTGAGATTTGCTACGCGTCACAATGGATTTGATGCCTGTTGAGCATAATTTCCGGCGTTTCAAGTGATTATTTTACGTTCGGAAATCGTTCCTGAAAACAACTACATGAGCTATTTTTGAAGAGGATTTGACAGAGTCAGAATACTGAAATACACGACTTAGACAAGCAAGAAACTGGGCGAAGCGAAGTTGCTAGTGCGGGTTATCGACCTTCTGAGTGATTACTCTCGGAGTGATCACCCTCTGAGGGATCATCTCGAGGTGACCTTTTACTATTGTAATACAACATGTTTGAGAATAGACTAGAGCTGCTAGAGCTGTAGGACTTCATCACGTCCCGGGAATCATACCGTAACTTCACCCTTCTATATTTACGAATCTAGCTAAAGAAGCAGCAACCCCTGAGATTTCTTTAGAACGCGTTTTCTTCGAAATGCCTGGATTCTCTGGATTTCGCAGTCAAAAATATTTTCTACAGTGAGGCCGTTATCAAATTTGCGTTCTGTTATATTAGCTGTATATCTAGAAATACATATACGTGATTGTAGGTCTAGTGAGTGTCTATGATGTCGGACGACTCGGTTTATGACTGTAGTCGACAATTTCTGGTGTTCACTCTGAATAAAGTATACAGATTCAAACTCTTTAATTTAAGTGATGCGACTTCCCGTAGGCTTCACAATACTTAATTGAAGAACGAAGTGCACAGTCAACGTTCTCATCGTTGTAGCCCACGTCAGTCGAGTTGCCCTGGAATATTTTGAATTCATGAGACTCCTTATCGTAGTCTGAAGTTACCAATGAATTGATCAATCCACGAATATGGAGAAGTTCAATAGTAACATCACTGATAGAATACGTCAAGGCCAACTGATCTTGAATCACAGGTCTCCCTTCCGAGTCAGTAGCAGTAGAAAGTGACCACGCAGACACACCATTAGGAATCATGACGTTGTTTTCGCCAGGATAGCATAATTCATCATTCCGAGAAAGTTCCCAACTTGGCACAGGAACTCCGAAAGCAACAAAAGATGAGATCAAAGTAATCTTATATCCGAGATCTTTATCACGGGTCATCACCACAACGTTCGGACGGTAAAAGTGCCCGGCACATCCACAACCTACCATATGAGCTCTTGCGAATCCAATCCATGTCTCACGATCCACCGGTAACTTATCAATAATCGGCTGCAATTGAGGATATTTGTATTTGTAATCATCAAGCATTTCATTGATACTTGTCATATGAGTACCACCACGTAAAACTCCCACAGCAGATTCAGGAGGAGTGCTCTTATCTAATTGGTAAATAAACTCACAATTAGAAGTAAGGCCACTATTGTCAGCTAAAGTACATCTAAGAATCTCTAATTTACTCCAACGGTAAACAATGTAGAGATACTTATCATACTGTAATTCCTGACGATCTTGGTACAGCACAAATGGTGTCCAATTCTTTTGAGTTTCCAAACGAGGAACATTGGTTCTACGAAGTTCAAGAGCACGATGATAAATGTTATCACTGTGACTTGATTTAAGATCATCTGTGTTTAACTTACCTCTCTGGAATTGCCATGGCCAACACATAAAGATAGATCTATAGTACTTAAACTTAACATTCGTATCATGTTGTCCATGATATTCTTCAGATTCAACTTTACGATGGTAAGCATTGAAAACAATTAAAGGTTCTTGGTGACCCCTTGGGTTTGTAACAAGTAGAATTCTAGGATCCTCGGGACCATAGTAGCCTTTTGGATTGAGGTTGTAGTTATGATAAAATGGAATCTTCAAAAAGTCAGGGAATCTAGCGACTCTAAATTGTTCATCTTGTTGGGAGTATACACCAAGATCAGCATTATTCGTTGGTAAGATAAGTTCGATATCTTCTATTTCATTCCAATTCTCATCGTAGATTTGAGCATATGTCAACGAAATAGATGGATAGTTCCGCTTCTTTACAGGGGAGTAAACAACTCTGGAAATCAAGTAATGGACTCCGTATTGCTCCAAATAAACTGAAGAGCCAGCCAAACGAAACCAATATTCGTCAACTGTTCCCTCTTTCAATTGTTTTTCGATTGGATTTGGTTTGAAAATGTCTTCTAACTCAAGATAATATGGCGATTGCTCCTTATAGAACTTTTCGACAACTTTCGTCATATTTGCTCCCAACATAGTACCAGATGAAACGTCAACCTTTATATCCTGGGCGAGCTTATCACATTGTTCAAAATCTCCCTTGATGGTTCTCTGAGAGTGAAAGGTCTCAAATATTTGAGACTTGTACTCTAATCCTTTAATGTAACTGGTCAAGGGTTCGGATTTGTGATAGACAGTGCTTTTTGGTTTTGAATCTTCTTTCTTCACAACTTCCTTTCTATCTCCTGAATCTACTGGAGTATCAACAAATTTGTATTGATATTTGACAATATCATACGCATCGGGAAATTTTTCTCCTAAGATGTCAGTGTAGTACTTTTCAAGATCAGATTTATCTGACAATGGAAATGTTCTTGGAAATAACACTAAAGTATTGTTAGATCTAACCTTTGATACTTGGACCAGATACTCGTCATTTGACGAAAGAGCGGGAGTCACGGGCACAAAGCTCGAAAATGCCTTATCTTCAGACCCCTTTGCTTTCCAATTTATTCCTTCATCAACTTCTCTTAAATACCACCCTCTTTCGTAGATTACTAAACTACCTAGTATCACAAAAACTGCTACGAAGCAAGCCAAACTTAATCGTTTGATATTTGATCTAATCATTCGTGAGAAGAAGAGTGTTATTGTTGCTACAGAATCTCTCAACTATTTTTATTCCAATTAATATCAACGCCGCACTTCAGATCTTGAGACTTTTCGAGATGTTCTTTCACGTAAATGCGGCCATATTTGAAGACTTTTCTTTTCTTTCAGTAAATGAATTTCTTGAATCTCGGTGTCTTCTCTTATCATCCAATGTGATGTTACATCTAATCTTAATGCGCAGGTAAGCAGGAACTCGCCTTGGATAGTTAGATTCTGTATAACGTGTTAATATGTAAAGGTCGTGTCATATCTACAAAAAGTCCGCAGAATAACGAAAACCATGCGATACAAGCATGCGCTCCTAACGTATTTATGTTTAGAAGAACCAACATGTAGTAGTGTAAAAATCATCCAAATGTGGAATAAATATACCATTTTCCACCCAGACTGTGTAGCTAATGGAATTCATAACAATCTTTATAATTATATGCTAATAGTAATACAAAAAAACTAGACACAATCCAGAATTTGTTTAGCTGCGTATTAGATGTTTATTCTATATACAATGTTCAGAATGATAGCTTAAGGTCACAGCCCAACTAATTAGAAGTGAAATATTGAATTTTGGCATAAACTTTGTTCTTTATGTCCTTCGATGAATGAGTGTAGTCATGGAATCAGTGTACCTTTGACCAGCCAATCGGCTACCATTCTTTAAGCAAGTAATTATATGCTTGGATTTGGTAGTGATATGGGAAGCTGACAAAAGACTAAAAATAGTTTCCATGCAATGTTTTTGATCAAACGACGTTGTTTCAATCTGTCAAACTCGAATTCTCTAGCTCCTCTCAAATTCTCTAGTCTTTATTTATATCATGATTAGGTAATAGTCTTTATGTTTGTAAGTTCTCCTCTAATTTGTGCATTTCTCCATATGCCTTGCAATATTTTTCTGACTTGTCCATAGCACAGTCAACATTATCATCATTGAATCCAACTTCAAACGCAGAAGTCGGTCCAAAAAGTCTGTGTCTTTTAGTCTCAGGATCGAAATCATTCGCCAACAATTGAAGAAGTAGTCCTCGTATATGGATTAATTCCACTGTAGCATCACTTATCGAATAAGAAAGCGTAAGAACGTCTTGAAACTCTGAATTAAGCGTCCATTTTGAGATCCCATTAGGAATCATTGCATTAGGATTATCTGGGAAACATACTTCATTGACTGAAGACATATCCCATCCTTGAACACGAACTCCTAGAGACATGAACAGCGATATGTGACTTACTTTATACTTTCGTCCGAGATCTCGAGTGACCACTACCAAGTTGGGTCTATAGAAATGTTTACCACATCCACATTCCTTGAAATGTGCTCTAGCAAATCCAAACCAGATTTCTCGTCCGGGGGGAATTCCACTAGTCACTTTCACAACATCTGGGACGTTTTTATATTGGTCAAGGAACTGATTGACATTGACAAGCTCAGTTCCACCACGAAGGGGTCCCACATTGTTCAGACCGGGCAATCTATACTCCATTGTACAGAAAATAACCGAGTCCACATTATCCACGAGCGGACATTTCATGATCTCCAAATTCTTCCACTGATAAACTAAATAGAGGAACTTGTCATATCCATTATGTTCACGTTCGTGGAAACTAGTAAGTGGAGTCCAGTTCTTTTGTTGGCTTCTAGGCGAATTGTACTTTCTTATTTCCGTTATACGAGAGTACAATTTGTCGTCATTTGGAGAGCGCAGGTCATCGACATTGTATTTACCTCGTTGGGTCTGCCATGGCCAGCACATGAACATCGAGCGGAATAAATGATAGTTGACTTTGGTTTCTTGGTCCAGGTCCAGCACCTGTTCTTTCACTTTACGATGCATTGCGTTGAACATGATAAGAGGCTCTTCGTATCCACGGGGATTCTTGACAAGTATAATACGGGGATCCTCTGGTCCATTGTAACCCTCTTTCTGGAATCTAGTGTTGTGATAGAAGGGAATAGGCACAATGGATGGAAATTGTTGGGTCATGAAAAGATCTTCTGGGTGGATATTTGAGGTTACCCCCATGTCCGGGTTGTTGGTGGGAAATATAAGTTCGACATTTTTGAGTTCTTCCCAGTTTTCGTCAAAGATTTGCGCATATGTAAGCGACAAGTTTGGCTTATCACGACGATTCCAGGGTGAGAATACAATACGAGAAATCATATAATGAACTCGGTATTGTTCTAGCCACACCAGTGAGCCTGCGAGTCTATAGCAGAAAGTTTCAAGGGTTTTTTCTTCAAACATCTTTTCCAAAGGATAGTCATCGAAGAAAGGCTTGATATCCTGATAGTAGCCCGAGTTTTCTTTCCGGAAAGTGTCCACAATTTCGTACAAATCGGCATCTATGAATTGAGAAGGCGACACCTCTACCGTTATATCCTGAGCCAACTTCGGACATTGTTTGTCTTTCCCTAAATCAGTTTGCGTGTGAAATACCAGAAAGGTATCTTTACTATACCGATATTGAGAAAAGAAGTAGCCCATGGCTCCTGAGTATCCCTTTACAATAGCGGCGTGATCCTGCGGATGGACTCCAAATAAATGTTTGTAGTATGGTTCTAATTTGGATTCTTGCATGGGAATGTTTGCAGGGAATATAATGATTTTGTCACTGGGCTTGGCCGTGCCAAATGTGTGTTCTGTGAGCGACAGTATCGCCAGTTTGACTTGTGAATTGTAAGCTTCATGATAAAACACTAGCATCAATACCACAACATTAGCAAACAAGACTCCGACCGTTAATCGGACACCAAATGGGCTCATTCGAAACATGAGATCGTCGTGGTGTTCACGTTCAAGTCCAACTGTTTTTTTTAGCAAAATATCTACAGGGAGAATCTCAACATGCAGGAAATATGTGGGAGCCACAAGTTATTAATATCAGTCCTTTTCAGTATATACACGTCGCTGCAAGTAAAACTCGCTCCATTGTGCTGATCAAAAAGGAATAATTTTTTAAGGCAAATATACGAACATTAATTGTAAAAGTTGAAACAAAATTCATATGGAAAATTTTATATGGATAATTCTATATTGTAAGATTTTGTATGGGAACCACGTTTTCACCATTATCTATGCATAATAAGGCTACAAAGCACAGTTAAAAAAATCTCTAGACCGTTATCTTGAATCTTGATTTTTAGAATCTACCTAAATTTATCTAGATCTACCTAAATCGACCTAAATCTACCTAAATCGACCTAAATCTACCTAAATCGACCTAAATCTATCATATATCATGCTATTTGACCCATCAATAAATAAATCAAAAAAACTCACTCCTGCCTCTATGAATTTTATTTATCCACTTGGAGCTTTGCAAATTCAGAAGCAGTAATAACTTCTGGTTTAAAATCAGTTTTAGGATTTTGTGTAATATAATTACGATCTGTTCCTTCGAATTGAGTTTCATTGTTAGAAGGTTTATTCTCATAACTTTCCTCGATGTCGTTGTCGATTCCATCCTCATCAAACTCTTCTTCGTAGTCATCTTCGTCTTCATCGTCTTCATCGTCTTCATCGTCGTCCTCGTCATCGTCGTCCTCATCTTCATCGTAATCATCTTCATAATCTTCATCCTCTACATCATCGTCTTCTTCTTCAGTATAGTCGCTATCATTGGTGAGAATACTGTCGTCTGGGTTACTCCAAGGTTTGGCTCGCTCTCCTGCATAGTCATCTTCATATTCATCGTCGTCATTGTTACGATTACCAAACATCATGAAGTTCTTCAAAGGTGAGGTGAATGATGACATTGATGTTGGACGCTCTTGGGTGGCCCTTGACGTAGATCGGGTTCTTCTGCCCCTTCCGTCTTCGTCGTCGCTTTTGTTTTCTTCAGGTGAAGGCGTTTCCTCATCATCCAAATCACTAAGATCACTCAAATTAAGAGGTTCACGCCAATAGTTTACATCATTGTACCTTTCATCTGTCTTGTAACTTCCAAACACATCTTCTTGTAAACTTCGTGGCGATCCAGGAGACCGTGGAGAACCCGGCGATCCTGGCGATCCGGGAGTTTCTTCCTCCTCGTTTGGATGGCTCTCTTTATAACTGATATACTCATTGAATTGATTATTATTCCAATACAGATTCAATGTCGATACCTCCTTAATTGGTGGGAAAAAATGGTCAACCAATTCTCCAATGTGCAAGTACAGTGATTTATACCCTGCAAGCTCTAAAAGTTCCATATGTACTTCACCATTGGGGTTGATTGTGAAAATCCGATGGCTAGGGATTTTTACGGACCTATAACTGATTGCATCAGTTATTCTGTTCCCAAACCCAGCATAAAACGGCGTCCTATCATCTTCATCATCTTCTTCGATCTCGTCCTCCTTGCTTAAGTATAAACTCTTGATATCATTCAAACATGCCATTTTGAACACCTCGGGTTTCTTCAAAATAACCTCTCTTTTCAAGGCTGCCATGGTTCTGTCTGGACTCAATATCACGGGCCCCTTGGGAAGTTTAATACCACCATCTTGACTGATTCCCTTCAAGTATTGCCTTGTGGTCTCTGCTTGACCTACAGACCGTGCTGTTAAGTAGATAATATTGTAACCATTCAACTTGATATCTTGAAATAAGGTAGCCACGCCTGGATGTGTCCAGTCTTTACCGAACAAATTGAGAACATGACCTAAGGCATCGGATTTCGTGATTGTTCCGTCAATATCCGAAATGACAATAGGAGTGTGAGACTTCCACAAGTAAAGATTGGAGATGATTTGCGAGTTACCTTCACTGAGTTTGAATCGTAATTGATTTTCTCCATAGTGAAGATTCATACTCTGAAGTTGTTCGGAAGTCAATCGCAATGTCTTGAAATATGCCGTTTTGTTGGCGTTGAGTGTATCTGAAGCCGTAGAAATTGTAGCGTCATCGTCACTTGTCACACCCAACCCATCAGTGGTTAACAAGTCGTCCTCTACAAGTAATTCTCCACTGTTGTCGTTATCTGCGGGACTGGTATTTAAAATCCTGATATTTCCATTTTCATCGCGACTGATAATCTGGTCCCAAAGATTGATCTCGTCTGTATGCTCGTCACCAGGTGTAACCTGAGGATGACCTTGTTGGTTTAATGCATTGACTTCCTTGTAGAAAATCTTCTTAAAGAACTCATCAGAATTATCAATATTCTTCTGGGAGTTAGGCTTATACCCATCCATATCAAGAACCATATCACCGTTGATATCGATCTTGGACGGGATATTGAGCTTCTGCGTAATTTTACGAGCCTTCTCAAATGCTATCTTCAGCGATTGCAGTGGTGTAGGAGTTGAACTCTTAGATACATTGGGAGGACTTTCGCTGAGCTTGATTTTATTCTCCAAGTCATCATTCAAGTCAAAGAGCTCGGGTTCCTTATTATTCAAGTCGAAAGCGGATTCATTCGGAGATTGCATGGGCGAACCTCCCGGGGAGGCCCCAGGAGAGCTAATAGGCGAAATTACTGGGGATGTGAGAACAGATTGGGAGAGTAGGTCGCTATTGCCACTGGTTTCAAATACAAAACAAGCTTCTCCACCATCTCCCAATTTCATTGGCAAATCTGTCTTGATATCATTCACGTATAGATCAATCTTCTTTTGGGACGGTTTGATGATTTGGAATTTACCAAACCTAACATGCCATGGCGAACAATGGAGCGATCCGTCAGGATGTTCCACAACTATAATGTCAATTGCTCCAGAGAGCGTCGCTGGATTCAAAGAATTCCATTGGTTGTATACGTAGCCGCCTACTTTTCCAACGTATTGCATCTCTTAGTGGTGTGTATTGTTCCTTGTAGTATAGAATGTTACACCGATTTTGTTTGCGAATCCCAATAAATTCGCACGTGAAATTATCTTTGCTACCATACACATGCAGCACCACCTATAGATAGGCAATTTAACACTTTCAAGAGTACTTATGGTAATCTTCAGACGTATAATGAGATGAGTAGGCTAAATTTGACTAAACAATCCAGGAGTTAATCAATTGGAATTGTTTGAGTAATAACTTGAGTTAGTTCCCCTAGTTGCAGTATCTTTACATGTGGTAGATCTGTTGGCTCTTCCAACAAATCTCCTGGATCTCTTCTTATCGGAGATTAATTTTCACTAACACGAGCTATTATTGTGTGATATTATTAGCCACCTAGTAGCGAAACGGAAATAGCAACAGAAATACTTACTGAGAATAGTATCAGTTAGTGAAATATCAAGTGAGATAGGATATTGAGATAATTGCTTGTCATATTCAAATTAAACTATATACTAAATTAAAGAACGGTTTTTGGATCAGCACCACTAGCTATGTTACATTGATGCATTAATCTTCTTTCATCCTCTCCGTCAGACTTCACCCCCTTGAATTCTCCAGTCACTGAATGCCATACACCTCTGTTGAAAAAGATAACCAAATCACCTTGTTTCCAACTATGAGCTAAGACTTGGGATGGGGCAATAGAAGGACGCATAAGGGCATGAGCCTTTTTACGAGCATCTTCTAAGTCTAAAATGGCAACAGATCCGTCATCAAGTTTGGTGTGTAGCTTGTACAAACAACAACCGTGGACTTGTAAATGGTGTTCTTTGGTTGTTGGGTTGGTCCAAACCATTGGTAAATGTTTTACCTTGCTGGCTTCCCACTCTGGAAGTTTGTCGAAAGCAAACTCCTTGTTTTCTGAAACCATGGTTAAACCGTCAGATGTGGCACCAGCTGGTGAAATGAAAATATATGGATGTGGAGCATACTCAACAGTAGTATTGAGAGCAAATTTCTTATCTTCTTCAGATAAGTTCTTAAATGCTTGAGCACCACTTACAAAACAAGTAGCCCCTTGAGTCAATTCTAGTTCATCCCCAGTGTCGTCGTCATATTTGATGGTTTGAGTTTGTGTGGCAGGAGGAACCTTGATTCCCAATAACGTAGTAACCAAAGGAGGTGACAAATCGTAAAGAGCACTGTCGATGTGCCATCTATAAAAACGGGTTTGATGTTTATTCTTGATTTGGTCTTCAGTCAATGGGGTGTGGTGGAAAGTAGTATGGGAAGGATGGGTCAATTTGATGGTTTCGCCATTTTCGTTACCGTGTTCGGTGGCTTCAAAAGTACCTTGACCTAAGATTTGAACTTGTGGCTGTCCCTTGACAGTGGTACCATCTTTTCTAAGGACAGATTGTTCGTGTCTGAATTCTTTACCGTGACCGTATCCTGAACCAGTGTCACTTTTAGGAGTTGGGATGGAAGGATCAAATCTTTGAGTAACTTCGTATTGAGATTTAGGAGACAATTCTTCTTGATCTGGAATCACTACTACTAAGTGGGTTTGTACCGCTTCCAATAACTTTTGGAAATCTTGGTTGTTCAAGTTGGCTGGGTCATTATCGGCATACTTTGGAAGTCCAATGGAGCAACCGAATGGTTTATCTGCTAAGGGTGTGACAATTAATGTTTCGGAGACGGGCATTGTGTTCGTTGAGATAATTTTCTGAACAATTCCTTGAGAGATATGCGATTTATTATATATGACTTGCCCTGAGAAGCTGTCATAGAGCAACAATCTCTCCCGCGGAACCCCGCGGTTTATTTGATAAGACTTTCCTGTGCGTAGTACGAAGATCATTCACTCCTGTATCTAGAATTGGTTGGATAGAGTCAGGTGATATAATTCATGTGATATGTCTTGTATACAAAAGGAGATTTAGTGATTCCGACGGAACTGTTCCAGATGGTCGTGATTTGTTCCGCGGGAGACTTCAAATTATCAGTAAAATGAACGGAGTTTTCCATGTCGAGATAAAACAGGCCACTTAATGAGTCGATTGTCACCTATTAAGAACACATCTTCATGTAAGCCTGGCCTGTTCCTTTACTTGAAAAGATGATTTGTCCGTAACTATATTTATCTTCGGAACATCTGAACAAAGTCTTTAACGTTCCGTCGCAAAATCCGTTTTTGCAACTATTGTATTCAACTATGTAAACCAATAACGCTTTATTTATGTACCTTCTGCATATGGTGACAGTGTTTCTTAGGAAGTCTATTCATTCAATGCCACATATTAATTATTCTCAAGAAGTACTTAATCACCATTATTCTATTGTAATAGTTAGAAACATTTAAAACTACATCTTAATTGACTTGATCAAGTTCTGATACGACAAGTAACTCTTTCTTTTACCAACACTCTTATTTATATTATTGTTCTCTGTGCTACTTGTATTATATAGACCCTAAGTCTCTTAGTGTATCTTTATGTCGCATTTTTTGTTTGTCGTACTTTACATGTCGCAGTCTTGCGACACTTATCTTTGACTCAATCATAAAATATATTCAACCTTCCTTCTCCACATAAAATGGGTCACTACGTCACTATCGCTACTTGCAATCTCAATCAATGGGCATTGGACTTTGAAGGAAACCGTGATAGGATCATTGAATCCATCAAAATAGCCAAATCTCAGGGAGCTAAACTCCGGGTAGGGCCAGAGTTGGAAATTTGTGGTTATGGATGTCTCGATCATTTTTCAGAAAATGACTTGTATGACCATTCATGGGAAGTTTATGGGCAGATTTTATCTGATCCATCTACCCAGGATATTGTTTTGGATATTGGGATGCCAATTATTCACAAATCCATCAAATACAATTGTAGGGTCATCTCGTATAACGGAAAAATATTGTTGATTCGTCCAAAGTTGTCTCTTGCAAACGATGGAAACTATCGTGAGATGCGTTACTTCACACCTTGGGGAAGACCGAAGTATTATGAAACCTATCAATTGCCAAAATCCATAGCTAGTATCGCTCGCCAGTCCAGCGTCACTTTTGGTGACTGTATTGTTCAAACTTTGGAGACCAGGCTTGGATGTGAAACCTGTGAAGAACTCTTTACTCCGCAATCTCCTCATATTGCCATGAGCTTGGATGGGGTTGAGATTTTCACTAATTCGAGTGGTTCTCATCACGAGCTTCGTAAGTTAGACACTCGTCTTCAGTTAATTACAGAAGCTACGATGAAATGTGGAGGTGTTTATCTTTATGCCAATCAGAAAGGTTGTGATGGTGATCGTTTGTACTATGATGGCTGTGCTTGTATTATTGTGAATGGGAAACTTGTAGCCCAAGCATCGCAATTCTCTCTCAAGGACGTTGAAGTTGTTTCCGCAACCATTGATTTGGATGATGTTAGATCATACAGAAATCAAAAATCTGCAAGTTACCAGGCCATACAACAACATCCTCCATACAAGGCTATAGAAACTGATATCGAATTGTCACCATCATCAAACGTCTTTAATCACTCAATCGCTCCTTCAAAGGTTAGACCAATCAAGTACAACTTGCCTGAAGAAGAAATTGCTTTGGGCCCAGCATGCTGGCTTTGGGATTACTTGCGTAGATCTAAATGTGGAGGTTACTTTCTTCCGTTGAGTGGTGGTATTGATTCGTGTGCAACTGCCGTTATTGTACACTCCATGTGCAGGCTTGTTGTCGAATCTATTGACGACCCCCAGGTTTTGCTGGATATTAGATCGCTTACGCATTCTCCAGACTTCACACCTAAAACTCCTCAGGAAATTGCTGAGAAATTATTTTACACCTGTTTCATGGGTACAGTCAATTCCTCTAAGGAAACCAGAGCAAGAGCAAAAGATCTTGCTGCAAAAATTGGATCTTTTCATGTTGATATGAATATGGATACTTTAGTTTCTGGTGTGGTTTCCGTTTTTGAGGTTGCTACTGGTAAGAAACCAATCTTCAGGATCTTTGGCGGTACCCAGACAGAAAACTTGGCCCTCCAGAATATCCAAGCACGTTTGCGTATGGTACTAAGCTATTTGTTTGCCCAGTTGTTGCCATGGACCAGAAATAAGACAACTGGAGGATTGCTTGTCTTGGGAAGTGCTAATGTTGACGAGTGTTTACGTGGATATTTGACAAAGTATGATTGTTCGCTGGCCGATGTCAACCCAATTGGTGGGATTTCCAAGACAGACCTCAAGAGCTTCATTGCGTGGGCAGAAATCAATTTTAAACTCCCAATTTTGCATGAATTTATCACAGCCGTTCCTACTGCTGAGTTAGAACCTATCACCGAAAATTACGTCCAAAGTGATGAAATCGATATGGGTATGACTTATGATGAATTATCACGCTTTGGTAAATTGAGAAAGGTCGATAAATGTGGTCCTGTGGCCATGTTTGTAAAATTGTATCATGAATGGTCCCAACCACCTCTCAATTTGACGGCAGAACAAGTTGCAGAGAAGGTGAAGCGTTTCTGGTTTTTCTACGCTATTAACAGACACAAGATGACAACCATGACCCCTGCGTATCACGCAGAACAATACTCTCCAGACGATAACAGGTTCGACTTGAGACCTTTCCTTGTAAACCCAAGATTCCCATTTGCGAGCAAGAAGATTGATGAAATAGTAGCTCATATTAACGAGAGACTGGAAGAAATCGACTCCAACAACATAAGCGTTGAATGATTGGACTAATTCTAGCAAGTAGTTCATTGAGTGAGAGTTTGAAGTTACAAATGTCTCTGATGACAACCTTCTTTCGAATCATGTTTTAGATACACTACATATACAATAAATGTCTAGATCAAAATCAACCAAATTTCATGATACTATTAATTACTTGTTTTAGGGACATCATACACATCATTGTGAAGAAGTTAAGTCTATACTTTGCAGAAGTTTGGTTCCAGTCCAGTTTCTGGTCCAGTCGGTCGTAAACTTACTTGTTTATCTTTCCACCCCATTTTGGAACAATTCCCAACTCATCTCTCATGAATTTACTTGGAGAATCGTTTCTTTTAATAAAGTCTATCAAACATGCTGCTACTTGAAGTGGTAAATCTTCATGGGCAAAGTGTCCCGACTGGTGGTTGTTATTGAAAGTTACTAGTTGATACTTTCCCTGCATTTGGCCAATAATCAAATCTTTGTCAAGTGCTTCATGTGTAGACAATAGTAAGAGCTTAGGGCCCTTGAAATCAAGAAAATTCTGGGACAATCCAGTGAACCAGGTATCCCAATATGGGCTTGTTAATTTGAGATCTGTTTTCCAGTAAAACTTGGCGGATTCCGGTTCGGAAATCGAATCTGAAGATTCTTTAATGGTTGTTGAAATGTTGGAAGGTTTTGCGGTAGTAGATGTCTTGATTTTGTTCTCTTCCATTAAATCACAAACACTCAAAGTTGCACTTTCTCTATTGAACAATAAGCGGTTCATGTGCCAATCAATGGCACGAGTATATGAGGGAAATGATAGCGGCCGGTTGGCAATGAATTGGGGCATAGCATGTAAGGACTTGACGGCAGTTTCCTCAACAATATCAAGTAGAACCAACCCTCTAAATCGAGAGTCAGGATATGTTTTTGAATAACGAGCCAAGACAGCTCCACCTAACGAATGGCCCACCAAGTAAATGGTGTTCTTCAGCAACGAATACTTCGACACTAGGCGGTTAAAGATGAAATGGAAATCTTCCACTAATATCTCCATGGAAAAGTTTGAAGTTGATGACGAACCGCCATGGCCCCGTAGATCGTATGCAAATACACCCACATCCTCCAGGCTAAGATTCTCGACTAGTTTGCCAAAAGTCATAGCTGAGGATCCTGCTCCATGCACGCATATAAATAATGGACTTGTCGTGGACGCTGGTTGTCTGTAGTATGATTTGAACGAAACACCTTGATCGGTTGTATAGTCTTCGATGATTGTAAAGTATTGAGATTTGAACTTGTCTAAATTGGCACGAATCTCGTTGTCAACTAGAGTTGGGATCACAGCAGCACTTATTCCATGTTCCTTGCCCATGTTATCGTTTTCCTCTACTTCTTCACTGCTACGGACATTTTCTACCCCATCATCTGACTTCTCTTCTTCCTCTTCTTCAACTGTATCTGATTCCACATTTTCTGACAACAGGGATAATCCAAATGCCTGCTCTTGCTGCTTTATCCGTCTTAAGAAGGTTTTATGAAGGTCGGACATTGCAAAGATGTAGCACTCCAGGATCTTAGTATTCTCTTTTCGTGGTTGAACCATCGCGAGATCGAGAAATGAAGCCTCAGTTTAGTATTAGGTGCCTGTTATAAATCGCTTGTTAGGGGAAAGACAAACAGAAGGTTACTATCATTTACTAGTATCTCTGGTATTAGCTATCCTTTACTAGAATTTCTGGTATTTAAAGTGGAAATAGAATATCAAGAGGTTCTTTGTCTCGCAACTAGCAGAGGTTTTGAAGCGTTTTGAATATGGTGGATATAGACCGTGCAAGTGTCACAGATCAGACCACTGATACTGAATCTACTACAATAAATAATTCAGAAGACAAGGTTCTCAATATAGTCAATATATCAGCCGTTTCAGATGGTGAATTACGAAATGGGAAGGACCTGATGGACTCTAAAACGTCAATAGTTGAGCCTAAATATCCTGATAATCTGGATGACCTCACCAGACACTTTGTCTATATGTCATTGAGTCTCTTTATTGGGTATAAAGCTCTCCTTATCAATGAAACCCCCGTAGCATGCTTAATTAAAGATGAAGTCACTGACAAAATCCTAAGTATTGGCTACAATTTCACCAACATATCATTGAATGGAACACAACATGCAGAATTAATTGCCGTTAAACGGCTAATCGATGATCCTACTATAAACTTCAAAAACCTTGTACTATATGTAACAGTTGAACCTTGTATAATGTGTGCATCGTTCTTGAGACAATGTGGTATAGGGAAAGTTATCTATGGATGTGGTAATGACAGGTTTGGTGGTAATGGTACTGTGCTTTCGATCCATCTGGATAAAAATTTGCTAGATGACCCATATCCAAGTTTTGGAGGGATCATGAGAACTGAAGGCATTCAGTTGTTAAGAAACTTTTATATTCAAGAAAATGAATCTGCACCCCAACCTAAGGTCAAGAAGAATAAGGATATTGATCAGAAATTGTTTCCACCAAATGAGTTTAATTTAACAAAGGAAGAGTTCGTCAGTTTCTACGGAAGTGGAAGAGAAGATGTTTGGGAGAGTCACGATAAAGAAATCACCCCGACCATTGGTAAAGGCTATACACTCGGGGATTTTATAGACTTAAACGTGGCTAATGAGGTACCTTTTTTAGAGGAGGAAATGGGAAAAGTTGACCAGGATCAGATTAATGAGTTTTTCCATTTGTTCTATGATATAACAGATGAAGGAAAGGTGGATTATTTGAAAAGAATTGAAAAGTATAATAGCAAGAAGAGGAAGTTGAGTGAGGTAACTGAAGTATAAGCCAGCCTCTAGTATAATACCAATTCTTTAGTGAGAATCTTTGTGCTAGGAGGTGTCCAAATTTATCAACTATTCTCTCTCTGGCATAATATACGAAAAGAACGACAGAGATGGATGGCAGGATTCAAAGTCCCATTTGAAGCATATACAGGCTCCTAGATTATAATATTGACCTTCTCAAAGTCACGACTCTTGAGAGGCTGGTTCTTGTACTGCATTATTTCTTTCTGGATTCTTCTGTAGTATTTCTTACTCCATTATTTCTTACAGCATCATTTTTTATAAGCATCTTAGTTTTGAACTATGTTTTCCGTACATATTTATAAAGTGTACGTTTTGGAGATTTTGACTTGAATAGAATACATTCATTTATATTCATGAATATACTAAATATTTAATGTAATGTAACTTATTAAAATCAAGCAAGGTTCACACGTACAAATTATACAAATTTTTGCAACCATTTCGCAAAAATGCTTAAAATATTCAGATAGGTTCTTAGCCAACAAACAAGCCCTGGCTACGTAGCAATATATTATGGACACAGACCTCTCTCTAATCTAAATAGACGTCTCTAAATCTTGGTCCAAAAAATGTAGCCACTTAAATTACAGCATATTGTCGGTAAACTTCTTGAATGCCGGGAGGCCTGACGTCACAAAACGAACTTTCATAGCATTTGGATTAATAATGCAGCTTAGTTTCTTTTAAATAATCACACCAATGATAAATTAATCTTTATGAATTGCTAGATTCAGATTGGATAACTCAGAACAGAATTAAGTTCACGAAATCTCCACCAATAATTATCTATTCAATAACCACGAACACTTCGCATCGCTTAGTATTTGCAAATAATCGTACCAATTTCTCCTTCTGGTCTACATTTACATAACTATTTAGTTTGATATTAACGACCCAGATATGCGAAAAATCTACCAACACAAAAAAAGGATCCAAGATATTACACAGCCTTGTTTAATACACACCTAGATCATAACTGGTCCACCCTTGTGCCTCGATTACTTTGGCCCTTGGTGATAAAAATCTCGATAACATCCGGACCGCAACGCAAAACTATAAGTGGCGTGATCAGCCCTCATGATCTGACTTTATTCACGTATTTTTGGTACCTAAATGTAGACACACAGTTAATACTCACCTTATTCACCGAAACCACTCGTATAATATTAAACGACGAAATAGTTGTCGTATATCAGATTATATAAATATGTAATGAAATAATGATGATTCGTTAACATTTTTGCATCCACAATGGCGGTATTGATTGATGTGCTAACATCGATCGTTGACTATGCAAGATCACGTTCAATCATCGAACAATTATCATTCTTAATAGTCGCTCCGTTCATCTACAACATCGTTTGGCAATTATGGTACTCTACCAGAAAAGATCGGGCCCCAATGGTTTTCCATTGGTTCCCTTGGGTTGGTTCCGCTATCACCTATGGAATGCAGCCATACGAGTTCTTTGAAAAGTCTCGTCAAAAGTATGGTGACGTCTATGCATTTATGTTATTTGGTAAAACCATGACGGTGTACTTGGGTCCGAAAGGTCATGAGTTTGTGTTTAACGCAAAACTTGCTGACGTTTCGGCCGAAGAGGCTTATAGTTATTTGACAACTCCAGCGTTTGGAAAAGGTGTCATCTACGATTGTCCAAACTCAAGACTTGTTGAACAAAAGAAATTTGCTAAATATGCTTTGGCAAAAGACGCTTTTGTAGGCTACGTACCAAAAATCAGAGAGGAAATCTATGATTACTTTAAAACTTCGAAATACTTGAATTTGAAAAAGAGTAATTCTGGAACCACAAATGTTTTGAATTCGCAGCCAGAAATAACCATCTTTACAGCTTCCAGAAGTTTATTGGGAGATGAAATGAGAAAGAGATTCGATGCTTCATTCGCTCAATCATATGCTGATTTGGATAAAGCTTTTACTCCTATTAATTTTGTGTTCCCAAACTTGCCTTTGCCTCATAACAAAAGAAGAGATGAAGCACAACGCAGAATTTCGGCGACTTATATGGAACTTATTAGAAAAAGAAGAGAAACCGGTGATATTGTAGCTAATAGAGACTTAATCGACTCTTTGTTATTGAATTCTACTTATAAAGATGGTGTGAAAATGACTGATCAAGAAATCGCCAATTTGTTAATTGGGGTTTTGATGGGTGGCCAACACACCTCGGCAGCAACTTCGTCATGGTTTTTACTTCACTTGGGTGAAAAGCCAGAATTACAAGAGGAATTATACGAAGAGATTATGAAGACGTTAGACGGTAGGGATATCGACGAATTGACGTATCTGGATTTACAAAACATGCCTTTGGTTACCAATACGATTAAAGAGACTTTGAGAATGCACCATCCGCTCCATTCGATTTTTAGAAAGGTTATTCGTCCAGTCTTGGCTCCAAATACCAATTATGTTGTTCCAAAGGGCCATTATGTATTTGTGAGTCCTGGATATACTATGACTAACGACAGATGGTTTCCATTTGCTGACAATTATAATCCTCATAGATGGGAAGAAATGAATAAAGATGTTACTGATAATAAAAACACTGTTGATTATGGTTTTGGAGCTGTATCAAAAGGGGTTTCTTCTCCTTACTTACCTTTTGGTGGTGGAAGACATCGTTGTATTGGTGAACAATTTGCTTACCTTCAATTGAGTATTCTTTTGACAACATTTGTGCATAGTATCAAGTGGACTTTGAAGAATGACAAAGTTCCAGACGTTGATTATCAATCCATGGTGACATTACCGATTTTGAAAGACGCCAACATCGTATGGGAGAAGAGGGAGGGTTGTAAAGTCTAGAGAATGACAGATGAGATTTACAATTGCAACCCACCGAATATTCATTGATAAAAGAAGACTCAAATTTACTAGCAACATAATTGTGACGTAAAAATCTGATGCGGATATTAGTAAATTGGACTAAAATACTCCTACTATTGATTACTGTCCTTCAGAAAGAATAAAGGATATGAGTATAGAATACGTTTATAGAAAGAAAATCACCAATCCTACGAAAAATAAAGAGATTCAGCGTAGTTAAAATAAACACTATTAGAAACTATCAATTATTATTTGAATGACAGACTATAACTCTGTAGATATGTTTGTAGCTCCATAGATGTTCCCTATTACAGGTTCTTGATGGCTGCAAAATCTAAGTATATCTTGCAACATTCAATTTTCGCGACAAAGAAATTTCGCGACACATTTGCGACAAATGAGCCATCCATAACAAAAATCAATTATCAGACCTACAAACAGAGTTCACAGCTACCACCGTAAAATGGATGATTCTGATGAAGAATATAACTCTCCAGTAGTTGAGGATGGTGTCCCACCTTCTGCTCCAATCCTCCAAGACGGAGTATCGCGAAGAACACGTTCAAACAAAGATCAGAATCAAAATCAATCCATCAGTGAACTCAAAAACTCCAATGGATATTCGTGGGAAGATGAATATCAAAGATCATGGGATATTGTGAAAGACGATGAAAACGAAGGAAGATCACTCGAATCAATTATTCAACTCATGATTGAAAATAGAAAGAAGAAAATCATGAAGAATCCAACAACCCCCTTCCAAAGAGGGATTATTCGGACATTAATAGTGATAATTGATGGTTCTCTGATAATGTTGGAGAAAGATTTACGACCCACGAGATTTTCAATGACATTGACGCTTTTACAAGACTTTATAGTTGAGTTTTTTGATCAGAACCCCATATCACAGTTGGGAATAATCATGATGAGGAATGGGATATCCAATTTGATTTCAGAGGTCAGTGGACTGCCCCAATATCATATAGACAAAATAAGGTACCTCAAGTCAAGACAGCATAACAAATTCGAACCCAAAGGAGATCCATCATTGCAGAATTCCTTGGAAATGGCCAGAAGTTTATTGATAAACAATTTCGGCAACAACAGCAAGAATTCCAAGGAGATTTTAATCATTTTCGGAGCCTTGTTTACCAGTGATCCTGGTGACATACATAAAACTATCGACAATCTCGTCAAAGACGAAATCAAAGTCAAGATTATTGGACTTTCAGCCCAAGTTGCCATTTGTCAAGAACTTGTAAATAAAACAAATCATCAGCAAAAGAATATCAGTTCCAAGAATTACGGTGTGATTATGAACGAAAACCATTTCAAAGAACTCTTTATGGATTGTGTGGTGCCGTTACCAATATCAACCAAGGAAAAGCTACAAGAAACTGGAATTCCTCTTATAAGAATGGGATTTCCCTCTAAAATCCAGCCTTCATTGTCGTCGAATTTGAATAGCAATTTGAGGATCGAATTTCCTCACTTGAGTGCATCAAACGTCGATGACTTGGACAAGAAAGTTGACGAATCTTTGAACTTGGTTGGTTATCAATGTCCTCAGTGTAAAAGCAAGGTTTGCAATTTGCCAACCATCTGTCCCGTCTGTGGCTTGATGTTGATATTGTCCACCCATTTAGCAAGATCATATCATCATTTGGTTCCTCTTGCTCCATACAGGGAAGTGGAAGTCAGCGCCCATTACCAGAGCACACATTGCTTTGGCTGTTTGTTGAAATTTCCTGGAGACGGAAAGAATAGTTTGGAATTATTGACAAGTTCGAGATTCAGATGTTTGGGTTGTAACGAGGAGTTCTGTATTGATTGCGATGTGTTTATTCATGAAGTTTTGCATAATTGTCCGGGATGTGAAATTAAGTGAGATCAAGCAAAGAGATTAAACTCAGAATTTTTAATGAGATAACATTCTTTGTGACTTAAGATCACCAAGAATACTGAATTATGAGAGTGTGTTGGTTATATTATGCCATAGTGCTAAAAAGAGCTGATATCTGACTAGAATATAGCGACAGAGGTATAAAATAATGTAGATACGGGAATGACTCAAGATCTGGGCTGGAAGATTTATAAATATTCAGGATCTGAATTAAGCTGTTCTATATCTCATTCATGGCAGTTCTATGAGAGTCCTATGGCGTCTCTATGGCAGTTCTGTCTCGTTCTGTCTCGTTCTATCTCGTCGATCTCATCTATCTCATCGCTGCATCTCTTTTGATCTGCTCAATCCCTATATCTAAGTAGCCCATGGCTTGTAGATTATCATACTATATAAATACAAAAGGAATATAAAAGTACTAATTTTTATTCTTGAATGTTGGAAGCCAGCAACTAAATACATCAAACTATTTTACAACATTATTATCTTCCCCAGGTACTGCCTCCTTCTTTGTTTCCCCTGGTCGATTCATTACCGGTGTTTGAGCCCCAAGTGGAGTTGTTGCCGTTTTGATTGGCACTTCCCCAAGCAGCATTGTTTCCGGTATTGGTATTTGCTCCCCACGCCGAGTTGTTGCCATTGTTTGTATTGCCCCAAGCAGAATTTCCACCCTTGTTCGTATTGGCACCCCAAGTGGAGTTGTTACCGTTGTTAGCACTTCCCCACGCCGAGTTTCCACCCTTATTAGCGGCCCAGGTAGAAGAGGAGCCAGTGTTAGCACCCCAGGTGGAGTTATTACCCTTGTTCCAAGTTGAAGTTCCTCCCCAGGTTGATGCATTTCCTGCTGGTGTCTTTCCACCATTATATGCTGGAGTCTTGCTTCCACCCCAAGCAGAAGCACCTCCAGCATTATTACCCCATGTAGAAGCTGCTCCGCTTGCAGATGGTGTAGCACCACCATTCCATGCAGATCTTCCACCCGAACTGAAAGATGGACCGTTTGGTTTGGAAAACTGCGGACGGTTGTCTCCAACACTTCCACCAATAAATCTCAAGTACGGAATAGCCTCTCCACGCACCAACACGTTCAAATTATTCTTATTCACCTTGATCTTTTTACTCTTGGTATGTAATTCAATTCTGGCATAGACGTCATCGGTCTCGGTGACTTTACCCATCAAACCTTTATAACTTCCACTTGTGACGGTGACATCTTTATATATTAACTTATCACGTCCACCAACCTTAGTTTTAAGCCCTGCAGTTGCAGAGGCCGGGTTTGGAAGCTTCAAGTTTGGATTCATACGACTCAAATCGGGTCCTAAACTCTTGGATACAATAGAATCTTTGGTGGTTATGGTACTAACATTCATACGGTTAGTAACAAAAATACCCAAGTTTTCTATTATTTCGTTAGACTTGATGAACAAAGAGTTCTTGTAGATATGCAAAATGGCACCTTCTCTCTTCTTGTCACCCAAAGATTCCCTTACCGTGTCACCGACTTTAATTGTAAGACCGTTTTTGTCAGTTGCAATTTGTTCACGACGACTCATTTCCAATTTCGAAGAAATCGCTGATGGTTTCAACGACAATAATCTTCCATCAGAAGTGATAACCGCAAAGTTACCTTTTTCTGCCTTAACAATCACACCAACCGACGAGGCATTCAATTGAACGAGGTCCTTAATATCGTACTTGTTATTCATAGTGTCCAAATTTGAACTTGAATCTGTTGCTTTCACCAAATAGTTTGCAAAAACTCTCACATCCTCCCTTGTTTGGTCACTGACTATTACTACGGAATCACCGTCAATTTTAATGACTAAACCTGTTTCGTCAAAATGTTTACCTTCAACAATTCTTACATGGTCACCTTCATTGAAAATCTTTCTTAAATCATTCGCAGGAACTGTTAATCTTTGGTTGACGAATTTTGGATCTCCACTGTCGGTCACCGAAAGAGTGATTTCATGCATTGTCGCCTCAACAACTAAACCAATAGTTTTTGCTTGTTCACCACGACGAATTTCAACTTTATCACCAGGTTGGAAAGCAGTTGATTGCTTACCAGCCGACTTATTCTTGCCCTTTAATGAGGCAGCTATAGCTGATAAATCTAAACCATCGTCTTCACCACCAGCTTGAAATCTATCCAACTCATCTAATTTTGGATAAACATCTTTGGTTTGAACAAACTGCAACTTGAAATCCTTGTATAAGAAACCCTCAATATATTCTTCACCTCTATATATGTAACTTCTTGGGCCTCTTCCTGGTTGTAAGAATTCTCCATCGTTCATTCTTGCTTCTTGCTCATTGAACAATCTTGGTAATGGCTTAACTTTCAGCTTAATTCTCTTTCCATCTTTGTCAAAATCATCGTTTTTTCCATAATCTAATCTTGGAACAATTTTACAACGAACATCCAACCCATTTTCGGATAAGTTATCAACAATAGCCAAATCGTTCTTGTACTTACCTCTTGAAATTCTCACATAAATACCTGGAACAAGTTCGACATCTGTAGATTTCACCTGTTTCAATAAATCAGGATATTCTTTGACTGGCACTAACAATTTGTCTCTAACATAGATATTCACCATACCAACCAAGGCCTTATCAATAGCATCTGGTCTTTTGGCTTCAATATAGACGTAACCCTTGAACGAATCCCTTTGGAAAACGGTTAAAATATCCAATGGTTTGTTCAGTCTATCCAAGGTTCTCTTTTTTTCGTATAATTTACGAACCAATTCCTTTTCACGACCTGGGGTACATCTAATTGCGTAAATTGAAGGATCGTTGATAGAGGGCATTAATAATTTTTGCGATACTGTACCACTAGTTGCATTATCTCCTCTGTAAACTGTGTGGGTTTTTCTATATCTCTGTTTCAACGTTTCTGCCAACTTTTCGGCATCTTGATCTTCTGCTTCTTGACGACGACGATCATATTGTCTATGTAATCTGTCATCATTGTGATCTTTTTCTGTACCTTCTGCAATATCAATACGATCATCAGAGATGAATTGTTCTCTTAACAATTCGGCTTCTTCGTCATCTTCATCCAATTCGTCTTCTTCTTCATCGTCAACTTCTGCTTCAATATCGATAAATTGGTTGGCTCCTCTTCTTCTCTTTCTCTTTTTGTTGGTTACTTCGTCTTCTTCTTCTTCGTCGTCCTCGTCGTCCTCGTCGTCTTCATCTTCGCCTTCTCTTTGACGCTTAGGGGTTTCTTCCAGTGCTTCATCTCTTGGTTCAGATTCAGCTTCTCCTTCTTCCACAATCTCCTCTTTTTCTTCTTCTTGTCTGAGTTCGGCCTTGTCGTCGACTTCATCATCTACTTCATCTTGATCTCTATCTTCGAGGTCGTAGGCACTAGCAACGTCCTCACGTTCGTCTTTGACACCGGCTTCAAAAGCAGGTGATCTAGTAACTTCGTCTGACATGATCACAGTACTTTGATTGATTAGAGAAAACTAACCTTAACTGTCAAATAGGTGTTACCAATATTACTTGTGTTACGCTCTGGATGTCAGTTTTTTCATCAAATCCTTAACGTAACTTGCAAAATCAAAAGTGCATGTTAGAGTAAAGTAATTCTTTTACACTTTAGATAAAAGTACAGGTTATTGCTATTACAGGTTACATCAATAGGATGCAAAAGTCGTTACATTTCAACATATACATGGACTAGATAGTCTAGTGATTTCTTCACAGCAGCAATATGCCACGGTATAATTCCAGTGATTTCATAGTTTAGTTGGTCGTCTTCTTTCGAGTTCAAGTTTCCGTCCAAATCTCTCAATCCCAAGACATCATTCAACACAATCAAGTTTTTATACTGCTTCAAGATAACCTTCATCAACACATCAACGTCCCAATAGTTAGAGCAGCTTAGTAAATTAACCTCGTAAATTAAGTAGTTGCCTTGATCGTTCAATTCTTTCACCAAGCATCCAATTTTCATCCCCAACCTTGTAGGAGAGTTGAATAAAGGTAGAGGTACTTTGGGGAGCACTCCATAAATATCTGAATTTGGATCATGAAGAATATAATCAGTATCATTCATATTCCTTGAATGTGTGCCTGATACTGGTGCCAAATCTTGTGGAGATAAGAAATTTCCGGGTGCATTCAAGAATTGTTGAGGAGAATGGAAACTGATACCATGTGGTGAAGTCATTAAATTGCCTCCAGTATTTGGAGATGAATTATTTGAAGTAAAATTCTTGAAGAATGCCTCTTTCTCGATCGTCGGTTGGTTTTGACTGTAAGATCTCGGTTTTTGAGGCATCTCGTTAATAACTTTAGGAGCATCACTCACAGACAACACGATCAACGAGATTTCCTTGTGCTTAACGCTTAGCCTTTTCCAATGAACCAACTCATCGTCCGGAATTATGCTATTAACTCTTGTCAAGACCAAGAATTTCTTGCCGCCCAATGCACAGGATTTAGAGTTCATATCATCATTTAGTTTTTTGAATAGTGAGTTGGATATTGTCCACATATCGTCCGTTATAGATGAAATGTTATTAGACTGCGTTGACGCAGTTTGGTTGGCATTGCCATTTCCCAAACAGAACCACGATTTAATATAATTGACATCTCCAAAAGCATCTGACCAAGCAGCAGAAAACCAGTTCTTGTCTATAGATCTTTCATATGCAACATGCAAAAATATATCATCATTGAAATTATTGTCTTTAAAATTCGTATTCATGAATTTGAAATGGATTTTCAAAGGTGGTTCCTTCACCAACTGAGTAAAACTATTCTTTGAAAAAGATTTATTCTCTAAATCGTCAGGACATTGATTATATAAATTCATGGAAAGCTTTGACAATTTAAAATTAGAAAGGATCTTAAGTTGATACTGGTTTTTGAGTTGTTTCACGAAAAATGATGCTGGAATGACTTTAGTGAATATGTTTACCAAAGGTAATTGGTATTTTGTCAATGATATTTTGAAATTTCTTATGATTTTTGATATTTGTAACATGGAGTTCATCTCATTATTGAAATTTACAAATAAAAGTAACAAGGGTCTATCGAATTCGAAATTATTCGTTTTATTGATAAGATCCAATCTTATCAATTCAACCAATGAGTTCAACTTTCGATTGAGTTGAAGGTATAAATCATTTTCGTTATGAATGGTAATCAAACCATTTTTTACAGATTCCAAATCGGATCTTGTTTCAACTGTTGATAAATTCACTTTCGAGATTTGTCCAAAGTTACATTCAGAATAATTATGAATGAGTTTGTTCAAAAACTCATCGTTGAACGAAGAGTAGTTGTCTTGTTTTTCAGTTAATAAAAGTATTTGAAAGTTTTTCCCAGGTTTGATAGGGCTGAAATTTAGATATTTCCAGAAATCGAGTCCAACAGAATTCAAATTGATTATATTGTGGTTTTTCAATACTCGGGATTTTATACGAGGCAACTTGAAGTAGACTTGATCTGATATTATTAGGTTTGATGAAAACTGAGTCAATGTAGACTTGTATTTGTCATAATTTGTTTTGTTAACTTCACCACCTTCGATTGAATCCCATTCAATAGATTTCAACTTCTTATATTGTCCATTTGGGTTCAATAAATTATCATCGTTAGTGATATCATCCAAAAAGTTTAGTTGGTTATCAAGTTCATTGTAATTATCCAATTCTTTGAAATCAAACAAAAATTCTGACAATCCAACTTTATAGGAATTTGGAAATATCAGGAAAAAGCTTGATTCGAATGATTTCGGTGGTGATATAAATCCATGAAAATCGTTTGACAAAGTCGTAGATGAATTAAAATCAGTAGACAACAGGCTCATATTGTTTCGAGGTGAGTTTGGGTTATATGGCTCTGAATTCTGGGTTTCATTTATATCTTCAATTTGAGTTAACAACTTTTCATCAAATTTACTGCCCCCAAAATTATTAAATTTTGATTTGATTTTATTCAATCCCAAATCAAAAATCAAATTTGGAACCAAGTAATTTAAAAGTTCGTCAATATGTTCGAATTTTAACATCATTTCATTGGATTTTGTGGCAAGATCATCGGTATTTTCATCTTCATTTATGTCAAAATTTGGCAACAAAACGCTGCTTATCAAATTGTTTAGTAAGAACGTATTTGGGATAGTTGTAACATTAATATTTCGAAGAATTAATGGCAAATAGTTTGATGATTCAGATTTTGATTTTTTCATGTCTTCAGCTACTATTGGGGTACGAGGGTTTCCACTACTGTTTGTAACGGAACCTAATTGTGGAGTTTGCTGGTTGTTGTCATAATCAATTGGGGAAATTGTTTGTTGTAAATCTGTTGAAAAAAATGGAGAGTCAGCTTTGTTTGGGAATCTATTGATGGATCCAGTGTTTGGCGATCCGAATCCCCCAGTAGTTATATTGCTTGAGTTGAATAATGGCTTTTCAATAATGTTGCTGATGGCAGTATTATTAGCAGCATTGGGCATGCTTAAATGTAAACCTCCTGTTGACATTGTATCAAGAGGAATTGGATTAATCCCAAATCCAGATTCTGGCAAAGTATTTAGTTTTAACGGAGGTGAATTGGATATTTGGTCCATAATCTCCTCATCAATGTCACTCTCCTCACTAGAAACAGAGGACGGTGATATGGATGCAACTGACGTATTGAATTGACTTTTTCTCTCGTCATGGTGACTTATTTCAAATCCACTTACACTTGTAGCACGCATCTTTTTCTTGATAGTCAAATCTGTATCCGTCGACTCTTTATCAACATAAAACTTTCCTCCTTTTCCATATTTTGTATCGATATTGCTTTTGATAATGGGATTGAACATAATAGGAGAGAAAATAGACTTTTGTGTGTTCACCACTTTTTCATCTGAAGGATATGCATCTGAGTTGGGTGCGGAAGGAGGGGCATTTGTTGAATATCCGGAGTTATATTGAACAGTACTGGGTATCATCGGAGTAGGAGTAGGAAGTATAGGCAAAGGAGCACCTGGATCATTATAATCCGGGGTGTTTAGCTTTTTGAGTATATCCTTGGAATCGGGAGTGTTTGGATTTTTGCAATCAGTAGTACTTAGTTTCTTGAACATCATTTGGTCTTTAGGAATGTTGATAAATGATGGTTTTGAATCAAGAACATCTTGAGGTGGCTTAACAGGAGAAATTTTCGTCACAGATCCATTACCTGTATCAAATAATTCATCCAATTTCTCTGGTTCCAATTCATTTAAGTTTGGAGGTTGTTCCAATTTCGAATCTTCCAGTTGGATATGACATAAATCTTTATCACCTTCTCCTGAATTCATAACTTCATCATCGTCATCATCATCACCAAATAAATCATCAATTTCCATATCATCTTGTAAGTCTTTGGTCTGTTCAAAATTACGACTTTCATTGATATCTTCCTTACCAAATAAATCAGTCGTATCAGCATTGAAAAGATCAGAAACCATTGGAGTATTTAATTCATTCAATTCCACCGAATTCATTTCCTTTGGTTGATGACTATCTAATATAGTATTTGGACCATTGGAACCAATTCCAGAAGAAATATTGCTAAATATACTGAATGGTTGGTTCTGAACCAGTAGTGAATTTTGGTTATTAGAAATACTGAAATCCATGAATTCCCCAATCAAATCCAAGGGATTTGTGTAGGGCAAATTTTCATTATAAGCATCTTTTAATTCTTCATATTTCCCGAATTGTAGGAGGCAGAGATTCCAGGGCCATAAAATAAACTTCTTGTTATCAACTGAGTGAATGAACTTCGAAACCGGAGAAGTCTGGTTATTTAAATGTTTCAAGTTTGGAATTAATTTGATCCAACTTAGTTCTTGGTTCGAATAATCGAGACCAGTACTTAATTTGATTAGATTCAATAAATTCTCATTCCCCAGGGCCTTTTTCTTGACGAAATTAACCTTCAAGTTCGTAGGGTCGAATAAATGACATCTGATACCACTTGGAATTAGATATATCACGAAATTTAGATCCTGCGGTGTCGACTCTTCAAGTTTCAAGGAAAGCAAACAAGAGTCAAATAATTTCATTTGATTCTTGACAAGAATTGAAAGCAAAAGATCACCATTTGGCAAGAGAATAGGATCGAGATACAATATGGAATGCTCATATTTCCCTTTCAATATGATTGAATTATTGCCAAATAACTTTAGAGTACCGTGAGTGGAAAGATTAAAGAGTACCATCTTCTTGACAGATTTGAGAAAGCTCAAGCTTGCAAAAGGCAAGTATTCATCCACACTGGAGTCACAATTTGAACCAGATGCTTTTGGGGGATTTGCTAATAGTTCAACAGTTGTTGTATTGGAATGCTTTAATTGCAAAATTGAATATGCCGACGGGTCGAATTTCGTCAGTTCTGCAGTAGTATTCAAATGTCCGAATGAAAAGTAGTATAAGCATTTGTTGTAATAAGTTATTAATATCTTGGGATGGTTGTATCGTATCTGTAATTCCAATTCCAATAAAGATTGATCATTACTGGTGGGTGACGAGTATATGGAATAGTTTATTGTACTCAAATGAGCCAATTTATAATAATGGGTTAAGATTTTGGAAGCATTTGCTTCACTCATTATGGATCAATCTCTGTAGAAAAACTATGGTTAGTATTGTCTTGATAATTACGAGGTTGTAGTATCAAATTGGACTCTTCTTGACGCAACTGATAAAACTGCATACAGGAAATGTTCCAGAATGAATGGAGGCGATTAAAGAGAATGATTGGAAGAGATATAGAGAAAGAAAGGGAGAGAGTTCATTAAGACTAATGGCAATTAAAAAAGAAAAGTTCCACTTAAATGATCTTCTTTGGCAGGTTATAGGGTGGATATTATGTCTAGTTAGATATTTGCAGTCTTCTCTAACTACATAGGGCCGAACGGAGAAGATCTAATTTGTAGTAGATGTACTGCATATAATAACACATAAAACTGTTGAGCGAAGACTGTATAGAGCAACAAGCCGCAAACTAGGCCCGCTCTAGGGAAGGGCCTACAATTAGACAACGAGGGAATGTTAGAGGCGCCATTAGTAATATGAAGTTATAATGGTCCATTTTATATGAAGTTATAATGGTCCATTTTACTCTTTTATATTTTTTCAACAGGTTTTCGGCCCGTAATCTTAGCAATCTACACCATTCCCCTCCATTGATTGGTAAGTAATCCTAAAGAGAAGTCTGGAACCTTCGGACTTAGAAATGTGCTATTTAATCACAATAGACCAAAGTGTATTTAAATTGTAATTCATTGTTTAATTACAATTCCTCAACCAAATCAATCAAGATGTCAAACTATGGCTTCACTAAAATCTCTCGTGACGTTAACACCGCAATCCCTACCCCTAAAGCTCCAACCCCTTTCCTAAATGTCACCATTCCAGATAGTCCATTATCCGAAACAGTGTTGAATTATGTCAAGACTAGACTTCCTGAAAAAGTGTTGAACCACTCCCTTCGAGTGTACTTCTATTCATGTGCTATAATCCATGATCAATTCGCAGAATGGGATTTGGATCCGGAAGTGGTATTTGTCACCAGTTTACTTCATGATATAGGTACTACCAAAGAAAACATGGCAGCAACCAAATTGTCGTTCGAGTTTTATGGAGGATTGATTTCTCGTGACTTGATTCAACATGAGACTAAAGACAACGATTACGCCGATGCTGTAGCCGAGGCCATCATCAGACATCAGGATTTAGGTGAATCTGGCTACATCACGACTTTGGGTTTAATTATTCAAATCTCCACTATTTTGGATAACGTAGGGTTGAACAACCATTTGATCCACAAGGATACTTTGGATGCTGTCAATAAAAAGTATTCCAGAGAAGGTTGGTTAAATTGTTTTGCGTCTGCCATTGATAATGAGAACAAATTGAAGCCTTGGGGCCATACAAGTGCGTTGGGAGTTGAAGACTTTAGGAACGACGTACTTGGAAACGAATTGAGATATGAGAAGTTGTAATACTGAGCGCAGGGAAGTATTTAAATGTACCTATTCCTCGTAAATTTAAATGAATAAAATGGGAGAGTTAACTAGCTAGCAACTGGTTGAATATTAGCTAACCATTATTGTATGCTTGTCAATTTTTCATAAACGTTATATGTACTAGCTAGTACTTTCTAGATCTATCTAAATATAGTATAAGTCAAATAATGCTGAGCGTATACATATGTTACATTCCTGGTAGAGAAGTCAGACTGTGGAGATAAAATATCAATTAAGTGTAAAAATGTCGGGATTTGGTTTCAAACGTGGTTTGTCTGATCTCATAACAATCAATTCTCTCGGGGCCACCTCTTATACCACGACTTAGTAGTACTTCTACACTTCTTCACTGCTTAGCTCATAGTTTTGGCGAAATATTCCAGCCGCGAATTTTGTTTATCATTCTCACGATCTAAAACTGATCTAAAACTCGACTATTACTCCCAGACAACTCAATACAATGTCAGACGCAGCATACACAGCTCGTAAGTAGATTCATATATTCACAGATCACTATGAGAGAATTACTAACAAGAATGGGATCTATGAAACGAGAGCCACCTTGGCCTCGGTTCCTTCCCTCTAGCAGCATTATTAAGAGCATCAGACTTACCAGAAGAGATCCAAACAAAAGTCTTTGACTTAGCACAACAATCCCTTACATACAAAGTTGAGAAAGATATCGCTACCTTTCTTAAGAAAGAATTGGATCAGTTATATGGTCCTACATGGCATGTTATAGTTGGAAAGAGTTTTGGAAGTTACGTGACCCATGAACAAGGATTCTTCAGTTATTTCTATATAGGAGAATTAGCATTCTTGATATTTAAAAGCGGATAAGCCTAATATTAAATATAGTGAGAGAATACTAAGATTGTGGATTCAATTATTTGTAGAGTAGTATTAAGTAAGTACTCTTAATAAGGCTTGCGGATACTTAGAAATTGAGACGAAGCGGCTCTGAAGAGCGATAATTATCTATCACAGTTGATAGAGTTTACGGGGACTCATAGCGAAAGTCTATCTAATTTTAATGCACCTAAATTTTTTTAATAAATAAAAGCTATTACTAATGATAATAATAATACTAATATAGTTAGACCATATATATTACTATAAGCACTCACAGGCACTCACAGGGGCTCACTTAGTCGCTTAGTTAGCCAACTTCTCAGTTTGACCACTCAATAAAGTAAAGACTGGAGCATCTAACTTATCTCTACCCTTCAAGAAATCTAATTCCATGACGAATAAGTATTCAACGATGTCACCTTGACTCAACTTGACTAATTCACCAGCTCCGTATGCACTTCCACCAGTAGCCAAGATATCATCAACTATCACAACCTTTGCGCCGGCAGGAATGGTATCCTTTTGGAGCTCGAACTTGTCAGTTCCATATTCCTTCTTGAACTCAACAGAATAAGTTGGACCAGGCAATTTACCTGGTTTTCTGACAGGAATAAAACCAGCGTTTAAAGCCAAGGCCAAGGTTGGTCCAAACAAAAATCCTCTACTTTCTAACCCAACGATGTAGTCAACTTTAGTATCACCTAAGTGCAATTTGAATGCATTAACCAACTTGTTGAAGAGATCTGGTTTAGTGAAGATTGGCAAGAAATCTTCAAATAAAATACCTTCAGATGGAAAGTTTGGGAATTGCTTCAAGTTAGCATGCAATTCTTTGGCCAATTCGGCGATTTGTTGGTCGTTGCTCATTGTATATAGTAGAAGAGTAGTTTTGGTTCATCGTGGGCCACACCATCACATATTGACCGAAAAAAATTGACAGGAAAATATCGCAACATTACATAAGCATACGTAATAGATTAACGCGTTTGATGTTTACAAACACAAATTAGCTTCACATTTCTTAAACAACTACATCAACAGGTACCACCAGTTCTATCTATGAGAGCATGATTTCAGAGGAAACGACTCAAGAACTATTGAGTAACTACCAGACCTACGATGACGACAAGTTTGATAAAAATGAAGACATAAGCTTGTACTCGATATCTGGAGAGGATCAAGATCATCAGCTCTCTGAATTGTATGAGTTGTTAAATGACGATTCGATAGAAATTAAAAGGTCCACATCCATATTGAACTTATCACCCTTGAAGACAAGCAGTCCCTTAAAAATGTCTCCGTCAAAGAAGTTGAAGAACGATTATCAAGATCATATATTTCGGGCTAGAACAGGAAGTGTGCATTCTCCAACCAAGAAGAGAGACTTACCGATTCCAATCGACTTTAGTACTACCAACGACTCAGGATATGATAGCATTGAGAGAAATATAGAGATGTTTTTGGATGGACAATCCAAACGCAAGGACAACGAGAATGTGTTTGATTTGGATGCGGACAAAACAGAGCTTATAATAAGAGAAACTCACAAATTAATAAACAACATACCGCCTTCTATACTGAGTAGTAAGGAAGGCGAAAAATATTCTAGCTTATTGACATCAGCAATTACCAAAGTCATCAGAGCATATGAGGTGCTGAAACAGGAAAAGCAGAGATTAACCATGACTAACGAAAAACAAGAGGACAAATATCACAATGTGGCTAAGGAAAACTGCAAGTTACGAGACCAATGTTCCAGAAATAGTCAGGAGATCAATCGGCTCAAAAATGAGTTGGCACATTGTACTAGGAAACTTCATCAACAAGTACCTCAACAAAATTCACAAACGAAGCGAGAAAACGACTTACTCCGCGAGAAGTTGATCAAGTACAAATCTTTATCTGATGAATCACAAAAAGAAGTAGAACAGTTGAAAGAGCAGTTAAAGAAAGGGTCAGGAAATGAAGTAGGGAAGGAGAAAATAGTAGATACTGAACTTCAAAGCATTTACGAAAAGTTGGCCAAGTTGTTGACGAAGAAGAAGTCGACTGCACCAACTAATGACTTGAAACAGGGCCAAGATCAAAATAAAAGCACGGAAAAAGACCAATTGAATAAGATATACGAGCAATTGGCAACGTTACAAGATCAAGACAATGAAGAGCCTTTCAGTAAAAATATCGAGCTAGAAAATTTCAACGAACAGATGATAAACCTATTAAGCGGGGCCAAAAAACAGAACACCGAATTCGAGAAACAAAAATATGACTACCAGACGTTGCCGATTTTTGAAAAGTTTATGAAGCAGACTAATGAGAAAAGGGAGAATGCAAAGACGGGATCGGCAAGAGGCGAAGAAGAAAGCAACGACAGTATTTTACAGAAAGTATTATCAATGATGGAGAAAAATCATGAGGTGTACCGGAGTCTACTCGAGAAGCTTGATGAAAAAGCGTCTCGATCTGAAGATAAAGTAGAAAATCGGAAAGTAGAGAATATGGAACCAGAAAATAAGAAAGCAGAAAATAGGGAAGCAGAAACTACTAAATCAGAAAATATCCTTGGACCCGACATTCATAATATTCCGATAACTCGGATTGAACCAGAAACTCGTAATATGTCAAAACCTGCAGATATCAAAGCAGCCGAAAGCGCTAAGGCTTCTATTTACATGGAGAATGTCGTAACTCCTTTCCCGAATCGAGATCGTCTAAATGAAATAGTCCTACAGTGCTACATGTGTTGCAACCATCGTCATGACATTAAAAACGTTGACAAGAACGCGGACGCAGTGGGATATACTCGAAGCGTTTGTCAACAGTGCTCCACCTTGGGAACACATACTGACAAGACCGACACTGTGGAATTAATGGGAGAGTACAAGTGGATAATATAGACTAAATAATAAATCCAGAAAGATAACAAAGTATGAACCCTGGAACTAAGCAGTGTAGAAGGAAGTTCGAAAACTCCCAAATTCATGTTTAAACACCTGATTAACTTGGCAAGTTGGTGGACTTTTGCGTGACATGTTGGCAGACTCGGACGGCTCCAATTACAACGTGATATGCTCGATTGTTGTCGAATGTTGTCGCGAATCTGAAATTCATTGTTCCAAATCGTAAACTGTTTGTTACAAAACGTCATTTTATAACACATAACCACATACTATTCATATTGCAACACCATTCTTATCGCGTTCGATCCTAGACCCCACGGGATCTGCAGTGGTGCCCTTTCCCAGACTACCAGTGACGTACCCACACTCACATTACTCGTCATACTACGCGGAATTTTGCCGAAGTCCGACGATAAATTCTATTCTCCAGACAAACGACGTGTGGCTAAATACCCTGAAATTTAAAGACAAGACCGTCCCTAATAATGCATAAGACCTACCAATATGCAACGATTCTTGAGCGAATATCACCAGCCACGTCACACATCTCCAACACCTATTGTGACACCATATATACTGGTCGCTAGCAGGGCACCCTTAGGATATTTACAAAATCCCCCAATCCAGTAAAAGAAAACGCGAAATCACGACCGAGACTATTTCACATCCACCATCGAGATACACAAAATCCTATGAAATTTTTTTTGCATAGTAAACTTCTTTGTGTGCAACAGTGACACCCAACCCTGTTTAGTAACCCCCATCCCCTTTTGTACACCCCCCATCCCTCTTTAATTGGCAATATCAATTGCAGCGTTGATGTTTTAACGCCCACTTATTTATCCCCAATTAAGCAATCGCGAAATTCTCAATTGCAAACTTGATTTTTTTGTGCCCTCCCTCGAAATTATCTATTGCAGCACTGATTTTTGCATATTGTCAAGACGTCTCAAATACGCAAACCCGGAAACTAAAAGTTTCATGTTCAAAAAATCTTCTCTCAAAGTAGTAAATTATCAACAACACTTATAGACAAATATCATCTGAATCACTAGGATAAAAGTTGGAATACGATTAGTTGCTAGTTTAATTATAAATTTATATCTCTTTTTATTCGTGTTATATTTTTCCTAGTCTACTTACTTCATAGAAGCAGATACTCGAAGGTTATTAAACTCTCAGGACTCAAACCTTTCTTACTTCGTGTCTTAATCAAGGATTATCATCCAGGTGCTGTCAATCCATCATTACAATATTCACATCCCCGCTCACCAGTCACAAACTCGTCGAACAACCCCCCTTGATTTGAATATTGTCCCAAGTCATTACAACCTTACAGTTACTAGTTTACATTCACGACTCATTCATAGGAAAGTCACGACTACATTCTCGTAAAGTCACTAATTTAAAAACTATCTCCTCCATATCACCAACATTCAAATCTCAGAATGCCACAAACCACCGTCAACAATGAAAACGATTACAGACTAACCAGGTCAAAGGGCATATTACAACAATCTCAAGAACCTTCCACCGAGTCTTCACAAGATGATCCCTTTCAAGATCTGTCAAGTCGCCCGTTTTTAACTGATGTCTCCAATCAGTATGGTGCATCTGGGTTGAAATCAGCAAAAAAGGATAAATCGACCTTGTCAACAAAAAGACGACCATTGGGAGGTGATAACGCACCTTTGCAACAACAAAAGGCTTTTAAGCCATCCACACTTGTCCAGCCATCATCAAACATACTTGCATCTTCCAAAAATAACACATCTGCATCAATTAACGACCACGACCAAACTGCATCTAATTCTTCTATTTCTACTTCTGCATCCTTAAATATCAACGCTGCAATCCCTGCGAGAATGCCTCAAAAGAGGCAGGCAACCGAGTCATCAACAAACTTGGTGGAGAAACTTCATATATCCAGTACATCTACTGTTGCTAACAATAGCTCCTACAAAAAGTCAAGACTCATCGATTATGAATGGCAAGATTTAGACGAAGAAGATCTGGACGATCCTTTAATGGCCAGTGAATATGTTAACGACATCTTCTACTACTTTTATGAGTTGGAAACCAGAATGTTACCTGATTCGCAATATCTTTTCAAGCAAAAACACTTGAAACCGAAAATGAGGTCGATTTTGGTCGACTGGTTAGTAGAAATGCATCTCAGATTCAGATTATTGCCGGAAAGTTTATTCCTCGCCATCAACTTGATGGACAGGTTTATGTCCTTGGAAGTGGTCCAGATTGACAAGTTACAGTTACTTGCTACCGGGTCATTATTCATTGCAGCAAAATACGAAGAAGTCTTCTCCCCATCTGTCAAGAACTACGCGTACTTTACCGATGGATCGTACACTGAAGAAGAAATCTTGCAAGCAGAGAAATACATCTTGACCATCTTGAATTTCGATCTCAACTATCCTAATCCTATGAACTTTTTGAGAAGAATTTCAAAGGCTGACGACTATGACGTACAATCGAGAACTTTGGGTAAGTACTTATTGGAGATCACAGTTATAGATTATAAATTCATTGGACTCAAGCCATCCTTATGCTGTGCATCTGCAATGTATATTGCCAGAATGATCTTGGGCAAAACTCCAGTCTGGAACGGTAATTTGATCCATTATTCCGGAGGATATCGAGTCAACGATATGAAAGCATGTATCGAGTTAATCTTCCAATACTTGATCTCGCCTGTTGAACACGACGAGTTCTTTAAGAAGTATTCCGCCAGAAAGTTCATGAAAGCAAGTATATTGTGCCGTAGTTGGGCCAAGAAGTTTCATGCTGAGGCAAAGGATTTATTCGACGAAAGTTTATCAACTCATAGAATCACTCTTGAAAAAGATTAGTAGACTCAACGGCATTCTCAAAATTGGAATACTCATCGTTCCAATAGTCTAATACAAATACATCTCATGCACTTATAGATTTAATTAGCTTTTAATAGACTGATACCACTATAGAGTCGTTATTAAACACTACTGCTGCATTACACAATACATTCAAAATCAACAGAGCCTAGCAATCATACAATATTCCTAGTCTTCATAAAAACAACAGAGCCTACAGTATTCCTACTCTTCATATAAATTACAATACATATAACAAACGATTTTTAATCATCATGGAAGTATCCACGGGTTATATACAAAAAGTTCAGTTTCAAGATGGTCTTTTATTTTAGTGCTCTTAACAATTTATAAACACTTCCATTACTCTTAGTGTCAAGTTGTACCACCCTCCACTAGTGCTTGCTAGTTTTTTATGTTCCAGCATTCTGGTCTATGGGATGAATTTCTTTAGTCATATGTCGTGTACCGTCCAAAACAACGCGTCTATCCACCATTCATTCTAGACAAACAATAATAGAGAGCATCAAACCTACAAACAACGAACATGTTTGAAGGATCCGTTTTCTTAATAATAGAATTTGATCAACTTGACGACGAAGATAGTCGTTTAGAATCAATATTGAAATCAAATGGTGGTACAGTATTAACTAAAAAGGAGCATGACAATAGTATAAACTATTTGGTGGCCAAACAGCATCCTCGTATAACGCATATAATTACCAAGTCAGTTCAATTCATAGAATATAATTTAGCCCGAAACTCTATGATCGATATTGTGACACCAGACTGGGTTTACGAATCAGTGAAAGGTAACCGGAGCCTCAACCCCAAGGCATATAACCCAGATCCCAAGTTCTTCTTGAAAGACTGTTTTGTGTGTGTAGCAGATAATCTTCCTTCTGGCGACAAAGAAGCGATTTATGGCGGAGTAAGAGCATTTGGAGGAAGCTACTTGGATGTGTTGACAAAATACACAACACATCTCATAGCCATTGATTTAACCAACGAAAAGAGTATTATTGCATCAAGTGCGATCAATAGTAGTGCTACAGGGGAGAAAATCGATATCAAGATTGTGCTACCACACTGGATCGACCATTGCTTGACAGTGGGCAAAAAATTGAACGAAACTCCGTATCTCCTTCCAAACCCACCTATTCTCAAAAATGGAAAACATTCCTTGACACCTGACTTGAATACTTTGATAAGTGCTGAAAATATCCCAGAGGATAGCGATTTCAACTCGACATTTTTCGAATCTAAAACATTCTACATTGCTTCGGATTATAACTTATCGGAACGATTAACGAATTCAATCAAGACTTTGATTGAGAATAATGGAGGAAAAGTCGCTAGTTCGTTTGATACTGGAGTAGTCGACGTTTATATTGGAAAATATCGAACTGGCCAGGCATTTGTTGAAAGTTGTACCTCTAACCGCATAATTGTGGGAAATTTGCACTGGCTCTATGATACAATTGTCACTAACAAATGGGTGTTACCAGAAAACTCAAATTTGTTACATTATCCTACGCCACACTTGTCACTTGATAAATTCAAAGGTCTTAACATCTCGGTAACTAACTACAGTGGAGAAGCTCGGTCGTACTTATCCAAATTAATAACAACGGTAGGAGGAAAATTCACCAAGACATTAACCAAAGATAACGACTATTTAATTGCAGCTAAGCCAGAGGGTAAGAAATACGAAACAGCCAAGTTCAAATGGCTCGATGAAAACAACCAGCCAAAAATCAAAGTTGTAAATCATATATGGCTAGAAGAGTGTTATGCCAAGTGGGATCTCATTAATGATGACAACTCCAAATATACGTACTTGGGTAACGGTGCTGACAGTGTTGAAATTCAAATTGGAAGAACAAAGCTCGATGAAAATGTACTCAAGTTATGGTATCCAACTGAAGAGAGCAATGAAAAAACATTGAAACTGGATTTAGATATAGATGATAGTATGAGCGAAGATGAATCTACCCAATCCAAACCAAATTTAAGTGTTCCAAAAATACTGAAAGAGCTAGAGAACTCTGAACAATCTCTAGCGAAAGACGTACCTCCACCATTGGAAAGCATCGAAGAAGAAGCAGTTATAACCTCGAGATATGGAGGAAGGTCTGCAGCCAAAAAAGCTGCTCTAAAATTACATGACAACATGTCTGATTTGAACAAATTCCAGGAAATAGCAAAGAGTTCAAGAAAGATGAAATCATACATGGAACTGTTGGAAGGCGCCTTACCATCCAAAAAAAGAGAACTGTCTACAGAACCAGAACCAGAACCAGAACATACAGAGACTCCACAAAAGAAGCAGAAGGTTAAAAGTCCTGTTTCAGACAAAAAATTACATAAGGAAAACCACCCAGAATATAAAATCGTAGCAATTATGACTGGCTGTGAACAAGAATTGACCCTATCCAAGCAGGACTTATCAAAACTCGCATCAATCGGTATCAAAGTCTTGTCAGATCTCCTGAACAAGTTTTCCATCAACACCGTCATAGCACCCAAGATCTTGAGAACAGAAAAGTTTTTAAGAAGTTTAAGTAAGGTGAACAGAATTATTCATCCCAATTATTTGGTTGAGATTCTCAAGAAACTCAATACGAATGATGAAGTGGTTCCAGAAACAATATTCAAAGAGTTTAGTATTGACGACTACTCGCTTGAGAAGTTCCTCTCGGCCAAGGATATCAAACTGGAACTAGGAGTATCGAGCGGATTATCAGCCATCGTAAACACCAACAAAAAGGGCAAACTTTTCAATGGCTTGAAATTGAATTTATCTATAAATTTGAATGGTGGTGTGGACGTAATATCGAACATTCTCAAAGACCACGGCATGGAGGAATTCCAAGCTATCAAAAACACACTGACAGGAAATTCTTTGGCCAAAGAGTTGAAAACGTCTACTCTTGAAGGAAAGGAATATATAATTCTAGTGGGCCATAAAACTAAGGATTCAAAGTTGATTAAAAACTTTAGAAAACTTCTCAAAGATAAGGGACTTGCTGGGGAAGTTATCGAGTGGGATTGGTGTGTAAAGTCCATTTTCAAGATGAACTTGGAACCTTTAAAGGACTACAAATTATAGAGGTCAAGAAACAATAGGAGTAAAAATGTAGAATAAACTAAATATTAGAAAGGTATAGCATATCTTAATATTAAAAATGGATAGCATATTTTTATATTCCATCTATATAATAAAATATATGTATTTACGAATTAAGTTGTATAAAAGTATAAATTACATAGATGAAATCAACGTAATCCTGATACTAAAGAGATTATTGGAATTTTAAATAATATAATTCTATAATAATTCTAATACAATTATTCCATGAGTTGGTATATCTATTTCTTAATAATTTAATAAGATTTAGAACGTTTTAATATAATTATTTATTAGAACCATATTTTACTAAAGTTTTCTTTTATCATCAGGTCCTATAATTCATTTGATGTTTAGATATATCTATCAAATTACAAGATCTGAACTTTTAGTGTATATTGGAGTTGCAAATAAATTGCGGGACCATAAGCAAAGTTCTCATTGTAGCGAGTTTAGAAATAAAAAGAAGTATTTGTAGCTAGAAGATAGTAACGTTAGCAACGAGTAGATAGAACAAAGTCTAGCAACAGATAGAACAAAGTCTAGCAAGGTCTAGATCTCTTGGATCTCTTGGATCAAATGTCGATCAAGCTGGGACCGTCATTAGGGTTTCTCTGTTGTTGGGATTGTTGTGGAGCGTTACCAAAACCATAACCTGTGTAGGCAGCGTTGATTGTAGGTTGTTGGTATTGATGTTGTGATTGTTGAGGTTGTTGAGGTTGTTGTTGGTATCCAATTCCTGTGTTCAAGAAAGGATTTCCGGTAGCGTTCGAGCTTAATCTCGTTTGGTCTGTAGTCTGTTTGTAGCCTGTACCACTCGAATTTATAAATGTCTGAGTTTGAGTGTGTTGATGAGGAATTCTATTGGCTCCAGTGTTACCAAAGGTGTCTATACCTGTGCCTTGGGCTAACAAGTTGTTTAATTCTGAGTGGGTGGAGTCGTTGTACTTGGAGGAAGATGTGTTTTGAGGTTTGATTTGTTGAGTAGGTTGAGTGAAGAACTGTGGTTGTGACTGAGCGACTGGTTGTGCTTGATGGCTCAACTCATTTAACGATTGTTGCGGAGCCGATTGTGGTCTGGGTTCAGATTGCAAAGCAAACGGGTTGTTGGAACCTGTTTTCAAAGGCTGCATTGGCTGCTGTTGCTGTACGGGCTGTTGGCCGTAGTTGAACCCAGTAAATTGTGGTTGCAGTTGTGGTTGTTGGAAATTCTGTTGGACGTTGGGTTGTTGATACTGTTGATATATACCAGTGGCCATTGAGTTCTGTATAGGGTTTCCAAACATGTCAAATTGTTGAGGTTGTTGATAATATTGTTGTTGAGCAAATTGTTGTTGAGGTTGATAATAACCAGTTGCATACTGGTACAATTGGGGCTGTTCGTCGTTCAAATCCAACAAGTTTTCATTCTGTTGAGATTGTTGTTTTCTCATTTCTTCTTCCTCCTTGGACAATTTCAAAGCTGCAAGTAATTCTGGGTCGTCAGTTTCAGCCGCTTCACGTAGTTTTTCTTGTTCTGCAGTAATCTTTGACATTTCTAAAGCTCTCTGCAAATCCTCATCATATGGTAAATCGTTAGACCGTGGAGGTTGGGCCCCTGTGTTTCTTCTAGATCTTCTAGAGTCTTCTGGACGAGAACGGTTGGATTTAGATTTTGCTGCTAACTCACGTTCATGAGATAATCTCTCATCATCTCTCAAAAGAGTCACAAACTCCTTCGCTTTCACTCTAATAATGGCACCTTGATCATTATCTGCTTCATCGATATGTATAAATTCTCTCAATGTCTTGATGATGTACAAGTTGTCCTTTGACCAAAGGACACATTTATCAGAACCAAATCTGACCAAGTAATCTAAGACAGTCAAAGATTTGGCCACATGACGCCAATTCTTTCCTTTATCGTTCAAACGACGATCCAACATATCCATGACTTCTAAAAAGTCCGTTTGAGACTGGTAAGTACACTCAGCAACTTCCTCCATCTCGTACCTGGTAGGACCCGTAGGATCATTGGAAGTAGCTTTCCTGACTAGAACTTGCACGGAGGAATAACCATTGGCGACGTTTTTGATGGAACGAACTATTTTTGACATGGTTGGGAGAGGTAGGGGTGACTAGAACTGGTTCGTAATGGTTAAGTGAATTTTAATCTATCTGGAAAAAGAGAATATAACGAATATTTGGATTCTTGTACTGGCAAGTATGGTCTTCGGAAAATATGGATCCAGTAGCAATGCTTAGTTGATTAAAAGTGGTTGGAAGTGTCTGTGCTGGGAGGAAATTAATCAAAAACCCCGACATGGTTATATACAGGATACAGGGCACGGACGTTTACTGACGCTATCATAATCGCTCAGGGGGGCTGGGATTTACATGTCGTTGACGGCTAAGAGTCTTGACTCAGAAAATCTCCTTAAACATACGTAGCCTCTCTTCATAATTTGGTACATTTCATCCAGGATAGCATCTCCGATGGGTGTGAATTGTAATTCTCGGTATCGCTTCGGAAATATACGATTTGTACACCCAAAATAGTTTACAAGAAAGCTTCCCCTAATAACCTAGACTCCAGGTCCAGGCCCTCACCGATTCCTGGGGCTGACATATAGAAATACGTCATTAATTTATCTTAGAATTCGATAAAGAGGCATAGCTTGACACAAGGGCAACGAACTTATGCGCCAGAGAAAGCTATTGCTGGGGCACGGATAAACTGGATATATTGGAACATACACGACCCAATAGGTGGAAGAATAGAAGCAGATGCCAACCGTCTTTGTAGAGTAGGATTAATAAACTTGATAAGCTTTCCAATCTTAAGGGTAGAATTCTAAATACATTGAGACGCAAATACTATGGAATGAATGCAAACGAATATCGAAAAGAATACCGGAGTTATGATGGCCCCGAGTCTTTCCATGGTAATGGCAATTATTGAAGCAATAAAATAGCAGATTATAGCGAAGAAAAATTTAGAAAAAGTAGCTAGAAGAGTGTCATACTAATTAATTTTTCTGAATATGCCACAATTCTTGAATATCTGAATAAGTGGGTTATATATGATACCCAATTACGATTGAACCGTAACAGACTAACCCTTTAAAATATGAAAAATACTTAATATTTATATGTAATAGAAAGATGAAATTACTCGACTTCAATGAAGTGAATCGAGATTTATTATCTGAATATTTCATTTAACTATATTAATTAAAGGTTATCAACCATATTCTAAAGTTCAGTATTAGTATGAGTTCAATTCTTCACAACATAATATTATTTTATAAACTTATCAAGATATGTTGAATTCCAAGACTCTATTTGAATAGGTAGTCTTTAACTTTTGTAAGATTATAATAAATCAGAAATTGACTTGTAAAATAACTTTAATTGGCGGAATAAATTGTTATTCTTGCAACCATATCGGGTATGTAATTTCTCACGTGACCTCGAATTTCAAAAATCATAAAATTACACTTATAGTACAGCAGTACAAGCCAGAAATACCCATCCGTAGCTGATATCAGTTTGGAAACGTCTTGGGTCCGATTCCAGTCTTTATCCATTCCATATATTTTGACTGCAAAATCTTTTTTGCTCGTTTCGTGGGGTAGCAAAAACTCTCACACCGAAACTCCAATACACCAACACCTCTTCGAAAGATTCATAAACTACAATATAAGATAAAAGAAAGGATGTCAATATCGATCAATTGTATAGGGATTATTAGAAATGATAATTCGTTTCCACGTGATAAATCTTAAATTAGTGGCAATTCTAGATTACATAAGATTTCAACAAACAAATTAGGAAAAAATTTTCGAAAACAACAACCCCAGAATACTTTACAAAGCTACTTTAAGGAATAAAAAGTGTGTGTTACAGAACAAATACATCTCAGAGGATTGAAATTCACTACTAATTGAAATTCTCCTATTATCACAGCAAATTTTCGCAAACTCAAACACCCAGCGAGAGAGCGAGAGATTAGAGTGTGTCTATAAGCGTGATAGGTTCTTACTAAGTACTCAAGAAACACAGTTCAAATCAAGACATTGACCAATTCACATTATTGATACTATTAGTCTATTCTCGACCTCTACTACTAAGATTGATCAAGTCTATCACTATCACCAACAGTCATAATGAATAGTGATTTAAGAAGATGTCGTCGTTGTAAACGTAAGAGACTTGAGGATGAACCTCCAGAAGTACGTCAATATAAGACATGTGCAAAATGTCGTATAATTGAACGTAACAAGAAGAACTCAAGAAAGCCATTGGCAGAAGAAACCATGCTTTATGGATTAAAGCAGTTTCAAGAACAGAGTCTCAGTGGAAACTTCATGGAGGAAGAAGGTTTATTGAAGGACGAATTCTTTAAGCGCTTTCAAAACAAAACATTTAATTATGAAATGGAAATCCACGAAGTGTTGAGTAACCCAAATTACGTAAGTCCTGTTATTTCCACTCCAAGTGTGCCCACGTATAATTTCAAGCTGGTAAATGAAAACAATTTCAAACAACCAAGCAACTTTCAATCACACAATTTCCAAGCTCCTGCCACGAATCAGAATTTCCAGCCTACTCAGGCGTATGCAAGTTTCCAGCAAAATCCAAGCTTTCAATCGCAACCGAATCCTAATCAAAATTTTGCTCTGTCTACTTTGCCAATACAAGGCTTTACTCCAAATATACCTAATCAACAACATTCAAAACCAGCTGAAATTTATAGAGCAAAGAATTATTTTAACAATGATTCTGACGAAGAAGATATATTCAGTGAATTGACTAAGTTAGGTAACCGTGAGGAATTAAGAGATGACGATGAAGTCGAGGGTGAAGAAAATGAAAATGGGGCCTTAGAACCTAGTTCGCAAGACGCTTCAAATCCTTATTCCTTTAAGAACGTTTTCGATAACTTCCAGCTTTTGCTTCTCAAAATTGTCCAAAGTATGAAGGCCAATGAAAATCTTACAAACTTGGTATATTTGAAGGAATTCAATGAAGAATTTACCTCAAATTTAGCAAGATTTGATTCGACATCATCTAAAACAGACGTCAACAATCCAAATGTATTACTTCGTCTCAACGATAAACAAGTTAGAACTAACTTGTTCAACAATTTAAGAGAATTGTATATCGAGCCAATCATGGCCATGATCAACGTCGGACAATATCAAGAATCGTCGAATTTGAACGAATTCAAAAACACAAATTCCATAAAAAGTTTATTCACATTCAATCCAGATAAATTGAATGGGAAGTCCGGATTCGCCAATTCTGGTTCTGTTTCATCAAAGATCAAAAATTCGTCGATTTATCTCAACTACAATCGTAAATTCAACGTTCTTATTATAAAAATCAACCACATTCTTCACAAACCAAGTACAATAAAGTATTCTCAAGAGTTTAGAAATAAAATCAGAGACATTTTCAAGAAGTTGAAATATGAACGGTCTTTTGATGAGCCCATTGACTTCAATGCACATACTGCAAACTTGGTTTACGATAAGCTTTTCACAAAGATTGATATGTTCACAGAACAATCTCAACAATTCATCAAGGGTTTAAACAAGGAGAAGTTTGTAAGTGACTTTATCAATTTTGACAATGTATTTAAACAAGTTGAAGATATTGCTAGTGATGACGATCTCGATGACAGTGTTTTGAAGACAAATGGAAATGGTAGAAATAGAGCTTCAGATACTGACAAAGAAGATGGTCCTGATGATGAGGAGGATGATGAAGAAGAAGAAGAAGACGAAGAAGACGAAGAAGAAGAAGAAGAAGAAGAAGAAGAAGAAGATGATGATGATGATGATGATATGGATGACATGGATGATATGGATGACAATGATAACGATTCTACTATTCTTACTCACCATGGCAAGGAATCGACTGCAGAGATTTTGGACCCTGTATTCAAACCGGAATAGTCAAATGATATGAGAACCTATAGATAAGTCTACCATTATGAATGTATTTTAGATTTAAAGAATCCTGCTCTATATATATACAGTTAATCAGAATAAACCAGAATATAAATATATTTCATATAGAAATACTAGAGATCACAGATGAGAGGTAGTATAAGGTACGATAAGACGACTCGTGCTCTCTTAAAAGACATATAATCTGAGATATGATCTGATATATGAACTGAAATTTACTCTAACATCTACTAGTTGAAATGGTGACCTCAGATACAGTATGATCTGATTGTTGATTATGATATTATGTAGCATATTCCTCGAACTCCGTTGCGGCGTGGATCAACTCAACATTTCAAAAATCAATTAGTGCTTCTCCGCGTGTCATGCGCGATCCGGTCTTTATAAATACCATCAACTCCACATGAGCCACGGCCAGGTATATAAGGTCTATCGCTCCGACAGTAGAAGCAATGCGGCCGGAGAACCGTTTCATCCCACCCAAGATTTTGAAATTTCCTCTGTGACCGGCGATACTCCGGTTTTGCCAAGTGTGTAAATTGTTGCAAACTATCGAATCATGATACTGTTGGCTCATAGAAGCAGAGGATACTAAAGAAGTCTAGAAGCAGAATATACTAACAAAGTCATACACTCTACTCAGATTATCTGAATTGTCACTCACGATAATATAAAACTTGAAGGACTTAGCAATTAGACTGCCCGGGGCCAAATCCCAAGAAATCGTAGCCACCAACAGTTGAGAGAGAGAAGATTATTCAGGATTGATTGAAATTAATTGTCCGTTCATTTAGGAACTTATTAAGGTGATTTGTAAGCTACTGGTATATTTTACTTGTCTAAGTTCACTTTACTTGTCTTGGTGTACTTCTACCATACTAATAATGTGTCCTTGTATAATCTCGCGTCCTAGTTTTCTCTACCAAATTTCTTTTTTTCCCAGCCTCAGCTTCTAATTTTGAAAAGGAGCTTCCTCTGCTATTTTTACCTCTGCAAAGGTTGAAACATCCACTCGCTCTACTCAACAGTTATCTATACGAAACCTCTTAACGCTATAGATCTATAATGAAGTTTCCGATTTTACTAGTGTTGTTTACAACATTAGTTAATGGTCTCTGGATGGACACCAATAACGTTACAAACATCATCAACAACGCGAATATCGTGGCCAAAGGGTTATTAAACTACTATACTGGATTACAGTATGGAGGAACCATCGGAATGTTCTCGCTGCCGTACTATTGGTGGGAAGCAGGTGGAGCATGGGGGTCTCTTATTGATTACGCATATTTAACCAACAATGACACCTTGGTCCCTATGATCAAACAGGCGCTTGAATACCAAGTAGGTGACGATTTCAACTATATTCCTCTCAACCAATCTACTACCGAAGGTAATGATGATCAAGGGTTTTGGGGTATCGCAGTCATGTCAGCAGCAGAAAGAAATATCAGTAATCCAAGTGATCCAAGAAAGGCTTGGTTGACCTTGGCTCAAGCAGTGTTCAACACAATGACTGCTAGATGGGATGAAAAAGAATGTAATGGTGGTTTGAGATGGCAAATTTTCCAGTGGAATTCTGGTTACGACTACAAAAACTCGGTATCCAATGGATGTCTCTTCCATATTGGTGCAAGATTAGCAAGATTCACCGGAAATGACTCGTATGTTGACTGGGCCGAAAAAGTATGGGACTGGATGATTGGAGTTGGCGTAATTCATGAACAACCTACTTACACAATTATCTACGATGGTGTTAAGATCAACGATAACTGTTCAACTATCACCAAATCCCAATGGACTTATAACCAAGGACTTATGTTATCAGGATGTGCTTACTTGTACAATTTCACTGAAGATGAAAAATGGTTGAAGCGTACTAGATCTTTAATGGCAGGTTCCGTTGTGTTTTTCCAAAACGATACCATGTATGAAGCTCAATGTCAATCTTTTACTGCAGCAAATTGTAACAATGATCAAAGATCTTTCAAGGCGTATTTCGCAAGATTTTTGGGTATGACTTCTACAATGGTCGCGGAGACGGCTCCTCAGATTTATAAATGGATGGTTGCGTCTGCAAATGCCGCAGCTGGTACATGTAATGGGGGATCTGATTATGTAACATGTGGTTTGAATTGGTTCAATTCTACGTGGGATGGATATTATGGATTAGGTGAACAAATGGCGGCATTGGAAGTGTTTAGTAATCTTTTGGTCAACGAAAGGCCTCCTCCTTACACTGCAGCCAATGGAGGTTCTTCGCTTGGAAATCCAGCTGCTGGTTATGCTGCGGGCCAATTAAATGCAAGTCCATTGGCCCTTGACACTGCTGATTTGGCTGGTGCTGGTATTATTACTGCAGTTATCGGGGCAAGTTTAGTCGGTGCTGCCGTGTGGTTGATTCTTTAGTGCTAATAAAATTTGTGTATTTTAATTTGAATTGTATTCACTGGAGTTATGTGTAAAGTTTATTGAGACTACTAAATGTAAATCAATCTATTAATCTGTTCCCGATTTCGAATCTTGAAGCTAACCAATCTAAATATACCACAATCGTTCTTATCTTTATATTACACCAAATACTATAATATGACCTGAAGGAATATCCATCCTATAATATTAAACCACACCCTCTTTGAGGGTACTATCTATATATTCCACGCCTCTAATGGTACTTATATAGCCCACCCTATATAGTCTCTATAGTCCCCTCTAACAGACTCTTATCATAAGTCGTGTACCTTTCAAAACCAATCACACTCACAAATCAATAACTGTTGCCACTCCACTACCCCCCCACAACTATAAAGCAACATGAGTACCGAAGATCAATTCACATCAGTCCAATGGGATAGAGATGAAGTAGGTGATAATAACGACAAAATTTTAGATTCAGAGACCAAACCCAACACAATAATTGAAGAAGAAACTACAGGGGCAGAGGATGATGATACAGAAAGTTTAGGCTCTCCAACACAACAAGCGCTGGAACAAGCGACTACAATTGATGAAGATGTTGTAGCAACCAAACTGGATGACGAAGAGGTAATTAATGACGATGTTGTTGATCCTCTGATCACAGAAGGTGATTATCAGGGAGATGATAAAATGGAGATTACGGCACACGAGGACAATGGTCATATTGAAGAAACTCCAACAGATGTCAATCCCGAAGTAGATGAGGGTGAGCCCAACCTTTTTGAAATGTATTCAATCGATTCCAACGTGACTTCACCTATTAGAGATTTAGATACCTCTTCCAAACCATTTATTTCATACTTGATAACCACCACAACAAACCATCCCTCGGTGTTGAAGTTGACATCTCATAAAAAATCAGATGGCTCCGAATCTATAACCATAAAAATAAGGAGAAGATACGGAGATTTTAGATTCTTACATCAATGTTTGAACAATGACTTTCCAACATTGTTGATTCCACCAATCCCATCTAAGCTGAACTTCAAATATTTAACCGGCGATACATTTTCAACAGAATTTGTTCATAAAAGGTTGCATTCTTTGAACCGGTTCATCAAATTCATTCTTCAACATAAATATCTTTCTCAATCATCTATTTTCCATTTGTTTATCAGTGATTCCACTGATTGGGCTACATTTACAAAGGATTTGAAGGTCAAAGAACTTGGAAACGATGAAAACTCAAGCGGCTTTGTAAATAAAGTGGTCAACGAAGACTTGATAACTGAAACTGTAATGAACTTTTTAACTCCTTCCAAACACAAACGTGAAACCAACAAAGACATTTTGGAAATCAATGATAAGTTAAAGAAACTTTATGAGAATTTACTCAAGTTGGATAAAATTTTTATGAAGTTGAATCGCAAAAACCATGATTTGGGGGTTGATTACGAACAGTTTCTGAACCAGATTATGAAGTTATCCATAATTAACGATAGTGACTTGCCTGCCACTCAAACCGCACCATCTACACCGACATCAACCACCCCAAATACTGCACCAACGTCGCAATTGACTTCTCCATTACAAGTAAGCTCGCCATCTCGAATTATATCCTCATCGACCCACGCTATCCAAAACAACTTTAAGATATTTGCCGAGTCTCTTGAGTACTTTCTGAAGAATTGGTCTACTCTACATAAATATATTGACGAATCTTTTCTTGTTTCATTAAAGGATTGTTCAAAGTATATTATCAGCCTTTCAAACTTGATTGAATTGCAACATAATAAAAGAATCGACTTACAAGTATTACAAGACTATTTGAACAAGGCAAAGGGTGAATTGGAAGGTATGGGGTCTGGCCCTAACTCCGACTCAGCACACCGTCCACCTCCCAACCCAGTATTGAATACATCGTCGGGTGGCATAGTTAACAGCACTACCCAACTCATCAAAGACACCTTGTCTACATCCGCCACTGCACACATCGGATCCTCCGTAAATGACAATAAGGTTTTCAAGTTACAATCCAAAATTGAACAGTTGGAAAGAGAAATCTCAATACAGACCAAAATGGTTCAAGATTTGACCAACAAGATTATAAACGAAGAATACCCCAACTGGGACAAGTTCAATAAGAACGAATTGAAAGATGCAATGTTAGGCTTGTGCGAGGAGGAGATAAAGTTTTATAAGGGTTTAGTCGATAATTGGAGCGAAGTAGAGATGAAGTTGATGAAGAGATTAGACGAGTTGCGTTGATGAAAAGTTGACGAAAAATGGACTGTGATATTTCTCTATATATGTTCTGTAAGTCGGCCAAGTTCGTGCTCAGCTGCTAACTTTTGAATCTCATGACGTTACTTGTACATTCTAAAATAATTAGATGTTTCTCGATCTATCTAAGTGCTGATTCGAGAAATCAGCCAAAACATTCTTGCTGGAAATAATGATCTAATGGAGGTCCTCAATTTCTACTTAATATACATAATAATACGTAAATTTCAAAGATTCTTCCTCAGACTCATCAATTATCAGGATTTATTCTTGATTAGCGACGTTCGTCTATATTAGGTTGAACTCACGCTATAAATACCCAAATCCACATTCTCTTCATCGATTTTCCATTGACTCTGGTTATTAAATGCTTTATGAGGAATATCCCATTCCGGGCCAAGTTGACTTGCAAGATAAGTCACCACATCGTCACAATAACCAAGGAGTCTCAAATCAAAACCACGATCAGGAATATCGTCCTTATTTAACAAAACTTTAGGCACGGACGAAGACACTTTGTTTATAATTCCTGCCACAGGTTCGACTTTCAACGAAGTACCCACGACAATGACCAAATCACAATCAATAGTATCTTTACCTATCAACTGATGGTATCTTTTTGGTAAATCTTCACCGAAAAATGTGATATCTGGTTTTATAACACCATAATTGATGGGTAAGTCTTCATTTAAGTTGACAATACTATAACATTGAAGACATCTGGGAACTTGTTTATGTCTGATATGGTTAAAAATCTTGTGGCCAGCAAATCTGCTATGACAAGTTAGACATGTAGCACTACCAAACGATCCGTGGCATTGTATGACGCTCTCCTCCAAGATCCCAACCTTCTTCTCCAAGTTATCAATGTTCTGAGTATAATTTCTCAAGAGCTTTCCTTTATCCTGGAGCAATTTAATGAAGGAATGCATAATGGTGTATTTCCCATCAGGGGGAAGAATGAGATGGGCAATAGAGAAAAAGATTCCTGGGTCTCGTTTGAACGCTTCTATGTCAAAACCTTGTTGTGGATCCTTTAAATTTAAATGACTAAGTTGGGAGTATAAACCCTTGAACGATCTGAAATCGGGGATTCCGAGCGACGTCAGAATGCCTGCACCTGTAATGAGTAATATTCGTTTCGACAGGTGGAGATCTTTGAGAAAGTCCGGAATGGTATATTTTGTAGAGTTTTGCGTAGGTTTGGCTGATATGACTCTTGGATGAACCTTGAGGTTTGTGGAGTCGCCGTTTGGAATTCTTGGATCCATGAACCTGAGATCTGGGTTAGTTTGGAGTCCAAAATTAGAACCATTATGTGATTCACTAACTAGTTGGACAAGCTGGGTGGCAACTTCTTTCGGACTCATTTGATGATAGTTGATGAGACAAGTTTTAGGATACCCCAAGTCAAGTATTAAGTAGCCTAGTTCTCGTTTCGAAACTTCTGGTGGTAGGAAAACATTCAAAAACTCTAGAATCCCGTGCTTAGAAATATATTCCTTATACCGTTGTTGTAATATGATATTCGGTTCGTAATCAAAGTCGAAGAGTTGAGACGCATTTAGCGTAGTTGAGTCGTTTAATATGTCGGAGCCTTGTGGGTGAAAATCGTCCATTTTCTCATCTCCTTCGCTTGAAATTACCAGGCCGCCAGAGTTCGGTGTTGGCAACAGCGTTTCCACCGCATCCAGCATCAACGAAGAGTTGTTTGTGATTATATCTGATGATTTTTCGAGTTCTTTCAATCTCGTTCGTGAACTCTTGTATGTGCGTTGGGTACTCATCAATATAACTAGAACTTCTGATTCACGAGTTACTTTAGAAATACTGTAAATTGTCAGCGTTATAAATAATGCTATTGGTGATCTGAGTGATTTGCTGTGTTATTTGATGGAATTTCATTTTTTCTGATCAAGATGATTTTTCCATCGCCAATTTTGGCTGTAAATTCTGCAAATAACGGAGTGGTGACATTTTGGTAGAGGTTCTTAGAGCAAATGCAACGGATCTGTGTCGCGGTGATGCCTGGAGTCCTAAGAGAAGTTGAAATTGGATTTTACGATGAGATTGTGGGGTTGAGCGAAATGGTCTCCTATCACTGCGACGCACCACCCCGTTATACGAGAGTCAGAACCAACGCAAATTATGCAAACAACATATTGTTACTAATTGACGATATTCAAAGGAGAGAAGAGTCGTTGGTGGCGTTCAATAGTGAGTACCCACCATCTAGAAATTCGGAAATCCCGAAAATTCTTGAAAATTCCTGGAAATGCCTGAAATGCCTGAAAACCCGAAAAGCTTGAAAACGTCTCAAAACTTCTCTCGTTGGACTCGGATTCAAGTAATCTCACTATAGTTAGTCATACCGCCCTCACAATCAGGAATAGACCAAAGTGATAACATATTGGGAATTAATCTTGGACCACAGCGTTCTATCGAACATGGCTTAGAATGGAACGTATTGGATACCGCTCTAATGTCACCAAATGGAGTTAAATTAGATGAAAAAATTAATCCATCAATTTCTTATTAATGATGGAATAAAATATGATTGGTGGTTCCTCTATCGCCAACTTAGGTGGACAGGGTAGGAGAAGTAGCCCACTACAACCAGACAAAAGCAGGGCCATATTCTTTAGAGCTATGAAACAATAATGGTAGTAGTGAGCATATTAGTTTAACTCTGAACATTTCAGGAAACTCTGACTTTTCAGTTTAATTCTTAGCTTTCCTTAGTATTCCATAAAATTATAGAGTCCTTTTATCTGCTTTGAGCTTTATTTTTGATCTTTGAAAAGGTTTGGTGATTTCAACTTTAGCTGCAAATTCTCGAGGATTGTAGGAACACGTGATCTGATTTCTACTACCTGAAGCATTTAGTTACTAGCATTTATTAAAGATGATACCAAGCATACTGCAGATATGGAATCTCCAGTCAATGCAGAATTTTGATGATGTTAGACTGAATCTTGAATTAAGGAGCGTAGCATTGACTAGTCATTATTGACCAGTCCTTATTATTGACCAGTCTTCAATAACATCCACAAGCAACTTCGCTTCGCTCAGTTACTTGTCACATGGTTTATTAATCTTAAGATCGAATATAATATCTATCATCTATATAAATTCAGAATGGAACTACTGACAGTATCAGATATTCTCAAATACTGTTGATAATAATTGTCTGATCGACTAATAATCGGTTCCTGACTAATATGATTGTCTGATCCGACTGTACCCCCAATATGAACCTCTAATCGGTTCTCCTTTTATCAGTTTCATCAATTTCATCATCATCACCTTCTCCTACCTCAAATAAGGTATGGCTCGGTTCTGGAGTTTCCTTTTGTTTTTCATTCACTTGTTCATAAGCAGGTGGTGGCTGTGGAAATGAAGTTTGTTGGTTTTCTCTGGATAATTCAAAACTATCATGGTCTATATTTCTGTCGTCGTCTTCATGATCACTGTGACTCATAAGTGATAAATCATCAAGCTCAAATTCAGTACCTTGATGATATCCTTGAGCTCCACCTTCTTCGCCGTCGCCAATATCGTCTCCAGTTGATAATTGTTGAGATATAGTCAACATATAACTGGTTTCTGTAGGTCTCCATAACCAGGCAATTCCCATAAACACAAAGAAAAATACAACACTTGGCCAGAATTCAAAGAGGAAATATGCTCCTTTCCAGTTAGCTTCAACCATTTGAGTGTTTGTCATACCCAAAAAGAAGAAAGAAGAGAAGAATAAGGCAGCAAAGGTCAAAAACAACGACAAGAACATCATTCTAAACAAGTTTTGATACAATTGTAACTTGATAATTTGACGTTGCTGATGTAAGCTGGCAGTTGTTTGTCTAATTGAAATCATAATGGCAATGTAGTAAATTGTCACGGTGATTGAAATTGGAATGAGAGGAACCATTCCAAGAAGGACATTTTGGTCACTAGTTTCAATATCACGAGAATACTGAGTCGAGTTTGCAGTCGAGTTATGATAAGTCCCCAATAAGTAGAATAAAGAGGCAAGGAATTGGGCACCAGCTAAAAGCTTGCATCTAAACATAACTTTTTTGTTCAACTTCAATACGACCACACCATAACCCAAACTGATACACAACAACAAGAAGAAGGAGAAGGTGATTTTAGCAGAATTCAAAATCGATAAAAAGAACATGTAAAACACGACAAAATGTGAAGACGGGTTTTTACTGCGGTTCACCAAATCATAGTACGACCAAACGACAAAGGTTTCGAAAGTTAAAAACGCCAACATCGCCAATAAGTATCTTTGCAAAGGCAAGATTTGGTTTTCCTTTCTCTTCATAAAGAATTGGAATCCAAAGAGGGCCAAGGCTATGGCGTAACATAACGTAAGAATACCATAGGCAGGCAATTTTGGAATCTCACTAGCACTCAACTCACCAAATGCATTTTGGAATGTGATTTTACCGCGGTAATTGGTGGTGGTCTTGTCGTCCCTTTCATGAATATATGTAGCCAAGCAGTAATAACCAGTACTATTGATATTGTAATTCAATAACGTTTGTCCTAAATGAGTCATTTGCCCAGTCAAGATTGTATTGTTTGCAGGAGTCTTGTTCAAGATGAAATTACCCCTTTGGCCCTCACTGCAGACTTTCAAATCATTAATGGCGACGTCGTCACATATGTACTTGTGGTGACCACCACCTACTTCAGTCCCGATACTTCCCATGTCGGCATACTCAAAAACGACGAAACTCACTTTGATATCATCGGAATGTGGTTGGTTGTCATGCTTGAGGTTTGGTTTGTAGACGTATTTGTCAAATTCATCTAATCTTATTGCAAGGTGAGGCTTGAGTGATCCACCCCAGTCGTGTTTAGAATATACTCCTGAACAGACTTGAGAATTGTCATGATCAAATTTAGCCACATTGGCTGTGACTACCTGGAAGAGAGTCACCAACCACGAGATTGATAACAATAAATTCGATTTCATTGTATACTTCAAGAAGAAAAGTGTGTGTTAAAGTTCTGATTGGATCATCTTTTCAACCCGATAAAAATGTCGGCAAATGTCGGCAAAGCTTGAATAAAATTGAACAGAATTTAAACTAGTTGAAGCTTGGCAATCTACAGTGCTGTTATATGTTCCAGTACCCAGATTCAATCTAATTTGAGTTATTCAGAATAGATGTTTACTAGAAGTAGTTGAAGAACTGTAGTGTGATTTCCTGAAATGTCTACTGACTCAATTTCATTACATGACAACATTTATTTGATCTATATATTATACACCAGCCCAGATTGTGCCACCATTCTTATGGACAGATTGTGCCAACTGATCAACTTGAGAATCCCAATTCAATAAATGATTATATAAAACATTGACTTGGTCCAAGTTCAAAATTCTAGGTTGCAACCAAGTGACAATCAACATCTCATCGATTTGGTTGATATATCCCTTAATCAAATTCAAAGAGAAACATTTTATAATCAAATGTTCAACATCATTGATTGAAGTTCCACTAAACTCTGAAATTTCCTTGAAGCTCAAATGCTTGTTGGTTGTTGATTTCAATGAAATCAATTCCAATAAAGACATGATGATAATCTTTTGTTTTAAAAACACATCGAATTTTGCCAAGAAAGGTGAATGTTTGAAAGAAACTTCGAGACACTTGTTAAATCCATTCAAATTACCTGAATTCAAATTTTGAATTAAATTGTAAAGCCAGTTGTATTGACTTGATTCATCTTTAATTACATTCAAAATCTCATGTAAAATCAACTCTCCAAAGTTGTAGATTTTATCTCCCAACAAGGCTGCAATACATAATTCATAACATAACTTCACCTTTTGGGAGTCTGGAATATTCGTCTCAACCGAAGATAAATATAACAATCCATTCAAGTAGTATAAATTATAGTTTTCGGTGATCTTGTATAACTCACACTTTGTCAAGTAGTAAGCAGCGTTAATTCTTGAACTGTCAAAGTTTTGGTTACTGCTAGAATCAAATTTGTCACTCAACTTATCTAAAATTTCTTCGGCTTTGATCAACTCGTTCAATAATATGTAGTGACGGGAAATTTGTAAATTGATATAGACTACAGATTCATCGTTTTCTACCAAATTTTTGTAGTCTTTCTCGTCTTCAGTTTTGATGTTATGCTCCTTCTTAATGTCTTCAACAAATTGTTCTCTCAACTCCAACAATTTATCTAATGTATCTTGAACTTGACCATTGAAACTTTCTAAAAGAAAGTCTACAACCTTGATGGCATTCAACTTGGATGAAAATTGGTTGATGAACAAGTTGTAGATTTTGAATTTCAATTCGGGGGTAATGTTAGCAGTTGAATAATAGAACTCGTCTAATGAAAGTGTCAATTGGTGCCATAACTTTCTTTCGTAGAAATCTTCCAATTGATAAAGAATGTGAATTAGTTCAGACGATTCGCTTTCCAGTCTGATAGTTGCCAATAATGTGGAAACGTCATTGTCTAAATCCATTGCTGACATCTTGTATTGTAGTAGATATATTTGTAAATAAGTTGTATGGACATATCTTGATTTTGATTTTGTATGTTGCCACTCTTTTGGTTTGTAGACTGCCTAATTGGGATATATGCGTACTTGCGAAAAACAATAATTAATGAGAAAATGTCCCTCCTCACATTGAGTAGCTTCTGTCGTCTTGAGAGAATGGAACATACTATCTTGTGATTACTTTCGTTCTCTAAGAAATATATCTATACCATATTGCTATTTTTCTTTGCCACAACCAGTTCACTTTCTAGATTTTTTTAGATAATATCTTCCCGAAGTAACGTAATTCAAGTATACGAATGATATAATCAAAATGCCTAAAACCTTAAATCGTACTTAAAACTAAATTATTGGCCATATACCGACCCATATATATAAAAATAAAGTAACTAAATAGTAAATGAAAGACCGTGAATAAGATTAGCTTGATAGTCTGACAATTAACCATATGTATTGTAATGCTGTAGTCTATGGTGATATTAGTACCAGATCTATCACTTGTTATCATGATGACTCTCAATTCTCTGGTTTCAAGAAATCCCTGAACTCGTTCCAATTCACCAAATTTTCATTGAAAAACTGTTTCCCATTCTTTATATAACTTATCATCAACACAAGCCACTTCTCTTCAAGTTTATTCAAAAACTCTTTGTACGTCGAACTCAATTCTATTGTCAATTTAACCATATCGTTATTCGTAAGTTCAATGAGTTGATTTAATTTGTTCAATTCCTTCTCAATTTGACTTATCTTGAATTTAAACTGGTTAGGAAATTGGTTGACTGTTGGCGTGTTTCCTTCATTTACTAAAGTGGAAGTGTATTGTTTATTGTATGAGTTATTTCCACCAAATAATCCATACCAAGATTTTTTACTCATCCCACTTCCTGCTCTCTTCTTTTTTGATTCGATTCGTTGAAGAGTATTTAGGATAGTAGGACTATTCAATTCTTTCAAATGATCCAAGCTTGATCCATTATTAGTAGGAGTACTTGGATTGAACGTGTTGGAAGACAATGCGAGATTTAACAATTCTTGAAACTTGTTAAATTTGAGTTTGTAGAGCAATTTGAATTGAATTATTTTATACTTGTAAAACTTTATCAAGTTCAAACTGGTAGTATAATATTGTATCAATTGATGTACTGGCTCTTGCCATTGAGGAACCAAGCAATCTCCAATAAATCCCTCGAAATTCAAAAAGTTGCTATCGACTGTTGAACCAAATTTCTCAATCGATAAACTCAAAGAATTATCTTGCTTTGAAGAGTCTTGATTATGGTAATTTGAAGATTCATAAATCTGTAGTGAAAAGTTGTTCAAGTTACCGCCTAGCTCGATTAATGTATTTGCCACGGACTTGTAGTTTTTAACTGAGCGTGAGTTCAATTTATTCAAGTCTCCTAAGATCCGAATGATATGATGGAATTTGATTTCAAACTGGATCAAGTCTGTTGGAACCTCCGAGAATCCGTCATCTTCGAGTGTCAAATTGAAATTTGGAGAGTCAAAATCTTCGCTATCAGGTAAGGATTCTTTCTTTTTGTTTTCATAATAATCATTACCTTTTAAATCAAACAATATTATTTGGTCCTTCAACTTTTTCATATCTTCATTCAACTTTTTTAAGGAACTTAAATTATCAATATTAGAATTGAATTCAAACCCGTTCACTACAGGCAATATTGAATACAACCCATTTTGATCTATAGGGTTGATAGGATTGGCTAATAATAAATTGTTTGGAATCAAGTTGGCTGGAGGCTCGTTTATAGCATTGTACCAACATAACTCATAGTTTGGGTCCAAGAACTTATGTAACAAAACGCAGTTCTTCAATTCTATATTAGAATCAAAAATTAAATCTTTCAAGAAAGTCTTGAAGTATCGTTTTCTCATTTCAATGATATTAACTTCGTTTGCATTATTGATGGAGTTGACTAGAAATGTGAATAAAGAATGCTTTTCTGGTATTGGGGGTATGATTAATGTGGGGTATAACTTGATTAAATAGTCTCGTAAAGATTTGAACTCACTGTATCTTCTTTTCACAATAATTGATGATTGACGGTCATCACTAACTGTGGACAATTCTATGGAGTATACTATGACGGATGAACCAACCAATCGTTCACTTGATATGATATCTACATTCAAGTTTGCATCATTAAGCAAATCGTTAATCTTATTGGACAATCCAATGGTACTATTAACTAAATCGTTATTGGGAGGTGGTGTTTGCAAATGATGAGTAGTTGGATTTTGGTTTGGTGTTGGGATATCACTTTGTCCAGCTGAGTGACTATTCTGTGGAGTCATTTGGTCGTTGTATGAATTGAATTTCGTTTGAGGTGTTGAATGACTCGAAGGTACAGAATTGTTCGGAGGCAACCCAGGGTCATTTGATTGATGATACCCGTAAGGATCATTTAGTATAGATTGGTTTCCATAGAACGATGGATTGTTATCCTGTTCGATATCTTCAAATAAATTTGTGTTCATATGTGGCTATGTATCTGATTGTTATTGAATCTAGGAGAGCTTTTGATGATAATCACAAATAACGGTGATGTTGGGTCCTGTATATAATAAATCTTATCAGTCTGACGATGTTAGAGAAAATGTGAACGGGACAGAGGCCAAAGACTGCGTAATATCGCTAAGATGCGTGGCATTGGGGTAGTCTATAACATAACGTATCAAGTCTACGTTTCAGTTTTTGATTAGTTTTGTTACTTTTTTGCAAACAATAGTTGAAATAGTTGACTCTATAAATGTTCAATCTGAGTCTGTTGGTTTTATCTAACGATACAATCCTCATCAAAAGTAAACTATACCGGATAATCTGGCAAACTTTGAACAGATTCTTATCAGAAGTCCCAAATAATGGTGAGCCCCATAAATTTCCATAATAAGTTGAAGAATGATCGCTAAAATTACCAATTCTCCCTCAATAGTCACAAAGTGATTGTTAATGACAGCTTTTCAGTCTATGTGTTATTATGGTCCATGTCACGAAATGGTTATTTACTATTCGTTTAGGGAGTTCAAGTAAAATAATATTCCTTCATATTATCATCATAGATAATCTTACTCAGAGAGCTTGGGGTCTTCCGAGAGAACTATAATTTTTGAAAGAACTTATCATTGAGATGAAATTTTTTGGGTACTACTTCTTCGTGGCACCTGCTCATATATACGTACCCTGGAACTCTTTACAATCGACTTTTTATCACTTGTATGTACAAATTAAGAGAGTAATGAATTGAGCTATCAAATTGGGGTGAATTTTGCAACCACGCATTGTTTCTGAAAAGTAAGCGTGCGAAAATTAAACTTCTATACATCACAATTAGTAATCCTAAACATCTGCTAGAAGGGAACTATCCATACCTATCCAGAACAACAAGAATATATACAAAGAACATAAATATATCAGGGATTATACAAGAGTTTCCACTTATATTTGGAAGAAACAGTGCACAAGTCAAGTCGATTTGAAATTGAAAGCGTCTCAAAATGTTTGACGTAGCACATATTCCTGTTAATGTCGAAAACAGAGTACCAAATAACTACTCAAACACATCCTCATCGTCTTCTAATGGCTCACCGAAACTGGGGACTATGAAAAACCCAAAAGTGCCACGTACTATTAAACGCAAGAGGCTAACATTGGTCTGTGATTCTTGCAAAAAGAAGAAAATCAAATGTGATAAACAGTCTCCTTGCACTTCCTGTGTTAAATCTGGCGTCGCTAGTACATGCAACTTCTCATCCGTCCAAGATGGAAATGGTCCGAAAGTTCCTGCGTACGTTTCTAGTGCCAGTAGACCAATTTTGCTAAACCACCATACGAGCCCACTACCAAAACGCAAGAAGGAAGAAGAACTTAAACCAGGCCAAGAACAACCCTCAATAGACATGAACCGAGACCCAGTTGAACTGACCACTTTAGCACCAAAAACCGAGTATTTTAAGCTTTTGAGCAATGGATACGCGCAGAATGGATCATATTCTGCAACTAATGGACCATTCACATCAAATAATGATAATTTACTTTCTAATAATGGGTCAAGTGCGGCAAGCAACGTATTGTTTACCTCAAGAAATGGATTCAACAACATATCCAAGTCCAATAATGGCACTTATAGCTACAGTTTACCCCCTGCTATAGGAACCCTTCCAGCACCCTCAAATGGCACGTATCCTGTTAAGAACGGAACATTTCCTTCGAATAGTGCATTATCTTTAGCCCAATGCATACCATCCACGACAAGCGTGCCGAACCCAGATTCTCGTTCACCCTCTATCACAGCCAAAGTACTTATCCCACCATCTTCAATAGCCTCTTCGGTTAGTTACCAATCATCGCCAGCGGCGTCCACTTCGAGGCTGACGTCTTCAGTCTCAAATACTATGGCAAAGATCTTTTCTCCAGCATACGACACTCCAATAACGTTACCATCATTAAATTGGAAGCCGATACGACAAGCGCTAGAATTAAGAGGGGAAGTTCAACCTTTAGAGGACCCCAAAACGCTGAAATCAAGGTCAGTGATTAATTCATTTGTGGGTATAAACCCAGTGTTTTATTCCAACGAAACCATCGACTTTTACTCAAATTCAGAAAATCCATTTTCATGGTCTGCGAGTATGAAGTCAGATGAAGCTTTGAAAAACTTTTGGACCTTTATCTGTATTCAAAAGGATTTGCAATTGGACGATCTGACGAGTTTGCCAAATAATAAGCCAGTGAGACTTGACATAACGAAGTTGACAACAATTAAATATAATAGTCAAGGAACCCCTTCGGATAAATTTGATACTGATTATCAGAGCATTCTTAAAAAGTCTATTGAGAGGAACAAAACAGTGACGAAGCCGTTGTTGATTGAAAGAATAGGACAAGTTATGCCAAACAGGAAAAATGTTTGGAAATTGATGGACAGATACTTCAAGTTCTTGTATTGTTTCATGCCGATCGTAGATGAAAGTGTATTTACTGCTGAGTTGGAAAAGATTATTGGCAAACAGAACTTTGAGGACGAGACTAAAATCAGTCATTTGAATGTCACATACAAGACAGATTTCATTACGCTCGGAATGATGTTATTGATGATGAGAATGGCCTATTTGTCGTTATTCAGTAATAACGATGAGCAAAATGTCAAAGGGATGACTGGAATAAGTCCTTGTGAAATTGGTCAGAATTTAAAGTACTTGTTGAGAAATCCAATTAACATTGAGGTTGTCGAAGTTGCAAATGAATGCTGTGAAATGTTTGTTGGTACTGACTCGCTCAGCTTGTCTTTGATGCAAATGATGTTTCTTTCTAAGATTTATCGCCGTCAAGCTCCAGAGGATTCTCACAGTGCCGAAGAAGCTGATGAGTTTGTGGATGCAGAGTTGCTAAGAGTGGCGTATGGTTTAAAATTGAATAGAGACCCGGAGTCGGTGGACCCAAGTGAGGCAGCACCCGTTAAAAATATCAAAAGAAAAATCTGGCATTTCATAGTGTTGGCAGACATGTGCCATTCATACTCATTTGGAAATCCTTCAAACCTTGAAGACTTGTATTACGACACCCAGCTTCCAGAAACAAATCTCAGTAATAGTAATCTAGTGAAGAAGGAACGTGATATTGAGATTACACGGGTATTTTTCAAGCCCTGGAAGTTTGCTGACAGTTTAAGACACTTGTTGATATGTGTCTTGGATCGTAAACAAAAATACAAGAGTGCGCAAATGGCTGAAAGATTAAATGAGTTTGAGGTGGTGTTCTTTCAATACAATGGCGATATTGCAGATATCGTTAAAAAGGAGTTCATTTATCCACCTGATCTTCAAGGAGATGTAATGGAAGAATTGTATGGATTCTATCTATTTTCGAGGAATTTTCATATCAAGTTCTTTGTATCCATCGCTTCTTTCCTCGTATCCATTTACCAACATTTGTACACTTATTACTCGGGTCTTCAAAAGCAAAACCTTGCATATTTCTACTTGAAAAAGTTATTTGTGTTTATAAGCGAGACAATTCCCTTTTACCATCAGTTATTGGAGGGTTCCGATACGCAATGTGATTTTGTTTATAACCCATCGTTACAGTCGTTGATTCATAAGTCAAATTTATATAACTTGGGATTTGTAATTCGTCTCAACTTTGTTCTATTCGACAACGAAAAGAAACAAAACCCGAATACTCAACGTCACAGTGAGTACTACCAATTGGTGAAGTCATTGAAGGATACACTCACCAGCTATAGTGAGGTCATGATTAGATCCATCTCCAAACTATCCAACAGATATTACTATAGTTGGAGAATCACAAAAGGACACAACTTTTTCCATGCAATTGTTACAAACGAACAGTTTTATGAATATGTGTATCAACACAAGCAGACAGAGTTTCAATCAATAGTTGATACCACACAATTCAGTTTCCATCAATTGCAGGAATTATATGATTTATGCTATGGATGTTTGACTCGGACCATTACGTGTAATTCTTGTGAGAATAATGAGCCACAAGGTTCTCTTGAGAAACCCCCAACAAATGACACTGGCTCCATCAAGGCACCATCATTTATTGAATCCAACAAAACAAATAGTGATCCTGTGTTCGGAGACCTTGATATCGATCAACGATGGTTGGACCTCTTTTTCGACTCGGAACCAACTGCAAAAGATGTCTCTTTGTTTGAAGTATTTAATGATTTCCACCAATTTCCCTTGTAATTGTATGAAAATACGAGGAAATACTATATGAACAAAATGAGGAAACGGCTTTATGAGACAAAATGAATGAATAGTGATATGAATACCAACAGAATTAATATATAAAATAATAATAATTTGTAATTTCTGCCATATTAATCGAGGTTTAGTTAACTTTATAGAATACTTAGCTATTCACTAATCTCCACTAGTCTCCACTAATATTGAATACCTCGCTGCGCTCAGTATTCCAGGATTCATAGGAGGGTGGAAATTACTTAAAATATTACTTTAAATATACTGAAAGATACTTTATTAAAAAATTACTCTCAAAAAAAATAACTGCAACCAAAATCAAATTTTGCAGCCATTTATTGTATATAAAATTTGTTGAACATAATGAAATCATCACACATAGCAATCACAACTTGATTTCGTTTCTAGAAATCATCAGCTGGAATCGAGAGAGGTCTTTGGTAGTAGTACAAGAACCTCCACACACAACAATGACAACAATATCGTCTTTGTTCAAGTGAGCAAAAGTTTTATAAAGCAAATCGATTTTGTTGAAAACCGCAGAGAGAGCTGCACCACACGCAGGCTCAACAACGTTACCGAATTTGTTGTAATATTCGACGCATGCACGAAGAGTGTCCATATCATCTATGAGTTCTAGTCTAGTGTTGATGGAGTCGGATTGATTATGGAAATTAATCATTGTCTGTTGTGTGGTATAGGAACAGGCAAGAGAAGTTGCCATGGAGTTGACCGATTCAAGGGTTATAAGCTCTCCAGCTTTGACCGACTCTGAAAGGGTAGGTGCTTGGATTGTTTCAATCAAGAGAATATCGGATGCAATTTTGTTGTTACGAAGTCCTTGATACATTCCGTTATACAAACCTCCACCCCCACAAGAGCATACAATTCCTTTCAAATGAGAAGCTTGTGATTTAGACAACTGGTTCTGAACAATCTCATCCACCAAGGATGAATGGCCTTCCCAGACTAAAGGATGCTGAAATGGATGACAATAAATTGGTGTCGTTTTGGTAGTGTCTATAGACATCATTAAGTTCTTGAGATGCTTATCGGCCTCGTTAATTGATGCACCAAAAACAATGATTTTTGCGCCATATTCAAGTAGCTTCTCCCGGACACTAGCCTTTGAAATCGTGGGTAATACTACGGTACACTTGACATCATAAAATGATGCCAGGTATGCTGCGGCCAACCCGGCATTTCCCCCGCTCAGTGCGAAGACGTGGATTTGTTTATCTGAGCTGGTCATTCTTGATTGTTCGATGGACTTGTGAATGAGATGGCCTATTCCACGAAGTTTGAAGCTCCCAGATGGCTGTTCCAACTCGTTTTTGAACATAATTCTACAAGGAGGCTTCATGGGTAATTTGTGGGTTACATCGACGAGTGATGTTGTGATGTATGGCCGCGGTAACGCATCTGATGGCTGCAAATTGATGGACATTTTTAGCAAAAGATTTATCAACCAAACAATTGCTTCGTTTACTTGGACTATATATACTCGTAGATAAAATCTGCTCCCCTCGTGTACGATGGATATTCTTTCCGTTAGGGTTGTCAGGGAGTTTGTTGTATGGCATTTTTGGAGGTTTTGGCGGAGTCACAGAATATTTTTGACTCCGAGATGAGTCTTGCCATATTTAGTACCGAGTTTTGACACCGGTTTTGACTCTTTTAGAACTTTGACTTCGAAGACGTTTTGTGCCGTCAGGGCCTGCAGGGAGAAAAAGGAATTGGCAGCGCCGGATAATTACTTCCGAACACGAAAAAACTCCTCCCATCACATGTGATGGTATTCACGTGTGATGGAGATCACGTGTAGAATCGCACCTGACCCATGATCTGTCCTAAAGTATCCATATCAAAACTGTTATGCTAGTAAATGAACATCCAACCACCCACATTTCCATAGATATACCCCTAGAAACCAATACTATATATACCTCACCCTTTAATTAGATGGCATCTCCCATATTTGTTTCCAAACCATCTGATTCGTTCTCTGTTGGAGTAGTACTCCGAGGAATACAGATTGCTGCCCTTTCATCCTATAGATCTCTCAAGAACCCGGCGGTATACACTACTTCTTGCATCATCAAAGTCACCATATTCACTGTGGCTGTTTATGTATTTGTCAATATTCCAACATATATCCTCAAAACGATCATCTTTGTCCTCAAATACTCCCAAATCTACCCAGTTAATTCCCACCATATCTTATCAACCTTCCACTACTTTGTGAACAACTACCTCAACCTCACTATTTTTGGTATTACAGCTATCAGTCATTTCGACTCTCTCTTTGATGACTTATTCTTGGTCAACCTTGAATTCACTGATTCTGTGAATTCTTCACAATACCATGCAAACTTAGTCCAATTACCTTGTGTTCAATCTACATGGAAAGAGTTTCCTACATCTTTAGAAAGTCTAAACCTTCTCTTACGAAACAACCCTCGATTCAAAGTGTTTATACAAACATATGCAAAGTTCTACTTGTTCAATTTGCTGGTGTTCCTCCTCATCAGTTTCCCAGGCAAGTTTACGTCATTAGTTCTAGGGTTCCTTTCTTTCCAAACTTTCCACGACAAATTGGGCACCTTGCCATCATTATTGCTCATTGCATCGCTCAGTATGGTTCATTACCATTACACTGCAGTAGTTTTGATATATTTCTACTCAAGTACTCGTCTTTCTTTAGACTTGCTTGTTCCATTTTTCAATAGAATCAACTTGACACAATTTGAAAGAAATCAGTGGAAGAAATCTCGTGATGGCATAATCTTTGGCTTTGGATTATTCCATTTTTGGCTTATTAAGAAGTATCCTTTTCTAGCCGTAGTTATCTACTCCATTGCTCTGTTGAATATGGGATACTTCGTCACAAGATTATCCGAGACCCCACCTCCGAATCCTAATCAACTAATCAATTGGAATACAACTCAACTCATCTGGAACAGGCAATTTGAAGTCACGAATGGTGACTTTGTGAACGAACCATTTGATCCTTTTCCAGGATCTTTCATCTTCAACCTTCCCTAGTTCAAGTCATATACTTTATTTCCCGTTATATAACAAAATTTAATATTATCAAGCATTTCAGTAACCAAAGTACTCGGACCCATTAAGGTCGAGTCGTAAATTATGTAGTTGAATTTTTTCATTTCATCCTTTCGATTATTCAATTGCAATAATGGAAAGTGACTTAGTTTACATTTGGTCCATTTATGGTTTGTATCTGATGTTTCCAACGAATTCTCTTCACTTGCTATATCATTGGCACCAACACGGAACAGTTCTTCAAAAAATTTGGTTCGTATAGTTATTTCTGCCTTCTGAGGAACAATGGACTCAAAAATCCCACTGGAAGCTGGTTCAAGCTGACGCATCGTTTGATAGAGCTTGATAATCAAGTATTTATCATTCTCCAGCGTTAATGATATATGATACTGGAGGACATACAATAATATTAGCTTACTCAAATGTAGTACAATGAGCTTGTCAATTAATTGCATTTCCTCTTGGATAGATTTTTTGTATGTGCTTAGCATGGAGCTTTCTTCATCGTTAAGTCCTGTCCCAAACCCTTGTATGCAATCACTCAATATAATATCAAAATTATACATCACTTGCAAGCTCCTGATGGTTGTATTTGTGTTGAAATTTTTCACTAGTGTCAGCACGAAGTTCTGCAGAATATCATTTTGATCGATATTCAAATTAACTTGATCAAAATGGATAAAGTTGTCTTTCTTGAATTCTTCAATTTCACTAAAAAAGTGGGTGAGATGGCTGGTGTGGTCGTTCAAAGTTCCATTCTGAATAAGACGGTTATCGCTGTAGACAGGCAACTCATCGAATTTGGTCAACCATATGCTATTTAGCTGCGCCAATGAAGTTGAATGCTTTTGAGTAATTTGTGGATCGGTTAATTGAATGAATGCAACTTGAATCTCTGTTTTGGACGCTATTTGGTAATAGAGTACATTTTTAGGTACAATCTTGTATACTATGGATACAATTCCATTTTCCCCGAGCTTGAATCCACAATTTATGAAACTGCCTTCTACCGACAGCCCCAACGATGTCTCAACATTTAGTCCATCATCCTCTAGTTTAACGGGTCCATCTTCGTCACCCCCATCATCAGCCGAGTTACTTGTTAATTGGAATGAATACAAGCTGTTTTTGACAAAGCTTGTTAGTTTTTGAATTTGACAACTTTCAAAAGTCTTGGTTTCCGTGTTAAATATGAAAGATTCAAATTTTCCACTATCAAAACCTACTATGACTCTTATCAAATTTCCTTCCAATATTTTTGCGATCCCAACTACTTCAGAAATGGTCTCAAGTTTTTGAGAATACGTTTGGATATTGTTATCTTCATCTGATAGGAATATGACACTTAAAATCCCTGTCCTGGTGTGTAGAAAATATATTCCCTGTTTTGTACGTAACCAATCACAATGACAAGACAAGAACCTTGACTTTTTGCTGACCTGCGTGGGAGTTGAAATAGACAACGTCCCATTTGAAGTGTTGTAATTGAGTTTGAACATGGATATTGAATTATCAGCATTTATCACAGATAAATAACTAATAAATGAAGTATCTGAAATCTGGAACCAAGGCGACCACTTTTGTTTAACTGGTTCAAGGTCAGTCTCCACCTTTACCAAGATATTCAACTCTAATTTCTTCTTTTGAAGCAAATTGTAAACAAGTAAAACTCCATTACTTGTCACCACATTTAACAATAGAATGGATTCCAATCCCGTGTCTATCAGACTAAACGAAAAGCTCTTAATTTTCATGGATAAGAATTGAGATTTCTCGAATTGGGTTTCACTTTCACCGATACTCACACCAAATTCGTCTGCAAGAATGTCAAACATAACTGTCTCCACGGAATATTTCTCAATCAAGAGATTTTCACGACAAAGAATCAACAACTCTCCTGTGTTGAATAACACCCCAAGATAGCTGTCTCTATTATTTGGACCTGTAGGTGTCCATTGGTGACTTATAATCGTAGGATCATGAATATTTCGAAAACAAAATGGTTCATCAAGAGAAATCATTGTCATTTTATTGAATTTGCGGATCGGTAAGAGGTCCAACACTTCTGAATGTAGTATACTAGTCACCAGAAATATCGACTTCGGATCTAGCAAAGAGAAGTCACCACTTTTAACTTTTCCATATTCAAGAGATGGCATTTTGGGATCAAGAACGGATATCAGCAAGCCATTGTTAATTGCCAATTGTTGATTATCTGACCATTGTATTGGATCACATAGTCCTGGTGCTGTTTCCACCCTCTGTATAGTGATACTCCTGATGAGTGACATGGAGCTGTTCATTTCGTTGTGATATAGTTGCAATTCAATTTGTTTACATTGAGATTTTGAAATCATACACCGAGACTGTATATAACTCTTCACCACTTATCGATAAAGATAACTTCAGTGATCTCAATAGGAGTGAACAGTACTGAATGACAACTTGAAGATCACGTTGGCTATCTATCATCTCTATACAATGAAATGTAAGAAATTCTATACTCTGTTTTCGTAGTAGATCAAATCTGAAAAATGAGCTTTATTTTCCTAACCATATTACCTGCTTTATGATTCTAGATTGTAAACTCTAAATAAGAGTCTTCTCTTGATTATCATATACTCTATCTGAGACTCTTTCAATTCATAGTCATACTAATTTATGATGTCTCCATATTTGTTTAGCTGCAAATCTGACATCTAACCCAGCGCGTCTCTCTGATTTTTCTAACAAACAACCAATCCATAGTTAACTGATGAGACTACAAACACGGAATGGAGGAAGTACGACATGGAGAGAATAAGTATAACCATCCGTATGTACCATACAAAATTCAGGTAGATTTAATGGACACCATTTATGATACTCTAGAAAACAATTACAAAGTTGGAATCTTTGAGAGTCCCACAGGAACTGGTAAAACCTTATCCATAATCTGTTCAACCATGACTTGGTTGAGGAATTACAAGACAATTAACAACTTTACTGAAAAGAAAGAACAAGCTGATCCTGAAGAATCTGACGATGAACCAGATTGGGTACGAATGGCGTATAAGAAAACCATTATATCCAAATCAAAAGAAAGAATACGAGACTACGAATTACATTTAGATAAACTCCAGAAGGAATATAATGAGAACTATCTGGATATGAATGAGATCAAATCAAAACGATTCAAGTCCAATTCTTCAGCATACAATGATGATGACTATTTACCAAGAGACTATGAAGATGATTCAACCAACGACGAAGGCTCCAAACTCAAGACTCAAATCAACCAACTACTCGAGAAAATGAGTTCAAAGTCAGAAACCATTGAATTAGTCAACGAATGTCCTACAAATATCTATTTCTCTTCTCGTACACATTCTCAATTGAACCAATTTTCAAATCAACTAAGTCTAACCAAATTTGAGCCCTCTTTTGAAGGGATTCAAGAGAGAACAAAGTATTTACCTCTAGGTTCAAGAAAACAATTATGCATCAACAAAAAGGTACGGAATATTTCAAAAAGTGACGCTAACATTAACGATGCATGTATTGACTTGCAAAATCTGAAGGAAGGATGCGAGTTTCTATCAAAAGATAACAATTCCGAAATAACAAAAAGGTTTTCTGACTTGAGTTTAACTAAAGTCCATAGTATTGAGGATTTAGGTGACTTGGGCAATAACTTAAAAACTTGTCCGTACTATTCTGTCAGAAGAGGTATACCATTGACAGAAATAATATCTCTACCATATCAAATGATATTCCAAGACACAACAAGACAAATCATGAATTTGGATATTGAGAACTCCATAATTATTATCGACGAAGCTCATAATATTTTGGATGTGATTAGTTCGCTCTATTCAGTTACGATTTCATTTGACGATATAACAAAGATAATGAAGTCTCTAAAAGTGTATCTTGCCAAATTCTTAAAGAGGTTGAAGAGCAATAGTAGGATAATGCTTATGAAGCTTACCAAAGTTTGCCAATTATTAGCAAATTTTATAACCAAGAATGAGTTATTGAAAAACACAGCTCCCGGAAATGAAATACCTGTCGAAGAAATATTTGAAGATTCAAATGGTGATATGTTTAATATACATAAGATCGAGACGTTCTTGAACAAGTCCAAAATTGCATACAAAATCGAATCATATATGGAGAAAATCGAAGACAGCTCAGGTGACACTAGCACTTCTAGTTCGAATCCATTACTCTTCAAGTTAATAAAGTTCTTAAAGTCTTTGACTAACCCTTCAAAGGAAGGACGATTCTTCTGGGACAAATCAAAGGACAGTACTTCAATCAATTATATGTTGTTAGACCCAAGTGGACTCTTCAAAGAGATTATTGATAAGGCAAAGTGTGTTTTATTGTGTGGAGGAACTATGGAACCTGTCTCGGATTATATGAATTATCTATTTCCCACTGTTCCACAGAACCTTGTCAAGACTTTTAGTTGTGGCCATGTCATCCCCAAAGAGAACTTGGCGGTTTACCCAGTAACTCGCTACAATGGTCAAGACTTTGAGTTTCTGTTCGAGAAACGAAACTCTACAATTATGATTAATAATCTAGGAAGTATGGTTGAAAAAATCTGCAAATCTGTCCCTTTTGGTGTTGTGGTGTTTTTGCCGAGTTACAAATATCTAGAGCAGGTCTTTAAAGTGTGGAAGGAACTGAATATTTTGAGCAACATTCAACGGATAAAACGAACATTCCAAGAACCAACTGACTCATCCAAGTTAGAGTCGACTTTGAAAGAATATACCAACGAAATAAACCTCGAAAGAGGTGCTATTTTGTTTTCGGTCGTCGGAGGAAAGATGTCAGAAGGTATAAACTTTTCAGATAACCTTGCGAGAGCAGTTATCATGGTGGGATTACCGTATCCCAATGCATTTTCTGGGGAAATTATTGCAAAACGTCAATTTATAGAGTCCCGTACTCTAGAGCGTGGAGGGACAAGACAAGAAGCTCAAAACAACTCCAAGTCGTTTTACGAAAATATTTGCATGAGGGCCGTAAATCAAAGTATTGGAAGAAGTATAAGACATGCCAACGATTACTCAATCATTTATCTCATAGATCAAAGATATCTGCTACCAAGGATTCAAAATAAGTTGAGTGGGTGGGTAAAAGAAAGATTGGAAGCGAAAGTATATGGTCCCGAAGAGATTATTGCAGAAACAGAGGAGTTTTTCACTTCAAAGTTGGTACAAAAGATGAAATCTTAAACTCTAGTGGTTTAAATCAGTGGCTTACTATATTATGCTGGGTATACCACATCACTTCTAAATACCCATTTGGCACCACTTTTCACCATTTCTCCTTCATGCATCAAACAATCGTCACCATGTTTATGAAGCAACGCCATACCTTTACTTGGATGAATATTTAATGGCTTTACTCCTCTAAAATCAGGATGGAAAATGGTTCCTCCGCCTACAAATTCCTCATCGCCAGTTAGGTAAATTAGCAAGGTCCACTTCGTCTTCCCAAGACTTCCATTTTCACTCCTCTGACATTTCACAGACTCATCATAGTGCTTATTAAAATGGTGACCTTTGAGATAACGATATATTCTCAAGTTTGGATTAAGACCACATGCATTATGGAAGATACTATTGATTTCGTCCATGTCTTCATCATCATATTCCACTTGTTGGAGCAAGAGTTCACGAAGATAATTCCACAAGATTTGACTAGATTCAAAGTCGTGAACTGCAGCTCTATCATTAATTCTCAAAGCATAGCCTTTGCTTTTGATGACAGGAGTAGTTTCTAGATGCAACTGTGTTTCAAACGACTTGATCAACTCATCACATAATTCTTTGGAGAAGAAGTTGTCAATAGTAATGATTTGACCTGAGACTATGGATGTTGGTTGTGGTTTATAAAATTGTTTTTTTAAGTCATTGTTTAAGTTGTGGAAGTTATTAGGGAATTGATACGTTGGTTTTGTAGACTTAGCCTTAGCCATTGTGATTATTGGTGGATGATTTGCGGAGTAGTAAAACTCCGAACTGTTTTGAAATATAGAAAAGGTTATATACAGGAAATGAAATTTCAATACATTAAGACGAGATATGGTTATTTGAAGTATAAGGTTGTTGATAGTTTGTTTTAGGGTAGTTGTTCTAGGATAATTATTCTAGGGTAATTATTCTAAAGTATTTGAAACTGATCATTAACTATACATTTTATCTATATCTATAACAGGGACTCCAAACTTATCAATAAACTATAGGTCTCTCTAGGCATCTTATATTGAACCATACCAGCATAAATCATACAATTCTTGGATAACTTCTTCAATCTCGCCAATTCTTCCCTTTCATTACCCAAGGCTTGGTACCTCTTTGTCAAGATATCGTAATTCAATTGTGAAATACTGGTCATGGCCATGATTAAAAGGGATGGAATCACCTTGATAAGACTATCATCGAGGTGATTGCTTTGAAGCAATTCACTCAACTTTCTTATCTTGAGTAAATCGTCATCCTCACCAATAGGAATCAAACCCAATTTTCTGATTTCGAAAATTACTTGGGAAAAGTCCTTTCTAATAAACAAGTTTCTGATATTTATTATAGGCAACAACAAATCACACGTTTCTTTCTTTTGTGGAGCAATCTTTTCCAAGATATTGCTGTTGTTGTTGAAGACTTTCATCAAATGCTGTGCCAATAAAATGATATTGTTATCAATAGTGTCTGAGGAATCTGAAAATTCGTCATTGGCTAAAGTTTCATACTTTCCAAACTTAATGATTGGCTTATCCAACTCAGTAGATGCCAAAATTTCTGCCAACAATTTGTTAAGTAATGACACAACCGTGTCATATTCCTGACACAATTGGTACAACAATATTGCGTCGAAGATTCTTCCTTCCTCTTCACATTTGACAGCACTGATTTCTGTAATTTGGTGGTGGAATTCGTCCAAGTTTTGTAATTTGATCAAGGTTCTTTGTCTTTCTAGAATGCCAGGAATCTTATTACCATTGAGTTGATTAAGTTCTCCCAAGAGAAGAGAAAATTCACGAGAAATCAAGATCAATTCTCGCAACGTTTCATGACAAATTGCAACCTCCATTCTAGAATTACTTCCCCTTGTCATAGCAATCAAGATCAAATATTGACAAGCAACTTTAGGATCACTAATTTTGAAGGTTCGCGTATACGAACCAATTAATCTGCTGAAGTTGATTTCATATTCATTATCACGGACAATTAATAAATCCTCCTTATCGGCAGTACTTGATACTTTTAACAATCCATAGTATTGCAATCCAATTGCCAAATGAACTGCGTCGCATTCGTTGATATGTTCATAGGCATATTGGACGGCCAACTCGTATAATCCAACCATCACCAATGTCTTGAGATACAATGGATTATTTGAAGATGTGTTGAAACTCTTGGGGCCCAAGGAAACTATTTTGTGCTGCAAGTTGTGTAAACCATAGTTTTCAAAGATCAAATTGGATTCGTTGTATTGGTTTTCATTGATAATTGATAAATGGAACCACAACCAATCCTCAATGCTGAAATTAATCGAGTTAGGAAGCGATTTTTTGCTCAAGTCACACTTACCAATGATCTTGTATACTGAGTACTTGTAAGGATCGAAGTCGAGTCTTTCGTTTGCATTTGCATTGTCACTAAGAATGAATTGGAATTGATGGTTGAATTCAGTATGGAGACGTTCATTCAATGCAGATGGCAAAGTATGGTTTTCATCCTCCACAAACTTCTTCAAGTAAGTTGGGAAGTTGGTGTCAAACTTGTTGAAGATATCTTTGTTTTTCAAAGTTAAGTCGAGAGCATCGTTATACAAACCAGCTCTGATCAAATAGAACACAAGGGCCCAGATCGGTGTTCCGTTCACACTTAATGTTTGATTTAATAATTCAGAATCGTTCTTCAACACGATTTTGTGAATAAAGTAGGAAATCTTGTTGAGATTGGTGGCTGGCAAGAATTCGGGAGATTTGTTGTTTTCCTTCAAGTATATTTCTTCCAAATAATGGAAGAATTCAGATTCCAAATAACTTTTACTATTATTAACAATGTTTTTGTTTAAGGTTTTGGTAGATGATGAATTGGATGCTGTGTTTTGGTAAGATTCGTAAAATTTCTGTTCTTGATTGGTTTTGGAGAACTTTTCATTAGTTAAATCAATCAAAATTTTCCACGATTCACAAATTTGCTTGGACTTTAAGTCGCTTTGCAATTTGTTCAACTCAGCAAAGTTCAACCCTAACGGATAATTGTTATTTTCTAACCTTGCTTCGTTTAATTGGTAAATGATCTTTGCATGGTTTTCAAATTTATCTCTAGTCAACTGTTTGAGTGAAGAAATTTTATTTGGAAGTTTATCAAATGATTTGTTCTCACTCAAAGATAAGATATTGTATGAACCTGGGATAGACTTATTCCAAGTAATTGAATTTTTAACAGATGCTTCTGAATGTCCAGAGGAGTTTTTCAAGCCAATGGATTTTCTCAATTCATCTCTTCTTACTTTCCAGTCAATGGAGATTTTAGAACTGATATAGTTATCGAAATCCCTCGATGCTAAGTTCAATGACTGTTCAATAGAGTTTAAGATATTTTCATCTTTTTTGGAATTTAAATAGTTTTCAAGATGGTTGTATTGTAAAGATGATGCGCCTAATCTTGCTACAGCAGAAGAGTCAACAGTTCCAACTGGGGAAGTGGTAGAAATACTAGGATCGGATTGTGGTGGAGGTAAATCAATCGAATTCAATTCATTTTGTATCTCCTCGGCACTTATCCCACTAGAAGCCAATAAATAATGGGCTTTGGTGAAGTTCATATCTTTTGAATCATCCAACTTTCTCAATTGTTGTGATTTCCTTTGTAATTCTCCAAGCGTAAGATGAATCGATCCCAATTCATGATTATCAGACTTTGGTAAATTATGAGCAGATTCTAACAAACTCTTGAGTAATTTCGAAGTATTGGAAGTTCCCAAAGTTGTAGGAAAGGTGGTTGATGTTCTAGCTGAAGATCCTAAAGTATTATTCATATTGTTGGTCAAGTTGTTGCCAACAGGATTCTGAGCAGCAGTTGATGGGCCACCCAAAGAAGAAGAACCTAAGGTATTATTGTTGCTGGTGACATTTTGAGCGGTCCCTGTATTCAACCCGCTTGTCGAGTTCTGACCAAATAACGACATTTATACAATTGGAGTCGTTGCTGATCAAGACTTAACTCGATTCTTGTGAAAAACAACAAACATTTCAAAGACCCAATTCTTCACAAGTGAACGTTACCCGGACAGAAAGTTTTTTTTGGTGAGGCATCTCCGACTATAAATATGAGAAGATTCCCAACTATTTATGAGTTTTAAATTTCTTTAATTAACTTTGTCCAAAAGTACTCCATCACTTAGACAGTGCATTAGAATGGGTTCTATATGGTTACCTGAGGCGCCGGCACCAGTTCTTGGTGTTGATGCCTTGCTTTGTGTGTAACAAATGGGATCAAACTATCGTTATACGATGCGATTGTTGATGGAAAGATTAAATTGTACCTATTAAAGAACTTGTCTGGATAATAATGAAAGAGAGGTGTCAGTTGGTGCAGACAATCATTTGAAACTAAGTATGCTTTATGCTACTAAGTTTTAGATATGTAATTAAACGTAGTCAAATTATGGGCCACTAGTATTGTAAATTTGCTGTTAGGCTATTTACTCTATGGTTATAACGTGTTTATAACCAGGGATTATTGATCAATATCATTGATTTGTGAAAGAGAATTGAAACTCAAAACCTCTTGATTTCAACTAGTTTTGAAATTATAGAACTCTACTAAATCTGTGCTTTCTAAATGAAGAGACTTTTGAAAATATGAACAAATCTATAAAGCTATAAAATATTAACGGAGAAGTAAATGTAACCAGGTATAACACCTTTATATGACAGTAAGACAAACATCCGGGAATTCAACTTCTTCGTTGTTGCCCAAACCACCAGCGAATTGGTGTCTACAACTCCATTCCTTCTTAGGGAACCACCAGTAGCCAAATGTGAAAATCATGTAGACAACAATGACAACACTGACATAGTTCATGGTTCCACCCGTAACAGGCATGGTCGAAGGGAAAGAAAAGAGAACAACGGCGAAGACAGTCCAACAAATGGTAACAATGTTAGCCATTAAACCCCAGTTACCCAACCAGAAAGGTCCGTGCTTAATGTTGTCTCTACCACGGTAAAGTAAACAAAGTGTTGGGACAAGATAAGACAAAAGAATGAAAGTAATACAGCCAACAACCATAGAGTTGAAAGCAGCATCACTGGCCAAGTAGAGAAGACCCAAAATAGCAACACAGATAGAACTAAAGATATGGGCATTCAAAGGAACACCTAATTTAGGGTCAACAACAGCCAAGTACTTAGAGAATGGTAAACCATTGTCTCTGGCAAAAGACCAACAAAGTCTTGTTTGCCAAGTGTGGGAACTGATAGTACATCCGCAAGCAGTCAAGAAGATAAGCACACCCAAGCAAATAGCACCGGCTTTGTTGTTGAGTGCTTGGTAGAAAATATCAAGGATTGGCATACCAGTGGACGAGTTAACAATTTCTTCCAAATTTTTGATACAGAAGAACATGGCAATAGAATAAGTGAATGCAGTGACGAAACCAATAGTCACAGTACTAAGAATGGCCTTAGGAATATCTGTTCTTGGCTTCAAGGTTTCTTCAGCTAAATGACAAGCAGAATCAAGACATGAAAATGACCAAGAAGGATTGATAAGACCAACGATGAAGGCAATTCCTGAACTCTTCCAACCAGTACCGTTATTGAACTCAGTGAAAACAAATGAAGCAGGTTGGAAGTGATCTCTTGAACACACCAACACAGTAATCGTAATAACACAGTAGGAGAAGATGGAAGTGTACAATACACCGGTAGCCAAAAACGGAAGCCATTTACCATAACAGTTGAAGACAAAAATAAAGGCATTAACTAACTGATACGTAACGAAAAGTTGCCATTTTTGACGATTATGGTTAGGATGAGTGAGCATCCAAAATCCCATTAATTCTTGAGCAATAGCCAAGGCCATAGAAGCAGAAGTAAACAAAGATCCAGCCCAAGCAAGAGACCCGCAAAGATAGGCTAAGAAGGAAGAATATTTCTTAGGAGCTAATACTCTTGACCATACATATTGTCCACCAGCAGATGGAATAGCAGACGACATTTCTGAAAGAGTAATACCAATACAATATGAGACACATGTAACGATCAAAATACCGTATACGATCAAAAGTGGTCCCCCACTAACAATACCGGTGATTAAAGAAGCAGAGATCCCGAACCAAGAGTTGGTTAATCCAAAACCAATAGAAATTACTGACCACGTAGTAAATCTCCTCTTTAAAGAACCTTCTTTAACAGAAGATGTTTCATTCGAGGAGAAATCCTCCTTGGTGTAAATATTTTCAACTTTCTCTGAATCCATTTTCTGAAAGTTGGAAGTTTCGAGAGTGAAAATTTTTATGTGGAGTGGAACCTTCAATATTTATATAGTTACGGAGCGCAGAGTCTTCGTATCGCAATCGTAAATCTCTTACGGATCTGGCGAATGAGCGTCTGATATTAAAAAATTAATCTTTGGGTGCATGTGATAATGCGAAGCTGTGGTGGGTAGCTTAGACCTGATGAGGGTAGCTTAAAGAGATGAAGGTTGATTCGTGATATGTAACAAGAAGCTGTAACTATATTTCTATTGAGGAATATCAAGTTGCTAAAGACATCGAAGAAATCGACTTTGTTCATCGTAGTGTCTTGTGATCTTAGGGACAGTTCTGGGGACGTATAATTTAAGCATAGCTCTAAGGTTATTCTGAAATTCACGTATCCTGATACTTCTCATTGATACTCTCACTGACAGTTCTCAGCTTTGCAGTGCCCCATCAGTTTGACTATGCCGTGTTGGGTCTGTTCGGTGACCTCCGGTTATCTTTTTATATTTTATACCTGGTCTTTTATAATATAATACATGGTGCAAAAATTCTGATTCTAAATTTCATATTTGAATTTGTATCCAAAATTCAAGGATTTGCATCTTATATATACGCTGTTGGTAGCATTTAGTTGCCTATATAAGGTATTGTAAACCGTTGTCTGGCAAGAAGGGTCTGCGCGTAAATTATCCCGATTGGGAATAGGGTCTTTTTGTTGAGATAAAGATGAGCAGTATCATCACGTGATACAGCAGAGATAGAAGCATCGCTAGACTTTGGTCAAGTTTACGGTGATTCGAATGATTGGCTGGTTGAAATCGACGATGCTTATATTTATATCTAGTATAATATTCCACATCTGAATCGAAGTATTATTAATTTCGGCTTGTTGAAATTTACAATTTGATATGATATAGTTTATGAGTTTAGATTGGATGTTATATAACAGTGTGGTTACGTTACGAGGTATAATTCAGAAGAGAGTGGAGAGCGCTCTGTGCATATATACTATATATTTATACTTATAACTTTATTTTTTTATTGATCTTCTCCGTTGTGAAAATTATGGGAAGCAGTGGTTCAAATGTTGATTTTATTGAGTCTTATATCGAAATTTAGAATTCCGACAAATTATGCATTTACCATTAGTGAGAGTCCAATCAAGCATTTCATAACACACGTCTACACCCTGATGTGTAGGTACAGAAAGAGATTCAAAATGTGCAGATTGGGAAATTTTCACCACATTTTGGTGTTGTACCGAGCCATGGGTTGAGTTGAATTAGCTCAAACTACTCATAAAACCGCCTAAAGCAAATATGCTTTGGTTACTGATTTGAATTTGTACTGAAGGGACTTATCCCTCATATTTTAATCCAAGAGTTATACGTTCAAGAACTACGTCGCGACAAGTTTGCGACTTCCTCGAAACATGGAGAAACTAATCAGATCCACGACTCCGCGCATTTTCACCGCAACGTTTCACTCTTTTCACTTTAAGGAAAAACCTGGAAAAATAGTCTGACTTATGGCGGATCCCGGAAATGAGACTTCTAACCCCCATTTTTTCACCCACGTGATCTCGATATTTTCTCTATCAACTGTAAATATCTGTAGCATAACTTCAAATAGCTCCAACTTGATTTAAGATACATTTGAGTCCTCTTATCCCACTCCCCTCCTCTACGGTGTATCTTCACCTCCTGATATAAGGCAGTTAGCTAATAGATATACACCAAAATTTTATATGCACTCCGCGAGTGACGGTCTATCCTTTCTGAACTTCCAATTTTTTTTACCACTAGCTACAACTTTGATAATTTCTTTCAACAAAGAATCATCAACGTCTACTATCCATCTATCAGATTAATTGACTTAGTGTTAATTTTTGTGCCCCTACATCTACCCTTGTGCACATTTTTGTCTTCCTTACACATTTTTTTTATCCAACAAACTTCGTTCATTCCCTTCTCCCGAAACGCCTTTCAGTCACATTAAATCATCGTCACAGCATTGTCACAATCAGTTGTCTTCCCTTTCTTGAACTATATATCATAAAACAATATAGCCGTTCTACGAACTCGGACCATTGCTGAGCTACCAACCTAAATCCTGCCGGGCATCCATTCTACTACTGCAATCATTCTGCCTCCAAGATTGAACATATCACTTCATGTCTAACTCAGGTGAAGTATTTGCTGGTGGTGCTACCACCTCGCAACATGTTGATGCGCAAGATGATGACCATTTTGAGAATACAACGTTTAAATTGAAGAGAACTCGTTCTTTGGGACTTTTGGATGAATTTATTCTGCCCACTACTGAAGCACACCCCACGGAGGAATCTCCCACAGACGATCGCTCGAATTATACTGTGGAGTCGTCAGAGCCCGTATCTGCGGAATCGGTAGATCCCGTGTCTGTGCAATCGTTAGATCCCGTATCGGGCGATACCGTTGCGTCTTCAGTGCCAACGGAATCCCTGGTTACAGCCCAGACGAACATGTCACCGACAGAGTCTGAGGAATCTGAAGTTTCCAATTCAGACGCCCTCTTCAAAAGTCCAGATCTATTACCTCATGATGATACAGACCTCGCCACAGAACCATCGCAGCATGTTGACTACTTATCACACCAATGGGACGTTTCAGATATTTCGAAATCTTGGAGATATGTAATCAGCAAGCGTAAAGACGTTGCTAACTCTGCCAGATTAGAAAATGCCAGTTGGAGAACCTGGGCCCAACGAAGATCCAACTTGAAGACCATTAGCCCCGAAGTGGTGAATTGGTCGAAAGACAGCGATGTGACTTGGTTATACGGTCCAATTCTTAGGGACGATGATGGGTGGGAACAAGATGAAAAGTCTGCAAATCTGACCACAACTGATTCTCATCATCATGGACCATCGACGGCGACGTCCGCAGTGGCTGGGGATATCTCGATTCCTAATAAATCTTGCTTGACTGCTCCTAAACCCATTTTGAAAAGAAGAACAGTGGAGGATATGATGATTAGTCATTCCAATTTGTTGAAGTTACAACTTGCCACAAATAAATTATATCAACAACAACGAGAAAAGCAATTGCTTATGCAACAACAACAACGAGAGAAAGAAGCTCACACCCAGCATGATAAAACACCAGAATTCGATGACTACTACGCTATCTCTGCAAAATTAAACTCTCAGTATAAGCAAGGTACTTCTTCGCAATCAAGTTCGATTGTCAACCTACAAAACTTATTGAATAAGCAAAACTCGACAACCAATCTTGCTAGTGTCAAGGATTCGCTCAAATCTGAGTCCTCATCCAAATCCGTAGCCAACCAGCCTACTATTAATGACACCAAAGCTGGAAATACGGCTAATGAAGAGGCTACCCCGAACGCAAGCTTGGACAATCCTATCACCATTGCTGACGGCATTGCTGATATCCCGGACGCTCTTGTCCCTGAGAGTGACCTCATGACACCCAAGGAAGAGCGTCATATTCATTTTAATGACGAGGTACAACAATGTATCGCTCTCAACGTTTACGTTGATGATGACGAGTATGATGATGATGATGAAGATGACTACTACGATGACGAAGAAGTGGAAGAATACTATTATCAAGATTCTAATGAGAGCGAAGACAGCTACGTCTACGATAGCTCATCTGGTCAAAACCATGGATACGGCCAAGCGTCTATATATTCCAGTGACCAAGATGGTGATGAAGACGGTGAAGATGATGATGACGAAGACGAAGATGAAGATGGTGGATTCTTCCTTAAAGTGAAATCCCTGAATACCCCCTTAAATGCCATCATTCCCGGTCTTGGAACATCAGCTATATCAAAGGAAGGTGAACTCGATGATTCTGCTTCTATTTCCACTACAAGTAGCAAGGTATACAAGACAATCGAAATGCTCCCATCAACAAATCTCAATTATGGGTCATCTGACGAAGAGAGTGATGACGAGAATCCATACACTTCAAGTTTATCCCACAATGTCAATAATAATAGTAGCAGAGGTTACGACTACTACTATGATTATAATACTGTATACACAGTTGACCCCAACCATGCCATATATGGCAATTGTAAAAAGGAACCTGATGTGGTTGATGTGCCTGAAAACATTACAATGGGTTCAAGTTTTGACTATGATGCCATTGATGAGGATTATAACCAACCTACGAGTGGAATCAACACAACAACTTCCATAGGGGGCAGCGCGAACCCCCAACAACAAGCAAACACTGTTCATATCCAACCTATTCAACAACAATCTCCGTTCCACCTTGGTGATGACTCCGACGACGACTCAAGTGATGATTCTGATACAGGGTTGTCCATCAAGACGAGGACGTCTCTGCAGTCATTAGCGCAACAAGTCTTTATAAACAGTGGAATGACTGCGACTGATGATAGTACGCTAAATAACTTGAACCATCCCCAACCAGTGAGTGCACCAGTATCATCCATCAATCCTAACCATTCTTCTACATCTATATCGAAGCAACCACATTCTTCGAATTCATTGTCGGATCAGTTTTTCGGTGGGCCAAGTACTGGTATGTCCAAGAAATCGTCGAGTTCATTATCAAGCCAATTCTTTAACCAACAACCAACAGACTCGCCGCCACAATCAGTATCATCTTCGAGTTTTTTCACAGCTTCTCCTGACACATCTCTCCAAAACCCTGCACCTACGCAAAGAAAGGCATCTCCGTTGCCTCCCCACACAACATCTACCAATGCATTCCTGGGAAATAGCACACCTCCATTGGCTGAGAGAAAGGTAGATGAGCAACCTCTTAAAAAGGCATTTACGTTTGATTTTGACTCAGATTCCGATTCTGAAGATGAGTTTATTGAAAATGCGTATCCTACAGAATCGCCATCTTCTACGCATGTATCTGATCCCATAGAGTTCTCACCGGGCATATCTAACAACCAAAAACCGAGCTATACCGCGTTATCGCAAGTTGCTGGAAAGAACGGCATAACTAGTCCATCTCCGGAACTTGTTCCTGTTTCAAACTCTCCTAGTCAAATTACTGATGATCTCAATTCTACTGGAAATACCAGCAAGATTGTTGGCCAAGCAAAAGGATTAGCTAATCACTTCTTGGGTGGCTGGAAACACAATAATGAATAATGATTATAACCTTGTCATGCCCATAAACTTATCCCGTCCCCTTTCAACCATAGACTTTGCAATACACCATACACCAATTTACTTCATGTACTACGTATATAAACATAGTCGTACCTACTTTATGTTAATGTCTTTCATACATCGCTGAACATCTTTATATATGTCAACTTTATTTTACTACCTTGGAAACAATGAGTACACTATTTTTGAAATGCTCATAAATATCATACTTAAGTTGACGTATTAATATCCATTACGATTGAAATAGTGATGATTATGTCAAAAGGAAATACTGAGCGTAGCGAAGAATTGTAAAGTAGAGCTTTACATGATGAATATAGTGAATTAGAACGACAATATACAATTAAGACAACTGATGGATTCTTTGAGTGCACAAATAGTAATATTTATGGTCTAGAATTTCGAGAATTAATATTTTAGCCATTCTAGAATTGATAGTTTTAGTCATTGTACAATTATTCTAGCCATTTGAGACCAGCCTAGATGTCACGCATAATATCAAACTCTCTACTAACAATTTTCTGACTTTTCAGATGCTAAATTATTTACTCTTCTAGCTGAGTAAGATGGTCATTGAAATCATATTCCTGTATATAATCCAGATATCCAAAACAATCGAAAAGCAAGTAAGCTAAAGAACTGTTGGGTCAGCAATTAAAGTATTAGAAGCATACCCTCATTAATATCTGTATAACTGGAGTCTATCTAACACCGTTTTCGGGATCTTTAACTACCAGTTTGAAACAATTCTTAATCATTAATATTTATTGTTATCAGTGTGTTGAGTATTATCAGACATCAAACAAAATTCTGCTTACTACATATTAATTAACTATTGAAACAAGGTAGACTGATAATAGAGATAACTTTCATTTCAACTATTCTGTCGTATGACTATCAATATCAATAATTTTTTGGGTATACCAATTTCTGTGATATCTGCTATATTACCTGTCTCATTCGCCACTAAGCGTACTTTACCCAGTGGGTCTAATGATGGCGATGGTAAATGTGAACTTATAGGCACGTTCTCGCTCATTACACAAGCATTCTTGGGACTTTTATGTCTTTCATCGTTGATCATAAAGAGGTCTTACGAATACCCCATCAGAAGAACGTGGCCAGTTTGGCTCTTTGATGTTTTAAAGCAGTTGATTGGTGCTTTGGGAGTCCATATATTCAATGTGTTGCTTTCCATAATAAAAACAACACCTGATGTGCTATCGGTTCGGAAGATTTCTTCGGTGGTGGCGTCAGTAGTCTCATTCACATCTAGCACAACTTCTTCTTCAAAACCTTCAGTTCCGCCACCCGATGACGGCATGGATGATCCTTGTGATTGGTACTTCCTTAACATTGTTTTGGACTGTACTATTGGGGTCTACATCTTGTACCTCGTTTTCAAAGGCTTGAACAAAGTTTGCACCAAGTATCTCCACATGACACAGATAGAATCTGGGAAGTACGGCCCAGATCCAAACAATCCTTCCACAATGGCATTTTTAAAACAACTTGTGGTGTACTTTACGTCATTAATGATCACAAAAATCTTGTTGTATGGAATAGTCGAATGTTTCGAAACCCAATTATTGTGGTTCACTAGCCATGTGTTGTTGATTTGGCTCGATGTCTATCCAGACGAGTTTGAAATATTTATTGTCATGTTTGTGGTTCCAATATTTATGAATTGTTTGCAATTGATTTTGATCGATAACTTTATCCAAAACCAAATGTGGAGTAGTGCCAACAAAAGATTATACAATACCCATCATAACCAACCAGGAGAAACAGATAGTATGCTTCGTGGAGAATTCCAAGCCATTCTTGATCAAGAGTATTTAGACGAGCAAGATCCAAAGCAAGCACACCTTGCAAGTACAATCCGTGGCAATAGCAGCACCAGTACATTTAGCAATGGAGATACAGGAAAAACTAATGCTCTCTCTAACGAATCATCTTACGGTACCTTTAATAATGTTTAAGAGGATTCAGATTTAAAGAAAGAGTGAACTGGCTAGAATTACATAAATTATAAATCTACATCCAAATACATTTAGTGTATGTGATAGTTAATTCATTAGATTTATACAAGCTTTAATAATATGTACAGGTTTTAGGCGTATAAAATTGTAGTGCCTGCCAGTTGCTATGTAGTGGAGGTTCCAGTAGTTCTAGTGGAGTTCTAATAGTGGTTCTAAGAGAGATTCAAGTCTGGTTTCTAGTGAAGGTTCGAGTTCTAGGTTCTAGTTCTGGGTTCCATTAAAGATTTTATAAGTCTTTTGAAACCCTCTAATTGAAATGTACTCAGTATCACTCTAGTTCCTCGGATATGACATTTATCTTGTTTCAAATCCAAACCCTTTCATACACACCTTGTACTTTTCAATCATCTCATTACACTTTCCACCTTCTTGACCGTTGAAGAGCAAACATTCATCTCTAAGTTTCTTTTCATCTAAACAAACACAACATGGTTTTGGTTTGGTTTCTTCCTTCTTAACTGGGCACGATTCAGACATTTTAACGTTGGTATAGGAAGAATAAATATTTGTAATAGCCAAATTTTCAATTGCACCGCGATCGGAAAAATACGGAGTGCAAGTTGCAAAAATTCGTCATGGCCCCTGACAGACAAAACCCACCACCACAGGTATACTGAGCAGCCTACGAGTAAAATAGTGGGAGTTTATATCTGTGAATAGAGAGTGATTTTTCATCATATCTGATTAGAGAGTGAGTTCTTCTTGTAAAATGCTACAATTATTCCTCTGTAGCCTCAGTATCCATAATTTATACCTAGCAATATTGAGAATAGTTGCAAAAAAGTATTATTAAAACCATACTCCATACTCTAGATAGTGTAGACCTTTTAGTGTATGGAATCTAACATAAGAAGACCTTAAGTGTGACATGATAAGACCTTTTCGTGTATCGAAATCGACATAATAAGACTTCTAGTAGTAATTCTCAAGTAAAATTCTGGCAATTCTGTCATAATCATTTTTTTCATAGTCAATTTCTATGAAACAACACTTTCCAGTATTCTGAGCGGCTTCACTTTAATCAGACGACCTTTCCATCACTCTGGTTGTTAGTCTTCGAGTATACTCTAGTTAACTCATGTCGCATATAGGTTCTCAAAATGTCTCTGCGACATTTCAAAATTCTCTATTTACCAACTCGGTTGATCAGTGTTGAACTCGATCAGTATCCAACATCAACTAATTTATGTCTGACAAGTCATTGAATGGATCAAACATGGGGAATCCATATCCTCCTGTTGAAGTATCTATTGATGATATGGGTATAAACCATAAAATCGATCCTAATCAATCGATGGAAGTTGACAACCTTGACAATAACCATACTCTTAATAGCATTGTCGATGACACCATAAACCTTAATGATGATTTAGGAAATGAATCGGAATATTCTTCAACTTCACTTTCATCACCACCAACACCATCTTACCATCGTTCGGGCTCAATCTTATCGGCGAGAAACTCAATGGATGGTGAAAGTGTATTACTGTCGTCAATGTATTATAATATACTACACCCGAATGAAACATCTTCATCAAGTCAGGAATTTTCTCCATTGGGACCAAATTCGATTTACGAATTAACAATTGCATCAGATCAAGCAAGGATTAAACGAAATAAACCACCAAGATCCTCGGTAACTATAAATGGTGGAAGTATGACGATTGCAAACTTAAAGGCTCCAACAACTAGGGACATCCCACAAATACATTTGAAGAAGTTGCACAAACGAATACAGAACGACGAACTAGAAAAGCAATATGTCGAAAACTGTAAGGATGAGTATAAAAATTTTGAACTCAGTTATAAACTGTTGACGGAAGATACCCTTGAACGATTTACAAACAATTTAGACTCCTTTGGCATTTCTTCCTCACATGGAGACTTATCGGCAATACCCAGCGTCTTCTTAACAAAAGACTTTAGATTGGATGATCCGAGAGTGTTCAAAAAAGTCATTGGGAATTCAATGATTCTACCAAAGGAATCAGATGATCCCAATTCTCATCTAGTCAACAACACTGAGTTGCAAGAAAAGTTATCACATTATTTAGATCTTGTTGAGATAAATTTGATTAAAGAGATTGAAAAATCGTCAGAGTCGTTCTTTAGCACCATTGGCGATATTGAAAACATTCAATTACAAACAAAAAAATCGGTACAGACGTTTGAAGGGATTAAAAAGAAGTTGGATATTTTAGAAAACGAGAACTCCATTAAGGGTTCCAAGATCATTAATAACCTCATCAAGAAGAAAAACACAGAACATTTAGAGTCGTCTTTGCTCCAACTTCAATACGTTGTCTCGATGTTTGAACTAGCAAACAAATCATTCAATAACGGAAAGTATTCAAAGTGTTTGAATGAAATTGTGATTGTGGAATACTTGATCAAAGGAGTTGAATATGATGACTTATTGGTAGAAGATTTGAAAGATTCATATCCCAAATTCCTGTATCCATTGGTGAATTTATCATCTCTTCCAGCGTTAGTTCACCTTAGAAATGATCTTCAGAATCTTAAAGATGAATGTTCAAAGGGATACATCAATGATTTCGTTTATTTATTGCTAGACGACTTAAGAAATCACTACAAAGAGGTCCCTACCCAAGATACTTTGAATAGAATGTATGTGTCGATTGATAGAGGAAGGAAACATTCATCGAGACCTGTGAATACTAGCTATAGTATTATTGAAGAGGCAAAGAAAAAGAAATTGGCAGGTTTCATCAAAAACTTGGTTAAAGCAAGCAGATTAACACAGGCATTTGCTTCGTATCAAGAAAAAATCATTGTCGAAATAAAAGATATTATCAAACAGTATCTACCAAGCTCAGGACAAATTAATTTCCTGCAAGATATTTCAAATACTCCTTCAAGAAATACATCTCCTCCAGAATCATCTGGAAATACACCCCAGCCTGGTGGGGGGACGTTGTCTTCTAATATAAAATCATTGACTCCAAAAGAATTCGAGCTTATGTTGAGTAGAACATATTCTAGTTTGTCAGAATGCTTGAGAAGACTCACTGCTCATCAAAAGGTTTTATTAGACTTGGCTTTAACAGCAATTCCTCAATCAGATACAATTGATGTTATGAGTTTGGATCTTAGCATATCTATCAACAAGGCCATTGAATTAACTCAAATAAGATTGACAAAAATTATCAATGTTCGGCTGGAACAAACTGCTGATCTTACGGTTCCATTCTATTTACGTTTATACTCCATTTCATCAGCATATTTACAAGAGTGTGAATTAATGAACCCTGGGTACGCTGCAAGTGGAGCCGGAAGTTCTTTGAGCGAATGGTTCAAACATCACATAAGTTACTTTGTCCATAGATTCCATCTGAATTCTCTCAAGTTTTTGGTTGCAGATTGTGACCGAGAAGTTTGGCGAGAAGTCACCCAGACTGATGTTCTAAGTGAACATCAAATTATCACCGATGAGATCATTGGATATTCTGATTTTGTAAGCACCCGTGGGGCATCGGGATTCTCTGGAGAATCGTGGTTAAAAGTGCTTGACTTTTATGAGGATGAAACATCGATTGAAAAGGTTGAAATTGACCCTACCATAGAAAAGTTGAAAATTGTTGACGAATCGTTTACTGTGCCTAATCTCACGTTGAAATCCTTGAAACAAGTTAAAAACTATCTTATTCTTTCAAAAGTGTTTCCAAATACGCTCCCAACTATTGAAAATAATTTACTCAACTACTTCAAATTGATGAACTCAAAGGCATCACAAGCAGTTCTAAATGCTGGTGCAACTAGAACTGCAGGTCTCAAAAACATAAAAACGAGAAACATTGCTTTATGCATTCAGCTAGTCGAATTCAATATTGCATTTTTGAGTCAGATTCAAAGCATTTTCAAGCCAAACAGAGACAAACAGGTGCTATTTGAAGAGGGCAATACTCAAGCAGAAGATTTGAATTTTGAAAGAATATTGAGTAACTACAAAGACCATGAAAGTGAACTTTTTTCGAAACTTGTTTCAATAATGTATAATCTTACTGTTACTCATTGTGCTACGCTCTCAACTATTGACTGGTCTGAGCCCATCAAATATCCAAACCAATGTCATCCATATATGGAAACTTTGGTGAAAAATACCGTCACAGTCACCAATGTTTTGTTCAAATACCTACCGGAATTGAAATGCTCTTTAATTTTGCTGCAAATCTTTGACAATTACAAGAAGCTCTTTGTTGAATGTTTTTGTACACAGCTTGCTCAGTTCAAGGATTTCAATGAAAAACAAACGGCCCTAAAGGATATTGATTATTTTAGGGTAAAATTGTGCGAGCTTCCAGGTTATGGTAATTCGGGTCAAGTTATATGGGAAAATATTCATGCCTTGCCAACTGTCGAAGATACAAGAATGGAAGAAGTCATGAGAAATAATATTGAAGGTGAACGGATTCAAAATTTGAAGAGTGCTGAGAATTCAAAGAAGAATTCATTGGATGTTTCGAGAAACTTGCCAGCACTTCCAAAAGAAACTACGGTTGTAACAGGGTTGCAACTGAATAAGAACCAACATAACGAAGCAGATATAAACAACAAACATATATTGGAGCAAGAAAAAGTTGGTCTGGATATATTAAAGAAAGGCTTGGATGCTCAAGAAACCGGGTCTAGGATTCAAACAGACACCGAATTATTATTTTCCCAAGATATGGAAGCAATCCCAGTACCTGAAGAAACAAAACCCGATGAAGTGTTTGAGAGTTCAATTCCTCATCCAAAAGATGTTGATTCCAACACAGATGGTCAAGTATCCGTTGGAAAAGAATCTGACGAGAATCAAGTCAAGTCTGAAATTGTTGATTTTATTGTGCCTGAAGTAGCTGAACCTGAGGTTATTGAGCCCGAGGTTGCTGAACCTGAGGTTACTGAGCCTGAAGTTACTGAGCCTGAGGATACTGTGCCCGAGGTTACTGTGCCTGAAGCTCCTAAATTTACTGAGACTGAGGTTCCTAAAGTTACTGAAACCAAGTCAATTCGACCAGAAACCGAAGTCACTCGACCCGAATCTACTGAACCTATTCCAGAATCAGATTTGAAAGCTGTCGAGAATGCTTCCAAAGAATCCAGTAACACAACCATTAATGGAAATAGTGACGGAACACAACTATCTGCCTCGGATGATGTGCCAACAAGTGAAATTAATGACATCCACCAAAAAGAAGAAACTGAAAAGGACGACGCTCATGAACAACCCAAGCCAAACGTAGCCGATTCTCAAGAACATGGAGAATCAAAATCTTCCCAGAAAAAGAAGAAGAAGAAGAAGAAGAAGAAGAAGAATTGAGGCTCATATATACCTACAATAGATTACATTCAATTCCACTAACTCTATCATTTGTTATCTCGTAGAAGCTAAATCCACCAGTATATAGGAGAGATGGATTCGTTGTTAGTGTGATTTGTGATGTCTCTGTCTATTGAGCTTCACTCAAATCAAACTTCCCATTCACCTTGACGAACACTTTCTTTTCTTCGGTAACAATACAATCGATTAACAGGTGTGGAGTGACATCGAACGCAGGATTCCATACCTCTATTTCAGGAGTAGCAATACCCACAGTTACCTTTTCACCAACCTTTCCATCTGCAATCATAGGTCCTTGGAGAGTAGTCAATTCGCTAGCTGGCCTTTCTTCAATGACAATGTCTTCGCCTGTTTTAGTGTTCAAGTCAATAGTAGTTCTGGGAGCAGCGACCATAAACTTTATCTTCTTGTCGGCACTAAGAGTGGTATTGAAATGACTGGCAATTGCTGATAATTGAAAGGTCCCAATTTTATTGGCAGTATCACCATTTTCCACAACTCTGTCGGCACCAACAATGATAAACTTGACTGGGGCAGTCCTTCCTTTGACAGATTTCCCGTTATTCAAAGAACTGATCAAGGACGAGACCATATTATCACAAACCAAGGTGAACGGAATTTCTTCGTACTTCAACTCATAAGTGGTCAACTTAGCTCCCTGGTTGTATGGTCTGGTTTCGCATGGATACACATGATCCAACCAAAAGTCGCCGTCGCCTTTCTTCAAACCTTGAAATGTAGATCTGATTATACCGAGAGCAGTCCCATGGCCAGAAGTTGCTAAGGAGCCGGTATTACAAATGGTCATGATCGAGAAGGGTCCTGTGAACTGTTCATTTTGCAACGTTTGCTTAATATAGTTCAATCCATTCTCTCCAATCTTGAAGTTGTTGGCCAAATCGTCTTCGTATAAACGGACAGAATAGTCGTAAATGAGTTGGAAAACTTCCTGATTTACAACATCTTGCTGGTTGAATGTTGCTGTCAATTTCTTGATATCGTTCAATGCGTTGGATAAGTTAACTGCCGTTGGTCTGGAAGTTATCAAGTAATCAATATCTGCCACTAAGCTCTCGATGGTTTTGGTGTTTGTTCCAGATTCCAAGTAAGTGAAGGTGTCCGCTACAATGGCAAACGCCCCAACAATTGCAATAGCTGGAGCACCTCTGACTTGCATTAGCTTTATGGCTTGAAATGCATCTTCAATACTTTGGATTTGCAAGTATTTGGTTGAGTATGGCAAAAGTAACTGATCCAAAATCTCTAATCTTTTAGAGGCCTTGTCAAACTTGATGGCTACGAGAGTCTTGTCACTTGGAGCGGTCATTTAATTAAACTGTTATGTAGATCAATCAACCACGTTTAAGATGAAAATCATATATTGACGATTTGACGGTGCACGACTTATGATTTTTAGAGAATCTCCGTAAGTAGAGTAAATATGTAGAATAGATAATTGGTAAGTGAAGGAAAGTTTTTATACTTTCAGTGATTTTTTAGTGTTCAAGCTCTATATTTCTAGAGCCTACTTTTGGAGCTTTCTTTTAGAGCCTATACATCTTTACTTATCGTTGATTCATAATAAATAATCGGACTAGAAGATTATTCTTCTTATACCTTCAATTTCCCACTCTTCTTTGATAGAGTTCCACTTGCACCCTAATAATTTCTTTCCAGTAATAGGACATCTTCCTCCTTTGTTAATATCGATGACCGGTATCTCCAATCTCTTCTCCACTGGCTCGCCATCTTCTTCTTCTTCTTCTTCTTCTTCTTCTTCTTCTTCGCCACCTTCTTCATCATCTTCTTCTTCATCTTCTCCTTCATCTTCTCCTTCATCTTCATCTTTTAATTTCATCTTCTCAGAAACTATGATATGTGACTTTTCAAGATAATTATAAATACACGCATAATCAAACACGTATCCTGTTTCTATTATGGCAGGGTTAGAAATCTCCTCCTTACATAGCGGACAAACGTTTCCAGACTTGTATACTCTTTTGGACTTGTTTTGCAACCTGTTATCTTGCAATGCTTTGGCCAATGTAGATGGAGGAGGCAAAGTGAAGTCCAAAACATTTCCTTGGTTTTTAGATAACTTCGACGAAAAGTCTGAGTTGTTCCACCATTCCAAGAACTTAAGGGAGAAAATTGCTATTGGGAAGAAAGTTCCCAAGACTAGTTTCAACACTTTCCATGAAGGTCTGGTAAAGTTTCTTGTAATGAAGCGAACAAGATATTGGATAGTTGTTTCTGGGGCGATTCTATTTGGTCTTGTTTTTGGTGATTTTGGAGATGGTTCGTGTTTAGAATGGTCGTATTGATTCAATCTGGAATAGTTGATCTTGAATATATATGTTAGTAAGGATGGAGACTTGCTCGACCCACTTAGATAGAGCAAGGTGGTGATAAAATTTCCAGCACTAACGACACTTTGAATATATGGATAGACTTTTACAAAAGTTCTCTTAAATTTTAACTTCAATTCTTCTTGTTTGGAGAGTCCTTCATAAGAATTTAATTGGTTGGTTATAGACTTGGTGTACCAAATCTCGTAACAATAATTCAATTTTTCACTTAAATATGAAGTACCCGTGATTTCAAAGATGGAAACAATGCTCTGTAAGCTTGATAAGGTTCTTCTGTCTTCAATCATGGATGGAACCAACAGGTTCAATTTCTTGCTGTTAAAATTTCCATTCGATAACGGTGTTTGGTTGACTCGTTTGATCCCATAAAAGTTTTCTGTAAACGATCCCTGCCAGTATTTAATGAAGTACCATTCAACAAAGCTTCGAAGGGCCAAGTTGATTTCATCAAAGTTATTATTTAGTCTTAATAAATATCTGGGGTATCTACTCGCATAGTGAACAAGAATATACCTTAGCGATGGTGATAATAGCGATTCTAATTGATTAGACGAGATCAACTCAAAGAGAGTTGGAGTCTCTGAGTCTAACTGGGACGCATCCAATGACGAATAATACTCCATAGTTAATCTATGTGTATTAGTGGATCGTTAAATGTGGAGAACTTATCTTGTCCTCGGACATACTGAGTCGTGGATTTCGGTGAATTTAGTGCTCCTGCATCCTGAACACATTTTGACTTTTTTACAGCCACTAGATCTTAATCAACTGTTGTATATATATTTCACTAGTCAAGAGTATTAATGATATTTGTATAGTTATGGAGAACTTTGAAAGCATAGCAACCATAGTGAATCATTTTCAAATCAAAAAATCGTCATTGGAGCTCTATGGAATCGATAGCACATCTTTTGAAGACTATATTCAAGTAGCCCATATTCCGAATTCAAAACTGTATAGTACAATGCCAGTATTGGTAGATTCATTAGGAAACAAGCATAGCTATAACGACTGCAAGTCGACCACAATTTTGAAATTTAATAATAGTTCGAGTCCACCACACTCAAGTCACAACAGCGAACAGATTCAATTCGAAAATGATTATGCTGCTTCCAATAGCACCGCATTGTCAGCGTACTCCCAGTCAAGACATTTCTCTTCTCAGGTGATTTTAGAATCTGAAGTTAGCTCAGTAGATGTTGATATGGAACCTGGAAAAAGAAACTCAATACTAACGTCTGGTTCTATTATCAACTCTGATGAAATTCTTTTGAAGACTGATCAAAAATATAGCTCAGAGAATGAGGAAAGTACTACTTGTTCACCTAAGCCCAAGTCTTCTTGTGGTGTCCATCAACAGACCGAGATACATTCTGAAGGGAACATTTTAACTTATGAGGAACATTCTGAGATTCTAACATCTCAACTCTAGGGCTTTTAATATTTTTGGATCAGGGATCCTTTTAATGAATAAGTAGACATACATAAAGTTTTGCAAAGCAGGCAAAGAGTGATACTATACGAGAGAATTTGATGGTTCAATCTGGCACAAGTTATACTCGAATTTAAATCCATGTTGGGCAAATATTTCCCAGAACGATAAATCAAATACTTGGTAGTCACCAAATTCAAAAGTGACAGGTTCTTCTTGTGAGGTAGACAATAACTTAATACGTCTAAACCAGTAGAAGTAATTACCTGCCTTGGTTGATGTTTCAGCATTTCTGATTGCCTGAGAAGTACTAGAAGGTGTTCCAATAGGTTGGCTTGGTACGGTTCCTTCAACTTTGTTCCTATATGGTTTCCACCCCAATTGGAACAAGCATGACTCGGCAATCAAGTTTTCCACAGGAGTCAATCCATAGTAAAACCCATAAAATAAAACCAAAGTCAACTCGTTGATGGCCGGACTATTCTCGGCGTTGTTTTGTGCTGTTAATGACTTGATTTCACCTACAAATTGTTCGATTTGATTGTTTGCCCTTATTCTATTCCAGTACGATTGTAGCTTGAATAACTGTAACGGTGGTTTGAATTGATTCGTATTGAAATGGTTGTATGAGGACTGGATCACTGACGGTAAATATGGTTTGTTGATTGGTGTAACAAATTGATTGTACTCCTTGGAATCGTATAGCAACGAGAAGTCATGAGAATTATTTCTTTTAGATGTGAAGGAAATAATCAAATCTTGTATACCAGGCGGTAATTTAACAAGGTTCAAATCACTGAATAAGTTGAGTTCGGTAGTTGATAATTGGGAATTCTTCAACACCTCCACATATTTGTAATTCAAATCATTAGTCTGAACGGTTGGTTTTGAAATAGGAATTTCTGCTCGGAAGGGTACTTCGTTAGTTTCCACCGGAATACTTTCGATAATAGGTACTTCTGGAGTCTTCGATCTCACTATTGGACTTTCTTTTACTTCAGGGATTCCTGCTGCTGCTGCCATTGACCATTTCAATCCTCCAAGTGGTTTGGAAGGAGTGGAAGCAGGCTTGAGCACTTTAATGATAGCCGGACTCGCCATTTCGGGACTTGCTGTTCTTCTCGGTATGGGTGACGAGGGTATGGATATATTGATGGGATGTGAGTATGATGAAATATGTGCTGATGTGGATGTCAATGCTTTCCCATTTCCATTAGGTAGTATATTGGATACTTCTGTTACTGTTTTTCTAGGCGTCGAAAGTATTTCGGAATCTTCATGCATTGAATAATCATGCTCGTCGCCGGTTATCAGGTTGAAAATATCATCATATAAAGTGGTATCATTTTCGAAATTTACCTCGTTATTGGATTCCAAATAATTTTTTATGTCCTCGTGAAGAATCCGGATTAAATTAATGTCGATCAAGTTATTAGCCTTCAATAGCCTGATGAGTTTCATCAACTTCTTGGTATGAAATTTATTCTGATCCTTTGTTGCCTTTATCTTTTCCTTTTTGCTTTCGATAATGGCCAAGTTGTTCTTTCTCAACTTCTTTTGACTGAGCTTCTCAAACTCGTGATCCAACTTTTTTGATTGTTGTGTAATGTCACTCAACAGAGATTTTAATAGGTTTAATGACTCTCTGGATTCTGTGCTTAATTCCAACGATTCGTCGTCGTCGTGCTCTTCGTCATCCGAATCATCGAAATCGAAGTCGTCGTAATCTTCGGAATCATCATCGTCGTCATCATCGTCTCCTTTATCCATATTGGCTGCCATCATAATTGATTGGTTAGAGAACGTCTTGAGTTTTGACGACCTCTCCACGTCTTTGTATACTTCCATTGCTTCCTCGATCAATTTTTTATTATCATTCAACTTGTTGGAGAGTGTTGTTGATGACAAACTAAGAGTCTTGATGACATCATTCAGTTGCCAGATTTTGATTTGTTCACGAAACTTCTGTAATCGTTTGATTTCCTTCTTTAAATCGTTCTCCAACTTCTCCTTTTCTCGCTGGTTATCGCTGTCGTCGTCTGTGTTGATGCTTTCGTATCTGTCATAGTGATAGTTAAACTCATGAAGTCCTTCTTGGATCTTTTTGAATATTATTTCAATATCTCTATATATGTTAGTAATCTGTTTTCACTTTGGATCTTCTGAGTGCCTCGATCTCTTCATGAATCTTCTGAGTACGTCGATCTCTTCTTCAATCGTTTTCAAATCCTGCAACTCTAGGGTGTCTCAGGTCTGTTCTTTAGCTTCGGCAGAAGTTCATCCAGATGTAAAAAAAAACCCCATTTTCAGATATTACATACTTTTGTAGCTTTCTATTTGACATGACTATCTCGTAATTGGGGCCTTGACTTCAATATCTAGGTTCCTTATAGAATTCTCTTGGGCCTGTACTTTTTCACTTTTTTTTTGATTCCATACTAGAATGAAATGGTGAAAAAAATATTGAATCCGGTCATGATCCACGTGATTTGGTCGGATTTAGTGGTCGTGTCGAAAACCGGTAATAATTGGTTAAACTACCATATACCAATATTTTCAATATTGATAAACCTTCTACTAAGGCCGCTTGCAATAACTTAATTTTTCATTCAGCAAGTACTAGATACTAATAAACTTTTCTATATAGCTGGAAGATTACAATTCGTCGTGGTCTAATTCGTCATCGGAATCGTCATCACCGAACTTGGCTTCACCAGAGTCACCAGCACCTTCAGCACCTCCGTATAATTTAGAGGTGATTGGGTTGGCTACGTTGATCAATTTTTGCTTTTGTTCTTCAAAATCTTCAGCACTGGCGGTTTCAAAGTTGTCTTCGATGAATTCTAAAGTTTCCTTAATGGCATCATCCAAAGATTCCTTGTCTTCGTCATCTAATTTGGAACCCAAACCGGTTTCAGTGGTGTCACCTAATTGACCCTTTAATAAATGGGCGTAGTTTTCCAATGAGTTACGGGCTTCGATCTTAGACTTCAAGTCAGCATCTTGTTGAGCGTACTTTTCAGCGTCTTCAACCATTCTTTCGATATCTTCCTTGGTCAATCTACCCTTATCGTTGGTGATAGTGACAGATTCAGACTTACCGGTACCCTTGTCCATGGCATCGACCTTCAAGATACCATTGGCATCTAAAGAGAAGGTGACTTCGATTTGAGGAACACCTCTTGGGGCAGGTGGAATACCAGTCAATTCGAAAGTGGCCAATTTGTTGTTATCCTTGGATAAAGCTCTTTCACCTTCAAAGACTTGAATCAAGACGGTTGGTTGGTTGTCGGCGGAAGTAGAGAAAATCTTGGACTTCTTGGTTGGAATGGCAGTGTTTCTGTTAATCAAGGAGGTCATGACACCACCAGTGGTTTCGATACCTAAAGTCAAAGGATTGACATCTAACAAAACAATGTCATTCACACCTTCTTCACCAGAAAGAACACCGGCTTGAACAGCAGCACCGTAGGCAACAGCTTCATCTGGGTTAATACCCTTGGAAGCCTTCTTACCGTCAAAGAATTTTTCTAATAATTCAACAACCTTTGGAATTCTAGTGGAACCACCAACCAAGACAATGTCATCGACTTCGGACTTCTTAACACCAGCATCCTTCAAAACTTGTTCAACAGGCTTCAAAGTCTTTCTGAAAGAATCAATGTTCATTTCTTCGAACTTAGCTCTGGACAAGGTTTCAGAAAAGTCAATACCATCAACAAAAGAATCAATTTCGATTCTGGTGGACATTTGAGATGAAAGAGTTCTCTTTGCCTTTTCAGCTTCTCTCTTCAATTTGGAGATGGCCTTAGCGTTACCGGAGATATCCACACCATGCTTCTTGTTGAAGGTCTTGGTCAAGTATCTAACAATCTTGAAATCGAAATCTTCACCACCCAAGTGAGTGTCACCAGCGGTAGCTAAAACTTCGAAAACACCACCTTCAATGGACAACAAGGAAACATCGAAGGTACCTCCACCTAAATCATAAACAATGATTTGCTTTTCACCATCGGTCTTATCCAAACCGTAGGCAATGGCAGCAGCAGTTGGTTCATTAACAATTCTCAAGACATTTAAACCAGCAATAGTACCGGCATCCTTGGTGGCTTGTCTTTGAGCATCGTTGAAGTAGGCTGGTACAGTGACAACAGCGTGAGTGACCTTCTTGCCCAAGTATTCCTCGGCAATGGACTTCATCTTACCTAAAATCATACCCGAAATTTCTTCAGGAGAGAAAGTCTTGACGTCTTCATTGAATTCAACCTTGACAACTGGCTTACCTTCCTTCTTGTCGATCTTGTAAGGTAAATGTTTGATTTCCTTTTGAACGGCCTTGTCGTTGTACTTTAACCCAATCAATCTCTTGATATCGAAAACGGTGTTTTCGACATTTGATGGAGCTTGATTCTTGGCGGCGTCACCAATTAAACGTTCGTCAGCTGTGAAGGCAACGTAAGAAGGAGTGATTCTGTTACCTTGGTCATTGGCCAAGATTTCGACTTTCCCGTTCTTCATTACTGCTACACATGAGTATGTGGTACCTAAATCAATCCCGATCACGGTACCATAACTTTCAGTGGAGTTATCATCTTCAGCTGCAAGAGCTACTGGAGACTTCGACCCCATGAAGGGGACGAACATCGCCAATAACACATAAAGGATGCAAAGTTTAGGAACCCAATTAGCGTACTTCATCTTTGTATTGAAATGTGATAAGTGCTAGAAAGAAAGATGGAGAGCGTTGAGAAATTATATATCCGAAAATTTCTGGACGTGTTTCTTCGATATTTTTCGGTGGAAGACTACAGAATTTTCGACCACAATTTGTATTGCGTTAATGATCTTTCGTCTATCGTGACGTGTTCAAAACGTGAGATTTGATACCGTAAAAGTAACGTATTGAATATTCACTATGTAATGGAAGCGAGATAAAAATAACTCTTGATTCTCCAATTTGTTCGTATTAGCTTACTGATCACCAGATTTCTGTGGACAGTTGTATTTCAGCTCGTTCTAGTAAAATCTATGTGTTCTGTTATGATTATGTAATGTATGGCTTTCCCATTCGAAGACAAATTTGCACCCATTACAAGTTCCATTAAATTGAAAGATCTACAAACGGTAAAGTACGGTTACTTATATGATAAGGACACGATTTAGCTAGAGTATATGAGCGAGGATCAGTGTGATGATTGGGGTTTCTAGTTGCAATATGTCGTCAAATGCTTACGAAGCAATCATCTGTAAATCCGTCTAGGATCCAGAGTAGAATACTGGGGTGTTTAGTTGTGTGAGTTAAGTTGTAAGTATATTCTTCGTATCGCCGTCTATATACATGCTTCTAGCATTCATTCAACTTCTCAAAGTGGCAGCGATCTGATAATTTAGATCCACATAGACAACGAGATAGAGTGAAAAAGGGACTCACAGTTGATTAACTAACACTTTGAAGATCAGTCATTTGAAAAGGTACACGTATGCAAAGTACAACTACTGATAATAATTCTGTATGATACAATGATTGTGGTGGCAAAAATGTTCTTTTTATCATACAATCTTATCAAGCACCATTGTAGTGCTTCACAAAAGAGTGGTGAAATACTTGCCTTATTTGCTTGTACACAAACGCTCACATAATTGAACCCAAGATCGAATTTATCCTATAAGGCTCACAGAATAGAGATTAATTAAAAAAGGCACATAAGAAGGGACCATGTCTAGTTTCCTACTGAGATCGATTGTCAGGTTCTAATTTTCTAAAGTTCGCCACCAAATCCTCTAGCAAGTCAGTCCTACATATAAAATATGTTTCTAGTGGATATTAGGTAGCTTGCATTGTGATACCATTTCCCGCGGGTATATAATATACACTACAATCATCAATCTAACGATTTCCACATCGAATAGCCCCTCCCTGGATTCAGATCTTTGACTTGGTCCCCATTTTTCGATCCAAAAGTGTCGTGTATCCACCGTAAATGGTTCATTCTCATTCTATCCCTTGAAACATTTGAATCCGTATTTCTTCTACTTTCACTCATAAATATCCATCTATCCACAATGTCCCAACAGTATATAACTGAAGAATTGGGCCAGTTACAAAAGGAAATCATCTCCAAGAATCCATCTGATGTTTTGCAATTTTGTGCAAACTATTTCAACTCTAAACTACAATCACAAAGATCCCAATTATGGTCTCAACAATTAAAGGCAAAAGCCGCAGGAATAAACTTGTTCCCTGCAGCTGATAGCATTAATGGGTTTGGGGCTGTCTCTAGTGATAGACAACCTTCTTTTAAGTCTCCATTTAGTGATAATGGTCCTCATTCCAATCATAGTGATGACCCTCACAGTAAACCAGCACACAATGAAGAATCCGGGTCCCCCTCAGGTCCTGCTGATCCTCAAGCTTCAGCAGTACCAGCAGGTTTATTTAAAAACAATTTCAACGTCAAAACTCCGTCTACTTCAAAAAACTTGCAAGACATAGACCCAAGTGCACCCTCCTCCGCCCCAAAACCAGCAAAACTCTCCTCCAAAATTCCAATTGCATTCAATGCCAATAGAAGAACATCCGTCTCTGCGGAGGCCATGAATCCGGATAAATTTAAATCAGACTCCTGGAAACCTCCAATCAACGATTTGACCTCGTCTCAAAGAGCAGACTTGTCCAAGACCTTGGCTTCAAACTTCCTTTTCCAACAACTCGACGACTCATCTCGTAAAACTGTCATCGCCGCCTTGTCCAAGAAGACTTTTGAAAAAGATACTGCCATCATCACCCAAGGTGACGAAGGTGACTACTTCTACATCATTGAAACAGGAACTGTCGATTTCTACGTCAACGGATCAAAAGTTAACTCAAGTAATGAGGGCTCTTCTTTTGGGGAATTGGCGTTGATGTACAACTCTCCAAGAGCTGCCACTGCAGTAGCAGCTACCGATGTCACTTGTTGGGCCTTGGACCGTCTGACTTTCCGTCGTATTTTATTGGAAGGAACCTTTAACAGAAGAATCATGTACGAAGATTTCTTGAAAGACGTTGACGTTTTATCATCGTTATCTAGCCATGAAAGATCTAAATTGGCTGATGCCTTGAGTACTGAAATTTACCACAAGGGCGATAAGATTGTCACCGAAGGTGAACAAGGTGAAAACTTTTATTTTATCGAAAGCGGTAGCTGTCAAGTCTATAACGAAACCAACGGTCCATTAAAAACGTTGAAGAAAGGCGACTACTTTGGTGAAATTGCCTTGTTGAACGACTTACCAAGACAAGCCACTGTTGAAGCATTGGACTATGTTATTGTTGCAACCTTAGGAAAGTCTGGTTTCCAGAGATTATTAGGTCCTGCAGTGGAAGTGTTGAAGAAACAAGATCCTACCAAGTCACAAGACCCTACGTCCGGCAATTAGTTGTCCTATCGACTAACGTTATCACATCATCCCCTTTGACTTACGAATTTTTGACTTGTTGTTTTGATATTGTTTTTATCACTTGTTTTTATCTATCACATCTCTCTTTATTTGAACATTGCTGCTTTTGTAATCTAATTCCTCAATTAGTTTGTTTTCTATTCCGTTATATATACCATATATCCAAGTATCTGTATTCGTCATAGCCAATGTTCCTATAGAATTATCTGGCGCTTACTCGTGCTTAATAATTCCGGAGCAAGGCTTGTAATCAAATTCGTGGAGCTCAAATCGACGTGGTGTGTATTTTTCAGTATCGTTCGTATAGACCTTGGAATCTTTCTTGCGCGTAGAATTGAAAATTCAAATCTGGTGATATTTACTTCCACTCTTCACCACCAATTATGAACTTTTTGTCCTCCCTTTTGCCTTCAACTACACCTGAAGGTGGCTACCTTCCATACTGGCTCTTGTTTATCTCTGTTGTTTCTAGTTTCAATTCTTGTCAGACGTACCTTTCGTCAGATCTTGACTTAACCAAACGTGTTTATGAAGCTGAGGCCGCTCCCCAACATGCCAGTCCACAAGTCACCCATTTGAGTGCTCGTACATTTGGTACCTGGACCTTTATTGCATCTGTCATCAGGTTTTATGGCGCTTACCATGTATCCAACAAGCAAGTGTACGAATTAGTTATTGCTTCGTTTGCCGTGGCCGGTGTTCACTTTATGAGTGAATGGCTCGTTTACAAGACCTGTAGATTCGGTAAGGGTTTCTTGGGTCCCTTGGTTGTATCTAGTACTAGTTTGGTCTGGATGACCTTACAAAAGGATTTCTATCTCTCCAACTAATAGTTCAATACATAGAATTTTGATTAGAAACAGCGTAAGTAGAGTACTCTTGTAGATCTTTCGGATGTACTGGAAATAGTGATTACTATGTCGTATATGTAGCGAGTATACATATCTTCCAATAGGGGCTCTTTGGCCGAGTGGTTAAGGCGGTAGACTCAAGTTCTACTATCGTAAAGATGCACGCGTTCGAACCGCGTAGGAGTCAATATTTTTTTAATTTTCGAATAGGAAGTTGCTGGGAGTTGTAAACTACTTCGACTTATGTATAGCAAAATGGTGGGTTCTTACATACTACTTTCATTCTAGATCAGTCTCGATCAGCAACTCTCGATTAATCTCGCTACGCTCAATGAATCTGAGTTGTATTTTCATTCATTAAAGTTCTCTTGATGTACCTATCTGGGCCTGAGTCATTCCATCCCTTATGATTATTTTGGCTATCTGGGACTTCAACCCCTCTAATGCTGCTAGTTGATCAGTTAGCAAACTCAAAGTTGGTGTTTGTAATTTTTCATTCAAGTTAACACCGAGTTGCTGATTATATTTACTTGAGTTATCAATCTTGTTTGCAAGATGAACAATCTTGTTATTTATCTCTATGGTCTTCTCAATATATTCAGGACTCTTGCCTTCAAAAGTTTCAACTGTTCGTAAGTACTGGATCAATTTTTGTAATTTATCATGAAGATGATTTACTGCAGCTGATACATTTTCCTTATATTGGGACATGGGCAAATCATTGCTGAACTCATCTTTTGCACTTTCATTTGTAAAATAGTTTCTATTATTGACTGCTGTGGTTGTGGCTATGTATTCGCTCTCACTTGTGCTTAAAATGGTTTTGATTGGATGCTGGAAATCATTTAGATAACTTTGGAAGGGTAAGGATTTTATATTGTGATCTTCAATCTTCTCCACTTCATTGACGTGTATAATTGTGCATGTTAATGGATACTCGTTTACCACTGATTTCATTTGTTCATACACGTTCTCTATTATATGGTGTTCGTTCGAGAAGCCATAAACTCCGATAAGTACATATTGTGGATTGACTATTTGAAACTGTTTCAATCTCTTATGCAAGTATTCCAAATCAATTGATCCAGAATCATTGAATATGATCTCGAATGATGTATGTGCAACAGCGTCATGATTGTTAATGGTTCCTAATAGTATCCCGAATTGTGTGGAGAGACTTCGAGTAATATGATCGGAGATATTAAGAAGTGTAACAGAATGTAATTGTATAGTCTCTATGGAGCTTGTCCTCTCGTTCATTGTCGGCTCACGTTAGTTATGTGGTTATTCAATTTTATATTTTATATCAATTTATTGGTCAATCTTGTCATTGTCACTTTTGTAATTATTGTCTTGATTTAGACTGAAACATTTTGCGACATTTCACGACATGCGACATAATTTTTTTTCTAACCATCTCTGCTCTGAAATATAAAAAGGGTTAAATCTATTATCTTAAGGAGTGACGTAACGCTTTCAAATTAAATATGATAATGTCGTTACATGATCCGATTGCAAGGAAGCGAGCACTTCCAAGCAACGAAGTAATGGTTAATAAAAAATTAAAGCATGAAAATATGTCGTCTGATGATAAAACACAAACGGTCTTTTCTGAAAAGATGTATTCAGCATATGTCAAGTCAGCGTTAGACTCGTTGGATAAGGTATGTATTATAATAACAATGTGAAGTCTTGGGTGTTGAAGTGGCTTTTATATTTGTGATGGCAGTTCAGTAATTACTGTGCCTAGAGTTAGGTAGTGGTTTTCCTATTGTGGCGCATAACTAAAGTACTTGCAAGTCATTCATAAACCTTGAAAAGACTCACTTTACATCTCAAGATATCTCTAATCTCCCTCATGCATACTAACGTTTAGAATGATTCGATTCAGATAAACACCTTGACCGCAAAAATAAGTTTACCACAAGCACACAAAGAATCCATATCCCTTTCTCATTTCAATATTGTTTTAAATGGATGTATATCCAACATTTCAAAATTAGATTCCAAGTCATGCAACAACTTAATCTCATCGATCCTTGAGTATAAATGGCTCGAAATCAAGAATTCAGAAGCACCAACGTATTTTCAATTTATTGAACTTTACTCTCATTTCTTGAGTGTCTTGGTTTCATCGTTGCCCAAATATTTGCATGAAGTCACAAACAAACTTGTAGGAGAATTTTATAAATTTGATTCTTCCATAGAATCCCCAATCAACCACCATAATATCTTGAGTAAAATCATTAGATATATCCCAACTTGCATTAACTCATTACCACAGACATTACAAAAGAACTTTCCTCATCACTTATCATCGAGTTCTACAGAGTTGTCAAACTATGTAAATAATTTGATGAAAATGACAAAGTATTGTCCTGACTTACAATTTAATATCTGGCAGCTTATTATCGAGTGCTGTATCAAATTGGATGTAGAGTTACAGAATGAATTGGATGATTTAGATGACGATGAAATCGAAGAGTTGGTTAATGGTGACGATGATGACGAAGATGATGACGAAGATGAAGAAGAAAAAGAAATTGATGAAACTGTAATTGCTGATTTGGATGAAGATTTAGACGGGGAGATGGAATACATGATTGACAGCATATCGTCAACCACAAACATTAAGAGACTCCTGTCTAAGTTGGACTCAATCATAAGTACATTATTGAACAGCACAGCGAACTCCTTTACACAAGAAGAATTAAACAACGGAAGTGGAGTAACCTTGTTTAATACTATAACGTCATTATTTAGATCACATATCTTACCAACGCATTTCACCAAGCTGATTCAATTCACCTTGTTTCATATCTCACAATATCAACCGGAATTGGCTGATTCGTTTTTGGTGCTACTCATAGATGTTGCATTCAATACGAATGAGATCCTTGAGAAAAGATTGAAGGCAATGCAATACTTGTCTTCATACATTGGAAGAGCTAAGAATTTATCAAGACATCAAATCGTATTCATAGTGAGCTATCTTATCGGATGGTTGAACAAATATATTATAGAGAGAGAATGTGAAATACTCGATTCAGATTCGAAATATCATTCAAACAGAAACGATTCTCAAACTGGCGGGATGGAAAGATTTAAATTGTTTTACGCTGCGTTCCAAGCATTGTTGTATATTTTTTGCTTCAGACATAAGCAGTTGTACAAGAATTCAGAAAGTGCCGATTCGTCTTCAGATTCAGAATGGGAATGTGATTTGGATAAATTCTTCCAAAGAGTGATACTTGCAAAATTCAATCCCTTGAAGTTCTGTAACGAGGGTGTGGTTTCTATCTTTGCAAAGCTAGCCACAAAATTAAACGTCTGTTATTGTTATACCATTATTGAACACAATAAGCGAGAAAGAATGTTACAGACTAATGGAAAGGCTGTATTACCTTCGGCAGTGGGGAATTTCAAGCAGAAACAAGAATTCTTGGATTTGGAAGCTTACTTTCCTTTTGATCCTTTGGTTTTACCTTCTTGTAAACAAATTGTCGCCAAGAACTTTGTGGAATGGGTAGATCCAAGTGCAGAAGATGATGATGAAGACAGTGCCAGTCAACCTGAAGGCGATGAAGGTAGTGAAAGCGATGTTTCTGACAGTGATGAGGATCTTTCAAGTGAGGATGATGAATGAACTATATAGACAATACATGCATATTGTAATACCAAAGACCAATGTAGCTTCGATCCAGCTAGTGAACGGACCATAAGTCGTGTTGTAGTACTCAATTGCGATAAAACTTATGAGAACAATTCTGCAAAAAAAAATGAATGATTCCATCGAGGATCGAACTCGAGGCCTTCTCTGAGTGAAAGAGACGTCATACCGCTAGACCATAGAACCTATTTCATAGGTGCATTTGCCATATTCTACGATACACTAGAATAGAGAATATGCTCAGAGCTATCCCTCCTAAAGCCTACGGATCCCCAAGTCGCACAAGCTAGAGTGGTACACTCAAGAAGATCGCTAGATTTTGAACCCGATTAGAAAAGGGTAGGCACAAGGAAACCACAGAGACTCTTTTGAATTTTAAAAGGAGTCTGGAATCCCCCTACTTGAGAGAACAAGGTCTCCAGGCAACGAACACGCTCCGTACCATTCTTATTTATCAACACCTTGCGATACAACACCTATCACTTGATTGATCCCCAAGATACTACTTACAACCTGCTTATCCCTGTATTCCACTTTCATCACGGAACCCCCGGTTCTTGTAGCAATCTAAAACTTACGTTTCTTAACCAAAAACTCAATTTACACCGACCTTGTAAAATAAAATATAACCTCCTTCAACCGGATTAAAAAGAGGGCTATGTCGATAGTAAAACTTAGCTCACACTAGCCATATAATAACAAAACCGGGCCCTCAAGATCTCGTCATCTGGTTGACGCTTGGCGAGAGGATACGGTGGCAGGATGTTAATCAGTTTCTCTCTCGACACTTCCAGAATTGAGTCCAAATTCAACATTTCTATGTAACTAATCTTTCTACAACTTGCGGAATATGCAAAAACCTTAGTATCGAATTTACTTATGCGTATACATAGATATATCAAACTGCAATAGTCACTAAATATCAAGAACTCTACGGAATTCATATTTTTCTAAATTGCTGCAAGAATCTAAAAAATAACAACCCGCGTAAATAATAGTACAAATTTAATGTTTAAATATTTTATTTCATTGCTTTTCAAATATAATGATGGAAAACTAAACTAAAACAAAAAGAACATATGCAAGCGAACACCGGAAGGAACCATAGAATCTATTCACATTCAATTGAAATATTGAAAGGAATGAAAAAGTATGCGAAAATTAATGATATCTATGTTCAACTAACGGAACAATAAAGTCAAGCATGCTATGAGTGAGCGAAAAAGGAAACAACGACGGAGTAAAAGAGAAAATGAAGTCAAAACTTCTTAGGGAATGAATAGACTTCGGTATCCAGGTATTGAAAAGGATAAATTGACTTTTGAGGAGTCGGTGAATCAACAGGAAACAACTCTTAAAATCTCAATTTCAATGGCTAAACATTGTCCACCAATACTTTGGTCGTACAAGTTGTAGAAGTCACCGGATAAACACTTGTAGAAAGTAGTTTGCTTACCAATGGCCAACTTGTATCCTTCAGCGTGGTCTCTCTTCCCTTTTTCAGCAGCCTCTTGAGTTGTCAGATCTTCTACATAACTAGCTGGAACAATGGACCAGCCACCGGCGTAGATGGTTCCAGCTTGAGGTGGAGGACCATCAAATTGGAATTGTCTGTTTGCAACAATAGCACCAATTCTACCTTTGGCATCGTGGAGAACACCACCATTCAAAGTAAGAGTTAAGGCATCATCAGCGACACAGGTTTCGGCAATGCCAGTCTTTCCAGTTCCAGCATCGGAAGGGCCACCAGTGGCCTGTACTTGGCCGTCGCCGATTTGAGTAGCTTGGCCAGATACTGTTACCTTTGTTTGTTGTTGTACTTGACCGTCACCAATTTGGTTTGCAACGGAAGCAGTAGTCTTGGGTTGTGCTTGGACTTGTCCATCACCGATTTGGTTAACAACAGAAGCAGTTTGTTGTTGAACTTGTCCATCACCGATTTGGTTAACGACCTTAGCGGTGGTTTGTTGTTGAACTTGGCCATCACCGATTTGGTTGACGACTTTAGCGGTGGTTTGTTCTTGAACTTGGCCATCACCGATTTGGTTAACGACCTTAGCGGTGGTTTGTTCTTGAACTTGGCCATCACCGATTTGGTTAACGACCTTAGCGGTGGTCTGTTGTTGAACTTGGCCATCACCGATCTGGTTAACAACGGATGCAGTAGTTTTTGGTGCAGTTTGATGGACATCAGTATTCTGTTGAGGTTGGCCATCTCCGATTTGACCAACTACATCATCTCTCTTAGCAGCTCCAGACGCAACCGAGGAAATTGTCTTAATGGACAATGCAAATTTACCATCAAAATCAGTCAGGGCACTAGCAGAGCTAGGAATGGTAGCGGTTGGTGTCAAGGTTGTCCATGGTTCACTAGGAACTGCGGCAGCATTTACCAAGGATGCCAAAGTGACAAAAGCGAGTGTGGAAACTTTCATAATGAAATTATTATTTGCTTCGTAAGTTAAAATGAATTTCGCAACTTATATGTTAAAAAGTATCTCAATTGGAGTATTATGACAAGAAAGAGGTGAAAAAGATCTCGGTTAAAAAAGCGTATAAATCAATCTAAAAATTACTGTAAGAGGGAAAGAACAGAGGGTTTATATACTACACCAAGAGGCAATGCCCAATAACCCCTTGTGGTAACATAATCTATCTATAAAAAGAATTGTGTACACAGTGGCACCAAATATTTGAAATTACTTCACCCCTTCCGGAGCAACCTATGAACGACCATCCAGTAATTAACACAGGAATGATCGGGCACTTAACATGTAGTTCCCCTTTATTTCTTTGTGTATCTTGTTGAAGGCTGACCTTGTAACCGGGGAACAGAGTAATTGCAAAACGAGATACATCGGGACCGCAATACATAAACTTTCAGGAAACCTCACGAAATCAGGATTATTAATATTTGACCGACAAAAATAGTATCGGATCTAAAAATATTATGTCATTTGTCATTTTCTGTGTCTCAAGTTGTTATGATTTAAAGTGACTTGAGGCACAATGTGTCCTATTTTTTGACAATCTAATCGGGGGTTATGCGGAAGGCATTGCGGTCTTTGGTGACGTTAAATGTGACTATGAATTATCATGGGGTAAACGACGTACGAATTGAAGCTTAACGTATTTATGGGCATACATAATATATGCAGCATCCTCAGCAATAGCAAGCTCAGCGAAGTAGTCTTGGAAATAATATCTGATAGCAAGGTCAATAAAACAACTTTTACCTTGGGACCCTTTTTTCACCTCATTCGTATGAATACATATAATACGATGCTTTCTCGTATACGCAATTCACATCTATATTTCCCAGATTGTATAGTGAGCTCACCTACCCCACAGAAATTGATTTTCTGAATATTTCATGGAGAAGATGGAAATCCTGTTAATTCTGACCCATTCCAATCCATTACATGATTTAGTAACTTACTTAGAGTCTGATATAAACAAGTCCAACTCCTGCAACTAATTAGCGCATTTCATTACTTCTCCGTTTTGGGACATGCATAAATCAGATCAACCCCCTGTATCAGGAAAAAAGGGCTATAATTGTAAGGTACCTTACTTGGCCTACGTAATTTCGCATATTCAATGCTTCAAATCAAAGAATAACCTCATTTGACTTGGAATGCTATGGTCTTCTTCCAACCAAGTGTTGAACCTCTCTATCGTGGAATTGGTAGGAAATTAAATGCAACTTCAAGTGTGTGGAGAGAATCAAACTTAGAGATAAATATGTGGGAGGAGTGCTTACTTGCGTTGAAATGTTCGGAACTTCCAAGGGTTTAACGTTATTGTATTCGATTCATATATATTAATACAATCTAAGTCTATTCTCGATAAGCTTACTGAATTCTTGGATTCAAGAATTTGGCAATTTCGTTGAAAGAGAACTTGTCTTTGAAGTCTCCACGCAATGCCTTGGCTGCACCAGTTGGTCCCATGTAGTCCAATGCTTCTACGTACACCAATCCAGCATGAATACCACCCTTCTCAACCAAACTAGTCACAGTACCGTGTTTATTGACTGCTTCAAGGAAATCATCAACATGGTCACGTAACACTTCTCTTTCTCCTGTGATCACCAAAGTGTCCCCGGAAGTAATCGGCTCGACCTTCGCCCAATGTTGATCGAAGTTTGTGTCTGAAAAAGAAAAATAATCATTAATGAAGTCCAAATCCAAATCACCGACGTAATAGTCACCCATCAAAGTATCAGTTGACCCCAAATCTCCGTATGTCTCTACCCCATGCTTACTAGGAACATTTGGTGCCACACATGGCCTTGGCCAGACAGAGAGAAGAATTAAAGTCTTGGGCTGTGGCAAAGGTCCAAAATTAAAGTCAAATTGTGGGAAATTCAGGAAATGAGCCTTTGATTCCTCTGGATAAGCAATATAACGAGCAATGCTGAGTGCTAAATGTGCACCTGCAGAATCTCCAACTATGTGGATATTTTGATACCCTTGTTTCACAACTGCCTCGTAGGCATGAATAGTTTCCCAAATTTGAGTAGGATAAGTGTGATTCTTACAAGTTAATGAATAATCTACGAGAAGGAGTGAAGTTTTTTTCCGTTTATCTTCGTCAAGAGCATAGTAAAGCACCAAGAACGCAAGGAATTGAGTCTCAAATATACTGAGAATATAACCACCACCATGCATGTAGATGACCAAGTCTCCCTTTGTTCCATCTTCTTTATCTTCAGCCTCTGTAACCCAATACGAATGTTCGTCGTTTTGCTTACCAAAGTTACGGAACCCTTTGACTAAAGGACTGGATTCGTATTTCTTGAAAAGATTGGTAATAGGACGAGCCACAAACGTGTTCACATCTGTCTTTTGTAAGTTTCCTGACAAGTGATAGATAATTCCCAAATGAAGGTTTTTCCATAACGATCCTCTGAATTCATGATGAGTTCTGCTATAAATAGTTCCAACCGTGAAATACTGGATGATGATTTTAGCAGTAGCGAATGGAACCGTCACCAATTTTAATAAGAACCCGAAGGTGATCATTCTATTTCGTAGCTGTTAATGTCGTTGAAATGTTTTGACAGGTGGTGCAGATTATTTCACTTTTGTTTATTGAAGTCCAGAGATTTCATCGTGAATTGAAATATTATGCGACTTCCAGGCGGCTTTTTTCCCTATAGAGACTGGCTCGCGACGCTCCTCGTCGATCGTGCATACCCTCGGATTATGTATCAAAGACACATGGATAAGGGAAAGTTATTTGGGTGTCGTTAACTCATGAAATGCTTCGTAATTAGTACAGAATATTGGTCGAAATGACTACAAAACTCTATGCAAACTCAAGCTTAACCAGCTCGTAATTCATCACTTCATTTAAAATTCAAATCTCCTTAAGCAAAAGGGCTCAAAGTATTTTTAAGAATTCTCGGAGTTTAGTAGCTACAAATAATTAGTGTTGTTATTTTTATGAATACTTATAATGCTATGCGATGTTCTTACAACTTGAAGTTATTGGACGTTTGTGGCCCATTATCTTTCTTGAGAGCACCCTTAACATCCGTCAATTGACCCTTCTTACCAATAACAGTAACGTTCTTGGCCTTAGATAAGGTATCAATAACCTCACCAACCTTTTGACGCTTGTTCCCGGGCTTTCCAGTATTTTCTTTATTCTGCTGTTCTTGTAATTCTTTTCTTTCATTGAAGTGTTTCGACTTCTTTCTTTTGTTAGCTCTTCTCAATCTTTGTTTGTCTTCTCTTGATAATTCATCCTTGGAGTACGATAAACCAGATTTTAATTGAACTTCCAGTCTTCCTAACTTGCCGTTGGCACTGACTTTGTCATCTCCAATCTTATATATTTCTTGAGGAGCCAATCTGGATTCACTAGAAACATGCAATGGTTGAGCATCTTCCATACTGATGGAGGCTGCCGTGTCATTAACTTTGATGTCAATACTCTTAAATTGATGTGGTTTAGGAATAAAGTGTGCCGAACTTAAAGAATCCAACTTATGGGTTATGCTTGTAAACAATTCTGTGATTTCATCGTGCTGCTTCTTGGTTTCTTCATTCAAGTCGTCTTGCTGAGCATCGATTCCTTTGTAGTCGTCTTCGTATAATTCAGCCAACGATTTAGATGATTTTTGTTCCGATAACTCGAACGCTCTCTTGTTGTGATACTTCGATATATCGGTAACAATTCTCTTTGGTAAATCATCGAACTCATCTTCCTTAATTCTACGTCTGATAAGATCTTCTAAGGTCTCTGTCAGTTCTTCTGTTATCACTGGAACTGGTTTTGCTGTTCTGTCGAATTCAAGGTTTGCTGATTCTGAATCATCCAATAACGAGTCTTGAGGTCTATCCTTGGATTGAACTTCACCCTTCATGGTCCATTTCTTGTCTGCCACCAATTCAGCTTCAAGCTTGGCAATTTCAGACTGTATTTGTTGTTGCTGCTTCTCGAAAGAAGACAACTGTTCTTGTTTCTTAGGTGCCTTCTCTTCCTCGTCTTCTTCGTCGAATAAATCCAACATAGCTGAACCAACCGCATTTTCATACTCAGCATCGTCAAATTTGGATTCTGGTTCTTCCTCTTCGTCCCCTTCTTCTTCTTTTACTTCTTTTTCTTCGACTTCAATCTCTCCGTTTGCACCTGGTTTATCATAGAAGTCATCGTAATATGCCATTTGTTCATCTTCGGATTTTTCTTCTTCATCACTTAAATCACCAAAGAAATCGATTTCCTCTCCGTTGTCATTTGTATCTTCATTCTCCAATGCCACGATTTGCTTATTAAATTCATCAATATCAAAAAAGCCATCATTTAATCCAAAGACATCTTTCTTAGGTTCTATTGGTTCAGCTTCAGCTTCGTCTTCAGATGGGACTTGAGTTTCTGGTTCTGATACTTCTTCACTGCCTTCAAACTCTTCGTTTAAAGTTCTAGAATCTTCGTCTGATTCTGATTCGTTTTCTTCTAATTCTTCTGCCTTACTTTCAAAAGTTTCACTTTCGTTTCCTTCAGATCCTTCTTCAAGATCCTCTTCATCGCTCTCGTTGCTCGCATCGCTCACTTCTGTTTGATACTTTTCTCTCAATTCAGGTATCTTAGTAGACATCAAATCTTCACCAACTCCCTCTAAAACCATTTTAGACTGGCCAAATACTTGTGTGGAATCTAAGCCATCGACGTATATCTCATCTAAAACGGAGAACTGTTTGGTAAGTGGATCCAACAATGTCTTAGTCATTGTATTAAAAAAGTCTATGGATTCATCCTCGTCATTTCCAGCTTTGAAAAGCTTGAAAACTTCTTGAGGTCTGTCCAGTAAAACTTGTAAGATATCCTGCGACATCTGTGATTATATTATTGTATGGTGAGTTTGACGTTGGGGTTAGTACTGTCTCTCCAATATCAACTTATCGAGGTGGGCTTGAAAAGTTTCGTGAAGCGATGCTCTTCGAAAAATTGGTATACACACGCAATATGATTCTCTACGAAGTCAAAATCCATCAAACCCGTGAACATTTAATACTTATGCTTAAAAGGGTGGGAGGTGAAGCTGTTACAGCATATAAGACTATATTTGAGCAGAGTATACGATGCAAATCAAATTCCTCTAAAAGATGGCTCGAGAGACATTCTGGTGATCACCACACAAAGCAAGCAAAAGCTGAACATTACAGGTCAAGAGCAGCGTTTAAGTTGATAGAGTTGGATAATAAGTTCCGTTTATTTAATAAGCGATCCATAAACATAGTTGACTTGGGATTCGCTCCGGGAGCATGGACCCAAGTTGCAATTGAAAAGATGAAGAAGATTGGAACCAAATCGAAGATTCTTGGTGTCGATTTGATCAATTGTAGTGCTCCCCAAGGAAGCTCATTTATACAGGGAGATATACTTTCCAAGAAAACACATGATATGGTAAGAGACTTTTTTAACTATAATGAGCACGAACCAATCAACGATAATACCAACGAACCAATCAACGAATCATCCAAAGAACCAACCAACGAACCAACCAAAGAACAATTACATGAACATTTAGAAGGAGAGTTACCGGTTGATTTGATAATTAGTGACATGATGGCAAATACGTCAGGAATCAAAGACAATGATCATTTTGCGAGTATGGATTTGTGCGACGGTGCCATTATAATGGCATGTCTGCTTTTAAAACCTGGCGGAAGTTTAGTTATGAAATTTTACACTGGAAAGGAAGACTCATTACTACTCAAGAAGATGCAAACCATGTTTGAAAAAGTATACAGGATGAAGCCCGACGCTTGTAGAAATGAGCTGAGGGAAATGTATATTATTGGGACAAAAAAGAGAGCCGAAATACATACCAGAGACATTTTCACTTAATCATATGAATAAAGATTCATATTGTGATGTCAGATTGGAAGTTTGTTTCAGAATACTGTGCCTTTGATCCTAACGTATCATCAAAATGATTGACACTTGTGCACGGCTTCTATTTACCCTGTATTGGACCTGTGAGAGCAATCAATATTCGTGCTGGCTTTCAAAATGACACAATAACACCAGATGGGAGATGCCACTAGACGAAATACGATACGTGGTTGCATACATCGCACAATATTACTACACGACTGCCTAAATTTAGTCAAGATTCTAATTGTAAAGTTTTGAGAGTAAATATGCAAAGCCGCCAATTCTAGAAAAGGTAGTAGCAAGCTTATCTATGACATTCTATTGAGTTGGTATAAAATTTGAGCTGCTGAAGCATTATCCATAAGATCTTTGATAGCTGGCGAGTTTGGGTCGTCATTGCAATGGAGGGAAGGATCTGGTTTATAAGTGCCTGCTTGTTTGAAAGCTGTTTGGAACCGAGTAAACATTGGCAAGGTAACTTTGTCTACCAGACCGAAATACATTGAAAGATCTTGTGGATCTTGCAAGTAATTATAAACGAAGGTTCCCTGCTTAAGCACTTCTTGCTTATACCCATCGAATTGTCCTCCAACGAGTTCCATGATATCAGCAAAACCAGTATACAAGAGGTGGACGTACTTGATAGGATTGTTCCATTCATTGTCGTTATTGTAGAAGGCCCCGTTTGGATTAGTAGCGGCACTAGAAAGTTGGCTAGCCCTAGGAAGCCAGCTCAGATCCGAACTGGACTCTGATAAGCGGGCCAATGTACTGAGAGCTACACCCACGGTATATGTCAATTTTCCTTTGTTGATGTTATTGATATCACTAAATCCATCATAGAACAAATGATCCTGGGGATCTTGCAAATACTTGAACATAAAATTCATGCAGGTTTCAGCAAAAACAACGAGATTTGGGTCTGGGTTGACTTCATGGAGCTTCATTGCAGTCAATGCAGTTTCGAGTGTGGATATGGAAGACACGTATGGATTGTTGTACTTCCAAATGATACCCCCAAGTCCTTGAGTGTTCCACTGTGAAACAAGAAATGCTAAAATACGTTTTGAAGTTTGGAGATATTGTGGGTTTTTGGTAACCTCGTAGGCTGCAAGAAATGCCCACGCAACTTGGGCATTATCATCAGAATATAAATCTAAATCACCAGCTGTAGATGCAGAAAATCCACCTGTCTGAGTATTCTGGTACTTATAAAGGTTCTGCATTGCTAGGTCAATTCTTGCCACATCTCCTCGGTTTATAATTGCCATTGCTATCGTAGCCTGAGTCCAGACCACGGGACTATCGTAAGAAGTAGACCCACAAATTGAATCTTTGCTGTTCCAAGCACCATCACTAGTCAGCCAGAATCTATTCCATACTTTGTCAACTGTATCCTCAAATGAATTTGGTTGCACCGAGAATACTGGAGTAAATGATGGAATGGAAGATGGCTGTGATACAATGGAAGATGGTTGAGATGAATACCCAACTGATGGATTTTGAGCTTGTGAAAGGTGTGAATAAGTGGGCTCACCCAATGGAGACGGGTTTGCAGTTGGTACCAGAGGGGTTGTGGACGTTTGAAGGTAAAAAGTTGGGGGTATAATAGTAGCAGAAGTAGTTGGAATAGCAGGTGGATTAGGAATAGTAGAAGTAGTAGAAGTAGTTGGAATCACAGCAGCTGTTGGAGTCGCTGGGGGAGTAGGAACTATAGGGGTGTTGGCTATCACAGGATTGTTGAATGGGGTCGGTGCAATATTATTGGGAGTATTCGGAACATTTGGAACTGTGTTGGGAGCAATTGCAGGATTGGGATTTATAGTATTTTGATTATTGATTGGAGCAGGAGCTCCCAAAGTCACCACATGAGTCACATACCTTGTTAATACCAATCTTTTATCAATAGGGGCGGCTCCAACAATAACAAGGAATGCAAAGAAGAGAATGTACATGAAAAAAGATACCATTAAAGGTTTATAAAAAGATGCAAAATTTAAAAGGTACTTGTTCCTTTATATATTTATTGATCTGGCAGGATCTACTTGATCTTTAATATATGCAAAATCATGTAAAACTACCAATGGTGACTATACTAACGTTGTTACTTACAGATCTAAACCATTCTCTTGGTGGTTACAAACGAAATTAAAACTCCTTCGGATCTGGGGCAGTTATTCCACAAAGAGTAAAAATCTCTAACAAATCCCCGTATCTGAAACTCCAAAAACCTTTAATGAGACAAACCTAAAGGAACATACATTTTTTTGCAGCTAACTTGAAACGTCCAAAAATTACTACCCAAAAGGGTAATGCAGCAATGTGCACCCACCAAACGGGCCAAGCTCCGGGAAATTTGAAATTTATTAGTTTTGAACTCCACGAAAAACTTCCTCTTGGGGTAAAGCATGGCGAAGATATTTTTGAGACATCCAGTGTTACTGAATCCAGTTCAATGGGTAGGAGGTACAAAGGTACATTCTCATGAGCTATACCGAGCACTGACTTACAACCAGTCAGCAGTGGACTCCAATCCATTTGTCAGAGGACTCTTGGAATTGAAGGCTGACGGATCGGGGTCTAAGTTTGTAAATGGGGAGGTGATCAAGCTTACAGTGGAGAAAGCACCGGCACTGGAGTCGCAGGGTATGAATTCACAAGCGTCGGATCTTCTGCTGATAACCGAGTCATCGTCAGTCGTGGATTCGACTTCCAAAGCCAAACGCCTGGATTCGCGTCTGAGTAAGATAGATCGTAAACCAAAGTATTGGATAATACCAATCATCAATCAAGCGGTGACTTTAGATAAATACTACTTTACAAGTCACTATATTATCAATAACTCTAAATATGTCGGATACGTAGCGAGTGATCGAGGAAAGTCCCTACGTTTCTTCCCTCGGAAACTTGCTGCCACCAATGGGAATATGAGAGGAGAGACTTGCTTTATTCCAGATGCTCCTCAAGTAGTTGAAAATCTTTACAGAAGCAGCATTAAACTGTTATTTAAATGTGTCGGCGAAGGAGACCCACACCCAACTACCGGTATGGTGCTATCTACACTGGGCCCGATGTTCCAATTTGTAGACTCAATTCCAAAGGTTAATTTAAAACTACTTATAGACGACATTCAAATTTCATCCGACATGTTCATTCCATATGAAAAGAACCCTGATCTATGTGAACAGATACTTCTTCTAGCCAATTACAAAAGTTAGTATCAAACGTTCAACAAATAAGAAACATCCAAATCAGAAAACTCTAACAAAATGTCATACACGAGGGGTATGGTATACTCAATTAACTATTCGACATAATGAATTCTAGGACTAATCTCTATCAAATTTCTTCAGAGATCGACTACAAGATAAGATATCTACGTCAGCGATTCACAGTCAAGTAGTGAGTCAACGTCACACGAGCATAGATCAATGGATCCACCATATTTATCCATGGATCTACCATATTTATCATTCAAGTGACCTGCTTCCCTATAAATCCATCATATATCAATTTGTATGCCGAAGTTGATAATTTGATATGTTAATAGTCACCACTCGGATAGGGGAGAGTAGTAATTCAATACGAGTCATAAAATTGTCTATTAGAACGACTAAGCACCGAAATTGGCAAAGAGAAATGGAAACGAAAACAGAATTATATCAGAAACGGATGAAGTTGTCGTTGGCAAGTATCTCGCTGGAACAAACGTCGAGAATTATATCTAACTGACTATAATTAAAACAAGTTTGTCAATACAATTCCAACAAACATAGCCCAAATCTTTGTAAATAAAGATTCACAAGTCAAATTAGTACCCATGGATTTCTTGGAAGACGATTTTGAACTCAGTGGTGTAGCACTTACACTTGCCAATTCATCAGTTATAACTGAGCCAGAACTTTTGACCCAACCTTTCAAGTCAGACCCGCTGATGGTCGAATCAAACGATGTCGAGTTGGAAACCCAAGCAACAGCATTTCCCTTCGAATCAAACGACACACCACCTCTTACGGTACCTTCAGGTCTTGGAATAAACCCATCTACTTGTAAACCCATTTCGATGTCACCAGTTCCTTGGTAGTCGTGAATGGTTGTGAACAAACGATCAACCAATGAGTTGGTGTTGTTCTTGACCTCGAAGATATCGAATTCTCCACATCCTGATCTCCAACACGAACAGTTTACGTTATTTGAGTATTGAGAGGTACGAGGAATGTTTGCATTCAATAACCAGATTGCTGGCATATCCAAGTTTGCAACCCATTCGGAAGAAGTGGAGTTGTCTCTAGGCATTTGAAATTCAAACAAAAACATTTTCGTTCTGCCATAAAATCCATGGTAGGCAGGGATTTCTGGTCTGTAAACACCACAATCGTTGTTGAGTCCAGAACTTCCGCAAGAAACATTTGAGAAGATGGCGAACTCTTGGTTGGAAGTGAGTAAGGTATTTTTACCTAATGGAACTGAAGATTCAGCCGCTGAGACCCCATCTCTTGCGGCATAAGTAAGACCCTTACCAAGACATGAAGAATTACGTCCGGCGTTTGTTAAAAATGTCACGTTCTCCAAGTTTCCGACCGAATCGTCGAAATTTGCAATTCTTGACCAGCTTCCTGAACCGGAACCCGCGGCATCGTAATCTCCTGAAGTATAAGCTGCAAATTTATGTAAAACGAGTGGTCCTCTGAAATGTACTGAGACTTCACCATCTAACGGGGAAGTAGCTCCGTTGAATTGAACTGGATCAGCGACCGAACACGTACACGAGTCGGAATATATATCTTTCATCTCCAGCACTGGAAGGAAACTTCCTGGATATCCGAAGTTTTCAAAAGATAACGCATTTGTCGAATCTGCCCTCTTGACAAAGGCATTTGTAATAGCAAGTACACTTGAAAGTGAAAATATCGTAGTGGCTTTCATGGTGGTTATTGTGACGTTAAAAAAAAGTTCTAATGGGGATGATCTGAAATATATATGAAGCGCAGCGAAGGCGCAGGGGAATTATTAAAGGAATTATTAAGGGGCACCAGAAAAGCAGTCGCAGAGTGAAAACGAGGTAGTACTATTGACATAATACTATGCTTAGACTCCGGGATATCGTAGGTACCTACACTAGGCAATCATGTTGTAAATAGACTCTAGACTATAGGTAGTATCAGCAGAAACCGGGGTCGTCAGATACAACCAGCCAGCTCTATTATTGATTTTCGAGCCAACAAAAAATTTATTTTTAGTTTTGAAGATGACGTTCCATATTACAGGGCTCACAAGCATTTTCGAGGACGTTAGTGGTGGTTTCATAGTGTGATCCTCTACAAGTGAAGTCGATAGCTTCATCACGAGAAGATCCTCGGGGAGTCATGTTATACGAAATATGACAAAAACAATTAGTAACAATTTGCTTAGTGGGGTTATCATTCACTAAAATGTTAGTGCAAAAGTATTGGATGAGGGCTAGTATTGCAGAACGTTAACTAATGATCTCATGCTTTAGAGTTGAAACCTGCAAAATGAATTCATATTTGAGAATGCAATAAATCAGTGATTCATTATTTATGGTTGAGTATCAGGTTTAATCGAAAGTTGAGTAAGAAGGTTGGTTTGTTGGAGTTTCTGACGTTGAATGGGGCGAAGTTCGTGATACACCAATCACTAACTACTATTACCTTAAAGACTATAGCCAGGTCTTGACTCCCGAACCTTGATTATTCTTATCTAAATGTCACTTCCCGCGTGTTTCCCCAAACTATATGCATTTAGTCTTCCACTTCATTTACAACAATATCTTCTCTTTACGAGACCTTGGGATATAGGTAGCTAAACTTCCAAAGAGGAACTAAATGGATGGCTTGGAAAACCAGCAATGATGGCTCGAGATGATGTCACTAAACTTCGAACTCTTTTCGAAGAAATGGTTGCAAAAATTTGAGATCACCAAGAAGCTTTCTAATCCGAAGGTGGAAAATGGAAATGAAAGCTACAAATATGATATTTCTATAATGTAGTGACTGCGAAATTAGAGACATTATTGGATATAATACCCAAAGAATAATCTCGCTGAACACAACAAAGGTTGCAAGAGAAGGATCGATTTTCTTAGAAGGGAATATCAAGAATAATCTCAAATCAGGAGATCTGAACCCATAAAAGTCTCTGTTTCAAGTAGCCAGTAATGACTGGCAGATACCTACGTTATGAGAGTAGATCTTGAACCAAGTATATTTCACTCATTTTCTGAACCAGTAGAATTATACTAAAGGAAGTGTGCCAACATTGCGTGACTTTAAATTAAAATGGTGGAGAGCTTTGCCGGGCTATTGCTTGAACTCGTAGCGAATTCTATTCAAGGGGGTATCACAGAACCTAGATTGATTTGACATAAAGTCATTAAAATGTCGTTCACTACAAAAATCCGTGATAGTTTAGTGGCTAGAATTACCGCTTGTCGCGTGGTAGACCGGGGTTCAATTCCCCGTCGCGGAGATTTTTTTGAATTTCGACACGACAATATTTTTCATCAATTGATCAAAATTTTGGACCCTACAATATTTAAACATCTTCATTAGACCAATGGGAAATCTACCGAATAAGTTCAAGACGACCATGAGCCGCGTAAGCTCGCAGGCTATGATACTCACATCCGCGAGTAAACTGAGCGGTAGTATCGATATGCATGGGATGACTCTTTCGTCGGTGTGCTCACTTTCAGTATTCCCGACTCCTCTCCTTCAATTTAATCTTCATCTCCCGTCATTCACTTCACAAGCATTGCATGAGAACAAGTACTTGGCCATACATTTACTTCCTCCGACGCATAAATCCGTTCATTTAAGTCGAATATTCGCTAGCGGCATTAAAAAGAATAAGCGTTTGGATACTTCTCCACAAGAACTCAAAGATGGCGAGGTTTTTCACGAAATGACAACTCCATTCTCAACTTTAGACAAGAACACAGACTGGAAACTTCACTCAGTTTCAAAAGATGTAAATGTGCCCATTTTATGTGACAGTGAACGAATTCTAATCTGTGAAACTTTCAAACATATGGCCGTGGATGATCATGAAATATGGGCAGTGAAAGTGTTGGAAGTGTTAGAGAATCCAAAGTATGGCGATGAGACACTAACGGGCGGGTTGATTTACTTCAATCGTGGTTTTCATAAGATAGGAAAGATTCTCAGTGAGTGAATACAATATCAAATATCGCATACAAAGCATACACAGCGGTGGGAAGCTCAAGCATCCCCATGATACTCACAATTAATTACTCATTCTTGCATAAGGAGGTATCCTTAATTTGTAGATAATACATAAAGATTAGATCTTTCAGTACATAGATCGTACATATAAAGATCATAAATAGAAGATCTTACAATAAATAACCTCATAGATATATTTACAGATATATAACTTTTATATGTATATACAAATGCATGCATTATTCATTTAATATCTCGCTACAATCTTGACGTAAGACCTCTGTTTCGTATGCTACCTTTGGCAAAATTGTGTCAAAACGTTCATTTGTTCTTTTGATTCTCTTGGAGAACTTACTCAAAATGTCAACTTTTTTAATGTTTTTTAATTCAGTATGCAAGGTTCTAATTTCTTCATGACGAGCTTGCTGTTTGTTTACCAACTTTTGATGTTTGAGCTCAGTGGTTTGATGTTCCGATTTAACGGATTTCAAATTTGCTCGTTCATTCTTCATTCGTTCTTCGTATTCCAGCATGATTAGTTCTTGTTCTCTGATCTCAGCTACCAATCCAGCCTCCTTATTATTAAGACTGTGTTTAAGTGCCTCTTCTTCCAATGTCAATTCATCTATTGTTGAGGACAACGACTCGATTTCAGTCTCTAATTGGATAACCGAATGCTTAAGTCCCTGCATCTTCCCAAAAACTCTCTGATCGTTGACTTGCTTGTTATTGTATTTGGAAATTTTATTTTTCAAATTATCAATATTGTTCTTAGTCTCTGTCAATTTCTTGTTTTCATCTTTTTTGAACTTCTTGAACTTTGCTCGCAAAGATTCCAAATTCTTCATGGTAGAAAGAAGTGATATTTGTAAAGTTGTCAAGGACGATGTCTCTGGAAGTGATTGATTCAATACAACACTTTCCTTGTTATTGGTAGTATTGATTATGAAATGGTTTACAATATGGTTTGGCTCATGGATCAAATCGATTTCATATTGGAATAATGAGGTCAATCCATAAATGATCAAATATGTTTCGAGCTCATCCGTATCGTCGTTCTTTAAATCTTGGTTGGTTACAATTTTGAAGTAAGACCAATTGACATTATTCAACTTGACAATCATGGCGCTCAAATTCAAAAATGCAACTTCTTGCGGGTCCAAGAATTTGAATATCACTTTAGAATCATCAATCAGCATTGTAGCCATCTTTATAGAACTATATGTGACATTAGATTTGTACAGAAACAAGTTCAAGAATTCACCACCGTAATTCTTACATCTAGTCAATTCTCCAGTAAATAAGTTTGGATTCTTGAGAATTGCCTTACTTGCTGCAAATATCGACCAGAATGGTTGAATGATTATAGTATTTTCAATAGTTGTGATATGAGGAGATACTGTAGTTGTGGTTAATGATGTTGACGTTGAAGTGGATATCGACGTTGTGGTCGTAGAAGTTGTAGCAACATTATCAGATGCAACGGCTGGAGATGAGGTGATTTGTGATGCGTTTATCCTCAATTTGTTCTTGAGGATCGTAAGTTTACTATTGAATGGAGACACAATAAAGTTCTCAAAGTTTTTTATGGCAATCGACTTAGAAGCACGAATATGCTTGGTATTTTTGAAATAGGGGGAACTATTCATGATATCGTCGTTTAAATCAACATCCAACAACTTATTTTTATCACAATTTATAGAAATATCATCAAATGTATTTGGGATTGTGTTGTGGATTATTTGTGACTTTTTGAAGATCGAGGAACTGATAATGTGAAACGAAAGTATTAGATAAAGCTTGTTGCAAGGGCGTATTATATTGTTGTTGTTAATATAATTCAGGTTGGAAATATCAAGCATGTTAAAGTTGAGCCAGCTGATCAAGTAGTTTATATAGTTGATTGTTATGAAACAGATGATAGAATTGATCAAGTTATTGTTGAGAAACCTTCGGTTATCATCATATTGAATTTTCGTTGTCAGTTTTTTATTTGAAATGGTATTGATATTGTTGATGGAAGACGATCCTAACAAATCACTGGAAATAAATGCTTTCAGTAAGATGATAATGTAATTGAAGTATGACTTTTTGTGAATGAAGTAGTTTAGTATATAAAATACCCCCGAATTTACAATTACGATTTTGCAAAAGTTGATACACCACCGCTTGACAGTACTGAAGGCGATATCATTCTTATCACGCAAAAGAAACTGAATGATGAACTTTCCGCCGATGAAGTTCGACCCTAGTACAATATGAAGGATAAGAAGCCCGAGGGAGATCGATTGGGGGAGTGATAATAGTATGAATATCAATGACACTATATCACGAAGCGATGAAGATGGAAATATCGATGATGTAGAAGCTAATGGATACTGATGGTGATTCAAATGTTGATGGTGGTACAAGTTGGATGTGTCCTTAGCAATATCCTTTTTTCCAGTTTCATGATGTGATGATTGATGTGGTGTTTGTGGTTGAATGTAGGTCGCGAAGGAACGATCAGGCATCAGTTGAAGTTGATTCTTCAGTTGGTGATGCATCTTGGATGAGCTAGGGATTTCATGGAAATGATAATGAAAAATAGTATGGGAGTTAGTCAAGAGTGGCTAAGTGAATATGGAGGGAACCACTGTGTATGAAATATGGGATGTTGGTACGAAGACTGGTATGTTTTCGAATCCGAAAATTTTTCGTGGAAAATTTGCGACCATACTATAAAGAGGTTGAGAAGTCAAGTGAAACAATAATAGTGACTCAACGTTCGTAATAACATGTATTGTACTACAAGGAAAGACCATGGGTAGATTCGGTCCAGTATGTTGTGCTACTTCAACAATATTTTGCTGCCATCGAGGAAATGCCGATGGTTCCAATGTCTCGGATTTTACAACAAATACGATCTCCTTAGTATCTGCAAAACTCTCGAAGATTCCGGTGCTGTAGACTATCCATCCTCATACCTTGACTATCCTATGTAACCGAGCCAATTGACTAATGGTATTGGGTCTAAAAATAGTCAAGTCTTAGGATATGTTCTACATTTAGTCAGGTCATATCTTACCGCGAATTTTGTTCGTATGAACTGGGTTGACGTAGCCTGAAAAACAATATATTGTTACGGTTACCTCTTGTCAAATTATTAAGTGCCAGGTCTGAAATTCGATGTGTGGTTATAGACTCTTCGCTTGCATGGCGTTCCTGGCCTTTCTGCAGTCAACAAATCGCCAAACGCGTTTAGTTCTACAATATTATTACATTACGAAAGGTTCCTGCGCACTTGAACAAACTTGTGTGTTAAAAATTGCTCTAAAATTCGTTCGATCTAAGAAATAACGCAACTGGCCAAAGATAACTATGTGCAGCTTGTACAATATAATAGAGTCTCTTGGAAGAGTACTACCACTTTAGCAGAGGAGATACATAACATCTTCATGAACATCTATTAAATGAATTCCCTTAAAGACCAGTATTCTACATCTTCTATAGGCTTTCTTATGCATTTGACAATTAGGGGCTCCCTTCACTCACAATAACAAGCAAATTTCGTGCATAAATGGTGCTTAACCGGAACTCTTGGAAATCACACATAGAAGTGAGAACTGCAAGTAAGCTCCAAGTTTGTAGTGAAACATGGAGTCAAGTTTCCATATAGTTTTTTAGGTACTCAAATAGCTACTCTATAGACCTTAGTTGAACTAATATTTCAGAAATTGTTATTATAAAATCATTCTAAAACGAAGGCACTTGTTAGTGAATCCCTACCCCTTCCAGCCAATTTCATGTCATGAAGTTGGACACAAATCAAAACACCCCAGAAATGACTCTACGTCACGTTCCTGAAAAACAGAGCACTTCAAATGTCGCGAGACACTATAAATTACTACACCACAAACGATTACGAACTCACTTAACTTTTCCAAGAAATCTACGAGACTTTACAATTATGTGGGTTCTATTAGCTGGAAAACACAGAGTGGCTATGTAAGATTTTTCTGGAAATACTGGGGTAATATGATATACTAGTTCCGGAGCTATGTCGCAAATACTGAGTCGCATGCTAGCGACATTTTTTCACCACATTGTCCATCAAACAAAATCTTCACCACCATCTTCAACTTCGTTGAACTAGAAACACAAAATAAGGGATCATAGCACAAAACTGATCCTCGATTTTTTTGTACAACAAGTGAATCTTAGTAGTACGTCAAGTGACTGATAGTTGAGGTAGAGTTCCCAGGGTCTGTGTTTACTTGTGCTTCATTTATTGCTTAGTCGTTAAGAAAACTTTTCTATCAGACTTCATCTCGTTGAGAACATACAAACAGTCTCTTTGTTATATTACGTGGCGTGTTCTGTTGCCTTTATCAGTTGGTAATCAGATAACAAATTACCTTCCAGGATCGTTTGACTTTGAATCTTTAAACTCTATTGCCGGTTTGCTCAAAATCTCTCAATAGCCATCTTCGACAATTGTTTTCATAATTGGCTACAACGATCCTAACTTGTGCTTTCCATATTCCTTCGTTAGAAGTTCAACTTCTTCTTCATACCTCCTTTAACTCCCTTCATCGTGTATTACTCAGGTCCTCTTCCAGGCTCAGACCCGAAGGCTCATGCCAACTCTGGTGCTAATATGATTAATATCTCAAATGATGATCAACATATAGATGACGATGCAGCTGCAGCAGTCGCTGCAGCCAACTCTGTTGTTGCTAGCCTACCTCATATAAAGGATGAAGAAGCCCAACAATTACATCAACAATATGTTCAACATCAACAACAATTCTTGCCCCAACCCCACCCTCATCTTGTTCATCACCAACACCAGCATCATGCTCATCATCCTCAACAGGCGAACGTCCTTCCTCAACAACAACACTTACATCTTCAAGACCTGCATCATATACCTCAAGTATCCCAACTTCATCATCCCAACCTTCAACATTTACTGGGACTCCTGAGCCATCAACAGGTCCAACAGAACCAACAAGGTCTTCAACAAAATCATATGAACCATCAACTGCTTCTGGGTCAACAGGGGCTCCAACTGAGCCTTCTGCAGAATCACCAACTGGGTCTTTCAAACCTTCAGCTGGGACTTCAACAGGGGATTCCACAGAATCTCCAACAGAATCTTCAGCCACTTCATCATCATCAGCTTCATCACCAACTTTCTCAACTTACAGATCAAAATTCTCATTCTCAACATGATAATGATCACTTGAATGCTCAAATCAACCAGCAATTAGCCCAGCAACATTATCAGCACCAACACCACCCTCAACAAATACAACAGGTTCAGATGCCCATTCAACAGTCTCACCTTCAACAACACCAGCAGCAACAACAACACCAACAACAATCTCACCTTCAACAACACCAGCAACAACAACACCAGCACCAACAGCAACAACAGCAACAGCAACAAATTCCTCACCACATGAACCATTCCCATCACTTGGATATGCTCGCTCAGACAAACGAAAGCGACCTTCTTGACAATACAAATAAAAAGGTTGCGCCCAGATCTTCCAACTTGTTCAGGGTTGGTCCTCAATTTAGCGACACCAGACATCATCAAGACATATACTGTAAACGTAATGACATGGATGTTAATCCTATATTGGAGGCCCGTGTGGATCGTGGGTTTGAGATTGGTGAAAATGGGACTTGGATCGGTTACAAGCGTAACTACTTTACTCTTGTAGCAGGATTCTCGTTTGAAAACTTTGACTTTGATCGTTTTATTCAAAATAAGTTCTATACTTATGAAAAGTCTTCTTCAAGAGGCGGAGATTTGGTGGGAGAAAACAAGGTGGAAATCAGCTATTTCGCTATTAGATTAGTTGCCAAATGTTCCGACGACGATGTCTCCATCAGTTTAGTCCAACACACAGCCAAGAGAGACAAAGGTCCACAGTTTCCTCCTCCAATCTACCCCGCTGTTCCCGGCGACATGCCTGACCATGAAACTGTCAAGGCCTCATGTAACAAACGTAATGGAAGAAAAATTGAAAACATGAACAAGATCTTCTACTTTGACAGAGCTGAATACTACAATGACACTAATTTGGATACCTTAAAAGATGAGTCAATTCTCAAGAACTATCCTAGTGATTCCATCGCTCGTGTCGCAAGGTTTGAAAGAATTCAATTCACATCATCGATTAGAATCAAGTCCACATCCGTCAACTCGAGATACTTCACCTTACACGTTGAATTGTTGGGTATAATCGAGGATGAGGACCTCCAAATTCAACCTATCTTGTTGAGTTCCATTGAAACTCCTCCACTCATCATCAGAGGTAGGTCGCCTTCCAATTACCACAAAGAAAGAACCTCTGGATATAGGGGATCGATCTCACGCTGAGGGTTCACTTTGAAAATATAAAATTTTAAAAACTTCATCTAAATCCATAACGTTTCTTAAAGTGAAAACCCCGAACTGAAATTATTATGTACTTTTAGATTTTCTGTATCTTTATAAATTAAACAATATTAAAATCAAATCTCCAATTCTATTTGTAAGTCGAAGTTTATTGATCGAGAATCTAAGACAGCTTTGGTGCGTTTACACCCAAGTATCCTATTCTCTTTCAACTGGTTTATTGGCTACTATTTAGCCGGGTTGTTTCGTACTCTTTGGAGACATTTTTATACCGATTCAGCCCTGTTTGTTGAAAATCCAGCGATCTAAAATATCAACGTGGTTAAGAGTGAAATTGAGTGAATTTTAGGCTGCAAAATTAAAAATTATCATCAAATTTGCAAAAAAATATTAAATACTAAGCGTCAGACTTAAGAGTACAATAATATCAAGTTCGGTACACTATGCCATGCTGAAGAGTCGACCAAACTGACAGCGAAATTCGAGTAATGTTGTCTACTCTATGGAACAAAGAGAATACGAAATACGCAGACAACTCGCTCTAATCACTATGGCTGCAAACCATTTTGCAGACGAGTCTTTAAACACTATAGCTGACACATTTAATTACGATACCAGATATACCCGGATCGAGTGCTGGATACCTCTAATTTATTTGGGTTCCAGGAACAGGTTACCGTGTCAACTTTATTATTGGTACTATATTTAAAATGCTTATATTGATAGTTCACGGATGCGATACTAGAGATCACCAAATAGAGCTGTTTTTATCAACGAAAATAATTATTCCCTGAGAATAGTCAAAGGATCGACGGAGTTAAAGGCAACTCCTCGGCATAATCTCGAATAGATTTTAAATTCTGCTATGGGATAACTATTAAAGAGTTCATAATAGTGGGCACTCACAAACAACTAATAGAGTGGGAACTCACCATCAATTACTTGTTAGTAATTAACATCATAGACTTTGCAGGTAATATGATTTGTGGGGTGAGTCTTAACTTACAATCTCTTGACCAAAAATATACAGAATCTACACCATAACGCCAATACGACTACGATTACAATACGATTCTTCTCATGTTACACGAAATTCCAATCCGAAAACTATGCATATCATTATACTTAACCAATGAAACCACAAATTTTGGACTCCGAAGATTTCATAAATTATGGACTCCGAAAAACTCCCCCGCCAATCACTTATATCATTCTAAGGATGATAAAAGCACATCCAAACTCGTTATAGAAATCAGAAGTCGTTTAAAAGATTCAGAGTTGAGAAAGAAACAAGAGCAGTGTTTAAATGGATGTGACTTCTGAAAGCTGGCCCGGATTTGCCACTAATAACTCTATTTCAGGCATAATCATTAATTTCGGAGCACACGACTCAATATGGAACCGAAAAAATCTCGAAAATGGTGATATGTTATCTTCCTCAAGTTTGACTTCAGATCGAGAAAGAAAGAAATCGCACCTTTCTTTGACGATTCGTCTATTGACCAACCCCTAAGTGTATATACGGTTGTTTTTATTCCGTTTTCCTTATTCCTTTTGACTTCTAGAGCTCACGCCTCGGAGAATTACCACCAATATCAGCCAACTCAGCATCAACATTATTGACGATTTCAGGCGATTACCTACTCCTATTACTCTTTACACTACCCATTCATTCATTATCCACCTATTTTTAGAGCATTCATAGCTTGCTTTCAACTGCATTAATGTCCGACAAAACTCAAAATAGCATGCCCCAAACAAATATCATACTGTCACCGCAGAGTAGTGACGACCGTCAGCCTTCCAAAATATCGTCATCTATAAAATCCGTATTCTATGATGTGGAACCTCCTGAAACTTGTAATGATCAATCGACCCCAATAGAACACATAAAAATTATCGATAAGCAATCGTTTGAATATGTGATCAAGTCTGGTCTTGCCGGGGGACTCGCCGGAAGTGCAGCAAAGACAATGATAGCTCCTTTGGACAGAATTAAGATTCTTTTCCAAACTTCCAACCCCGAGTTTCTCAAGTTCAGAGGAACATTCTCGGGGTTATTCAAAGCATCACAACAAATATGGGTAAATGACGGAGTCTTTGGGTTGTTTCAAGGTCATTCAGTCACCCTCTTGAGAATATTTCCCTATGCAGCAATAAAGTTTGTGGCGTACGAACAAATTCGTACTTTGTTGATCCCCAGTGATCACCACGAAACGGCAGTCAGAAGATTTATGGCTGGTTCATTATCTGGATTGTCTTCGGTGTTATTCACGTATCCCTTGGATCTTGTTAGAGTCCGTATGGCTTTTGAAACAAAACGTGCTCACAGTATTCAGCCTGTTCACTCGAAATTACGTCAACACAAGGGTCGGTTGTCATCAACCATTACTACTATTTTCGGAGAAAAGCCTCCTCATAAGGCCAATGATCCTCGTTGGTTAAAGTACTCAAGAGAGATCTTGCCGCCCTCCTTGGTTTCAATATCGAATTTCTATAGAGGGTTTGCACCTACGATTTTGGGAATGATTCCATATGCTGGGGTATCTTTCTATACGCATGATTTAATTCATGATATATTCCGCTCGAATTCGTTTGCTGAGTATACTGTGCTGAGCTCGAAGAAAAAGGTACCAGAAGGAAGCCCGAAGAAGAAAATCATCAAGAATAATGAACAAGTCAATTCTCGTGATTCTCGTGTCCCTCTCAAGGCCTATGCGCAATTAATTGCTGGTGGGTTTGCAGGAATGTGCTCACAGACTGCAGCATATCCATTCGAAGTTATCAGAAGAAGAATGCAAGTTGGTGGTGCTATCAATCAAGGTCAATTCTTGTCCTTCAAAGATACTGCAAAATTGATCTTCCGTGAAAGTGGAATTAGAGGCTATTTTGTCGGTCTTAGTATCGGATATATGAAAGTTATTCCAATGGTAGCCTGTTCGTTCTATGTATATGAACGAACTAAGATGTTGCTTGGAATTTAGTTATTTTGAACTTCACGGAAGCTTTGAAACTATTACTTTCTTGTATCTATTGAAACATCCTAAACTCATTCTTGCTCAATTCGATGACACCTTATTGCAGACATCTAAAATCCTGTATTTCGTATCACTTTTTAAACAGATGCCAAAAAGTATGTCCAGTTGAGTACACAGCGACTCAAAAGTCAGCATCTACGACAGCATTGTATTTATTTCTCTTGCAGCCAAGTCATGAAAATGTCTAACTTTGTATATATTGCAGATTCATTCTATACATTTGATTAAATTATTTACAGGGAGAACTAAATGAGCATCTGAATGAAGGTGTGGATAATCTGTAGCGACAAAAATATGCCTTGTGGTATTGCAATGGTTGAGTCTTTTCTTTAATTCCGTCATTAATCCGTGGTCGGAGTGGCGATGTTACCGCAAAGAGACCGTAGTTGAAGGGCTTCCGTGAAGACACTAGAACTATATGTCATACCTGTGTTGGAACAGAATTCACTGTAGTAGCCATCTAGTAATATCTCTAATTAGAGATCAAGCGAGCGTCATGATCATTCACTAATCGAGTAGTCATCTATTTTTGTACTTTAGAAATATCCTCTTTGCTTAGAGGACTGTTGGTCTCTAAAAGAACCAACTAAACCATCTCTTTTTGCCATCTGGTCTAGTACCAAAGTTTTTACTTTTGGCAGTTACGTCCTTGATCGCATCCTTTGCCACCGAGGCAGTCTTCCCCAACTTGTCCGTTCCGATTTTGAATCCCCAACGTCTCAAACCCTTCACCACTCCTGGTGTTATGGCAGCACATATCGGAACCCTTATGAAAATCAATGATTTATGAATCCCATAAGCAATGGCAAATTCTGTCCATGAAAATTGGGAAATAACGTATGAGAAGAACCCCATCTTCTCTTCTTCATTGGAGTGTGGAACATTTTTGTCATTTTCCATCTCCTGTATTCTCAAAATTTCCTGTTTCTTGGTCAATTCCTCGTTAGACATCCCATAACCAAACTGTTGTTTGGCCAAGTTCTCATAGTATTCAATATCATCTTTACCCATAGAATGTACCAAAAAATAACATAAAGGTAAGTCAAATGCAGTGAGAGCCAAGTAGATTCCTAAAGCTGAGTATCCGTATTCTTTCATCAATTCTTTGAGTCCAGCTTTCTTTGGCGGTGAGGTGGTCAGGAAGTTTCGAGTCCACATATTTCTAGAAAACATGTTCTTAGAGAAGTTCCGGGGGAAATTCCGGAAACTAAGACGACTCATATTCCGAGTCATTATAGTGACTGGTGATGTCATCATTGAAAATCTCTTGATAGGAATGAATCTAAGCATTATGGATTGGTGTCCAAGTCTGGTGGCGCTTTTGAGAATTTTCCACGATTTTACATTTGAGCGAGCAAGTCGAGGGCCGCAAAAAGTTGGTTATGTTTTAGATCGAACAATGATTGATGTTATAGACTATTCAATACAACGATGATTGACCACACAGTCCATTGATAGTTGTCACTAAATGATTCCATTACAACAAAATTACCGTTGTATGAGTTTTGTAAATCTTTTGCACCGTGCCGATCTAATATATCTGAGATTGTGTGGGTTTTGTGGAATACTAAGATGAATCAGAAGCTAAAACAACTAGCTAAGTTTCCTAAACCGATTTCTGTGTAAAAGTACAAATTGAAGAATTATCCTATATACATATTTAATGGAATTGAGAGTAGTATCTCTCTTCAGCAAATCTTGCGTTTACTCTATCGATTATTTCTTGGGAATATACTTGAGCCAAAGGTTCTTTACCAAGCAAAACTCTCTTTTCATGTGCCTGTTGTTCTTCCTTGGTCATGATGACGACATTTTGGAACGACAACTCGTGGTCAGGATCCCATCTTGACATGGCCAATCTAGTGGAGTAGTTGGAGATTGGCGATTTGCAGTGAAATACTTCTTCCATTATGTAAGGAATGTCAGCCAAGGCAATAGGAACTCTATGATCTTTCTTGCCGATTCTTGCCTGCTGGCCAGCCAAACTTTGGAGAACATCGTTGTAAGCAGACAACCTGTTTTTGCCTTCTATTGGCTCTACAGGATATCCGGCAATGGTTGTAATCAAATGGGTTGCAATAGTTAAACCAAACATTCCAGGTACCGTTCCCAATACTGGCAAGATTCTAACTCTAAAGTTCAGAAGTGCTGACAATTGATCCACCTTTCCCTTCTCAAATTCTGCTTGTGCCAAAGGTAACAACTTTGCCTTTCTAGGGTCGGGTTTCTCTGTAGAAAACACAACGGGAATTCCAGTAGTGATACCTCTCTTCTTCAACTTCACTCTGACGGATTTAGCAAGTGGATCTTCGTCGGTCTTGGAAATGTCTCCAACGTTCACTCTGGTAGGGTCCGATTTACACGCAGCACCCCCAGAAGATATCACAGGCACGTCACGTCTGTAACAGAATTCTAACAAATCGGTCTTGGTGTCAAGGTTATCGATACAGTCCACCACGTAAGTAGGTTTGAAGTCGTTGCCAAAGATAAGTTCTTCGCCGCTCTCGAGGTTCCAGAGTCTGTTTTCGACACTTATGTCAACCCACGGAGCAATTTCCATCAAATGATTTCTCAAACATTCTACCTTGGAGATTCCAACATCTTTCAAGTTGGCCACAGCGTGTCTATTTAAAGAGCTCAAACTGACTTGATCAAAATCGATGATTCGTATCTTGCCAACACCGGACCTCACCAACATCGTAGCCACCCAAGAACCCACTCCTCCGGCTCCAACAACGACTATATGCTGGTTTCTCACCTTTTCCATCCCTTCTTCACTTAAAAAGGTGTAGTTACGTGCCAATTGCTCGCGTATTAACTCTTCAGAGTACTCCCGTGGTTGAGACTTGTTGTCCCTGGATTGCACTGCTTTAGTATCTGACTGCAGTTTTTCTTTATATAAATGGTAGAACTCCATTGCTCCAGCAGTTATTGCTGCTGTAGCTATGACAGCCACCCATAAGTTACCAATACTTGGTCTAGACATAGTTGAAGATCTATTTTGGAATATCTTTGCAACCAGATAAAAATTTTAAGTCATCGCGAATCGCACTCCACAAATTTGCGATAACAGAACGCGACACTATGGAGTTAACGAAACTTAACTACTACAGATACCATGGATTTAGGATATGAATATTTCTAGGATTATTATAAGCCATATTAGGTACTATTTATAGGATAGATAAAAAAGAATGATATTGCTAAAACTAGTATTGTCTTGAACTACTGATTCCAATTCATTCTGTCACGTCATAGTGTAAGATCTAAGTGATACAACTTAATGGTTATAGCACAATAGTTGAAAACAAACCAGTCGTGAATCTTCAAATGAAAGTTAGTTGTTGAGAAATGGGGAAGTGATTAGTATGGAATTATTTGGCTTAGTTCACCAATTGGTAGTTTCACAATGTCGACAAGCGAGTTGAAGATCTCGAATTCTCAAAGGATTGTAGTGGAATTATTAAGAAGTCACCAGTGACCGAACTGTATGATCACCTACTCAATTTTTCGATTATAATTTACTCTTTTCATTTCTTCCAACTGTACTTCTAATCAAACCGTTTGGATCCGAACTTGGGTAGAATAACTCTGAGTTGTCCTTAATACCCTTCCATTCCAAATTGAATAAAATGTAGTGAATGTTAGGCAATTCGTAGCTGACGTCCTTGATCTCCGGAACCAATTGCAAGATCTTCTTGGACATATTATACATGGTAGCTTGAACAGAGGCAGAGTTTTCCAAGGCAAACAATTCCAAGGTAGTGTATCTTGCTTTCTCGTAAGCAGTGTCGAACAAACCCTTATCGGCTTGGGCAATAATAGCATCTAAGGTTGGAATATGCTTAGGTTCGTAAGTCCAAGTCGATGATACATCAGTAGATAAGATTCTGTCGGTGGTTGGTTTCAAAGTGGTGTAGTCACATACGTTGTAGCCATAAAACATAGAACCAGTTGATTTCAAGACCTTTAAGTCTTTAATGGAAGACGAAAGGCTCAATTTCTTATCGGTCTTGGTGTACTTTAAGGAAATTCTCTTGGTTTCTGGACCTCCATAAGTGAATGAATGTGGGTGGAGTTTGCCGTTGACTTCGTATTTGGACCAAATTGATTGAATGATAGAAATTTCAATTCCTTCCACATGGCTGTATTTGCTGGTGAAATGTTTAGCTAAATGGGCTGCAAATCTTTCGATTGGCCACACGTTGGCGTTCTTGGCTTCAACAAGAATGGTGTTTTTAACGGTATCCGTTGGAACAATTGATGAGTTATCGGCGTGGGTGTATGATTTATCAAACCCTCCGATCAAGAGGACTTGAACATTGGCTTCTAATACTTCCTGTTCAGTAGGGTTGAGAGGGTTCTTCTTGACTTTCAAGAACTTAACGTTGGTTTTACCGTATGATGAGGAGATTAATGACATTTTGAGATCTGGGTGATTGTGAGATGGGTGATATTGATAGTGTTTATTTTTGAGGATATGAAATGTAAGACGTCCCTGCACTTTTATATATTTTCCTTATCGCACTCGGAGATCTCCGAACGGAATATCTGTTCTGAGAAGACGCTGATTAGGCGATAACGACATTATATGACTGGGACGGTGTCCGTAGTGTGGTATGGGTTGGGCTACCATATGAACTGAGGGATTTGAAGAGAGGTATTTGTCTTTCAACTTTAGTACTAGTTAGAGTAGGATCTCTACCAACAGATTTCAGAGCTCAGTAATTTACGTCGCTTCAATCTCTTCTTTTTTCTAGACCATTTAGGTACTCTCTTGTTAATGGGTATATCACCAGATAATTTGTCGCCTCCCGAAGGTAACCATTGGAAATCGCATGATATCATAACTTCGGTCTTCAGCGAAATGAGTTGCTGTAGCAATATTGTGCGTTTTGATTGCGGTACTGATGTTTGCTCCACGAATCGCGATGGTTTCGATTTGCTTAATAAGGCCCTAGATAATGAAAGTGACAGATCTGAGATTCTAGAGAGTGCGTACTGGGCCTTTTTGATCGGATTAAGAGGGACGGGGTTTGAAATTCGTATCAGACCGAACTTTATTTATATGATGATCTGCCAAAGAATATGGCTAAGTAATTCAGAAGGTGCTAAATTTGGAGGAGATAATTATTCTCATGCAACCATAGGCTGCTGCATTCAAAAATGATAACTAACCCTGGAGCTTCTCTGGTTTGCATAATGTCTAATTCCAATTCTCCAAAACTTCTCCCCATAACATTCTACAATTGCAAGAGATTTAACAAATAATATAATTAAGTACATATGGTATGGAGCAATAACTCCCTTCTGCTCTATTTAGCGCCTATGTGAATATATTAGTCACTAATCTGACAGCTATGTGCGAGGCATTAAACTAGTCGTTTTTCTTAACATTTTCTTCAAGGCTGTCCGCCGTTGGAACTGCCATATCAACCACCTCATCTTGGTTTTCGTCAGTAGGTTCTGGATCCGCAAATCTTAAACTCTTTCTTTTACGAGTCTTTGGGCTTACAGTTGCCAGAGATGTAGTCGTGGTTGGTTCTGAGATTGTAGAAGTTTCTTCTTGATCTGTAGGATCATTGAACACCAACTCTGCAGTTCTGATCCACCTTCTTCTTCTTGTATACTTTGAAAATGAATCTTCAGTCAAAGGTTTTTTCCAAGTATTATCATAATATATGTAACCCTCATCAGACGATGGGTTTGCTGTGGTCTTTGACCGTTTATTATTGGGTAATGTAATCGCCCCATCATTGGTTAAATCTAAGCGCCATGTTTTATCAACCCATCTCCATGACGCTCCATTCATCTTACTTGAACTTTCAAGAGGATTGTTGAAGTTGACGTCATCACTAGCATTTGGTAACTGGAAAGAGTCCAAAGCAGAGCTTTCATTCAAAAATTCATCTGTCCATGGAGTTCTTTCATATGACAAGAGATTGGATGTCCAGCCAATACCCAACCAGCGTCTTTGATTTTCATAGATTACATAAGTGAATCTGACAGGCTTATTACCAGAACTCTTTGAAGGATCAAACCCAGCATTCTTTTGTACTTTTGCAAAGGCAGCCGCAAAAAGCGAGTGGTTTCTTGCTTGTGAAAAATCTAAACCAGTTAGATAGAAACAAATCAACCTTGCAAGTTTTATTTTCCAGATAATTTTTCTTGTAACGCGAGCCTGCGAAGAATGGTATGTCAAGAGATAGATCCCTGAGATCAAGAGGATGATACGCGGCTTGATTAGCAAGAACGTTATAATCAAGTACAACGGAGTTAAAAATAAAGTAGTAAACAACAACCGTTTAATATCATAGGCCGTCAACGACAACGAAGTAATCGGGTTTAACAACATATCGGCCTTGATACAAGTAGCTGTTAATGCTTGGATGACTTCATCTAAAGTCGGATGCATCTTGGTTTCTTGAACAATCCGTTTGTTGAGGTATGCATACATCGTAATGATCCCTACGATTATGATATGGCCAAACCAAATGACTAAACTTTCAAAGTAGAGAACAGCCAAGGAGTAAACACAAATCATCACCACATTGATCCAACAATCATCATTGGTCCAAGTTGCTATTGATAATAATTTGTTCACAATCAAGAGATACGGGTATGCTTTGACAAGTGCTTTGGAAACAGTTGGTGGTGTTGCCGACAACAATGGCGACGTCTGAGGTTTGCTTGTCTTTGATTTATCCAAAGGATTCACAAACTTTGCTCGAACTTCTGTAGTATCATCATCATGATCAGCCACTTCATCAAGTTCCGGACGAGGGATGTCAGAGGATCGGGATGGATTTTCTGTAGTTATAGTTGAGCTACTATTAACAGAAGGGACGGGTGCTGAATGCACCGACGCCTCTATAGGTTGATTGCCAGTTTCTGTACTAGCCATTACCACTTCAAGGGTGAAAACCTATCTTGTTCAAAATTGACCGAAATTTTTCAGGAAAAGAAAATTTATATAGTTTCACTTTACGGTACCTAATCAACTAATCTATAAGGATATTTTGGAAGTGAATTCGGATGAGGGAGTATGAATAAGTTGGTACTGGTAGTTTTCATCTCCAGAAATCAGTTTTTTTTGTGGGAGAGTTTGCATATGAGAATCACACGCTGCGATTTTCCTTGCCGTCAGGCTATAGAATCATGGAAATGACGGAGCTGTACCCAACAACTGCCAATTGACAACTTGAAGATTTTATTAGATTCTCGGTTACTAGATCTCTCTATTCCGGTTTTAATACGGTGGTCAGAAGTGCTACAAATAAGCCAATGGCTTTTCGGCTACATATTTGGATTTTGAATTATTCCGTGGCTATAATTCGTTTGTACCGCAAGACTATTACTGGTTGAATCATATTCTCTGTGTTTGAATAAACAAACTTCGTTTACCAGTTAATTTATTCAACGTTGTCTAGTCCATGATATTTTCTGGCTGCTAAATTTTACTTGAATCGTTTAAGAAGCGACACATAGTATTTCATAAGGAGCAACTCGCAAAAGGGTTTGTCTAGTTAGTTCTATTTCGTACAAGCCACGATTAGGCACAATAAAGACTCAATTGCGAGTAGCTAACAAGTTTTAATTATCTACTTAAGATCTCTACAAGATCTTTAATTTAGAAACGTTTCGTCACAAAGTTGCATCTATCACTCTGACTTCCATTCTTCTCACAGTAATTTTAGTGTTAAATTCACAGGCAGATTGATAAATCTTGGGTGCATTTATATTGGTAAGTATCGCGACATTAACACGACATAATGATATAATTAAGTAACATCATATATCGAACAATTTTTGGTGGTTTAGCTCTAAAAAGCGACCTCGATAGTGATGTTATAGTGTTGAAATGTAGTGATTTATTAAAATGTCCTCACTAAATAATACGCGTCAGAGAGTTAAAAAGAACGAATCTTAGTGCTTAGTTATATTTTCTTAGAGGCCATAGTAACGTCGAAGATAATGGGCTAATGACGGGGATTATACATGTACCTAGTCTTAAGTACTTCGAATACTGACTCTGAATTCAACAAGTAGGCTCGTTAGTTTAACTCAGTTTGTAAAGATGTCGCACAGAATTGTCAAATGTTTATATAATCAAGAGTGATTTCATTAGTAAATATCTAAACATCTTTTGATAAATCTAATTGCAAATAAAGTTGGAAATCATACATTCTAACGGATATTGACAATGGACTTTTCTAGTGCTTTGGCTAACGAAATACTGAAGAAAAAGGCTCAGCTGAAGAAGAGACGACGGAACTTGAAAGAAGGTCTGAGTCGAGATGAACTAACTGAAGTGAAAAAAGCAAAAGAACTGGAGAGTCTCGAAGGTTCAAGTGAATCTGTTCCCCATAATGACCATGTGCCTGAAGGTATAAGCTCATATCAAGTTGAGAACGATACTAATGGGGACGATCCAGAGATACGACTCGCTCCACCTACCCTGGTCGACCCCGAATTAACTGACACTATCTCCAATGAACAACTCAATTCAAAACTTGATGAATTTGGGGAACTAGCCAACGAGCCTGGCTTGTCCAAATTACAAAAAATCAAGAAACTACAAATCCTCATGACTTTTGAGGCGAAACATGAAAAATACAAGGTTCAGATCGACAAGGAATCCAAACTATTTGAAGATCCATTACTCAAGCAAATCGATTTGCTGCATATTGCCGATGCGGAAAGGCATAGAGATATTCTACAGGTGCAATTGCGAGTGCTTCTCAAAGATATTGTGTCAAAATGGGAAGCTGGAGTCGGCAAAGACGCTGATCTACTTGAGGAGACGAAGCGAGATTTAGTTTTGTTACTTTATCGTCTAAGAGCAAACAAGTTGTCTCGTGATATGTTGACTTCATTGGCAACAATCTTGTATTATATTCAGCATGAGGATTTTCGTCGTGCAAATGAAAGTTATATGAAGTTGAGTATTGGAAACGTTGCCTGGCCAATAGGGATTCGAGATGTTGGGATACATGCCAGATCTGCTACTCTGAAAATTACCGGAGAAAAGAATGCTGCAAACATAATGATAAATGATAAGACAAGGCGATGGATAACGAGTATAAAGAGGTTACTTACGTATAGTGAAAGACTGTTCCAAGGATTCTGAGGTAAGATAAGAAAATAGGTCACAAAATCATGGATCAAGAACAGCCCTTAAATATCTAATAGTCAATGAACTATCTGTCTGGACAGGTAGAAGTTATTGTATAGTTATAGGTGTTTCTCCGGTCAATAAATGCCAGGACCCAGTCGAGTAAATCGACTCGTTAGTAGTGTCAGTACCTTGCAAATATAATAAGAATTGACATTCAGAATAGGAATGCTCAGCACACACATAGTGGATCTAGAGATCTTGTTTTATAGTTTGAAAACACAACTTCTAATCTATTCGATATCACTATGGCTGCAAATTGACTACTAACTACTAAGCTATTGGACTCACATGCTCCACATCTCTTCGTCTACATAGCTCATACACTAATTTATGATAAAAAACGCAATATTTTAGCCAAGTTTACAAATAGATGTTAGCCAACTACGAAATCGGCCGAAAGTACCTATCCACTTCGTATGGAATCAGATACTTAGGTATAATTATATCACGTGCGCTTGTACAGGGCTTGTGCCCTACCTAGCGAGAAGTGGAAATTTTCATTTCAAAAATTTCGCACCCTCATCCACCGAGAATTTTCAACCTGGTGAAAAAAACTATACCAAGTTCAAAGTTGAAAATTTACACTATATTCATACACATATATAATCAAAGATGGCTGTAAGTAACCACGTTAACTGGAGGGGATATAGATACTATGAACAAAACAGAACTGATCTCTTGAATACGACTGTGAGATGCATCCTGGCATCTAAAGAAAATTAATAGTCGTATTGACTTGTGAACCAATTAATAGTCATATTGACTTGTGAACCAAAACGACGGTTTTACAATATCCATAGGGAACTTGTCAGGACAATACACGGCATAACGAGTTCTTGAAAGTCATTGTCAGTACTCGAGATACATGTTGACATATTGAGGAAGACCATACGAATCCATCCCCTTGAGCCCAGCTCACAATACAGAACTTTACTAACTTTCCAGCGTGAAATCACTGATATCAAAGAATTTGTTGAATTAGCCAGAAGAGGTGACATCAAGTCTGCCGTTGTTAAGGTTAACAAGAAGGTTAACGCTAACGGTAAGAAATTCAAGCAAACCAAGTTCAAGGTCAGAGGTTCCAGATACCAATACACCTTGGTTGTTAACGATGCTGCTAAGGCCAAGAAGTTGCAACAATCTTTACCACCAACCTTGGAAATCAAGAACTTGTAAGCATACTCTTAACATGAAAATATAATTATCAAAAAACGGTTTATAAAGTACTGGATTTGATCTGTCTTGTTCATTGTATATTTAATATATAAGATCTATGGATCTTGAATCGGTTTGAAATCAATGCTTCTGACGAGAGCTAATTGTAGATTTAAAGAGGGAAAGCCACAATTATAAGCAATGGAAGTGTTAACTTGGTATTGGCATGCCATATTACTGGAGGGTTTCTATTTGAACATTTGGAGATCTCAATCTCAGCATGAGCGTGGATCTTCGCTTGAAATTCGTAAATAATGTTCATTTCTATGTAGTTGTTGGAAATAGGATGCGTACAAGACTTTAAGCTTGCATTAAATTATTCGGTGGAGATCTCGCAGGTTAAAGATCTCTAATTGCGGTTTCTACCTGTATTTCGCTCGATTATACGACATCCTCCATATCCTCATCATCATCCTCGTCTTCTTCGGCTTCTTTCTCCTCGCTTCCATCCAAGCCCAATCTGACTGCTCTTTCAGCATCCCGCAATCTTCTATATTCTGCTTTCAAGTTGTACTTGGACGTATATGGACCCTTCTTGATTAAATTTGCAATTGACTCCAACGATTCTTTCAAGTACGATTCAGGCTGTCTAGTTCTCTCCTTTAACCCTTTCATCGACCAATACTCATATTCCTCGAATAATCTAAACAACAAATCCAATAAATCCTTCTTGGGCATTCTGATGGCTCTGCCGTCGGCGCTTTTCTTATTTAAATTGGACTTTAAGAACACAGAAGTATTGTTCCCCCTGATCGATGGACCAGCGTTCGACTGTACTACCCCCGGAATTTCCGTTAAGAAAGTCACCTTTGGTCTTACTGGCCCTTGGGTGATATTCTGTCTCTTGGACAAAATTTGACCATATTTAGAATCACTCTTTGCTGGAACAATTTGACAATCGTGGCAAATCTTTCCCAACAATGCTGTTTTTTTAGGAATAGTCTTGACATATGGAATATACTTTTTCAAGGGTTCACCATTCTTTTGGACCCTGAAGAATTTATATGGTTTCTTCACTTGAAACTGGGCTTTGTTCTTGTTGCTGTCAATTGGTTGTAAACTAGGTTGATCTGGCATCTGGGCTACTTCTGTCAATTCCTGCTTGAACTTTTTCAAGTTTTCTTCGCTAAACACATACGAATTCCTTACTTGAGTGTTTAGCATCGATATGTCATACTCATGAGGGATGTCTGAAATATTAGTCTGTGAGTTTTCATCAAGAACCAACTTGACTTTTAATTTCCCCCCTCCAGTGTTTTTCTTAATCTTGACAGTAGCTAGTTGTTTTCCACTCAATTCATCGGTATTACTCCATTTCTCTGCCAAGTATCTGGGAAGCTTGACAAGCCAAATCTTCTGTTGACCACTACTCAAATTCATATCTAAGGTCTCATTATCTTCTAAGTAATCTTCAGGATCTGATAAGATTGAATTTTCCTCCTCTTTCTTGTCTTCCTCATTATTCAAGGGCAACTTGGCATCAATCTTCTTATCCAAATTCTTCTCTGACTTTACCTCTGTAGGATTCTTCACGGGACTGGTCTTTACCACATTACTCATACTCTGATTTGATATTGTCCCGTACTTTTAACCTTTTGTTGGTTTGCCATCTCCAAATTTCGGTTTGTCAGACTCAAGGTTTTGAACATCACGCACGCCCTGTTTCCAGTATATGTAAGATGTAAATAGGGCATACAGGCAAATATTCATTATGAACGAAATACCGCTTATTTTAAGCAATCCTGTTTATATATCCAGAGAAGAATGTGGTTATTGTAAGGGGAAAAAGGAAGATCATTATGCGCTTGCTAGTATGGCGGAGATGGAAAGTGAATCCGACAGTGAGTCGAACGTGGAGTCTGATGGAGGTTCTTCAATCATTGGATCTTCGGTACAATCAATGACATGTCGCCATTATGACGAACTTATAAACCAGGGATTTAGAAGGTCAGGAACATTCTTATATAAGCCAGATTTATTAAAGGGTTGTTGCAGGCTCTTCACAATCCGTTCATCAATGGAACATTTGAAATTGTCTAAACAACAGCGGAAAACAATCAATAAGTTTGTGAAAGAGATCGGTGAAGTTCCAGGTGATAACCATTGGAGTAAGCTAATGTATGCACAACAAAAATCCACGAGGTTCAGAACTGAATTTGAACCTTCGACGTTCTCCGAGGAGAAATTTGAATTATACAAGAAATACCAGGTACATGTACATAACGATGATCCAGATGACGTCTCAGAGGACGGATTCTTCAATTTTTTGTGTAAATCTCCATTCACAAAATCTGAAAAAATGGGAACTCGTCCTCAGTGGGAGAGGTTAAATTCTTGGACCAAGAATTGGAAACCGGACTACATAGACCAAAGTACTCCTGAAAATGCAAGAGTTGGTCCGACTCATGAATGTTATTATCTTGATGATAAACTTATTGCCATTTCCATTCTTGACTTCTTGCCAACGGGAGTTTCTTCGATCTACTTTATCTGGGATCCAGACTATGCACACTTATCGTTGGGCACACTCTCCGGTCTTCGAGAAATTTATATGTGTCATGTATTGAGCTTGGGATATTATTATCTCGGTTACTACATTGACGACTGTGTCAAAATGAGATATAAGAAAGCGTTTGGAGGAGAATTGTTAGATATATGTAATGAAGTGTTCGTACCTATTGAAACTCTCGCGCCGTATTTAAAGGACGGCAGATTGTTCGTGATAGATAAGGCTACCAATAATTTGGGAATTGAGCCTGAAATGGAAAACTCGGGGTATCCTATATCTTTGAAAGATAGTCAATTTGCTGATACAGAGTTGAAAAATGCGGCTGAGACAATATATGATAACAAGGAAACATATGCGAATGCTAGAAAAGCTAGACTCGTTCTCAAGAACTATTATCATATAGGAGCAAACGAACATTCCCTTCCTGATGTTGTTCCAGGACTCACTCCATTATGGCAAATCCTAGAATGGTTTGACAAGAAAATACTCGACGATCAACTTGAGGTATCTATGTGGTATCATGGTAAATTGCTTGAAACTACATTTGGAAAATTGTCCGATATTCAAAGACTGACAGCCATAGACTGCATACGTTCATTCGGGTTGGAAAAGACCCAGGACTCAATTATAATTATTAATTATTGATAGAACGAAATTTATGAGAATATGAATGTAGTAAGTAACTGAGCAAAGCGAGGTTAGTCGTGCCGCTCATGTCATATTTCCCTCCCTATATTAAGATTAAATCTAGTATCATATTTATAGTTGATAAATATCAAAATTTATAATTTCGCAGCTAAAAAGATAAAAAATTAGAATTGACCAAAAATCTACCACACTACTTATTATTCCTATCTCCAAGAAAACAACCAAAATGTCTCAATAAACTGTTTGAAAGGTCAGTAAAATATTTTGGAATAGTTTGAATTTTAAGATACACGCTAGTAGCCTAATCGGCTAGTTTAATCTGAGTTAGTAACTGTAAATAGACAATTATAACAATTTTAACAATTCTACCAAATTGCACATTGCTTTGCTGCCCCACTTTCTTCTGGTCAATCTCTATTGAACATTTATGAAAAGTTCGGCTTGAGCTTCACTCTTGAGTTAATTTGAAATATCACAAACACTACCAATTTCATTAAAATCAATTCTACTTCAATTAAAACTAGTGCTGATTGAGAGAAGAAGAAACACTAAATACTAAGCAGACTAAATAAAGAGACCCATGACAGCAGCGATACACGAAGCAATGCCAATTGCTTTGAAAGAAGAACCGTTTTCACAATCGGTGGAAACTCCGTGGGGTGATACTTCAGAAGTATTAGAGCCGTTGTTGGTTCTAACTTCAACTCCAAAAGTACTCGAGTTTTTAGGAGAGTTAAAATCTAACAATGGATCAGAAACCTCCTCATCCTCTGGGAGAGTTTCTAAGTTTTCGGCCAAAAGAGCAAAATCTTCATCAAAAACATAATCAGATTCGATTTCGAATTTCAATTGCTCATATTCGGCATCATCAGTGGACTCATATTCTTGTCTCAAAGATTGCAAACGGTTTCCATCAACAACGTCAATGTTAGCACAGGCAAACTTTGTCATATTCTCGTAATGAAAGACAACCGATTTACCGATAATATTGGAGTTTGATTTCTTGTTCAAAGATAAGTATTCATCAATGTAGTTGGCTTCAAAACAAGTGGTGTTGATGTATCCATGTTTACCAGCTAAATCACCAACTTGACAATAGGAATCATCCTTTTGGGAGTCACAATCAGCTGGAGCATTGTAAGGATTGAAGTGAAGTCCAACCGATTCACAATTCCCGTCGGCGGGAACAGGAAATTCATGAATATGGTAAAAGAACGGTTGTCCATCTTTCGGTAATCCAGTTACATCCACATGGACGTTAACAAATTCACCTTCTTTGGCGGTGAAGACAACATTCCCTTTAACGTTTTGGTCAAAGCTAGCAGGGAAATCTGCAAGCGCAACAATACCTTTTGGATTCTTTTTAATTCTGGGAGATTTATCCGCTGCTACCAAGAGTGGTGATACAGAAAGTAGCGAGATAATCAATGTTGGATTGAGGTACATTCTGACAGATTGATTGGAAATACTTTTGTATAAGGAAGAAGAGAAACTATATGGAAATTGGGAAGCTGGGCGCTATTTATGCTATGTTCACAAATGGGATTTGGAACATAGCTGCAAAAACGACATTCTAAGACATTTATCCGACACTGCTTATGTAATACAAAGAGATAGGTTGCAATCTCTGAGTGAGAATAGTAAATAATCTGTTCAGGAAAGATCACGTTACACTAGTTAATAGAAATAGTATCTTACAACACTAACGATGGATCTCAAATAAGAAATGAAACTAATTGATCTAACTAAATGAATATATCAAAAAGATAACACGAACAAGTATGCAATATATCCTGATGCTTAGCTAAATCAACATCTTAGTACGAATCAAGAGTTCAGAACACGTTTGAGATCAAGTTATCAAGTAGTCTTCTCTAGATACTCATACATCAAAAGATATTTGAACTTCACTAAACCTGCTTATTAGAATGGAATGTAAATTTAGTGAAATTCTAATTTTGAGCCTACATTCTGGTGATACTTGCCGTGATGCATTTTTCTACCAGCCCACTTGCATCACTAAATTTATTCTCCCTCGGTAATTAACCAGCCATTTCCCACTGGAACCTTCCTAAACTTGATTACGTCATTCATATAGAACATTATTATATGCACACTCCGTTTCCTAAAGTCATGCGATCCTAGGGAAACATGACGCTAACTAAGACATCACCACATCTACACCACAATTAAATGAAATCAGGAGAGCACTCTTAAGTATCAGTAAACATAGCCTAGGATACTTGAGAATAGGGGTGTTCACTTTCACTCTGGGGCCAATTCATACTCTCAAGAAAACTCCATTGTAGAGCTGTAGGTGTGCGAAATTGTGCCCTCCAGACACTTGTTGTTCTTCTAGATGGTTCCAGCTAAATGACTCTTTTAATGGGCGTTCTACTACTTCTAGCACCAGTACAGACGAGCTCACCCTCGGGAGGTTCTAGTATAATCTTGAGTCATTTTCGAGATCCGTGCGTGCCTGACCCAGATTCGGTTTATGGGGTAATGTCCACTTGTTGGATCTCCCCTATAACTTCCACTATAAAAGGAGTGGGTCCCCTTCTTTTCATAAGGTTTCACAATCACTATATTAATCAATTGTATTAAACCAATTATATTAAACTAAACTATACAAACACGCAATCATGACTAGAACTACTAAATGGACAGTTCACGAAAAGAAATCGCAACCAAAATGGTTCACCCATCATGGCCCTGGCAACACTGATCCAACCAAGGTCAAGAAGGAAGGTGCTGGTAACCACAACTGGGGCAAGCCCGGCGATGAATTAAACACTGAAGACTTTAATTTCTTTGGGAAGTCGGGCAGAAGAAACTCAAACCACGACATCAATGAAGAGAAGTTGAGAAAGGAAACCGAAAGGTGTGAAAAGACTATTCTTTAGGTGTCACACCATAGGAATACTCATTCCTCCGAAAATCTACGAAAATCTACGAAAATTTATGAAAATTTATGAAAAATGTCCCATCGACTGGTGAATGTCTTCAATTATACAATACCAAGTGCCTTGTGTAAATTATGGATCTTGTATTTACGAATTTACAACTTATACGAAAAGACTTGTAAAACCTTTATGTAGACTAAAAATGTCCCGAAAAAGATGTATATTGTAGAATTGTATGGAATCTAGTAGAATTCGCCGAAGCGATATATTATTTGATGTATTTGGAAGATCATTAAGAGGAATTCGAGAAATCAGGGATATAGCTGGCCCTGAACGTTTAGATTGCACCTGGAATTCTAATTAGTCGTGGTGTTTCCCTTCTCTCTCTCTTGCTGTTGCAATTTCAATTCCACTTCTGACTTCCAACCCTTTCTCTTCTGTCTTTCTTCATAAGCAGCCTTATTTGACAATACTCTATTGACAATAAAATCTGTGTTCATATTATCATACTTATGAGGCCCAATTTCTTTGTAAAGATGACTCAGTTTGGCATCCTCATAAACCTCAAACTCACCAAGTGGTGTTGGACCATGGTAGACAGCTGCAACCTTGCCAGGTAACTTCTCCAAGAAGTTGGCGTTTGGAGAGTAAGGTGCTCCCAACACCAAACCATCAACATAGCGACATTGCAATACACACAATGATCTTTCTAAAAGATTCATAATTGGATAGTTTAAGCCCTTGTGCTTGTTGATAGTGGCATCATCATGTATTCCCAATACTACGCTGGCTCCTACCTTGTCTGCTTCTGCCTTGACGATTCTCAATACCTCGATGTGTCCAGGATGGAATAAATCGAATCCACCATCCACGTAGTAGATTGATTTGTACTTTTGCTGTTGTTCTTGCGAAGGTGTGACGATTTGGTGTAATGGCTCAGTCGCTATATTTATATAGACCGCAGAGTGTGCACGTAATCCGGTAGCGTCGCTAGCATATTTGGAGAACTTTTCAATGTTTTCTTCCTCCACCAAAACATGGTTGTTGGTGTCGAGTATTGGCTTGTAGTGGTGAGTCTTGCTCATCAACAACATTCTCCCAACTAAATCGGTGGTGGAAATGTTTGGTGTTCTTTTCACAACCACAAACATTCCCAAATCTTTCACTTCCTGGTAACAATCATTACCATCAGCGTCAGATGTTATATCATCTCCATGAACCACATACTTGCAGCCATATTCTTCCATTACCTTGGGCAGAGTTACATATGGAGATCCTGCAATGGCGGCAGTCGACCACTTACATGCTTCAACAGCACTGAGCCTTTCGTCCAATTTCATAACGACAGGTCCTTTATTATGCATGATTTCTTCATCAGTATGAACACCTACGTATAATTCTTTTCCCAATTGTCGAGCTTGAAGCATGGCTCCAGCGTGCCCTGATTGTTAGTATTTTTGATATCTAGAGAGAAACGTTTTTGTAGTGTCCTGAAGTACTGGGATACGGTTTCTGAACCTACTGGTAGCCACGGTTTCTCAACCGACTACTAGCCGGTTCCTGAACATCTTCCACCAATATTCTCGCTCTTCCACACATACCATGATGGGCAAAATCGAAACAACCATCGATCCAAATCTTGCACTGTTCAATTCCTTCTGGTTTCTTATACATTTTGTTGTTTACTAGATTATTTACATAAGTGATTCAAGATTGATTGTGAAATGTACCATGTGGGCGTGCGAAAATCAAGACAAATCGCAACAGTCCATTTTCAAATCTAGAGATCAGTGGATCTATGCAAGGGCAATGGAGGCATATCCACGAGGGCCAACAGAGGAAGGGTAATTGGCGGGTGGCTATAACCTTTAAATTGACGTTTAGAGTAAGAACCAAGTCTAGCAGAGTAATAAAATCAATAAAACGTCAGTAAACTACCAGTGCGTATTTAAAGTTGTTAGGAGTGGATCATAGCGATTGAAGTGACAATAATGGTTGTGTGATATTATTGTATTCATCACATAGCAATCTTTCTAGAGATAGCCCATCTCCTGCTCCTCGTCTACAATCACACCTTTGGTTTTCTTTTTCTTTCTTACTCTGCCTGTATCTTTACCAACCTGATTATTCTCCATATTCGTAGGAGGATAAGCGAATTGAGGTTGACGAATGATGTCTCTAGTAGCGCCTAAATATGTAGTTGGAGGCTGTTGAGACTTTCGATCTACCACATACTCTAGATACTGGTATATTAAACCCGCATTTCTGGTAGAACACCCATGAAGCCATCCAAAGAAACTACCAATTAACGGTGGGAAAGTGAGAATTAAATCAAGCACAATGTTGGAATTTAACTTGACTGTCAACTTACTTGGAAGAGGATATTTCTTCTCAACAATGCTCATAAGTCTTAAATGTACCACATACATTAGTAAGGGCCCTAACACGGGAATCAACACCACTAATGGAACCAATCCCAATCCACAATCTAAACCAACTCCACAAGAACCAATGAAACATCGGTCGTGTGTCCATGCTTTACGGCGAATTTCCTTCCAAAGCTTTTGATCTTCTTTGCTTGCTTTGGGAGAGAGTTTCCGTTTATTGCCGTCCTCGTCTTCAAAAGGGTCTAGTTTGTTGAAGTGTTGTTCTGCATAGTCGTTGAAGGTGTCCATAATAAGACCATACCCGGGAAGACCTTCGAGTTGATCCTGTAACTGTGACATTGTCACTTGGTGTCTAGTCCTCACTTATATAATTTTGGCGCTTGCTCGATTTGTTCTTCCGTGTGTTCTAGCAATTGCACTACAGATCAGTTCTCTATTTATTAGTACTATACAGTATTTTTACACCCATACCCTTTCAACCCTTCCACCTTGAAATTTCCTTGTTGTATACACATAATTACCTACTCTAAAAGCTTCTCATACTCCTTCTTTGATACTGGTAACATAATCCCGTTACTCTCCTTGTCACATATTAAACATTTCAGCTTTTTGCGTTTGTAGCGGTCAAGAAAACACGCCTTGCAGAATAAATGCCCACACAGGAGCTTGACTGGGCTCTTATAATCCTGCTTACATATTAGGCATTTGAATGGAATTGGATCAGTGACATGGTTCTTCTCTCCACCAACAGTTTTCCATTCCTTTTCCACTTGCTTTGTTTGTTTCAGCTCATCACGTATATGTAAGAACTTACAAGTATCTCCATATCCACAATATCCAGTTTGCTGGAAATCCTTACAAACGTCAGGCTGGAAATCTGTTATGGTGGTTATTTTGATATTGATGGGTAGTGGCTTTATGGTTGATTTGGGTTTTGGTGTAGACTCCATGGTAGCTTCCTCTGTGGTTGCCTGATCCAACGAGGGGTTTGACAATTTTTGAGTTCCAGTTGATTCATGTAGTACTTCTTTACTTGGTTTCGACCGTGTAGACCCAGACACAAACTTCGTTCTCTTTTTAAAGCCATTATTCGTAACTTGTTCATCTTGGCTTTTGGAATCTTCTCCTTCTATATCATCTGTTTCTTCGTCTATTCTCCTTTTGCTTATTGCCGAATCTCTCTTCAAAACTCGCTTCTTAAACATGGTTGTTTGTAATAGGTAGCGAGTAGCAACTTAATAAGTTTCCTGGTGTTGCCACTGTTGTAATCATATCTCAAGTCATCGGTACTAACTTCCGATTGCGGGGGTTTATCTGCAGGACCAAAATGACGTCCCCAGTTTCTGTGATGATTTTTCAACGGCAACGTTCGGAGTTTACTCCAACATAAAGAAGAAGATTAAACAAATGTATAGTCATTCAATTGGAAGATCAAGCCTACGGGTGGGACTAGTTTCAAACATTATTTTGGCCCGCCAAATGGCGATTTCTGGGTCCAGCAGACCAATCAACTCATATTTCGAACTCTTTCCCAAAAATTTTCCTGCTGGAGGACCTCCCAAGGACTCATTTATATCCAATTCAAAGTCTATGAGAAGAGAATATAGGCAGCTTCAAAGTGAAAACCATCCTGACATATTATTTGGCTCGTCAATCTTGAAGGGTGTAAAGGACCAACTGGACTTCTCGTCAGTAATAAACAGAGCATACACAGCATTACGGAATCCATATTCGAGGATTGCACATTTCATCCAGTTATACCATCCCCAACATTTGGATATTACCCAAGACGAAGTGGCCAAGGAGTTGATTGCCAAGTTCCAATCACATTCCAACGAATCTTCATTCGAATACAAGGATATGTTGATGGTGGTGTTGGAAGCTCACGAATCTCTTGAGATGGCAACTCTGGAGACCGAATTGGACGACTTGACGGAGGAGAACGATGCTAGAATAAGGGATAGCGAAGAAAAATTGGAAAAGTTGATAAGAAATGACTGGCCTATCAAGGATTGGGATCCAACAATCATGGAAGCTATAAGGTTGAAATATTGGGTGAATATTCAGAACGGTATCAAGGAATGGGAACAAGGAAAACCAGTACACTTGACTCATTAGAAATGTAGAGATTTTACTTCATTACCAATATACAGTTACATTGTGATACCGCATTTCAAGAGTCGCTGATATCTTTTGGAATGAAACTCGGCTTGCGTGGAATAAAATTTGTTCAGTTTATTATAAACATGATATTAACACATGATGGTCTAGGTATCACACCTGCCATTCTTTCAATTCAACTAATTCCAGTATTTTTGGAAGCGAGGCAAGGATTAGATATCCTAATAATTCCTTCTTTGACTCTAAATTTATATACAACAATACAAATTATGAATATTAATTGAGACAAGGTAAAGAGAGGGCCACAGGAATGAAGATACTCTGCTCCAGATATCAGCACTTGATTTGATTAGTCAATTTCAGAGGGAGACTTTATGGAATATGCCCAACGAGAATCGTGGGCCTTTCAGACCATGCAGATATAGATGATGCTTTTACATGGAGAATGTCTAGATGTAGAAACATATCTTGGAGTTAACCAGTCCTCCCATGGTGGCTTCATTGTAGTTGCACATGGGAGGAATCAACTACCTCCTTTCACTAGAAACGTTCTTCGTAGAAGCTCTAGAATTGAATGTCATTTATAAACATATAGTTTGGGTTAGGGTTCCATTGACAAAACTAGTTGATCCCTCTACCAACCAGCAAAGACAATAAATGTCAGTTTAATGGTATGGAATGGTAAAATTTATATTTGTCGAACTTTGTTCATACGCCGATGCTACTAATTCCAATTCGCTGGTTTCCGCACTAATACCCTGGTCTCACTCGGTTGTTGGCACAGTTACTCACTGGCCATAGTCTTGTCATCGTCGTCAACATCCTCTTCCATCCTCTCTTCATCTCCTTCACCAGGAACGTTGAACTCACAACTATTAAATTCTTCTTTTTCTTCGTCTGATTTCGGATGTAACCTCAACCACTTCATTCTTGGACCACTAGCACTCAACTCATTAATCTTGAAACCAAATAATTTCAAACCAAAATCATTTTGGTTGAATTTGTTGATTCTTATCCTGCATTGGTTCTCAATTTCAGGGAACATCTTTACCAACAAGCCGGGAAACGTTGTTCCAAAAAAAGCCCCATCAATATTCAAGTATCTTGAGCTTGAAGGTAAATATATATCGTTACAACAAGGACAATATAATCTTACAGTTTCCTGACCAGGCAAGTCTGTAGAGCCAACGGGAATGAGATGCATGCCGTCACAATAGTATCTTGGGCAAGATCCAAATTCGTTGCGTTCAAACTTGGAAGCCATGCCTGTCAACCCTGGTTTTGAGGTAATGTATCTTGCATGGATCAAGCCATACAATAAATCAGCTGAATGGGATAATAATGCTTTGTTTGGTAGTTCTGTTTTTGACTTGGAAGTAGCTGAAGTTGAAGGTCGGTTCCCGTTTGTTTCTTGATCTTCTGATGTCTCAACTTGGTAGTCTAATATGGTATATAATGCTTCTCTATAATATGGTACTTGCAGAGACAATCCTGTCAAGTTGAAATCATCTTCAATAAACTCTTGAGCTACGGGCACGAAGTAATCATGTCCAAACGATTCAACAAACTGTTGGATCCAAGGTATGTAGTCTTCTTCAGGGTCGCTAGGCATATTGGTTAATGGTTATTGTTAGATGATTGAATTTTTGATAATTCGTAATAAATTTGGACAATGATATGATTGTTGATATTATTGTTTATGATGGTTGATATTATGATGGTAGGATACTTTATCGGTTGCTGGTTGGAAGTGTTACGAATGTCAACAATGTCTGGGAGATTCTAGGATTCGATAAAGGGGCAATTAAGTTTATTCCATCAACTGCTGAGTGTATTCTATTAGCTCCAATAGTATTGGTAGAAACGATTTAATATTATATGTATAACACGGATCTCAATATGTTATCGCCCTTCGTTTTGAACACTCATCAGGAGGAAAAATTCAGCGAAAAATTATGGCCCCTGACAGGAATCGAACGCGAGGTGCGAGAATGTTGGGATCATTTATACAGAACAATTTTGAAAAATCAAGACCAAGAACTTATACAACTGCAAATATACAACATACAAGAAGTGCAGATATCGTCTCTATCACGCTATTCGTTGCTCAATTATATAATGCTCGATCTCCATCCCTACACATTACTAGTTACTGTTTTCGTGGTTCTTGTGTTCAAGACCGTTGTTGGACAAATCGGTAAATCTACTATTCAAGAATATGGATGGTTGGTTTATGTGATGGTCGGAACCAAATTCGGGTTGAATAAATCTTTTCTTAAGTTCTCCTCCAAGAAGCACGAGTTACAGGCCTTGAACAAACAAAAACGGTCCATTAGTGCTCAAGATGAATATGCTAAGTGGACAAAATTGAACCGAAAGGCTGACTCGTTGACCGTGGAATTGAAAGAATTGGAAGACGCTATCGCCACCAACAAAACCTTGGTCAACAAGGCAGTCAACATGGCCATTTTGGTTGTGACCACCCTTCCAATCTGGTTCTTTAGAGTTTGGTTTAGAAAAGCTGTTTTGTTTTACTTACCTCCAGGAGTTCTTCCTTACTATGTCGAATGGTGTTTGGCCTTACCATTTATTCAAACCGGAGGGATCGGCTTGACTATTTGGATGATGAGTGTCAACAGTGTCTTGGGAGGAATAGCATTCTTGATAGGATTTCTTTGGGAAAAGAAGGTGGAAAAGCCAGAACTTCCTGCCACCCCAGTCGAAGAAGTGAAGTAATTCAACATTATAGCTTGAGAGTATGACCAGGTATTGTCACTAATGTATAGAATTCCTCGAGCAGGAAAGTCAAGCTTTACGGCTAAACATAATTGGTTCGGTATTTGTTATCAAAAATGTCATTAGTCATTAATATATACAAAAGACGCTAACTAAGAATAATATAGTATAATCCATTGCATATTCACAATTTTCAGAGTTCAGACAATTTTTGTAGTCATTTTCTCTAGATAAGTGATAAACTCTCTTGAAATCTCTCAGTCATCACATCCTTCAACTCTTTTAGATTGTTTTCAAACTTATAGGAATTGACTTTCAATCTTTTCACGTCTTCCTTGAAATCAGATATTGTTTTTGCTACTAGTTTAGATACCACCTTATTCTCTATGTGAGGAAAGAAATCATCTAAACCAAGATAATACCACGAATCAAGAACCTTAACCCAGCAATTCAAATCGAGAGAAAAGTTATAAACATCATGGCACGAGTCAATAATTAGGAAGGGTGTTCCATTCTCGGGGTTGATATCGATAGTTTTGACACTTGGTAATAAAAATGTCTGTGACTTCCTCAAATTTATGCTAGGTGTAGTGGCTGAAGTACCTGTTGCTGCCGGCTGTGTCACATTGGTAGTCTTGTGCCTCGATAAAGGAATCTCTATATTATTCAATATTGGCGCAAGAGAAATTCCTTTCAAAACACCCTTGATACTTCTTAACTTTGGAAGCAATTTCCATGTATATATCAAACCCGAGTTCGTTAAAACCATCAAGTAGCCATTTCTATGTTTCAAACAAATAATATTATCTCCCATCTCGAAGCTTGGACAAAAGTATTTTCCAGAGTCTGCAATTATAATTTGAAGAGTCCCGTTGAATGAGACCAAAACATAGTACATCAACTTGTTCTCTATCACTATGGGCAAAGCATGTTGTATCTTGAAAGGGAAATACATCGTGTACTTCCTCAAAGTATTATTGTTGTTGTTTGAAACAATCACTTTGGTTGGATCGTTGAAATCAATCTTGTAATTGTATACAAACTCATCATCGTCGATTTTCCACGACTCTCCATTTCTTATCTCTAGAGTAGTGAATACATCTGGATTCTGTCCTTCACCCGATTCTAATACAAGTTCATTGACTGGCTGTGTGTGTTTAACTCCACGGATAATTACTGAAAATAGTAAATCTTCATCAACATCCATCGAAGACATATTGGAAATCTCGGATTGGATGTCCTTAGAGTTGGAGAGGGAGGTCAAGAGTGAATTGATTTCATTATTGATAATCGCTTGGTTGTTAAATAGTGTTTCTGGAAGATTTGATATTAACTTGAATGAATTGGGATATCTTAACTCGATGAGAGATCTTTTGAGTTTATTCTTTTGTCGTTTTAAACTTGCTTCAGAGAGCGTGGTTTGGTTTGTATTGGTTACTGTAGTATCATCAATTCCCATATCTTCATTATCATTATCTTGATCTTCAGTGAGTTGGTTGACGAGAGGTTGAAGTGCCCCAGATTTTTGTTTCATTCCATGAACAGACGTTTGAAGTCCTAATCTTGGAAGGAAATATGTTGATTTGGAAATTTTGGAATTGGCATGGACTTTTTTTATCGGTGTAGATTTGGTGGGGCTCAAAGTGGATATAGGTTTGGAAGATGAAGACACCAATAGAGGTGCAACTCTTTTCTTTCCATTCTTTGTAATTGTTACACTTTGAGTTAATTTTGTTAGTTGTTGTGGAGTTAGATTTCCCTTTGATGAAGATTTGAAACTTGGTTGTTCAGCCGGCGGTTCTGGCTTTTTCTCTGGAATGGCGGGTACTAACTTCACCGGTATAGATTCGGGTTTAGGAGTGAATAATTGAATATTAGTGAAATCTTGTTGACGAGACTTTTCTTCCAAGATTAATTGTTCAACACTTTCAGGAAAGATGGCTGATTCACGATCAGCGCCGAATTTGTGTAGTTGAGCATCGATCATTTCTTCGCTAACGACTTTCCCCAATTCGTTTGGTTCAAAAGCAACACATGTTATTGACCCATCCAAGCAACTGAAATATAACGTCTCCCCATCAGGAGACCAACACATATCAGTGATTGAATTATCAACAATATCTTGGGCTAGAACTATGGGCCGACTATTGGCGGTACTCCATACCGCAAGAGACCTATCTTGTCCACCTGTTGCTAAAATTGTCGAGAAGTTACCATCATTGTCCTTAGAACGCTTTGGTTCCGTATTTCCAATTCTAAAAAGTCTTGGTGAAAACGCACACACCTCACACGGAGCTTCGTGGCCAATCAAAGATACGTCCGTAGCCCAGTTACCTCTATTAATAATTGCAACTGAAGATACAGGTCCATTAGTAGCATTAGGTACAGCAATATGTTGTCCATCGGGTGACCAACTCATTCTTCTGAAATAAGACGTCAAAGGAGATTTTTTGAATGGCTCAAACACCGTATGTTCCATCTGAAAATCATAATTGTTGAACTCATTTAGTTTCTTGTAATATCTAAAGATACGTACAGTTCTGTCGTCAGATGCCGTAGCGAAGAATTTATTGGCGGGATCAAACACAATACCTTTTACCATCGACTGGTGGATATCATAACGTTTAATACGTTCAAAAGTTAATCCATTCCAAATAATGATGGATCTGTCCAATCCTACCGTAACTAAAAGAAGTCCATCAGGAGACCAACAAATATCTTGAATATCATTATCGTGAGCCACCAACCTCTTTCGTACCGTCCAATGCTCTAAATCTGCTTCTACCTCTCCAAACTGTTTGGGTCTATTTGCGGCTTCTTCGTCTTTCTCCCAGATCAAGCAGATCTTATCATCAGACCCTGAAGCAAGAAATCTTCCGTCGGGAGAAAACTTCACTGATGTAACCACTCCATTATGTCTACTCACGGAACAAAGCGGTCTTCTTAGAGACTTTGGAGGTAGCACGTCCTCTTCGACTTCATCAAGTATACCAATTGGTCCTTGTTTCTTGTTAGGATCCGATGGTGAGTTCTTGGATATCTTAGAGAACTGCTGTATGGTGTGGGTATCCCATATCTTGACATTGCCGTCTAGTCCTCCAGACGCCAAACGGGTACCTTGTGCATTGATCGTCACCGAGTAACATTCCACCTGTTTGTTTTCAGCTAAATGTTAGTATATTATGGTCGTAGAATATCTCACTAAACGTACTCTTATGACCAAACCAAGGGAGTTTAAGGATGTGCATTGGCGTGTTCTGGCTGTTATAGTTCGGGCCTGAATTGATGTTATTTGCGTTTGATACTTGAAGTCGTGTATAACGTTGAAGAATACTGCACATAAATTATTGAACTATATTACCCTAGATCTAGCCTAGTTATCTATTTAGTTGTTCTATTAATTACTCAAGGCCAAATTCAATCTTAATGGCCCTGCCAAACTTTTCAAGGCCTATAACCAAGTCGTCTAATGGGACAGCTGCGTAAGTACCTCTGAAGAAGATATGAGTTTTTGCTTCTGGGTTTTCTGGCAATTCCTTTTGTGGAGGATTAGATTGACCTTGGGTCTTGAACCAAGACCCAGGAATCATAAGACATCCTTGCTCAATCCCTTGGTTGTAAATTTGTTCCTCAACCTTGACTGGATCTTCACCAAGTTCTTTATACTTTGGATGCTTAGAAACGTCAATGGTAGTGGTGAAGAACATTCCTGCAACTGGAGGAAGGAAGCTGACAACTTCTGAAGGGAAGTATTTCACAACTGCGTCAATAGCCACGTCTCTCTTGTGGGTGTACTCTGCTCTCAAACCAATCAACCAATCCAAGTAACCACTTTGACCCCATCTTTGCAACAACCCATTGACCAACGAAGAACTGAAACCTGAAGGACATTGAATAGTGACTTCATGAAGTCTAAGGTATCTTTCCAATAATTTCGCTTGCCCAACAATCCAACCAAATCTGACTCCCGGAGCCAAAACCTTGGAAAATGAATCAAGACGAATAACTCTTCCCTCGGTATCTAAAGAAATGAAAGAAGGAACCAATGCGCTCACAAACTCCTCATGCGAGTGTACGTGTCTAGCCTTTCTTGCTTCCAAATCACTAGTGTAAGTTTCCATTTGCAAGAAGTAGTAAGGTTCATCTTCAACAATTATGAAATCGTGCTTAACTGCTAAAGCATAAATTTCACGTCTTCTTTGAGCACTCAAAGATGAACCAGTAGGGTTCTGACCAGTACAGATGGTGTACAACATTTTTGGTTTAGGACCAACCCAATTGTCCAATAAAGAGGACAATGCTTCAGGAAGAATACCTTCAGTGTCCATGGCTACAGGAATCGTATTAACACCTTGGGCATGCGCAGTTTCCAAAGCAGACGAGAACGAGTATTCCTCGACCAAAATGGAATCACCTCTAGTAACAAAGGTTCTCAAAGTCGAGTCCCATGATTCCGTGTTCCCTACCGAAGCAATAAGATCCCAATCTGCATAAGCTGGTTTATGAATAAGTTCCGTGTGTTCTTTTAGGAAGTCCAAAATTTCAGTGTGACCTTCAGTAAATCCATATTGCAACGATCTGGCTAATTCAACGTCCAGGTTTTTCTTTGTATTGGCATCAGCCTTCTTATAAATCTCGAGTACCGTCTTATCAGCTTCAGTGATTTGTGCTCCGATTCCATTGGCAAATCCCGGAGTAGGAGCATCGGCAGTAATCTTGTCAAATGGGAAATAGTCAGACAATGGTAATCCTCCCCCCAAAAATGTAATTCCTGGCTGTTTGTAGTACTTGAAAGCACCTTTCAAAGGTGAGTTCTTTCTTGAAACAGCTTCCACCGATAACAAGTGTGATAAGTCTTTAGATTGTGGTTTGCCCATTGCAGTGTACTTGAGTGCTTAAAGAAATTAAAAGTTATCTAGTCAAACGATGTCAGAAATTAGATCAGAGTCTGTCAAATAGAAACTGTCATTAAGTTTCTGGATATCTTTCAGATTTATATATGACCCACAGAACTATGAGTAATCCGGGCTTCCAAAAAAGGAAAATTAGGCGCACAAAGATTAGTGATTTTGATTGAGAATGGAGGAAGGAGGAAGCGGAGAGGGTAAGTAGAGGGGAGATTGAGTCATGTAGTGACTCAATAATGTGACGTGGGAAACCGATGCAAGGAAGTACCGGTCATAGTGAACAAGTAATGCGTAACGGCTCTTCTACAATTGCGTAAACGTTTCTTTTAAATAGCGTAACCGGGTCTGTTACAATATGTTTCTGGGGGAGAATTGATAACAATCGGGTTACTTCAAAATCAAATCATGTGCCATTAGTCGGCACTCTCCCATTAACATTGATCAGATCTCTTTCATTGAGTGACCATATTCCACCCGGGCCAACCATGGGGCGATAGGCTTCCGATTTAGTTTGCCGTTATGGATGGGCTCTTGGAGAGGTGAATTGATTACGTAATACTAATGCAAAATCAGAATTTATCCAATAGAATAAACTTTGACAAGACGAGTCCCATGTTTAGTCCGAGTATTGGTGATCAATGAGGGAAACCGGAACGTATTGTTGGGATATACTCATTGAATCAAAGAAATGCATAGAAATTTGTGGGGCCAATGGAACGCGGTGTGGGGATATTAAAATGGAAACAAGATCATCATCCGGGTCCGAATGGTTCTATGATATATGGGTACTAGTAAGAATCCGCCATTGTAAATGAGTAGTTGATTTGAACTCGATATGTATATGAGATACCCCAGATAATTTGGATCGCGTCTCAAATCATATCGCGTTCTGTCGCGACAAAAAAGACATCGCAAGAGATTATAATTACATCCAAGAACACTGAATGGGTAGGAAAAAGACAAAACGATGAAACAGCGGTATTTCAAGGTTGAGCCTGTTGTTAGTAAGGCACCACAGCCACCCGAAGAGACTCTATTCGTGAGCGACGAGAGCGAAGACGAGGAACTTGAACGTGCTCCAATAATCTCCCAAGCTCCCGCACTCTCTCAGTCTCGAATGGTAATGCCTCCAGCTACTCAAATGAATAAAAAGGCAGAAATTCCAGCATCAAATACACCGGCTAAACTGGAATCAATATCGCCATCAAGGGATTCTAGCATGGATTCTTTTGAACTCTTTGAAAGCCAAGTGTCTAGCGCCATTGGCTCCATACCATCTCGTACAGCGCGGTATCTTTACACCAAATACTTTAACCAACCAAACTATATACGATTGGCACTAAATGAATATCTCCTGGGGATTGATCCCACTAGTATCGATGTTCTTCTTAATGATATTCCCGATGTTGATGCAGAACCATCGTCTCAAATTGAGAATCTTCTTCAACGTATGCATTCCCACCAAGGCCAGAAACCAAATGACTGCGAATGGCAACGGTTTTTGGGCTCTGTCGATGTCCAGGCATGGGCCACTCGTCCAACTATGAAACCATTGCAATATGCCGACAAATTAGTTCTCAAAAGATTAATTCCTAGAAACTCGTCTATGAACAACAGTTCAATCGTCAGACTCTGCACCATGCCTCAAAATTCAAATGACACAGGAAGGGAAATAGGGAGAATACCAGAAGATTTGACTAGGATCTTTTCTCCGTTATTTGACTTGAACATCGCAGCTTTTGAAGCTACAATATTGGAAACGACAAAACGTCGTCTTTCAACTGGTGATTCATTTATAATACAAATTGATATATTTCTTAAAGAGACAGCATTCAGACTGTCGAACCTCGACTCAGATTTGCCTGGTGATCTACAATCTATTAAACGACAAAAAACACTGGCCCTAAAGACAGGCTTCAACTTTGCTGCCGAGACCAACGGAGAAGCCGTCCTTCGTCTCCGTCAATTTGCATTATCCCAACTATTTGAACGTCTATCTATCAAACCAACAAAAACTATTGAAAATACCATTCCTTCGCAAGAATCCACTCCTATAGAAGATACTAGTGGAGCCATATGTTTGGATTCAGATAGCGAAGTAGACACGGACGCACCTAGCGTGAAACCGCTCGATCATGTCAACTTAGACCAGCTCAAAGAGTTTTATCAAGCAAACAATCAATCCGAATTAATGAACAGTCTTCCGCAAACAACGAGACCACCCCAGTCTAATTTTAAGCTCGAATTACGACCCTACCAAAAGCATGGATTATCATGGATGTTAACTAGAGAGAAAGAAATGTCTGTGCTTGAGTCACTTGCAAAAGAGAACGATGATGCTGACGCATTATCCACGCAATCAAGAAGAACAATCGAGGAACGAGAAGAGGGAGTAATGAATCCGTTATGGAGAAGATATAAATGGCCGAAAGATATGTCACTTTCTGCATCAAACTCACAGGATATTCATTCTCAAGAGGGCAGATACTTTTATGCCAACATGTACAATGGAGAAATGTCTATTGAAAAGCCAATGATTCGGACCATGCTTAAAGGTGGGATAATAGCCGACGAAATGGGTTTAGGAAAGACAATTTCTGCATTAGCATTAATCAACTCCGTTCCATACGACATGGAATACGAAACACAACGCAAGCCAAATACATATGCATCGCGTACGACTTTGATTGTAGTCCCCATGTCGTTATTATCACAATGGAAAAAGGAGTTTGACAAAGCAAATAATAATCCAAACCACTTTTGTCAAATCTACTATGGCCAGCTGACAGAGTCTAATCTTTCCACAATATTGTGCAACAAATCCAAGAATGTGCCTGTGGTATTGTTAACAACTTACGGAACCGTTGTTAATGAGTTTACCAGATTAAACAAGCGTCGTGGTGCAAATGGGGAATTGGCTCGAGTTGGACTATATTCCGTCGACTACTTTAGAGTTATCCTTGATGAGGGCCACAACATCAGAAATCGAACAACCAAAACAGCAAAGTCTTTGTACGAGATTTCCCTGCAAAGAAAATGGATCTTGACAGGTACACCAATTATCAACCGATTGGACGACTTGTATTCACTAGTGAAGTTTTTAGAACTTGATCCCTGGTGCAACTTTTCGTATTGGAAGACATTTGTGACACTTCCGTTCGAACAGAAGAAGATCTCACAAACATTAGACGTAATCAAGTCCATCTTGGAGCCTATTTTCTTGAGAAGAACCAAAAACATGAAGGGTGCCGATGGAAAACCATTGGTCGAACTTCCTCCAAAAGAAGTACTTATAGAAGAAATCAAATTCAACGATAGAGAAGAAAAGCTTTACAATTGGTTCAAAGCAAGAGCAAACAATACCTTCAAAGAGGGTTTGAAATCTGGACAACTCTTGAAGCAATACTCTCAAATCTTGACCCATATTCTTAGATTACGTCAAATATGTTGTCACATGGATTTGGTTGGAAGTGCTCATGAAATGGAGGACGACGTGGACTTGAAAGATGACGCTTCAAAAGATGTGCAAAACTTTGTTGACCAGAATATTCCCAAGCCTGGATTTACTAATGATACGGAAATGAGACAAGCTATGTATAAGCTATACGACAAGGTTGATCTTGAAGAAAGTGAATGCTCGATCTGTACCCAAACACCAATTGCAATTGGTGATTTAACAGTCACGCCTTGTGGACATTCGTATTGTATGACGTGCATTCTAGAACATCTTGACTTTCAAAAAGAACAGAACAAAGAATGTCTCTGTCCACTCTGTAGAGAACCAATCTCGAGGTATAAACTCTTCAAAGCAAGAAACCATGAAACTAGTGGAAAAGAAATCAGATTCCATACTCGAGAAGAAATCGAAGATCCTAGTAAGAAATTCAAGTTCCAACTTTATCTCTACGATCCAGACAAGTGTTCGTCCAAAATACAAGCTTTGATCAACCATTTGAAGATCCTTAAAGAACAAAATCCTGGTGAAAAAGTCATTGTGTTTTCACAGTTTTCTTCATATTTGGATATTATAGAGAACGAGTTGAAAACGCAAAATGGTAAAGACTTTGTGATCTATAAGTTCGATGGCAGGTTGCAGATGCAAGAGAGACAAAAGTTGCTTGACAAGTTTAGTGATGAAAACAAGAATGCCGATAAAATTACTATCTTGTTGATCTCGTTGAAAGCTGGTGGAGTAGGTTTGAATTTGACTAGTGCATCGAGAGCATTCATGATGGATCCATGGTGGTCCCCAAGTGTTGAAGATCAAGCTATCGATAGAATCCACAGAATCGGACAGAATGAGAGTGTGAAAGTTATTCGATTTATTATTGAAAATAGTATTGAGACAAAGATGTTGAAGATCCAAGAACGCAAGAAACAGATTGGTGAGGCAGTGGGTGCAGAGGAAGAGGAAAGAAGGAAGCGAAGAATCGAAGAGATACAAATTCTTTTTGAAGAATAAGCAATAGCAAATACTGAGCGAAGCGAAGTATTTGTGAAGTATAGGAGTCTTGAATAGTGAATTGTTATTTGTAGACTTTTTAATAGTGAATCCTAACTACCTCTACATACCTCGATAGATTTAGTCTACTTAATTCTCAGCGAATTACTGAGAGATCCTCACCACAATACTCACCATATTACTCACTAATTACTTGTCGAGTCACTCTTTCATGAATCACTCGATTCGCTCGATGATTTATCGGTATATATAACAATTGTATTATGAAGCAATATAAAAAATCCTATTACCTTATGTCATCACTTTCTTATTGGGGAACATTCTCTCTTTAGCCATCTGTATACATAACTATGTTCTTCAAACGACTTGTGCAATGATTTCCAGACAATAGTATGGTAATCATTGAGCCAGGCCACCTCATCTTGAGTCAACATCGAAATATCGGTTAACTTCTTACAGAATGGAACTCTGGTGATAGTCTCGAAATCATAGAATTGACGACCACTATATGATAATCCACTATCATTAATAACCACAACGTTTTCCAAACGAATACCATATTCACCGTCTTCATAATAGCCCGGCTCGTTAGATAAAATCTGACCTGGTTTCAATGGGTGTGCAGCAGCATTTGGTCTTGGACCAATTCCAATTGGTCCTTCATGGACGTTCAAGAAAGCCCCAACACCATGCGATGTACCGTGGCCATAATCCAACCCAAACGCCCATAGATGTTGCCTTGCAATCGAATCAATCAAGTTACCGGTAGTGTTTTCAGGGAATTTCAATTTTGCTAAGCTGATATGTCCTTTCAAAACCAAAGTATAGTTTCTTCTTTCACTTTCAGTTGGGGTACCATAATGAATAGTACGGGTAGTGTCGGTAGTACCGTCCAAAAATTGGGATCCAGAGTCATTCAAATAAATTTTATCAGGGTCAATTGTTGAGCATTGTCCTCTTGTTGGTGAATAATGAATAATTGCACCATTTGCACCAGTAGAACTTATTGTTGCAAAAGAGAGTCCCACAAAGTTTTCTTCTTGTTGTCTGAACTCAGTCAACTTATCGTCAGCGGCCACTTCATCTATGAGTTCTTGATTAACTATTAATTGTTCTTCCAACCATGCAAAGAATTTGACAAGAGCTCTGCCATCTTTCAAATGGGCAGATTTTGCTCCTAGTATTTCAGTTTCGTTCTTGACCGACTTCAAGTCTTCAATAGGTGACAACAGTTGAACAAAAGAACATTTTAAATTCCTCAATACTTCCCAATTACAATTGTTGGGGATTAAGAATTCTTTGTTAGCAAGGTTGAAATCTTTGGAGAGAGAGAATAATTGAGAGTAGAATGTAGCAAAAGAATGCACTTGAATATCATTGACCTTCAAGGCAGCAAGTATTTCCGGCGATAACCTTCCATTTCCTATGAAAAGATGGGTACCATTATTCTTCGTAATAATCATAAAACTGTAAAACACTGGATTATACTCAATATCTTGACCTCTTAAATTTAAGAGCCAGGCAATTTCATCAAGAGCCGTAACAACCAACCCTTCAACATTGTCCGAAAAAGCTTCTTTCTTTACATTTATTAATTTATCAGCAACTTGTTGACCAGTGAATTTGAAGTCTAAAGACTTTATAGGATTTTCAGAACAATGTGGAGGTAAGACTTCAAACTTGGTCCATATTTTATCTACCAAGTTTTCATTCACAGCAATTATTTCAACTTCAGCCTTAGTATGTTTTTCAAGTGCTTTCTCCAATAAACCAGAAATCTTTTGATAGAATTTAAATGAAATTAATTTGGGATCCACACCAATATTAACCTTTGAACCAGAATCTAACGACATTTGAATAGCTTGATCGATAGACCAATCTTCCCAAGAAAGCTGTTCTTTTGACCCTTGTTTAAGTAATAACCAATTAAAATCTAATTCACTTGTAGCTTGATTAAAATATCTTCCATCGGTAGAAAGAGCAGCCAATCCTTCAGGCACTTCATTCATACAAGTAATATCACGAGTAATAATAGCAACACCAGCACTTCCTTGAAACCCACTGATGAAACTACGTCTTTGATCGATAGCAGAAACATATTCTGACTGATGTTGGTCTTCTGAAGGAACAATATATACCCCCAAGTCATAGTCGGCCATTTGATATCTTAAAGATTCTAAACGTTTCGTAGTATTAATCTCCTTCACCTCAGGTAAGCATAACGAAGCATCAAGAGTAAATACAGATCCTTTTCTTGAATCCCCTTTGGATCCCGATAAACTTCTATTAAGGTTTATCCTTCTAGCAATGAGCGAAGATCTTCTATTGCTTCTGGATAACAATCCTGGAGAACATGTACAGTTCAGACATTGATTTCTTGATATCCTAGACATGATAATAATTAAGAATAAAAAAGCTCTTAAAATTAAAGGTTCTCTTGTATTTGAAAGCTCGACTTAATAATGGTCTGCTCACCTATTTGCGAAATTCCAGCAATTATTGGGCACGTGATAGAAAAACCGTGATTATTACATTAGCCGTGCAATCGTTGGACAATTCTAATAGTACAAAAGTTGAGTAGTATAGGATGTGCTTATTAGAGTTCTAATTACCAGCTTCTCAATAGTCTATACCACAGGAAGATGTTATTTTAAGATATGTAAATACTGTACTTTTAGTTACAAGATTCCGTGTACTGGCATATATACTGTTATTAGAAATGGCTAAGAAAGTGAATAGAACAATTTAAAAAGTGAGATGGTGATATAAGCAAATGGTTAGTTACAGTATCTAAATAGCCATGACTAGAGGTGTGCTTTAATACTTGAAGAATGAACATTTCTTGTCTCCAACTTATCTGTATTGTCTAGTAGTGCCCATACCGAGATGGAATGGCCCTTGAATGGGGCCTGTACTTGATACACAAGATAGTATCTAAAAGAAGATTCTGTACTTATTAACATTCTGGAGCTTCTAAGTGAAACGTATGAAATAAAAAGTGAATACATCATTAGACAACAGGTATTTAGGTTTAAGGTGACATTGAATCACGTGACACATTAGAAACTATGTAGAATATACTTCTAAATTCAAGTAAATCACCAGCTAATCTTATAAACGAACAAATATTAGTTAAAGAGTACAATTAGTGCCGACTAGTAACTATTTTAAAACACTCTTTCTGAAATCTAAATTAACTATTGCGGTGTTGAAGTTTAATTGAATCTCAATAGAGTTTTCAAATTTTACACTCAACTGAACCCAAGAAAGGTACTATGCCCCAAGGGATGGATATAGACCGAATCGTACAAGTAAGTATATAGTCATATTAGTAATACCTCAATATTAATTTTTACGCTGAGGTTAGAGATCAGTACTTTCGAGTTGTCAATCTACATACAATTATCTACTGCAAAACGCAGTCCTCTCTGGCCTCAAGACTCAATCGTATACTAACATCTAGTCCATTGAAAAGCTCTATGCTACAAATGATTCAGAAACTATTCGAGAGATCCAAAATTATCTCAACCCAATCCAAAAATCAAGAGAAGCAGCGAATGTTGGTCTCATACTCTTGAAGCATCCTTCATTGAAATGTAAATACTTTGGAGCCCTAACATTTACTGTGTACATTAATACTTATCTTTCTGATTCAAACGATGATGCAGAACAGATTGCTGCCTTAATTGACACGTTACTTGACAGTGTAATAGAATTATCTTTCGCCAACAACCAATTTGGAAGTCATTTCTTCGTTACTAAGAAATTGTTAAGTAATATATCGTTACTTTTCATATCCCATGCACACAAGTATGATACTGACCCTGTACTGCAGCTACTTTACAAGTTCAATGGAATCTCGCCAGCTGAATCAATAATCCAGTCATTGACTGAAGAGCAACTACTCTTGATACTATCCTTCAACACTATTATTGTTGAGGATACTAGCAAACGAGAGGCTACATCTCATGCAATTCATTATAAAATAGCCAAGTCTGTGTTTCCAAACTTGAATTTGTTGTTGCAATATATTCTTACATCTACAAATGTACTGGTCCCCGTCACTCTAGCATGTCTCAATTGTATTAACTCATGGATCATCTACATTACCATTGCTGAGACTAGCTCTGATCAAAGATACTTGGAAAACGATGTGAAGTGCCTTGTGGAAATATTGTTCAAACAATTTCATTCTAATATGATCCAAAAAGATGATCAAGTTGAGATCATTGACATCAAAATAGAAGTGCTCAACAAAACTTTTGCGGTACTAACCGAATTGCTTGAGACTAACCCAACAATGTTGAATCCTTTCAAATCACAGCTAAGCGCCATCTTCTTTGATACAACTCAATTTGGATACCTGTTCATCAACTTTTTTGTCATGGATAAAGAGAATTACGAATGTTACTCTACCGAAATCGAGAATTTCGTCAATCTCTTGATTGCATATCTTAACACGAATATAATGCACATGTCGAGAAATATAATGAATGACGATGTCCGCCATTTGCTCGAGATATTATTCACGTTATCGAGTTATCCAGGACATCCAATACTAGAGGAAAAGATCAGTGAACAACTATTGTTGTTCTGGGAGGAACTTGTAAATATTTATGTGGATGATTCTGAAGTCTTAGAAAGTATTCTAAAGGATCGTCTACCTGAATTTAAGATTAAACGAGATGAACTTCTCTTGAGGATAAGTTCCATCTATTGGCAAAAGACCCATTTTTTCAATGGGGCTAACAATGAGTTTGTCCATTACAGAGTTCAGGTTGCAGATTTGTTTATCTTGATCTATTCATTGTTAGGAACTACAATCTACTCTGCACTTTGCGAGAGTATTCTGAATAAATTACCTCAATGCTACGATTCACCCACAGAACAGAGTCTACTTGACCTTGAAGCCTCCTTATATTTGCTATTCAAAATAACCGATGATTTGACGTTTTATGACGATGATTCTACCCAAAAGTTGGAATTTTACATTGAAAAGATTTTCAACAATCACTTGATCGAGACAGTTGAAAAATCTTCGGGGTCAACTCTCAACGAAGACCACAACAATCAACTACACATCACTCTACTTAATTTAATTTCATCGATTCAATTTTTTTTCAAAAGTCAAAATGGTGTCAAGTTCTTGACTCCTACCTTCAATTTTCTTTTCACCATTATATTGAATGGGGGAAATCTTCACAAGAATTTGTCATTAGTTGCATCCAAAACAGTTTTGAAAGTTTGTCAAGACTCAAAGGAAAGTTTGATTCCCTTTTTATCGAACTTCGATCTTATCGTAAATGAGATGATAAAGACAGTGGAGGTAGATAACTTAATCAGAGAACGAATGGTTAATGCATACATATCCATAGCTCTGTCTTTGAGAAATCCCATCAAACAAGGGGAAGTAGTACACAAGGTATTACTTCAGATAAGTGAAATATCTTCGAAATTGATAGAAGATCCTAGTCCTATCTTGTCGACTCAACTTTCTGAAACCCAGGCATTGGAACAATATGAAGAATATGCGATAAGTTTGCTTTCTTGCATCAATGAGATTGGAAAAGCATCACAACTCCCAGACGAAATCGAAAACGTTTTAACTCCAGATCAAATCAACTTCACCAACTCTTACTGGCAGGAGGATCCTTTACAGACAAAGAGTCTTATATTGCAAAATTTAGAAAAGCTCTCGTTAAATTCATCGACGCTCTCCAACAGCACTTTGATAACAGAAAAGAGCTGCAATATACTCAAAAATGGATTAAACGAGCCCTTAGACGGCCCTTTCAAGTTTAGTTTAGACGTGATTGTGAACTACTTGATAATCAAAATCCAAAATTGTAATAATGCATCAATCACCTACATCTACAAATTAATTGAAACGATAATTATAACCAATGGAAAGCACTTGTCAAGCCTGGCTGTTAATGACCTACTTAGCAGGATATTTACCGACAATGTTGTCAAAATTGCAGGCGATGTGGACCTAATCAAATCATCTTTGGAGCTATTTTCCACTATTTTGGAAAGATATCCTTCCCTAATCATTTCATTAGAAGTGTTCCGCATAGATATTATCAAACTTGCTTTGGTTGGACTTTCTTACCACGAATCATTTGTCATCAAATCGGTGATAAAATTCTGGGTAAACTTTATCACATTAAAGAGAGGCAGAGCAGAGGATCAAGAAATGATGCAGAGCATAATTAACGCAACTTACACTGACGAAAATCCGCTCGGTTATACTCTTTCTCAGAACTTGATATGTTCGTTCTTGGAGAATCCTAGATCAAACCTAGATCATTTCTATCCGATGTTCAGAAATCTAATTGGAAAGTTTCCTGTTCAATTCAAGACTTGGTTGAGACTTGTGTTGATAAATACTGTTGGTAAACGGAATGAAAGAATCGACAAGAAATACATCGATCAGTTCGTAGGCAGATTAATGCTCACACGTGGTCAACGTCAAGCAAATGATATTTTGAAGCGATTCTGGTTAGAATATAACGGATTAGTTGAGTTTCGGAAATGATTTCGAAACTTTAATATTACAGAAACATATTTTATTTATTAAAACTCACACTAACGGGAACTAGACGACTAATAGACACATATAATAACGAGGAACAGTATTTTAATACCATTAGTTTAACAAGGCATCCAATTCTTTACATAAAGCCTCTGCTTCTTGGTTATAATCAAGCAATTCTACTCCAGCAGCTTGGTATCTGACTCTGATGGTATCATTGTATGTATCTTGTCTGGCTTTGATTCTGAAGTTATATTCTCTTAAAGTTATGCTAGCAATCTTTTCATTGAAAGCAGGAGGATCTTCATTGCTCAATCTCAACATTTCACCGGCATCTATACCAAATAATGTTCTTGCTTCTTGATCGAATAAGGTTATCCAAATTTGACCAGTTGTATCCATAACGGCACAGTTGAAAATATAACGGTACATTGGTTCATTGAAGTTCATGTCACACTTTTCACATCTCCAAGTGCTATCACTCTGTTGAACAAGCTTTCTATTACATGTTGACTGTTGTTGTCTGGTTGGTTGGGAAGAAGTTGCTTGGTTAACCTGAGGACACGCAGGATAGCAGAAAGTCTCGTGCTTTGTATAACTGATAGTTGCTTTGATACCAAAATAGTCTGGTCTCTCAGATTTACCCAAATTTTCTTCTTGTGCTTCTGCAATCGTCTTACGGCTGTTAATTGGGTTAGAACCTGTAGACTCGACCTTCAAACTCTTAAAGTTTTCATTGATCCCTTCGTTATCGTACCATCCTTTTAATTGGTAAGATTCTGGAGTTTCTGGATTGGCAATCATAGAACCAGCATGTGTCAAAGTTAATGATCTTCCATTGAAATCTTGCACCTTACAACTTTTAAAGGCAATAATCGCACCCTCTGGAGTGCTGAAGTCCACAGCAGTACTATTCCACAAACCAACATCAATAGCAAAACCAGTCTCGTCCACGATTGTAATATTTCTTCTTTCAAAGGCCTTACCGGTGGATTTTGCAGTTATTTGATAAGATTCATTGACAGTCTTCAAAGCTCCAATAACGTCAACAATAGCGTTGGGTTCAAGATTTTGGACTTGGTTCAACTTAACAAAGTTGAAGTGTAACTTAGGTACATTTGAGGTATCGAAACATTCAGTAACTTCGGAATCTCTCTCCAAGGACAATTCATATGGATGAGATAAGTGGTTGAACTTCTTCTTAGACGCTTGGACTCTTGCTTTAGTAATATAGTAAACCTTTCCTTCTTCCAACATCTTGTAGTATTTTTCAGCGATTTCGTTGAAAGCAGTGGCTCTAATTTCATCAGATTCATCCAAGAAGTTGACGTTGAAAAGTTTCCCTTCACCTCTAGAATTTGACCAACTTCTGAGATCTCCTTTGTATGAGACTCTGGCTTTGATGAGCCAGTTGTTTTGATACGGCGACAATGACTCGATAGGAGCAATTCTACCAGGAGGTTTGCCAGGGTTACTGGATTGAGGTTGTGGGGGCTGTTGTTGTTGCTGAAGTGGTGCGTCAAAAGTACCTGGGGCAGGAGATTGACTTTTCTTAGCCAACAGTAAATTATCTTCCTCTGGATGTTCAGCAAAGTAAGTATCAACATTGATAAAATCTTTAGGATTAACCTTATCGCCAACTGACACCAAAAGCTCAACGCTTCTGATTAAGAGGATATGTTTTTGAGTGGAAAATGTGTTGAACTCGTTGATTTGAATAACAGAAAACTTGGTGATAGCATTATTGTTAACATAAGGAAGACACGCTTCATCAATAAGACCATGACCCAAGTATTCACCATCTGTTATTAAGATTCTAAATTTCTTCAATTCATTGTTTAAAAATACTGGCTTAATATTGGTGACCTGGACAGTGATTGGGGGTTTGACAGTTTCCCGACTACTGTTTGAAAACATGTCTTTAAGACATCCTTTTGAAAGTTGATAGCTGCTAGACATCTTGTTAGGAATGATTACTAGTGACTTCGATATATCTGATTGGTGAGAGTAAGCGATGGAGAGGCGACAGGTCTAAAAGTGAAGATTTGATTTTGAAGACGCGTTGCGTATGTTGGGTACTGCATATAACCAACCATAACAATATAATCAGACCCAGATTTAATAGTACTATTCAAATTATTATGTGAACCCTGAATGCTGGTAACTCTTAGTGTGGAGGCATCCCAAAATATCAGAGTGATTGAACACTTACACTTGAAGAGAAATAACTACTGGCCCTGAAGAATCAAACTGAATTAAAAAAAATGTTGTATTAGTTCACTTTTCTCTCCAATCAACATCTCGCAACGACTGGTTACAAATTTCCAACTTGCTCAAATAATGTTATTTCATCATGGTACTCCAGATTTCAATATCACTTGGCAATAGCTTTCGTCAAATAGAAAACTTCCTCACATTATTTTAATACTCTTTGTGAAAATAATCCATTTCTGTAGTACACTCTCCAACTAAAGCCACTAAATAATATCCATGGGAAACGTTTACCAATGAACTCTCGACAATATTCGGTTATCTATCAAAGAAGGGGTGCAGCGACCGTTTCGGGGAAATTTGGAGGTTCATATTGCATGGAGGAATGGGCGGGTTTGTGGAAGAATACGCGGATATGTGGAGGAACGCCGCGCATTTCGTCCATGGTCACCCTAAAATCAAGGAGGTACGACAGGTATTGACTGGACCCACATCACATTCTGGCCTTGTAATCTTCGTATCTTGCAAATATAAAGAAATACTACCGAAAACTTGACACAATTTCACTTCTGTCAAGAATATTTGCAATGGGCTCACAGCTACGAAATCAGACGTAACTTAAACGTGCAGGTACGCGATGATAGAAACGGGATAAACTAAATATTGAGTGAACAAGTATTCCCACTTTCTGACCTTGCTGTTGTGTTTGTTTTTTAACCGTTGGGGCCGTTTTTACTTTATTTAGCATCGGAGAGTATTGGTAAATCGATGGGTACTTCAAATGAGGTCTTGTAGTGCGTTTCTTGATGTTTATTGAGAACAAGTTTGAATAGTATTGACCGAGATCATCCCTGGCCAATCAACCTGCATAACGGCACTATTTACGAATATCCTCATTTCATTTACGACTTTCAAAAACTCTCATCTTAGCCCCCACCTAAGGCGGATAAAATCTGTTCTGCAAGAAAAATTAGGGTCAAGAAATAGAACAGAAATTAAAAATAAAAAAATATTATATTATGGACACTACAGACTGATTGGAACCACCAACACATTTCTTCTTTAGAACATAAAAGCCCTAAATTATACATGGGCTGCGAGAAAGTCCACAACGCTTCAGATATCAGTAGGTTGTCTCCCGACTTCCGATAATAGTAATAATCGGGCATATAATCTGTAGCACGATTAAATTTATTATTTTAGAAATTACGGCTTTAATTCGGTTACTGGGGTGATGGATTCTAGAACTATTGTACATGGACAACGATGTTCATTGGAACAATACTTAAATCTTGAATGAAACATAACCACACCAATCACAATACAGAGGAATCAGAACCGAGCAATCGTACATATAGCAGAAAAAACCAGAGAAGGGCAATTCCCGTATTTGTAATTGGCTGTCAGAATGGTTGAAATGCCTCAAAATGGCGAATTGATTTTTGGGCCCGAGGTTCCAAAGTCGAATCGTTCTTAGGCGTTTCCCTTAGCGAGAACAATGCTCAAACATATAGATATTATGCGCAACGTATATTTGTCCCTGATGGTGATTGGTTGTCCCTGATTTGATTGTCCCTGATGGTGATTAATTGTCCTTGATATGCACAATGATAGTCAGGTATAGGTGTTAGTCTTAGTATATACATTCATTAGTCTGAGTATACATATATTACTCACGTAGTCATTTCTAGGAGGGTGAATCCTCGCTTTATTTACAAATATTTGTAACAGTTTGATTGCGTAATTCTTCCATCTAATTCGGTGATATCTTAACGGCTATTGCCAGAGTTGAGAGGTTGGTTATGAGGGGTACAAGTGGATTTGTACTTTTTTAAACTCTTGGTGGGATACTCGTTTGATGTGTCAACTGCTATTGTACAAGATCTTCTCCCTCGGGTTCTTGTTGTCCGCTACTCGGAACTTTGGGGGATGGATAAAACTCCATGCACAGCCGTAAAGCTTCAAGGCGGTCCACGCTTAGAATTGCCAAAACGTTCATCCAGCGTTAAATGAAGCGACTACGGGCACGTCGGTCAAACTCTTGCGACTGGAAGAATCTAAGAAGCGTAGTTATCAAAACACATTACTATGCTAAAACCGAAGGGTTGGAGCATAATTCCAACCTGATAACCGATACATAATACTTGATAATACTTGGTATCTGGTATTATTTATATTGTGCATTTATGTATTTTTAAATTATGCATTATGTATATTTCAAATTCTGCATTAAGTATATTTCCAATCAAGGATTCTCGTTCTATTACAAGGAGCCCTGAGGTTGATAGACATATTGATTGGCAATTGAAACTGGGTTTAACTACATTTTTTGAGAGCTTATGAATTGCGAGGTAAGTTACGGATACTCATCAGGATGTTCCGCAAACACTATCCTAAGCTTTACGGTGATATCTTTCGACACCATCTTCAATGACATCAAACGTCCCCAAACTATTGTCGAAAAATTTTGAAATATCATATCAAAACACAAAGACGGAAATACAAATTTTGTGATAACCCCTTCCTAATTCTTCATTACCTGAAATCTACAAACCCAAGATTCCTTACCGGCATATAAGATTATTTTTTCACTAATGTTCGATATTATTATATAACTCCCAAATAATATTAATTTCTGGTACTCAAAACACAGTTTTAACTGCCATATTGGAATCTAATACCTTCTCTGACGATATTCCGGTCAACTTCACGTTTTTTAAATTCCGTGTTCAAAACTCGCTTCCAAAACTTGTGTAGATATTTTTTATACCCGTCGCACACCAAGGTAAGGTTGATATTCGACAACAATACCCGAGTAATTCCGGAAATCGTCTGGGTTATGTCAGTCTGAGGAGCTTCTACAGAAATGGAAGATCAGTCCAATTGATGAGATTTTGTCCAATAAACTAAGGATTGTCGTGCTCCTTCAACTCATCCGGTGGTTTTACCGCAGCATCACTGCATCTCAACTTCCAGTCCCCAACGTTCCTTCATATCGTGCCCCGACAAATGTTTTTCTCAATTTTTTGCATGGTTCAATTTTTGATTCATTTTTTCGATGTCTTCATATATATTGTGTAATTTCTTGGATTTTAAGATATTAAAAGTGCAACACGCTGACTTCAATATTATAAGTTCTTGATATTTAAATCTTTCATACTTGCCATATCTCACCATTCATTACATTTATTGTAATTAACGTTTATTTTTTGTGTTTTCAGTTGCTCCCAATCGTCCAGGGATTTTTACCACATTAAATGAGTGGGTAAGGATAGAATTCGAAACTTTGAATACAATTACATATTCATAAAAGGGAAATACTTCTTACATTTTGATATTTATTTGATCAACTACTACGGGCTAGTTCTTATCTCTTTGATTATTGAATTCATAAGAGAGCAAACGGCACAACGTCGAAAATCCATATTACTGATCATTAAGAGGTTTACTGGATATATTAAGTGTTGATTATCGATCTCATATTCTTCGGTAATACACCTATTAACACTTCATTGCTACATTCAGCTCTCACTTAACAGATTTTAAATAACATTGTTGAGTTCACCCTAAGGTTGCAGTTCAGTCGGTATCCCTACAATCTTATACACCTACTATCATTTTATGAATTTCTGCAACATAAAACCAGGGATGATGAATTATAACAATCCTCCAAACTCTTACTATTATCCTGATCAACAGAATTATATTTACCCACCAGTCGGTCAGCAACAGATGCAGTTACTGCAGCAGCAAGTGGTACACGGTGGACAGAATGGCCAACAAAATCCTCAGTCGCAATCAAATGGCCCCCCAGGGTCAACCCGTAGAGGTCCTTGGTCGCCTCTAGAAGACAAAAAACTATTAGATCTTATTGGAATATTTGGTCCTACAAATTGGGTCAGAATCTCAAATAGTTTAGCTACAAGAACTCCAAAACAATGTCGTGAAAGATATCATCAAAACTTGAAACCTTCATTAAATCGTTCCCCAATTACTTTTGAAGAAGGTGAACTTATTGAATCTTTAGTCGGAAAATATGGAAAGAAATGGGCTGAGATTTCCCGTCATTTAAATGGTCGTTCAGATAATGCAATCAAAAATTGGTGGAATGGTGGAGCAAACCGTAGAAGAAGAGCTTCCGTAACAAACACGGGTGAAACTCCGGAATTGCCGGCTTCGTCGAACTCGTCGGGTCCTTCTTCTTATTACAAGCCAAATGTGGCCGCAAATAGTTCTACGAGTCTTGTTGATCTTAAAGACGAAGATTCAAAAACTGCTTCTGAAAGTGGTTATCCAGCCTCAGCTCCACCAACTACTGCAACAAACCCTGCAGTAAACATCCCATTACCAAATTTTTCACTTGGTTCAGCTGCTGATTTGTCCCATACAACATCTGCAAACCCCGTACCGTCGACTGTAAACCCAGTTTCATCAGCTGCCGTTCGCACAACTACAAACACCTTTCCATCGAACGTTCCATCAAATGCATTTCAGTCCTCAAGACCATCTCAATATCCTCAAGTTCCTCATATTTCTCAAATATCTTTCAACACTTCAATGTTTGGTCAAGCTGAAAAAACGAATGCTGGAAACTCGTCTCTTGTACTGGCAATTCCTCCAATCAATAAACCTGTAACACCTCCTTCAGAGAACGTTGGTTCACATACACCTCCATATAAATCATCTTCCTCGTCAGCTTCATCAGCGTTTATTGCTTCAAGATCTTCTAGTTTTGATACAAATTCTACAATGGGCTCAACCCTTCCTCCAATTTCTTCATCCAACAAACGTCGTCTTTTGGAAGAACCTATTAGCAGAAGACACTCCACTGCAAGCCACAACAATGCACCACCAAATGCATCACAAAACTATAACCACCATTACCACCATCACCCTCATCTTTTTACCTCTTCTCATCCAAATCTTACAAGCACTTTCTCAGGACAACAACCAGGTAACTTATCTCCTTCGTACGGCTCACCCTTACTTTTGAGTACGCAAGGATCTAGAAACAACTCCATTTCACATTTTGAATTTTCGACTCTTTCGTCTTCAATTGCCACAAATTCATCGTCTCGTCGGTCATCGTCAATTGCTTCAGATTTGTTCCCAAATCCTTTGAAAGAATTACAGCCCCAAGGACTCGGCGCTAATACACCTTCCCATAAAAGGAATATCTCGCAGAATTCATTCAATTCTCCTCAGCTTGTCCCAACATCCAGATTCTCGGTATCATCCACTACATCCATATTTAATTCAAACTACCGTCCTCAGTCCTCGCACACATCACCAACCAATCTTGTCAGCAACAAAAGTTCATCATCATTGAACAATGTAGTTATGGAAGAAGAACAGGAGCTGAAAAAGAAGAGTCCCCTGATTGAAACCCTCCGCAATGCTCCATCAGATACTTCTGGTGAAACTACAAAGATATCAGTGTCTTCATTAATTGACTAAGTACCCACTACAAATCATTCCTGGTTGATGATTTACGATTATTGTTGATTCAATTGTATCGCTAACATCATTTTCATTAAAACTGTCCACCTACGTCACATTTGCATAATGCTCCCATTAGAAGTCATTAGAAGTCAGAATTACTAGCAGTAATCTCTTATTGACACGCTGATCATTTCTATGCTTCCTAGTACAATATGTATTATTCTTCAATTACTTCTTTGGCATTCTCTTGATATGCTTGCCTTCTTCATTCTCAAAAACTTTCTCTACTTATCCCATTGATTGGAATATTTAGAATAAAGATACATAATATATTAATTGTTAATTTGTACAATTGTAGTTTCTAGGTGAAAATATGTCACGTTGCTAGATCTAATATTGATGGGCACAATGAGCTTCTTACGCTTTGCTATCCAATAACTGAAAGTTCAAGATTAGTACGCCGAATAGTAGAGTAATTATAGTAGGTCATGACTGTATGGTTAAATTTGCGACACAACTTGCGACACCTACCCATTCGCGACAATTTTTTGATAGGACAATCTCAGAATTCGAACTTTACAATCAGCGCCACTTCCGTCACCACCAGTCAGCATCAATTGTATCAACAGATGTCAATACTTTCAGCAGCGGAGCTGAAGGCGTTATTGCAAGGATGTCTCAGCACAATAAACCATCAATCGAATTTGATGAAACAATGTTTCCACGAAAACAATTTGCTTCAAGCTCTTAAGCACTGTTCCAACCTTTTGAATGAATTGAGAACCAATCAATTATCACCAAAACAATACTACGAGATGTACATTGTGACATTTGATCTGTTGGAAACCCTTTCGAACTATTTGCTAAATTCCCATAATTCAAAGGAGAAGAAAATCCAAAAGAAACTTGAAAATAGTAATAGAGTAAACGGAGGAGCAGACCAGTCACCATTTTTAGCAGATTTGTATGAACTAGTACAATATTCAGGAAATATAATTCCTCGGCTATACATGATGATTGTAATTGGAACAACGTACATGTCAACATCAGGAGCACCTACCAAAAATATCATGAAAGATATGATTGAGATGTGTAGAGGAGTTCAACATCCAATCCGCGGGTTGTTCTTGAGATACTATCTTTCCCAAAGAATCAAAGATTTGTTGCCCATTTCAAATTCTACTGACTTCAATGAAACGGTTGAATTTTTGACCTCCAATTTTATTGAAATGAACAAATTATGGGTCAGACTTCAACATCAAGGACACTCATCAGAACGTGAATTAAGATATAGAGAGAGAAAAGAATTGAAAATTTTGGTTGGATCAAATTTGGTTCGATTATCCCAAATCATTGATGATTACCAAGGTGATAAAGATGATAGCTATTCCCTGATTAAATTCTATAAGGAGAAGGTATTTCCTAGTATAACTGAGCAAATCATACAATGCCGTGATCACTTGGCTCAAAGTTATTTGATTGACGTTTTGATACAAATCTTCCCTGATGACTTTCATTTTGCAGCTTTAGATGAATTGCTCAACAACGTTTTTATAAATTTGCATCCATTATTGAAAAAATCGGAATTGGTAACCACTTTAATTGAAAGGTTTATAACTTATCATAAATTTGAGAGTGATTTGGATGTAAAGTTGAATATTAACGAGACTGATACTGAAAAGGAGACTGAAAGGGAAACTGAAAAGGAAACTGAAAAGGAAACTGAAAAGGAAACTGAAAAGGAAACTGAAAAGGAAACTGAAAAGGAAACTGAAAAGGAGGATGAAGATGCAAATGAGGAATCAAAGAAACCTCAATCTGTAAATCCAGAAACTGAGCCAGAAATTGAACCTGAAACAGCAAGCTCAAAACCAGGTCCTGAAATAACCAAACCTCAACCTAAAAACTTGGAATCTTACTCTGGATTCCAGACAAATCAACTCTTTTCAATATTCTGGAACTTCTATCTTAAAGTGTTTGAAAATGATCCAAACCTTTCACCTGAAGAACATTCAATAATGCTTCAGTCAATTATAAGATTAAGTTTAACATACGATCCATTGAATTACAAAAACTTGGACGAAATCTATAAGTTTGTCACAGAAAACCTATCTAACGAAAATCTTGTTGAACAAGAGTTATGGTTTCAATTGCTTGTTGTTCCCATCCATCATTTCCAGTCCATTAAAACAATATTCAAATTATCATATTTCTACACGTTCTATCAAAAATTAAATCACAATTACCAAAAACAACTTTCAATGAAAATCCTCGATAAATCGTTACAGGAAGAAAACATTGAAATCGACGAAGATTATAAATACTTTCATGACATCGAAGAAATTGATGGTATCTTCAAGTACTTTTCGATATTAATTCATGACTCGAATCAAAAGCTAAACACCGCAAAGAATCTAGGTGTCACCAAAACAATCAAAATCAATGATGGATTGGTTACGCAGGAATTTCTTGATAACCAAGAGAAACTTGGCAAATTCATTCACTTGATTGAAAACCGAACCGACCCATTCAAAAACATTTCGAATTTGATGTACATTCGAAAGATGTATTTGAACAAATGTACGGAGAATATCATCTATACGTACCCAACGTTGATCTCACGGATTCTAATCAAGTTGAGACTCATTGGATACTATATCAACGAAATGAAAAAGAGAAAGAAGGATATATCAAACCAAGAATTATTGATTACAACGTATTTCAAGAACTTATCCATAATTATTGAAGAATTGTACCAAAACCATCAAGAAAATCATTCGGAACTAATCTTGAACATTTTCTTAAATGCCGCTTCAACTGCTGACCAGCTCAAACAACAATCGTTAAGTTACGAGTTGTTCAATCAATGCTTTATAATCTATGAAGAGAATTTGATTTTAAGTTCAAACCAATATAAGTCACATATCAACCCTCATGACTCCATTGGAGGTGGATCTTTGGCCTTCCAATCGATTTTATCGATTGCCAACAAGTTATACACTTTGAAATTCTTTAACAAGGAAAACTATGAAAGTTTGATCACCAAACTTACTCTCTATGGATCAAAATTGTTGAAAAAGCAAGACCAATGTCGTGCGGTTTATTATTGTGCACATTTGTGGTGTTGGTGTGACTATTTTCCTGATGATAGCGACGAGGACACCAGTCAGTTTAAAGATTCCAAGAGAGTTTTGGAATGCTTGCAAAAATCATTGAGAGTTGCTGATTCTTGTATGGATCCTTACTTGTCGTTAAAGTTGTTTATCGAGATTTTGAATCGTTGTTTGATATTCAACATCTATGTGGATGATAACTTGGTAATTGACTCAAAATATATCAATGGATTGATCGAATTGATAAAAACGAATATTGAGAATTTGAAGTCCGACGACATGTCAAACATTGAAGACGACAATAAGGAGGCAAGGTTATTCAAGCTGAGCAGAGACTTCTTTGAGAGAACTTTGGACTATATTCGCGAAGAACAGGGCGGAGAGGACGATACTTTTGAGGGTGTGGTGGTGTGAAATGAAGAATACTTATCCAAATACTAATCCATCTAGATGCCACAGACACTTATGTGAAAAGCTTTAACTGAAACGCTGAAAACACTTATCTAGCAGTCTGAAAACTTCGATGATAGATTGATCGGGACTGATAGTATTGGCTATCTTCATTATGCGTCCAGACCTAGATTCTAAGGAGCGTAGCGACTTAGTGATTTCTAGCTATGCCATTATTGATTTCTCACTATGCTTCTAAAGATTTCTCACTAAGCTTTCAATGATTTCCCACTAGAACATCCCACTGCGCTTGTAGTGTCAGTTTCATCCATTGGTTCCAGTTATATATCCCATCTCCGTCTTGTAGGTGTTTAGATCTTATGAACACAATTATTATGTAAGCATTTGTCAATATAATTTACATGTCGCAAACATCTCAGGCTGTAAAACTCCAGACAAAACTCAATTTCTGGGGAAAGTATCTGTTATCAACGATTACGTAGAACCATTGCTATGACCCTTAAAGAAGCTAAGACTCAGCTTCGAAGAACCGTCAAGTCCACTCTCGCTGCCATTCTGCATGAGTCGATCCTTCATCAATCGGCTGACATCACCACCAAGTTGATGGCTCACCAGAAGTTTCTAGAAGCTAGGAAGGTGGCGGTATATATGAATATGCCACACCTGGAAGTACAAACTGACGGGATCATCAAATCGTGCTTTGACTTGGGAAAACTGGTATACCTCCCAAGATGTACTAGCACCGCCGCAGAGGGTCGCAAACGTCACCATCTCTCGATGTTGCGTGTACCGACATACCAGCAGGTACTAGCACTACAGCCTGAGGGTAAGTATAAGCTCTTGGAACCTCGGGAAGGCGAAGATATCTTCGAATCCGGCGGCTTGGATGTCATTATAGTTCCAGGAGTCGCCTTCACATTACTGAAACACCGGATGGGCCATGGCGCTGGATACTACGACGAGTTTTTGACTGCCTACACCGAAAAGTTCAACCACACGCCATATTTAATAGGAATAGGCTTGAAGGAACAGGTGGTGGACTCGTTACCTGTGGAAATTCATGATTGGAACTTGAACAGTTTGATAATAGGTGGCCATGAACCAATTTATTGATCTACAGGATACAAGAATCAATACTGAGCGTAGCGAAGTGTTGATTTGTATTAAGGATAAATACTGAGCGTAACGAGCTGTTGATCCGTTATGTATTTAGTGGAGATTTATTAGTGAATTAGTGGGGACAAGTATTTATAAGTTGAGATACAAGAGTAGGATGATGGTTGCCTAGGAACTGATGATGAAAGTAAGTGATTCAAACGCAGTAAAGTTATCAAAACAGACTAGAAATAATTCACCAGACCTTCTGACTCACTAACGAGTGCCACCCTCTTCACTATTCCCTAGTCTCTCACTAAAACTCCGATCATACAATTCTCCAACATTCTATCAGCATTCACCCAACTATGGTACTTGTTAAAAAGTACAGTTCCGTCTCTACCTGCACATTTCATGATCTCATCAACGCCTCCAGGATGGAAGTTTATGTAGGGGGTGATGTTGAACACCTTGCCGTTGATACTAGTCCAGCAATCTTGTTCAGAATTGTGCTGTTTCAACTGGTCTTTAGAGACCCGTATATATTGCGGCGGAGGACTATTGGGCGGGACTCCTCGGAGTATGTGTTTAGGAGTGTTGTTGTTCAAGTTGGCCCAGTCCAACGGGGAGTGTCCGGGTGCCAACCCCACCTTCTTGCGTGGAGTGGCTCCCGAAGGAGGTTTCAAACTTGACGATGCTCGTTGTCCCGAGTTTGGTGCTGGAAATACTCCTTTTGGAGAGGGCCCAGGTGAGAGCCCTTTATCTGTAGAGGATCCTCTCGCTGGATGCATTCCTTTAGATGTAGCGACTCCCCTGGCTGGTTCGACGCGTAAACTACTCGAGTTCTGTCGTATTATTGGAGGTGCCTGCTTGGTTTCTGTTGGTTCGTTGATCATTATTTTCGATTCATTCTCATTCTCATTCTCGTTGCCCTCGCCTGTATCTTTATCATTAGCCTTGTCGGGCTTGCCTAGGTTCCAAAGCAGTGCTAACATATTCTATGAATTCTGTCGATGGTTTAGAATCAAACTTTGATTTTCATACCTGGGACAAAATATTGTATCCTGTATAGAGTGCTATGACGTAAGCCAACTATAACCATTTCCATACAAAGAACTACACGAACAGCTGTAGGGAATAAGTGGGAAAGCTATAATTCTATCTACTACGAACTATGACATCATTACGTGGAGTGGTCTCATTGTGATGAAGTGATCTTGAGGTGGTTTTACGCTAGTCACATGCATTTAGGCTGGCTTTATTGAATGCTGAGCCCAGTGAAGTATTTAATACTGTGGGGATTTAGTGACACTAACTGAATACTACTTAGATTTAGGGTCCCTATGTGAATTATGAATACTAAGCGCAGCCTAGTAGACCTCGCTCCTGGTTCTCTCAATAAAGCTGCAAAAAATCTAACTTCTAGAGAAGATTAAATATATATTATGTGTGGTTTATATGCAGTACTCTTCGAGTATTAACCAATATTGCCTCTCCTAACTGAGTAGATACCAGATATAATCCAGATATAGTCTCCATTATATCATATACCTATCCCCGGTAATATGAATAAATAATTACTTACAAAAATTTATCTCTCGGTAAAAAGATAGTATTTTCTTAGTGAGTTTAGAGTAGAATTAATGATGGTGGAGTGTGAATTACAACCGCTTTCAATATTGAATACTGAATACCAACGAAATTCACAACATTTAGGTCAAGAAGCAGCGTAGTCTCGTAATGACTTCTCTAACAATCAACTTCGCCCAGTTACTCATTCTCAAATTTTACTATTCTTATTTTGGCTGCAAATTATCTGCTTAGTTGGATTATTTAAACATTCCTCCAGAATGTCTAATTTCTTATTTATTCTATATTCTTTATATTCTCTAATATTTATTCTATGAACGTTTTATACTTTTGCTTGCTAGTCTTGCATATATTTACGGTGTCTGCTAATTATTCCTTCAACGAGTATGAGTTCCAGGAATTCGTCAATGTCCCACCAAAACCTATCAGTCTAACCGGTATGAACACTAGTTTTGCTGAACTTGATCAACAGTTTGCAAGGTATAACAGTGATGCAGCGTCATATATGGCCCACCAAGACCCAGTTGTGGCCACATCCAACTTTGCGGACAAGTTGCCCAGCTCGGTCAGAATCATCGATAGAGACATGATAGATTATAACCAGATCGTCCAGTACCAACTCGAGAAGCGCGAGTTGCTCACCTCCTTACATATGCAACAAATAGTGACTTACAACCCCAAGGCCACCATTTTCTTTGAAGATACAAAAACGGTGCTCATGCCCGACAAAGCCACATTGGCAAGTACTAGACAAGACCTCAAGAAAAGACTCAAAAAAGGCGACATTTTCCTGTTTGTAGAGGTTGATATTAGCCACGTTGAATTCAAATACGAAGACGTATGGTTCCCGGCTAGTCCCTGCTTGGAGTTTGATAAAGGCGACAACTCAAGCACAGGCTCGTTGAAAATGAACTACTGCTCCGGCGCAGAGATCGATATAAACATAGGCTTAGAAGATAAAGGCGAGGTACACATTGGAAATTTGACGTTGGCGTTCTCAACAGGTTCTTCCTTGACTATTGGTAGGTCCATGAAATTCTGTGGCCAACATTCTTGCAGTACCGTCAACGGGACGACGATTCGTATGCTCTACCGTCCACATACTGTGACAGTTACTCCAAAAACACGAAAATTATCCTTCAACACTTCGGCTATTAGTCTTGAAGAGCAACTCGAATGGGAGGTGGGCCAAACCGTCAAGTACTTCACAGACGCATGGTCATTATTCTCGTGTGCTTCGGAAAAGTACGTCGATTTGAGATGTTATGACCCTGGACTTCAATACAAAGATGAAATGGGCAACACGTTCAGATCAATCGTTGATAGTAGTCGTTTGAATGATGATTTTGATTATTGATTTTATTTACAGATCGTCTATTGAGATTTTAACAGGATGTCGAGTTGGTGTTTGAGATAACATTGCATTAGTCTATTGGTTAGACTCTTTTGTTGGTTATCTTGGTAAAAGCTGTTCAGCTATTTGAGAAACTGGTTCAGCTTTTTTTTAAGGAAACTGGTTCAGCTATTTGAGAAACTGGTTCAGCATTATTTCAGCTTACCAATTCAACTTTTTATTAAATAACTCTGGTTCATAGTACAATTAACGTGTTCTTCTTTTTACTTGTGCCCTGTCGACTCTTTCATAGTACAACATGTAGACAGTTTCATTTTCACACAATACAGAAGCTCGGGAAACTTCTGCGACCCGAGAATCGCTGATCCTCCAGAACCCATTTTTGATCAATGAAGGGATTTTCTTCATCTTGACCTTGTGGTCTTTATTTGTGGTGTTTTTGTGGTTGGAGGAGGCGTTGCCATTGAGTGACTTTTCAAATGATCCATTGGCCAAACTCAGTGAGAAGTAGTCGCTGGGTTGTTCCAAGCCTTCAACTATTATTTCGGCCGGCGTGGCTAAGCCTGAATCAATAATTTCTTGGATATTTGTATGGCCAGGATCTGCTTGGAATACAGATGTACGACGGCCCATCATTGAGGAAAATTTACGACGGAAATTTCCCGATTCTTGTAACTCTTCCTCGTTTAATAGTTTGAGTTGGTGTTGATTTTCATCGATTGAAGCTGGCATGCCTGATCCAGGATCATTGTCCGACCCGCCTGATCCGCGAGATGTTATTTTATTGACATTGGACGATCTAGACGTGGAGGACTTTTTGAGTTTGTTGTCATCAAGATCTACAACTGTGTCATTTGAGTCGGCTCTTAGTTTTGGTTGCTCTGATTCTGTCAATGGTGTTTCGTCAACTATGTCGTCTTTGATTTCTGGCGACAACTTGTAAATGTTGCCCTCCTTGTCCTTGACATAGAGAGGTTTCCGCTTGTAGCATTCATAGTGTCCTTGGGTGTGTGAACCTTGATGTCTGATAACTGCTTTCAAGCGGTACCTGTAGTTGTCATTTTCGTTGAACTTGAATTTTTTAAAGTGAGCTTTCAAATCGTCCGTCTGATCGTTGGTGATTGGGGCATTGTTTAAAGTTTCTGGACCCTTTGAGGATTGGATAGAGTTAAGTCCGACGGTGCTATTTTTTAAAGTTACAGTGGTGGTAATAGAAGGTTGGTCAGACAGTTCAGTGACAACAGAAGCGTTGTCGTCGGCCTCTTCTTGGTCCAAATCGTCCTCGTCGCCTTCCGTAGTAGATCCACCTTCAGTGGTTGTGCTTTCAGGATCATCTTCATCGTCGTCTTCATCTTCTTCACCCTTTTCATCAATATCTTCACGTTGGACGTCTTCGTCTTCCATATCATCAACATCGGTTGTCAATACATTAGTTGTCAATGACTCAGAGAAGAACTCGTCTTGAGAAGCGGCGGCTTGGAAATTCTTTAATTCATCGTGGTATTCCAGTCCAATGGAAAGGGTCAATTTATCCTTGAACGACACACGACACGAGTTTCTTGTGATATCAACCCCATTGAAAGATGATCTGGAAAGGTGAAGACCAAAGATCTTTGGAGGCTTAAGGATTTGTGTTTTACGAAACACTGTGGATGTTACTTTGGAAATATCAACGCCATTGACATTGTAGTTCTTAACATACTCTTCTAACTCCTTAGGCAAGTCGTCATTAATGCAAACTGTTGGGTCTGAATTTAGCTTAGTAATCGATTCAATAAATTTTGCATCTTTTGGATCCAATTCTCTATTCAAGTACTTCTCGTTCGCTTCTATGCGAGAGATACGGCATTTCAAACATTGATATCCTTCTATCGATTCCGATTCGTTTTCATTCAATAACGTGTCTAGATCAGTGGAAAAAGTCTGTGGGGTGTGTAAAGTTAACATTGTGAATGGAGTGAAGCTTGGTTTGGATACACAGTTACAGGCAAGACACTTCATTTGAGAAAGCACCAAACCATTGAAAGGGAACTCTGGTATTTGTAGCGCCTCCAAAATCTCGTAATCTTGAGGAGTAGGGAAATTGTTTTTACCAAGAAAAGATTGCAAGTTGTGGGTGATAAATGTATAGAAACTTTTGATCTTCAAGTTTTCGTGTTCTAAAGTCTCGTTGATAAGCTGAGTCAACTCATGGGCATCGTGTTGGGATCTAGAGATCTTTGCGTTGAAGATTCCTTCTAAACAGTGTAAAAACGTCCATACGGATATGGTTCTGGTCGTCATTTGGGTTTCTTGAAGTTTCTTTATGATGGACGCTAATGACATATGTAACGCAATATCGAATTTGGAGCTGGAATTCTTAAACTTTGAGTTTTGAGGAGCTTTCTTGGCCTTCAACTTGGCTTCGACCAACTCATCCCATGAAATGCCATGAGATTCTACAAATTCGTGTAGTTTTTTATAGCTGGCTATGAACTTGTTGAGGTAGTCGGTGAGTCCGGGCAACGCGGAATATGCTTGGACCGATGAATTGGCAAAACAATCATTTCTAAGGTTGATAAGTCCAGTCGTGTGCTTATCGGGTCTCTTGTTAAACATTTGTTGTTTTTTTGATAGTGACGGAGCTAATATATAATACGATAATGAGAGGAATCCAAGGACTTGAAGAAGTAATAGCTTTTGTTGAGAGGGAGTTTTTCTAGTCCAAAATAGATGCAAATAATCGCTGATGAGGTTTTCGGATACGTCTGGTTGTTTTATAATACTTTGAGGTTGTTGGTTAAGTATTAGACAGCGTAATTGATGGAATATACTCATCCACTATTAAATAGTTGCTAGAGTAAAATCTCAACATTCGAATTGCCTCCCCCTCATTTTTGGGAAGATTTGCGACCGGGACTGATTTCGGACAAACACGACTACAACTCGACTTGCCATTGGTATTAGATAAGTGATAGATAAGAATAGGAACTCAGAGCCATTATTCAAGAGACTTAATTTTATTGATTACTTAGAAAATTGGTGATCAGAATTATATTTGGCCGTCTTTGGGTGCAAATAATCCGGTCCATCACTGAGGTTTGAGATGGTTTGATGTCAGCCCACTATTCTTGGTAGTAGTTCCAGGAGTCAAACTCTGTAGAATTACATTTCAAACCTTTGGTGTAATGAGTTGAAATATAGTCGAGATCTAGAAAGACTTTATGATCGTCTTGAGCCGTCTCTTCTTTAGTTTAGTACATGGTTTCTAGAACAATACTCGTGACGTCATAGCTCGCTTAGATTATAAATCCAAATTAAAACTTGATGGTTCAATTGAAACATGATGATTTTGCAGCTTGATGGATTTCATTTGGCTACAGCTAGCGATGGGGTAGGAATTTTCGAGCTAGAGGCATTTACACCATTTTCCACACTAATTTAATGGTAAATAGTTGCGGTAGATCTTTGAAACATCTTTACCGCAAACAAATTCGATCAACCAATATCACCAATAAAGTGTATAGGTTAGACCCAAATTATTTGAAATCTAGCCAGTACCATTAAACAATTTAAACTAACTCTTGATAAAGAAGCCTGAGTGTTTTTAACCTTTTTCAATTATTCTGAATTTGGGTGCAAAACTAGAAAATTAGAGATCGCTTATCCAAAATTATCTCAAGAAACTTATAAAAAGAATACAAAGGGAGAATTGGTATGAGCCAGATTTGGTTTAGTTAATTAGATACCTGCACTCAATATTGAATAAGTCAATGTTGGCTGAGATTTAGTGGAGGTATTTTGTATTATTTCAAGAGCTTAAAGAGAGAGAATAGAAGAATCTAAAAACTAAGGAACATAGCGATTTAATGATAATCTCTCGGCTTCTAGTGAGCTACTAGTTAATAATTAGAATAGACTAAGTCGCTACTCTCCTTAGAATTAGACTCAAAGAGATTCTAATATTAAATAGTGCAAATGATAGAAATTTTGCAGCCAGAAAATGCTGCATAGAAAAGGCAAGCTGAAATGTCAGTTGAAAAAACAAAGGTTTTGGCTGCAAAAAGATTTCAGTGCGAGGGATTCGAGTATCGTCCCAGGGTAAACTACCCGGTATCTCTCTGGATAACTTAACTACAGTTGATCTGGAAACGGCGCTTCCTGTTAGATATGGTTGCAACCATAGTAGTCTTTATTGGAAGATTTTTGTTTAAGGTGAGGGAAGAAATTTTGGGCGGTGTTGGGAAGGGTATGTATGTGAAGGGTGTTTATGTGGAGGTGTATGTTTTATGGGGATATAGAAGGAGTCATTTCAGTTATCAATGTGCCCCATAATGAAACAAAGCGAATCAACCAGTGGCATGGATGTTCCGATATTAGAGAATATACTACCAACATCTTTCCAAAATTAAACGAGAATAAGTTACAAAAGTCGGGGTTGTCACTGCATCGACTCGCACACCCAGGCTACTGAGGCTACTGGAACTATGCGATAACAAAGAATGGACCCTCTTTTTCTTCAAAACTAGACTAGCGGACTTCTAGATAGAGCTTCTCCAAATTATGTTGATTTAAAATGTCCAGATTGTGTCTAGGAATGTAAATGCATTCTATAAATGGTACTAGAAATTTATTATTCTCATGGTGGCATACCCAACAGTGACAATTATAATGTAGGCAATGATACTACTTGGAACACCCCTGGTGATAAAAGTTCCCACTGTCAAGTAAGGTTTTCCGAATTCATCAGTCATACAGATGGCAGTCACGTTAGGGAAACCAGATGTTGGCAAACCCATCGCAGCCGAGCACAAGAGAGCACTTGCCATGATCAACAAACGTGGATGTGGGTCGGGCAAGTCGTTACCAATCTCAGCCACAAGCGGAATGACAATAAGAGCTGCAACTGTGTGTGATACAAACGTCGCCATTGTCAAAATGAGAAGGCCAAACGTGAGAGTGACCCCAAAGAGAGAAAAGCCCTCAACTTGGGCTTGAATGGTCTTAGCAATAGTCGACAAAAGTCCGGACGATGCGACGGCCTTACCAAGAGCAGTTCCTCCCATGGCCAACACTACAATATTCCATGGATAATTGTTGAAATCCTCAGTGGTCAACAACCCAGAACCAAAGAACAAAATTATAGGAATCAATGCAATGATTCCCATCTCACCAAATATGCCTGATAACTTTGATGCGATACACCAGAGAAAGATGGTCGACATTGAAACTGTGATGATGAACCATTGGATCCGCGTAAACTTGTCGTCGATGGTTCTGATTGGGACAAGATGTGTGTTTCTCGAGTTACAGTTGAACGTGATCAACAAGAACACCCAGATCAACAACAATGACAAGAGACACACAGGAAGAGCAATGACGAACCATTGACCCCAAGAAGGAGCAGGGTCCATGGCACCGATGGCAATCATGTTTTGAGGAGAAGCAATAGGAGACGCCATACCTCCAACATTAGAGGCAAGTGCGATTCCTAGAATCAATGCATTAATGAATTGTGAACCCTTTGGTAAGGTTCTCAATAAAGGTTGAATCAACGAGAAACACAAGACGGGTGCTGCGACGTTAGAGACCCACATAGAAGCAAAAAGCGCCACTCCCATAATGGTCAAAAGCACAACAGAGGGGTTTGTACCAGCTTTAGACAAAACCCACGTCGAGATCAACTTGGCAATATGGTATTTGGAAAGAGCAGCAGCCAAAGTAAAACCACCCAAAAGCAAGAGAATAACCGAGTTCCACATCGTGGACAAGATGTATTTACTAGCATCCGAAGCTTCCATGGTCGAGCCATCGTCATTTTTGCACACATTGAGGATGACAATGAGAAGGGGAATCAATAAAGAAGTCACAAAAAGTGGCACAGCTTCGGTGGCCCATAATAATGAAGCACATACCAAAAGCGCAAGACAGTTCTTCTGGGGCACGTCCTCAAATGGGGAGAAGTTGAGCAAGAGTATGGTGACAATGGAAATAAGCACAAGCTTAATTAAAGTGGGGTTCTTTACAGATAAGTTGAAACTGTGCACAAGCGGAGAGACCACTTGTCTACGATCACCATCGACTTTTTCGTTGGATGTTCTTGAACGCAAGTTTGAGTTTGCTGCAAATGACTTTCTCTCCATACCAATCATATCTCTCCATACAGTATTTCTTTCCCAAACAACGTGTTCACGAAGATGAATAGACAATTCCGATTTGGCGGTTTCATAATCTTCGCCGTGATTACAGATAAGAGCATATAATTTCACCAACGAGTCAATATGGTCTTCAATCTTGGCCAAGGTATCGTCCCTGAAAATGTATGTTCTGAGTGGCAAATTGGTGAGATAGTCTTCCTTAAGATTAGTGTCAAGGGACTTGTCGAATTTTTTCAATGCCTTTTTGAACCCCGTCTGGTTAAGTTCGATGTATGATTTGAGTTCAGACAATGTGGTGAAAAGGCCAATGACTCTTTTACGCAAAAACACCCTACTTTCAGACAACAAAATCAACTGTGGAGGTAAGCTATTGTTGAGGTTGTTCAAATTGCTCCATACAGTGGGAGATTTAGGAGATTTGAGGTAGTTGTCTATTGATCTCGATTGGGTCAAGTCTGTAGCACTTCCAACACTCTTTGACCGTTTACGGCCCCTCTGATCGGCTTGAGAACCACTGACACCACCATAACTCTGAACACCACTAAAAGTATCGTCATCTTCATCGTCCTCCTCAGGCTGAGTGAATTCGGTCTCAGGATCTGTGGTACCAAATGCATCTGCAGACACATCAGAATTGGCACGGCCATTGAGTGAAAACAGGTTGAATTCAGAATTCTTACGACTAGCACTCAAATATGAAGATCCATCCAACTCACGCTCGAAGCTTTCGATATCTACCATCAAATCGTCAATGTTTTTGAAGATAAAAGTTTCCTGAGTCTGGTAAAACTCATCGATTTTCTTTAATTCCGCATCCAAAGCTGCAATAAAGACCTTTGACACAGATGATACCGACCCAGCGTCTGAGGTCAGCGAATAGTTATTTCCAATCAATTGTGCTGCTTCCAAGTCATCACCTGACTGTGGTTGCAGTCTTTGTTGAGCACGAAGGTTATCACGTTGTAGAGAATAAATGAGTTTTTTAAGTGTGGTATACGCAATATACTTGGAAGACCACTCTGGTACAGCATTAAACTGTAAGGAATGTGAGAACTTCATGATTCACTAATATGTTGACCCCTGATTATAGCTTTGAAGTAACAAAATAGCGACGTGAAAAACAAGAAAAAGACGTGTCCGGATTCTCCTGTTCAATCGTTAGGAGTCACTATGATCCTAGTACTAGACAATTTGAGAATGCCCGTAAAGTTGATTCAAATAGTGTTAGTCAATTTCCATATTGATTGTTCTTGACTGATAAAGTGAGAGAAGATTTTGTTGGTAAGCGCACGCCGTAGACGCAAATACTGAGCATAGCGAAGTATTGTGAATTAGAGGAGTCTAAATAGTGAATTGAATACTGTGGTCAGTCAGTGAAGTGAAAATTAGTGGCATTTAGTGAATCGTGGTGAATATTAGTGAAATTTAGTTAATCATTGAATAATTGAATACGCTCTTTGTTCTCTCATTTTATAACTGCAAATAATTCAACTTTAGAGGTTCTAAGATGAAGTATATGCAGTACACGCATATCAATAGATTCATCTAGAGGAATATTGACCAAATTTCCTCTACCAATATGCCCAACACCTAGGCGAATCTGGTATAGTCACAATTATATTAAATATAAATTATTACCTACGATATCCTTGGACTGTAGATTACATAATGTTTAGAAAATTTCGCTTGCTATTGAATAATAAGCGCAGAAAGCATTTTCGTAGTGAGGTTTAGTAGAGATTTAGCGAGAAGAAGAATACTGACCGCAACGAAGTATTTAATATATGAGGAGTTCAATAATTATTAATGAGATTTAGCGAGATTTAGTGAGCAAATTTACCATTTAATGAGAAGAATAACTTAGAATAGCAATATGGGGACTATTGAATCTATTTAAAAAGCACTGAGCACCAGCAATATATTATCTCGCTAATAAATAGCATACCTAATAAAACAATAAGGAAGCGAATAGTTAGCGTAGGTGAGTTTGGTTAAACCAAAATGTTTCAGCTGAAGACCGAATATTTAAAGCTGTAAATAAACGCTATTGGAGACTCTATAAACCAATATTTAAGTTGGCTAAAGACGTTGCCAGAGTTTAAAGCTGCAAATATCAAGGTTCTTAAAGGGTCTCTATATTTTATATGCAGTACATTTAGATCAATAGATTCAGCTAGAGGAATATTGACCCAAATTGCCTCTATTAACTAAGTTAACATTTATAATAACCTGGAATAGGCCCCGCTATATCATGTATGAATTCCCAGTAATTTTAAAAAGTAATTACCCACAGTATTCATCACGGAGTACAGATTACATAATCTTATACAAAAAAGTTTACTGAATAGTTTTGCTGCAATCAGTAACAATAGTGAGAGTTAGTGAAGTGAATATTAATGAAGATTGTGTGATATTTGCAAATCAAAGAGTTTTGAATAGTGAGTAGTGAATTAGTTCCAGTTCTGGTTAATTAAATTGGGTGTGAAACCAAAATTTGAAAATAGTCTACTTTTATCTCAATGGTAGCGCGGAACCAGAAGGGATAAGGTAATTAATAATGCTAGATGTCCCAATTGACGGACCACACGGAAGCGAGAGGCTAAAGAGCTACCGAGGCCAATATTATCGCATGATTTCTAAAATACAAAGATCAATATTAATGGTGGAGCAATTTCTTTAAAACCTTAATCTGTACATTTCAGAAGAAAGATCTATACCGCTATTATAGTGGTGCTATTTCCATCAAAATGTTTGTTGCTAGCAAAGTACTGAACGGTCATCTAGCCATCCTTAATTGACTCTGAACAGTCATCACGCCATCCTTACTCAACTTTCAACTCCAATAAGTTTGGTTCTACTAACAAGAACTCGGCCGAACACATTTTCCACGTGACCGCAACTATTAAGTATAAGCCTACAACTTCTCAGATTTTCCACGTGACCGCAACTATTTTAACTATAAGCCTACAACTCTCCAGAATGCACATTGGATTTTTGCTTTAGTAGAAAGAAAGATCATCCAACACCACAACCACAACAAATATCGCACAATCAATCAATTCTAGAATTGTGAACCTTCGCTCCCGTCTTACACTTAATCACACTATCATTCAACCCATCACTCTAGCATGGACTTTTGCTTTTTTCTTATTGGATTCAAAGAGTTCAATAAACCATTGCCCGATGTAGGGAATATTATATGTTACTGTAACAATTGTCACAACCAATCAGCACATGCTCTCAAAAGTTCCAATTGGGTGACATTATTCTTTGTTCCTGTTATTCCGTTTAGTTTCAAGAAACGTTTGCGGTGCTCAATTTGTAATGCTTCGGGAGACATCAATGACGAAGTAATCACCCGATTACGGAATGGTCAGCCCGTGGCTATAGGGTGAACCGGATACAGATTAGCAATTATTCTTGTCCCCTCTAAAATCAAGCCTCAAGATGCATACACGAGAACTTTCTTTTTCTTTCTAGAGGATATAGCAAATAAACGTGAGTTAGTAATTGGTTGCAAACCGGAAGTTGGCATCGTAGTCATTCCAGACACTTGCCGATTCAGCCGTTCTCAAGGTTAAGATTCATGATCATATGAAACATCCGTGCCGCAGAAAAACTTCGAAATACCCCAAGATTGGTCTTAAACGATACCCCCTCAAAGCTCGATACATTCCAACTGGGTGGGTTAGGCCAAGTATATCACCCCAGAGTGAAAGTGAGTCATTTGGGTCCTTGGGATCCATGTCACTTATGTAACTTACTGTGTTAGAAGTGTTGCTCTCCGATTATTCAACCCATTGGGCACCTGATCCTATTCTTTTTGCAGTCAAATTAACACTTTATGACTTTTAATCCGATGATATGTGGGAATACGGACGGAATGCATATCACGAGATATGCGTTCGATAATTTGATCCGTTGCGGTACCGACGGATCCACAAACCGTCATTTGTTTTAACTCGGTTTTATTATGGCGAGGGATACCCATACTAAAGGACTCAATTCTTGCATGATACGGTAGTATAAATAGGGGTAACTAGACTCACCCTACCCCTATCTTTGCATCAACTAACGCAATTTTAAAATAATAATGGCTGCAATTTCATATTTATACGCTCGTGGAAATGACGTATTAAACGTCAACCCACCTCCTCCCTTTATTGACATCCATATCACCGCCCATGGTTCGGATTGGTTATGGGCAGTATTTTCTGTCTTTTCGATATTGACGATTCTCCATGGTAGTCTCTATGGTTTCACCAGTAAGAGTAGCGGATTTAAGAAGTTCCTTTTCCTCTATCCTCTTGTGATTAGTGCTATCAACACCATTGCTTATTTTACCTATGCTTCAAACTTGGGTTATACATCCACCCCCACCGAATTCAACCACGTAACCACATCATTCAATCTTGAAACGAGACAAATCTTTTATGTTAAGTTCATTTCGTGGTTCTTGAGTTGGCCATTTGTATTATCAATCTTTGAGTTTGCCACACATACTTTGGACTACAATTCTGCTGACGAATCATTGGTGAACAAGTTGATTTCGTTGTTCCAGGGTTTGTTAATGAAGGTTTTGGCCACCGAGGTGTTTGTCTTGGGCTTATTGATCGGTGCTTTGATCCATTCTTCTTACAAGTGGGGTTACTTCACATTCGCTGTGGCTGCTCAACTTTTCGCCATGTCGTTGGTTTTCTTCAACATTTGGGGCAGCTTTAGAATCAGATCTGGAAATAGAATGGCCCATTTCTTGATTATGTTCCAATTGCTTGTGTGGTTGTTGTATCCTATTGCCTGGGGGTTGTCCGAGGGTGGTAACGTAATCCAGCCTGATAGTGAGGCTGTATTCTATGGTATCTTAGATTTAATTACTTTTGGTGTGATACCTGCTGTATTGACCTGGATCAACGTTACAACCATAGACAGCGGATTCTTTGGGAACTTTGTCAAGGAGCGTCGCCACTCTCATTTCGGTACCGAGAAGTCCGTTGGCGAGACCCCAAGACACAGCGGTGACACTGCAGTTGCAGGTACCACACATATGGGTGAACCAATGCGTGCTGACGAGCCAATGCGTATGGATGAACCAATGCGTGTTAATGAGCCAATGCGTGTTGATGACCCTGTAGTTGTGCCTGACGAACGTACAACCATGGCTGTTTAGGCGCAGTTTGGCTGCAAAATTTTGTGCCCAACATTAATAGTGTGTGAATCTGTTTTTTTGGTGAAGTCCTTAATATCTACCATAGTGTCCTTCGTAATTTCTCCTTCCATCTTTGCCAATACATTTATCTAATAATTTGCTATGTAAGTTGCTGTAATTATCAATAAATTCACGTGACCAAAGGTACCTCCTTTTTTTGAGGATTTCCAAGACTTGGTCCTGGACGAAAATAAAGAAAGTGGCAACCTCACTGATAGGCTACTTTTTACCTCAACGACTTTAAACAATGGCTTCTACTAACTCAAACTTCCGGCCACAACCTGTAACACAACAGATTCTTCGTTTAGCCAAGACTCAGCAATTTTACTGGTTTTTAGGACACGTCTTTGCCATCATTTTCTTTAGTTTCTACCAAGTTCTCCTGATCTTTAGTGCTACCAAATCTCTCAAGTACTATAAGTTCACATTGTTGTCGATCTTGGTCACTTATGTCATCGTCATCAAGCAGATCTATCTCCGCAAGGGTTCGTTGGCTAATATTGGCATTGCCAAATTGATACGTGATGAAAACGTTCAATACTTTGCCTTGGCCAGTGTTTTATATTTGGCGAGTTTCAAACTCGGTGCTATAACTGGAGCAATCTACTCCTTTGTTATATTTGCATTATTCCACGTATTGACATACTTTCAAAACAACTTGTTGTCTATTGTTGTCAGAAACTTGCGTACTCAACAGTATATCAACTCCGCCATCAACCAATTCACCCTCAACTTCAACCAACAGGCCTTGGTCATCGCTGCTAACTCCGAGGTGATCTTATTAATTATGTCTGTGTTTCTGTTACCCACCTCAGTTATATACAACTTGTTATTCCGTCGCGACATTGTTTATGTTTTGGTCAAGGTCGGAGTTTCCGCCGCTATTCTTGTTTTTGTGAAATTCAGATTCGACTCAAATCAATATACCAAGATGGTGGTCCAACAATTCGACTCCAAGGCAACCGAATTCTTGGTCAAGTTGAACAATCCTTCCGTGTCGTCTCTCTATAACGTGACATTTAAGGCCAACCTTATCAAGTACGCCTCTATGATCAAGGCGCCTCAAGAACCAAAGGCATCCATCAAGAAACGTTAGGATATGGAAAGCTCATACAACAAAAATGAAAAAATGCTTCATTTGAGACTCAAGCTAACGAGAAGCTAGTTAGTTAATGAGAATCTAGTTAGTCCAGGTGTCGCCATATTCCTGAGAACTGGCCTAAGCGGCTGATGTCACTTATAATGATTCTTTAATTCATTTCCATCAATCTCTTGTGAAGACTTCGCGATCGCATGATTCCATCATTGTCCATATATTCACATTCACGCGATTTAGTTGCAAGATGCTACTTAATATTAGCATTTCATTAATAGGAATACCCTCTACCAGGATTCTTAAATTGGAGGATTCTGGTTCTAGGTGGAAATATCGTTTCAGAAATTATACAATTGTCATTTGATGCCTCAGTGGATTCAGTAGCATGTGAAATACGAAGGCACTATACGCCGTGCCCTCAAACTCCAAAACGTTGCACTCAGGCACATGTCAGTATTGTATAATAACACAAAGAAGTACCTGTTACATTATGCAAGTAGTTTCTTCTATTATTTTTTGCCCTGTTCGTTGCAATGGTTCAGTTCCCCGCGACAACACTATAATATGTCACATGAACGAATGAATTGTCTAAATTTAATACACTTTAGATGCGCAGACCAGTATTTATCTCTTAACCCAGAATTCGATAGCTTTGTCTTTGTTTGTTCCATTCACAAAGACCTAATCAAGTCGTGTAGCACCCAAAAGCAAACATCGTTGATCAAATCTATAGTGGAGACGAAGAAAATCATATTCACTTTCTAACTTTTCAGTTGAATATATAATCGTGGTATCCATTTCCTACAATTTCTTTCTCTCTCCATCTTACTAAAACAAGTGGCGAGAAGAAAGAATTGTATGCAAGAAGAAACACAAGTATTATCACTCATGGCAGCCCAAGGCTCCAAAAAGTTGGCAGCGCTCAACACTAGAACGTTGAACACCATACATTTGCGCTCTGCAATCTCCAATGGTGTGTTGATATTGCTCCACTTGATTTTCAGACGTCCTTCCAGCTTTTGGCCTTCGTTAGTATTTTCGATTCCAGCGATTCTTCTCGAAACAAGCGTGGAGAAGGTAGGAAGACCAGACTTTAGAATTGATCCTGTGACCAAAAAACTGCAAATGATTCGTGCTGGTGAAGAGATTAGCGAAGGCTTTTATGAGTACTTCTACGACATCATTTACATCACTTGGTTCCTCAACTATTTGGCAGTAATTACTGGCACAAATAAGGTATTTTACATGTATCTTGTGATTCCAGGGTATGCCACTTATAAGGTTGGTTCCATCATCTTGCCGTTTGTGATGCCAATGTTTAAAAAGAATACTCCAGTTGGTGGCGCTGGCGGCGCTGGTGGCGCTGCCACCGCGCCAGAGAAGAGTAAACGTCAAACAAAGTTGGAAAACAGACAGCAAAAGGGACAAAATGTTAGATATAGATAAATTTAGACCAATCAGATCAAGCAGACTAACGAGATCAGGAGTTGATTGGGTTGTCTGATTTTAATGTAAGGTCTGATTTTCTGATCCAGCGTCTGATTCTGATACATCTTCTGATTCCATTATATACTATACCTTTAGTCTCTCAATGAGTCTGATATTTTATGACATTCTATGACATTCTATGACATTATACGTCATTATCTGACCTAACCCTCTTCGTTATCTGTAACTCAGGATCGCGATCTAATGGCTGTAAATTCTCTATATATATAACAAAACATACTGCATATAAACGAACGAGTATGAAGACAAAAATCTCATCAAAATTGTTGGCGACACTGAATCCACAGAATCAGTAGCGTCACTTATCACAGAACATGCCACGTTTGCTGAATCTAGACTCATTCATTGAGCATAGCTCAGACCTCCTTGCAGCATTTCCAACCACCACCACGCTTTCCATAACATACTACAATGTAGAAAAGAAGTTTGCAGAACCCAGGAGAAGTCATAAAAGCGACAAGACCCATGCCGTGAGGGTCAAGTTGTTTGAACCTCACAGTGGTAAATGCCTCACCTACAATACATTCCGAATCAAGGAGTTGTCGAGGATTTTGAGTTTCATTGGTCCAAGAGGTGTTAACGTGGTGACCAAAACCAAGGAAGCGGATAAAAACAAGCATACTCCAGGTTTGGCGAGTTTGATGAGTAATGTCAAGTACGAAGAGGAAGAGACGGCTGCGGTGGTAGGTGCCACGGGTGGCACCATTGTTTCGTCAAACAAGGAGTCTACTCCAGCGGTAGAGGAACCAAAGAAGGAGACTTCTGGCAAAAAGAAGAACAAAAAGAAGAAGAAGAACTAGTGGAGAAGTGATAGCACACGACATAAAGAATGATATAGCACACGAATATATTACCATGTACAAGACTTGTAGCAAACGTTGTATTTGATAAAAAAAACCCAAAAAACTTACTATACATAGAAGAGAGCCAACAGGGTCTAGCCATAGGGTCTAGCCAACGAGGTCTAGCTAACGTAGAGGAGCCAAAAACGGAAAAAACTTCAATCCAACAATGCTGTAATAGAGAAGACCACGCCCATACCAAGTAGAATATGTTGAAGTAGAAAAGACCCCAGACCAGGGGAAACGTGAAATAAAACATGTAGGGAATGAATGGTCAACTTGTATATGAAAGGAACAAAGAGGCATGGCCGTGGTCAGTGGGCCCAGTCAGCGGAGCAACTAAAGACAGGACAAGAGAAATAAGAGCAGTCGACGAAGAATTAACGACTGGGGAGTTCTCAAACGAGTAGCTCAAACAATTAAAGACTGGGTACCGGGGAGTGTAGTAGCTCAAACAAGAATTTGGCTAGATATATCTAGAATCGCCCAAGAGAGATGACAAGAAATATCTAGTACTTGAATAAACCCTTGAACCTGGAAATCATGGTTTCTCTTCTTCCCGGAGGAGAAACCGACAAGTCAGCTTTGGTGGGACTGGTAGGATATCCACCAGGAGCCTTGAGAATTTGAACAACTTCATTAGTGCTATCTTTGGCTATGGTTGATTCTGAATTTTGGCTCGAAAGTTTGGGTCTAGCTGGAGAATCCTTACCCAACACCGAGGAATTAAGTACAGAAGTAGAGGGTGTTGCGTACAGATCATCTTCATCATCAGCAGCTTCGAATGCGGAATCGGTGTGTGCATCTTCTTTATTAACTTCAGCATATTCGCTGGTGAGAGACACACCAGCGTATGAAGAGCCCGTCGTGATATGAGTCAAGTTATCACTAGCTGGCGGAGAGATGATTTCTGGACCCGAGAGTACATCATCAATATCAGAAAGAATCTCGTCTTCTGAAATAGGTTCTTTAATACTTTCAATTTCAGATGTTACTTCTTCACTTAGATCTGCAATGTTTGAAGAGTCTGCCGCGTTTAAATCATCGGCAGTCTCAGAATAAACAGACGAAGATGTGGATCTTGCTGGCGACTTGTCATATATGTTTGGGGTAACCAAGGGTACTTCTGGTACAGGGGTTGACGTAGATTTAATTTCTGGAGCAATTACTTTTGGAGCAGTTACTTCTGGAGCGATTAATTCTGGAGAAGTTAATTCTTTTTCCTCTACTGACTCTTCATCCTCTACCTCTGGGACATCCTCAGGTACCTTGATCAACTCATCTCCTTCAATAACATTATTATGAATCCCACTTTCATCAGCCTCCGACTTATAAACGCTATTGGTTGTCCATTCCTCGCCATTCACTATAAACTTGAACACCAACTTCTGAGGAGTGTCTACTTGTACGCGCTGCACGTAATGTTTGACAGATTCCTTAGCAGGAATCGATCTTGACCAGTTATCAAAATTTCCAGTAATCTGTATCGATTTAGCATGTTCGGGCACCGATGGCCTAGAGGTTAGTATCAAGATATAACAAGTTCAACTTGAGTTCAGTTAGAGTTGTGATCTGATCTATCAGTAAAAATAATCAAGATGGATCCGAATCTCGAGAGTCAATTGTAGAACAACCGCTCAACCCTGAGTAACCAGGATCTTACATACCATTCGATGTCATAAAAGTAAGCCATATTTAGATCTATAATGAGGAAGAAGAAGAAGAAGAAGAGAGGGATCAAATTTTTGATCCCTAAATCAAAGAAAATTCCCACATTGCACGATAAGAAATTTCCGAAGATCACCGGACTTTTAGAGGAAGGGACTACATGATTGGGGAGGGGTGGGGCGCAAGAAGTACTAACAATACTGACAACCTCCCCTCTACAGCTACTGATGGACCATCTATTAATTTGTGGATATGGCTGTGACTGTTCATATCTGTATGAATGGTAACTCATGAACGCGTCAAGATATACACAACGAAGGAACAACAACAGAATAGTACAAAACGACATCAGGAAAACAAAACTCCGGACTTGTAATAAGCTGAAAAATATTAAAACTGCTAACGCTAACTTAAAGTGAGGGTTCACATTGGGGGGACGGGGGGCCGAAAATAAACTAGAACCCCTAGAACCACTAGAACCACTAGAACCACTAGAACCACTAGAACCACTAGAACCATAGAACCCTAGAACCACTAGTACCCTTGAACCAATATCGTTTGTAGGCGGACGGGAATGGTTAACTAAGACATCCTTAGTAGACGCCCTGGGTGGGGCGCAGATGCCCTCCTTGGGGCGGAATCTTTATTACCATAATATTTATTTGAAAATGTACTTTTTGGACCCCACCCCCTTGGAATACTTGGTTGGGGGCGAAAAACAAATACGGAGACCAAACTGTAGAATTTCCAAACATGTAAGGAAAAAAAATATATATAAAGTGTAAATGCGAAACGAGCCTTAAACTGCAAAATCAAAATAAATTACGAACTTGAGATTTGCACCCAAACTAACTGCGCGTTTGTACTACTTAGAATATGTAGAGTTTGAGACCAGAAAGACTTAAGAGATTATGTTGGGAAGATTCTTGGGACTGGAAATTCTCTGGATGATCAAATTGTTTTATTCAAATCTAGTTAAAATACTTGACACGGATATGAAGAGCTCCCACAGCAACCAATCTATATATAATCAAACACCCAATCAAGCCTCCAAATGAGGCACCCACGCTATTACTTAAACCATAATATTCCAAAATCTTATTACCCAGGTTAAGCAGACATTCTTCCAAGTCACAGGAAAATTCTTGTCCACGGAAACCAAGTTCGGCACAGATACCAACGGCATATTTCAAAGGATTGATATAATTAATACCTCTAAAGAACTCAGGCATCTGAAGCGACATGGTTCCCGCCATGAAAATGGCCAAAATGGCAAAGTTGGTGATGATATTGGTGGCCAACCCCAAATGGTTGAAACAACTGTTGACGATAAGTCCAAACGATTCTCCCACATTGATGGAAACAACCCCAGTGGCAAACATACCGAAGAACATTCCCACAGTACGTGGAAGTCCACACACAAACACAATCATGGCTGCAAAGAAGAAACATGGAAGAATCTCGGCAGGAAGCTCGTTGATCAAATACGACACACTGAATTCAGTGATGCCATATATACCATCTTTATATTCTTGGTAAAACAAACTCCTTTCAACCGGATACAACGTGATGTTGTTGATCAAACCAACAAAGTACAAGTTCATGACTTCCTGGATCAACCCCAACCGATTACTAATCCCTGCAGCATCGTAAGTTAACGGAGCAAAAAAGAGAGTATGGACAATCGTTAAGAAAATGGTCTGTCCCATTCTCGAAACCATGACATTTTTTGACCGAAGTACGTTGACAAATTGACGTTGCATCACAGCTGCAAATGTTACGTGAAATGGAAGTCTGCGGATGTAGTATGGTGACAAGTCCATTGGAGAGTCCTTAGCAATAAGCACCATGGCCGATTTCTCACGTTCTTGACTCCATTTGTTGGTCAAATCCGTGACTCTGGCCTCAGTTACCTCTATTTCTTCTTGCAATCCTTGAGATATGACGTCTAGGATAAAATCAGCAATGTTTACGTTTTGAGGAGATGTGTACCCTGCGTTTTCCAAGTATGTACCCACCGACGACGCTTTTCCTTGATAAACGACTTGTCCGCCTCTAGCCAACAACAAAAGAGTACCAAACCTATAAAATACCTCTTCGCATGGTTGATGAATAGTAAGAATAATGGTGGTCTTGTTGACACGACTCAACTCATCCAATAACGATAAAATATTGACCGTGGTAGAAGAGTCAAGGCCCGACGTTGGTTCATCAAGGAACAAGATCTTGGGTTTCAGCAATAATTGGATCGCAATAGAGACTCGTCTTTTCTCTCCTCCACTGATTCCCTTGACCCACTCGGAACCAATGAGAGTATCTGCACAATCCACAAGACCGGTACGTCTGATAAGTGTGTTGATTGTTTTCGGAATATCCTTATGCTCTACCACTGGTAACCGCAACTTGGCCTGGTAGTACAAGGTCTCACGTACAGTCAAGTTTGGAATCAACGAGCTATCATGTTGTGTAACATACGCAGAAATTTGACTCAACTCGGAGGTAGTGATCCCGTGAATACCATTAAGTCTGATTTCTCCACTAGCTTTGTAAGTAGAGCTCTTGGAAAGTCTCGAGGACAAATAGTTAAGCAACGTGGTTTTCCCACTCCCAGAAGGTCCCATGATCACATTCACCTTGCTGGCAGCAAAGTCCACCAGGATTCTATCCAAAAGAGTCTTGACATCAACAACTTTTTGCAATATGTTTTTCTTGAGCACGTCAAGGTGAACATCCACAATGCTGATCAGAATATCTTCACTGGTAGCAAGTTCCTCTGGAGACTCGACTCTAGCAGCATCAGGCGAAGATGTTTCTCTTAACCCAGAACTTTCATCATTTTCCTTCTCCTCTTCTACTTCTTCCCCTTCCTCTTCTTCTCCACCGATCTTGTTTTTCTTGATCTTTGTCATAGAAACACTCAAGCCCTTGAAATTAAAGGCAGCCCATGTCATGATTAAGAACCCAAACAACCAAGCAACCAAGATTCCAATGGGTTCACCAATCCAGTTGACGGGAAATCCCAAGACACTCAAGTTGTAGTTTCCCGAATATTCAGTACACCGAGGATCATCGAAATCATGCGGACAATCTCCCATCCAGTCAGAGAACTGGTTAGCACAGAGGGCTCCAAAGGCATACCAAAAGTACGCTATGTACTTGGTCCAACGAACATACACTGGCATGGTGGATGCATTAACAAAGTAGCCGCAGGCACTGTTCTGTAACTGATAGTATCCATTTATCATCAATGAAGATGTGGCAAAGTCGGGACCAATGGCAAAGATGAAAAGCGATGAAGCCATACCAATCAAGTAAGTGAGGATACATAGAGCCATATAGATCCCAAAAAACGACGCGTCCGTGGGACTGTCATCACTGGAGGTGGCAGACATACGAAGCCCCCACATAAAATAAGTTATGACCCCAAATAAGATGGGAACAGGAATATCTTCCGTAAGCAATTTTCCCAACCTTCTAGAGATAATGAACCCAGCAGCACTCACAGTGTGTTCCTGGCTCTCTCGGTAGTAAAATAAACCATCAGTTGACCAGAGACGTTCCATTTCAAAGAACATGGGACAGAAACCAATGACTTCCAACATGACATAAAGTACTGACGTTATAGATCTGATCCCGGACAAATCTGGCGTCGGCTGGAAAAACATCCACCCACAAGTAACTGCCAAAAATATGGAACCACCATTCATAGCGATGATCGAAGAGCGATCTCTCCACGATAAAAGCGAAGTTCTTTTGGTAAGAACTACGACCTCTCGCCAGAACGAGATCATTTCCAGCTTCTTGCGCTCAAAGAGCTTGAGGTTTTGTTGAAAGTGAGCAACAGTCTCTTTAGGTGTGAGTGTGTTAGCAGGAAGGTTGGCATGTATCTTCCAGTTATCAACTAGCTTGTTAATTCTGGCAAAAGTGAGGACTTCCGTGGCCAATGAAGATGTATCCTTGACGGAAAGGTCCATAATGTAGTCGATGTACGACGTGGCCTCGAGTCTTGAATCTTCTTCAGTGACCACCTTTGTATTATTGACTGGAAGCTCGATCTTGGGCAAGTATGTGAGTTGGTTAAAATAGTTAGTCGTATCTACCAAGTTTCCGTAGTAGACAATGCGACCACCACGAGTTAAAAGACACACTTTATCAAAAAGCACTGTGATCTCAGGACGTGGTTGATGGATAGAAAGGACGATAGTGATTCCAAACTCTGGAGATGCTAATTTCTTCAATACTTGTACAAGTTTGAGCGATGACGAAGTATCCAAACCGGTGGTTGGTTCATCCAAAAAGAGGATAGATGGTTTCGATAAAAGTTGGATGGCCATCGAAACACGACGCTGCTCACCCCCAGAAAGGTTGGTTTGTTGTGTAGAGAAGGATGCGATTCGTTCATCTCGAATAGGCGCAAGTTCCAAGATCATCAACAAGGATTCTATCAACTCGAGCTTTTCGTGATGAGGTACATGGGGAGGAAGACGTAAATCCGCCTGTGTAAGTAACGTTTCAAACACCGTAAGCCCTGGAAGGAAGATATCTGTCTGAAGCATGTATGCATGTTTTATATTAGGAGAAGAAGACTCCCTGGTGAAGGTGACGCATCCACTAAACGCGAGGCTCTTGTTAGATATATCGACTCTCTGAGAAAGAGTATTAAGCAATGTGGTTTTACCACTTCCAGACCCTCCCATAATAGCAAGCAAGTTTCCTGGGGCCAAACCGAACGAAACATTATCCAAAATACGTTTACATTCTGTGTTTGCCGATGACTCAAGATCGTTATCTGACTTTTCTGTGGGTGTAGGCACTGCCGTTTGTGACTTGACAGATACCGTCAAATCTCGCACAGACAACCCCACACGTTCTTGCGGTTCTATTCGGAATATGCTAGCCGAAATCATTTGTTTGTAACTGTTGAAGAGATGAAAAGTTATAGGGATTTCAGTTCTATTTAACTATGAAAGAAAACGCAATTTTCATTTTGAATATACATGAAAACGCAAAAGTGCGGCGCCGGAGATAGAAATATTGCGCTTTCTGGCCAATTATCTTTTACCGGCTACGAAAACGACTATTATAAGCAAATTGCAACAAGAAACGGTTGGGAACCACCACCAGTTAGGGTGGCGTATTGTTGAAGTTCAATAGGGTTTAATGACTCTGAAGACTGGAATAGCTTGGTGGTACGACGACTTTATTATTGTTTTAGGAAATTATATGCGATTATGACTGACCCCGTTAGTCTTTTAAACCAATTGAACAAGACTTCGTATAGTATAATTTAAGGATAGTCATGCTATGACCAGTACTTACGTCAGCACCGTTATTAATAGGCGCGGTGTCTTGATTTCGAGCTCGACAAATTGTGTTTTTTAGTAGAGGAAAAACGTTAATTGTCTGGGCGCCAGTCTAGATCGTTTATGCTTATATATGCTGACTCACGAAGAAACTCAAGATACGAATAATGAATTCTGAGAATAGCAAAGTGGAATTGGGAGAAGTAAAACGTGTTTAATAGTGAGTAAGGTGAATTAGAAGAGTTTGAATTGTAATACTGAAGCGAAGCATTTAATAAAAGTGAATTAGTGACTACTAGTGAATTATAGTGACTACTAGTAAATAGTCGTGATATTTAGTGGAATATTTGCGAATACTTTTGTAGTAATTTACTGGTTCAGTCTCAGCATGGTCAGTATTCACTACAGTTGCATTGAGGTATGTGTATCCGAGAATGAAGGTGTTCGTTAGAGGTAAAAACCTACCAAGTTGATACTAATTAGGATACTCGAGCCGGTTTTGGAGCCACTCACGAAAATTAAGATAGAATAGTGAAAGTAGTGAGAAAACTTAGTTTAATAGTGAGAAAATTGAGCTCCATAGTGAGAAAACTGAGTTCAATAGTGAGGAAATTAAGTATAATAGTGAGAAACTTAATTTTAATAGCGACAAAATCGAGAATTCTATATCAGCCAAAGAACTGTACTCTTCGCTCTTTGTTTTCTCATTATGAATAGCATCAAATAACCTAACTTAAAGGGATTAAGAGTGTTTTCTATTTATTATCTATATGCAGGACACAAACATCAGTTGATTCGTTTAGTGAAGAATTGTTCAGAATTGCTACTTCAGACTAAATTATCTTCTACAATATCCTGATATATCCCTAATATATCAAATACGAATTCCCAGTAATATTAAGCGTTAATTACCACAATATTCAATATAGTGATTTGCTTACATAAGCAATGAAAACGATGTATAGATTTCATACGCGAATCCATAAAATTCATCGCCTGCATATAAAATTAGAGAAGATCCAAAGAAATCATAGTGAATAAGTGGAAAAATAGTGACTAAGAGATATTATTAGTGTGAATTAATGGAGTAGTTGTGAATTATTGAATACTTCGCTAAGCTCTGGGTACTAATAGTAGTAATGCAGACTAGTCAATAGTTTCCTGAGTTCCAGGAATACATTCTATCCCACTAAAACAGAAATCTGAGAGAACTAATCGCTTCGCTTATATTCTATCTATATGCAGTACATACATGTCAGTAGATTGAGCTACTGAAATATTGACCAAAACTACCTCTTCTAACTAAATTAATACCCAGACTAACTTTAAATAGTCCCCGATATACTATATACAAATTCCAGTAATTTTAACTACTAATTACCCACGTTATTCAGCATATAGCGGATTACATAGTCCTTTTAATTACTGATTGAGAAAAAGTGATATTTAGTGAGAAAATTTCGTCAATAGTGAGAATCGTGGTGAGATATCACTAAAGGCTAACGAGAGATACAGACGACACGAGGTCGGAGAAGCTAGGAAATTAGTGCTAAAGTTTAACAACATATAGAAGATATAACTTATAACATGCTACTCGGTATACTACCAGCTCTTTTATCTCCCTAATAAACAAACCTGAGAGAACTAATCGCTTCGCTCATAGTTCTCGCTCATAGTTCTCGCTCATAGTTCTCGCTCGTAGTTCTCGCTCATAGTTCTCGCTCATAGTTCTTGCTCATAGTTCTCTGTCACTCTCTATGTCGCAAAATTTTCACGACGCGTCATTTTTCGAAATGAACACCCTGTCGAAACAACATAAAAATGAGGTTACTAAATTTCAACCATCCAATAACTGTTCAGGACACTTGTTATATTATAGAAGATATCGTCAATTTTCCCTGTGTGGTTGTTTCCTCTAATTGATTGATTATTACTATGGCCAAGGTTAAGAATTTGGCAGCCAAAGCTGCTGCACTGGCCAACAAGCCTCCCGGGATCTTTCTGGTGGACCCAGTGATTGACCCAGTTTATTCTACTGGTCAATTACGTAAATACCTCGTGACAACCCCGTCGCCTACATTAATCAAGAGAAGACTGATTATCAATACAAAGGAATATTTGTTTATTGTGGTTCTCTTGTTGGCGTCAACTTATGTTAGATTATATAACTTATCCAACCCTGACTCGGTTGTGTTTGATGAAGTCCATTTTGGCGGCTTTGCCAAAAAGTACGTCTTGGGTAATTATTTCATGGACGTCCACCCACCATTGGCGAAGATGCTTTTCGCTGGTGTTGCTAGTTATGGAAAATTCAAAGGTGACTTTGATTTCAAGAGTATTGGTGACAAATATCCCGAACTGACTCCATATGTGTTGATGAGACAATTCCCTGCTGTGTTGGGTATTGCCACTGTGATTTTGGCCTACTTGACTTTGAGAAACTCGGGTGTTAGACCAATCATTGCGTTTGTAACCTCGTTCCTTTTGTTAGTGGAAAACTCAAACGTTACCATTTCAAGATATATCTTGTTAGATTCTCCATTAATCTTCTTTATTGCGGCTTCTGTGTATGCCTGGAAGAAGTTTGAAATCCAAATTCCATTCTCGTCCAATTGGTTCAGAAGTTTGTTTGCGTGTGGAATTGCTTTGGGTTTGGCCGTGAGTTCCAAATGGGTTGGTTTATTCACCATTGCCTGGGTTGGAATCTTGTGTCTTTACCAATTGTGGTTTATTGTTGGTGATTTGTCTGTTTCTTCCAAGAAGGTTGTGTCTCACGTGTTAGCCAGAGGTGCTATCTTGTTAGGAGTCCCAGCCATTCTCTACTTAACCTTTTTCTCTGTCCATTTCCAATTGTTATCCAACGAAGGTGATGGCTCGGCCTTTATGTCAAGTGCCTTCAGAGCCACATTGAAGGGTAACAAGATTCCTGACAATATTCTTGCCAACGTCGGTTTGGGTTCTGTAGTTTCAATCCGTCACGCGGGTACTCAAGGTGGTTACTTACATTCCCACGGACACTTCTATCCTGCTGGATCCAAGCAACAACAAGTTACTTTGTACCCACACTTGGACTCCAACAACAAGTGGCTTATCGAGCCTTATAACTATACCCTCCCAGAAGAGACCTTTACTCCATTGGTTGATGGAATGAAAATCAGATTGAAACATACCAGTTCTGGAAGAAGATTACATTCCCACGATGAAAAGCCTCCTGTCAGTGAACGTGATTGGCAAAAGGAAGTTTCGTGTTATGGTCACGATAACTTCCCTGGTGATGCTAACGATGATTTTATCGTAGAAGTCGTCAGACACAAGACTCCCGAATCTGCGCAAATCCAAGTCACTGCTATCAAGACTATATTTAGATTAAAACACGCCATGACCGGCAACTATCTCTTCTCCAGTGAAGTAAAGTTACCTAGCTGGGGTTTCGAACAACAAGAAGTTACCTGTGCATCATCTGGAGTCAGACCATTGACCCACTGGTACATCGAAACCAACGAGCACGAATACATTCCTGAAGAGTTGCGTGAAGTTACCGGCTACCCAGCATTGTCGTTCTGGAACAAGTTCTGTGAATCTCACGTTAGAATGTGGAAGATTAACCAAGGCTTGACTGAACACCACGCGTGGCAATCTAACCCAATTGAATGGCCGTTCTTGCTCAGAGGAATCAACTACTGGGTCAGAGAAAACAAACAAGTCTACTTGTTTGGTAACGCTGCTATTTGGTGGGCTACCACTGCTGCCATTGCCACGTTCGGAATCCACTTTTTAGTTTCCGTCTTGAAATGGCACTCGGGCCAAGCTATTGCTACTGATAAGAACGTCTACAACTTCAACCAACAGACTTTCAGTTACGTCTTGGGTTGGGCTTTACATTACTTACCGTTCTTTATTATGGGCAGACAATTGTTCTTGCACCATTACTTGCCAGCTCTTTACTTTGGAATCTTGGCCGTGGGTCACTTTTTGGAGATTTTCACCAGCTACTTGACCGTAAAGTCAAAGATCGCCAACAGAGCCAGTTATGGTATTATTGGTATCTTTGTCATTATCAGTACCTTGGTTTATGTTCACTATTCATCGTTGATCTATGCAACTCCGTGGACCAAGGACCAATGTGAATCGGCCAAGGTTCTTTCCGGCTGGGACTTTGACTGTAGGAACTACCACAGCTCCCTCAGCGACTACTCACAAGTTTCGTCACCGGTCGAACCCATAAACACAAACTCGCCAATTTCTCCTCCAGATATTCAGGAAGCAAAGCAAACTGATTTTGTTCCTCAAGATGCTGCAAAGGAAGATCCTCAGTCTTCTTCCGAAGAACCAGCAGCCGCTGCTGCCCAAGAAGAAAAGGTGGCAGATGAAAAGTTCATTCAAGAACAACCAATTGTTCCACCATTAGCTGCCGAGGCTGAAGAAACCCCAAAGGCAGAAAACCCAGTGGACCCTTCTGAAGTTGAGGAAATTTCTGCATCCAGCTCCGAGAAAGAAGAGTTGAAGGAAAAAGACTCGAGTGATGCAGTTGTAGAAGAAGCAGTTGTTGAAGATGCGGTTGTTGAAGAAGCAATCTTGGTTGAAGAGGCTCAAACTGAAGAAGAAGCTCCAGTTGAAGAAGAAGCTCCAGTTGAAGAAGCTGCTCCAGTTGAAGAAGAAGCTCCAGTTGCTGAAGACGCTCCAGTTGCTGAAGACGCTCCAGTTGCTGAAGACGCTCCAGTTCACGAAGCTACTCCAGTCACTGTTCTAGCTGCCTAACAAGCTGAACCAGTTTCTCAAGTCAACGTCCCGTTTAACTATATACCAAACTAACTTTATTTCCATAGTGAACTCTCGTCAAAATATATACTAAATATCTAGCCTTTACTCATCAGTATTATCTAGTCTTATTCGTCAATGTTGTCTAGTTTATAATATGATAGGAGATCTTAGGAGATTATAAGATGATTCACCAGTAGTAGATCTCAGCTAAATGCAGCGGATTATAAAATAATTTGTGCATTATAAAATAATTGGGATCATAAAATAATTTGTGAATTATTAATTAATTAGCTGAGTTTATAAAATTATATTTATTAGTGAGCTTCTACAAAATGTGAAGAGTCCTACGTATTTCGTGGGTAGCTTACATTTATATATATAATAATATACATAATGAAATATAATTTTCTTAGTCGTTACATTCACGTATAATTTAGCTCAATTATAATCTCAATTGCTGCAAAATATGAAATGTTGCAAAATATGTTATCTAGTTTTACTCGTCGTGTTATATAGTCCTTGAAAAATATGTTATCTAGTCTTATTCATCAATATTATCTAGTCTTACTCATCAATACTATCTGGTCTCACTCATCAATGTTTTCCACGGCTCTACCTCTAACAAACTTCTCGTTTTTGACCTGGTCGTTGATCTTTTCATATAACCGTGCAGCGTAATGACTCCCATTTGCAAGCGCAAATCCAACGAAACAGATTGGCCAGATATAAATCTCGAGCGCAAAGTACCTAGTTGGAGGATAAAACATCGAAAACAATACGACAAAGCCGGCTGGGATGTGGACCGACATTAAATATACCGATACCTTCCGCATGGAGGTTCGAAGGAATGAAAGATCCGTCCGGTCACGATGTAGCGAGAAGTGTAACGCAACAAAGGCCCGGATCGTCACGAGGATAGTCCAGAACGATGTGACGAAATGAAGCACGAGCGAAAGTTTATTGACCTCAAATGAGTCCAATTTCCCGTTGTACTCTTCGATCAGAGCAATTTCTCCCATGAAGAATCTCATTGGAACTTCAACACACAACATATGGACACTGACGACCCACATCAACCAGAAGAAGAAGACGAAGCCGATAGCGAGCCCAAGAATAAGACTGCTCCAGAGGAAACGACCAATACGAGGAGCCTGTTGAGGAACTAGAGGCCGAGCTTGAGCTTGAGGCTGAGGCTCACCCCGAGGAACGTCTCCCTGAGGTTGCGCAACATCCACACCATTATTTTCAACCTCGTTGGATCCGTTCCCTGATTTCCAGGTTTTGTCAAAATAACTCAAGGCAAACATTTGTACTTGTAAACCACACAAGATTGAAGTCAAATCGGCTAACCTCCAGTCAAGACTGATAAAGTTCTGCACAAAAATTAAGTCAGCAAGAATCAGAACGGCCCTGACAATTGGACGGCCCAATACGAGACTGAAAATCGCTATGGTCAAAATTAGAATCACCGCAGACACCCAGAGCAACGCGATAAGTCCAAGACATCTCAGTCTAAAGTTAGGCGGTCTGTAGACAATCGAGTATGCGTTGTCGGTATTCATCTCATCGTCCTCGTCGGAGGTTGGGGTTTCGTATCCCGAGCGCTGGTTAGCATTTTCGTTGGCAGACAAGAGTTTGTCGTCTTTGGTAACTGCAACAAACAATTTCTTGACAAACTTCCTGGAAACAGTGTCATTTGAAGGGGCCCTGACGTAATTTCCGTCTGGAACAAAACATGCCAATACTTTTGGATCCTCCTTGAAAATGGCCAATGCTTCTCTGTAGGTCACTGGCTTGGAATAGTCTGGCTGAGCGGTGGCTAAAATTTGCTGGATAAAGCTTCGATAGACGATAAAACCTCTTTCTTGCGAAATAGGTTTACCCAAAATAATATGCGATAATCTTAGTTTATGAGCAGAAAGCTCAAAGGCTCGCGTCCAGTACACTTGACTGTACTTGGTGATCAAATTGGTGTTTAGGAGACTTTTCAAAGCAAACGAGACGAGCGTAAGGCTCTTGAACGTGGGTATTTGAATCGGTAACAATACGTTATAATCCACGTCCGCTGGAGGAGAAACCAAGGCTCTAAGTCCCCACGTTACACTTCCAATACCGACTAAAATGAAGCCGGTATAAACTTTAGCACTCAAGTAGATTCTGAACAATTGTAATGTGAATGGCTTGACAAGCGCATCGTGGATTAACCTGGCGTTTGGATCGTCTGGCGATCTGATGAAAAAGAGCACACCAGGACGCAAAATGTTCCCTCTAACCATCCCAACAAATAATGCAAAAAACAACATGTAAAGTGTTCCCAGGCCCCAGTAAAGGAATACTCGAAGGTATGGAATTTGAAGCACCTCGTAGTACGACGTCAATAAAAGAATGAACGTCGTTAAGCCCGAGTCAGTTTTCCGGGTGAACCGATGCAAAAACAATGGAGCAGCACAGAAATCTAAGAGCCAGCCACAATACACTGGAAAGAAGAAGATTTCAATAGCAAAGATCAAGAACACTTTTGCAGTTGAACTAATTTCAAAAAGCACCTTATAAATCTTTCTCGACGTTCCCATGATCGGTTTTTCTCCAGAAATCAAAGACTTCATAAACTTGTGGATAAAATAGCCAATTATACTGTAGCCAATTGTCAACAAAATGATCCTCTCGGTTAAGGAGTATTGAAGCTTTGTTTCGATAAACAATTTGTAGAATGTTTGGGAGAATGGCTCGATGATATATTGATTCAACGTTTTCAGCAAGTAGTCGAGAAATTCAGATCCAGTTTCAATTTCTGGATACGAAAGTTGCAGCACGTATGGGATCTGGACCATATAAGGAAGGACACGTTGAACAACTATATTGTTTATAAGCTTGAAAGCACCACCAGTTAACGAGACAAAAATATTACCCAACATGTGTGGAATCAAGTAGACAATGAACAAGAATGCTGAGATAACAAAGTCACACATAAACATGAGGATGACTGGAGTCTTGATGTTCAAGGTTACACCAAAGAGTTCGAGAAACTCTCCAAAACCACCGTTTCCTACATTGGCTTCGGCCACAGCATTAGCTTCATCTTCTTGATCGTCAAAGAGGTTTTCAACTGCAGCTTGAGGAGCAACAGGTACAGGATTTGGTTGCTGTACTGGGAGTGGTTGCTGTACTGGGAGTGGTTGTTGGGGTGGTTGTTGGGGTGGATGATGTGGTATCTGTGCATCAATAATTTGTGGCTCTTGTACACCAATGACTTGTGGTTCTTGTGGAGCTTCGGCTACTTGAGACGCATTTGGATTGAGGTTTAAATGGGTATCGTTTGGATCATCTTCGACGTCATCTTCAGAATCAGTATTATGTTCGTTAGTGGTAGATTCTTGGAGGTCTTCAATCGGCGCTGGAGGAATTGGCGCTTGTGCTTGATGTAACGCAAGACGGGCCTGTGCAACTGCTCGATTATGGGCTGCGAGTGCATGTGCTCGAGCTTGATTATGATCTGGACGTCCAGTAGGACGAGGTTGAAGAAGATTCTCTCGATGTGGTTGAAGAAGATTCTCTTGATGTGGTTGACGAAGATTCTCATAACGTGCTTGAATACGATCCTCTTGACGTGGTTGTTCGTGGGAATCACTAAAATTAATATGAGTATCAATTTCTTCATCTTCAGAATCAGTATTACCATGTTCATTCTGGATTAGAGAAGGACGTCCATTGGACTCGGTACCCGAACCCCCTAGTTCTGCACCAGCATTACCATCCATACCAGGACGTACAAAGATGGTTCTTCGCTCATTATCACTTTCAACTTCGTCGTTAACTTCTGGATTCACGTTGTTGACGTGGTTTTCCAAAATATCATCAAAATCTCCTCCCTCCATGGCTCTTTGTAAGAGATCGTGGCGCTGATGATTGTTATGGTTGATGGATTCGTCTTGTAAGTCATCCATAGCTCTGGCAATGACTTCTAAGTTATTTAAGTCCGGATTATCGTTGGGATCGAGGGCCAATCCGGGGCCACCATTTCCACCATTTTCACTGTTCCGGATCCTCTGAAGTGCAATCTCCAACATATCAGCTAATTTCGTTCTTGGTTCATTACCAACCTTTCTCAACAACAATTTGGTATAGCCTTCGTCCCTCACAACCCATTCATGCTCGACAAATAACGCTATATGTATAATAACCGCAATAATGATATATCTGACGCCACTAAAAAACGTACAGTCGATGAACAGTCTGATCTTGAGCAACGTGAGTTGCAACGGCGTCTGATCCTTGAATTGCAAGAGATACGCAGCAATATTAAATTCTCCATACAACAACGCATCTGGAAACGTCGGATTGGATACGGGCAAAGTTCCGTCAATAGCCCACGTATAAATTCTTCCGGTAAACTTCCAATACAACGGAACCTGAAAAAGAATGCAGATTATATACAACGTGATCGACAACGTCTTTACCACCGTTGAAGAAATAATCTGGATGAATTTCGACCATACAAGAAGTATCGGTATTCTCAGAGGCATCGCTGGATCATAGATGGTCTTGAACTTATAAGGTGTATTACAAATATCACATTTCTCGGTAGATTTATTAGAATGCTTGAGCCATTCAAACAAACATTCTTCATGAATGTATTTGATGGAACCACGACATTTACAAGGATGCAATAACGGTTGGGATGCCGTTGCCTCTCCACGACAAATACGACACGAATGATCAGATTCGGTCGACATTTATTCTTAGATCCTCTGTATTATGAGACTTATTGAGATTTATTGAGTGGTAGAGTGGTAGAATGGTAGGATTACTCTCCTTATGTATATATGTTAATGTATGGCTAGTAAGGAGTAGGTACTTAGTAACCTATGGAAAAAAGAAGAAGATTAAAGAATGAAAAATAATTTAAATACTGAGCGCTGCGAAGTATTTAATGTAGTGAGATTTAGTGAATACTGAGCGTAGCGAAGTTTTGAAGTACGTGAATGAGAGGTATTACTGAGCGTAAAGAAGACTTTTTAAAGTAATTGAATCTTATTGGAGTTTAGTGACTTATAGTGACTAATAGTGATATTTGTGGATATTTAGTAAATATTAATACCTTAATGTGAGATTTAGTGGATACTAGTGGATATTAGTGGAGATTTAGTGACAAAGAGTGAAATTTAGTGAAATTTAGTGAAATTTAGTGACTTATATAATTCGTCTCTCGCTAAATTCTTCACTCGCTCAGTGTCTTTCCAGTGAGAAAATTATTCAGAATAACTACGGATAAAAATTGTAGTGAACAAATAAGTCAGTTTATTATTTTAATAACCAGTTACCAGAGATGACTATTCGCTTCGCTCATAGTTCTTTCCTTCTTTAAAAGCTGCAAATAATCGACTTGAAAGGTTCTTAGTGAGCTTTCTATAATTTCATTATATGCAGTACATTAACATTGGTTGATTCAGCTAGTGAAATATTGACCAAAATTGCCCCTACTAACTATGTTAACATATAGAGATGGCCTGATATATCTCCTAGTACCTCATATACCAATTCCCAGTAATTTTAAGCCTTAATTACCCACAGTATTCAGCTTGGAGTGAAGATTACATAATCCTCAACAAAGAGTTTATTGAATACTGAACGGAGGAGTATTCGAAGTACGTGAATATTAGTGATATTAATGGTTCAGTGAGCTTTAGTGAAATAGTACGAATGAATATTAATAAATATTAGTGAGCTGTAGCGAATTTTAGTAACTTTTAGTGAATATTAGTGATATTTAGTGATATTTATGAAGTATTCCAGGAGTTTTACTGAGTTTAGATTCAAAAATTAGACTCAAGATTACTAGGTGTATTGAGACTAGGACTATATCTATTAAATTTTAGTGGACTATATCTAAGAAGACTTGATTTACTAGATCTATGAATACTATTCTTCAATTCCAAAGCTTTGAGATCTAGAATTAGTATATCATATTATCATGGTTATTATAGTTATGTATGTCATGTTTAGCGAAAGCAGGAAATATTTAGCGACAACAGGAAGAATTTAGCTAAAGTTGGAAGAGTGTAGCCAAAGCTGGAAGAATCTAGCAAAAGCTGTCAGAATACCGTCAGAACAATGCCCCAATTAGTGACCCAGTTAGTGACCCAATAGTGACCCAATCAGTGACCCAACGACTGAATTGTGCGATAATGAATGCTCATCTCAAGCTCACCTAATCTTTCCCAATTTCATTGGCTCTAGCTTCCATAATTTACCACTAAACAACTTCATCTCTATAATTTGATTCGACACTAGCTATAGTAGATCATGATTGAAAACGTTGTGGCTAGTGAGATCTAGCTCCGGCACTTATTATACACAACCAGGTGATATATAAGAAGACTCTGTAATATAGCTCGTATAGTATAAAACTATACGTTTCTGAGAATTGGTAGATGGCTGTGGTGTAAAGTGCTCGTAAAGGACTGTTAGAGGTGCCCAGTGATAGTCCCAGTGACATCAATCTCTAATTAGAGCTAGATAGACGAAATATTCAGTTCTAGTGGAATATGGTTTCGTTATCTCTAGTTGTAGTTCAATTAGTGTTGCTATCTTCGATATCTCTATTCCCAGATTTGAAACTCATATGGATGAAGAAGTACCCTTTAAATCGCTTTGAACAGATTTTAGACCTATAATTCTAATATATTCCAGTATTCTTATAGTTCTTCTACTAATTTTATAGTAATTCTTATAGTAGTTCTTTCAGTAATAAATATTTTCTCTTGTCTTTCCATTAATTCTTTTTGTAATTAACATCTTTTCTTTTCGCTCTCTCTCTCTCTCTCTTAATTCTTAAACATTACATTACCCGTGACCTTTCTCTTCTTTTTCTTTGTGTCAGCATCATTTTGCTGTTCATCCTCATCCTCGTCAGAGTCGTCCATGTTTCGGCCAGAATTGCCAGTACTTCCTTCATTAAAATTACCCGTCTTATCCTCAAAAAGCTTTTTGGCACGTTCGATTCGGTGGTTTTGTTCGATTATGTACTGGAACCTGGCCAATTTAAGAGGATCGTTTCGTAATGCAAACGCCAAATCGTTCATCTTGATTCTGGACCGTCCTTGCGATTTGGCAAACGTTAATATTTTACTAGACAAGTCTACGAGATATTCCACCATGATCTCCTCCAAACACAGGATCGTTGCATCGGTGGATACAGGCCGGTCGCCTAGCGCATATAGTAAGTTTTCAATGTCTTTATGGAAGAGTCTCTGTTTTCTTCTTAGTCTTTTGGTGTTGGTGATGGGCGGAAGCATTTGTTTATATGGGGTGAGCGAAGGATATTTAGACATGGCTGACATGGCTGACATGCCAGACATCAGCGAGCCTATTCCTGATGAGCTCCCGTAAGGGGTGTTATTGGGATTGTATGATTGCAGGGGATTATATGATTGCTGAGGATTATAAGCTTGCTGGGGATATGTGGATTGCTGGGGATTATACGATTGTTGGGGGTATATGGATTGTGGAATAATATTTCCTGATTGTGAATATATTGGCTTGGGATATACAGACGTGCCAGAGAAGGTATTTGAGCTACCAATTAAATTATTAGTGGCACTTGATGAATTATTGGGACCACCCATAGTATTATTAGAGCCACTCATCGTATTATCAGCTCCGCTAGTTATTAATTCCGGCGACTACTATTTTTTTGAGCTCAGTTCAATATTATTTACGGACTGCACATAATAAACTGTATATAAATCAGAAATGACCGTTTTACTGCTTAGTACCGGCTAAATAAGTGAACCAGTGTAGCGAATAAACGAATCAATGACTAGAAAGCACTTTAGAACACGTGCTGAGATCTTTTACTAGTCAACGCTATGAAAATGAATATAAATAAAGAAAAGATTATAAAGTAATTATGGAAATGAAACCGTCAAATGTTGGAACCTTTCTAGAGGAACAGATTCGATTTTCTAATGAGATGTATAAGAGGTGATATGAATGTCGAAGGGTTCGACGAAGGGTCGAAGGGTTGAAGTGTTTCTTGGTTTGATTATAAAGGGATTCATGTTTATACCTTAAGGATTCATATTTATATCGTTTAACGATTCAATTTATACCTAAACGATCATGTTGATACCTTAAAGTTTCATTTTTATACCTTATGGATTCAGTTTGTATCCTAAACGTTCATGCTTATGTCCTTAACATTCAATTTATACCTTCAAAGGGTCTCTTGCGTGCCATTCCAAGATTAAATCATCCTTAGGGAAAATGGTGGCAAAGACCTTGATTTCTTCAGATAACTCGGTCTTGTGGTGGACAATGTCGGAGTTCATGGCAAATTTACCCAACATACCAGTGAACAACATCATGACGTAGTTTTGTCCCAAACAAAGATGAGGACCGACTCCGAAAACCAACCAGTTACGCTTTTCCATATTACCAGAAGCATTGGCCCATCTTTCAGGAATGAACGATTCAGGCTCTTCGTATACTTCAGGATCATGCAAAGCTGGGTATAATGTAGGAATGACCATGGCACCTTTTGGAACCGAGTACGATTCGGTGACTGGAAAACTCTTCTTGACAACATAAGGAACCATAAGGACAGGAGGTCTGTAACGTAATGTTTCCTTGACAACATGGTTGGTGAATGTCATACTTTTGATCAAGTCAAGTGTCAATGGGACAGATGGATCGTTGTTACGAACCTTCAATTGTTCATCTCTAATTTTAGTCATAACGTCTGGACGGTCAGCAACGATTTGGAACAACCAACATGCCAATGAAGACGAGGCATCTTGGGAAGCAAACAAAAAGGTGAAAATAGCTTCGGAAATCTCCTTGTTGGAAAAATCTCTAACTAACAACTTAGCTTCAGGGTCGTCGGCTTGTTCATCTCTAGCCTTCTTCATTAAGAAAACCCATTCGTCCATAACACATTGGGGCTTTCCACCGGCTTCGATATGGACTTTGGCCATAGCAGCACACTTTTCAAAGATCAACATGGTCTCGTGGGCAATTTTCTTACCGTACCAAGTCTTAGTGTAAGGAATGATGATAGGGAAGTTGACCAATTCAAGAGCAGCGGTGATTCTAAAGTAGTTATCAGCGATCTCGGCGATTTGCTCTTCGAGAATATAATCACCACAGAAAGTTCTTAAAGAAAGTGCACACAATAATTCTCTGAATTCAGGGAAGAATTTACGAGGACCATCGTACTTGATAAATCTGTCCAAGTAGATGTCCATGTACTTTTCTTGTACCTTGACATAGATTTCCAAAGCCTTGTTGCTAAACAAACCGTTCAACGATCTTCTATAATCAGTATGGGCCTTGCCATCTAAGAAAACCCAGTTAGTAGGTCTCAAAATCTTGATGGCCACATCAACAACACATGGCTTAACATACTTAGGCGAAGACAAAATCTTTCTTGCCAAATCTCTAGTGGATGCAATAACCACAAACTTATGGAAAATAGAAACACACGACAACGAACCCGAATCCCACTTGGCCTTATACTCTTCGAACTTTGGGTCCAACGACTCCAAGAAAGGTCCGATGATAGGCCAGAACTTGAATGATGGACCGGCGATACTTCCCTTTCTCCATTGGTACATGATTTGATCATAAGACAATCCAATCACAACAAGGGATATTATGATTTGTAACCAAGAAAGACTGGCAAAAATCTCCTGAGACTTCTGAAGCACAAATTGGCCATCGAAGACCTTCGAGTTAACCCCTTCAGAAATAGGCGATGTTATGTTATTCATCGTGGCAAGAAGTAAAGAAGAACTTGTGGTAAAAAAGTGGTTGAGGAATTCAAGAAAAACAACCTCGATAAATATTTACGCATTTAGTATGCAACAAAAACTTTTGCGAGCAGAGTTAAACGATCGTTTAATTCACATTTGGAGCCAATATGATTTTAGTTAATTGTAACCATGATCAGGCGATAGAACATCACGCCTGAATATTCTCGGTTAGTTGTAGATCATAATCATGCAAGGTTTAAGTATTGAAAACATCTGAGCGTGCACTTTTCATGGTGGAAGGTTTATCCGTGGGACCCGGTACCGCGATTGTGGGTCCATTAGTAACTTTACTGATCCTTCGTATAACACTCGTGAGATCTTGTTAGTAATTTTTTCTTCATTTTCTTTCTCCGGACTATTTTCGCTTCGTATGGTCGCAGCCGTTACGAGTGTAGCCCAGGACTCAAAGTATAGGGATGGATAAACGATCTTTTTTATCCGGTGTCGCGACAATTGCTCCGTAGTGGTATTGGTGGTGTAAGATGGGTGATAGGGGAATGGAAAGGAGATCCCAAATGAGTCCTAGTGGGGTGACAAAACATTTCCGTTCGGTTTATACACTGAATTTGAACTCGGCTTGTACTATATTCAACTTATGCATGGAGAATTTATCCGGTGTCGCGACACTTAATTTGGATTACCTTACGATAATACATATTGCGACATGAAAATGATAAGCTCAGGGGTACGAAGGAGATTCTGGGGAAATCAAATAACTGCCAGATTTCCAGATCTCCCATGGAGTTTCTTCAGTTGGTAATGCCTGGCTATGAATATTTCTCGAGTTTTCATAGAATATCATACGACATTATTATGTCGTAAAATGTCGCGGTTTATTTCGCGACCCGATGAGATGATATACATAATTTTTTTTCACTCTTAAACACTAGTAGTACCACCAGAAACCATGGGTAAAAGAAAGAATAACTCTAAGGAGTTTCAAGAAAAAAGAAAGAGGATCGAACAACAAGATGCGCAACTTTCAGGTGGAGTTTTCACAAACGTTGACGATGAAAGTGAACACCAAGACTGGGAAAATGAAGAACAAGATTATGAATTAAGACCCAGAAACTTAAAGTCAAGTACTCCAGTAGTGGAAGGGTTACCAATTAAAACCTCAGATGGTAAGGTTGAAAGAGTCGTTCGTGAATTGATACCCGAGGAAGAACCTGAAGTGGAAGAAACACAAGAAATACCCGGATTAGATGTCGAACCGGAAGAAGAAGTGGAAGAAGAAGACGAAGATGCCCATCTTAGTCCTAAGGAGAAATTAAATAAAATCAAAGAAGAAATCGCCGACTTGGCCTCGAAACTTATTGAAGACCCCGAAGAAAACGTAACGTGTCTTACAAGATTAAGAAAGATGTCGGAATCACAAAACATTGTCACCAGTCAGTTGGCTATAATGGCTCTTATCCCTGTTTTCAAATCTTTAGCTCCAACATACAAGATAAGGCCCTTATCCGATGCCGAAAAGAGAGAAAAAGTTAGTAGAGACATTGCCAAATTGCGTACATTTGAACAGTCGTTAGTGTCAAACTACACCCTTTATGTCAACCATTTGAACAAGTTATCAAAAGTATCGTTTTCCAACTCGCAAAATAGTAAGAAGATCAGTGACGACCAGGTGAAAAAAGGGTTATTGGCAGCAAAGGCAGCTTGTGAATTATGTTTATCGTCATTGCGTCACTTCAATAGTCGTAATGAGGTCTTCACCATTGTCATACGTAGGTTGAACAAGAAACCAACAAATGCTGACGACTTGGCTGTTTTCACCAAGTGTCTCCGTGTTTTGGAGACTTTGTTGAAAGATGATGAAGAAAATGGAGATATCTCTTACGACTTGGTAAGAATATTATCCAAGTCTATTCTCGACAAGAAATTCAGAGTTGACGAATCGGTTGTGAACGTATTCCTCTCAGTTTCCTTGTTAGAAGACTACGATCCAAACCACAATAGAGACTTGGAACCAAAGAAAAAGTTGAAGAAGAAGGACAGAGTTCACTTGTCAAAGAAGGAAAGAAAGATCAGAAAAGAAAGAAAGGAGATTGACGAAGAAATGCGTAAGGCTGAACAAGCACTTACTGTTGAAGAACGTGAAAAGTTCCAAGCTCAAGTGTTGAAGATGTTGTTAACTTTATACTTGCAGATATTGAAAGCAGGCTCGCACACCACAGGCCAAAACAACGATGCCACCAGTCTTATGGCTGCCGTGTTAGAAGGTTTGTCGAGATTCGGCCAAATGGCTAATTTGGATTTGTTGGGAGACTTTTTGGAAGTTTTACGTGAAATCATGACTGATATAATAGAAGATCATGCCTTGGCCAATGAGGATGAAGAAGTTGGAGGGATATATAGTGGACCACAATTAAGAACCATCTTACTCTGTGTTGCCACATCATTTGCATTATTTTTAAATCACACGTCCACTGGTAAGTTACCAATGACCATCGACTTCTCCAAATTCGTCACCTCATTATATCTCGTTCTTGGTGATTTGTCGTTGGATAGTGATCTTGAATTTAGTCATAAATCGCTTAGATTGGCAGATCCATTATCTGTGTCCAGCGAAGCTGAAAAACCATCCGTCAATGTGTCTACGAAAGCCGAACTTTTATTACGTTGTCTTGATTTCATATTCTTCCGCTCAAGAAACGGTACCGTTCCTCGTGCCACCTCTTTTACCAAGAGATTGTACTTGAGTATCTTACACACGCCAGAAAAGACATCCCTTGCCACGTTAAAATTTGTTGGTAAGTTGATGAGCAGATATGACGAAAGCATGAAAGGGCTCTGGAACACAGAAGAAAGAATCAGTGGTGAGGGTTCGTATATTCTTGGTATTGAACGTACCGACCGTGAAATCGAATTGGAAAGATCAAACAGTGAAGCCGCTACTTTGTGGGAAAATGTCTTGTTGGACAAACATTACTGTCCAATGGTGAGAGACGGTGCCAGATCCTTAATGAACAACAGTAAACACAGTAACGATAGAAGATAATCCCTGCTTAGTTAGAATATTGCACTGCATAGAGAGCCATATATACTAATACAAAACTTTTTGCATTCAAATTTAGGTGGCGAGCGCTGCAAAATGTAGAATAATAAATGTAGAATTATAAATATTTAATTACTAATTCTGCCACTTCAAACACTATCCAGAAACTTATACATATGGACGTTGTAGCGTTTCAATTGAGGGTAGACTCGTCCACCAAACTACCCGCGTATTCTGACAAAGCGATCTTGCCTCCTTCAGTTCTTTCGCAGATTATAGATATCATACCCGAATCACAATTACCACATCCACTCATATTCGAGATCACTTGTGGCAGCAGAACGACATATATAGGAGTTAAGGAGTTCTCTGCACGTGAAGAAGATACTGCTTACTTACCGTCGAGTGTTTTAACTAAGCTTGACGTTCAAGACCAAAAAGAAGTAACCTTCAAATTGAGAACTGACATCCCTAAGGCAAACTCACTCAGAATAAGACCTACACAATTATACACCAACATAACGAACTGGAAATACTTTTTGGAAAACAAACTAAACCAGTTCTATACGACTTTGACCAGCAAAGAAAGTTTGGTGATTGAAGACGAGGCTCTAAGGTATGAATTATTGATCGAGGAAATCAATGGAGAATCGGCAAAATCAGTGACAGCATGTATTATAGACACGGATATAGTATTGGATGTTGTTCCCATAAATGACAAGTTGGCTTGTGATCAAATTAAAGAATTTGATAGCAATCCTCACAATAATATAGTAGAGATCGAGACTGAATTGCAAGCAGAAGGGTTGAAGTCATTTTTAGACCCCAAATTCGTTCCAGCTATATACAAAATCGACTTGTCCAAATACAAGCATGACTTCCAAATCAGTTTAAATAGTTCTACTTTGTATAATGTTGATTTGATTGTGGGAATGGACAAATTTATCAATCTTGAGAGTTTCAAATGGACTACAATGTCTCAGGATTTCGACGTCGAGAATGGGACTCAAGAGTGTAAGAAGGTGATTGTGAATATGAAGGATGATGAAATAACTAATAAATTACATCGTGCAGCTGAGCAAGGCGAAGATGACGATTATGATGAGATAGATAAATGGATCTACATTATTGCATTTTCATGGAATACTCCTAGTGACATCAAATTGGTTGTAGGTGATGTCAAAGAGAAGCACGACATCGAGGAAGATACCGTTACAGATGACTCTAAACCATGTGTGAATTGTCATAAACACATAAGTCTGGCAAAAATAATCCTTCACGAGACATTTTGCTTGCGAAACAACATCAAATGTGAAGTATGTGGACAAGTTAACTCAAAGAAAACGAACCATTGGCACTGTGACCAATGTTCATTCTATACAAACGATGCATTAATACAACAAAAACATATACAGTTATACCACCAAGGACCATATAAGTGTGGTCAATGTCACACAGGGAACTACTCAACCTTTATTGATTTGGTAACACAGCATAAGGGCGATTGTCCGCAAAAGCTTCACGAATGTCGGTTTTGTCATTTAATCGTACCCCAAGAAGAAAGCACTTATCAAGACAAATTTGCTAATCTTACACATCATGAGAATCAGTGTGGAAACAAAACTAGCGAATGTTACAAATGTAACAAGCCCATTCGAACCAAAGACCTTAAGAAACACATGAAGATGCATGACTTGGACAAGCAATCGTTCCGAGATTTTAATAAAATCACTTTCCGCCGTTGTAGCAACGTCAATTGCATCAAACTATTAGGACCACATACAAATAACGAACTCGAACTATGCGATTTATGTTTTGGACCCATATATGTCAACCAACACGATCCGACCCATATCAAACTACAACAACGTATTGAACGGAAGTATATGCTTCAACTCACAAAAGGATGCAACAACTCTTGGTGCAACAACCCATACTGCCAATCATCAAACTCCGAGTCCGTTAAAAAACCGTTCAAAGAGCTATTACAGATCTTAACTACCAAATTGCTCCCAGCGATACATCAACCACCACTCCCTATCAATTCTAAGTTACATCTCCTAGGACCCAACAGAATATGGTTTTGTGTCAACGAGTCGATAACGAAGAAGAAACTGTGGCTCGATATGCTTCAAGAAGAAACCTCCCACGATACGTCATTGCTACACAAATCTTTGAATGAATGTCATACCTTATCAGAAGTAACAGAGTGGTTGCAACAACATTCATAAAAATAGTTGAATAGAATATAATAATAGAGTGACGCGACACGTAAGAGACGACACGTAAAAGACGACACGTAAAAGACGACACGTAAAAGACGACACGACAGACAGACAGATTAACGGTAGTATAGATGGCCTCTATATCCTTTTAATGGTCATCAAGATCCGAGGTCAATTGCTGGCGAAAGCTCCAAGCTCGCAGTTTGTGCTCTGTTGCGGTCACTGTTGTAGCCTATCAGAAAGATAAGTCGTGCCAATAAAGCAGTTTTGTAATCTCACACGACTTCTTATCAACGCCACCATCCGCGCCCCTTATAAATTGTGGGAGCCAGCTTTCTGGCGGTCTTACTTCTTCTTCTTCTTTACTGGTATTCTATAGGACTATATAAACTATAGTTGCGTCGAATACCTTTACAATAAACAACCAAACGATCTTACCAAATGTTATTAACAAACGCTATTGCACTTTCAATTTTGACCACCTTGGGTGTTCAGGGGTTAGTCATTCCTGGAGTCGATGAAGTCATCGAAGTGTTCCACAACGAGGTTGAAGGCAAAATACCTGCAGTCTCTATTCCTTCCGTAAAGGAAGTTAAGGAGGCTGCTAAAGACCTCAAGGAAATCTTGAAGGTCAAATTAGCCAGTGTTGCTGCTCCAATTGTTAACGCTGCTTCTACCAGAGATATCATTCCTCATAAATATATAGTGGTATTAAAGGATGAAGTCATGGAGAATGAAGCTGCTTTCCACCATGAATGGGTTGCCTTGTTGCATGCTAACAGCTTAGCGAACTTGGATCCCCAAGATCCATTCTTTGCCTCCATTCAAGATGTTAACACCGATGGTGGTATTGTCGATACATTCTCCATCGATAAGGCTTTACGTGGATATGCCGGTTTCTTTTCCGATGAGACTATCGAAGTCATTCGTAGAAACCCATTGGTCAAGTTTGTTGAAAAGGATTCCATAGTTTACGCCAATGAATTCGATATCCAAAAGGGTGCTCCATGGGGTTTGGCTAGAGTTTCTCACAGACAACCTTTGAGTCTCAATTCTTTCAACCAGTACTTATATGATACTTCTGGTGGAAAGGGTGTTACCTCTTATGTGATTGATACTGGTATTAACGTTAAGCACGTTGAATTTGGTGGAAGAGCTAAATGGGGTGCCACCATTCCAAGCGGAGATGAAGATCTTGATGGCAACGGACACGGTACTCACTGTGCCGGAACCATTGCTTCCGAATCCTATGGTGTTGCCAAGGATGCAGAAGTTGTTGCCGTCAAGGTCTTGAGATCTAACGGTTCAGGTTCCATGTCTGATGTCGTCAAGGGTGTTGAATTTGCTGCCAAGTCTCATCAAGATGCTGTCAAGGCAAGCAAGAAGGGCTTCAAGGGTTCTACTGCCAACATGTCTTTGGGTGGAGGTAAGTCTCCAGCTTTGGACTTGGCTGTTAATGCTGCAGTCAAGGCTGGTATTCACTTTGCTGTTGCTGCTGGTAACGAAAACCAAGACGCTTGTAACACTTCTCCTGCTAGTGCTGAAAACGCAATCACTGTGGGAGCCTCTACTATCTCTGATGCCAGAGCCTACTTTTCCAACTATGGTAAGTGTGTCGATATTTTCGGCCCTGGTTTGAACATCTTGTCTACATACATTGGTTCAGACTCAGCTACTGCCACGTTGTCCGGTACTTCGATGGCTTCTCCTCACATTGCAGGTTTGTTGACCTACTACCTTTCTTTGCAACCAGGTGCTGAATCTGCATACTTTGTATCTGCCAAGGGAGTTTCAACCACCCAATTGAAGAAGAACTTGATTGCATTCGGAACAAAGGACATCTTGTCTGACATTCCAGAAGATGGAACTCCAAACATCTTGGCTTTCAACGGTGCTGGTCACAATTTGACCGACTTCTGGGGCGAATCTACCACCACCGTATCCACCAAGGATTCTGGTTCCAACATCGACAAGTTCGAGGCCAAGGTTGACTCGTTATTGAACGAACTCCACAACTTGGTTGACCAGGAAGTGTTGGACTTGAACTCTGTCATTTCCGGTTTCCGTGGCGACAAGGCATAGAGTCCATACCCAATCCTTCAATTCACTCGCATTTCACTAGACCGTGACTGCCTATTTCTCTTTATATCAATACAATCAATAATACAAGTTTATTCAAGCACTTAAGAAGCCCATAGAATCAGATACGATTATGCCGTCTATATGCAGCACAAAGGACGACATTTACGTCTATATACAGGACAGATTTGATGACATTTCCAATCTATATGCAGAATTTATCGGTGGCAATATTTCATGGAGACAAGAACAGGATTTAATCAATAGATCTTTGACGTACCCAACCACCACACTAAAAGAAGCCTCCAAACCGAGCTAGTAAACACCACCCCCTTGAACACAATCTCCAACCACCTAATAATACACACAAAATGTCCACACCAGCTAAAAGAAGACTCATGCGTGATTTCAGAGTATGTATTACGACACCACAACGATCCACAAGATATACTAACAACTTCTAGCGTATGCAGCAAGATGCCCCTGGCGGAGTGTCAGCGTCACCATTGCCAGATAATGTCATGACTTGGTATGTATTTAGGACACCAGTCCAACCTTAGATCCACTAGCCCGCTAGTCGGACTCAAACAACTCGCCACAACAATACTAACACACCCAGGAACGCAGTGATTATAGGACCTTCCGATACGCCATTTGAAGACGGAACTTTCCGTCTTGCTCTTCAGTTTGACGAACAATATCCCAACAAGCCCCCTTCTGTCAAATTCATAAGTGAGATGTTCCATCCCAACGTCTATGCGTCGGGAGAATTATGTTTAGACATCTTACAGAACCGGTGGTCTCCCACATACGACGTGTCGTCGATTCTCACCTCTATCCAGTCATTATTGAACGATCCAAATATCTCGTCACCTGCTAATGTCGAAGCAGCGAATTTGTATAAAGATCACAGATCACAGTATGTCAAACGAGTCAGAGAAACAGTGGAGACCAGCTGGAATGAGGATGATTTTGATGAAGATGAAGATGAAGATGAAGACTGTATTGAAGAGGATTAGATTTGCATAGTTAAGGACCCCCAGAGTTAGTTTATAATGATATTAAGAATATTATTATATAAAAGGGTTGAAAGTTAGATATTGTGATAATATTCACTAGCTAGTCGTTGAACGTTTATTATACTGAACTTAGAGCTAGTTCGTGATCCGAGAGATAGTGATCCGAAGTTAGTGATCCGAGAGATAGTAACTGAATCTCGGGCTAGTTCCCGATCCTAGAACTAATTCGTGAATCGAGAGTTAGATCCTAAAGCGAGAGTTAGTTCGTCCACGAACCCGAGCTAGTTCCTGATGCCAGAGTTAGATTTTGAGAGTTAGTTCCTAGTCCCAAATTACTTCACGAACCCAAAATTATTTCCTGATCCCAGAGCTAATTCCCGAACCCAGAACTAATTCTATCCCAGAACTTGTTCCTCTTCCCAAACCACCCCCGAACCACTTCCTCATCCCATACTTCCCTGTATATATGTATATATATTGATGAGCTTTGTCTATGTACACGTGACTATAATTATGGTGACCATATATATATATATAAATCTACTTAAGCCATAAGTAATACCATTTTCTTTGCAAGGCTAGCTTGGCTTTTTCTTGTTCTTCCAACTCAAGACGGATTCTTTCTTGTTCCCTGGCAATACGGTCGATTTCATAAGGATCGTCGATTTTCGTCTCGACAGGTTTACCCTCTTCACCCACCAATTTGTCTCTGAAAAGAGCTGCAATAATGACAAAACCCGTCAAATATATAAACACTTTGGTCACAGCATCGACACGTTTGAGATCAAACTGTTTTCTACGCACAGGAGTCTCGGCCAACACCACCGGTTCAAGTTTCTTGATGGTTGAGGTCGGTGAAGGCAGTGGATCTGATACTTTTGATGGGACACTAAACGGCAAGTCAAAGGGAGCTTCGTTGGTTTTCCAGTTGGAAAAGTCTTCACGAACTCCCCAGTTCCCGTAGGCAATATAGTAGGCTAGTTTTTTGTCCGGAGTAGTGAGTTTGTGCCATTTCTTGTCGAATTTGTCCTGAAGCTCTTTCAAAACCTGTCCTTGGTGAAGAAGACTCAACGAACCAAATAATGTGTTGTCTGAATATATTGGAGCTGTGTCTATGGGTTGAGTAGCGACGTCACCATCTCCAGAAGATAATAGTGAGCCCATATCCTGGAGTGATTGGACGGCAAGCTGAGCAGCCTGACGTTCCTGTTGGGGAGTCTTTGGGGAATTTGGGGAACTTGGGGAATTTGAGGCATATCTTTGTGAGAAGGTGGATCCAACATTTAGTGGGCCTGAAGCATATTTCCATACAGAGTGGACAAGGCCTACTCTTGTACCAGCTTTAGAGAGAAACATGATGAGTTAGAGAGTTTAATGAAAATATCAGAATGCGACAAATAGTGAGAAACAATGAGCGGAGCAAATACTGAGCGAAGCGAAGTATTTGTAAATGAAAAGTGTTTTGAATATATACTGAGCGAAGAAAAGTGTTCAATATAAGCGAACTACAATGGCTCCAAATGAATATACACTGAGTGAAGCGAATTATATAATATAAGTGAATTAGAGTGACTTCAAAAGGATTTACTGAGAGCAAGAAATTAATACTAGTGAGATTTAGTGACTTAAATGAATACTAGCGAGGTTCAGTGACTCTAAGTGAATACTAGGGAGGCTTAATGACTCTAAGTGAATACTAGTGAGATTTGTTGAATGCTGAGCTCTCCGAAGAATTTATTATTAGTGGATATCTGATGACTTATTGAATGCATCTCTCGCTAATACTTAAATTATTAAACCGTTTTGAATGGTTGCGTTCAGTGTGTGCAATTGGTGAGAAATTAATCATTTACTGAGAAGAATAACAAAGAATACGAATGAGGACTATTCAATAAGATAGAGAGTACCAGAAATATATCAGTTCCTAATATACAGCTCACTATATACAGCTCACTATATACAAGTCACTTTTCTCTCAGTATTTAAAGTTGATAACCTAATTTAAAGGTTCTTACAGGAATTTTATATGCAGTACACGAACGACGGTTGATTCAGTTAGAGGAATATTGATCAGAATTGTCTCTAGCTACTAAGTTAAGACATTTACTAGCCTAGTATAGCCCCCCACCACTGCATCATATAAGAATTCCCAGCTATATAGCCCAATAGTTACCCATACTATCCAACGTGGAGTTCGGATTACATAAGCAAGAAATAAAATTCTTCTTCTGCAGGAAGATTACTCTTGAATACTGCCCCACCGAAGTACTTAGAAAGTGAAGATTTAGTGACTTATTGAGGAGCTATTAGCGAAGCGAATATCTCTCTCAGTATTTAAAGCTGCACATAACCATTTACCGAGAAAGTATCTAAGAATAGCATTAGTGGACTATCCACAAATGTCTGAGTACCAGTAATTTTTTATAAAAAACTATTCGTTTCGCTGATAATTCTCTCAGTATATAAAGCTGCAAATATGCAGTGGTGAAATTGATTAGATGCAGTACAATAATAATCAATAGATTCAGTTCCTGGAATATTGGCCAAAATTACCATAATTCTCTCTACCAAAAGCCTAGACCAACCTGGCAAAGAGCCTCTATATCATATACAAATTCGTATTAATATTAACTATTAATCACCCCAATATTCAATACAGAGTGTAGATTATAAAATCTTAAATAAAGCATCGCACAGTTCGAATTGAATAGATCACTGAGGTAAATGAAATTTAGCGGTAATTTCGTGGAGATTCAAGAGAGTTGAAGTTAATAGTAGCTAAGTTGCGACAATCAATTAGTGATAATCAGCATTTATTCTCAACTCCCAAGTCACCAAGTCATTGAGTTTCCAACTCACTATCTGACTAAGTAATTAAGTTTCTAACTCGCTAAAACGCTAACTAAAACACTAACTAAAACACTATCTTACTATCTCATAAACTCACTAAATAATCAATTTGTAGCTCACTATTCACTAAGTCACAAATATTCTAAGTCATTTAGCCTCCAACTCACTAACTCACTAGTCCTTTAAAAGCATATAAAATAAATAACTATATTCTTAAACATATTTTGGTTCATTTAATAATAAAAATTTAGATTCTATTATAACTATATATAGCGTCTGCAATATATTTATTTTACTCCAGTAGTAAGTTTTGTATTAATAATAATAAATTATTTAATAACAAATTCTCTCATCTAGACTCTAGATAATATTAAAGAATTAAACTAAATAGAGTTTAAAATTATATAGATTATACTAAATTATATATTTCTAGTGTTAGTAGACATATAATAATTAACGTATGATATTGTTAACCCACTATCCTCGTCCATTAGCTTCGTTAACCCACTATCCTCGTCCCATTAGCTTCGTTAACCCACTAACTTCGTCAGATTTCACATTACATAAGCCTGTTCGTAACTCCGGTGAGAATTTCAAGTTATTAACGCTAAAAATATTATAACGATAATCCACCGTACCCCTAACTGCACACTAGGTTAGGATTTTAGGAACAACACTGATCCAGTATTGTAACATAGCCGGAAGAAGCATCGCACCCTAACTTAATCTATTCCCTTGCAATGCATGACTTTATTTCTGCATAAATTGCGTTTTCAATATTATTTTCTGAGTTCGGAATAACCCGCTATTGTCGCCAAAAGTCTAATTATAATTTACGTCACTTAGCGCCAGCGCTCATCAACCCCCCACCGTCAGTATTACTCAGACAGGAACTTCAAATCAACACTGGATGCCCGAACCAACACAACGGAACTAGTAGCGGGTTCCAGTGTCGGAGTTCCCTAACGCACGCCAGGTCCTCTAACAATTTCCTTGGAACCTAAAAAATATCCCTTCATAGAATAAACCATCTCGTCTAATGTTGACAGTTTTATTTCAGAACCAAATGAAGAATATGACTTTTGAGTAAAAAGAACTGGTAAGTGCATTAAAGCATAATGACTCCTCTTAGACTGTACGGTCACTACTGGACTCTCCTGGGACTTTCTGATTTAAGTATAGATCCTTTATATAAGCATTTATAACCATCTTAAACTACTTTTTCTGGCAGACGTGAAGATTAACTTTTTTTTGACATCCGTTAACTTTTTCTGGCACCCTTCAATTTAACTTTTACCGCCAACATCGATAGAGAATTGAACGTTTCTCAGGAGATTAAGCTGGATATGTATGGGAGCGAACTGCCTGGTGTGAGTGGAAGTAGTGACGAGAATTGCGCGGAAGATTACGTCAAGAATCCTCCAATCACACATCCTCAACGACACCACATATCAAAAGATGATATAGTTTGTTTACAAGAGAAAATGAAATCCAGTATACATTTGGGTTCTATACATAGAGTGAGTGGCGGCAACATCTTCCAAAAGCCAAACCCCGAAGATCATACAAAAGAGAAGAAGAACGAGGACAAACCACTCCGTGTCTGTAAAATGAATGAGCCATGTCGACACATCGAAACCAAGGGGTTTCCTGAAATTGAAAATCAGCTTCCATACCACCAAAATGAACGTCAAGGACCCATAAATGAACTTTCCAAAGAACTCATAAATGAACTTCCTCAAGAAGTCATGAATCAAAATCCACAAACCACATTCAACCATGGTCTCTTACGATATTCCTGCTTATTAAAGAAATTGGCGTATCTTCTAGAATATTTCCGCTTCGGGTGTAAATTGTTGTTTGAACTGCTAGAGGAACACTACCTAAACCTCCATATAAACTCCGACGGCTTACTCATGCTTGAAGTTATTGAGGAAAAGCAGATGTTGGCTACAAAATGGTCCAAAGAGATTTGCGCTATGGAAAACGAATACGAAATCAAACAAATCTTCCACATGGTGTGTGATTTTGTTGATCTTGATAGTGTGCACCAATTTGTGATTCTGATGTTGGAAAAGTATCCATTCAACGGACTACCAAATATCAGTGACGAAGGGTTTATTGGCGTCTTCGTAGGCGTGGTTTTTAGCAGTAACTACCAGAAAGAAGTAGCATGTCTCATTGAATTTGTTGCCAGAGACCAGGGAGGCGAGAAAGGTTCCAATTTATCCGATACTACGGCGCAAAATCTTTCTCCTCGTGCATTCTCCTTGGGACCAAGCCCCGAGGAATCATTTTCCACATTGTTCAATACCATTAAATCCATAGAAGAACAAGAGCCGTCATGGAGAACAGACCAACTCCTGTGGAATAGACTTAAGTTGCGAATAGAAGACATTATAGTGAGAGGCCTCAACTTGATATCCAAATATGAACAAAACTACGAGGTTGGCATTCTCCGGGTGATTTGGGACCGGGAGTCTGGTTATAGCCCGAACTCGTTTAACGAGACTGAATGCTTAATGTTAGATATCACTGACATGACGATCTTTCACCTCGATACCATACCCACCGTCACGGAGATCATTTGTGACGAGTTGAGCATTCTTAATATCAAGAATACAAAGTGTGCACAATTCATAGACATATTATCGCTGTTTTTGGCCAACCCCGTAATACCGTTTATCGATTCCTTAATAGCGGGGGGAACCATAGGGCTAAGCAAATGGCAAACATTCACTACAATGTGGGAAATGCTAAGGAACTTTTTTTCACTCTTGAGCCATATTCTCCACACAATAGACTCAGACTGTCAGGAAAAGCATGGCCCACCCTTAAACCCAAATCTCGAACATTACTTGGAGGTGTTTGAAGTATTTTCAACTGAAGTCGGAGAATATGTCAACCAGGGAATCGACCAACTCAACCTCCATTTGGATGTTTTTAGTGAGAACGAAGACCATCTTAGAGATGCTTATTTTCAAGTCTACGCAGGGTATTATAAAATCAAGTATACTTTGGCCATTTTGAAATTGACCGACAAACACGAAGTAAAGAAGATAAACATGGAGTGAAAAAGAAATATAAGAATTCAGAAGACAAACTTAGTGTAATAAGTCCGTCTTGTTAGTCTATTTTGGGTTTGCAACTTCTAGAGTGTCTGAATCGTAACCATCAAGAGTTTTTTGCAGCTATTGAGTTTTTCTGCGTGAGGCAAGTTTGGCCGAACAGTGTCGTTAGAAGTTGCACCACAAACACAAGTGAAGTGAAACACAAGCGAAGTGAAATACAAGACTATTAGCGACCAGGAGAGACCATGAGAGACTATGAGTGACCATAAGAGGCTATGAGTGACAATTAGTGAGATTTAGTGACAATTGGTGAGATTTAGTGACATTTGGTGACAGTTAGTGACAATTAGTGACAATTATAAGCTACTATGTGAGACTACGAGTTACTACTAGTTACTACTAGTAACTATGAGCGACCATTCGCAAAAATATGACTACTAGCGGCGGCTGTTATTCTAATTTTCACCAATGGTTGTGAAAATTAGAGACAGTAGGACATTTTCTCTATTAAAGTTGTCAATAAAGCGTTTTCCTATCAGGGGTTTGCTTTTATTGTATTTGTTGTTATTCGTTATTTTGTTACAAGACTAATACTTGCTAGTTCTAGCTCTAATCTAATTCTCGCTAGCTCTAAGACTAATTCTCGCTAGTTCCACCCTAATACTCACTAGTTCCATCCTAATGCCTCAAAGGTGGCATATATTTCTATATTGCTATCACTAGAATAAGGAGTATACATAGAGCCACTACTAGCATACCTATACACCAGTTGCTGGCTCGTTCTTTGTTGTTTTCGATAAATATATTAACTCTCTTGACTCCCCGGGTCAATTTGTTTGCGACGTGGTCCAATTCTGTGTCGAGTTCGTCCAACATGTAGCCCTGTTGTTCAAGTTCGTCTCCCATGATAGTAGCTTGTTGGTTGAGGTTCTTCATGGTATCATGGATGCTTCCCAACTGTAGGTCTTGTTCGCCAATGATCTCCTGTTGTTGATACTGAGTCATTTGGTCGAGAAATGGGTTCTCCAGATACGTCTCGTCACCGTCCTGACTTATTCTATTGGACATGGTGGTCACTGGACGTTGCTTCTGTGGCGAATCCCAGCGTTCCTTGATGGTTCTTATCTTTTCTTGCAAATCATGTAAAACATCACTTCTTTGTTGAATATCGTCCTTGGTCAAATTGAACTTCTCTGGGTTGGCCGCACTTATATTGATGGCCTGTTCCAAATCCTTTTGTATTTCTTGTAGTTCTTGATAATTATTGGCAAAGTCCTGACTAAGGTCGCCCGTGGGGGATGCTCCTTTGCCGCCACCACCTGAAGAATCCACCGTCAGTCTCTGTTTCTTCTGCAAGATCTCCTCCAATATGCCTATGGTGCTCCAGGCATCTTCTTGAACTTCATTGAATGGATCCATGCTGCCTAACTATCTGTGTCTTGGTGACGAGGATGTTTTCATATTCAAGTGCGCGTACAAAAATTCATAATACCACCAACTCTAACAATGGAAGTCAACGAAGAAACTACGGCCCCTGTGTCTACTCAAAATGAACAGTCTCCAATAATATCAAACGGCCAGGCCCTGGAGTCTCCACAGCCATTACATAAAAAAGTCAAGGTCGAATCAAGAGAAGTGTCTGTTGATATTGAAGGCGAGGGGCCCACCCACGAAGGGCCTCCAGTGCATGAAGTTGTGGGTGGATCATCAATAAGACAATATTTAAACCAGCACTTGACGAAACATGTGTTGGATGGGTTGAAAGAAGTCAGTACCACCAAGCCTGAAGATCCATTGACGGCGTTGGGTGAGTTTCTTCTTCGGAGAGCGAAAGAGGTTAAGGAAGTAGAAGAGGTTAAAGAAGAGAAAGAAGAAAAAGATGTTTAGAAGTCATAGAATCTTAAGCTGGTTATATATAGTGTGGTTATACTAATTTGGTTAGTATTTACAACCTTAGGGATCAATGAGTTCTCTCTAGAGTCCAATGTTCTCCGTTCCCAAGGATCTTTTCCTCTAAAGCCCTAAGTCATATCTTATATCTTCTGATACGTCTGGATAAATCGTCAATCAACTCTATATCGGAATACAAGACGTGGCTGTCCAAATATCAGGACGTGTCTTCATATCCACCGGTTCCGTTACACATCAGGCCCGTTTATGTATCACCATATCTATATACAGGAAAATGCACAAATAAATTGCCATCCCCATAAACAGATTTCTGTGACTTACATTCCTACACTTTATAGGCCATGTCTACAATACAGCAGCAGTTGAGGCCCTATTACGATCACGATACATTCAATGCGGGATACTGTGTGACATATAAACCCGGTATTGGGTTGATTGATAGCGAGACGAATCGTCCCTTGACGAGCACAATATTGAACCTGGGAGCAACAAATAGTACGGGCAAAGTAGTGGGACGGGTACTTAATGATGGCACAGGTATGGGAATATACGGCGACAGAATGAAGTCAGCTTCCAGCATGACTGGCGACAAAAACTACATATACGATCTTGAGTTGCTGGAGTATTTTGACATGAACAACTTATCAGAGTTGTTCAAGAATTTGGTGTGGAATTTCTGCAAGAACTACTGCAAGGTATTAGTGAGTCAGCCTTTAGAGATCGTGCGGTTGGTGTTACAAGTTGGTACGTTTGAGTTTCAGAAAAAGAAATCTGATCCTCCCCGTAGATTATACGACGTTACTACAGGAGTAGTTACTGATGTGAGTGAAGTAGAAGACTCTGATTATGAGATTGATTATTTCCAAACCCCAAACAAGCCGCCACTGGTTCTGCCTGTACAAACTAGGACAAAAAAGTCCAAGAAGAAGAAGCAACACAAATTGCAACCTGTTTCGATCCATCTGTTGGATATAATGACGGCGATTGTTGCCAAAGATGGTCCTTTTGCGTTGTTTCGTGGTATCAATGCATCTTTTATCCACCAAACCTTATCACACACCATCGAAGCGTGGATTACCGGGTTTATATCGCCATTTTTGGGGATTCCTGATCCATTTTTCCTTGAATTGACCCATTCCAACGACCCTTTCAAATCTTTGTGGTTGCTGGTGACAGCGTGTGTATTGACAGGATTGGTATTGATACCATTGGATTTGATTCAAGTAAGATTGATGCTTACTCAGTTCAATACACCCCAAGGTGAAGTTGAAGAGGTGGAAGATATTAAAGATTCTAATGATGACCTTCTCACAGAAGCGACGGAGGAAGACACTAACAAACCCATAATGGTGAACACACGGTCTGTACGGGAAAGTATTCGCAACTATCCATTCCAGACGCTTATTCAACCACCACTTGGAATAAGTATTCTCACAATCCTCCATCAGTTTAGTATTGTCATCTTTAGGAAGACCGCACCCTACGTGATGTTCATCAAGTTCAACATCGATTCCTACAGCTCGCCTACCATCTATACCATGGTAAATTTGATGGCATTGATAATGGAACTTTTCATCAAATTACCTCTTGAGAACTTGTTGCGTAAAGAACAGGTCAGATTCTTGCTTACACCCAAAGCCAGCGATCCCAAGAAGGTGATCACTATCGACAATCCGAACGAAAACTTGATAGTCAATTTCAATGGTCTCGCCGCTATTGAGAGCACGCCTGAGGACGTTCAAGAGGGAACCTCTTCTGAAATAGTGGTACGTACACGGGTTCCCAACACGATGTTTACGAGGATTTCGAACCTAGGACTTTTCAACGGATGGAGAGTTGGAGTATTGAACGTGATTGGGTTCTGGGGTTACAATATACTCAAGAGCAATGGGACTGAACTTAGAGAAGAAAGATTATGATGATAATAAGAAGACCATGAACGATGAAGAAGACTCCAATTATCTTATTGGACCTCTATTTAACCCAGAAGCCCTGGTACGAATAATGTAAATAAGAAATGCTAAGCAATACTCACAGGCCAGTCCAAGAATAATTGTTTAATAACCGTAAGTTAAGTAATCATGAATCCATGAATCTATATATCCCTTAATCCATATTTATGGGTATACGTATAATTAGACGTAGACGTATAACGTAATACTAATAGTACGATTCGCTAGTCAGAAATATCCCATCCCATGCCCCACTTGGAAAATATAATTCTATTGTCTCGTGACTCTCAGCCTTGCGGCGCTGGACCCTGTTCGAGAGCGCATTGAAAAATATAACGCTCACTTCGAAGCTTGACAAGAACACAGTAAGACAAGCAATGTAAGAGCTAACAACAAGAAAATCCCGTGACACCTTGCTATAGATTCTGAAATATACAACCACCAAAACTCGTCGTTTTTGCCCAAGAAATTATTAGAATATCCATTGAATGATACTGGAGACGGAGGCCCTAATGTAATTGACGAGGTGGGTAAATCAACACTTAGAGAGTTCTGTCTTGGCAAAATAATAGGCGAAATAATAGGCGATATCATTAGAGATATCATTAGTGATCATTGGCATTAGCCAGGGCCATAAGTAAAGTAGAATTAGTGACAAATTGAAGTGGACTGGTGGCTTAATAAATACTTGATCTCTTCTAATTCCACTAATAAAGAATTAATCTCTACTAATCTCCACTAAAAAATACTTGTATCAATCAACACTTTGCTACGCTCGGTATTAAAGGCTTCTAGTAACGACTAGAACTTCACTAATTTTTGAATAGAAATAATACAGCGCTACTCCATCCAATACCAACTTTACCCCTTAAGCCATCGTTTATGAAGCTTGAGCTAACACTCTTTCCCTTTCTTAAAGACACTGTAGACTCGAAAAAATTAATGTAACCAAATCTCGCTTATACTTTTCTTTTCTCCGTGCGAAAAAATCCGCTCCGCAATACCCTGTGGGATAATTTATACGACCCTCGTAAAAAAGTCTAGACCCCAAGGCGGGCTTTCCTAACTATATATATAAAACCAACCCTCCATCGAAAATATAATCCAAAACAATGTCTATCTTTTCAAACCATGGCGTAATGTTGAATCATAGGTTTAAACTAAAGTATCTAAGGTCGTGTCGAAAGATATTCCTAGCTACTTTTATATTTATATGTTTTGTGATCTTTACTTTCTTCAATCGAAACCATGATCTTGATTTGTCATTGCTTAGTTCGAATGATGATATAAGCCTTGTTGTTTCGGACTTGAAAATCGTTCGATGCATTGGAAACTGTTCTCCGCCCACGGGGTATATTAAACTAGAACCAAGCTTGAACTACAAGACGTCTGGTTTGTTCAATTACTTCGCTGTCATTAAAAAGCAACCTTTGAACGAGGCCATTCGGGTTTTGGTCAATATTGTGCCCAATGGCGAGGGCGATGTGGTCAGCATGGGTAAATATGCACTAGGGGTTAAGTGGATGAACATTAGCCCAGTCGAAGAGATCCCAGATGTAGAAATGGTGCGATCAGTCGAGATCTTGATGGGAATGGGCGATTTGGTAGACGCAAGAGAAGGCTGGAAATCTTTAAAGATAGGATCTCCACACCCATCGAAAAAATCTCTACAACATATTTCCACTAACCCTAGAGACGAAAACACCCCATCTGGCTCGTCTGAACAAGATGTGAAAACCAAAGATGAATCGGAAATCACAGGTGGCGATTCGCCCTCTGAAAATCCAGACAAACAGATCAAACCTAGCATGGAATCGGCCATTGTGGATGATTCTACCGTGATTGGTCCGCTCATCACTTTCTTCAAACTTTCCCCTTCCCGTGAACAATCCTACACATCCAATCGTAAACATTTCGAAGCACTCAAAAGCCAGGCGCTCTTCCCCACCACTTCTAACAAATTCAAAATCATCCAGTTAAGTGATCTTCATTTTGGCCAGTCCTTGGGCAAATGCATAGACGGATCGTGCTCTTCAGACTTGAGGACCCTCCGCTTCATTGACGAATCTATTAGACTGGAAAATCCGGATCTCGTGATAATCACAGGTGACTTGATTGACTTGTCTCGTTCTATTGACTACAAATCAGTTATTTTAAAAGTTCTCCAACCTATTCTTCATAATAATATCAAATTCATCTTTACGTTTGGAGACGAATTCCAGGGCCTTTCAAACGCCCACGAGATTAAAATGTCAATCCTTACGTTTCTCAGCTCGTTGCCGAATTGTTACAATGTCGTGAATTACGACCCTAACCTCTACGGTCTCACCAACTACAATATCAAAGTCATCCACAACGAAAAGGACGCCGTATTCATAACTCTTCTTGATTCACAAGATCAAAAACTTGACGATTCCCAGATGAACTACTTGTATCGTCTCAACAATCAAGAGCAGTCCATTTTCAAGCTCTTATTTTTCCATTATCCACTTCCTCAATTCCGTCCAGCCGGAAGATTCAAGTTGTTGGGAACCTACAACGAAAAACACCCTCTCAACTCAAAGACAAATGAGAAGTTCCTCGCCGATATATACAACTGTGGGTACAATGTTGTTTCCGTGGGACATGAACACGAAAACGACGCCTGCATCTCATCCGAAATAGAGAAGAATAACGACCTCAAGAAAATATGGTTATGTTACAATGCCATTACAGGTGACTCCGGCGACACCAAATTGAATAAGGATTATGACAGAAAGGTCCGCTTCTACGAAATCAACTTGGACTCCAGAAAATTATTCAGCTGGAAGAGAAGCGAGCTTCAAAAGAAACCTTTCGATTATCAACTTATTCATAAATTCTAGCTGTCTCATTGACAGCCTCAGCATCATCATTCTTAATGCTTAATTCTTCTTAATGCTCGATTCTATATCACACATTGGGAACTCGCATTCGTGACACATTAACAGGCAATCCATTCCATACAGAACCTGTAACTTACATGCTCATATCCTTTCGATACCAGGCCTAAACTTGATTAAACAGAAGTTCTGTGTTCTTTGTTGCGTATTATCTCCTCTAGAGAATCAGCACAAAAAGATCGGAACTAGACACATTTTGCATAACAACTATTTTGAATCATTACACTCCCAGCATCTCATTTACTTCACTTTTTTACATTACTTCTTATTCCTTAATTCGTATCGGAATGATTCAAATTGGTTATCCGAATTGTTGCTCTTATATAACTGTATCAATAATAAATTCACGCCTACTGAACTATAATTAAATTTACCGTTCTTAACCATTGTTAAATCTGCCCCTACTGAATTATAGTTAGACCTTTTTATTATCAAGTCATTCTACAACTTCACCAGTATATCCTATAGCATATATCCTGCATGTAACTCATAAATTTTCTACTACAAAATTCGATTTTTCACTCATCGCAAGTCTTCTCACTACCTCTATAACATGGGAAAGGCAAAGAAGACAAGAAAGTTCGCTTTAGTAAAGAGAACCTTAAATGCTAAGGATCCTCGTATAATCAAAAACAAGGCCAAAGCTCCGGCAGCTAAAGATGATCCTGAGTTAACTAAACACGTACCACAAGTGTCATCGGCACTCTTCTTCAAATTCAACCTGGCAATCAAGCCACCTTACCAAGTGCTTATCGATACCAATTTCATTAACTTCTCGATCCAGAAGAAGATCGATATTGTCAAGGGGTTAATGGACTGTTTGATGGCCAAATGTATACCCATAGTGACCGACTGTGTGATGGCCGAATTGGAAAAGTTGGGACCAAAGTATAGAATAGCGCTCAAGTTGGCGAAAGATCCCCGTATTCAAAGACTTAGTTGTTCTCACGGAGGAACATATGCTGATGACTGTTTGGTGAACCGTGTGATCCAACATAAATGTTACATCGTGGCCACAAATGATGCGGACTTGAAGAGAAGGATCAGAAAGGTCCCTGGTATTCCTTTGATGAGTGTTGGGGGCCATGCATATGTAGTGGAAAGATTGCCAGATGTGTTTTAATACCAATAATCACGCTTTGTACATTAGTTATTTACGAGATCTTAATATTACAGATCATATAAAACTACGTCGTGTAAGAATCTTGATAGAGATAAAAATTTCTCTTGCTGGGTTAGGTATTTGTGAAAAAGAGTTTTGAATACTGTTGAGCCCAATAGAGTCTTTTCCAAGCGAATCTGGTGATCTAATTAGTGATTGCTTGATGTAATTAGGATGCTTGATGCAATTTTGTACATTTCGCAGATTCGGTTTTGTGTTTTTATTGCAGTTTGCATCCATTGAAGACGACCAATTCTCTCAGATCAACTGCAGATATGAGAGGTTCATTAGAAGGACGTAATATTCTAGCTGAAGTACTGGCGCTTAGTCCATTGAATAATAAGGAGAACGAGGGCCCGGCTCTGGAGAGATATGGTCCATTGAAACAATCTCCTATTCGTCAAAGACCATTTATACAACAGCTAAAACTGAATTTAGAAAAGGGCGATAGGATGCAAAGTGACGGATCTTTTAAAGAAAGAAGTACTCTACATCTTAGGACGCAAAGTTACCCGACAATAAGTACCGCCAAATCACAAGAGACTGGATCTAAAGGATCCAATTGTTTAACTTCTTTAGATTATGAGATGGAAAGACTTCTTGCGGTAAGCCTCGACCTGGAAGAGAAAGACCACATGGACCAATTAAAAGAACCGGTTGAAACTTGGCCCTTTCTTTTCAATACATCACCGGTCCCCAAGAAAGTGGTGATTTCACAATTGTATAAATTGAAGCTCCTTACAGTGACAACCACGAGGGTTCCATCAAGAGAGATCGAGATTAGCCAAAGTTACACCTCTAATTATGGCATTTTATTGGCACAGTATAATGCTATGGCCAAACGACTTGTTGAAAAGAATAATGAAATCAATCTCATCAACTTTAAACAGTCTACTTTGATTAATGATTTGATATACTATTTGAACGAACAAAGACTGGATAAATTTGGTGAGATAGAATCTGCAAAATGTTCAGAAACAAACGAGAAACAACAAGAAGCAGAAGAGGAACAACAAGCAAATATACCAGAGGTAGCTAAGATACCAGAAGAAGTAGAAGAGAAACCACACACCAAAATTCCGCTCCGCATCATCGACGATTTTCCGTTCAAGACGTCAGAATTGATAACTGACGATACAAACTTTCATTGTAGTAAAGAAATAATCGACCACAGCTCATTGCTCCAACTAAATCTTGACGAAGAATCCACTTTTGATAGCACTTTTCACTCAAACTAATACTGTGGTAATGAGAACTGGCTAGGTATAGAAAAGAAAAGCTTAACATCGACATTTCTAAGATTAATAGAGATTCTCGTGTTAATTAGACACTGGCTAATTCATAGAGAGATTTGAAAAACATACTTTTCTTTTCTAGGTATTTAAAACAATCAAAATCTGAATAATGGTGCTTGTAAATATATGAATTCTAATTGGTTATTAGTCCCATTTCTCCAATTTAACAGTTAGTTGAACTACTTGCTCAGTAAATGGTCAGTTTTCTCACCATATAAAAGTGATTGTAGTTGAGAATTCAAATAAAATACAGAGCACAACAAAGTATTAACAAGAGAAGAAGTCACTAATGTCACTAGACATCGCTGGTATCTACTAATAAGCATAGCAAAGCTTCAAGAATCCATAAATACTCCATTAAATCTCAGAAATATCACTCAATTTCACTAATATTACGCTGCGTAAAGCATTCAATTATAAATATTGAACACTCTTGAAATACTACAAAACCGGAGGATTAAATCTTATTATATATTATTACACAATCAGTCGAAAAGATATTATTACATTGAATAGTGTTTTACAAACAAGAACGAAATATAACTAAGGGCTGAATTTATGGGGGTTGAGACTCCATGAACCGAGGAATGGCGAGATTTCGCAGCTGATAGCACAAAAATACCTAACATTAGATATTCCTCCACTAGACAGCTAGAACTAGATCTTCTTGGTTCTAGATTCCTGGGTTTAGGTATTCAGGGTCAGTTGGGTATTTTGAGTTGATTAAAACAAAACTGCAACTGCACCAGCAACAACAGCAGCGGCACCAGCAACTTTCATATTGCTTCCTACGGCATCAGCACCACTAGATTTGGAGCTAGAGCCATTGGAAGAGTTGGCAGCTTGAACGGATAAAGCCATAACGGAAACAGATAATAATTTGGAGAATTGCATTTTGAGTATAGAGTAGAATGAAAAATTACGACTAACTTGAGGATTTTGTGGATATTTATACCAGAGCAAAAGAAAAGAAAAGTCCAAATGTAGAACGCTAAATTGATATAGCAAAGGTAGTGTCGGGCAAATACTTTGATTGCTCAAAGAAATAATACAGAGGCACGTCTAACGCAATCGAACAATCTTACCAAGCCTTGCTGCAACCTTTTGATAAGGTTCCACCACCCGGTGCCAATATCTGATGGTCCTTTTCGGGATTTCGGGATTTTAAGATTCTAGAATTCACACCACTATTCCATCATCTTCGATTCTATTCGATTCTATTCAATATTCATAGTATCATCATCAATTATACCATATTAATGGGTAGGCCATGGGGTGACATCTTTGTGGCCCCTGTGCTACATTGAGAAAACGTTTAAGTGCAACCTCTTATGATCTATTTTGGGCGAACAATGAATGACGAGTGGCCGCAGCTCGATCGAATACTTCTGCAAAGAGCTCACGGCATAGAATTCTATCAAGCTATCGTGAGAGTTGGTAGTTAAGGCAGCGAATCGAATGTGGACAAATAATCCATGAGTGTTCGGATGGATGGATTGCTCACGGTTCTAGTTTATTATTGCTGACACTGTCTCATCACGAACACTGCGCAGAACAGGAAATGTATCTTGTAATCGTAGCCACATGTGGATATTTCATTCCTAGGAGAGGACATGTCAGGGGTGACTAGTCTCAGCCACTATTAAGAGAATTTAGAGAATCGAATGAAAAGCTGCCTTGCGTGCTATTAATAGTATATTTAGGCTGGAAAATCGACTTGCCTAAACCGCACCACCATACATCCAGCAAGATGGTGCAACCAAACATCATGTGGCGCAGCTTATCACATTAGTTCAGTTATCTTGACAAAGAACACCCGTCAGCAGGATTTCTCAGTCTGTTTCCTCTTGCTCTGTATTCTGGTGAAATGAGTTAAAATTTCACATGTGGCCCTGGCCAGATTGGGAAAAAAGGCAAAGCCATACAGAACCACACTTGGTGAAATACTTGAATCTGTAAACCACGCTTACTTATTGTGGAACAAACGTTTGTGGTCCATAAAACGCGTTTCTCTCGAATACTTGTACTAGTTTCCCGGCATTGAACTTTGTTATTAGTGCGTTAGTCTCAGAATAGTGTTTGTGGTCTCGCTAGTAGCTGCAATATTCAGGACGTTTAAAACGTTATTTCGTTATTTCGTTACAGTATAGAGTGGTGAATATAAAGAGACACTCTTAACCCATCACTAATACCACTGTATCCAGATTGCCATAAATTGTGACCATTATGATTTAAAGTTGCTCATTTATGGCTCATTACTTTCAGATAAACTCTAAATTGAGTTCAACTGTTTCATCTGGTTGGTTATGATATTATAATTGGTTTGCTTTTGACTGAATTGAAAGATGTTGTCCAGGAATTGTAGCAACGTTACTATCAATTACAATACTATAGAATTTGCCTAATTGAAATTAACTTGAGTATCCGAGACATGTCCTCTTGATCTTAGTAAAAGATAATCTCAAATAAATAACTTAACAGCAAATCAACACTTCACTACGTTCGGTATTGATATGCAGAGTTCATTCTTTGTTTTGGAACACACACTATCTTCATTCTGCCATCAGGCACGACTTGTCAAATTGTAGCCTAAAATGACTGCAATTAATGTTGGAAGAATACAATATAGAACACAGCGCCATTCTCATAGTTAAACACCCCAAGTATCCTTTAGTGAGATACACGACGCCCCTTTAAATCACTCAACTAATATCAAAGACATTCATCTAATTAATTCCCTATTTCCTTGAACGTGTGGTTCAAACACTGACCCCTTTGTCGAAGCACGATATAGATAGAACACTTCATGCTACTAACAGGTCAATACAAACCATCCTACAATTGAACATTATCCTACTCCCGGTAATCTTATAAATTGTATCTCTGACAAATGTGATGTATCACTTTGTTTGTTTATAAAACAAGTCCCACATTTCTGCTGCAAAAATTTTACAACCATTTTGCAATTGTAAATCATTTTGTAAATCTTTTCCTTTACAAACAAATATATTATACATCGATGGCCAGTACTAAGATTTCTTACATGAACGAGTCACCCAAACGTCGCTTGCCTAGTTTCTCAAGTTCCTACGCTCCTACTGCAAATCCATACAAACGTCTCAAAAGTGGTTTGTTGACAAGTTTGGAAGTGAGAAAAAGTTCCTACGATCCTCTTGAAGCTCCTCGTATCATGACAGATTTGGGATGCTTTACGTACTCTTCGTCTTCGACACAAGCTTCTATTGATTTGTCTCGTACAAATTGTTATATTCCTACAGATCCTCCACCAAGCACTCCACCCCACAAATCGCCCGTTTTAAATGATATACAATCGTATCTTCCTCGCCACCTGTCTATATCATCTACTAGTACAAAGGGTCTGATCCTTTCAAAATCACACGAAAAATTGAAGAGTATGAAACCGAAAATTGTCAAGTTATTCCAACGTAGTGACGATGATGTGAACTACAAGGTACCTCTAACAAAACCCAAGGACTTAAACCATAAAGCTTCCCATTATTCTTTTCAAGTGAATTCTCCAATCTCTCCAATCAAGCAATTTTTCATGAAAAGCTTTCAAAAAATGAAAGAAATTAATACCAAAGATTCAATGAACACAACTACATTTCAATATACTGATACGGTCAAACCAATGGTGTATAGCAATCCCAAACAGTCACACAAACAGTCACGAAATCTAAGACTTTCAACAGATCACGAAGCTTGTATGAAATATAAACTATCGGCATTGGCCGATGAGAAAATGGCAATTGACCAGTTTTTGCTGGACCTGGAAAATAATTCTGAAATCAACGGTGCTCTCATATACTACCTTCATGAAAGCACATCAACAATTCCAGGAAATCGAAGCTAGCAGCAGATTCACGAGTAACGAGTTTTATAAGCTGTAGATTTTCTGAATGCAATATGATTAAGATCCTTTAAAGGTCTTATTTTCCATTTCCTTTATGTATTCATACGTTTTTAAAAGGACCTGGTATATAAGTAACTATCTGCAACGAAGAAATCACTAAATCAATAATTAATAAGAATATACTCCTACATTTGAAAAGTATAGTTTAGTAATGAATAATGTATATCAACCCTTATTCTAGTGTATTGTATCCATGTATCACGCACTAGACCGATTTGAATAGCATCTTACTTCAATAAATTATCCAACCTAATATAAAATCTTCATTTCAAACGGTTCCTTAATTCGTCTAGTTGGTGTTAGATAGGTTGCTGCAAAACGCCGCATAATCACGTGGAATATCAACTCACGTGATTTCAGATAACATTTTTTTGTGTCCAATATTACTCCAAGAAATTTATGATTTATTAATTAATGTGGAGGTGAGATTTCTCCCGTCCAATTTACAACTTTTTAGACAACAAAGTTAAATTAATACACTTTTCTTATCGCACATCCGCTACGACTTATCTCGAGCCACTAGATCCATATACATCTTAGACATCATGACTTATTCTACAGGCAGAGGGGGTGCTGGCAATATGCAAAATTCCACGACAATCACCAGTGAGAATAATGAACTCAAAAACTCGGTATCACCATTTCCCGTGACACCATCGGATTCCCGTGACAGTAATAATAACAAAAAGGTGTTTTATTCAACAGGTAGAGGCGGTGCTGGTAACATCAAGTCTTCAGACACTATTCCGTCGCCAAAGTTGGCGCCTCAAGGGTCATCAACTCCCCAATTGATCACCAGCAAAGTATCTACAGGAAGAGGTGGATATGGAAATATGGTGGATAACAAAGATCCCGAGTTGACTCGTAAGTTACAAGACGTTGACGGAAAATCACCTTCGTCGGACTTATATGCCGTGGCGTCCAACAAGTCGTTCTCCATTGGTAGAGGAGGGTTTGGCAATGTCATTTCTCGTACTAAATCATCAAACAGTCAAGGAACTCAAGGCCTGGCTGACCAGACTCCCAACCTATACACAATTTCCAGTCATGGAAATAAAAAAGACAAGAAAGGTCTTTTGGGTAAGATTAAGGACATCTTTAATTAGAACTAGATGTTCTCTGCATCGTTTGTATTATGTCCAATATATATATAGCTTCAAATAACAGAAAAGAAAACTAGATAAAAGTATGTTAGTTCCAGATTTGGAACTAGTGGAAATATAACTTTTAGATTTAAATTGTTTCGGAATAGTTTGATGGATCTGACGTATGTGTAATGTATTCGGGATTATCTAACTGATCTAGAGAGATTTAACGATTATCTATGATCTAGAGAGATATAACGATTATCTATGATCTAGAAGATATTTCTCATATCTATACATTTTATATATCTATTGCAGGGTCAAGAAGTCTCTAACCTTATCCAAAGCTCTGAATCTATGGGAGATTGTGTTCTTGACTTCCTTATCCATCTCAGCATATGTTTGGTTGAATCCTTTTGGTTCGAATATAGAGTCCCATCCGAAATTGGTGTGTCCTCTACTATCGACAATATTTCCTTCAGTGATTCCTTGGAATAATAATACCTCGCTTCCAGGACCTTCACAATATCCGAATGTACAGAATGCTTTGGCACTTTTGTCTTCAAACTTGTATAACATATCCACCAATCCTTGCAAACCAATAGATTGAACAAACCATTTGATGTATGGACCCGGCAAGTTATTGAATGCAGTAAATCCTAAACATGTATCTTCCACCAAAACTGGTCCGCCAATCAATTCTGCGGCTGCCTTAGCCTTATGTGTAGCAACTTCCTCAATGGTTCCTTGGACCTCATCGAGATCAAGAGCTTTATTCACAATGCTAAATTTTCCAACAGTAGATGGGCCGTTCGAGTCTCCATTGGCGAGAATGTGAAGAACCTCCTTCAACTTGTTAGCATTACCCGTAACAAAGGTGATTGTATCTGACGACATGATGAGTTAGAGATGAATAGTGAAATTTTAGAGTGCGGAAGTGCAAGTTTAAGGTGATTAAGATGACTCAATATACATTACCAATCCAAGTAACTGAACGAAGCGAAGCTGCTCAGGTGATGTTAACGAGGATGGGTCAGTCGAGTCGTCGAGTCAGTGCAATCCTTAGTGACTTTACTTGTAACTATCATCTCATTATAGTGAGCTTTTAGTGAGACTCTTTTGTGTCTATTATAGAGAATATTGAATTATTATAGAAAGTAATTGATTTATTACAGAATAATTGAATTTTTATGGAGAAGATCTGCTTGAATTCTAGATACTTCAATATTCCTAACAAGTCAACAAAAGCTACCATTACTACAATCTGAATTCCTAATAGAGGAAGTTATCGATTTTTACACTTTCAGTACTTTCACTTTACTTCGTTCCATTTAGAAAACGATGGTCACTAGAAGACGAGATATCGTCACTTACAAGCGTAGAAGAATTTTATTTTTCAATAGTGAATATCGTTTTATTAATTTAATAAGTTTCTTTGAAAGGTGGAGCTTTAGACCACCATAGAACTTATGATTTAAATTATTATGAACTATCTTGCAATTACAAGATGGATAAGTAAATATATTTATATTGTTGAAGACTTCTCTCAATCTCCACTAATATTCACTAGTAATCACTAGTAATCACTAGTATTCACATATTAAATATTCTCAAATACCTCGCTACGCTCAGTATTTGCTCTATTTGCTCTATTTGCTCTCTACACTTCTATCCAATACTTATCAAGTAATATATTGCAGTTTATATACATGCTGGTTATATACATTTGTGGTTATCAGGCTTTCGTCATCATATCTTACCCAATCTCTTCTTTAAAGATCTTTGTTCTCTTCTTCTCTTTCTCAACTTATGCTTCTTCATCTTCAACCTTCTTTTTCTTAAAACTGAATCCATATACATGGTGGGGTCAGCCTCTTCGGCAAACATGTTTTCTGGCAATTGTTCTAATATAGATCCACCCACTTTGTCCACTGTATGGGTTCTGTTCATTTGAAGGGTATTCACATAAGGTATATTGAGTTTGGTTGGGAATTTGGTTAAAAATGCAATGTTTGGGGTGTTGGTTCTAGCAACAGAAAGGTATCTAGCCCCAATCTTAGGCAACGTCCTTAATAATGACGACAGAAACATGTTGTTGAACAGATGTATTGGTCTGGTAACCAATTTTTTCAAGGTGCTGAAGAATCTTTCAAAATGGCCTATATGAAGGAAATAGTCACGTGAAGAATACGAAGTGAATAAGATCTAAAGGTATAGAACTATTCAATGATATGGAACTAACCAATAGTTTATGTTATAATGTTGGTTTTGTTTCTGGATAAGTCTGGAGGAGGAATATGTTGTTATATATTTAGAAGTGTTTTTAAAACTAAATGAAGCTATTAATGGTGGGGACCCCAACGATTTATCAAATGGTGCCAAATAAAATGATTTCTACGAAACTCGACTAAAACTAATATTTCGAGTTAGTCAGTATTTAGCGAAGCTGTACCTCCAATAATGCAGCAGTTGCAACACGCCTATCTTAAGATACACAATCGTGTTGGAATCTGATTCGATATCGCTCTTATCAACTCTTCAATGAATTATAACCAAATTTGTTTGAACATCAGATAAGGTTTCTACTCAATGTATATCAGGGGTACTTCAATATTTATCCTCTCTAAAGCAGATAAGGTTTCTACACGATATTTATCTAAACAATATTTCTCTACTTGAATATTTCACTACTTGAATATTTCACTACTCTATTTTTTCTATAATTCAATACTTCTCTAAAATATTTCTTTACTCTTATCTTTCACTATAAATAACCTCGACGTTCATTACAATATCGCCTGTTGTTTCAACTATCACCCCCGTTGTTCCACAGACTCCGTTACTGGAACTTACATTTCCACCAATGGAACTTTCCCAATTTGTAACGTCATACTTCAACCCCAACGTTGAAAGAAGCACAGAAGGAGTACCCAAAGGAAGTAATCCACACACAGGAACTTTCTTTGTATGGAACGAGTCCTTGCTAGGATAATGGATGTAGTTTTTGCCTTTCTTCAATAAGAATATGACATCCGAATTGGTCACAAAGAATAGTTGAAGATACGGACACGTATTGTTGAATGAGTATAGTTGACTTATGGAATGCACAGTCTGATCGAAACGGCCCCCAATCCCACTAAGAATATAAACATAAACGGTTGGTTCCTTTGTGACATCAAGTGAGTATGTTTCTAACAACTCTGCAAGTCCGTTTTTTGTATCTATGTCCAAGGTTTGCAAGTCTTTCCTAGATTCTGCCGAGTGGAAGTAAATTTGAATCACCGTCATGGCTTTCATAAAGTCCGAAGAATATTGTGTAGATTGTAAAACCACCTTAGATCCTCTGGAAGAATAGTAATCGGCGACCCCCTTCTCTAAAGAGTCCATATCACCGACAATATAATCCGGAATAAAACCTGCCCGCTCGTTATCATCTTCAAAGTAATTGTACAACTGGTTGGCTCCACCATCAGCACAAACATGGACCGAAGTATTATTCCATACCTGAATCAAATTGATATCAGTGATCGGTTGGTTTAGTATGACAAGACCACTCTGAGAGTCGTATTGGTTTATGAAGTGGAACGGTTCAATTGAAGTATGCAATCCTGTAGGCCTCGTCACATCAAAGTCATCAGGACGTTCCACCACTTCCGATTCGAGTTTTCTAACCTTCAGCATTGTGTAGTATCAGAATCCCGAGTCTTTCTGATAAATCTCACGTTTGAGAAAAAACCATGTTCAAAACATCAAAGTGACATCAGCAAACGGTCCATTGAGTGCACGACATTAAACCACAAATCACGCCTGCACGACATTAAAGTACACACCACGCCATCACACGAGTGCATTATCAGCTTATCAAACCATAAACCGTTAATAATGAGTTCTTCTTCCAACCCTGTTAATGGACAGGCGAACGGTTCAGGGGACGGGTTGAACGGACAGGCACAGGCAAGCGTTGTACCAAGAGATGTGAGATTATTACATTTAATATTTGCCACTCAAGGAATACAGAACTATCAAGATCATGTACCATTGCAGTTGATGGATTTTGCCCACAGTAAGTAGAGAATCTGTGTCTTACGCTTAATTAAGTGAATAAATCTACTAACTTAGTTCTGATAAGGATATGCTAGACTCATATTAAGAATACGGTAAAGCTTTGGTAGAATAGAGCCACAGCTGTTCCATATTCATAATTTGAAGCTTTAGCATTCTAAGAGCTAAGATAATCTAGCCTTCTATTTACAATACTAACATTACAGGATATACGAGGTCAGTTTTGAGAGATGCTTTGACGTATAATGACCATGCCAAACCTTTGAATGCTAATTCTAGTGTAGCCAATAATACTACGGTGAATACTGACGATATTAGATTAGCCATTGCTGCAAGAACAAACTACCAGTTCAAACCAACCCCACCCAAAGAGTTATTGTTGGAATTGGCAGAAGAAAGAAACTCAAAGGCTTTGCCTCCTGTGATCCCCAAATGGGGTTTAAATTTACCTCCTGAAAAATACTGTCTTACAGCTAAAGATTGGGATAATATGGACGACGAACAAGATGAAGAGGGCAAGGTGAACAAAAAATCGAGAATATAATGTAGAATATTGCTATAATGGCAGCGACTAAAATATAATACCGTTATTACAGGGATCAAAGTGGTAGAATGGTTATACGAGTTTGAATGATCGTTTACAAGTTGTGGTTCCAGAGAATCTGGAAATATCCATAAGATCATGACGATTTCGAATCAAGAATCACAACTTAAAGTCATGAAGAACATGCATCCAGTACATAACTATAAGTTTTACTACCATAATTACGAGTGTATCGAGAATATCGATAACTTGATATTCTAAGGTGCTACAAGTATCAAGATTGGATGGCTGAACTCGGCTATGTTATACAAACAACGTTTACCATATCGTCGCGAGGGGCCACCCAATAACCAGGAATATGTATAATATAAAGATGAATTAATTTCAAGATCAACAAGTTCTAGCCCCAATATAGAGACTAGTAAAGGTAGATCCTCGGTACTACAGTACTTCTCTATACGTCTCTATATCCCACTATCGCCTGTGGTGTAACGTGTCAGTTTTGTGTAATTTACCCATCCACGCATCCAAATAATCCAAATTGAAAACTGAACGGTTGTCAATTATTTCCAGATCAAACATAGATCACCAACACGATGCTACCACCTACATTGGCATCGATTCCCGAGGCCAAAGAAGAATATGTTGGATCAAGTTTGATTGAAAGGACGAGCCGATTGCATTCATTTAATGATTTGGGACCGGCTGATTTGTGTAATATCCACAAGGTGTCAGTGACGTCCAAGAAGAATACTGAGATCGGGACATTTTTATACTTTACAGGGGTCGATATATCCAATTCGGCATCTATAGCTGCGCACTTGCAAGGGTTGGCCACATTGATTGGATCCAAGTCTCAGTACTGGTTTGGCGAGAAGAAGCATTGGAGAGTTCCTGAATTGGTGTATTGTTCGTTCAATGCATTTTCAAAGGTTGATATGAGAGTAACCGTGCATATTCCAGGAAAGTTTGAAAGCTCTGTTGTAAGTAGTGATGGCAAGTTGATTAACGACAAGATTAGTACCGAAGAATTGGACAATTTGTGGTTGGAGACGTTCGTCAGTGCTGTGGTTAGATCGTTGCTTAATTCAGACGACGATGATGTCAACAAGGTCGGAGGATTAGTTGAAGTTCGTAAGCTTAATATTTTTGATAATGGCAAGTCATCCAAAGAATTGTTGAAGTCGTTCATGCTTGGATTCGAGAAATTGTTCTACGATGGTCCAAAACTTGGTTGCGATGTTGATATTCCTCAACCTACGTTGATTTCCAATTATCTTGTCGATGGATTTATGAAATGTGTTCAATTGACTCAGAACTTTGATCCTGCTTTGGAAATCTTGAGACGTTTGGAAGAAAACGAACCAAGTGTGGTTTCGTTGATTGCTCAAGTATTGATCATGAAAGACGAAGAAATCGAAGCAGTCAAAGTCATGAGTGCAGGTATACAAAAGAATTCTCGTGATGTAGACTTGTTGTTGTTACAGGCACAATTTTGTATGGACAAAAAGAGATACGATTTGGCCCTCGATTTGGCCACACAAGCAGTCAAATCTTCACCATCTGATTTCAAAACATGGTCAATTCTCGTGAAGGTATACACCAAGTTAGGGGATTTTGAAAATGCCTTATTATCATTGAACTCGTGTCCTATGAACTCACATAAAGAAAAATATTCCTTGAAAAGGATAATTCCATTGAGAGGCGGTAACGAAGACTTACATTTGCCGTCCCCAGTGGACGTTACCTTGGATGAAGTTTCCAACTTGCAAAGTAATGAAGTTGCCCACGAACAAAGAAACTTGGACCCACAATTGAGTAATTTACCTGCAGCAAACTTGAAATCTACCTTTGCCAAAGCGTACGATTTGCTCACGGAGATTGTCAATAAAACTGGATGGGAAACGTTGTTGAAATATCGTGCTAAAGTGTTCGTTATGGAAGAAGAATATCGCAAGGACAGAAATCAGCCTAGAAAGAGCTCCACTACGAGTGTAAACGGAGTCAACGAAACCACTGTTAACGGATCTGGAGCTCTACCATTGAGCCATGAGATTGATAATGATGCTTCTTCAACGATAGGGCTCAAGTCACCAAAGAAAGACGACGACGACGAGCATTCATATGAAAACGAATTCAAGAAAAAGAGACTTTGCGAAAGATGGTTGGACAATTTATTCATGTTATTATATGAAGATTTAAGAGCCTATACCATGTGGCAAGCAGAATCTTTACATTTCCAAGCACAACAAATGGAATACAAAAAGACCACGTTGGAATGGGAAATCTTGGGTGGAATTGCTTACAGATTGAAACACTACAAAGAAGGATCAGTTGCCTTTGCCAACGCATTAAGCGGAAGGTTTTCTGCCAAATCACAGAGAGAAATGCTTAAATACCACGAAATGGAAAGATCCAAAGCGTTGAGCAAGAACTCCAACAAAAGCCAACAATCTGCGTCATACAACCACAACTACTCCAAACTCTTGAATCAATTGAACGAGAAAATCTTGGAAAGTTGTATCAAATTATTGGTATGGAATCATAGGTGGTATAACGATTTCTCACCATCTTTGATCAACACCTTGAGTGACTTGGTTGCTAAAGAAGGGTTAATCAAGATCCAATCTTTGGTACAAGCCGTCTACTCCAATAATATAAGTAATGGCGATTCTTCTGGCAACCATGGTATTACTGATATGATGGAATATCTTTACGGTTTCTTTGAAGACTATAAAATTAATGGTGCCGATAATTAACGAGTTTAATATCGTATATTTAGATAATCCGATAACTAACAAGTTTAATATCGCATATTTAGATAATCAGTGCTACTTACAGTTAGATTGTTGAAGTTAGAAATGTCTCTAGGACATTTGTATCGATCTCGTGTAGCAAATCGCAACATCCAGAACTACAATACTGGGTCTGTGAAGTCATTATCATTGATATATATAGTGAATATATGTATATACAGGTAGTTTGAAGGTGAAAGAGAGAAACGAGCGTGCCAGTGACGAATATGTTGGTGGAAGAAACATGACCAAGTTTGTAAATAAAAAATATGAAAAATAGACACCATTTTTCAAGTCTTCTTGATTCACTCTGATTTCAATTCTTCTTAGATTCACCCTTTACTTCGTCCAATCCATGTTGAATATCTCTTTGCGCCTTGAACCCTTCCTTAGCGACTTGTTTCAACTCTTCTTTCGACTGTTCCAATCTCTTTTTACGTTCTTGAATCAAGTAGTCTCTTCTTTCCAACTCTTCGATCCACAACTTTTCTCTCAACTTTGCCTTTTCTCTCAACAAGTCTTCTCTTGTTTTCTTCTGTTCGGGAGATTCTGTATGGTAAAGCATCCCACCCGTAAGCAAGGCTGCCAATGTGATAAGTTGGAAGACGATTCTGTAACGGAAATATACCTGAGTTTTGATCTTTTCACCCCTCTTCATGGAACGTGCGGCTAATAATACAGCTCCCGCAGTTGCAATAGTTCCTAAGGGAACAACAGGCTGTTCTTTACATTTGGCAACAATTTTTTCAACTGCATTGAGTTCGCTGAGAGTTAGTATACTGAGTAGTGGGCTGAATACACTGAGAAGAAGACCAAATGTCTGTTATAATATACATTGAAACAAACCTCTGATACGGATAACTCTAATAAAGTCACATAACTAATTATTTGGCCCGATTTATATCAAATTGGGCTAATCTTCTTAGACTATCACCAGACCAGACGATTGCTCAATACCTTCAGAAACTCCCTCAGCAATTCCTTCAGGCAAGACATATTAAAAGACAATCTCCAATGAAAGTACTTACGTTTCTGCACCCTCAAGACCATCGAACGACGACGGTAACTTATTGCTCATGGTATGAAGACTAAGAAGTCTCTCCTTGATTAAAGATCGCTTTTGCTTTTCGTAGGGGTTTGAAACTACGTGCACTTACCATTTTTACATCGGGGTTTGAATTCAAATATTCATTTATATAAAAGTACCCAGAGGTTAGTGGAGGGTCTTTAATAACGACCTCTAATGATACAATAGAAAAGTTTCGACCCAACGTGATCCACTAAGTAGGCGTGAGACTACTAGCATAATTATTAATTTTTCTAGTGACATATTAGTCCTTTATGAATCTGTTCGTAGTGACTCTTTTAGTATGTATAATTCCACGAGAAAAGTTCGATGGATATTCTAAGCGGGTCTAGTTAGATTCTTCTAAGATGAACTCTTTAAACTCCTTATAGGCTCTTTCCAAATCATCATTGACAATGATTTTGTCGTGAGCACCAGTTTCAGAATAAGCTAATTCAGCAGAAGCAGCAGAGATTCTTTTGTCAATAGACTCTGGAGTCTCAGTACCTCTTGATTGCAAACGAGCTCTCAATTCGTCAATAGATGGTGGTGCCAAAAATAAGTATCTGGCGTTGAAATTAGGGGTTGCCTTAATGGACTTGACACCTTGCATATCAATATCTAATAAACAGATTCTTCCTTGGTCAGCGACATCTTGGATAGCCTTCTTGGTAGTACCATAATAGTTACCAGAAAATTGTGCATATTCAACAAACTTCTGGTCCTCAATAGCCTGCTTGAAACCGTCAATAGTAAGGAAATGGTAGTCCTTACCATTAACTTCACCTTGTCTAGGGGTTCTAGTAGTGTTAGAGACCGAGAATCCAAATTTGTCTGGGAATTCAGCAAACAACTTCTTCAACAAGGTGGATTTACCAGAACCGGATGGTCCAGAAATAACAATAGGTCTAGCCATTCTAATCAACTGTATGGAACTGTATGCTAAAATATGCACTTTCCTATGGAGGACGATTTCTTTTAAAGAGCTTCAAAGATATTCATCGCCTGTGTTTTTTTTTTTGGTCTGATGTTTATGTAAATGAAAAAATTATACGTGTTTCGATATATGCAGGGGGAGCATGGAATTTTGCCGTAAGCTTTATGTTACTGAATCCAGACTTTGTATAATGTTGTTGTATAGTCATTTTTAAGCATAGTGGAGAATGAAATGTCTTTTAAGCATAGTGGAAAATGGAATGTCTCTTAAGCATAGTGGAAAATGGAATGTCTTTTGAAGCTTACTGGAAAATGGAATGTCATTTGAAGTATACTGGAAACTATAATGTCTTTCAAGGCATACTGGAAATGTCTTTCAAAACCTACCAAACTACTGAAATCAAGTCCACTAGTTAAGTAGAAATCAAGTCCACCTTTTTAGTGGAAATCAATTCCAACATTTTAGCATTGAATCATACGACATTATTCACATATATTATTACTACCAAGAATGGTAATACGATGTCCAGGCAGAGTAGTTGGTTGGCAGTAAAGTATAATGTCATTAGAAGGATACATCGAAGAATTTAAACTTGAAATTCTACTACACTTAATATTAATGGGTACAATTAAGGTATACTGAACTTGATATGTTGATAGATGCAATTGCGGTCACGTGATCTATCCCAAAATACAGAGCCAAATCACGTCTATGGAGATTTAAAACTATGTTGTTTGAATTCACATCGTATACTCTCATCCCCATGGATTCTATGAGCACCATTTCGGACTTTTCTATGAGTACAATTTCGGACTTCAAGAGTTTACCTAGCTGAATGGTCCGCAGAGTGGTTAGTTATTCTACGATTGAAAGTCTCCAGTATGGATGAATATGTCAAAAATACACTTAGCTTACTATACAAATGCATGGGATCCAGGCCGAATAATAATGTAGCTTATTAAGTTTTACAACTAGTCTCGAAGTATTGTCTTGACTCGTAAATCTCAATACCTTTTACTCTTTTACTCAATAATCATCAACTTGAGGTATATATACAGACTACCCAAATATCCTTGGGTTGATTAAACATATCATCCACTTTTCATGCAACCTTTCAATCCTTAGCTAAAGAATAACTTCCTATAAAACCGTCTAGTGAATGATCTGATTCAGAACATGATGCCAGGTCGTGTCCCCCACAAACATTCAAGCATTTTTGCTGAAAACTTATATACTTCGTAGATGGCGCTTAACTATTGAATCAGACAAACACCAAAGATGTCAGGGTCAGATACATTGCAACAACTCAAGCAGGCGTTGGATATGATGTATTCCAACGCCGGCCAGCAACAAAAAATGGATGCTACTCATTTCTTAGAGTCTTTCCAAAAATCACAACAGGCATGGGAAATCGTTCATTCGATCTTGGATAACGATTCGATTGATATTCAATTCAAATTATTCGCTGCACAGACGTTGAGGTCAAAATCTATATATGATTTGCATCAACTTCCTGATATTAATTATAGTCAGTTAAAAGACTCCATTATTGCGTTGATCATCAAGCATCCATCGCCGAACCAAAGGTTGATCAGAACTCAACTTTCCATTGCATTATCACACGTGGCACTCCAATATTTGTCATGGACAAATGCATTGCCAGAAATCATATCAAAGTTTTCGTCGGGGCCTGAACTCATTCCTTGTCTTTTGGACTTTTTGAGAATTTTACCGGAAGAGTTATCTGATGTAAAAAAGTCGTCTTTGACCGACGAGGAATTCAATAAAAGAACACATGAGTTGATCACCAGTAATGTCGAGCAAGTGTTACTCATTTTGAAGAACTTGGCCGAGTCTAACGCCACTACTGCTACAAAATCGGCAATCTTGGATTGTTTAAACAGTTGGATTAAAGAATGCCCCATAGAAAGTATTTTGCAAGTTGACACTTTAACGTCGTTGATTTTCCAATCCCTTGCAAATGATGATACTTTCGACAAATCTATTGAATGTCTCTGTACTATAATGAGAGAAACGAGGGACATCGAAAACCACGAGTTGATTGATGCCTTGTTTAAGCAATTGATCCAATTGAACTCGTTCATGATCTCCAATCCCGACAAATTGGAAGATCCCTCCACGGTTGACGGCTTGACCAGACTCTACGTCGAAGCCGGTGAGTCATGGCATGTTCTTATAGCCAAAAACCCCAAACATTTCAAGCCTTTGGTTGAAATCTTGCTTCAAGCTTGCAAATACGAAGAGGATTTGGACGTGGTCAAGTATACATTCTATTTCTGGTACATGTTGAAGCAGTTGCTTACGTTGCCTAAATTCCAAGAATCCAGGCAAGAGTATGCCGAGATCTACACTCAGTTGATCACTATAATTATTAAGCATTTAACATATCCTATAGGACCACAGGACGATAACTTGTTTGAAGGTGACAAGGAACAGGAAGACAAATTCAAAGAATTTCGTTACGAAATGGGTGATGTTCTCAAAGACTGTTGCGCCGTCGTTGGCCCCTCTCGTGCACTTAGTATTCCATTTCAACAGGTCCAATCGATCATAAGCAATTCCACGTCTTCAAACTGGCAACACTTGGAAGCACCATTGTTTGCGATGAGAGCCATGGCCAAGGAAGTGCCACTTAAAGAAAAATCAATGTTGCCAACGATTATGTCATTCTTGGTACAATTACCGGAACACCCAAAAATCAGATACGCAGCTACCTTAGTGTTGGGAAGGTACACCGCATGGACAGCCAAGAATCCGGAATTTTTGGAACCACAGTTAAACTACATTATCAAAGGGTTTGAAGTAGCCAATGACGCCAGCCAACCTCTAGTGGGAAAGAAGGAGATAATTATGGCCACTTCTCGTGCTTTAATGTATTTCTGTCAAGATTGTTCGGAATTACTTGTCAATTACTTAGAACAACTTTACATTTTGTACGGCCAGATCAAAGACCAATTGGATACAGAATCGCATTATGAGTTGGTTGATGGTCTAGCCCACGTCATTGCCAAATTACCGCAAGAGAACGTCTACAAGACGTTACAAATGTTCATTACGCCCACCTTAGAACGGTTGAATAAATATGTCGATGGGGGATTGGCCGGTGAAAAAGAGTTGGCTGACGATGTCGAGATTTTGAGCATATTTATCACGGTATTGAGATGCAAAGACTTTGAACAGCCAAGTTATCCCGTGGCAAATTTATTCAAGGAGCAAATCTGGCCACCTGTTTCCCAGGTATTACTGAAGCACGGAAATGCTTTAGTTGTCAGCGAGAGAGTCTTGAAATTGATCAAGGCCAGTATCCAATCTTTCAGCACTTACCTCAATGATATCTTGGGAGACTTGGCTAACTTATTGCATCATGGTTTCAAGCAGACCAATTACGGATGTTACCTCTGGGTATCAGGAGTATTAATCAGAGAGTTTGGTGACGAATACACTAGCGAAGTAATCAAGCAATCGGTATATCAGTTTGGATTGTCTCAAAGTGGATCTTTCTTTGAGTTACTTTTTTCCAAGACCGGACTGGATAAAGAGAGTATAAAGGCAATGCCTGATGTTATTGAGGACTTTTTCCGTATGATGAGTGACTTGTTGATGTTTTATCCGGTCAGGCTTGTATCGGATCTTGATTTGCTCAAATCTACACTTCGTGCCAGTGTGTTGACATTGACTACAGTCAATGAGATGGCACCGCTCGTTTCGTGCCTTCATTTCCTCATCGACTTTGTATCTTGGGGCTTACCAAATCCTCCCATTTCATTTTTTGATGAGAACCCGGCTGGTGTCCAAACCACAGTACAACAATTCTTAGTGTTGGACAACAACGGAGGACAATTACTTGGAGTTGTGTTGAATGGACTTGTGTTTAGATTTCACAACGACATCCAACAAGACGCCAGCGATCTTTTACTAAAGATCTTGACCGTATTGCCAGACTTCCAGGTTGCCGTAGGATGGTTGAACGAAGTCGTGCATGCATTGCCAAATGTTAATGAAAAGGAAATCCACAAGTTAATCAGTACTATTTCAGTGGCCCTTCCAAACAAAGACAATAGAAGAGTTAGATCATCTTTGAAAGATTTCGTCAACTGGTACTCACGTAAAAATGTTTCTCCAAGATCAGAGTTTTGAATATCTTGACAGTAATCGTCTCACCGGGGTTTAAACATCTTGTCAGTTTCATATAAAACTGTCCCTCGAGAGTCAAGATTTTGACATCGGTACTCTCCACGACACCTCCAAAGACTTAGTATAGCTCATTTCAATATAATCTACATAGCTAACAGAATGGTTACCATTTCACACGTATTTGTCCGAACTATGAGTTTCTTTTTCCATTAATGAATCTGGTCCCATAATGAATCTGGTTCCGCTTCATCTGCGCATGGCATATTACACAAAGTGTCATGTTTAGGTTAGGGATCATGTGTCAGAATCGCGAATCAAAACATGAGCTTCTGGGATCTTCCGAAAATCGCGTATTTTGTGTGGGTGGGTAGAGAACGGATCGTGCCCAAACGTGTGAAGAAGTTGTCCCGTGTGTGCCCCTCACTACTCAACGTCGGTCTAGACCTAGTCACGACCCAGTCACTTTTTTTGTGGCTCATTGTACTTAAATCTCTTCTAAGATAATTTAGATGTCATCTGTCAGACGAGGCTCTTGGTACTGAATTAACTCAAACATGAGTAAGTTTGGGACCAGCCTAATTTTCCTTTTCAGATATTTTATTAGTATGCATGTCAGTAATCTTAGATAGTTAGTGGTTCCGAAATCTACTGAAGATATGGCAAAGATTAGAAGTATTCGATTTATTGTTGATCGTTGTTACAGCGTCTAGCCAGTCACATGGATCCCATTTTTTGTAGTGTTTTACCTCTAAATTTAATGGAATCAGTTTTATATGAAAATGGAAGATCGAAATCTGTCGTCTTGAAGTGGTATGAATCCTTCCTAATTAGGAAAGAAATATACAAATCATAATCATCATCGGCTACGAGCCGCACGAATATGACAAATAAATTTTGCAATCTTGCAACTCTCTGGTCTCGAGTTGCAAAGTTGTTTGTTTTGGTCAAACGATGGTATCAGGCGGGAATTTGGAAATTAGTAGTATATATTGAGACGATTCCCTGTTGTAAAATTGATTCTTCTTCTTTTCTTCAGTATCACTCATCCTAACTACTAGTCTTTCGCTCATATCTAAAATGCAATTCTCCACTGTCGCCATCATCGCCGCCGCCGTCGCCTCCGTCAACGCTGCTACTTCCACTGTTATCCAATCCAGTGAAGTTATTCTTACCATCACTTCATGTGGTCCAGAAGTTACTTCTTGTCCAGGTAGAATCCACTCTGCCAGCAGCAACTACACTGCTCCAGCTAACGTTACCTCTTGGGAAAACGGTGTTGCTTCTAACAAGTTCGCTGCCGGTGCCGCTGTCTTAGCTGCCGGTGCTTTATTAGCTTTATAAATGGTTTAGTATCCTGCTAACCGGATTATCTTTGTTCCCGCAGCGAGCAAGTATCTGGTGGATCTTCATCATATTTAATTCTATACCTCACCTTTTAATATCGTGTGACATTTGTATTCGTTTTTTAGTTGACCCTAGTTTACTATTTATACATTAGAATAATATGAATGCTCATAATTTCAATTGTTAAATCAAATCGTAGCCTTATTTTTTCATAGAGATTGAGATTTATAATGGAATGTGCTGTTTCATATTCTCAGTCTATTTGATCATGTCAATATCCCGGGGCCACTAAAATTTGTTTCATAGCCAAATTTGAGGTTTTTAGAACGACATCAAGTTTAGAATTGGAATTATAGAGTTTCAGAACTAGATTATCAGATTTAAAATGTCAGAATTGGGATAGTACAACTATAATCAATCAAAAAATTTGGTGGAGGTCCATTCATTTTAGCTCATGCCTTTGAAGAAAATGACGGAATGATTTCTTCCTTGTAAATATTTCGATCGACTAGAAGACCTATATTATCATAAATATGGTCTAGTGAATAGTGAGTCGTTTTCAGTGGAAACCACTGAGATTATCATGGAGATTATCATGGAGATTATCATGGAGATTATAAGCACGTTTTGATATCCTTTGCGAGGAGTACGTGATTCCAAAAACTCTTGAATTCTTTAGCGAGGGTGACTCCACTCAAATCTCAAAGGACTTGACTTTCATGGTCGAGTCGTATTCTGCCACTTGCTTTGTTTAGGACGATATCGGAAACCTTACCAATCTCACATAAGAAATACCCATAATGAAAAGAATTCTTAACCAGTAATACTCCAGTATCCAATTTACTCAGGTTTATTTCGCAACCGTTGATCTCAACCACTAAATTTTACTGATTATTCGGGGAACTTCACATCTTGCTAGGCATGTAAGAGCTCTTCATCTTATTTAATGAGCTGTGAAACATCTGCAACATCTCGAAAACCCTTATAATTCAATTATTAATCAGTAATTCGCAATTATAGAATTACAACAATCCATCAATTCCGGCTCACGGACTGAGACTGAAAAATGGTGATAGTTCGGAAATGGCACAAAATTCTCAACTATAACATTGCGGGGGATATCAAGGCCTTTATTAACTTCATAAGGCGAAGTGGGGCTGCTATGCCTTGTTGAAGTCTTGCTCGTATTGTTCCCATACAGGCAATGTGGTGCGTTCAACATAAATACGGTTATGATTAGCGAGCCACCCGCCCTTCAAGAAACTATAATTCGTAGCAACTTGAATCCAGCACTTGGATTGGATTTCGAAACTTGCCGAATTGGCCCCAAGAGGGAATAAGGTCGTTTGATTTGCACCCAGTTGAGCCGCATATTTATCCATGTTCGAAGTAGTCCGAGCTACTAAAAATTATGCTTAGACTATCAAATATTAAACTGAGCCTAACTAGTGTTTCTAACCTGAGTCTATGATACTAATGACCTGTATACGGAAATCTTAGCCTTGTTCCGAGAATTGGATGAAATGTAAGCCTGCGAAATCTACGGTTTATTGAATTAAGGTGCATATGCCAACGGCAAAATAGCATAAAGATATTTCCGTTTATGGACAATCTGGGCCGTGACTCGCATGCCTGAAATCCTTTACTGAATATTCTCCAATTACATCCTTTTAACCAAGAATTTCGGACATTGTCCTGTGCAAAGGGGATATCGCTTCGTGCATAAAATTATCTTTTTCATCAGTAGTGGAGTAGTCCGAGACGTTCAAATAGCTGATTGGATTTCCACAAGGATCTCTAAGGTGATATCGGTGGGATTTATGGAATTTATGGCCCTCCCTTCTTGAAAAACTTTCATATAAAACATAGTGGCCTTGCTCTAGAATTATCTTTTCCATCATCATCCTCAACATGAAAACTACACAAATCCTTGCTTCCTTTGCTATCTCTGCTGCCGTTGTCTTAGGTGAAGACAACCCCTACACTCAGTATCCTTCTGTTGTCAAAACCGCTTCCATCAACGGTTTTGCTGACAAGATTTATGACAAAGTTCCAGTTTGTGCCCAAGAATGTCTCAAGCAATCCACTGGAAATACCCCATGTCCTTACTGGGATACTGGATGTTTGTGTGTCATGCCGCAATTTGGTGGGCCAATTGCTCAGTGTATTGCTAACCACTGTCAAGGTCTGAATGTCGTTTCCGCTACTAGTATCGCCAAACAACATTGTTCTGCAGCTGGTGTCTGGGATCCATACTGGATGATTCCATCTGCAGGTATCGTTCTTTTGGAATCTGCAGCCTCGAAGACTGTAGAAGTCACCGCTAATGCGGCAGCCCGTACCACCTTGCAAACCCGTGCTAGACAAACCGCCGTCAAGGCTGCTATTGTTACTGCTCCAGCAGTCACCGCTGCTCCAAGAGCTTAAATTCAAAAAAAATTTGAAATCAAACTAATAAATATCGAATGTTTATAGTTAGTATCTCATCATACTTGAATTGCTTCAATATATACTCTCAGGTTAACATTTAGTTTGTAACAATTTCTGGTGGACCTATTAATAGAGGTACTTTTGGCTGCGAAACTTTTTGCAGCTAAATGAGAGTTGATTACATAATACACATGACGGTTTTAGTTATGTACTCTTCAGTACTATTACTTACTAAATGATGTCATATACTGACGTAGCGAAGTATTCACAAATCTCTACCAATACCCACTTTAACAATAGTTACTAAAATAATGCATTTTTATGATGATTCCTATAAATTTCCGACCTTTTCCTTGTCGAAGTCTATATCTAAATTAGCCCTGGCCTTTATGAAAGTATGCGTTTGGTCACCCATGTCGTCATTCGAATACAACTCCGTGTTTGGGGTGGATCCTATCTTACCTGAAGAATTTTTATCGTTGGAAGTTGTGTTTTGGTTAGTCCACGATATGTTCAGAGTTCCAGTGTCATTTCTGGATGCAACATTGGGCGAAGATGACGAATGGAAAAGTTGTTGGTTTCGAGTGACCAATTCATTAATCTCTTCATCCATTTCAGAATAGTGATTAACATGGTCATCGTTCAAAAACGACTCTAGTTCGTCTGAGTTTGGACGCGACGTCAAGAGTGGCGACGACGGCATATTGGCTACAACCGAATTCTTTACTTTTAAACGTGGTGATGATCTCTTAGTAGAGAATGTTTTCAAGTGAGGTAAATTTGGATGCACTTTATCATTGTCGCCATCAGTAGGAGACTTAGAATCAAGAGGCGTGACCTGGTCTTTGGGGGTGGGCACAGCGAATAAGGTATTTATCCATTCGGTCTGACCCATAGGACTAGATTTTTCAGATCCTTGATTAAATGACTTGGCTATCATGTTGTCAAATTCTTCAAGTGATTCTGTATTTGGAGAGTTGCGCTCGATTTCTGAGGGTGGACAGTTTTCTTTATCCTCTCCGTCATCGTATAAGTTAATGACTCTGGTATTGGATTTGGTGGCCATCATGGGTGGTGTCACACCATACAGATCTTGAGGCAATGGGTCTATATCAGTCAATGGTCCTCCAAAAGAGTTTATTTGGTTCATGAAATCGTTTAGATCATTGTAGTTGGGTGTTTGTCTTGAGTCAGAGGGGTTATAATTGTTGGCTTGATTGTTCTGAATGACTTGGTTGATGACTGATGGTGTATGCGAAGGTGTAGGGAATTTGTTTGTATGTGAGATTACAGGTGACGACGCATATTGACTAGATTTTCTCATAGCAATTGCACTCAAGTTCTGTGGCTTCTCACGATGACTAATTCTATTAGAATTATTTTGATGATTGCTGGATTGATAATTCAGGTCTGTGAGCTCTTCTCTGTTCTTCAATTCTTTTTTATACCTTTGTTGTTGTAGATATTTCTTAACCACATTTTCTGGTCTCATGAAGCCCTTATTTCTCAAAAACAAGTAGCATGCGTTACACAATGGACCAAACATCCCGTCATAATGTTTCTTGTCAAATTCCTTAGCTCTATGAATAGCAAAATAGTTGGGACGGAATTCGGTTTCAAAGTATCTCCAAGTAATAGAGGATATGGTCGCACAGTTACTATTGACACAAGAAAGACCATGATTTTTAGGCAACTTCGTATGCGGAATAGTATGTGTTCTCTTGCTATCCAAGTCTTCCAAATCTGGCAAAGATTGGAAATTGTCTATGTTCTTATTGGTAGCAGCGTTGGAAGAAGAAATCATCATTTCGTTGTTGTTAGCGCTATTCGAGTCGCTACTATTGTATGGAGGTTGTTGTGGAGTATATGGCGAGAGCTCTTCCAATTCAGCATCGTCTTCTTCCTCTTCTTCCTCAAGAACATCACGGTTTTCCCGATACTCGGTATCGTCCGTACTATCAGACAATTGTTCTTCCGTAATTGGCGATGAAATCATGACAGGCGCCAGGCTGATCATGGATCTGGTACGCATAGCGCGCTGAGGTTGCTCAACGCTCTTTCTGTGCTTTTTCATTGGTTTATCAATGATTTTCGCTTGCAAGAATGGAGCCAGCTTGAACCTGTCTTGAACACTTTTGCTATCGTACCTAGAAGTAGTATTCATTTTATCATGGTTCATAATATTAAACATTGTTTGGCTGGGAATGTTGTTGAAGATGGGCAATGATTTTGTTCTAGTTGCTTTTGCGGCAGCCAAAGCAGAGGAAGATGATGCAGAATTTGAAGCCACAGGTCTAGACCTTTTTTGAGGAATATTCACGGGTGACTCATTAGAACGCTTTTGCGAAGTATGATGGGAGTAATACAGCTGTCCCTGAGATTGGGGAACTTGGGTCTGTTGCTGTTGTTGTATTTGAGGAGCTTGTTGGTTGGAAAACGAAGATCCTTCTATAGTATGCAATTTCAATCTAATTTCCAAGGTTAATGACGAGGCATTAGATTTGTCGCCAAAGAGATATGTGGCGGATAAGTTTTGACAGACTCTACCTGGAATCAAGAGTTGTTTGGAGGAATTAATCAAATTCGATAACTCCCCATTAGAAACAAATGGTTCATCAGGTTGTTCGGTTATATCTTTGTAGTAGACGGCGTAGTCCTCTGAATGCAATTTGAAGTTCTCTGGAGAGCTCTTGATGATTTGTTGAACACAAGCCTTGAGGTCAAAGGCACCCACGGTCATCATTTCCGATTCCTGGTCACTAGCTAACGACATCATTGGGATTTGAGCAATCTTAACAACGTATTGGTGCGATGACCGTGATAAAAACACCGTTGTAGTATTGTTGAAGGAATACAACACCTTTACTTGCATTCGTTTTGTTGTTGGTTCATCGGAATTCATGTTGATGACTATGTTTGAATATTGAACGAGGAATTAAGGAATAGATGGAGATATTAATTGTGACGCTGAATAGTCGAAGAAGGAAGTGTAGTTTGAACTATGAAAGTAAACAATGATAACAAAATAACAAATCTATATCTGATTGATAGTCGTAATCTCTAAAAGAAGTAGTGACGATAATAATACTAAATTTCAAATACTCCAAACAATGCACTATGGTTTGAGAATCTTAACAGCCACAGGAATTAGAAATCGCCACCTTTGTTTCTTGAGGTGTTGTTAGAAATCTCACTGAGGATATTTAGAGTGTAAAGTTTTTTGCAGCGTTTTCAAGCCAGCGGTTAATGGCATTTTTGGCGTTTTGCGAATTTAAGTGAAATCAAAACAACGCGACGCGAGCTTGATTTAATTCACTTGCCCTAAGCTAGTTGCCAGACGAGCTCTATACGGCCACTGATATGCAGTACTTCTTATTGTTAAATGGGTTCATTGGTTAAATATTAGCAATCCTCGAATGGGTCTAAATATTGTTATTAATTGGGTCTTCTGGGATGGATCGTGGGCTCAGACGCGATGTTTGATGAAAAGCGAATTTGCTAAACGTTGTTAGTACGCGATACGCAGAAATTGAGACAAGTAGAGTCACTAGTCGCCCTCATAATCACTACATCTATAACCTCCATTAGATTGTATCTTAGGAGTGAATCACTGGAGAGACTGCGATAACGAGATTCTATCATCGTTTCCACGCAGTGCTCATATCACCAACAAGGATCAAAACTATATAGTTGCAAAAACTGAAATTTCAAGAGTTGCTTTGAACCTGGGGTCAACGATTACTTTGATAATATTAAGAAGTCCTAGGTCATGTGAAAGTAAACACGCGTTCTAGAGAGTTGGCTGATATTGCTACTAGCAGTTATTACCTCTTCGCAATAATAAACTACAAAGCCAGAGGCCAATAAAATTATAAGTTGGTTTTTAGTTGTTAGATTCTTCCAGTGCATCCTCCTTAGTAAAAACGTGCATAACCTCTCTTACTATTCTCATCAGAGAAGGCAACAGTAAATTTCATAACACTAAGAGGACAAGTGAGAGTATATGTGTAGAATTTATGATTCTGAACTGGGATAGATTAATCAAAACCATTTACGCAGCTACGGGAAATACCGATTCAGTTTCGCCATACATCACGGTGCCATCCCGAGAAGACATATAAATCGTAGCAATCGCTAATAAAAATCTCTCACAACTGTTCATATAACCATTTTGTAACACTTAGAATAACCATTTTCTTACACTTGGAACTCAATAATCAATCAGTCCATGTGTATTATATACAGTTTATTTCTATGTTTATGTACAGTTCTGACAATCTAGGTCTTCATATGTGATTCTCCCCGAATTGTCCATTTCTTTGCAGGAACTAGTCTCTAAGAATCTAGTCTAATCCCATTATCTTCCTTATTTCGACAATATTAGCCAGAGCTATTTGTCTTGCTTTTCCAGTTCCTGACTTACAAATAGTATCAAGGTAAGCAAAATCCCCTATCAACTCATTGTATACACGTCTCTTCTCTTTGAATTCTTCAATAAGCAACTCTATTAAATGGTCCTTTAATTGCTTGTGATCTTGGATCCATTCCAAATCAGAGACAGTTTCGTTAATTGATTTATTAGTCAAGCCCGAGATAATATTAATCATATTAGACACACCTGGTCGATTGATAGGATCAAAATACACCTTTCCTTGAATAGAGTCAGTAGTTGCCTTGCGGACTTTCTTCATGATATTCTCTGGTGTTTCTGTCATGTATAAGCTCGAGTTTTGATCAGGGTCCGACTTGGACATCTTCTTTGAAGGGTTTCTCAACGACAAGATCTTCTTAGCAGGTGTTAACAACGTTTTAGGAATAGGAAAGAATTTTGTCTTGAACTGGTGGTTGAAACTATTGGCCAACCCGCGGCACAACTCCAAGTGTTGCGATTGGTCATCCCCGACTGGTACATGGGTTGCTTTATAGATAAGAATATCTGCAGCTTGTAATACTGGATAGCACAACAACCCCGCTCTAGTATTATCGAGAACATTGTCGTCATAAATTGAACTATTTTGTTGAAGTTGTGACTTCAGCTTCCACTGAGTCATCCGATTCAAATTTCCCATACTGGCGATACTTGTTAAGTACCAGTTTAATTCGGTATGTTCAGGAACAGATGACTGGTGGTATAAAGTACATTTATCGTGGTCGAGGCCGCTCGCCAATAAACTGGCTATAGCTTCATATCTGCGTCTCTTCAATTCTCTTGGATCTTGAGGAGTCGTGATGGCATGTAAATCTGCAATTGCGAAAATGTACTTAGTGTTGGCAGAATCAGTTTCCGACAATTGTTTCCAACTCCGTATAGCTCCCAAGTAGTTCCCTAAATGAAATTGTCCTGTTGGTTGGATCATCGACAAGATGGTGGATCCAGCTGGAAAGTCTTCGATTCTATCAAGAGTTTGAACAGTAGGCCGGGCTTTTACAGAATAGTAACGAGCATTGTGACATATCGCCGATACACGCCTTCCTAGCGACATCTTTTCTTTAGATACTGTTATGAATCTGGATTTTTCGATGTTAGATTGATTTGGCGAGCCTACGAAACCATTATATACACTAAAAAATGGAAATCTAAGACTACTTATATCTACATCTCTACATTACGCTGCTTGTAACTACGATCAACACAACTTGTTTACGGAACTTTGCTATATTTATACATAATACAAAACGAAATAGAAGTAAAATATTAAATGGATACTGGATAATGATAAAAAATACTAATCACTGAGAATTGGTGATATCCCTATATAGTATTGAAATTGGTTATTGTTTGGATTTATCTTCTAAGGTTGTCAATAAATAGCCACCATATTTCAGTGAGTTATGCAGCTTGCATCGAGTATTGATAGTTATTGATGGTAGCAACAATAACTGAATGAGATTCTAGTTGAGCTTTGGGAAAAGTGGAATACAACTGTATCTGTTACATATATTGACGTGATAATAACCAAGTTTTGTATCTGAGAATGATTAAAAGTTGATGGTGAGCTTGGCCACATATGTCTTGATTCAGGTTCAAAGGCCTTCTGTTGACTGTGTCAGCGTCGATTGTTCCTTGCTATTCTCAGCAATAAAACCACCCACTACATTATTAATCAGCACGCCATTTTTCACCAAGCGCTTCTCCAATTTGTTCCTTTGAAATTCTCGCCATCTGTTTAACTTAGAATATTCATGCAATTTAAACCCAAACACTTTGGGAACATACGTTTCCTTAGAATGTATAGGTATAACTTGAGGAAAATTTTGGAAGAACATTGCTGGGAATGAGGTACCGAAATATGCTCCATCCACTACGGAATGTCTTCCAGACTTTGGGTTGAATAAATCTTCACACTTAGCACAATACAACTTGACTGGCGCTAATCTGGGCTGGTCGTTCAATCCAATAGGTAACAAAGGATGTAACTGACAATGTACTCTTGGACAATAGCCAAAATCTCCATTTCTATACTTCTCAAACATTTTGTTCAACCCTCTGGATGTCAATATGTATCTAGCATGAATTAACCCATACAAAATTCTAGCGTTGTGCTCTAAAACATCTCTTTGATCTTCTGGTTGCAGCTCTATATCCACAAGATCGGTGATTATATCAATTAAAGTCGGTAACTTGTTGACTTCTTGGTTTAATCCAGTCAAATTAAAACGATCCCGAATATACTCATCATCAATATCACAGTAGTATTCATTTCCTTTGACTCCCAAAAACAAATCTATCCAGTACTCAGTAAAGTCTGAGCTAGAATCTGTAACATATTCTTCGTTAGCCATGATTAGGATTTGTTGTGTTGAAGCTATAGATCTTGGTGGTGATGTTTAGTTCATCGAATTTTTCTCACCTGGCTCTGTGTGTGGGATTGCAAAATGCGAAGCCTATCAATATTAGTGTAACAAAAATATACAAGCCGTAGTGTTTATAGCTGTATCGACTCGTTGATCACATATAAGTCAGACTTGTGGAATAAACTAATAAATTTTGGATCTCGTCTAAAGATTGGTGTTGAAATATGTCAAATCGGATTAATTTCACGTAATCCTTGTAAATATGAGTGGAATATAATGATGCGGACAATGAACAATATGAATTAATGTGAGTAAATGTGCGTAAATGTGAATAAGAACCGGCTGAAAGAACGAAGTGAAGTAGAGCTAGTTAAATCTTTATCTATGCCTCAATAAAGAGCAAGAAGGTCTCATCGTATCTTCCAACTAAACCACGCGGGTGTCAATTAGCAGAATAATAGTGGTATTATAATTTTCAATGTATTCAACATTTAAGGTTAATATATGGTTATTAGACTAAATGGTGAGAGTTGCAAGACTCAGAAAAGACTTATATCACATTTGGAGATATGGTTTTTTAAATCTGAAGAGATATTGTAAATCTAGAGAGATATTATAAATGTAGAGATATTGCAAATATATCGAAATATCGGCAATACACAGTGAGAAATTGATAAATCTAGAGAGTTATCAGTAAAACTGAAAAATTATTGAGTCATTAGAAGTAACTCTCAGTGTGCTACCTACCTAGAGCCTCCTAAAATTATACATTCTTTAACAGGCTTCGATATTTTGCATCTTCATATATGGTCGTGTGGTTCACAAAATATTTGATCGCATACTGATCTAGTTTCGTAAGGTAGTTTGTTGTAGACAGATTGAAAGTCAATAGTGATACGCTCACACTGGTAATTGTAATACATTTGTGACTAGATTGCTTGACTGATCTGAAATAGTTGAAGCTGCAATAATTGTCGGTGTCAGAAATGCGTTTTCTTAGACTTCCAAGTGTTTTACATGGAGGAGAAGTTCATACGCTCGATATCAATAGCGACAACACCAAGCTTGTGACGGGTGGAAAGGATAATCGCGTCTCGATATGGAACCTTGAAGATTTCGTACTGAGTTGCAGAGATCAAGAGGACGGAAAGGGCATTCCAGATATTCAACCTATAGATACACTTCTGCATCACCAGCATTTGGTGAACATTGTCAAATGGAATCCTAAGGTCCCATATATGTTGGTATCAGCCGACATTGAAGGAAACCTCTATTTGAAAGATCAACAGGAACCCCGCAAGATATTTCCATTTCCAGGCTTTGATCAATCCACGGTCGAGCCAGTTGTTGATTTAACATGGTCAAACGATGGAAGATTAATAGCGTGGAGTACCGCAGATGGGAAAACCAACTTAATTGATATTGAAAGAAACACTTATCAAGAATTGACTACATTGACCCATCAAGATAAATTGACTGTTCAACGAAGCGTAGCCTTTGACCCCACCAACAACTACTTAATAACCTTGGGAGATGACACATTAATCTATCTTTACCAATATGCTTATGACTCGTCTACAAATGATTACCAATTCAGGTTAATTAATAAGATATCACGCTTGATCAATAAAAATGCGTTGAATGTACATTATAAAAGAATATCTTGGTCGCCAGATGGTGAGCTATTATCGGTTCCAACAGCCAGTAAAAACCAAACCTCGTTGATATCGTTAATTTCTAGATCAAATAACTGGCAAAACAGAATAAGTTTGGTTGGCCATGGCTTGACGTGTGAATGCGTCAAGTTTAGCCCTAAAATATACACTGGTGAAACCAGTGATCCACAGACAAATTTATTCAATGTGATTGCTACTGCTGGTTCGGACAAAACGTTATCAGTGTGGAACACTTCCAAAGACAGCCCAATATTTTTGTTAAAAGAGGTGGTCGACAAGCCTATAGTTGATATTTGCTGGGACAAAACGGGACGAACATTACTTGTATCATCCTTGGATGGTCACATCTGTATTATGACATTCAATGACAATGAATTAGGATATGAAATTACCGAAAACACTTTTGATAATTTGTCGAAATTGGAGAACGAGTTTGTAAAGCCATTGAACCATAAATATGAACACGACCAGCCGACTAATAGAAGATCTGGCAACGTTCAAATTGAAAAGTTGGACCAAAAGGCTGCATCTTCACTAATTGAAGATAAATCCAAAGGAGAATCTGTCGAAGCAAACAAGGTTCCCGATGCAATTATTGAAACAACCACAGATCAAATAGATGCTCAAATCAAAGGATACATAGAGCCAGAGTTTCCGCCTCCTCCAGACACGACCGAACCCGAAGCAGCTTCCAAAGACTTATTGCATTCTGCTATGAATACAAGATCAAAAGCAAATACTTTGAAACAAGCAAAAATAAAGAACGAGAAACCTTTGTCGCTTGATAAACAAAAAACTACAACGAAAAATGGGAAAAGAAGAATCCAACCAATGCTTCTTTCAAATAATGGCTCTAGCATCAATTCGGAGCCATTGAATACTGCCAGCTCTTCGCCTGGTGCTGTTAGTACTACCTCAAAATCCCTTATGGAGTTTGATAAGCCTTCTTACTCTGTTTCAGACGAATTTTACAAACAAACCAAAAGATTAAAGACCAATGACGACCAAGCAACTACGAAAAAGTTAAAGAGAGAATTAGAACCAGTCAAGTTTATTGGTTCGGCTATATTGAATCCGTCAACTTCCTTTGCCAAGGTTAGGTTTTCTGTCCCAAAAGTAAGGTTAGGTTTTCAACTACAAAGTAAACTTGACGATGAGGTATTTGTTTTGGATATTAAAAATGGTATTGGTAACGAGACCAAACCTTCGAGAATCACGTATTTTAAGAAAGATAAACAAATTTGGTGTGATTTCATTCCTAGATACATACATTTGGCAGCTGAGGGCTCAATGTTTTGGGCCATTAGTACGGCTGATGGACAAATCTTGACGTATTCACATACATCCGGTAAGAGAATCCTTCCACCTATTGTTCTAGGTTCTCCGATATCGTTCTTAGAAAGTCACAGTTCATTTTTGATGGCTGTTACTTCTGTTGGAGAAGTTTATGTTTGGGACCTTGCACTGAAAAAGATTCAATTGAATACAAACATGAGTCCGTTATTGGAGTTAAATAACAAATTTCAGGAAGATGGATTGTCGAAAACCGATAACATAACCATGTGTGCCGTGACTTCCAGTGGTATTCCGCTAGTTACGTTATCTAATGGCTCGGGATATTTGTTCAATAAGGATCTTGGAATTTGGCAAACAATTACAGAATCGTGGTGGTCCTTTGGATCCCACTATTGGGATAGTAACGACGAGTCCAAGAAAATGCAGTCTTCAAATTTGATTGATGATGAGCAGTCCATAATAGAATTGTTAGAGCACAAGACTAACGAAGAAATTGTACGGAAAACTAGAACAGGAAGAGGTAAATTTTTCAATAAGATATCCAAGAATATGATCATGAAAGAAGGATTTGAAAATTTGGAAAACACAATTTCGATTAGCCATCTAGAAAATAGAATCTTATGCTGTGAGCTACTCGGAGAATTTAGAGATTTCCACAAGTTTTTCATAACCTACGTTAAAAGAATATGTGAGTTAGGATTTAAAGCTAAGTTGTACGAAATTTGCGATCAACTCTTGGGTCCGGAGGAAGATTTGGATACCGAGGAAGGTCCAAAATGGGAAGCTGAAATATGTGGGTTGAAGAAACATGATTTGTTGAGGGAAGTCATCTTGTCGTGTGCTAAAAACAGAGATGCACAACGTATATTGATTCATTTTGGCAAAAAAATCGGTGTTGTGGATGAAAGTGAAGTTTAATTATATTAGTGACGACTACTTAAGAATAATTACATGAATAAGTCTAATTACATGACTGAATTCTAAATACATGAGTCTAATTATGATAAATATTTACATTAAAATTTGAAGACGTTGGTATTGTCCCAATTTTTATCCTTCAACAATCCCAGTACGGGCCCTTGTTGATCATGTGCTCTATCTTTGGGTCCTGCGAGATAATCGACAAACCCATCTGGTCCACATACCAATGTCAAGCTTGCCGGTTTTTTAGGGGTTTGACTCGTAACAACTGCTTGTTGGATAGCATTTTCAAACCTTGGATATCTTTCATTGATCAAATCGGAATCCTCGTCTTCTTTTGAGTCGGCGTCCTTTTTTGAGTCTCCTTCCAAAACACTCATTCTCAATTTGAGAGCCTCCTCAGAAGTGAGATTCGATGCTTTTTCTTCCAATCTAAGATCACTGATATAATTAGATGGCTCTGCTTTGGATATATCCTTGGACGACAATGGTGTATGTGTATCATAGTGAGAATGAAGCTTTATTCTATCCAACTTTTCTAAAAAGAACAAAAACCTCTCCAAGGGTTTTAATTCTCCTTCCTTCTTTGCAGAATAATGAACATTTACAAATCCTCTATACGGATTTCTTGACAACAACACTTGTAGAATCGGAGCTATTCCCGTCCCGGCGCCATAGAAATTGACGTTGTCAAAGTCGGGCAATTTATTCACCTTCTTCACTTTTTCAATCAAGTGTTCTGGCTCAATAGTAGAGGGTAAATCTCTGAAAATCGGTCTTTCGTGAAATTGCTTAAGGGGGTGGTATGGAAACTTGTAGTCAGTATATGGGCCTCTCATTTCGATCTCGTCGCCGACCTTCTTGTTGACAATATACTTGGATACCTCTCCATCGTCGTATTTCTTGATGTAGAAACTCATGACTCCCAGTTTATCATAGTCCTCAGCATCATTATTGACCACCTTCAACAAAGGTTCTCTCTCTCCTGATCTGGTATATTCGGATTTCATAAAGTATAACGGCAACGGTGTGTAAGATCTGACCACCATGATTTCTGGTTGTTTGACCTCCACAGACCATATTTTATCACCGTTCCAGATGGATTTTTTAGCATAGTCGTTGTAGTAGCTATATTGCCAGTGGTTGTATTTAGGATGAATCTCTATAAGATAATGGTCCTTGTCGATTTCTTGTTTATGGGTGATGATGAATGGATGAAACGCGTTAGGACTCAACATATCTTTGCTATCGGAACCTTTTTCCGAGCTAAAGTACCATACTTTAATAGTGTACCCACCCCATATAACAGCGATAACACTCAATATTTTAGGGACGTATCTTGACCATCGGGTAATTTTCTTTGGTTTGTTCACCTGTTTGATGAAGTCGTCTTCGTTGGGTAAGCCAGGATAGTCAAATGTTAGTCTCTCGTGTTTAAGTTTAGGTATGTATGGGCGTTTGTCTTTCTTCATCAACTTTTCTACTCCCAAACTAGAATCTATGGGCGCTGGAGCTGACGACGATGTCTTGGACTTGATTTTGAATTCAGATACGTCGTTCGAATCTTTCAGAGCCATTTCTTTCGACTTATCTTTAGAAGAATAATACCGAGGCACCTGATACTTGGCAAAGATCATCCTTCTCCCCGTGATGGGGAATATTCTTGTCGATAGCATCATGATTAGAGAAGTCTTAAAAAATTACTAGTGAAATTTGATTTAACTAGAAGAACTGTGCGAATTACGATTAAAGGTGTCTCAGTAATCAAGATCTATATTGTATAGTTGAGAATATATAGATTTTATGAGGATTTATTGGAAGTTACCTAGCTTACTCATGACCAGCAGTTTGCTAGAACTACTATAAGGCTAACTACAAGTGGTAACCCCCCATTACTTATCAAGATTACTATATAATTTACACTGCGAAAATCTAGAGATTTGAAATGAAAATGTACTGAAAAATTCACTATGAAGAAAAGCGTATCAGCACTCCTAGACTCATAATATGGTGGCGTTACTAAAATCTATACAAGCACATTCAGATAAGGCATGGAGTGTGAGTGCACATCCTACTTTACCTTTATTGGTTACAGCATCTACCGATAAGACATCCGCCATATATAAGTTATCTTCCAAACAGAACTTCCCCCAGATCTCAAGGTTGGAAGATACCCACAAAAGATCCGTTAGATCAGTTGCTTTCAAACCTCCTTTAGAAGGTGTAGACAACGAGGAACAAACCTTTTTGGATTTACCGGCCTTGGCCAGTGGATCGTTCGACTCGACTATCTCCATCTGGGGTATCGATGAACCAGACAACGAATACGACGACGAAGAGATCATCGAAAACCAACAACAAGTGTTGACCAGTCCTAGTAACGAATGGAACTTAATGGCCATTATCGAGGGCCACGAAAACGAAATCAAGGCCGTCGAATGGAACCATACTGGCAGTTTATTGGCATCATGCTCGAGAGACAAAACGGTGTGGATATGGGAAACCGACCCTGAGACTTTGGAGGAGTTTGAGTGTATTTCAGTATTGAACGATCATCAACATGATATCAAGCATGTCACATGGCATCCAAGCCAGAATTTGTTAGCATCTTCTTCCTACGACGATACTATCAGATTATACAAACAAGACGCTGATGACGATGACTGGTCTTGTGTAGGTGTCTTGAACGGACACGAAGGTACGGTGTGGTGTTCTAAGTTCGAAGATCCAAAAAGTCCGTCTGCAAAAGAGAACAAAATCAGATTAGTTTCTGTGAGTGATGACTTGAGTGTCAGAGTATGGTTTAGCACTACGCCAGATGAAGAAAACACTGAACCAAAAGCTTTGCCTAGCTCCATCAAGCATAATAGTGAGATGACGTGGGAACTCGAAGCGGTGTTGCCCTCGGTACACCAATATCCGATATATTCTGTTGCATGGTCCAGAAAGACTGGAAAAATCGCCAGTGCTGGTTCAGATGGAAAAATTGTTATTTTCAAGGAAGAAGCTGAAGGATGGGTTGTAGATTCCGTCCATGAATCATCGCATGGAGTTTTTGAGATCAATTGCATCATCTGGGCCGAATTGGATGACAAATCCGAAGTCCTCGTTACTGCTGGGGATGATGGAAATATAAACATCTGGCAAGTTTGATAATTATAGAATGATATAAATTAAATTTCTAACCGCATCTATATATGTAGAATTGAATGACGATTCTGTCCACCAAAGCATGGACTATTCCCAACAGCCATGCCAAATTTATTGACCATCAATAGCGTTACAAGCTACCAAACTTTTCTAGAAACTTAGGGTATGAGACTACTAGTGTAGCTCTTACTAATGTATTCTTACTAGTGTAGTCTTACTAGTGAATCAGTCTTGTCCCTTATGATTATCGCTCAAAATATAACTCCCACTAGAACAATAAACCCAACTACTCCCAACAATATTATCAAACAACAAAACATTCTACCCCCCGATCTTTTTTGGTACCTCTCAGCATTTCTAAGTTCGGAGGATGCGTTTCTGACCTCGTTTCCATAGTTGAATAAATTGTTCTCTATATCGTCAATTTGAAATTGTTGTTCAGTGACAATTGTAGAGAGGTTTTCGAAAATATCATTAATCTCCAAGGTATCCTGCTGGATTTGATGGATTTCTCGTTCTCGTTCCTGAATAAGTAAAGTCTGTTGTTCGAGCTCCTCGGCATTTATAGGTTCATACGTGATTTGAATTTGCAGTTGTTGTTGTAATTGTTGCTGCAGTTGTTCAAGTGGTACTTGTTGCGAACCTTCTAACTCTGAAGTTTTAACTGTGATTTTGAACGACTCATACTTTCTTTGCAAATTCTTGAAGTTGTTGAGACTGTCCTTAATCAACTTGATCAGTATTCCTTCTTTTTGTTTAAAGAAATTCAACACTTCAATATCTTCGTGGTTCGATTCGATCTCGTTGATGATACTATTGAGGGACTTGACAGACTTATTCAACTTCTTGAAGCTTTCAGTAGCTGAGCTGAATGCTTTAGTTAATTTCTCTAGCAATTCTGAATTCTCCTTATCATTTTGCAAACTATTCAATACCGTCCTGATCACTACAAGTTGGGTTTGGTTGATATGATGTAATTGATTATCTATGGAGGTGGATATGGACGCAAATTCGGGATAATCTCTGTATCGGTTGGAAGAATTAGTAGTAGTACGTTCTAGATCTTCAAAATTGTTATTGAACGACATTTTCGAGACCGTCCTGTCTTTGCCATTGAACTCCTATTACGTTTGATGACTTTGAGTGTGAGATTATGAAACGGTCTCCTGCATATAGAGCGATCAATACCCACTATGCGTATCGGCCTCGTTATCACGATTCAACGAATACACTTTAAATACTAATTATCAATAAATATATATATCTTCTAGTAATCAATAAATATATTAGCAATATCTAATCTATAATCTACTCTTGCTCGGAAATGAATTTTTCACAATCCAAAGCAGCCATACAACCGGTACCGGCGGAGGTGATAGCCTGTCTATATCTTTTATCTTGGACATCACCAGCAGCAAACACACCTGGGATCGAGGTTTCGGCAGTACCAGGAACAGTAGTGATGTAACCGGATTCGTCAGTCTTCAAGAAGTCAGCAAAGATCTTGGTGGCTGGAGTGTGTCCAATAGCGTAGAACAAACCGTTGACAGCCAAGTCCTTTGTGGCGTTTTCCTTGTTGTTGAAAATCTTCAATGATTGTAATAATTTACCGTTTCCTTCTGCTTCCTTTGCTTCAGTGTTCCATAATACTTCCAACTTTTCGTTGTTTTTAACTCTCTTTTGCATAATGGTAGAAGCTCTCAATTGGTCTCTTCTAACCAACAAGTAGACCTTGGAAGCATACTTGGTCAAAAACAAAGCTTCTTCACATGCAGAGTCACCACCACCAACAACAGCTAAAGGCTTGTTTCTGAAAATTGGTACGGCACCGTCACAGACCGCACATGCAGAGATACCTTGTTGCCAGTAAGTTTCTTCACCAGGAATGTGCATTCTCTTAGCCGAAGCACCAGTGGCGATGATAACGGCATCAGTGGTGATTGGTTCACCGTCTTCGTTCCATTCAGTCCACAACTTGAATGGTCTTTGGCTCAAATCCACCTTGGAGATGGTTTCGGTAATTATGTCAGTTCCGAATTTGACCGATTGTTCTCTCATTTGATCCATCAAGACAGATCCGTTAATCCCTTGAGGGAAACCAGGGAAGTTTTCAATATCAGTAGTAGTAGTTAATTGTCCACCGGCGGCAATACCGTTGGCCAACATACCTTCGTACAAAGTTGGTTTAATTTCTGCTCTAGCTAAGTAGATAGCAGCAGTATGGGCAGCAGGACCAGATCCTACAATAGTAACTTTATGATGAACCATTTTGATTTGTTGTGTGATGATATTTGTATAAGACTTTCGTGTTGTATGTAAAAACATGAAAAAAGACGTATCTAAAATGGATGGATTGGCTTATTTATATGATGCTCACTGATGAAAATGATCTAGACTTTCCGAGGTTTCGTGAGCAGAGACCGTCCTCGGAATTACAAATCTCACACTGAGTAATCATAATCCCAGTCTCGCAAAGTTATCGAAGGTACAGAGTATCGGATAAGCTATAGTGAGCCAAATTAGTGAATTATTGAAGATTACAGGATATCTATCTGAATATAGAGCCTTCCTTAATCAGTACAAGTCTCGCTGTAATAGTTCTAGTGAGTAAGCCAATTATCAATATATTGGTTACTTATTGGAAGAGAACTTCTTCTGCATTTTGGCTACATTACACCTTCCATATCGTTTGTCGTTTGACTAACATTTTTTAATTGTATGTCTAGATTACTAAATCTACTTGACGTGTTCATCGCATAATGGGACCGTTTCTTAAGCCCTCGGATTTGAGTGCGGCTAGAAATCACATAATCCACATACTTAACATGGTCGGAACTCTTTGATTTGTCATTCTAGTTGGCCCAGACTAAAACGTTCGCTAACATAATAATGTAAGCCCAGGCATCGTTTGCTTTGACATCTCGGAATTAATCTCTAAATGGCTGACCGTTGAGATTATTTCTTTTAGGTTAATTCTTTGACAGCTTTTAATCCTGCTTTACTCGGCCTCTTTCTACATTATGCAAATAACGGTCATATTTTCTTTTGTTCTTCATCTACTATGGTAACCTCTTGATAATTTCTTTTGTATTATTATAGATATAAACTTTGCTAATTCTTCTTGCAAAATCTTGATTAGTCGAATCTTCCGATTCTTATTTGATATGCTTTTGTACACTTATTCTAACATCCCCTTATTAAATTGGTCTCCTGAATTCTCCTTGATTTAGTTTGTAACTCTTATCTGATAACTTCCTTTTATATTGTAATTCTTTATCTGATAACTTGCTTCTTTAATCATTCTATCCGTCGTCTGGATTACTATTATAATCTTTTCATCTGGTTATGATTATTCATATGATGCATGAATGACTCACTACAATATAAACCTCTTAACTACCTCATGGTTCTGAAATCTCAGGTTCAAAAGAACGTTACTTAAAAACCACTGAAGACCTTTTCTTCTCTCTTCTAGCCATTTTTTAGACATGAAAAACCGGTCTAAACTAAAACTATCCTTTGGGGGTAATCCTGGAATATTACTGGAATACTCTGAAAACTGTTTAAGTAGTTGCATACGAAACTCTTCGATCTCGCTGTATCGTTTGTATATTAGAATCGAAGCATAATCCAAGTCATCCAATATTATCTTGATCGACCATACTATAAACGATTTCCCAACTTCTCCCTGGATGATATGATAATCTCCTACTATCACATTACTTATGTGAGATAGGTGAACTTTGTTTTTGTTGTCTGATTTATCTATTGACTCATTATTGTTCAAAAGAATGGGAACCGGAACTATATGGTTGAGTTGTGATAGTGAGTTGTTGCGACCTCTACTCATAGTATTGTAGTCGCTGGCCAAAGGGTAATCGATTTGATGCATTGCTAGACTTTTGATGGCTTATTTATATGCAGGAAATGATATATTCTCCTGATAAGAACCTTAGAACACTAACGAAGAGAGAAGAAGTCACTCGGCACAGTTATTGGAGGTATAGTTGTCGAAGGTCTATTATTGTGAACTGGAAACTGGCGAGATAACTGTTTAACCTGACGAGAATGTTTAATTCCCGAGTGTTCTCAACTTAGCTGAGCTTCTAGAGAGATTAGTTTAGAATTTTTTTAATACTCTTTTAACTTTACGAATCTTAGTGGGGTACTTTAGTTATATTTGCTTGGAATGGTAGATATTTATGCCAAGTAGCATCTTAGATCCTTAGCTTTAGCTCCATGATAATATAGTTCGTTGTGAAAATATCAGATGGGCAAATTATCACAGATTCTTGGCCTGTTATGGATACGACTTGGTGATCTCATCCAAAATGGTTCAATATAATAGTACTTTCTCGTCACTTCATTCTCCAAACCATTCTTGAATCGTTTTCTGTAAATGGAAAACTCGTATTAAGATATAAGCATTTCGCACCCAGGGCCCAAACAAGACTCTCGAATGCCTACAAATGATTCAATCAATCTGTGTTCTTAGGAATCCTTTCGACAAAGATTAGTTTACAAAAACCTATATAGTGAAAAGTAATTCTTGGTTTGTGTTACCATCATGTTTACTCTTTCAGTCACAAGACGAAGTGGCCCGCAACATATATATTCTTCATCAGACAGTGTATTATATATTTAATATAAAATCTAATATCATTTGATATAGGAATTTCACTATATCTTTAAAGACATGGCATTTAGATTTTGCTAAAATGGATATTGAAAAGATAAAAGTCGATTATGAATTCGTTCACTTGTCGAGTTAATGAGCTTTCTTAATGTGAAGAAAGCAAGAGGTGGTGAAAATATCTTGCAACTCCAGCTCCGTAGTAATATCAATGATCCCTACAAATGATTTTCCAACAAGGCTCTCCAATTTTCACTTTTTTGGTTTCAAATACGGATGCAAATTATGAGTAGCTATCTATCCATACCAAATATAGCACAATTAGATATTATCATTGTGGATAAATGTGAGCTAGCTCATTGATATTTACTAAAATGTAGCTCATTGATCATACACAGCAAGTTAGGTTGTCCATGCTAGCAGTAAAAGTCAATTATAGGGACCACTATACACATTAGAGCCACTTTCTAGAGTACTTGCTTGCGCAGTAATATTGGGATTCCAGAACCCGAATTTGATTCTGTGCAACGATAGTCCGCATCGTCTTGAATGCAGTTGGATAGTTAGAGTACGGTTTAGATTGATTCTTATGACAATATTTCCCCAGAGGGTACTAGTCGTATGCTTCTATAGAAACCTTATTGGTACCTTCTTTAAATTTACGATCCTGTCTTGCTGCCACAAGTAGGTTGGAAAATACAACTTGGATATTTTTACAGTTTCAATAGACAACAACGGATTATCAACGAGAAGTATGGCAAGACTTCACAAAGTAGACTGCTACGAAGAACCATAGATAGATATTTTCCTGAAGTTTCAAGATATTAGTTCTCTATGTCTTAAAAAAAAGATTGATAAGTACTTTATGTATTTTATGAAAAATATGAATAGATTCTAACAAAATTGGCTGCAAAATTTCGAATAATTATAAACTTGTACGAAAGGAAGACGAAAACAAGGATTTTCAAATCTAAAGAAAGAGATAACATAAATTTAATATAGTCATACTTTCATGGAGGTGTATCAAGCAATTCATATAAGCAAAGCCTACTATAGAATTGCGAGTTCTAATACATAACTCTCTTTGTGCTATTTTTCCATATCTATGACAAATACGTACAATACCTAATTTCATAGCACTAGAGCTGATATCAATTGACATATACTCAAACAACACCGAACTACACTTTTCTCTTCATGAATTCGAAATGGCTGCAAATTTCCTAAATGAGAAGGTATAATGAAAAAAGAAAGTGGGTGCAAATAATAAACTGTAGTTGAGATGAAACTTCATCAGATCCCACTTTGATGGTATCGAACGTGCCTGATTGGGAAACTTTCAGATTTCCTAGGCATCCTTAGGTATTTCAAATTTAGTTGGAAAATAAGATACTCTCACTAGCCTTGAGTATAAATACCCACCAAATCCCTTATTAGATTTAATTCAACCATATCTACAACAACAATTGCAGCTCAACAAACTTCTACTACTTCTACTACCAACAAGACTCAAGGTAAGAAGGACAACCATGCCTTCAGAGTCAAGAGTGGATTAATTCCAAATGGCTGCACCATTGTCTAGAGAAATATCTAAGAGTTTCTTGATTCAATATTTAGAATTTCTAGCGTTATTACTGTTTCTATGACTTGATAGTCTTTTTTAAGCTAATTGATATATTTATATCAATTAATAAACAATTTATTTCACTGTGGTGTAGAAAAATACTGGAACTGTAAAATGAATTATTCAAACAAAGAGGAATGTAACTAGAAACTTCAGATTACTTAATCTTCCGATTCTTGTATTCCGTAATTATATTCAAAATCTCTACAAGAGTACTAGAACAGTCATATAGAAATAGAAGAAACCTACTTTATCTATTTATCATCTTTATCTACTTTATTTTACCAACTTTATTCAAGAAAAGCCTCTTAATATTATAGTTTTTCTGAGCCTTTAACATAGTCTATAACTTTTTGAAGAAGGTAGTGAGATAGCTTCCTTCACATTGTATTTCTTTTATAACAAGTTTACAATGCAAAAAGATAACTCACTTGTTAATCATCACTAGTTAATTTGTGGGCACAAAACGAAATTCATTTGGCCGCACACGACTTAACATCAGAATTTAGAGAATCAAATCTTGAATCTTCTACAGATCGAAGTAACCACAATGAACGACCCCATTAAGAACAAGTACACATATTTTCAACAGATAGTACATAAATTTAAAGCAAGACGAGATATTCCTTTCCGTAGAAGCTTTTTTGTTGGCTATGATTTGTCTGGAAATACCTACTGGGAATTCACCATCGATGGAAATATGCATAGGTTGAGGCGTAAGATGGAGCCATACAAGAATTTGTTATTCAAAGCTGATTATTTTGCCACAGTACCTCCTCAGTGGTTGCAGTGGTTAAGAAGAACAAGAAATGTTCCACCTACTTTGACTGAATTGGCCAATGATCAAGTCAGACAACAGAGAATGAAGATCTTGGGACAACAAGCAGCAAATAAATGGGAAATGGAAAAGATAAGGCTAGAAGAGGAACAGCAGCTCAAACTTAATGCTGAGTTGGATCGAGCAAAGCAAGAAAGTGAAGAATACACCAAACGAACGGCACAAGCAGCCGAACCCTCCACTGATTCCAAGGACATTAATAACATTCTTCACAAAGAAGATCCTTGGGCCAAAGCCGATGCATCGAAGGACCTGGATCCAACGCAATCTGCCTTCATTAAACCAAGAAATAGCAAGTAGTTTATTCCTTGTGTATTATTTATTCGCTGAGGTTTGTTGGAACTCCTCAGACTCTATGTATATACCTTTTATCTAATCGATATCATTTGCATTGTTTACTTTGTTATTTTGGTTTTCAAAGAACGTACTCACGTTGCTATCCATCAGAAGATGTGGAAAATGCTTGAAAGGAATTCGTGCCTCGAGTTTCTTTTCAAAAAGCTGTATCAATTTGTTACTATAATTTTCTAGGAACGTATCTTCTTTGGCTGAAGCTTCTTTAATCGATAGTTCTTGTAATTTGGAAGTCACTTCACTTTCCAGATCTCCACCATTTAATAGTTTGAAAATCTCGCCAACTTTTGTACGTAAATTGTCTCTTTCGGACTTTGAAATCATGGATCCCTCGCTTCGGATCGTTTGCTCAACAAGTTCTAGTTGACCCAATGCCTTCTCAACCGGAGACTGGGTGCTAGTTTTGGTAGGAGTTGAATTATCTAACGATACATGAGGCTTTGTCTGACGGAATGAGTCGAAGTCTACCAGGCTCCTCTTACTTGGAGATCTGACTGGGGATACCGACCGACTCTGTTGATATGTAGGGCCCGTTTTGAGAGGCGATACCGGTTTTGATGCAGGTAATATTGTTCTTGCACTTGTTCTCGTAATTGGGTTGGTCCTTGAGGGACTACTGGGTCTTGATCCATTGAGACTGTTTCGTTTTGATTCAAGTCTTTTTAGAGTGGCCGATGTTAACTTAGGAGTTGGAGCAGAGCTCACTGGAGAAATTTCACAGTCTTCATCAGGAGCCACAAGCTTTGTAGATGTGGTCTTTAATGGTATGCTTGGAATAATCTTTCTTGTGACCTTAGTATACAACGGAATTGACTCTATCGCTGGAGATAAAGGCGAGTCTATGTTAGATCTAGCGAGTTCGCTTTTAGCTTCCTCTCCTATTGTCCACTTGAAGATACACCCGTCACTTCCAATGGATAGTAACTCACCCAGAGAGTTCATAGTTAAGCTCAATATGGTATCCAGATGTCCCCAGGCAACACTAACCAGTCGTCCTGTTAGATAATTAAACACCCTTAGAGACTTGTCCGATGAAGATGCGATGAAGTAGTTTTTATTAATTAGAAAGTTTTCAACTAATAGGTTCTCATTGATCTTTTCATTGGCAAGTTTAAAAGACCGTGAAAGTTCATAGTTTTCGTTGACTTTATAAACTTGCAAGGATTTGTCATTCATTGACACAATGAGTTCGTTGTTGTACACCTTGAAATTGACAGGAGTTGACTTATTGGATATAACCTTCACTTGAAAAACCTTGATAGAATCGTCTTCGATTTCGATTTTATGAATGGAAATAGACCTATCAGTTGAGCAAACGTATATACGATTGTCGATGTATTGGACTCTTGTTAAGTTTCCGTTGTGAATAGGAATAGTCTGCAAAATATCCCAATCATTCGAATCTTTGGATTTGAAGAAAAACTGAATCATTCTGTCTCTTGAAATGCTGGTAATTAACTGGAAGTTGCCCACTTCGAAGTAAACAATGTCGTTAACACTAGAAGAATGTGCTTTTGTCTGATAGACCACCTTATATTTTTCATTTTCGAGTACTTCAACAATGTGAATATTTCCAAACTTGTCACCCAAGAATAAGTTCTTACCATTCGAGTCAATGGCAGTAAGTGAGTTGGAAACTAAGCCATTAGAAGGTAATTCAAAACTTATCAAAGTCTTCAAATTAACACTGGCCCCATTGACGACTTTGATCTTTCCTTGCTTTGAAAATACAATCAAATCTTGCAGAAAGCAGTTTTTGAAACCGGCCAAATTCTTAATTAAAGAACCAACAATAATTCGTTCTATATCGGACGATTCTTTGTTAAACAAGACAATTTCTTCACAATCATTTAAATAGATCAATCTTTTAGAGTCAAAGTTGTAGATCTTTGTTATATGATACATTTTTGTCAGTTCCTTTGTTGGAGAGGTCCCAAATACTCCACCAACTTTTGATGCAGGAACCTTTGAGGAGAATAATTCATCAGAGGGTTTCAATTGACCAATTTCTATTGATCGAATGGTTTGGTTTGTGGATTCAAACCAAATCAATTGGTTTTCATAGTCGACAACTAAATTTTGAAATGGATACGTTGGTGGAACTAGATCTAACAACTTAAGATCTTGGTTTAGTTTAAGCAATAACAACTGATTCGAGTTGGATGTGATTAAGATCTCATCACTGTTTAATATGCTGGCAGTGACAAAGTTTAAGTTGATGAATGATCCGAGAAGTACGTTCTTACCCTTAAGAACATTTGGTTTCTGGATAACTTTATCAGGTTCTGAGTCTTCGAATTTCCACACTTTGATGAAACGTAATCCCAACGTAATTACAAAGTCTTCGTGCCATAATACTTGGTTAATTACCGTGGTACATCTATTACTCGCCAGGAGACTTATAGATGTGGGAGAAACCTTCCAAATATTTATGAACCCGTCATTAATAAGTCCCAAGGAACAAAAATGTTTCAGATCGCTTGAGAACGTAATTGAATTGACTCCAAACGAATGCTCATAGATCAAAGCAAATGGCTTACTATTCAGATCATTAGCCAATGAAAACAATAAGATCCTCGGCTGGTACCCACTTTCTCCAATAGCCAAGTACTTTTTATTTGGCGAAATAGCTATGCAATTAATCGACCGGACCCGATCCTTCAATTTGGATGGCGACGATATATCTCCATCAACCGTTGGACTGGATCCTTCTAAATCGTAGATATTGCTGATTCCACTTCCCGTGACTACCAATGGATCGTTATTGATATAAAACCCAAAACTATCTCGTTGGGTATCCTTTTGATTGTCTCCTTCATTGTAGGCCATATTCAAATATGCATTTGCAGAGCTAACCCCACTACCGTTACTCACGCAACTATTAGAATTGGCACAAAAGAATCTCTGACTCTCCATGGTACCTGTAGCTTTGTCTAACTGACAAACGACCACCCCTCCACTTGCAGTATATGCTATGAGATCATCCTGGATGGAAAATTGATTGGAAGTCTTTGCAGAGGTTCCAATGACTTCTTTGATCGCCAATTGAGAACTAGGTATACCAGAGATATCTAGTGACATCTCTTTAGTGATCTCGAAGGCAGTGATGGTTGGATCTCAAATGTTTACCTTTTTTTGGTAAACACTGGAGTAGTGCGCCTGATCTCAAAACATCAATGGCGATGAGACTTAGAGTTGTAACTGGAAGAGTATCGAAGTAGTATGGCACAAGAAATATCACTAACAGTAGAGGAGACCAATAAGCTTCGTGTGAGTATAGGGTTGAAGCCTATCTCCGAGCCAAAAAGTACTAAAAAGACCGATGCTACCCCAGACTCCACCACATATGAATTATCATTAGAAGATACAAACAAGCTAAGGATATCAATAGGGTTAAAACCCATTCCCAGTGATACCCAAGCCAGTAGAGCGACTAATGAAGCTGATAATTTTGATGAACATCAGGAGAAATTCCGTCTCAAGTCCCAGGAGGATGGAGTTCGCAGGAGAGTGGAGGATGCAAAGATGAAGACTCATAGACAAAAGCAAATATCAAAGAGAACACTCGTGGATGGCGAGAATATAGATACCGATAACTGGCTTGACAATTTGGGCAAGCCCAAACCAAAGAAACAAAGAAAGGAAAATGTGGCCCAGCAACATGATAAGGAACATGATTTATCAGGAGTGAAGATTGGCCACACTGCTAAGGAGCTTGGGGAAATGACCCAAGACGAGATTCTCACACTCAAAGACAAGGATATTATTGACGACGATGATAGTGAAGATGAATTAAATAACGATAGGTTAGTCCGGAAAGATGCCTTGACTAAAGAACTTGCGGAAAAAGCAGAAGCCGACAACATAAAGTTCAATGGAAGGCATCACGTTGGTTTTCAGGAAGATCAGGAAGATAAAGAAATCGACCAAGAGCATTTGATAATATCTGGTTCGTCAATTAACATACCTCGAGTACAAGAAGAAGCGAAACCCAAAGGAGTTTCAATTGATATTTTATTCAGTGACCATAGTGAAACGGAAGAAACACAGAATGACTATTCACGAGCAAAGCCGGTGAAAATGAAGAAATTAAAGAAGAAATCGACCCTGAAATCCAGGTCTAAAATACAGGATGATGAACTCAAACATGTAGAACTAGAAACCTACGACGATAATATGGATGAAGAATTGGAATTGGAATCGATATTGTCCAAAAAGAGAAGGATCAAACAGACCAAAAGAACTCGGATGACCCCAGAACAGATTGCAGATGAAGTTGAACTGTTTAAGAGATGGGAAATAGAAAACGAAATCCATCCTGATACAGGAATAGTTTTCGACGATGCCAGCGATTTCTTGAGTTCATTGCAAGTACCAATTTTGAACAATGTTAATATCAAGAAAGAAATTGATATAAATGAATCGCAAATCAAGAAAGAGGATATAGATGAATCTCAACTCAAGGACATTAAACAAGAACCCAAGGAAACAAACGTCAATGAATCAGATAATAAACAATCAGACTCAGAAAACGAGTCCACCACAAAATCCTTCAATGGAGGAATCGCATCTACTCTTCAATTCTTACAATCTCGGAACATATTAAACAAAAACACCACAGAACAAAACCTACAACAAAAACAACGAAGAGAAGCTGCCAAACAATCGGAATTACTAAAGCTTAAAATCTCCATAGAAGAAAGATTATTAAAGGAAGAATTAGAAGCTGACAGAACTTACATGAATCTCTCCAAAGTTGAGAGGGTCCAATTATTCGAGAAAGCTCTTGATTCAAGGTTGAAGGAGAAGAACATTATAGGCACAAACTCGCCCAATACAAATAATAAATATGGATCCCGGTCGAAATCTTTTAAACAAAAATCACCTGCATCGGGGAGCCTGAATTTGAGTTCGTATAATCCGACCATAAAATTGTCCTACAGAGACAACACAGGCAAAGAGTTGGATACAAAGGGAGCGTTCAAGTACTTGTCACATCAATTCCACGGAGTAACGAAGTCTGCACCAGAAAAGACTGTAAAGACGGAGGAAACTGATCTTAAAGGTTCGATTATATGATCAATCCCGCATCGGATTTAGCGTAGATTGAAGAGATAAAAAAAATTACACAAAAAAACTTTGTACATATGTAGAATTAAAAAGTTCGTACTACATTTCTTTACTAGTATAGACTCCCTTAACTTAGGCTTAATCAGATGAGTGCCGAGATCTTGTTTGGGGTCACTGGGATGACATGTGGTGCTTGCACTGCTTCAATCACTGAAGCTGTAAGAAATCTTCATGGGGTAAAAGGAGTGAGTGTGTCGTTACTTACTGAGGAGGCAAAAGTATCACTTGATGCAAGTAAAATAACAGCAAGCGATGTTCAAGAGACCATTGAAGGATGTGGGTTTGACGTGAGGTTGATTCTGGCCACTTATCCCATGGTAAATACTACCATTAATATTCAGGGGATGACGTGTGGGGCATGTTCGGCTTCGATTACGGAAGCGTTGGAAAAGCTTCCAGGAGTAGAGCAAGCATCAATTTCGCTAGTCACTGAAAGCGGATTGGTGAAACATAGGGCAAATGTCGCAATGTCAACGATTATTGAAACAGTTGAGGATTGTGGGTTTGATATTCAGATCGCTGAATCAAAAACTATTTCGAAGAACCAGCACCAAGTCCAGGAAACGAAATTGGCAATATCCGGCATGACATGTGGGGCATGTTCTGCGTCTATTACTGAAGCTCTCGAGCAAAACCCCAATGTTTCAAACGTTTCGGTATCGTTAATGACCGAAGAAGCCTTGGTTACTCATGACTCGGGAATTAGTCCACAACAAATAAAAGAAATAGTAGAAGACTGTGGATTTGAGGCAGAATTAATCGGAATACTTGAAACAAGTTCAAGTACTATTCATGAAGAACAAGATGATATCACTAGTTTGCATATTTTAGGCATAACAGAAGAAACGGATCTTGTTCACTTGCAATACAACATAGAAGCTGTGCTTCAAAGTCTTGCGGGAGTTGTGGATTTCTCCTTAGCTTTCAGGAATCTTCCCAACCAAGCAAATGCTCCTGTCGTGACAGATGCAAATTCTGGTGCCATTAATGGAATAAGGTCCAGAGAAAACCAAGAAATCGACGAGGCCAACGAGAACTTTATAGATGAATTACGAGTCACGTACGACCCTAAAATTTTGGGTATTCGAGTGCTTGTTGATAGCTTAAACAGCTTCAATGAAGAACTTGAATTCAGAATCGTTGATTCAGTCGATCAATCTTCATCAGCACAGTTGAAATTACTCTCAAGAGTTAAAGAAATTCAATATTGGCAAAGTACTTTCATCAAGTCTTTCATTTTTGGTGTTTCTGTTCTCGTGTTATCACGTACACAGAATATATCCTTTTGGGGTAGATTCATTCTTTTTCCAGGTTTCTACTTGGTCACTTTGCTTCAGCTCCTATTGGCAACTCATATACAGTTTGGGCTAGGTGCAGTGTTCAACAAGAAACTTGCTCTGTTTATTAAAAATAGAGGAAGAAATGCTACTATGGATGTCTTGGTTTGTATATCCACTCTGATTTCGTTTGTTTTTTCTCTTTTTGCAATCACTTTGAGTGTTTGGAGAGGCCAAACTGAAAAACCACCTAAAGTATTATTTGATACTGCTGCAATGGTTATTTGCTTCATATCGTTTGGAAAGTGGTTGGAAAACAAGGCAAAGGGTGCCACTTCAACCAGTTTATCTCTGTTGTTGTCGTTAACTCCAACAAATTGTACCATTGTCAATGACACCCACAAATACGAAGAGTTTATCAAGAACAATCCTACTATATCAGAAGAAAAGGGTAAATATGACCCCAGCATCATTGACTTTCCAGTCAGACATATAAGTATAGACTTGATTCAAACTGATGACATTGCAATTGTCTTGCCTGGTGCTAAGATTCCTGCTGACGGTGATATTGTCTATGGAGAATCTGAAATCGATGAATCCATAATCACTGGAGAATCTTTACCTGTATTTAAACAAGTTGGCGATCAAGTCATTGGAGGTTCAATTAATGGTCCTGATTTGATTCATATTAGAGTTGTATCCTCTGGAAAGAAGTCTCAATTACAGCAGATTATCAACTTGGTTAGAGAGTCACAAGTAAACAAGGCCCCAGTACAGAGATTTGCTGACACCGTTGCAGCGAGATTTGTTCCTACGGTTCTTATGTTGGCAGTGCTTACATTTGCTTTTTGGGCAATTATTTGCTACTGCTTTGACGATGAAACTTTGCCATTATTATTCAACCTGAATGAAAATGGAAAGTTCTTTGTCTGCTTAGAACTTGCAATTTCTGTCGTGGTGGTTGCTTGTCCTTGTGCATTAGGGTTAGCAGCTCCTACAGCTGTAATGGTGGGTACGGGTGTTGGTGCCAGACATGGTGTTTTAATCAAAGGTGGAGATATTCTCGAAAAGGCAACTTCCATTAATATTATTCTTTTTGATAAGACTGGAACGTTGACTACAGGTGATATGAAGGTGGTCAACTTCAAAAATACTAGTAAAATGTCGTTAACTTTGCAAGAATGGTGGTGTCTCGTTGGTTCTGTTGAAGGAAATTCTGATCATCCTGTGGGTCGAGCAATTATGGCCTATGCAAGAGAGAAATTGGGCCTCAACTTTGAAGAAGACTCTTTTGATGCCCGCATAGGTGAACTTAATACAATGACGGGTATGGGAATCTCTGCCAATGTACAGCTTTCCAAAGGATCGAAACATGCCGTTGCAATTGGGAACTCCAGAATGATCAAGAAATTGTATCCCCACCTAGATGAAGTTGTAAGTGCACAAATTGAAGATTCAGAATCTTTGGATTTATCCTCAAACACATTGGCACATGTGATTATAGATGGAGAGTACTCGGGGTACTTGGAAATGACAGACAGCTTGAAAGCTAATGCCAAAGAAATAATAGCGTATATCCAGGATGTTGAAAACTATCAAGTGGGTATGGTGACTGGTGATAACCACAGGGCTGCTACAAAGGTCGGAAGACAACTAGGAATCCCAGACTCCAATATCTTCAGTGAAGTTTCTCCAATCAACAAAGATAAAGTAATTGTTGATTTGAAAAAGCGCTTGGGTGGTGCAGATAACGTGGGAATCGCCTTCGTTGGTGACGGGATCAACGACGCACCAGCTCTTGTACAGGCAGACATTGGAATGGCCATTAGTACGGGTACAGACATTGCTATAGACTCCGCAGATATAGTATTGTTGGGTGGAGACAGTAGACACTCAGATTTGGCCTCTGTTCTCAACGCATTAAAGATTTCTAATTCTACTTTCACCAAAATCAAGACCAATTTCGTGTGGGCAGCTGTATACAATCTAATCATGTTGCCATTTGCCATGGGGTTATTTCTCCCTTTGAATTTGATGTTGCCACCAATGGCTGCCAGTGGTGCCATGGCCACGAGCTCAGTCAGTGTTGTGGTGAGTTCATTATTCCTTAAAACATGGAAACCACCAGTAATTACAAATTCCAAGGATCTGATAAGCGTTGACTTGGAGAACGAAGGTGTTATCTCAAACACATTCAATTTGAGAACAGGAACAATCGAAGAATTCAATATGGTAAAGAGGAATGGAAAGGCAAGATATAAAGTTCGTGGCTTTTTCAAAAGATGGTTCCGTTCAAGATCAAGCCCGATTTCTGAAGGGAACTATGAAATGGTTCCTGGTAATTGAAGAACAAGAGCATTTTTTGGGGGACTGAATAAAACATTCGTTATATATTATAATTATTCAAAATAAATTAATAAAGTATAAACTGGTATAGTGTGTCAGAAATATCAGATTTAAAAAGAGAGAGAGTCTGTGAATATTAACTCTAGATTATTAAGGAAACAAGAAAAGCCTGGTTAGCTCAATCGGTAGAGCGTTTGACTCTTAATAAGGATATCAAAAGGTTGCGGGTTCGACCCCCGCATTGGGCTTTCTTTTTAATTTTTGCTCCGAAATTTTTGAAAACCTAGGAAATAAATATTCAATGTAGCTTGAACGAATTTGTCCAAGACTCGTATTCAATATATACGTGTCTATTGAATACGTTATAAAACTATTACCCTCTTAAGAACTTATCTTTAAATCTATTAATTATATTCTATTATGAATCTCTAACACCAGAATCTATACACCCTAACGTAAAGTGGTTTCTCTCTCAACAAGGCTCTTTCTTCAGCCAATTCATGTTTTAAGATATCCATGTCGATATTGGCCCTTCCCGTATCGAGATCTATATCCTTGGCTCTGATTAGTAATTTCCAATCTCTCTTCCACACTTTGTAGAATACCCAGGACGACAACAAGACTGGCAAACCCAAGTATGACAAGAAAAAGTCGTAGGCACTTGGTTTACCATTAAGTGGGAACAATGCTATCCAGAATTGAGCAATAAGCACCAAGGTGTTTAATGCGAAACCAAAGTACGATCCCCAAACACCACATTGTGAAGTGTATGGGAGTTCATCTAGCGATCTTCCTTGGACATGCATAGCCCTTCTGAACCTTATGTGACTGGCATTAATGGATAACCAGGTAAAGATCGAACTAAGCCCAGAAATAGCCAACAACCAGTTGAAAACTTCTACTTGTTTGTCACTGGCAGCGATCAAGGCGAAGAGACCGAATATATCGGTAATTAGAATAGCAGCCAATGGTCTTCCTGCTCTGTCGACGTATCCAGTCCATTTTGGAGCCATTCCTTGTTCTGCTAATGAGTTCAATGATCTCGAGGTGGCATATACTGAAGCATTACCGACAGAAATAACCGAGATCAAGATAACTGCATTGATAACACTTGGTAAACCTTTGACACCACCGTTGACAACAGCAATAACAAAAGGTGAAGCAGTGGCATCAACTGAAGATTGTCCAATTAATCTCTCATCCTTGTAGGAGACCAATGTAGCAATCATAGTCAACGAAACCAAGTAGAACAAACAGATTCTCCAAAACACTTGCTTGATTGCCTTTGGTAAGGTTTTTCTGGGGTTCATGGTTTCAGCAGCAGTCAAACCAATCATTTCGGTACCTCCAAAACTGAACGCAGCAGTCACAAATACAGAACAAACACCTTTGAACCCATTGGCAAAAGCACCGTACTCTATCCAGTTTCTGTTTCCAACAAAATCGTGGTTCGGTCCACCGCCACAAATCAACACTATACTCATAATATTAAAGCCAATAACGGCGATCACTTTGACCATGGAAAACACAAACTCAGACTCACCGTAGCCCTTAACACCAAGGAGGGTAATAAACACAATAAGAAGCCAAAATATTATGACAAACACATCTGAATTTATACTTGCATTCCAATATTTGATAGTAATTGCACCTGCGACCAATTCCAACGGTAACAACACAAAAAATTGCATAAAGTAGTTCCAGCCGATTGCAAACCCAATTGCAGGCTCAAGAAACCTACTGGCAAACAAGTTAAAACTTCCACTGATTGGGAAGGTGATGGAAAGTTCACCTAATCCCTGCATGGTTGCGAAAACACCAGTTGAGGTCAAGAACCAACCAATCATAAGACCTGCAGGACCACCAGTACCCAACGCAGATCCAGACCCTACAAACAACCCAGTACCAATACTCGATCCTATCGATATCATTTGCAAGTGTCTAGACTTTAGTTTTCTACTAAGATTAGAGTTTGCAGAGTTGATGTTACTGCGTTCCAAGTCAGTCAACTCTCGATCATCCCCAATAGATATGCTGGTTAATGTTTCCGAGGGGATAGCAGGTTTGAATGAGTCAATAAAAGAATCCCATACTCCTGTATTGCCTGGTTGTGTACGGCTAGTACTGCCACTGTAAATATGCTCAACGTCTGAATCCTTTTCAATAGAACTCATATTAGAAAAAGCCACTAGAGAAAATCAAAAACAAAAGAAAAGCAAGTCTCGATATTTATCAGAACTTATATGTCCATGCTACATCAGCGGCCAGAAGACCTTGGCTTCAAATAAAAATCATCACTCAAAACTCATCGAAAATTACAACAAATGTCCTCGCTTTTATGAAATTCACTGGCAAAATCACAATAATGAGTCATGACGAAAGGTGTTCCGTTTTCTCTTCCTTATAGAACATTTAAGGCAAAATGCAAAATGGGCCTAAAGTACAACTGAAAGCGTAAGTGCCGAAGTTCAAAATGCCTTATTTCTTTTAAGGGACGTTATTCCTGTATGTAGGTTTTGTGTTCTCCGACGACATGGATTTCGGAGTAGGGAAGGAATTGGCCAAATGTTGCGATGGGACGAGAGGTTCTGGTGTGGTATAGGAATATAGGAAGGTAAAGAATTGAGTTAAATCAGTATTGGTTTTCAATAATGAGACTGTTAACACCACGCAGAGGTATTAAAAATTTTCAAGTCTAAGTAGTGATTTTCTTGAATTTATATCTAGTAAGCTTAGGTATACCAACTGCAAGGTCTTTAACAACATAGCACAGACTTGAAAAGCGGTACTGATTTTGGCCGAGACTTTTGGTCTTTTGGTGTGTCGGGCCGACATATTTATTGTCTCACTATTGCAAGATCTCAATGATTATCGTATTCGAAATGTAGACTGGATCGTATGGTTCAGGCTTCTCACATTAGATCTCGATGCATTTATCTAGAGGAATATTTGAAATAATAGCAGGATTGACTCTGCACGTTGTACTAGCAACTTTTCAGTTCCTCTGTTGGAATATGGTTGCAAATTTCGTTCTGAGTCAGATGGCAGTACCGAAACAATTCAATCAAAGGATTTTGCGTTTTATTCTTGGTGTAGATGTAGAGCTAATTTTGTTTATACTTTTATGTGGAGTAGAAGCTATAATTGATGTTCTAGTAGTATTTGATATTTTTGCTATACCTGACGTCCTTCTAGAAGAATTGGGTATATTTAAAGTCGAATAATTGCTATTCTCGCCAATGGGTGATTCTGATTTTTGTTTATTCATACCGTTTTCTCTCTCTACAATGACTTGATAACATTTTGAAAGCGTTGATATTGCTTTCTCCATCCCCAATACTCTTCCCAGCATAAAGCATAAGAACTCTTTGATATCCGTATTATCACTCTTTTGTATTTTATTCACCTTCTTTACGAGATTATCACAATGTTCACGGATTCTCTTGAGGTTAGTTTTATCGGCATGGTTGAAGCTAGGTACTGGTAAGCTCTGTTTGCTCTGTGTGGTATTATTGTTGAAACTTTTATCCATTTGACTAAAGGATATATCTTGCGATTCAATAATTCCATTTACCTTAGTTAAATCTTGCTCCAAATGTTCAATTTTCTCTAGTAAGAAATCAAGTTTTGAATCGAGTTTCTTCAAATCATTTGTATGGTTTCTTGGATTCTTGAAAGCTCTCATTTTAGCATCCACATTTGCAATACGCTGTTCTACCGATGTATAAGACTTTGAGTTTTCTGACTTAATGGAGTTCAAAGTGTCCAAAACTTCGTCTTTCATTAATTTTTTTAGTAAGATTGATTCTAATTCTACTCTGGCAGATCTTTCAATCAAATTTGAAGCTTGAATAGTACCAAAATCGGTCATGGGGTGGAACAGTGAATTAGGGGTTAGTGTAGGCAAAATAGCATCGGATTGGTCTAATACAGAGTTCAGGTTAAATACCGTTAGAGAGGAATCTTGGCTTATCATAGCTCTAGATTCCAGTCTCACCATCGCAGTGGAAGCCACCTCTCCCAAGCTATTATTCTCAGTAAACGGATTTTTTGAAGTAATTTGAGTCTGTTCATCTAACTGACTGGACAAATTTACCGGGTTCCTCGACTCCTTCTTAAGCAGAAAGAAAAAATAAGGATCCACATCGCTAGAATAATCTGTGGACGACATTGGATCCATTTGTTAGTGCTGCCAAAGTTTTGCAACTTCGCGTCTCAAGTTTTTCGTAAGATGACTGAAATTATTGAGATCCACAATCAGCTTTATACTGATTACCAATAGAATGGCAGAGCTTAAACTATTTTTAGAGAGTATGTATTCAAGATATTGATATTAGTTCGGTGTGGTAGGATATCTAATGAGAAATTTATTAATCAATGACTTTCAATGAAAATTCACCATGATTAGAACTATCAATTCAATGGAACCAATATCAAGCAAGTAATAGTGATAGATCTTAGGCATAGAATGGTATAATAAGAGTATATCGATGATTCCTATTGTCAGCGGAATATCAAGATTATATAAGAAACAGTTCTGAGTTTGATAACCAGAATAGCTCCTCATTACTTGGATTTAATGTCCTTAAGGTTTTACTAAATATCAACACACCAGATACAGACAGTACTAACATCTAGAAAAAATCAGAATCATAACAACAGATGGCCGACTATTCGAGGGTATACTACAGGGTTTCGACAAAACAACCAACATAATAATCAGTGATTGTATAGAGAGGATAATATACCCAGAAGCAGACGAGGAAAACCAGGAACTCGAGTTGGGACTTTACTTAATGAGAGGAGGCAACGTTGTGTGTATCGGAGAAGTTGATGAAGATTTAGATAAAGATGTTGATTGGATGACGGTGAAAGGTGACGAATTGAAAGATACAAAGAACCCTCTTTGATGTGGGATAAAGTGAATTAACATGACAAGTTTAATTAAATATTCTTTAATTTCTAACCATTCACTAACGAAGCCAGTCAATAGAGAAGGCACACTCCACCATACACAAAGTAGGTTCATCGCCAAAGAGTGTTTTTCGATATCTATTCAGAAAGTAAGATGTTCCAAATCAATATCTTGTAAGATTATAGCAAAACTCCAGAGAGATTACATCAAAACTCCAGAAAGATCACATCAAAGCTCCAGAGAAATCACATCAAAACCCTTGAGAGATTACATGAAAACTCTTTCAGATTAAATCAAAGCCCTTTAACATCACATATCAATGACTATTAAGTTCTAAGTATAGTGGTTTTGCCAAACCAGAGATAGAATGAAAAACGTATTCTTCACAGAAAACCTCCATAATAGACCTTATTACTCGGCAATGCCTTATTTCATCACTCATGATTAATTTATGACCAAATCTTACTACTGTTCAGAATAGTTGAAAAACAATCTTATTGTCATTAGTTCTAAAATGGAGACAAATTACATCTTTAATGAATATATTTATATAGCACAGGTATGTCTAGAGCAATATACAACGGGAAAATATCATAGTTAGTGTGGATATATATTTACTTGAGTACTTGACAGTCTCTAACTTTAAACAAGCTCTAACTTTAAACGGTCTCAGCCTTGACAGTTGGAATTCCTGCAAGCTTCATCTTCACAGCCAATTCTAATAAATAATCCAAGGCTTCGTTATATACCTTTGCCTTCCATACAGTCTCGCCCCACACATATATTCCATGTCTTCTCACCAAAACTGCAGATGTACCAGGATAGTTTTTGATTGCTTCTTGAAGACTGTCAGTCAAATCTTCTTCGTGGGGAGTGTTTTCAATAATAGGAATCACCAACTTGTCATAGTATTCCATGCTTCCGATCTTCTCCACCTTTCCAGTAGTTTCATTGTACTGTAATTTTGGCATGGCCTTGATTTGTTCAATATGACTGATTTCAAAGACGTCCTGGTTCTCACACAATAACGTGATCATTACGGCACTTTGGGAATGGGTATGGATACACGCACCAGCATCTCTCAAAGTGTAGCAGCTCATAAATAACGGGGTACAAGCAGAAGGCTTGTATTTATATGATTTGGTCAATTCTGGTGGACATTCGTTAGGAGTACGTAAGATCTTTTCATCTGGCAATTCAACAACGAACATTTCCCAAGGTTGGATTCGTTCCTTCTGCACTCCAGAGGGTGCTATATAGACTAGATCTGGATTTGGTCCGTCTACATCTCTAATAGAGATTCCACCGCCGGTCCCTGTGACCCAGTTATTATCGTAGAATAAGCGACATAACTCGCAAATTAAATTAGCAGGATGATTTGGATCTTCAAACTCCTTGGACAATTCTTCGGGTAAAGCCTTGGTGACTTTGGAGGTGCTCTCCTTGTTACAATGACACGAAGCCGACATCTTGGTTGTCTATGATCTATAAAATGGAACTTAAAAACGTTTTCGATTATAAGATTGTATTATATGCAGGATGTATGAATTCCACATTTATACCAACTATGAGCCACAACTTTCATGATTTGCTGTTATATAAGATGATATACAGATATAGAAGGAGCTGATTACTCTACCATTTTTAGGAATCTTTATAGATACATATATATATATTATGTCTATACATTGTATGTATATTTTATACTCATGTAAGGATAAGAAGGACGTAGTTGCGCCATTAGATTCTCTTTCTTTTCAGATACTTAAAGACATTTTAGGTATTCTGATAGGCTAGTCTGAATCCCCTTAATATCTCTCTACGTTTGTTTGTGGCTTTTAACTAAGTGAGTACTTTTGCATTGGTTCCATGATATTCATATTGGGTAGTGCGATTACCGATATTGCAACGAATACATTTTACCTTATCTAACAGAATTCAATAGAAATACGATGGTGTTGATAGGAATACAAATCCAAGATCAGAATACGAATTCAGGATCAAAAGCTTACAGCTTGAGGATTCTAACCGTAATCCCATCTTCCTAACATCATTAGTGAGTTTATTCTCTCTATCCACCTACATCAATACCACATTAACTCTAGAAGAAAACGACTTTTTGTTAGAGTTTATCCTGTAATGATATCAAGTGTTTTATTTTAACTCTTCTTACGCTGATATGCTTTTTAATCGTATTTTGTGATATTCAACAACTCTTCATATATTCACATGACCATACATCACGTGCTAGATTCAAATTTTAGTGGAGACTGATAAAGGCGAGATAAGTTAAACAAACTTCAAAAAACTCAATAGAACCAATACACAACAACAACATGGCCGGGTTAGAACAACAATTATTCCAGTTGAAATTCACAGCTAAACAGCTAAACAGACAAGCATCCAAATCCGCTAAGGAAGAATTACAAGAGAAGGCCAAGATCAAGAAGGCGTTGACTCAGGGGAACTCCGATATTGCTCAGTTATATGCCCAGAACGCTATTCGTAAAGGAAATGAAAGAATAAGTTTGTTGAGATTGTCGTCCAGAATCGATGCTGTTGCATCCAGAATCCAGACCGCCGTTACTATGAGAACCGTCACGGGTAATATGACCCAAGTCATCAGAGGTATGGACAAAGCTTTACAAACAATGAATTTAGAGAGAATATCGTTAGTGATGGATAAGTTTGAGAACCAGTTCGAAGACTTGGATGCTTCGACTAACTATTACGAAAGTGCCACCAACAATGTGAATGCATTGACCACACCACAGGAAGATGTGGATGAGTTATTGAGCCAAGTGGCCGACGAAGCTGGTATAGAAATGAAGCAAGGATTGAATGATACTAAGGTAGAGATCGCTAGTCCTCCTGTCAGCAATATGACCGAAGAGAAGGAAGATAAATTAGCAGAGAGATTGAGGGCATTAAGAAGTTAAATATTCGTAAAAGAGAACACTAAGAAGTTAGAACAGATATTTGAGGGAACATTGTTCAAAATTCTTGAGTAACCGGGGCCCAGGGCCAAAATTTGGGTTATCCCAAAAGTGATCATGAATTATACTATAATACTATACGATTATTAAACATTCTTTGTACGTCCACTGGCATATAATTCTATTATATTAAACTTGTTCTAATATTCTTCCTGTACCGTTAATAAACACTTTTAAACATTTTCTGTTATTTTTACTATATAATGCATTAACTATTCTAATATACAAATGATACTGGCTTCCTTAGATGGATCTGTAGAAGCCAATGTCTATGGATGCTGGTTTATAGCGCAAACTAAAGACGATGAAATAAAGTTGGTAGCGTCTGCTGGAGAAATGAATATGTTTTCTACTTTTTGTAGCCCGAAAATTGATACAGGTTGGATTTCCTCTTATTGGTGGCTTCTTCTTCATGTTTTATGACAAAGTTGACACTGTTGATTAAGCTCTTGAACCCCTTGTCATTACCTTTAACCTTGATCAAATGTAAGGACGAGGAATTAATCAAGTCGATGATCTCAAACTTAAACTTCAACTTTCTGCCATGAGCAAACTTCGAAGGAATAACTCCAGAAATGAGGCCGAATTCTTCGTCAACGTCGACATTACAAATGGAGCCTTCAATTTTCTTAAGTTCTAGTTGAGTCTTGATGACTCTGATCAAGTCGGAGGAGATCAAGTTCGAATCTATAATGAATATGTCCTTGCTGTTTGTTTGAGTCGTCTTTTCCACTGGTTCAGTGTGAGCCGAAGACGACTTGAGGTTCTTGAGGAATTTCTTGAACCAGTTACTCTTTGCAGGAATTGGAGGCTCGTTGAATTGAGTGGCTTTAGGTTCTGCAGAAAATCTCGAAAATCTCTTCTTGAATGCTGGCTCTGTTTTTGGAGCTTTTGGTGCTGGTCTCTTTGGCTTTAAGCTCATTTTTCTGAATAAAGAATGCTTTACGTCCTTAACAACAGGACGTTCAATTGGTTCTTGCTTTTCGGTGATCACAGTGTTCTTCTCGGCTGGTGCAAATTGGTTGTTTCTTGATGCTAAGTTCATTGTACTGAAAATTTCAGTAGATGCACTAGATTTCTTGATTTCAGACTCATTAATATATTGATCGTCTTCAACCATTTCTTCCTGTCGTTGGGCTATCGACAGAGTGTCTAATATTTCAAAGTTCTTGGAAACAGTAGTGACTTCTTTATGTCCAATGGACTCATCATCGATTTCACTTTCCCGGTGTCCAGTCGAAGCTTCATAATCACCACTTTCTCTATCCATATCATCCTGTACATCATACATATGGTCGTAGGTTGAATGTTGGGAATCAGTTTCAGGTTTCAAGATGGGTTTGTTGATTTCAAGCAAGTTCTTGGATTGCCTTTTGTTGGTGTATAAACTTTCGTAGTTTCTGTACATTGACTTGATTGAACGATCGTTGGTCGGCCCTGAATCGTGTTCTGCTTGCAAAAGCGTTTCCTTGGACAGATTTTCGATTATACTTGGTCTCAAAGTGTTCACTTTCCCAATATCAGCCGTTCTCGAACTAATGAGATCAAAGTTGGAATAGTCTTCCTCCATAGTACGATTCATGGACTTGTTGTGAGGAACTGCTAATGTATTGCTCGATTTGTCAATAGAAACTTCGAATTCGTCCAACATGGTTTCATCCGAGTCGTTGTCTTCCACATCGAATTGATCATCGTCCATTGTTACGATGCTTGCTTGAAACGTATTTTGAGCACCTTCATCTGAGCTAGCTGTGATATCAATAGAAACAAACTGGTCTCCATGGTTCGACGTGTTAGAAACTTGTCTTTGGCTGTGACCCAGGGATCTTGGTTGTTGGTTGGCATTTATTCCAAGGCCCAATAGGTTGATGGTTGAGGATTTCTTTAGGAGACCATTACCTGCAACAGTTTTTAATGATTTTCTTTGTTGGATATTACCGTCGTAGTTGGAGCCTTCGCTGTACCTTGTCTTTCTCTTCACAGTTGCGGAATTCGTCAAAGTGTTGTTCAAAATAGTGATATCGCCAACTTCATTTGTAGCCTTGTTGTTTAGTAAGCCTCCAAAGGAAAAGCGAGAGAATCTGGGGTTTGGAATCAATTCAACTCTTGGAATGGTAGTGTCAAAGTCATCCGTTGCCTCTTCCTGCTCTTCTTTGGAAGCCATATCATCGTAAAGCTGATGAACAACCACTCCTTTGGAGGAAGATTCGTCGTCCAACAATGATTTATAATGCTGTTTGGCAACATATTTAGATTTGGCAAGTGAAGTTGATGCAGTCGTAGGTAATGTATTACCACTGATGGTCTTCAAGGCGGACTGGCTACGACGATCACGCCCATTTTCGCGAATCAGTTCCCTTTCATTGAAACGTTCAACAGAAACGTCATTTTCTTTGTCGTTTTCTTCATCATTTTCTTCATGAATTAGACTTTGAAGGGTTTTCAGTTGCTCATGTGCCAGTCTCGTCTCATCAGTTTTCAAATAATCCGAAAGATTTTTGGAACTTGAAGTCTTCATATGGGAGGACAATCTTGATCTAGGCGATGGAACAATATCTATTCCAAACTTGTGCAAGACTTTCGAAGTGTTGTCATTAAGATTTCTATTGTTACTTTGCGATCTTTGCGACGAATAGGAAGATGGTGAAGCAAGTGACTTTGCTCTAAGCAAGGAGTTGATATTATTTCTAGGATCCAACGAGGACTTGGGCGGCTCTGTGACTGTACGGCGACTCGAACCAGGTGCGACGTTAGCGAAATCACTTGAGCTTTGATGCTTTCTCAACTTTTCTATTGCTTGCCTTTGCTTTTCTTGTAAAAGAGTCGATTGGCGCTTGCGCTCTTCGATTCTTTCTTGTTTAATTAACCTTTCGTTTTCCTGTTGATGCAATTTCTCTTCACGTAATTCGTTTTGAGCATGAACCTTTGCTGCTAAATCCCGCTCATGTTTAGCCATTGCGGTTTTGTGAGCCGAATTTTTGTTTGGTTTAGCTTGGGCAATAATTGATTGGTCGTCGTCTTTGGCAAACATTTCATCACATATAATACCAAAATTCAACAACGACTTATTATCTGCTGGCCTTGACGGCTTTGGTTTTTCAATTCGAGTTTTTGGTCCAGGCGCTTTCATTTCAGGCTGGCCTTCCAAAGTATTCAAATCCATGTGACCAGTCAATTTTCTCTTCATTTTGGGAGGGTCTTGGAGAGGAGGTTTGTTTGACTTGAGGGAGTCCATAGATGGAATTCTCTTTGACAACGTAGATGCGTTTCTTGATATGACTTGATTGTTCAAAAGAGTCTTTTTCATATTAAAGGACGAAGACGCCTTGAAGCTTTTCACAGAACTTTGAGAAGAGGTTTTGGTGATATTTGCTAAGACTTTTGAACTTTTGTAACTCTTTGGAAGTGGGTGTTTTCTTGACGAATTTGCAGAGCTAGTTGAGCTTGAATTCGGTAATTTCTTTATGGTAGTGTGTTTTTCACCTGTGACTTGATCGTAAACAGTAGTTTTGACAATAGAGGTTGATCTTGGAAGAGATTGTCTAGAATCATTCAAAGCCTCTTCTTGACTTATATATTGTAGACGTTCTTCATCATAAGAAGTATGCTCATTTCTATACTTCATCAATAAGTAGTAGAACATTTTCTCAGAACACTTGTTTGGGGACAACAACTTGGAAATAATTTGTTGTTCATCACAATTATGAAACAAAACAGATAAGTTTTTCAATATTTCTTTATCAATCTTATCCACCGAATCAATGGCTCTTATGTTTATGTTTTGGAAATCAAGAGTAGTATGAGACGAAGGAGGATTAGGAGAATCTGGGTATTTTGTTAATAAAGGATGGGTCAAAATTGAATCGATTGTTATTCTATCCTTGGGGTTTACCTGCAACATTTTTGTAATCAAGTCCTTTGCTTCCCAACTCAAATCGGGAGGCATCACGAATTTACCATTCTGGACTTTGAGTAATAATTTACGAATGTTTTCGTCATCAAATGGCAAATGGCCAGTAAGTAATGCAAATAGAATAATACCACACGACCAAATATCGGAAGGTGCACCATGATAATTTTTACCAGCAACGATTTCTGGAGAAGCATAATGAGGAGATCCACAGGAGGTTTCTAATAACTTTTCTCTCACTTCTAATGCAGCCATACCGAAATCGGCGATCTTGATATTCTTATTAAAGTCCAACAATAAGTTTTCAGGCTTTAAATCACGATGACAAATATTAAATTGATGAAGGTAATTGATACCGTTGATGATCTGCTTGAAATAGTTGATGGCTTCGAATTCCTGGAGTCTACCACGTTTGATCAAGTAATCAAACAACTCTCCGCCTTCAATGTATTCCAAGATCAAATACAAATCATTTTTGTTCTCCCATACATCATACAATCCCATGATGTTTGGATGTGAAATAAGTTTCATTATGATGATTTCTCGTTCGATTCCATATGGTAAACGGTCCTTATTTGAAGGGGAGTTTGGTAATTTATATTTCGGATTCTCCAACATCTTGAAGTTTGACTTCGGTACGATTTTCACTGCTGCAAGTTTGCCTGTCATTATATTCTTAGCAAGACGGACGCGGCCAGTAGAGCCTCTACCCAACGTCCTGCCCAATTTCCAGGGCCCGATTTTGTTTTGAGTTTTACGTTTCTTATTAGAGTTATTAGTGTTGGTGGATATTTGTGACAATCTTTTGGTTGCATTTGTAACAGACTGAACCACTTTATCAACATTCCCCAGTGATGACTGTCCAACTTTATCAACCAGGGATAAAATATCGCATTGATAATCATATGATTGATTAGAGAGTTGCTGAACTAATGTTGTCATGACTGTTCCTGAACCCTTGAAAGAATGAATATGAGTTGGTGAAGGATATGGCGGTGTTAGTTAAGGAAGTACTAAGAAATGTTAGTGAAGTAAACAATTGTTTTCCCCTTGGTGGGTTGGGAATTTGAGAATTGAGAATTGAGAATTTTCGTGGTGATTTGGTGGTTTTGTGGTTTTGTTTGTTTTGAACGCGAAGTCATAATCAGTGAGATAATTTTTCGACCTACCGCGCTTTCTCCATCACGTAAGCCGTATCTGGTATGGGGCCTATTCATGCTATTCTTATACTAATCCTGCGTAGACGATCGTCTCGTGGTTGTTAGTGTCTTCGTAGATACTTTTGTCAGTAAGATCGCGATCCTTACGAGATTCTGGCTCTGTGTGCGCATTTTGCGCTACTGTTTGTACTACGTAAATGCGTCCAGCTGTGCATGGATTGTCAATATCACGGATTAGATTAGTGAAACGATCTGAGATTACTGAAATATACTACGGAGCCTGAGAAATTGAGTTATAGAATTAGTATTATCACTAGTGTTATCTTCACCAGTATTATCTTCAGTACTATCTATATATATAGTAATTAGTATCATATAGGTGACATCTACTAATTAGTAAATTAAAATAGACACTAAACTAAGCTCTCACGTGGCTCTAACTCTCCTATTCTGCAAACTCCAAGGTACAAATCGAACTTTGGCAGGTGTGCATCTAAAAATTTGATCTCGAGAATTCTGAAATGCGTTTCGATACTGCATAAAATTACGAGGACTAGACAGAGTCCAGGGTTATATCGTTGGAATGTGAAGAATCAAAACTATCACGATTTAGCAAAATGGTAGTAGAATGAAGCCTAAGACTTAAATATTTAGAGTTTGACATCCAATCTATAACAGATGAAACTGGCACACTAATGAATTCAATTCTCTTGAAGTTCGAACATTCTCGAGTTCCGTCAATATTTTCTTCTTCACTACATATTTTCCACATCACCGAAACATAATTGTAATTGATACTTGTAATGCCATATTAATTTATTAAGACTATTTGACGGTATAATTTGATAAAATTATCAATTGAATACAGGCTATTTGTGGCATAACTTGGATTTTTTGTTTCCTTCTGTGTTTCATCCATAGTTTAGTGTGAGGCGTGATTATATGTCTCCAAAGTCACAAATATATTGAATATACGACGCAGATAAGCTAACTAATATCAGCTTACTCTAATTGATTATCATATATTCGATCTAGTTTCGTGACTTATCTCCGATGGTAACCTTCCCCAACTAAGTTGGATGGGGAGATTCTCTCCGAATAATTATTGTATTATAATTTGAAATAAATGTAAAGTGAAAAAGATAAAATAATATTGATGTATATTCTGATAAAAAGAATTAGAAGAAGATCAAATAAGTTTATTAGATACTGATACTTCTATAGTTGTACCAGCAAATACTTCTCTATCAATAGGATCAATATTTCGCAGCCAAATAAAGTAGGCTGCGAAATATTCAATATCTAATTCTTCTTGGTCAACAATGTACATATCAATGTAGGTATATATATGAGCCAGCAGTTTCAAAGTTTAGTCAGTCACTACTTAATGTTAAGTTTAACTTCTAGATAACACGTTTAAATATTTTCAGTTGCTTCCACGGTCAGTTGAATCAGTTTTTTTTATAGTATAAGAGAGAAATTGTAATAGTTACGCTATTTAACCCTAACATTTAGACTCTAAATCTTGAAAGTATAATAAGAGAAGAAGTCAAACGGGAAAAGGTCGAAGGAAAAGAACTCACAACTAGTTTACCAAGTTATATCACTATGGAGCTCGCATTGACTAGTCTTCATTAACATCCCCACAAGTAACATCGGTTCGCTCAGTTACTTGCTGTAATAAATAAACACTATTGCTAAATATATTTCGGTACGCTTACACTTCTCAATTAATTATTAACAAATTATCTCTAACACGTTCAGTCTAATTTTTGTGCTCCGAAAGGTTATTATATAATTTACATGGATTAATTCATAGTCAACTTATTGCGAAATATATGCCTAGGACTCCTCTACTCCTGGGAGAATAACCCATCCAAAGCATCATTCCTTTATTGCTCAATTTTATCCTTTGTTATAGTTCGTGATACTCACTAGTGCTAGCCCTAAAATAAGACGTGCCCCGCACAAGCCCAAACTCACCTATATAAACCTCGTTGGCCGAAAAATTTTCTTTGATGTAACTTCCCCATATATTCCATATCCATATATTACAATGTCTACCGAAAGAACTTTTATTGCTATCAAGCCAGATGGTGTCCAAAGAGGTTTAGTTGCCTCAATCATCTCCAGATTTGAAAACAGAGGTTTCAAGTTAGTTGGTATTAAGTTATGTCAACCAACCGAATCTTTATTGAGAGAACACTACGATGACTTGCAAGAAAAGCCATTCTTCCCATCTTTGTTATCCTACATGTTGTCTGGTCCAGTTATGGCCACCGTTTGGGAAGGTAAGGATGCTGTCAAGCAAGGTAGAGTTATCTTGGGTGCCACCAACCCATTGCAATCTGCCCCAGGTACCATCAGAGGTGACTTCGCCATTGACATGGGTAGAAACGTCTGTCACGGTTCTGACTCCGTTGAATCTGCCAACAAGGAAATTGGTTTATGGTTCAAGAAGGAAGAATTGGTTGACTACAAGCCAGCTTTACACGCTTGGATCTACGAGTAAATCTTTTATTAGGTTCATATCTATTCAATAAATTGTCCAACAATTGTAAATAAATTGTCTATCAAATCAAGATTTGTAATCTGTAATCGATGTAGTTATTGTAACTAGTTGTTTTAGCCAATTTGAAGTCATGAATCAACTTGATTCTAGAGAGCCTAGTGAATACTGAGTAGACGAGAATGTACTTAGATTAAGAGTTATCTAATGAGATGAATTCTAAGAAAGATTTTCAGAATCCTATATATCTCAGAATCTATACACATCTATCTGAATATCTATCTATCTATATATATATATATCGAGAACTCTTGTTCTAGATCAGAAGGGTTTCATTGGTGAAAAATTATCCTGCATATATTCTTATGTAAGTATCGCGCTTGGTGCTACAAAACTACTTTGAAATCATAGAATACTAACAAAACCATCTACAATTAAAGATTACTGTATTATAGAAAAAGATCTGGTCGCCTGTAACAATATACCGAGTCTTGTAATATTTATCAAAAATAGAGTATAAGAAAGTCTTAAGAAACTATGACGTCAATTGAACAGGACGACATGTTCAACATCCCAGACAACGATGAACAAATGCTGGACGGAAACGATGAGGATGAAGGAAATAATTTGAATAGTGAATATAATAACATGGAGGATGATGAAATCGAGCTAGATCAGGATCAGGAACAGGAACAGGAACAAGAACAAGATGAGGACGACGACGATGAGGAAGACGACGACGATCAGGATGACCAGGATGATGAGGACGACGATGACGACGAAATGAACGGAGAAGACGAAGACGATGATGAAGAACAAGAGGAAGATGACGACGATGCAAAGTTTATGGATGCCCAAGAAAACCAAGATGAACAAACAGAAGAAACTGAGGAAACGGAAGAAACGACAGAAAACGGAGCTCAAGACTCCAACAATACTAATCAACCACATATCAAAGGTGAAGACAATGAAACATTATCGAATCTTAGTTTCCGAGAACAATGCACCACTAAGGCTCGTATAGCCACCCAGTTTGACACTACTCCGTCAGTAGCATTTCCATACACATCGCAGGTCCACGCTCTTGCATTTACCGAGGGGCCCAAATGGATATTGACGGGAGGAGAAGATGGTTTCATAAGAAAATACGATTTCATAAGTTCTATAGAGGGTAAAGCCCCTTTGACAATGGCTCAGAAACACAATTTGGTCGACTCGGTTACCAAGGCTGGTGTAATATCGTCATATTGGGAAAACGAACAGCCGGTGTCAAAAAAGGAGCTTATGGCGTCGAATCCAAAACTCAAAATGAGTGACTTTAGCACAGGCTCTGTCACTTATGAGCCCAAAGTCAACCCTGTGTATGCCTTAGATGCTGAAAGAAACGGGTACTGGTGTCTTTCAGGACTATTATCAGGAGGAATCTCGCTTTATACCATGCGCTACAACGAGGGTGCAATACATCACTACTTCCATCACGGATCAAAAAACGACAACACCAACGGCCACAACGATGCTGTCTCTGTGATACGATTAAACACCGAACAAGATAAATTTCTTTCGGGATCATGGGACAAATCCATTCGCCAATGGGATCTTAATACTGGAAAAACAACCACTCGCTTTGAAGGATGTACTGGACAAATATCAAACATCCAATACAGACCGCTAGGCTTGACCGACTTAACTCTTGACTTCTCGGATGACTCTGACCCTCAACCACTGTCGGAACCAAAAGAGAAAGAAGACATAGATTCACTCTTTGGCGACAGCGATGAGGATCCAAATAACGCCGAACGTAAATCCGATGAAACAAGAGATAAACCCCAACCAAAAACATCCACAAATCCTTCCAAAGCATCCAATAGAACGTTCAAGAACGAAAACGTCTTCATGAGTTCAACCATCAACGGTACCATCAACATTTGGGATGCCAGAACCCCCAAGGCAGTCTTGAAATTGGGAGTCTCCGAAGGTATTCCTCCATGGTGTATGTCGTCTACATGGTCGAACTCGGGTGATTTGATATATGCTGGTAGAAGAAACAGTACGGTCGAAGAGTTTTCCATAAGAATGCCCCATAAACGAGCAGTACTGGGAAGCAGCAAGAGCACTATGGTGCCCAATGTGCTGAAACTTCTTCAGTTCCCCAAGATTTCAGGTCCTGTCAGTGCATTATCCACCATGCCGAACGATGACTTCTTACTATGTGGTTCTAATGACAATATCAGACTATACAACTTGAATCTCTACGACAATTTGGCACTTGGTACCACAGCGAACCCAAAAAACCAGGCTACACCATTTTTGATCATTCCGGGCCATCACGGAGGAATATTAAGTAACCTTCACGTCGATGAAACTGGTAGATTTATGGTCAGTGCTAGTGGTAACAGAGGTTGGGGACACACAAATCATACAGACGCTATTTTAGTATATGAAATAGACTTTGAAGGTTAGAACTAGAACTAGAAGATCACAGACTAGCAGACTAAAAGTCATGAGTATTGAACAAATAAATAATAATTAACATGTAAAGAGACCAGATAAGAATGAATGGAGTGAACTGAATTTAAACAACTGAGGATTACTAGAATTAATTACTAGAAAGTTACTGTAAAATTACTAGTAAAATTACTAGCGAAAATCATCCAATTAACCTACAAACCCATAAATTGTACTACGGAGGTTTCCCAAGCCAACTTGGCAAATGTTCACACCGTAGCTAACCAATTCAGAATCCTGGACGTAGGTGCGAACTTCATTAAACACTTCGCCCCCAATACTGGTCACCTCGTTGGTGAATGTAAGGACGGACTCATTGTTGATGATGGAGGTGCCCAATCTTCTAAAGGGTGATAAGGAAGGGTTAACGTACCGAAAAATATTGTAGTTGTGCAAGCTTGGATTGTTTCGAATGAGGAGGAAATGAATCATGCATCCAATAAATCCAATTGTAAAACTGATCCTATAAATATTGCTGTGGAATATTTGGTTGTCGGTATTTCTCTTTATGAGCTTCTTTTCTGAGTCTTCAGACAGAGGTTCTGGTGACGAGCTCATTCTGAAGCTGTCAGACATGAATAACTTCTTGAGAATCACAGATGAAGTATTCATAATTTTGGTATTGATAGTTGACCCGGTGGATGTTAAACTTAACGAAGACGATATCAGCTCGGGGTTGCTTGAGTCGTAGACGGTGGAGTTGTGGAGCGAATTTGCCAATTCCTCTTGTTGTTCAAGAATCGAGTTTTGTATACTAATGTCGTTGATGGTTTGCTTGGACATCTCTTCGTCTTGTAAGCCCATTATGTCGTTGAGACTGTCTATGCTTTCTGGTGAAATAGAGTTCAGAGAATTCAGTATTAGATATTTATACTTTTGGTACTTTTGTATTCTGTTTGTCTCTATGTCAGAAGAGTTCATTAGTACTGAGTTCTTGTTAAATTTCTTGAACCATGTATCAAAGGTAGTTGCTGAATTTGAAAGAGTTTGAATAGGGTGACTAGAGATCAATAATTTGGTCTTGTTCAATATCTTGATGAGTTCTTGATCTGTTAATCCATCAAATAGTTTAGAAGGTGATACCAATGTATGAATTAAGTCACAGTCGACATTCTCGTACTCTGAATAGTCATCGAGCTGGATGTTTAGTTTGGAGAATATAGACTCTTTGAAGAAGATGAGTGCTGCGACGTAGAGATAAACACTGACGATGACAGAATCGTAACTGAAGATGAAATCCCAAATTGTCAAGATTTGTTGAAGGTTGGTAATGTCATGACTGTAAAACGTAAGAATGGACGATAATCCTTGAAAAAAGTTGTAGTCGTAATGGGCACCGTTTGAGAGGATATATGAGTTGTTTGATTGTTTAATCAATTCAAAAAGGGAAGGTTCTATTACTTCCAATAGCATGGGAATTAACTTTAAGTGATTGATGGAAAGGTTGATGTCAGTGATCATGAAATCGCGCAAGTGAAGAATAGTCAAAGGTTCCAAGATTTTGAGTGCCATTTCTTCATTCACTTCGGAGTTGGCTTGATCATGACATACGAGCAATACTATACTGGCGATATCGTGATATCCTTGGTAGTAATTGAGCAGTGGATGTTTGCGCAATATTCTGATGATGAGGTTCAATAACTTCTTCTTCAAATCGTCAATATCAGCTTTGGAGAAGATCGTCGTGTAAGAATCGTTTGAAAATTGATGAAACGACTGGATATGATTAAGGATTGTAAAGGACCGTTGTATATCTAATTTGACTTGATCTTCATCTTTATGGGGAGGCAAGTCGTTTGAATTCAATTCATCAAGAAAAAACGAAGCTGAAGTGGAGTTAAGTTTCAAGTTCTTCGATAATGAAGACTCTGAGGATGACAACTCTTCTGATGCACCCGGGGCATCAGTTTCGATTCCCAATAGCAACTGCCATACTTTCTGTCTAATATCATTGTTGACAAGACCTTCTGTAGATCTCAGGTATTCTATAAATGCGTCCACCAAGGAGGAACTTGTGGATTCATCAATCTCAGGCTTAGAAATTTCAGAAATTTCATGGCTAGTTTCAATATCATTGGTAGTTTCAATATCATCAGTATTTTCAATTGCAGCGACTGCGGGAGTATTTTCTTCAGTCTCAGCGCCAGCGCTTGATTCACTTACTTGAGTTTCATCTCGATTGTACTCTCGATTCCTATCTCGATCATTATCTCGATTCTTATCTGTGGTACTATTTCTGCCGCCATTTTTCAAAACCTCATACATCGACTTCACTTTCAAACTCTTCGCATGGATATTCAACGGTTGCTCTTCGCTATTGTAAAACGACTTGCCCAACTTGTCAATATCCATCGATACCCAGTCAGGATGTGATTTATCCATTGACCAGTCAGGATGGGACGCTAAATGACATGAACTCGAGAGGTGTGAACTTTCGGTGTGACAATCGCCGTGATGACCATCGGTAAGTACGGACATAGTCAATAATACACGATTACGAATATCAGTTCCCTTGGAGTATTAAATCTTCATGCGACAACACTGTATTTACACAGCCAATACAAACGTTTCCTTGTATGATTAGTGGTTGTTCGTGGGGGCGAAAAGAAGTCTGGTGATTTTAATTTGGTTATCATCGAAGGTTATTATATGCAGGTATCTTCAGGCTAGAGAAGGAATAATATATTACAGAAGGGGTATGACAATATAGTAGCGAAGGGTATTAGACTTTATAGTAGATCTTAGAGTTGTTGAAAGAGAATTTCAGAGCTCTACGTTAGATCTATTGGAGATACTATAAGTTATTAGACTTTACTAACCCAATAATATTAAATAGTGATAAGGAGTAGTGATAAGGAGTGGTCATAATTAGTAGTCATTAGGAGTGGATCACAAGGAGTATTCATTTAGTTCACTACCAGCAAGTACTTATGGCATGAAACTATAATAAGTTGCATCGATCTCATACTAAATCATTTCAACAGAACTCCCACAAGATTCTAGTCAACCGTAGCATGAAGTATATTTAGCGACCATGGTTGATCAGTTATCTAATAGATACCTCATAGAAGAAGTTAACCAGTACTCTTATGGTTTATGAGTATTTCTAGCTTATATGGCTTAATTTGGCTATTTAGCTTCCATCTAATTTAGTTTCCATTGGCTATTTTAGTTGCAATTTATGTACCTATCATAGAAATTTACTTTGCCTACGTCATTCAGCAATAGTTGCAGATTGTGAAGACCCAGATGGTATCGAAATTCTTGGATCTCCCACGGCTTTGTTTCCATATTTCCCAGATCATTGTTACTAATTTTCATGACATTAACCTTGTCGCTGTCACTCACCATAAGAGGATTGAATGGTGGAGCCGACACTAATATAGGTGTGATTACATAATCCTAAATGCGGAAACCGTTCGATAAGTGGGGAGAGTTCCGAAACATATAAAGTGAAGAAATCGCACATTTATAGAATAGATTCATATAATTATACAAAGTAGTGATGACAGAAACAATTACAAATATAATCCCTACTAGTGACTATCAGCTTGATATAGAATGGTCGGACGGACAATCCTCGAAGTTCCATTGTATATGGCTTCGCGACAACTGTCATTGTGACCAGTGTTACTATTCAGCTACCAAGCAGAGATTGTTGAACTCGGCAACTATTCGTGAAGATATCCATGCAGCCGAGATCCGGTACGACTCTGGCCAATTGCAGATTTTATGGAACCAGGATGACCACAAAAGTGTTTATGGTTTCGAGTGGTTACATTTGCACTCATACAATCCAAGATTGGTAGCCTTAGAATTAAAGGTAGCCGGTGAAAAAGATATTTTGGTCCCCAAGTATTGGAAAACAAAAGACTTTCCATCCCACGATGAATTGCCAAAAGTCGACTTCAATTCCGTGATTAAGTCCACTGACGAAACCGATAAAGAAGGCGCCATTCGCGATTGGAGTTTGAAGATCTTCAAGTATGGATTTTGTCTTATCGACAATGTGCCTGTGACTCCGGAAGCTACAGAAAGTTTGGTGGAAATGTTAATGTATATCCGTCCTACTCATTATGGAGGGTTTTGGGATTTCACGTCTGACTTGTCCAAGGCCGACACTGCATACACCAACATTGATATCTCGTCGCATACTGATGGAACCTACTGGAACGATACGCCAGGATTACAGTTGTTTCATTTGTTGTCTCATGAGGGAACTGGCGGGACAACGTCTTTGGTGGATGCGTTCCAATGTGCGTCTATTCTTAAGGAACAACATCCTGAATCGTATGATTTGATGACTCGTATAGCCGTTCCTGCCCATTCTGCAGGTGAAGAAAAGGTATGTATCCAGCCCGACATTCCGCAGCCTATTTTCAAGTTGAACGATTTTGGTAAATTAGTTCAAGTCCGCTGGAACCAAAGTGACAGGTCAACAATGGATTCATGGACCGACCCTGCAGATATTCCTCGTTTCTACAAGGCCATCAAACATTGGGTAGCCATTATTACAAGCAAGGAAAACGAGTTGTTCTACCAATTAAAACCGGGCCAGTGTCTCATTTTCGATAACTGGAGATGTTTCCATTCGAGAACGGAATTCACAGGTAAGCGTAGAATGTGTGGAGCATATATTAACAGAGACGATTTCATGTCTAGATTGAAAATTTTGAATTTGGGAAGACAAGCTGTATTGAATTCTATATAGATAGTTTAGTTATTGTCTTCACTGGCTGGCAGACCACGGAAATAAAAGTACTGTATAAAATTCGATGTTATTAGATAACTAAGGTGTAGAATTCTGATTAGTCACGAGTGTTCCGTTATTAGAACTATTCGGTGGCTGCAAATTGAACAATTTAGATTAAGATTTCAATCCTCCTTCTCTATATTAATGAACTAACTGTAAGATTGTATCAAGATAGTTACTATAAAGCTCTGAATTTATCATGCATTGCGTCAGCCTAAGTCTATACACATTCAGGTTATAGAGATTTGAGATTCTCTGAATTCTATTGAGTTTCTTGGAGATTTTTCTTGAATTTTATTTAGTTTCTTTTATATTTTCAAGATTTCTGAGTTTAGTAGACTGTCGAAGTCTTATCCATCTCCACATTGTTTAATGGAAAGTTGGAATCTCATCCCAACCCCATGGGTCGTTGAATCTCAAACCAATATCCAACTTGGCCATTTCTGCTAATTCAGCATCAGTCAAGTTGAAGTTTTCAACAGTCAAGTTTTGGTAAAGTCTATCTGGGTTGTTTGATTTTGGAATCACTGCAACTCCTCTTTGAACGGCCCATCTCAACAAGACCTGGGCAGTGGATTTGTCGTGCTTCTTGGCAATAGCCTTAACAGCATCGTGTTCAAGCAAAGATGCGGCCAGTAAGGCAGCAGGATGGTCCAATTCCAAGAATGATTGAGGACCAAAAGATGAATAACCAGTAACTCTAATTCCTTGATCTTGAACGTATTTGATTAATTTTGGTTGTTGCAAGTATGGATGGTGTTCGATTTGGAGTACAGCAGGCTTGATTTCAACCTTGGTTAATAAGTCCCAGATTTGACCACCGGAGAAGTTGGAGATCCCAATGGATTTAGCCTTACCGGCCTTGCTGAAACTTTCCATGGCTCTCCAGGTATCCAACAAACTGACGTTTTCGTACTCATAGGAGCCTGCTCGTGGTAATGCGGCAGGATACTTTTCTTCGAAAGCAACAAATTTAAGGGCAATTGGGAAATGGATCAAGAACAAGTCGACGTAGTCCAACCCCAAATCTTTCAAGGTTCTTTCCAACGCAGCAGCTGCATTCTTTGGCTCGTGGTAGGTGTTCCACAACTTAGAGGTGATGAACAATTCTTGACGGCTAACTAATCCCTCGTCAATGGCTCTTCTGATCCCTTGGCCAACTTCCACTTCATTGCCGTAATCTTGCGCACCGTCGAATAATCTGTAACCAACCTTGATGGCATTGTAGATTTGGTCGGCGGCAGTATCGTTGTTGACTTTCCAACATCCAAACCCAACGGCGGGCATTTCATATCCAGAGTTTAATTTAAAGGTAGAAGACATTCTGATTGTAATTGATGATTCTAACTCGAGTCTGAAATTGCTGCGAAGTCCGATATTTATACCTCCGCGCCCGACACAAATCATCTCCAGCAATGTTCAACAAATACGGCACAATTCTGGTTGTGAACGGTGTCCGGCACATATCACATCTCATAGAGCAATCAAGTGGGGGGCATTTAGCGGTAGTCATATTTATGGGGATAGACCTACCATTTGTGTGGTACTGTATATAAAATCGGATCGACCTTCATTTTGTCCTCCCTGAATGGAGTAGTAAACGACCCGGTTCTGTGGAGTGATTGGTGGGGAAATAGAACTGTCAGGCTTCTTAGCGAGTAGAAACGACTACTAAGAAGGTGATGCCCCTACCTGGATTAAATGATCGGATTTGAAGCTGTAAAGCCGGAAGCAACTTCGAATCGGGATTGCGCCACTGCAAATGTCGAGTTTAGAAGGTGTTTCCACCAAAGTTAGCCGATAGAAGTAGGAGACTATGGAGACTATGGAGGTTAGGAGAATGTGGAGGGGCACTCAGGGTATGGAGAGGATGGAGGGGATAGAGAGTTTATGGAGGTTATGACGAGTATTCAGGTTAGGAGACTATTCAGGGAGGCTGCAATGATTAAGTTCTGAGCTGAGCTTATATCGAATTAACTATGCAACATCGATGAGCTCTTGTAGTTACTCGATCTGTCTTTTGTCTTCTATGGTTCCTAAAATCTTTTGATACAATGGTCAATATCATTCTCCACTCATCACTACATTCTACTCTTCTCTACATTCTACTCTTTTCTACATTCTAATCATGTTTCTAATCATCACTTGCATTTATAATAACATTGTCGTAAACCTTTAGGTCATCAAGTTGGCCAAATTCATGTTCGACTTATTCTTCTCTATTGACTCCTCCGAGGAGTTGCTATCATTTGAGTTACTTTGCATACATGGTGCTGGGCATGTTTTAAAATTGGTAAAGTTGAGGACTGAACGGATGGGAGGAAGTTGCGTACCTGTTGTGGCAATATCTGAAGATGACGAAGACGCAGAAGCCAACTCTTGCTCTCTTGCAGCCGCCTCTTCTTGTTCACGTAAGTTTCTTGTAGCCGCAGTTAACAAATTCAAACCTTCGGTCTTCTCGTTGTATGTCTGTGGAGCCAAGTTTGGGGATAGATTTGGTGTTTGCAACGGCGTATCATTAGGAGAAATGATGAATGTTCCGTATTGTCTTTTTGTGGACAAGTTTGTTTGAGTTGGAGAGTTTGGTCTGGACTTCTTATTGCCTGCAGCACGATTGGTCTGATAGAACTCCAAATTAAGTGACGTCGACGACGATTGTTTCGGAATTTGGTACGAATTCGATGAAGACGCAGATACCGTTCTGGCAGAACAAGCCGGTCCTGGAACCGAAGTAGTATTTACCTTCATTGGCGTCATTCTCTGTAATGAAGAGAGAGAGTTGAGGGATGCAAGGTTAGTACCAGAGGATGAGGCCTTCATCTTACCCGTAAGAGAGCTCAACGACGTTGAGGAGGCATTAAACAAACGGTTCTTTTGTTGATTTTGATGGAAATACTCGTTGAGGTTGCTGAGCGAAGGCACGGGTAAATGAGATGCGTGCGCCCCGGAATCTGGTGATGTGCTTAAAGATTGGATTGCTGAATTAGCAGTGGATAAAGTCCCAGCATGAGAAAAGAGATGTCCATGAGACATGATGGAGCTTGATGAGTTCGACTTCGAAATATGTATCTGGTTGTATGAAGTAGGGGGCGAAGTACGGGTATATGTTGGAGCTTGGGTAGCACCAAATTGTTGATGCTGGTAGCTTGTGGGGGACGATGGAAGCAGAAAGAGTGCCTTGCCGTTTTGTTCGTACTGTCCCATCGGTTGCCGTATAGAAACCGGTGATACTTGTGCGTAGTGTGGGCCGGCATTAATTTGCTGCATCTGCACTTGTCCTTGTTGAACTTGACCTTGTGGTTGTTGTACTTGGCCCTGCACTTGTATTTGGGCTTGTCCTTGCCCCTGTGGCTGCGAAAGCTGTTGTGCTTGTTGGGGAATGAAATATACGGGATATGGTTGGTGATAGATGTGATTTCCATTGGCATCGATGGTGACGGGTATAGCTGTTGGGATTTGTTGAAATAAAGGCATAGGTTCGGAAGAAGGGTTACTACCGTTGTTACCGGGCATACCACCCTCCATAGCCATGCTATCTTCCTTATTCTTTCTCTTCCTTGCAGTGGGATTGTTGTGTATCCTCAAATGTCTCGTTAACTCATCACTCCTACTAAACCTCTTCATACATCCAGGAAACGTACAACCGTGGGGTTTTTCCCCAGTATGAGTTCTGATATGTCTAGTTTGATGTTCTAATCTATGAAAAGCCTTCTCACAGAAGGGACACTTGTAGGGTCTATCATCCTTAGGCTTTTTATCTAAGGGCATTGTAAGCTATATTAAATCACTTGCACGTAAATTTGCCAGTAAACACCAAAAGAAGAGAAGTTCAAAAAATAGGAAACATCGCTCAGTTTTTATCGGAGGGTGAAATTCAATTTATGAATTTTCGGCACGACCACTTCAAAATTCGGAGGGTAATTTCTTTTTCTTTTTTTTTTTTTTTGTGGGCATGCATTACGGTGAAAAGATT